>Ga0233365_1000004_pt1 | contig 694432 bp, 591 predicted proteins | sample ElkDunMinimDraft_27_FD_191535 | JGI IMG/M metagenome (GOLD analysis project Ga0233365, IMG submission 191535) | Fecal eukaryotic communites from dung pellets of Tule Elk in California, USA - Elk Dung C36 | ecosystem: Host-associated > Mammals > Digestive system > Large intestine > Fecal... | reverse complement strand
AGTGATAGAAAAGCAGTGAAATTTGGACTTTGTTTCACAAATGTTTCACAGTTTTACTTTATTTCTTATCTATAGAATTGATTTTAAATAAGTTATAAAGATTTACAACTACTCTCCTTCTGGTCACTCTCAGCCTTTCTGAAGGCTTTAAAACAAAACAAACCCGCTGTAAATCAAGTATTTGCAGCGGGTTTGTTTTTTATATATAAAATTCTACGGAAACTTACGGAAACATTTTTAGCAACGCTATTGCGTTTGCGGGGTTTAGGCTGTCGGTGGCGGGGGCGGAGTGAAGTGATTATCACTATAAATTCCTAGCTTATATTTTTTTACAAGATTTTCGAGGGTTTCTTTAGAATCACAATATATCATTTCATGACAGGTGAGGGCTTCACGATAGTTAATTTCCTCCATTTCATAATTTGTTGTTAGAGTTATATATACATTATTTGTATTTGAAAGGATCTTACCATTATACGAAATCCGTAAACATCGATCACGTGATAAAGGGAAATATAGATCTAATTCTTTACTTATATCCTCTGGAAAAAAATTATAACATCCATCCTCATTACAGCTAAATCCCGGGTTATCAGATACACAGAAAGTCCCTTCATCAAACGGCTTCAGAATTTCCCAATGAGAACATGCAAGTGTTTTTATAAAAATATCCTTAAATGAGTCTGGATATTTTGCACTTAAAATTAACATGACATTATGTATGTTTTTTTCAGAAAATTCTGCAATCAATTGAGGTTTTATAATATGCCACTCATTTTGAAGTTTTTGATTATTGATATTATAAACCCTGATATGTTCCACGAATTCTTCTACCATTTCTATAGAAATTTCATTCCTTACTTTTTCTGTCCTTAGCTTAAAATGATATATAATTTCAACAATTCTTATTCTATCATTAATTGTTAAATCAGAAGGATTTGTATGTAAAATTGCCCATAACCTATGCACATCATCCTCAAAGGATTTATTCACTTTAGCTTCCACCTCTTTTGGGTCGGTAATATTAAATACCTGAGCAAGAAGTGAGTTTATTTTAGCTTCATAAAATAACATTTTAGATGCTTGAACTTCGACAATCCAATAATTGTGGTTTTGCCTTACCTTCATATTGTACATTATTTATTTGAGCTCTAGCTATTTTTTGTGTATTCAAAACATTTGAGAATTTTCTCAAATACGCTTTCTGTACAATATGATTATTATCTTGCTTTGCCATTTTGCATTTAATAAGAATTAATTTAGCTAATTATATTGAATATAATTTTGATTGATCAATCTGACTATCAATTCCATAATCCTTAGAAATATCTTCTACTAATTCATAAAGCCAATTGCCCATCTTGGTGATAGCAATCCCGCTTTTAATTAATTTATCTAAAAATATCATTACAATATAGAATCCTCTAAAACTAAATCTACCTAAGGCTCAAGCAAGTCCTTTAAATGGATGATTGCTTCTTTTCTCCAAGTTTCAAAATCGGGAGTATCCGTGACTTCTGATTGCATTCTGTGTGCAATTCTTAATTTCCGTTCTATTATTACCATCCTTTCACTTAAAGGCAATGCTTTCAGTTGTTTTTGGGATTGGTCGATTTCCCAATCACTAAACTCCTTAAGCATCCCTTCAATGGGACTTCCATCTGCTTGTTTAAAAGGGTTTTCGCTCATTGTTTGTTCTCATGTTACAAGGTAAATAGTACTTTAGATATTATGCTAGTGGTAAATATAATGAAAACAAAAAGGCGATATAAAGTAGCATTTATTTTTAAGCACATTGACAATCAAACTCTTTAAAACTATTAGTCATTCTGCAGATATTTTCCCAGATTTCAGTAAAATCATTTTTTAGGTTACCTAGTTTTTGTATTTCCATGCCCTCTGAAAAAACACAGTCATTTGATTTGCACACTAACCACGTTTTATCCTTTGAGTTTTCAAACCAGGATTCAGGGAGTGATATTTCACTTACATCCCAAACCTGGTCAGCATTAAGATGATATGGCTGTGTTCCAGTGAAGTTGCATACTTCTACACACTTCGCAAGATTTGCTGACCTATTTTCTTCCGTTATGATGCAAGTATGTACTGTGTTTGTTATTATCCCTCCTTTTTTAGTGGAAATTGTAGCTCTAACAACATCACCAACTATAAATTTTGGTATAATTCTATTAATTCTTTTTCTTTTTACAATATTCATAATATTTTTATATCATATTTTGTAATACAATAATATTATTAGTTAAGGATATTTCAAAAGAATTTGCAAAAAACTTTTTCCATATGAACAAAATATATTCATTTCAATGAATTATAATTTAAGTCTTATAAAATACTTTAACAAACTATGAATCATTAATTTATCCCTGCTATATTTCCCCAGGCATAAGTATTGTATTAGCCAATAATTGGTATCTACTACCTAAACGCACCACCATCAATCCTTATAAGGATCACGGACATCAGAACCAGCCATACAGACGATAATTGGGGTGAGTCTGGTTTCAATTTTAATACTGTCCTGATGATAACTGAGTACTTCATCCAATTTTTTATAACAATCCGGGGCCTCATCAGCCCCACCACCAAAAAGATAAACCCCTTTGGTTTTTACAGTGTTACGCATGTGGTTTTCATCAATTAATCCCGGAGCTACCTGAACACGATTTCTCCCCCACCCCTTAAACTTTCCAGCCGCTTTGGTGCGTGAAAGAATTCGGCCAGCGCCATGTACCGTGGAATATAGGTTTTCCTTTGCTTCTGGAGTATCAAGGCCACGAACAATTACGCTCACATCGGCCATATTGGATCCGATAAAACTGCGCTGATCCGGGAAAGCAGGGGTTGATCCTTTACGGACAACAAAATATTTCTCTCCGTCATGTTCTTCAATCCAGGCAAAATTATGATGGTTATGCACCATATCAAGGTATTCACTGTTGCCCTGGATAATCTCAGCCACAGTTTTGCAAACCCATTCACGACCAGCATAGGCATATTTTCCTCCCAAATTCATTGCCTCAAAATAGGCCTGCCCAATATCGGAATCTATATCAACCAAACAGGGATCAGCATTCATGCCATCCGCTGCATCTAGCTTATTTAAGTAATGTGTTGTGGCTTTGTGACCAAGGCCACGACTTCCAAAATGAACACCGATCCAGACAAAATCGTCTTCGTCATGAAATACGTCTACATAGTGGTTTCCTGAGCCAACTGTGCCTAACTGAGAGGCTGCGAGGTCTTTTAATCCCTTCAGTGCTTCATTATTCCAATTGGCGTCTGTGTCAAGAAATTCAGCTTCGACCCGTGTCTCATTAACATGGCCAACACCAAAGGAAATGGTACGGTTGATCATCCGGCCAATTTCTTTCCAGTCCTTAATCTCGTGGTATTTGATTGGAAGCTTTACGGCCATGTTTCCACAAGCAATATCAAAACCGACACCAGAAATAGAAATCTTATCCTTATAAGCAGCCACACCCCCAATAGGATGTCCATATCCAAGGTGACCATCAGCGCACAAAACAAATTTATCTGCACCTTTAGCCAGTACGTTTTTTGCCTGGTTTATCGTGCTTTCTTCATGATTCCCTCTAATTATTATATTACTCTCCATTTTAATTCGGGTAAAATCTTTTGTATAAAAAGTTGATTTGACCATTTGAACTTGGTGCGTCATGGACTAAGTTTTACTGATCGTAGTTTGGAGCTATATTACTATATGCTCTTCATCACTTTTAGTCATAAAATGAGCATCACCCTTCAAATAACTAATCGCACTCCACAGGTGTTTTAAAACAATAGTGCCAAGATACGATATAGTACTTATCCTATCTCTTATATCAGACGGCGCTCATGTCGGAATCGTACCTATTCCGGATAAGAAAATATACCTTATGACCCAATACATTTATTCCAATAGGATAATTCAAAAGAAAATAATAAAAAGGAAAGCTTTTGAAAGAATTTTTGTAGGTGTGTAAGATTTCCCGCTTCTCCAAAATACTTACCTCCCCCACTTCCGCAAGATTCGGGTTTTGATGATGGCATTTGGCTGTTACATTTGTAGAATAGAAAGTCAAACCGATGGAAACACAGGAGCAGATCAATTACAGTCGGATAGCCAGGGCCATTGAATATGTCCGCCGGAATTTTCAGTCACAGCCCAAACTGGAGGAAATTGCGACGTTTGTCAATATGAGTCCGTTTCATTTTCAGCGCATGTTTCAGGATTGGGCCGGTGTAACTCCCAAGCAGTTCCTGCAATACCTCAATGTAGAATATGCGAAAAAGATACTAGTGAAAAATGGGCAAAACCTGTCTGATACTGCCTTTCAAACAGGGTTATCAGGGACGGGCAGGTTGCACGATCTGTTCGTCAAAATTGAAGGAATGACGCCGGGAGAATATAAAAACGGCGGGGAGCATCTGAAGATTAACTACGCTTTTAACCAAAGCCCATTCGGGAAAATAATGATTGCCTCCACCCCCAAAGGGATCTGCTATCTGGCATTTACAGAAGGTGATGATACAGAGGAACTAGAAAAACTGAGCGCCAGATTCCCTCATGCTGCCTATACAAAACAACACGATGCCATTCAGCGGGATATCCTGTCTGTTTTTATGCCGGGTGTCCAGCAGCTGGATCAGGTGAAATTGCATTTGAAAGGAACCGAATTTCAGATCAAGATATGGGAAGCATTGCTCAAAATACCGTCGGGTTCGCTGACCACATACGGACAGATCGCCCGAGAAACCGGTTATACCAAAGCTTCAAGAGCCGTAGGGACGGCCATAGGAAATAACCCTATCGCCTATCTGATCCCGTGCCACCGCGTGATACGGACGACCGGCGTCATTGGTGATTATCGCTGGGGAAGCACCCGTAAGTCGGCTCTGATTGGTTGGGAAGCCGCACGAAATATTCAGAATTGAGAAAAATCTGAGCGAAATTTTTCAACCGTATTTCACTCAGATACCCCGTGTAGCTGCCATTCATTCCAAGGCAACCATTTTTGTCTCGATATTTCGGATAATCTCATTGCATTGCGCACAGGCCAAGCCTTTCTGTTGGGCGTACCATCTACATTTTGCGCGTATCGGGCAGTGTTGCAATGCTTCACTTTCCTCATTTCCTACCAATGCGATCATGGTGTTAATCAGTCCGCATTGGTGCCCTGTGCCATCCCAATGATTACAACCTGATTTGGCACAGTTCCCTGCAAATCTGAATCTTGCACCGGGATCTTTGCCCTTTGAGGCTTCCTCAATAAATGATTCATTGATCACCAGGGTGTTTTCCAGATAATTAATGAATCCATTGGCGTTTACTATCCCAAACAACTGTGCGCCAGGCTTGGTTACATAACTGGGACAAAGGGTGTCGTTTTTATTGGAAGCTTCCATGACCTTTTATCAGGACTCTCGTTTGATGGGACCGCCTCCCGGGAAATTAGGAAATCCCTCCACCCAAAAACCTGCCAATTGCCCGGTTTTCCATAGTTCTTCCCAATTTCTTCTTCCGGCAAATTTCTTTCCGATTTTAAAATCAACATCGTGATCAATAGAAGCCAATTCCTTAAAAACAAGGTCATGAATACCTTGTTCAATTCTCTTTTTCTGCTCTTTAGAAAGATCTAATCCTTCCAGGGACACCACAAAGAGCGATTCTTTTTTAGCCATTGTAATAGTGATTAATGTTTAAAATTAAACGACCCGACTGGTTTTAGTATGCTGAAAAATTTACTATCTGAATTGCAGTATGAGGAGAGTGAATGTCGGTAAAGAAAAATTTCAAAGTCTTCACCAAAAACTGTAACTGACTGAAATTTAAGCAATATGATATTTTCTACCTAAGAATTGGCAGCTTACTTATTGTACGGTAAATACTGGAAAAATGAAGATATTACTGCTTAGCGCTGGTTACTGAATATTTTCTTAAAAAGGGAAGTTTTGGGAGGCCAGCATGCGATGGAGTTAGCCGGGCCTTTTTTACCCAGACCAAAAGAAAAGCCTCCGTAAAGCGTAAATGATTTGGGCTTGCCAATATTGAGAAGCGCCGCCAGGTGATCTGTCCCCAACCATAATGGGCCTACTCTGCCTGCCAGCCCTATGCCGACTGATCTGTAATTATTCAGGACAGAAACGGGCATGGAAATTTCATACCACCGGTGCTCGTAGCGGGGTGTTACTGCCAGCAAACTTCCGGTATGCATATTATTGAATTTACCTCTTGATTTGAGATCCTGAACCCAGAGAACATTCACAAAGGTATTGAACTTCAAACGATAATCGACACTTGCCTGAAATGCCATGGGCAGCGACACCGAATATTGATTTTCACCTTTTTCTATTTCTCCACTAAACGACTGCTCCACAGAATTGAAAAAATTATCAACGCCTTTCAGATTACTATAGTTATCATAGGTCAGTAAATCATTTCCTCCGCGGATGGCATACGTGGATGTGTAAAATTGATTCCGGTACCTCACACGGCCAAAATCGGTGAGCGATACGGCTACACGATAGAGGTATTTGTTTTGTGAGGCATCCAGCCGACTTTGTCCGTTTTGTCTGTAGCTGTACTTGTGCGCATCAGGCCGGTATTCGTAAACGACACCTACATCCATTCCCCATCCGCCTCCGGGCGAGTTTTTACCAAAAAGCCAGCCGGGACTGGGTTTGAAATCTTTAAAGGCTTCATCACTGACAAAACCGTAGTCTGCATCGACATTTTTAGCGTCAATCATATATCGTTGGTGCTCCCAGGTGGGATCTGAGTTAATCTGGTAGTCAGCAGACTGGATATTGATGTAGCCACTGTACAGGCCGACCATGCGTTTAACCGTCACTCCTACTTTCCAAAACTCGGTGTCATTATCTACTATTACACCACCCAGTGTAAAACCAATCTCCCCCAAACCATTCACCAGTGTTTTTCCGGACTGACCGATAAAATCGACATCGTGTAGTTCTTTTTCATTCCGTGTTCCACTGCGTATTAACCGGGCGAGCGGTTCCTGTGTCTGATCAATCACCAGATTATATCTGGCGCGTGATGTAACGGCAACACCTGCACGTCCGCCAAATAACGAAACCATTAAAGAAGGCAATCGGGTATCGCCTTCCGCATTCAGGTATTTTAAATTGCCGTTAAGTCTTTCCACCAACCGATTCCTGTCCAGCGGTAATTTACCCTGATCATCCCGGTGCCTGTCAGCGACGGTTCCGGTAATTAGCCCTAAAAAAGAATAGGGAAAATCATATTTGACATGATTATTCCCTACAGTAAAACTGGTGGAAGCAAAATTGGCATATACCGAATAGCGGTTATCCGATACAAAGGCCGGGTTGTGGTAAAGTGCATGGGTGCCGGCATAGTTTCCCATGGCGACACCCGGCATATGCTGAGCTTTAAGCCCGTAAGCAGCTAGTAAAAACAATATACAAACGGGCCATTTCATATGTTCAGGTACTCGGGGTTATTGGAGCGCATACGCTACCACGCTATTTTTAGCAAAGGTAGGAATGTATACGATTTTCTTTTCAGGATCGTACCCAATATCTGCAGAATTTATTTTCTGGTCCTTGGTATTAAGTAATTCCTGCACATCACCATCTTCCTTCACATAATACACTGCGCCGATCCAGGAAGAAACAATGTACTCACCGTCTTTCACCTGTTCGATCCCATCGGTACTTGCCTCCATCCCTTCGGCCAATTTGGTCAGGGTTTTAGAATTATCCAGTTTGTACAGACTGCCATTATCCAGAATCATCAAATCGTCTCCTACCGCCAGTAAACCATTAGGTCTTTCAGGGCTTTCAAAGAATTCTTCTGCTTTTCCATCTTTCAGGATAAAAATTTTCTTACTGCTCGAATCTGAAATATACACCACGCCATTTTTATCGACGGTGATATCATTCAGGAACACCGAACCAGCAACAGGCACCTTCTGAAGTATTTTACCAGTAGCAATATCAGCAACCACAACTTCGGTTATGTCGGCTATATATAATTTATTATCATATTTGCCCAGTCCTTTCGGGGCGTTCAGTCCGGTAATCCAGTTGGCGTCTACAATGGCACCATCCAAGCCAACTTTGGCAATTCCCCCTTTTCCATCAGCTTCAGCGGGGCCCCCGTCAATTTGAGAAACATACAAGATCTGGCCCGATGCATCGAAATATACCGACTCAGGTACTTTCAAAGTAGTATCGCTGGCCCATACTTCCGTTAATTTCACTGAACCAATCTCTGTAGTCTCTGCTGTTTCTTCATTTTTCTCAGATGACCCGCATGAGGCCATAGCCATCATAGCAACCAGAGCACTTACTGATAATAAGGTATTTTTTTTCATAATTGTGGGGTTTGGTTAGATTAAATTCAATTCTTTTCCAATTTTTGTCACCTTGTTTTTCAGCTCTTCGAGTGTGGCATCAAAAGCAGATTTATCCTGAAGCGCGCCTCTTACGCCCACATAAAACTTAATTTTGGGCTCGGTGCCGGAAGGACGACAAGTAAATTTACTTCCGTCAGCAGTGAAAAACTGCAGTACGTTGGAAGACTCAATTCCCAGTTCTCCTGACGGAATTTCGCGGGTAACATTATTTACAAAATCGGTTGATTTCAACTGCTTATAATCGTCCATTCTGATCACATCAGAACCAGCCAGTTGTTTAGGTGGATTTTGTCTGAAATCAGCCATCATCTGCTGAATTTCTTCCGCGCCTGTTTTGCCTTTCCGGGTGACAGAAAGCAGCCCTTCATAGTAAAATCCGTATTTCGTATAAATTTCAATAAGCAGATCAAATAAACCCAGTCCACGATCTTTGGCATAAGCTGTCAATTCAGCAATCATGGCACAAGAGGCAATGGCATCCTTGTCGCGCACCGCATCACCAATCAGATAGCCATAGCTTTCCTCTCCCCCGCCAATGAACTCTTCAACTCCTTCCTTTTCTCTGATCACCTGGGCAATGTACTTAAAGCCAGTCAATGTGTTATAACATTTCACACTGTAGTCTTCAGCCATCACATCGATCAGATCGGTAGTAACGATGGTCTTTGCAACAAACTGCGTACCTGTAAGTTTGCCTGCATCTTTCCATGCATTGAGCAGATAATAGATCAGCAAAACGGCAGTTTGATTGCCATTCAGCAGTTGAATAGATCCATCCAGATTTTTTGCAGCGATTCCTACCCTATCCGAATCCGGGTCAGTACCCATAACCAGATCAGCATCGATTTCAGTTGCCTTTTGTACGGCCAAAGTCATCGCCTCACTTTCCTCCGGGTTAGGATATACCACGGTCGGGAAGTTACCATTACCGTTGGGTTCTGCCTGCTCCTCGATGACAGTTACATTTTCAAAACCCATTCTGTCAAGCAATTCCGGAACCAGCGTAATGCCTGTTCCGTGCAACGGCGTGAACACTATTTTCAGGTCTTTCTGTCTAGCAATTGCCTCTTTAGAAATAGAAAGGGATAAAATATGGCTGAGGTATTTCTCATCAATATCCTTCCCTACTTTATGAATTCTGGATGGATCTCCCTGGAAGCGGATATCTTCAATAGAAGTAATAGCATCTACCTCACCGATAATATTCTTATCATGTGGTGCCACCACCTGCGACCCGTCTACCCAGTAGGCCTTATAACCATTATATTCTTTTGGGTTATGGGAGGCGGTCACCACTACACCACTCTGACATCCCAATTCACGAATAGCAAACGAAAGTTCAGGTGTCGGACGCAGGGCATCAAACAAATAAACGGTTATGCCATTGGCTGAAAAGATATCCGCGATGATGGAAGAAAACTCATCTGATTTGATGCGGCTGTCATAGGCAATGGCCACTTTTATCTCCTGTCCTTCAAAGTTTTTGTTCAGATAGTTGGCCAGACCTTGCGTGGCTGCACCGACCGTATAACGGTTCATCCGGTTGGAACCCACGCCTATCAAACCTCTTAATCCACCTGTACCAAATTCCAGTTCTTTATAAAATGCATCGGTCAGTTCAATGGACTTTCCCTCGTCGATTAACTGTTGAATCTCCTGCTTGGTTTCAACATCATAATTACCATTTAACCATGCATTAACCTTTTCATTAACCTTGTCTTCCAGTTGTACAGACATAATCTAATTTCGTGTTTGGATATGGATTCTATTATTAATTCTTTCATTTTTTCAGGTGCGTGCTCACCTGATTATCCGGCAAATTCTGAAATATTTTCCGGTTTCTCGAGTTTTTGGGCTTTTACTTTCGCTGACTCCAGTATTAGTTCTGCTACCAGGCCCGTCCAGCCGAGCTGGTGATTTGCACCACATCCTCTGCCATTATCGCCATCAAAATATTCATAATATAAAATATGATCCTTGAAATGCGGATCTGTTTGCTGCTTATCGCACTGTCCGAAGACCGCCCGCTTCCCTTCCTGATTCCTGGTAAAAATACTAATCAACCGATCTGAAATCTGAATCGCTGCTTCTTTAATGGAGACCATATTGGCAGAATTGGTCGGGTATTCAACCGAGAAACCATCACCGTAATAGTTATGGAATTTAAACAGGGAGTCTACGATCAGGTAATTAAGCGGGAACCAGATAGGGCCTCGCCAGTTGGAGTTTCCACCCATAATATCAGTAGTCGCTTCAGCAGGCACATAATCTACAGTCAATACTTCACCATTGATATGGAAGCGATATGGATTTTTCTCATGGAATTTTGATAAAGCCCTCACCCCATAATCGGAAAGAAATTCACTTTCGTCGAGCATCCGCTTCATGATCATTTTCATACGGTGACCACGAAGAATAGACAGCAATTGTTTTTCATCATTCCCTGAACCACCCCAACGCGAAACCAAACGAGCCAGATCTGGCCGGTTTTCCAGAATCCACTGTACTCTTTTCTTAAAGATCGGCAACTGGTTGAGCATCGCCGGCTCAAGTACTTCCACCGCAAAAAGCGGAATCAAACCTACAATCGAACGAACCTTAAGCAGGATACTCTGACTTTCAGGAATATGAATAACATCATAGTAAAACTGATCTTCTTCGTCCCAAAGACTGATAGCCTGTTCTTTGCCACCCATGGCTTCCATGGCACCTGCTATAAACAGGAAGTGTTCAAAGAATTTGGATGCCATATCCTGATAAACTGGTTGTTTCAGCGATATTTCAACGGCAATTCGCAACATGTTCAGGGAATACATTGCCATCCAGCCGGTGGCATCGGCCTGTTCCAGTTTTCCACCGAAAGGCATGGGTGATGAGCGATCAAACACCCCGATATTATCCAGTCCGAGGAAGCCTCCACTGAAAATATTATTTCCAGTATCATCTTTCTGATTCACCCACCAGGTAAAATTCAACAGAAGTTTATGGAATATTTTTTCCAGAAATTCGATATCCCCTTGTCCATTGTTATATGCTTTGTCAATTTCATATACTTTCAAGGTAGCCCATGCATGCACCGGCGGGTTTACATCCGAGAAATTCCATTCATAGGCAGGAATCTGCCCGTTAGGATGCATATAATATTCTCTGAGTAAAATTTCCAATTGTCTTTTGGCAAAAACCGGATCCAGCCTTGCCAGTGGGATACAATGGAACGCCAGATCCCAGGCAGCAAACCAGGGATACTCCCACTTATCAGGCATAGACACCAGATTGGCAGCGTACAGATGCCTCCATCCCGAATTTCGTCCCCACTTTCGGTTATGCGAAGGTGCGGGTTGTTCAGGGTCTCCTTTCAGCCATTCGTGGACGTTATAATAATAAAATTGTTTGTTCCATAACATGCCTGCATAGGCCTGTCGCTGAATTTTAAGCTGATCTTCATCATTGACATCTTGCTGGATCTGATCATAAAATTCATCTGCTTCCCGGACTCGCTTGGTAATGGTATCCTCAAACCCGCCAAAAGGCTCAGAAATAACATAATTGGCTAGCCGGATTCTGATAGAAATCTGTCCACCAGCCGGAACCATCCTATTATGTATACCGGCCGCTTTGGTGCCAAATTGATTGGGATTAACCGTAGGTTCTTTACCGCCGCTTACCACGTAATCATTGATACCATCTTTAGGATAAGGAGTACTGGAAGGTATTCCATAGATCCGGTTCATATTGGATTCATTCTCACAAAAAACCAACTCATCGGCTTCCTCAAAATAGAGGTTCATTTTACCATGATTCCGATGGCTGATTTCGATAAGTCGTTTGGAGATCCCATTCATCATGGGCTTATAATTGTATTTCTCATAGCCCCACGACCAGGTATTCCTGAACCAGACAGTCGGCAAAATGGTAATGGGTGCATCCTGGGGGCCGCGGTTATGAACGGTTACCTTCATCAGAATATCCTCCTGGTCCATTTTGGCATATTCAATGCATATGTCAAAATATTCATCGTTATCAAATATCCCTGTATCCAGAATTTCATATTCCGGATCTTCTTTTCCCAGTTTAGCGCTTTCTGAACGTAGCTTATCGTACGGAAAAGCCTGCTGCGGATATTTATAAAGCATTTTCATATAGGAATGTGTAGGGGTACTATCCAGATAATAGTACATTTCCTTTACATCTTCCCCATGATTAGACTCCCGGTTCGTCAGTCCAAATATGCGTTCTTTCAGAAACTTATCTTTATGGTTCCAGAAACCAAACGACAAACATATATGCTGTTTACTGTCCGAAATCCCTCCGATCCCTTCTTCGCCCCAGCGATAGGTTTTAGAACGTGCCACCTCGTGGGTGACATATTGCCATGCATCGCCGTTCTCACTATAATCTTCCCTTACGGTGCCCCACTGTCTTTCCGATAGATATGGCCCCCATTTTTTCCAACCCTTATTTTCTTTCTGTAACGAAAGCCTTACTACTTCGGCACCTTTAGACATACAGTTATACGTTAAATTGGTATCAGAAACTAAACCTGGATTACCTTCCCAAAATGGGAAAGGTCTTCTATCTTACTCACTTCAAGATCTGTCTGTCCTCCGAAAAACTCCGTCACTGATTTCGCACGGGCAGAAGTTTCCAGAAGCAACTCATTTCTTGTTTTTTCTATTGATTCAATCACTTGCTCGATTTCTTCACGGATTAATAAAGGAAGGGGTAATATATACAATTCATCGCCTCTTTTCAAAACTGTACGGATTTTACTGTCGCCTGCAGAAGTTAATCTGTTATAGTTTTTTTTGGCTTCCGTGAAAGAATGCTGATTATCCTGAAACACTATTCCTGTATAATCATTCTGGCGGGAAATATTCTCTTTAATATTCGCATCTAAAACAGTCAATGCCTGACGTAGTGCTTCTGTATTTTTACTTGTTTTAATACGCGCTGCCAAAGAATTCCTTACAAAATAGGTTAAGGATTGCGTAATATTCAGTCCAATTTCAGCCATTTGCTTAAATATCAATGACGCCGGTGACATACCAGGAACCGTATTGGGATCATGCAATAAAATTTCAGAAGAAGCCGTAAGGAACCCGTCGATACGGGTGCAAACACTCAGGCTTAATCCCGAAAATGCTTCTCCAATATATTGCTGGATACGCCGGTTGTTTTCCAGCGAAGTACGCACAGGAATGCTTTTTCTGGTAGTACCTGATTTATATTTGGCGTCAAAATCAAACACTTCCACCATTTTGATGATTTCAGTCGGCGGTAACACCAATACTTCCCCATTCAGATCCTCGATGCACCCGCAGGAAAATTCCTGTCCTTCGATAAATTCTTCAAGAAGAATTTCATTTTCTGCATTGCCACTCAGTAAAACAGCAAAGTCATCAGGGCCTTCGGCAAGCTGATCCAGCGCTGATTCCAGCGCAGCAGGACGGTAATAAACCTGTCCATTCAGATATAAGGGAAATCCAATACCCTTATCCATATCAGCCAATTGTTGAAGCAGTGCCCTTTTTCCATCCTTATCCAGCTGAACCCAATCCTGTAGGGTAATTCTGTACTGAAAAAAACATTGATTAACTCCTTTTTCAAATACCTGCACATCATCCTCCTTCACAATCGCTACGCCAATCGAAGAACCCTGATGAGGGGCCTTGACTACAACCGGTAACCCCAGTGCGGCTTTTACCTGACTGAATATGCCGCTAACATCTGCTTGCTGCCAGGTGGCGTATGGAATAGTAAGTGTCTTTTTCTGTTGTCCGTTGATCCGGGCAATCATTTTATTCTGTAGTATTTTATCTATTCCTAATGAGGAACCCATAATACCCGGACCGCTATAGGGGATTTTATACCATTCCATCAATCCCTGAATCGCACCATCCTCACAGTCAGGACCGTGCATAGCAAGCAATGCAAAATCAATATGAGCAGCTAACTCAGACGGCTGAATCCATTCACCGGTAGTGGCCGAAACCGGTTCACCAGCCAATTCAGGATAGGAGTCAATATATAATTCATATTCTTGATCTTTTTCAGGATGGGAAGGAAAAAAATCACGTATGCCGGAAGCATACATATGTTCTTCTTTAACTTTTATAAATCTTCCAAAACCATCTACAAAAATTGGAACAGGCTCAAACAATGACTTATCAAGATATTCAAAAGCTGTTTTTCCCCCGGCAAATGAGATTTCACGCTCCCTGCTGGGCCCACCGAAAATTATACCTATACGCATCAGAATGCTATGTATTTAGATTAAAATAAAACAGGAGTCAATGCTTAGTATGTTGATTTGCGATTACGTCCTGACCTGCAATTTAGGAAAATGAATACATAATCACAGCAGAGAATGGAGTAACCTCATGAAAAAAATCGTGGTCTTAAAAAAACCTGTATGAAGTATGAGGAAACAGCGAAATATGATAACCTATTGAGGTTTCTGAAATTACAGGAGGACTGTCCGCTTCAAGAGGAGCGTGAAAGGGTAAGCACAAATAAGCGTTTTACAAAAAAAGGTTTTATAATCACCAATTATGGGATTATAAAACCTTTTTTATATCAGTAGGACCAAAAAATACTTCCTAATTCATTAAGGAAGGCACATTGATAGCCTGCACTTTATGAACTGTCGGGACAGCTTTCCGGATCGCTTCTTCAAGACCTGCGCGAAATGTCATTGCATTCATAGGACATGACTGGCACGAACCTTCCAGTTCTAATTTCACCACCATATCATCCGTAAGTTCTATAAATTTGACATTTCCCAGATCAGCTTCAAGATATGGACGAACTGAATCTAAGGCGCCCTCAATCAACGAAATGGTATTTATTCTTTCTTCTGCCGTCATTTATTGCTTTGTTTTGAAGATTTCCAGCTGGTTATCATAAGTATGCCGGATCATTTATTAGGTACTCAAAACACCGGATAACCGCCTTGTTATTTTAATAACCCAAAATAACGCAAAAGTATTCCCTTTTCTAAAAAAAAGAGAATACTTTTAGATCAGACCTGCATTTCTACCACTTGGGTTTGTGCTTTTTCGGCATTTCTGATCGCTATTTTTTGAGCAAGTGTTTCTGCCACATCTCTGAAAGCCCTGCCGGTTGGCGTAGCTTCATCCATTGCTATAGGCCGTCCACTATCCCCACCTTCACGAACACCCTGAACCAAGGGAATCTGTCCCAGTAAAGGCACATCGAATTTTTCAGCCAGATTCTTACCTCCATCCTTACCAAAAATATAGTACTTATTATCAGGAAGTTCTTCCGGTGTAAAATAGGCCATATTCTCCACTACGCCCAACACTGGCACATTAATCTGTGGTTGTCTGAACATGGACACCCCACGAATTGCATCTGCCAATGCTACTTTTTGAGGCGTGGTAACGATTACAGCGCCCGTAATGGGTACAGTTTGTACTAAAGTTATATGAATATCGCCGGTTCCTGGAGGAAGGTCGATTAAAAGATAATCCAATTCACCCCAATCGGTATCAGCAAAAAACTGCCGGATTGCCTGACTGGCCATAGGTCCCCGCCATACGACCGCACTATCAGGCGGTGTCATAAAGCCAATCGAAATAAGTTTTATACCGTATTGGCGGATAGGATTGATATAATTCTTACCTTCTTTAGGAGTAATGGTCGGTTGCATATCTTCTGCGCCAAACATGACCGGAATAGAAGGTCCGGATATGTCAGCATCAACGATACCTACTTTCGCTCCCGAACGGTGCAGTGCCATGGCCAGATTGGCGGTAACAGTAGATTTGCCTACTCCCCCTTTGCCGGAAGCAACAGCAATCACATTCTTCACGCCCGGAATCAAAGGACCCTGCTGTGCAGCAGTTACTTCTGAGGTCATATTGATTTTAACTTCCACATCCGGTGATACGAGATTATGGATGGCATCGATACAATTTTTACGGATCAGCTCTTTCAAAGGGCAGGCTGGTGTGGTAAGTACCACTGTAAAACCTACCTGCATCACGCCAATTTCAATATCACGGATCATGCCCAAGGTGACCAGATCCTTTTTAAGATCCGGATCCTGGACCGTTGACAAAGCCTTCAGGACTTTTTCTTTATTTACTGTAAATTCTCCCATTACTGAGTTTTTAGGGTATTTATTACCCGCTTTATATGCTTAAACAGGTTAACAACTGATTGCTCCCATGATAACACAGTTTTCTCTTATTGAGTTTGGGAAAGTCTCGGAAAGTTATTGATCAGGTTGTCTACCTCACTCAATTCTTCAGAAACTTCTATTTTCCCTTCCAATTTCATTAGTTTTTCTTTGAGCGACAAAAGCATCTGCCGGTGACTTTCTGTATTATCGTGCAAAGGCTTATGATTAATCATTTTTTTGACCTGTTTCCATGACTCCAGTGTTTTCAAAGTTTCATGAGCAAAATAGGACTTCCCAAACACAGAAAATATATGGTCTTCTGCCCAGCCGTTGGGATGGATCAGGTCTGCATCATAAAATCGATAATCTCTAAGGTCATCGATCATGATCTCATAGGCCGGAAAGTAAGCCACACCTGGCAACTCAGTTACCAGCTGACTGCATGCCACCCGAAGGATTGACTTGCTGAGTTGATTACCAGGCAGCGTCTCCTTGGTATGCCTGACAGGACTAACCGTCAACAGCACTTTGACCGAGGGATTGAGAATTTTGATATAACCGATCACCTCTTTAATACAGGCGTTGACAGCCTCCACTGACATCATCTCTTTTGTAAAGGCTGATCCAGACACTTTATGACAATTGGCTATAATCTCACCGCTTGCTTTTAAACGGTGCACATAGGCAGTGCCAAACGTAAGTACCAGCAAATTTGTCTGAGCCAGCACCTTCCTTACCTCATTTCCAAGCGTTCTGATGCGTGTGTCAATTTCACCACTCGTTCTTCCCCAAATGGAAGAATGAAGATCATGATGCAGCCAAACTCCCTCTTCCGGATTGATAAAATGCCGCATGGCAGGCAATTCATTAAACAGAGCAAGTTTCAGCAATTTTGCAATTGAAAATGGATTAAAAAGGGTGCCAAACGGGTTGGCAAGCACATCAAATTTGAATTCGGACAACTGCCGGCCCATCACTTCCGCAAAACAGGAGCCCATGGTAACGACTTTCCAGTCGTGTGATATATTCCAGCCGGAAAATTCCGGTTCGTAAACAGTTCTTAAAACAACTTCGTTCATATCTGTGTGGTAATTCGATAACGGGTCAGTGTAATACCAGAAAAACTTTACTTATCAAAATACAAAACTACACATGATTAGGTTATAATCCAGAGATTTAGGAGTGCGTTTACACAATTCCCGAATTTACCTGTTTTGAATTTACACCAGTCAGAACTAACTTGCGACATGGAACAGTTCGTTGTATCGGCTAGAAAATACAGACCCGTCACCTTTGATTCGGTGGTAGGGCAATCACATATTACCACCACGTTAAAGAATGCGATCAGAACCAATCATCTGGCACAGGCATTTTTGTTTTGCGGTCCTCGGGGTGTAGGTAAAACTACCTGCGCAAGAATTATGGCTAAAACCATTAACTGCCAGAATCTGGCCGATAGTGTTGAGCCTTGTGGTGAGTGTGAGTCATGTGTGAGTTTCCAGAACAACGCTTCCTTTAATATACATGAGCTTGATGCTGCATCTAACAATTCCGTGGATGATATCCGAAGCCTCATCGATCAGGTTCGCTATCCGCCACAAACTGGCAAATATAAAATCTATATTATTGATGAGGTACACATGCTGTCACCTCAGGCCTTCAATGCTTTTTTGAAAACGCTGGAAGAACCCCCGGCATATGCCATATTCATTCTGGCAACGACCGAAAAACATAAAATTCTTCCTACGATTCTGTCACGCTGTCAGATATTTGACTTTAACAGAATTGTACCTGCCGATATTACGGAACATCTTGCCGGGATTGCTGCCAAGGAAAACATTGGATTTGAAAAAGAAGCACTTGAGCTCATCGCCCAAAAGGCTGATGGTGGTTTAAGGGACGCGCTTTCGATGTTTGATCTGAATGTCACTTTTTCCTCGGAACGATTCCTGAAATATGCGAATGTCCTGGAAAATCTGCATATTCTGGATTACGATTATTATTTTAAAATAACAGATGCTTTAATAAAGGGTGATGTAGCCCGAACCCTTGTTTTATTTGATGAAATCATCCGGAAAGGGTTTGATGCACATTTGTTTATAATCGGACTGCTGGAGCACTTCAGAAATTTATTAGTATGTAAAGACCAGGCAACTTTACAATTGCTTGAAGTGTCAGAATCAGCTAAGGCAAAGTATAGCCGCCAGTCTGACGCCGTTTCGATGGGATTCCTGCTTTCTGCTTTGAGTATTGGGAATCAGTGTGATATTCATTATAAAACTGCAAAGAATCAGCGACTCCATGTAGAAATTACGCTAATCAAAATATCGAAGTTAGAAGAGGTGCTACAGCTGTCTTCTCTACCTTCTGTTGATGAAACAGCTAAAAAAAAAACTGAAACCGACAATAAATCAGGTGAGCCCACTGCCGTAACAACGCCCCCAAGCCAGCCGCAACCTATCACCTCACCACAGGCTACTACAGTCGCCCAGACCAGTATACCTGCCACCAATAATATCTACAGTACCCGGCTGCGTAGTACTGCCAACCTGGGAGTAACAAAGCCTGTAAACCAGCAGACGGATAAAACGCCTTTGCCATCTGACACCAGTGTCCTCAACAAAGGAGCCAGACAAGTATTGACTCAGGAAAATCTGATCGTTGAATGGAACCGTTTTAAAGCGAATCGAATCAAGCAATATAACAAGTCGTCTGAAGAGGTTACGCTGACCCGTGATATCAGGCTATCGGGAACTACAATTCATCTGAATCTGGACAATGATTTACAAAAACAGACACTGGAAGAAATGAAGGTTGATCTGCTTACCTACCTAAGGAGAATCTTTTCAGAGCCTTCTTTGCAAATTGAATCCCAGGTGTTTCAGGACGACACGGTGAGAAGGCCCTATACGCCCATTGAAAAATTCAACAGTATGGCAGAAAAAAATCCCTATCTGAGAGAACTCCAGCAACAATTAGGGCTCGACGTGGATTTTTGATTCCCGGGGAAGATTTTTCAGAATATGGATACCCTCTTCCCAACCACCCAACCCTGACATGGCGTTGATATGACCTTTTTCACCAATGTTAATAAATTCGCTTCCCCAGACCCGTGCAAAATTCTCGGATCGGGAAAGGGATGCATACATATCATTGGTACTAGCGACCAGTACTGATTTGAAAGGTAATTTTTGCGATGGTATGGGCGTAAAGCCTTTTACAAAACTAAGTCTTTTAGACAAGGCTGCGTCTGCCGGTGCTACCAGCATGGCTCCAGCTACCCATGGAGACTGGTATTGAGCAGCCCAATGCACGGCCGTCAGGCAACCCAAGCTATGTGCTACCAGAATTACAGGTTTTTCCAGTTTGACAATATACTCCTGTAAACGATTTACCCAAATGTCTTTTTCCGGCCAGTCCCAGTTGTCCTGTTCTACCCTTTTGAATTTTCCTGTATATCGACTTTCCCAAATAGATTGCCAGTGATTAATACCTGAACCAGCCAAACCGGGTATTATTAGATATTGAAAGTGTGAATTCATAAATCACTCAATTACTCTATTATTTCCATAGACAAAATAAAATAATATCCTTTGCAATTACAAATAAAAAACTTGTTCATTCCAAATAATAAAACACTAGTAGCAAGTTTAATAAAGAAAAAGTAGATCATGCGGAAAACGGGCCTGTGCTCAATATTTCCAGCAATCAATAAAATATTATTAATTTGTCATCTCTTTATTTATTTAAACAACCTTTACGATATTAATAATATGGCAATTGTCCACCAGGTGTATTTCTGGCTAAAAAACCCAGACAAGGCAGAAGATCAACAAGCATTAATTGATGGTTTGCAAAAATTACGCGCTATTGACACCCTTACAACATTTCATGTAGGAAAACCTGCATCAACCGACCGACCGGTCATTGATCGCTCCTACCACGCTTCTTTACTGTGCGTATTTGATGACATGGAGGGTCATGACATATACCAGGTACATCCTCTTCATCTTGCCTTTGTCAAAGATTGTGCAGCTCTTTGGGAAAAAGTGGTGATCTACGATGCAACTGATGCGTAGGTAATTTCTCTTTTTCATTGTTAAGAAGGCCGGTATCTCCGGTCTTTTTTATATAAAATCACCCTCCTTCCGACTGCTTCCAAACCATCATAAAATAATGTAAAACAGAGCATATATTATAATCGAACATTATTTATTTTATCAGCTGAAAACTTTACTCGATTTCCTCCTTTCCAGCATCCTAATTATGTTTCCGCTATAATCAGCGCTTTTTCTATTCAATTAAAGTGCAAAATAATTGTATTTTATTGCTATCAAATCTTATACTTTATTATCATTTATTCGGCATATTAAGATAAAATAACATTACACTGATAGTAACTTATTACCACCGCGAAGTATCTTACATGAAAAGCAATTCTGAAAACTAAAACCTATTGTAAGATTATAAACTTAACCCAAATGAAAAAACTCTATGCAATTTGAAAAATCAGGCAGTTCTGCCTTGCTGGTTATCAATACCAAATTTGTTATTAACAGCACTTTTTGATTTAAATCACTACAGGATCAATTATGAAGCAATCATGAACTCTACTACCCATTATTCTAAAATCAAAGGAACAGGAATGGCCTGGCTTATGCTGGCCTTGTGTACCGGCGTACCCATTGTTTCCTTACCATCTTATGCTTCTGCTACCAATATAGCGGGAATTGTTTTGGCAGACAGGACGATCAGTGGACAGGTAACGTCACAAACTGATGACACCCCAATGCCTGGTGTTAACGTTCTTGTAAAAGGCTCAACCACAGGAACAACTACTGATGCCAACGGAAGATTTTCAATGTCTATCGGGGATCAGGCCGGGCAGGTGCTGATATTTTCTTACATAGGCTACACCCCGCAGGAGCTACAAGTAGGAAACCAGTCCATATTTAATGTGGTCCTGGCTGAAAGTAACGAAACCTTACAGGAAGTGGTGGTGACCGCCCTTGGAATCAGCAAAGACAAAAAAGCGCTGGGTTACTCAGTGGGTGAAGTAAAAGGAAAGGATATCGTTAATGTGCCTCAGGAAAACGTTGTCAACGCACTTGCAGGACGCGTAGCCGGGGTAACAATCAACCAGACTTCCGGTGCCGGATCATCTGTCAGCGTTATTATCCGCGGAGCTACTTCTTTGTCCAATGACAACCAGCCTCTCTTCGTGATTGATGGTGTACCTGTTGCCAACGGACTGAACAACACCCGCAGTATGGGTGACCGCAACAACGTTGATTACGGAAATGCCATTTCGGATATAAATCCTGATGACATTGAGAACATTTCAGTACTGAAAGGACCTAGTGCAGCTGCACTTTATGGTTCACGTGCCGGAAACGGGGTGATCATGATTACCACCAAGTCCGGTAAAAAAGGAAAAGGACTTGGCGTATCTTTCTCTACCAGTAATGTTTTTGAGAAACCTTACAGATATCTTGATCTGCATTACAAATATGCAAACGGAGCAAGAAACAATGCATTGACCCAGGGTTCAGCGTATTGGGGAGGCCCAACCCTGGACGCCGGAAATACGGCTGTACAATGGAACAGCCCGATCGGTGCTGACGGAAATCCTGTTGCAACGCCGCTTCTGTCATACAAGGATAATATGAAAAATTTCCTTCAGACTGGTATTACCTCCACCAATAACCTGGCCATTTCAGGATCTTCGGATAAAGCGGTATACAGAGTGTCGTATAATTATATGGCCAACCAGGGTCTTATCCCAAATTCTGATCTTAAAAGGCACTCTATTTCTGCCTCCGGAGAATATCAACTGCACAAATCACTGACATTAAGTTCCAACCTTAATTTTTCCAAAAACGGCGCAGACAACCGTCCTTCAACAGCCAACCGCGGAGCAAACCCGCTGGAAGCGGTGTACGCCCACTCAAACGTGAACGTGCTTGACCTGAAGGATTACTGGATGCCGGGAGCAGAACATGTGGCGCAGAGAGTCCCATCCTCCAATGTTGACAACCCATATTTCCTGGCTTATGGTATTAACAATGGTTTCAATCGTGACCGTGTCTACGGGAACCTGAAATTAGACTGGACGATCAATCCGAAATTCTCAGCATTTGCCCGGATTTCCCATGATCAATTCTCAGAAAACAGAGAAACCAAAATACCACTCAGCTATACAAGAGGAAGAAATGGTGGCTATTATATGCAGGGTATCAACCGTCAGGAAACCAACCTGGATTTCCTTGCGACCTACCAGGAGAAAATCAACGATTTTGATATCCGTATTTCAGGAGGAGCCAACAGCATGCGTATCAGTGCTTCTGATTTCTACATGGGCGGAGCTACACTGACAGTACCTGGCTTATACCGCATTTCAAACGTACCTCAAAATGCACTTTCGGCTAGCAATGGAGCCAGTGAAAAAGCAATTTACAGCCTTTTGGGAACTGCAGTAATTGGCTATAAAGATCAGCTATATTTAGATCTGGCAGCAAGAAACGACTGGTCGAGTACCCTCCCTGCCAGCAACCGTTCTTACTTCTATCCTGCTGCATCACTTAGCTGGTTGCCATCTACTACTTTCAATTTGCCACAAGAGATTTCATTGCTTAAAGTGAGAGCGAGTTGGGCAAAATCAGGTAATGATACCAGTCCTTACCAATTGGTACCAACATTGGGAACCGGTTCATGGGGTCCAGTGGTAACAACAGGTGTGCCTGGAACATTATTGAACAGTAATCTGAAACCAGAGATTGCTACTGCACAAGAATATGGTTTCGATTTGAATCTTTATGATAACAGAATCCGCTTCGAGGCCACTTACTATTACATGGAAAACAAAAACCAGATCCTAAGTATTCAAACTCCGGGATCTTCAGGTTTCTCCAGTAAGCTGATCAACGCAGGTTTACTATCCAGTAAAGGGGTAGAATTGAACCTGGGAACCAGCCCCATCCGCGATCTGAACGGCTGGAACCTGGACGTGAATGTCAACTTTACACGTAACAGAACAAAAATTAAGGAGCTTGCTCCGGGAGTTAACTTCTTCCAGTTATGGGATGACAACGGTGGTGGGGCCTTCACTTACGTAGGCGAGGAAATCGGTAACCTGTACAGCCGTGGTTATGCCAAAGTGACTGACCCGACTTCCCCTTACTACCTGTGGCCTATCCTGGACAACAATGGAGAGTGGATCGCACAGAACGACCGTGAAGACAGAGAGAAAGTAGGGAATTTCAACCCTAAATTCATGATGGGTTCACAGATCAATCTTTCTTATAAGCGATTTAACCTGAGCGCCAGCTTTGACTGGAGGGCGGGTGGTAATTTCCAATCCTACACCTACCGCTACGGAGAATCTGACTGGAAGTCTCAGCGTCAGATAGACAATCTTATTCCGGGCGGAAACTATAGCCCTGATGAACTGGCAGCACTCCTAAAATCGGATCCTGAAAAATATATCATTCCACAAAACGGTAATTTCCCGCGTGTAGGTGGTCACACCAAAGAAACTGGTGGTATGCCACTGGACGATGGATTTGATGGCGCATTCATTCCGGGTGTAATTGCCATTACCAATGCAGAAGGGCAAATTACAGGTTACAAAGAACACTTGGGTGGTGAAGACACAAAGGTATACCCAGTTACAGACACCTATCCATGGAGTTATAACAAGCAGATTACATTTGACGCTTCTTTTATCAAACTGAGAGAGATTTCATTTGGTTATAACCTCCCAGCCATCAAAGGATTCAATAATGTAAACGTTTCGGTATTCAGTCGTAACATTATGCTTTGGACTGCTTCTAAAATTGGTATTGATCCGGAAAGAGCATTCCAGGCTGATGGTGGAAGATTCAGACAGGGTATCGAATTGCAGAACGTAATGCCTTGGACAATCCCTGTTGGCTTCAAGATCAACTTCAGTCTATAAGATTTTAATTATCATTGAGATGAAAAAGTTAAAAATATTTACAAAAACAGTATTCGTCATGTCGGCATTGTTTGTCACTTCCTGTGATGAAAAGCTGACCGACTTTAACAAGAATCCGAATGGCGTAGACCCGGCAAATGGTAACCCGAATATGGTCATGCCCACAATAATGTCCAGTCTTGCCACTTCATACCTGAACCTGAACTATAACGACCTGGGAGGAGTGGTTCAACATATTCAGCACGACGGTTGGTTTACTGGTGTCAACCATTATGACTGGTCTCCAAACGACTGGAATGGGTATTATGATATGCTAAGAAACAATCAGTTTCTGTATGACCGTGCCGTAGCATTGGATTACAAATTCCATCAGGGTGTTGCCTTAACCATGCGTGGTTTCATTTTCGGAACTATTACCGATCTATGGGGAGATGCCCCCTACTCTCAAGCCCTTCGTGGTGATGAGTCAGATGAATTCCTTACGCCCGCATATGATAGCCAGGAAACTATTTATAAAGGTGTTATTGAAGACCTGAAGGCAGCATCTGCACTTTTAGCAAGCGGCGACAATACGGGTTATCTGACTGGATATGATATTTATTACAGTGGTAATGCACAGAAATGGCAGCAGTTTGCCAATACCTTGCTGCTTAGATATTACATGAGATTGTCTGAGAAACTTCCGGATTATGCCAAAGCCGGAATAGAAAGTGTTTATGCTTCAGGTGTATACATAAAGTCTGCCTCAGATGATGCCATGATGGATTACATCGGAGCCACTTCGGGTAACTCCTGGCCTACTGCCAATGCATTTGATACTGAAGAAGGTTCAAATTATCGCAGAAAGAAGCCATCTGAGAAATTCGTCAATACACTCGTGGCCAATAGCGACCCAAGACTGAAAGCATGGATCAAGCCGGTTTTTGTGCGATGGGTAGCTGATGAAAGCCTGACGACTGAATTAGACCCTTTTATCAGAAAAAATGGGGTGATTCAAACAGGAACTGTTTCTCTTAGTGAACTTCAACTGAATGCTGCTGTAAAAGCGGGTGATAAATTTACCCGTCATTACAATCCAAAATTATTTGATGGCACAATCAATAATAATGAATACGTGGGTGTCCCTGCCGGATTAAGACAGCCAGATTATTACAATGAGAACCCAACCCCGGGCCAAACTGTCCAGAATCAGCACGTTTCGCAGTTAGCTGATATCTTCAGAGAGTCAAGAGGAACCTACCTGAAGTCACGCCTTGCCACTGCGTCAGAAACGCACTTTATCCTTGCCCAGGCCGCATTGAAAGGCTGGGCAGCTGGTACAGCCTCAGAACACTACGCCAACGGTATCAAGGCTTCCTTACAGACATGGGGTTTAGAAGGTCAGTATGATGACTTTATTGCCAATCCTAAAGTGGCTTTTAATAATACACTGGAGCAAGTGATGGAGCAAAAGTGGATTGCATCGTTTACGATGGGGAGTGAATCATGGTTTGATTTCAGAAGAACTGGTCTTCCGGCATTCAAGGCAGGTCCGGCTGCTACTAGCCAGGCGTTGCCACTGCGCTTTATCTATGGCAACAATGAATTGAACCTTAACGATGCCAATGTCAAAAATGCAATCGATGCTTTGGAAGAAAATCAGTATACTACTTTACGTGGTAAAAACAGTCAATGGTCCAAACCATGGATAGTACAAGGCACCGGTAAGCCTTGGTAATCAGCGCTGCCAAACAACTTTTTCAATGGGTATCCTGTGTGTTTCAGGATACCCATTATTTTTATATAATTATTAAATACAAATACGGGTCAGTAAAATACAATGAAACTTAATATTTCAATGACAGCTTGGAAAAAATAGAATATTAATCATAATATATCCTGAATTATCTTATTTTTGTGGAACTATTAAAAGATAATAAAATAATTCTACTGATTTCATGTATTGGGTTTTAGGCGTTTTCATTATACATTGGTATTTGTCTCTATTCTGTCAGACATTCTTTCTCCACCGATATTCTGCCCATAAAATGTTCACCATGAACAAATTCTGGGAAAAGTTTTTCTATTTACTGACGTATATTTCTCAAGGCTCATCCTTTCTGAGTCCTAGGGCTTATGCAATCCTGCACCGTATGCACCATGCTTTCAGTGATACAGAAAAGGATCCTCATTCCCCTCATCATACTAAAAACATATTTACGATGATGTGGAAAACAAAAGACATCTATAACGCTGTATTGAACCGCAAATACCAGGTTGACAAAGCTTTTGAAAGAAATTATCCAGTTTGGCCAATCATTGAAAAACTGGGCGATTCCTGGATTTCACGCCTGGTTTGGGGTATGGTATATATTGCATTCTATGTGTTGGCTTATATCTACCTTGATATGCACTGGATGTTCTTTTTCCTATTGCCGATTCACTTCCTGATGGGACCTATCCACGGGGCAATCGTGAACTGGAGCGGACATAAGTACGGATACCAGAATTTTGACAATCAGGATGAATCTAAAAACTCTCTGATTTTTGATTTCCTTATGTTGGGAGAGTTATTCCAGAATAACCATCACAAGCGCCCGAATTCACTCAATTTCGGATCTAAATGGTACGAAGTGGATCCTACTTATCCTGTGATCAAATTCCTTGACAAATTGAATATTATCAAAGTCAGGAAGAAAGAAAACTGATTGTTGCTGTCATAGCAAAACATACAGCCTGTAACGTTTAAAATGTTACAGGCTTTTTCTTTGTATAGGCTCTTCAGAAAAAGTGTACTTTAGTTAAGCGACGATTCAGCGTTAGTAACCAACTATGAGAAGTTGGGCAAGGATCATTGCTTAGATTTTTAAATTCCGACCTTAACCATCTACAGTGATGACAGAGAAATTTCCAACCATAAACAGCACGCTTTCACCATGTGCACTTGGCATACTTATTCAGAAACAATATGGGCTAAGCGATAAAACAGCGTGTAGCATATTAAGACTGGCAATGAATCATTTATACCTGGTTCATGATGGTGAAAACAAATATGTATTTAGAGTTTATACACATCATTGGCGGACAAAAATAGAAATTGAAGAAGAAATAAGACTCTTGCTCCATCTAATGGAGCAGAACAAACCGGTTGCATATCCCATTCCTGACATAACGAACAATTTCATTCAGGAAATTGAAGCGCCTGAAGGAAAAAGATTGGGTGTATTATTCTCCTATGCAAAAGGGATAAAAACAGCCAAGTTTTCTCCCCAAACCAGTTTTTTAATTGGGGAGGCATTAGCGAAAATCCATCAGTCGACTGAAAATTTTGAACTGAAAAGGATATCGTATACTGCACAAAACCTACTTGGTGACGCTATTTTGAAAACAAAATCATTTTATAATAAAAACAGCCAGGAAATTGCTTTTTTAGAAAAGCTACACAATTTTTTAACTTCAAAAATCAACGATATAGACAAACACAAGGTAAGGTATGGCAGTGTTCATCTGGATATATGGTTTGATAATTTGCATATAGACGACGAAAAAGAAATTACATTTTTTGATTTTGACTTTTGTGGAAACGGGTATTTATGTTTTGATATTTCTTATTTTCTGTTTCAATTATTTGCTACTCATCCCAACGAAGAAGAGTACCAGATAAAAGCAGAAAAATTCATTAATGGTTACGAAACGGTAACAGTATTAAACGATGAAGAAAGAAAGTCACTGTCTTTCGCCAGCTTAGCAATCATGACCTATTACATAGGTGTTCAGTGTGATAGATATGACTATTGGACCAATATTTTTCTAAATGAAGACCATTTAAAAAGAATGGTTGGTAATATGAAAAGATGGATGGCTTATAATAAAATGGAGCTAGATTGCTAATTGCAGATGAATGCATCGTCAAAAAGAGTTGGTTGATTTCTGTATATATCAATGTCGTCAGCATATCCACGTCAAATCCCTGAAACAATGAAGGCAAAACTCTCCTTGTCATTTTAAAAGCGTATCCTTATTGAAAATTTGAAACAGAAAACTCTCGAAATCCACACTTAAAATCAAATCAAAACAGCAGCACCTACTGATTATGCTGCGGTATTTAATCCAGTTAAAAATGTTGGCGAGTCCGATTTTAACCCAATTGCGCTGGTCGTATGGATTATCACTGCCACCAACATCAAAATGCATGAACCTGTTGATCGCCTATTCCAATCAAAATATCTACATTCTATTATTCTTTGGCAGATGCCCAAATGTTAATAGATTGCAGCCGATTTGGGGAGAAGGACTCACCTGGCAAACTTTTGTAATGAAGCTTTGCAAACTGATGAAATGTAAGTAAACCTGGTCAGCCGACTATGAATTTTGTAACGATCGATTTTGAAACCGCTACTTCACAGAGAGACAGTCCATGTGAGATTGGTTTAACTTTTGTAGAAGAAGGTTCAATTATTGAAACTAAATCCTGGTTAATTAAGCCATGGTACGAGGAGTTTAATCCATTCAATGTCAGGATACATGGGATTACTTCAGAAGAAGTCAAAGATGCACCCACATTTAAACAGTTATGGCCGGAACTAAACACACTATTAGACGGAAACTTTCTGATTGCGCACAATGCTGCGTTTGACATGAGTGTGTTACGAGCCACGCTGATCAGATATAATATTTCGTTCCCTACGTTAGAATATGCCTGTAGCTGTAACTTTAGCAAAAGTGTATGGCCGGGACTACCCTCTTATAATTTGAAATCTTTGTGCGACATGAATGGCATCACATTCAAACATCACCGTGCGGGAAGTGATAGTATGGCAACTGCCGAATTATCGCTCAAAGCGTTTGCATTGGCAGAAGTTGTCACCAAAAATGATTTCCCCTTAAAGCTTTCTAATAACATAGGACGTCTTTTTGCGGAGGGGCATTATAGTCCTTCCAGTAAGCTGTCAACCGGGAAAAGAAATTCCTCACACCACTAGAAAAAATAATCTCTGTAATGACGATTATGTTCAACTGCCATTACAGAGATTATTCGAAACAAAGGATTACTTCTCCAGGTTTTGTAAAGCCTTTTTTTCTGAACGGATATTCAAAAACTCTACCAGAACCGAGAACGCCATCGCAAAATAAATGTACCCTTTAGGAATGTGCTGGTCGAAAGCTTCTGCCGTGAGGGAAACCCCAATAAGCAGTAAAAATGCCAGCGCCAACATTTTCACCGAAGGATAATCATTAACAAATTTTGAGATACTTTCAGCTGAAAGCAGCATGATTAATACAGCTACAATAACGGCAGCAATCATCACTCCAATCTGGTCAACCATTCCCACCGCAGTGATGACGGAATCCAGTGAAAACACCAGATCGAGTATCATTATCTGCAAAATAATACTACTGAAAGATACCATTTTCTGAGTGCCGACGGCAGCTTCGATATGCCCCTCCACCTTGTGGTGTATCTCTGTGGTAGCTTTGTAAATCAAGAACATACCACCAGTAAATAAAATAATATCCCTGCCGGACAAGGTCAAATATCGGTGCCACGTAGGATCTTCGATTCCAAAAGTGTCTCCGAGAAGCAGGAAAGGCTCGGTTAATCCCATGATCCATTTGATGGAGAACAAAAGACCAACACGCATGACCAACGCCAGTAATAAGCCGATTTGTCTTGCTTTTTTCTGCTGATGTACCGGCAGTTTTGCACTTTGAATAGAGATAAAAACGATATTATCAATGCCCAGTACAATTTCCAAAACTGTAAGGGTTAAAAACGAAATCCAAATCTGAGGATCACTTATCCATTCCATGTAGTTGTATTTTTATTTCACACAATAATACAAATTAGTTTATAATAGTATATTGAAATCCAAATCAAATTATTTTCTGGAACAACAAAGTTCTATCATACCTTCCGGTTGCGTTTAAAACGTAATCTGCTTAAAGAATCAACTGCTTGTCCGAGCATGCTAATATTAGTTTGCAGTATCGCTGTTTCAGTGAGATCTAGCTTTCCGGAGAGCAGAAAGAATATACCTCCATTGCAATAAATTATGTAAAAAACTAAATTATGTCTCCTGCATAATTGCTGGAAAATGTTTGACAACCCCGACAGGTTACCATTTTCAGATGAACATTGGTTTACTACAGAGATGGGTACTTATTATTTCTTTCAAACTAAAATTCCCGGCAATAGCTACCGGGAATCTTTGCTGCTTTATATCAGGCTTTATCCTTTTTCTTTTCTTTCTTATTGTTGGTGACATGTTCCCCTTTCACATGTTGTTCTTCCCGAACCCTGCTGTCCATATCGTCTTTATTCTGAGGCTTGTTATTCACCTTTACCTTTTTCTCTGCCAGAATCTGCTGTTTATTCTGATTATTTATTTCTTTCATAAGTCAATAATTTAAAGATTTAATAATCGAACTGTTATAATTGCACTAACCACACTTTGAGCCTATTGTTTAAAAAATTGTCATATTCTCTTCTTACAACCACTGTGTTCTTTCGCCAATTTTTAAAAAACTCATTTTCAAACAAGCCTGCCTTTTACAGGGTATCTGTGCAGCCAGGAAAAATAAAAAATTCATCCTGATTCTGCCTTAGGCAAGATTTTTGCCAGGGAAAAACAATCTTAAAAGTATTATAGTTATATCCAATATATGATTATCACTTAATCCACAACATTATGACATATTCAGAAAAAATGAACCATGAAACTGCGCTACATAAAATATTTGTAGACGGGTTAAAAGATGTACTTTGGGCAGAGGAAAGTCTGATTAAAAACCTGAAAATGATGGCGCAAGGTGCTACCTCTGTAGAACTTAAAGAGGCCTTCAACGCTCATACTCAGGAAACTGCCGGACATATTGAAAAACTTAAACTGGTCTTTGAAAGTCTGGGAGAAACACCTTCCGGGAAGAAATGCCCGGCAATGGAAGGTCTGATCAATGAGGCAAAAGAACTTTTGGAAAGTACCCATGAAAGCTCCATGGTGCGTGATGCGGCACTGATTGCCGGGGCACAGAAAATTGAACACTATGAGATTGCCACGTATGGCACATTGGCCACTTTTGCCAAAGAGATGGGTCACAAGGAAGCCAAAAATTTGCTGGGCAGCATTCTGGACGAAGAAAAACAGGCAGATGAAAAACTGACTCTGCTAGCGGAAACCATTATCAATAAAGCGGCAAATGAAGAAGCAGCTTAATAGGCACACGATTCCCGATATTAGGTAATAAAACTCAATCGATATGAAAACCATCAACAACCTGAACCGTGGGGACTTGGTCTCAGATTTTACCCAACAATGAAATTCCTTTATTATGAGACCAATGTTGATTATATGGAAACCGGATATATGATCTGTACCGATGCTATGGGGCAGCGTGTGAGAATGCATATTTCGGAGGTTGTACACACCGAACGAGGTAAAAAAGCGCCGATGTCGCTTCAAGCATCTTAATTGATAATTACTCAACAAAATTTTAATAACCATACTATGGCACAGGGAACAACAGATAACTTAAAAAAAGGTGATGTGATTACGGCACAATTACAAACTTTACATTTCAGTCATTATGAAACGGATGAACAAGGTATAAGAACCGGAAATCTGGTATGTTTCAATGAAGAAAGTGAAAGTGTTATTGTGCATAAGTCGGATGTAATACAGACAGAAAATCAGCAAAACGACAATCAGGAGGCTCCAGAAATTGAAGACATTACTGATGTGGAGGAATAAAACATGGATTGGATAATGTAACATTTTTTGATAACTACACCATGGAAAAGATAGTAAGAGAGGGAGACCTCATTGAAACAGAAGACGGACAAACCTATGTATTTGACAAGATGGGTATGCGGGATATGGGTAACGGCACATTACCTACTGATGAGTTTACCGCCTGGGAGACAGACGAAAAGTTCGAATCGGAATGGGATATGGTTGTAGCCAGAAACTTCAAAAAAAATCAACAAATCAAATTACCCTGGAATAGGGCGCGAAGGTTCCGTTGTCATGACTCGGGTGATATTTTTAATATAGATCAGAAATCACTTGCCTGAAAAGCCTGCCGGGCCCGGACTCACACCGGGCCCGGCTTTTTTATTCATCCATCTTTTTTGAACGCTTATGGTACTCATGCAACCCGAATTTTTAATTGCACTTGATGCATTTTCTGAAAACTCCATTGAAGAAAATCGCAGATGGGTATTTCATCTTCCTACCCATAGTCTGGTGGAATTTTTTCCCTTGCACCAATTTGCCGGAATTACCCATACAAAATTCCCCATAGAAAAAACCTATCGGCTGCCTGGTCAGGAGGCATCTGAATACAAAGCCATTATGATGCAAGGATCCTTAACCGGAGAGGATGCTTATGATTTATTGGATAAGTGCTGGATTGCCTACCAAAGCAGGATCGTTTGATGATATGCCACTAAATCACCCTTTTAGTTATTTAGTCCAAAATTCAAAGTATCCGATCACAGCGATATGGTGAAAGTATTGGATTAGTGCCGTTAATTTTCTCTGAAACTGAGGGGCAATTCATTCAAAAGTATTTTTTGCGTTCGCCAGTTTGGATAATACTGATCCATTAATAAGACAAATCGCTTGTTGTGATTCCGTTCCAGAAGATGTACCAATTCGTGTACTACAACATAGTCAATACAATCAAAGGGTTTTTTGGCCAATTCTAAATTGAACCAAATTTGGTGGCCATCTGTGTTACAACTCCCCCATTTGGTTTTCATAGTCCGAATTTTAAAGGCTGGAACTCCTACTTGCATTTGTGCGCTAAAGTGTTGAATGCGTTTATTAAGATATTTGCGCAACGCTTTGCGATAGAATGCGTACAAGGTTTTTTCGGACAACTTAGAGTCAATAGGTTTGACACTGCAAATGATTAGCTTTTTGCCGTTCACCTCCACTTTGTTGCGGCTACTTTGTTCCAACTTCAACAAATATCGATCACCAAAAAAATAATGACTTTCTTGATTTTTATATAGTCTTTTCGATTCTCTTGTTTGCTCTTGAAACTTGCGCTGCTCTTTCTTTATCCACGGAAGTTTGGTAGCTGCATAAATACGGACTTTTTCCAGGTCATAAATTTCTGGCGATGAAATCGTCACCTTGCCCATAGGAGGATGCACACTCAAATGCAAATTCTTAATATCCTTGAACGTTACATCGATCTCCACTTCCCCTATCTTGATTCGTTCAGTCATTAGTATTCTTCCTTATGTGCTTCTATGATCTTATACACTTCTTCTACTTTTCCAGTGTCTTTTACGACTTTATAAAGCGCGCTTTTTATCTCGTTTTGTTTGGCTTTATTCTCTCTAAAACCTTCTTTTTTAGCATACTGAACCGCATCTTCACAAGCCAAAGCCAGTTCTTCATCTTGAACGTAATGATAAATGGCCACTTTTCCTTTAGTATCCAGCGACATCGGAACATCGTCTTTTTTTCCTCGGTTGACTTGCTTGATCAATGCCGCCATTTCTTTTAAATATTCCTGGTATGAAATGGAATCTTGCTTTCTACGTTCAATCAACTCTTGCAAAAGAACAGACATTTCATCGAAATATTTAGGATCCAAAAGATGTTCTTCTACAATCTTGCTCCTGACGTTGTTTTCAATCGTTTCAGCAACCGCTTCTTTATTGCCTTTGATGCCTTTGGGCAGACTATCGATGGCTTTGTCCATATCGGTTTCCATCAAATTCAATAAAGGAATATCGTCGAAAGGCGACACTTTCTCGGCTTCTTCGGCCCGGATATAGGTGTCAATAAGGAAACGCATATCGGCTTCGTAAGCTTTCAAGTCGATGGTCTCACCGGATGCTTTACGAATAACTTCCCGAAGATTCAGATAGTCATCCAATTTCTTATGAAAACGCTGTACTTCGGCTTCTGTAAAGGAAGTATTGACAAAATCAGCTTTGAGATTAGCGTAAGCTCTGATGTATTCCACAATCGCTTTGTACAAAGCCATCCGCTTGTATTCGTTGGCTTTTAGATCGTCGGGATTTTCGGTATTACCACAGAAATAATGGATAAATTCCAAATCGGTATGCGGCGGTTGTACAGGCTCGCAAATGGCTTCTACTGTTTCCAAAGCCGTCATCAACCGATCAATTGCAATCTTTAGACGGTCTTTCAAATTAATTTCAACTTCTTCTTTCGAAAATCCTTCGCTATCCAATTCAGAGGTATAGACATTTATCGCATCGGTGACATTGCCAAACAATTCCATATAATCCACGATGTAGCCGTAATCCTTATCGTCGGTATCCAATCGGTTGACACGACAAATCGCCTGAAAAAGCGTATGATCCTGCATTTTCTTATCGATGTAGATGTACGAGCATGGAGGAGCATCAAAACCTGTTAGTAATTTAGAAACGACAATGAGTAATTTCATTTTAGCCGGTTCCTTGCGGAAACGTTCTTTACTTTCGGATTCGTAAGTTTCTGTTTTGGACTTATTCCCTGCTACTTGTACATTTTTCAACAGCTCTGTGTAGGTATTGAAAATGTATTCTTTATCTGTTTCGGTATCAGCACCTGTGTCTTCGGTGGAAACATCGCGCATATTGGGATTGTACGAGGTAATGATCGCACATCTGTTCTTTAATTCGGTTTGAAGGAATAAATTGTAGTATTTACAGGCTTCATAAATACTCGAAGCGACCAAAATGGCATTTCCCATTTGAGAGCGCAAGCGTGGCTTGGTCTGAAAATCGAAAATAATATCTGCCACAATCTTTTCCATTCGGCTCTTAGAACTCAACACATTTTGCATGGTTCCCCATTTTTTTTTGAGTTCGTTTTTCTGGAAATCGTTTAATCCCGCTGTTTTGGATTCAAACCACTGATCGATTTTAGTTTGAGAAGTTAAATTTTGCTCTATGCTCCTGCCCTCGTACATCAAATCTTTCACCACCCCATCTTCTACGGCTTCGTTGAATTTGTAGGTATGAATATACCGACCAAAAACATCCATGGTGGTCTTCCTATCTTCTTTGAGCAAAGGCGTGCCGGTAAAACCAATGAACACCGCGTTTTGCAATACGGCCTTCATTATTTGATTGAGCTTACCACTTTGGGTACGGTGACATTCATCAATAAATACAAAAATTTCACCCTGCGTTTTGACCGGGTTTTCTTGTAATTCTTTGATAAAGGCATCAAAATCTGTTTCGGTTTTATTGCCAAATTTATGAATGAGCGAACATACCAAACGCGGACGTGGTGCGGTCAGAAAATCCATCAATTCTTTACCTGTTCTGGTTTTGGCAATATCTGTTTCCCCAACATCTTTGAAAACACGTTCGATTTGATCGTCTAACTCGGTTCTATCGGTCAAGATCACAATGCGCGAATTAGACACATTCTCCAAAATCCATTTGCCTAACATCACCATCATTAAGGATTTTCCCGAACCTTGCGTATGCCAGATGATGCCGCCTTCTCTGCGTTGGATGAACGGCTGAGCGGCTTTCAACGCAAAATACTGGTGCGGACGTGGCAACTTTTTCACCCCGCTATCAAACACTACCGCATTGTAAACGATATCTAATAAACGCTCTTTGTTGCAAAGCTTTTTGAGGTATTTATCCAGCTTGTAGCCTGCGTTATCTTGCTCGTCTTCTTTCCAGGAAAGGTAATATTTATCGGGCGTTTCAATGGTTCCATATTTCAACCCTTGCGTATTGTTCCCTGTCAATAGAAACTGTACCGTAGCATAAAACCATTCATTGAACAAAGCTTTTTGGTTGGAAATAGACTGGCGCACACTTTCGGCAATATCTACCGTACCGCGTTTCAATTCCAAGACACCCAGGGCAATCCCATTGACATACAACACAATATCCGGACGACGTAAGTTTTGACCTTTTGCCAAGGTAACTTCTTCCGCTATACCGAACTCATTGCTATCCCAATCATTCCAATCAATGGGGAATATGGTTTCAAAATTTTCGCCCAGTTCGGGGCGCGCTTTCACACCATAACGCAGCAAAGAATACATTGCCTTATTGCGATCGTACAAATTGCCGGCATTGGTATTGGCCAAATCATACACTTCCTTTCCCGCTTTATTTGCCAGGGTTTCGGAATAGCTACGCTGCAAGAGATTGCTTTTCAAAAGCTCTTGTTCTACGTTGCTGTTATGTTCCCGTTTTTCCCAATTACCATAATAGGTGTAACCCAGCTCTTCTGTAAAGAGCTTAATGATGCGATTTTGGGTGATGCGTTCGATGGGGTTGATCATAAATCTTGTGTCTTGGATGTAGCAATCGCAATTGCTCTGTGCAGCTTTTCTTTCAGTATTTCCTGAGATGGCAGCAGCGTAAGGTATTCTGCCACTTTTATATTGGCTTGTTCGAGCTGCATCAGCTCGATATGTTCTTCGTTTTTACCGGTGCAAAGGATCAGTCCAATCGGATTATTCTCTCCCTCTATTTGCTCGTTCCTTTGAAGATAGCGTAGGTACAATTCCATCTGACCTTTAAAGCCAGCTTCAAATTCACCGAGCTTTAAGTCTATGGCGACTAGGCATTTCAACCTACGGTGATAGAATAGCAGGTCGATATAGTAATCTCTATTATCAATACTGATGCGCTTCTGACGAGCCAGGAAAGCAAAGTCGCTGCCCAATTCGATAATAAACCGCTGCAGTTCTACAATGATGGATGTTTCCAGATCTTTTTCGGAATACATATCCGACAAACCCAAAAAATCCAGAAAATAGGGATCTCTAAATACTAAATCGGGAGAGAGTCGTTGCTGAGATTTTAGCAACTTCAAATCACTGGCAATGGTCTGCTCCGGTTTTTTGCTAATGGCTGTTCGTTCGTATAGCATCGACTGGATGCGATCTTGAAAGGTTCGGACACTCCATTTTTCCAATTTGCACATCTCAATATAAAAATCCCTTTTCAACGAATCATCTATAGGGATTAGTATCTTCATGTGAGACCAGCTCAATTGTCGTGTCAGTGATACGACCATCTTTTCATCCGGAAAAGCAATGGAAAATTGCATCATCCGACGCAGGTTTTTCTCCGAAAACGAAGTCCCGTATTCGTCTTGTAATTGTCGCCACAGTGTAGCGACAATCTGTTTGCCATAGTTTTGTTGCTTATCGTACTGCTTGAGTTCCTCATTAATAGTAAAACCAATCCTCCAGTACAGCATACTCATGGTGGCATTGACAGCCACCGCAACCTGCTGTTTGCTGTCTTCTATCAGCTGCTTGATATTGACGAAAAGTGGATTGTGTTCTATGGGCTTACTCATAATAATGGATAATTGTTAATTGATAGTTGATAGTTATCAATTCAGTTTTTTGCTTGTTTTAATGATGCTTATTAGCAATTTTATTAATTCAGTCGCATCAGCATTGATACTTTCAAATTGTTGTTGGCTTAAATATGCTGTTTCGTTAAGTAGCTCTAACCAATACAAGGTTTCGTTTATTTCTTTTAAAGCAATCGACAGTTTATGTATAAAATCAGCTTTGCTTTCACCTTGTTCTGCTTCCCGAACCATTGCACCAACGCTTGTACCACATCGTAGTAATTGCTTGCTCAACACAAATTCATTCTTTTCCGTTTGCAAGTATTTGTACAAATTCACTATCCTAACCGCAAAAGAAAAACTTTTAGTTTTTAAAACGTTCCCTCTCATAGTTATCAATTATAATTTGTCAATTATCAATTAACCTCGTTTTCCCCGTCAACAATTCCTGCATCATGCCTTGTTTGATCTGTTGGGCTTTGCCCAATTGTTGTTCTAAAGCCTCAAGCTCCGCATCCAAATCCGATAAAATAGTTGCAATACGCTCTTGCTCGGAAAGGGATGGGAATTGTAGTTCAATTTGCTCTAATGTATTTTTATTTAAACTAGGAACTCCTGACGCTTCATTGTACTCTTTCCACGGTATTAATAGAAACTGATAATAAATATAATTAGGAATAACACCAGAAAAGGAATGCGTATAAAACAAGGTGTCTACAGTCCAAAATTTTCCTAACAATAAAATAGGTTTATCAATAGTACCTTTTCTGCCAATACCAACAGAAACTCCATCGTATAAAAACTCATTTACGTGAGTCATTAATCCACCTGTACCATAAACAGGAATTTCTCCCTTGATTAAGTGTTTGTAATCTCTACCACTTCCAAATTGCAAAACCTCCCCCAACTTCTTAACTTCCCAATCATCTTTTGGTATCAACAATTCTTGCATAGCGCCTTGTTTGATGAGGCGTTTTTTGGCGATGAGTTGCTCTAAATGCTCGATCCACGCATCGGCATCCGACAAAGCCGTAGCGATGGCTTCTTGCTCGGCTAGTGGAGGAAGAACTATATTAAATTTACGTTGAGCTGTAATAGGAACTTGATTTCTTGTAGATTGTGACATCACTGAACTATACTGCTTCACAAATCGTTCAGTTTGAAACTCATATAATAAATATTTACTTTTTAGTTTTGATTCATCACTCCTAAAATAAGTTAATGTCGTACTTAAAATCAACTTATCAATTGAACTTTGTACATAGGCAACTGGTCCAACTGTAGCATTATGCGCAAATAGTAAATCCTTGGGATAAGATATACCCTTTTGGAAAGTGTTGACTCTTTCTTTAGTTAGATATTTTACTTTATTAAAATCAATTTTACCATTAATTAATGCATTTGCTCCGACATAAGGAATACCATCTTCTACAAATTCATGACTTTTAGGATAAAGGGCACCATGATTTCCGTCTAAATGACCAATAATTGCATTTTTATTAATTAGTTCTTGAATATCTAAAACCTCCCAATCCTCCGGAATCACACCAATTTCGGTTGGTTTATAGCCTTGTTTTACCATGTCCATCCCATTTTTTGTAGGTGAGCCAATACTTTTGCTTCTGCTTCTTGCAGTGCGCTGTTCAGTTTAGGTAAAGTAGTAGCATAGCGTTCTGCCAGTTCCTTAATGCGTTGCGTAAGATTTTGGCTGATGCGTTCTTGCTCTTGCGTCAACGCATTTTGCAAATAAGCTTGCCATTTGTGCTCCAATACCAAAGTTTTTATTTCGGTTTCGCTTAACGTTGGGTATTTGGCTAATACAGTTTGTTCCAAGTCGGCGTTTAGCTTTTTGATTTCGGCATTGGCATTCTTGATGCTGTCCGCTTGCGCTATATAGTCTTTCAGTATCGCTTTGGCTGCTTTATCATCGGTTGTTTTCAGCAATTTGCTTACTTCCGTAGCATTTACTTTCTCCAAATCGGCAAACAAACCTTCTTCACTGCTTTGCTCTTCTTCTATCTCGGTCATGCGTGCTTGTGCAGTTTCTATTGTCGCTTCTTCGGCACGTATTGCTTCTTGCATATCTTGAAAATATACGTCTACCAACAAAGCAGGAGAAATCATTCGTCCTTCAATACCTGCTAAACCAGGTACGTCTTTGTCGGGAGTTGCTTTTCCTTTCTTGTCGGTTTTCCCTTTAATCACTAAGCGTTGGTATTCGTTTCCTGCTTTCCAACCGTCCATACGAATGCTGTACACATCGTCTTGCATGGTTTCGTTCCAATAGGTCATCAAGTGCTGGTACATATCGTAGGCCTCCAACAAAGGATTGCCTGCGAACGCTTGCAACATCGACTGACTAGCTTCGCTAATCACCGCTTTGGTATCGGCACCTTGCGCTAGAGCTTGCCATTTTTGCATTTCAACCGCCAACCACGATTGGAAGGTTTGGTTCACACTTTCATTAAACGCTACAAATTCAGCGTGCGAATAAATTGCCGTTTTCAATTCCGTAGTCGGTACACTGAGTTCATAAAAACCATCACGCACAGCTGTAAACAAGTCTTTCTTTACTTGAGGAAATACCTTCCAGTAATTTTCCAAGCCATCAATATCTGCACTTGGAATGCCCCCTTTCAAGTGCGCTTCTATATTCTGTATATCTTCTGCTTCTTGGGTATCAATATAGCGTGGGATATTTAAGTTGTAATCATTCTTTGGGTCGGCAATTTCCGTCATCGACACCATACGGCTATACTTCGGCACTTCCAGTTCCGCCGCAAACACATCCGTCATCTTACGGATGTCTTGCTCACGCAAACGGTTTTTGTTGCCATCTTTCACAAAACCCTTGCTCGCATCGATCATAAAAATCCCTTTGCGGTGGGCAGCGTGTTCCTTATCTAACACGATGATACAAGCCGGAATACCCGTACCGTAAAACAAGTTGGCAGGCAATCCAATAATCCCTTTAATGTAGCCTTTCTTCAAGATGTTTTTGCGGATTTCGCCTTCTGCATTACCTCGAAACAATACCCCGTGTGGCAATACCACAGCAGCTTTACCAGTCGATTTCAAAGATTGAAGAATGTGCAACAAAAAGGCATAATCACCATTCTTTTCAGGCGGCACTCCCAATGCAAAACGATTGAACTCGTCCGCATCTACATTCACCCCATTGCTCCAGCTTTTCAATGAAAACGGCGGATTGGCTACTACATAATCAAATCGTTTTAGGCTACCATCGGCTTCCTTGTACGCCGGACGCGTCAAAGTATTATCTGCCACAATCTCCGCTGTAGGGCTATTGTGCAAAATCATATTCATACGCGCCAAGTTGGCCGTTGTCGTTTCCTTTTCTTGTCCGTAAAGGGTAATATCCTTACCCGATTCGTTGGCTACTTTCAACAACAACGATCCCGAACCACAAGTTGGGTCATACGCCGTGGTTTGGTTGGTTGCATTCTTTGGGCTAATTCCAATCACTTTAGCCAATACACGCGAAACTTCCGCAGGCGTATAGAATTGCCCTTTCGATTTACCTGATTCTGTTGCAAAGTGACGCATCAAAAATTCGTAGGCATCACCCAAGATATCATCGCCCTCCGCAGAATTGGCAGAGAAGTCCAACGCATCATCATTGAAAATACGCACTAGGTTGGAAACCGTATCCACCAAATCTTTTCCCTTACCTAATTTGGGTTCATCATTAAAATCGGGGAATTCGTTTAGCTTATTGGCTTCTTTAATCGGGTTCAGAATCTGTTTATTAATCTTATCTCCAATTTCTGCATTCCCAATCAAAGCCACCATATCATCAAAGGTTGCACCTTCGGGTACGGTAATCGCTCCAAACGGATCGTTTTTGTATTTATCAGAAATGTACTTCACGAACAACATCGTTAGTACGTAATCTTTATATTGAGAGGCGTCCATTCCGCCACGTAGTTCATCACAAGATGCCCACAAGGAACTATATAATTCGGATTTTTTAATTGCCATAGATTATAGACAGAGTTGTTTTCTAGTACGATCTGGAATATAAATATTATTTTCCTGAAAGCACAATGCCGTTTCACCTGGACCCTCCTTTGAGAGGAAAAAGATGATCCAGGGAAATCGCATAAGAATCTGAATAATAATCAGTTTTGATTGCCAAAACTTGTACAAAAACAATATATTATTTTGTGAAAAATTAAATATCCCTCCACCATTTCAGGCATCATTAAAAATTATTCAATTAAAAAGCCGCGTGTCTGGCTTCACGAACAGGAAAGAAAACATATCTAAAATTTCATCATAATTAAAGACCAAAACATCTCCTTCACTCCTCATAATACCCACCTTTGGTATCTTTTTTGTCCTTGATTTTCTGGCTGTATTTGATGCGGGATTTCATTTCTATGTCAAACATTTCCTTCATAGCTGCATCGTTTTTCTGAAACTGCAAGGTATTCTCAATCGACAAATCCTGTGCCGATTTGGCCACGTCATGGTCTGTACCTATATAAGTAAACGTCCAGTTATTTTCTTTCTGCTCACTGATCAGTCTTTTGATGTCAGCTAATCTGTAATTTACCGACGAATTCTCTTCTCCGTCGGTCAGGATAGTAACCAGAACGTTATAGTCAGTCTGGTTTTGTAATACCTGCTGAAGCTTTTGGATGCCGAAACCCATGGCGTCATACAGCGGTGTAGATGCGTCGGGGAGGTAATTATGGCTGTTAATTTCGGAAAGATGGCTCACCGGGTCAATAAAATGAAGCAGTTTCCGGCCCTTTCCATTGAAAGAAATCAGTGAAATAAAATACTCCTGCTCTGGAAATTCCTTTTCAAGCGATTTCACCATTTTGACAATACTGTTAAATCCCTGAATGGTAGTTTCCTTAATGGAGTCCATCGAACCGCTTTCATCGAGAATAATAAGATTATGGAGCTGGTGTTTCTTTTCCATGAGATAGAGGTTTAAAAATGTTAGAAGATTAAAAAGCAGAGGAGGGTTTAACTTTTCTCTGCATCATTCGCTTGAAGACCTTAATCTTAAAGCTTTACAAAGATTACAGCCAACTGTGCAGTGTATTTGCACAGTTATGGTTAACTTGTGATTTAAACCCTTGTTGTAATGGCTGTTAACAAAAATGCACTGACTCGTTATCATGTATTGGATCGCTGTTTTGGGAATCCAGCAAAAAAGTATTTCATTGAGGATCTGATCGAAGCCTGTAACACACAGTTACTGGAAATTGACCCGGCCAGTGGGGGAATACAGCGTAGACAACTATTAAATGATATCCGGTTTATGGAGAGTCCGGAAGGCTGGAGTATTCCACTTAACCGGCTGAGAGAGGGTAAAAGAGTATATTACCGCTACAGTATACAGGGCTATTCAATCCATAATCAGCCGCTCAATCAGGCGCAGATTGAGCAATTGCGGGCGGCCATGCAGATTTTGGTTCGGTTTGAAGGAATGCCACAGTTTGGCTGGGTCCAGGAATTAATGCCCAAACTTGAACAGAACTTTCTGCTTGAAGAAGATGCACCTCCTATTATCAGTTTTGACAGCAACCAGTATTTAAAAGGGATTGAATTTTTGGGGAGTCTTTTTCATCATATTCTTTATAAACACCCATTATGCATTTCCTATCACTCTTTTAAACATAATGCGGCACGTGATATAGTTGTTCACCCCTATTACCTCAAACAGTATAACAACCGATGGTTTTTATTGGGATTTGGTCAGGAGTATAAAACCTTAATTACGCTGGCACTCGACCGTATGGTGGACATTCAGCAAGTGTCCATTGATTTCAGGCCTAATACACAGTGGAATTTTGAGGAACACTTTGAAGATATTATTGGTGTTACCCGCTATATGGATGTAGATATGGAGAAAATCCAATTGTGGTTTTCACCTGAATCGGCGCCCTATGTATTGTCAAAACCTTTGCATGGTTCACAGAAAGTGATCGCAAAATCTAGTGAAGGAATAGTGATTTCAATAGAGGTCATTCCCAATTTTGAACTGCAAAACCTGATTCTGTCTTTTGGAGAACGTGTAAAAGTACTTTCGCCCGACAGTTTTCGTACGATCGTACTGGAACGAATATCAGCTTCTTACAGGCTGTATCATGGTACGGAAGCGGCATCCCTTACTTCATAACCGAATCTAAATTACCCGCTGTATAGAGTCGTTTCAATTGATTCTGTAGCAGTTCAATTTTAGTATTTTGCAGTTTAACAATTTCTTTTTGCAAATCAATTTCCATAGAATTGAGTTCATTAGCTTCCAATTTTCCGGCACTGAACCGATCCTGATATATTTGCAGACTTTCTTTCAGCAGGTCAATATTTTCGTTAATGGGCTTCAAAAGCTGTTGCTGGTTTTTAATATCCTCGTTGAGTTCAAGTATCTCTTTTTGCGCCAATTGTTCCTGTTCTTCAACTTGTAGCTGCAACGAATTAGATTGGAGGCCCAGTTGTCTGATATGATTGGCTTTATTTTCACCAGAAAGCAATTTCCACTTCACAGAAAGCCCCACATAAGAAGCCATGTACCAACTGTTAGCCGCTACCGGATTAAAAGTATTCGAAAAGTGATTGGCTCCTACAAATCCATCTATGCCAATTGTAGGAGCATTTTTCCTCCGCTCGCTGATGATTTGTTGCAGTACTAACTCATTTTGCCCTATCAATTGATTGATCACGCTTATATTAGTCGTATTCAATGAAGCTGGCTGCTGATTGTCGAGCAGATTTTCGATAGATGACGACTGATAAATACCACGCAACAGTTCTTCTACTGGTATGGTTGTCAGATAACTCAGGTACACAACCTGCTTGACAAACTCCGTGACTGCCAATTGGTAACCTTCCAGCGTATGATTGTGGTTGACACGCGCCTTGTTGTATTCTGTTTTAAGAAGTTTGCCTTCTTCTAAACGTGCCTGCATCAGCTGCACCGACTGGTAAGTACGCAGCGTATCCAATGCACTATCGCTGATCTTGTTCTGATTCAGCCAGATATTCGCATAGGTTTTGATGACTTCGTAGCGCAATTCATTTTCGGCATTCTCAACATCCAATTGTTTGAGCCTGTCCTGAATTTTACTTTCCGCCACTTGACTGGCAATGGAAGCATCCCAGAGAGGCTGGTACACCGTTGCACCTGCATTTTGCTGCCAGGTAGTACCAAATCGCATCGCCCTGGTTTCATTAGTAGGTTCGGGGTAAAACTGCCCGATGGGAATGATGGATGTTTGTATAACGGGATTATAGCGATAATCATAATTCAAGGAAACCTGTGGCCAGTATTTTGCACGAAGGTCGGCTGTTTTCAAAGCTGCAACAAGCTGATCCTGTGATAATGCTTTAATTTTTGAACGATTTTGGAGCGCCATATTCACACAGCTATCCAAAGTCAATTGGTGCTGGGCTAATGATTGAAAACTCATCGTCAACAATACGATGGCAGCAGCATATATTTTCAAAACTCTCATACGCATCTCATCTAAATACGGAAGCTGGTTCCACGCTGTTTATTTTACGAATAGCAAATAAAGAGCCTCCCATTGATATAAAAAGTGTGACAATAAATAACCCCAGCACCAGCAGTGGTGGAAAATTGAGTACCAGTCCGGCACCTTCTACCCCTTTCTGAAAACCAAATAACAATAACACGGCTATCAGAAATCCGATTACGGCAAAAAGGAATGATTGCATCAATATCAGCCGGGTGACATACCCGTTCGTGGCTCCGATAGCCTTGAGCGTACCATAATCTTTCAGTCGGTCAAGCGCAGCGGAATATAATGTCAGACCAATGATAAAAAAGCCACTGATGATGGCAAATACCACCAATGAACCTATGCTGGCACCAATATTGGAGGTGACGGTAATAAACTTGGCCGTCGTATTTTTCAGGTCGGTACTATCCCAGGCTTTAACTCCTACTATGGTGTTATTGATATTGGCAATAACCTGTGCCTTACTATACCCTGGCTTCACCTTTACGGCCACACAGGAAACCTTATTAGCCGGGAAATTTCCATAATAACGCGCCTTAGAAAGGGTGGTATAAAAGAATGAACCGCCAAAGCCACGGGCATTTTTAGTACGGACTTTAATAACCGCACTCTTACCATTAATTTCTATTGAGGTCCCAGGAGCGACGGAGTTATTAAAAGTACTTTCATCGTAAAATTCAGCAGAGACAGCGCCATCACCTATCAGATCACTCACATTTCCTTCCATTATCAAATCCGGTCGCGGACCAGCGACGAAAGCAGGAGGTTCACTTCCAATCAAACTGACAATGGCTGTTTTGCCATCTGCGAATTTCACCGAACCAGAGGCTATTACCACCCCGTAAGTTTCCTGAACTCCTGCAATACTTCTGATTTCGCGTACAATGCGTTCGTCGAGTTGCGCCAATTCATTGGCATTGCTGGTAATATTGTCTACCACCCAGATTTCCCCCAAATCCTGTCTGCTGCTGGATATTAATCCACCCATCAGCCCCGTCAGAAATGTAAGAATACCCACCTGTTGGCCAATCAGGAAAATACTGATAACTATGCCGATGATAATCCCGATACTCTTGGATTTATCAAACTTCATGAATTGATAAGCAGTTCGTAGCATATTTTACAGCTGGATAATACATTCAACTTTGGTATTCGGCAGCAAATGATCATTAGTAGGGATCGCCACTCTGATTTCACGAACACGTCTGTCTTCCAGATCGCTCGCCTGTTCCTGGAACAGCGATTTCTTTTTCAGATAAGGCGCTACATACGCTACGGTTCCGAATGTCAGGGTATCTCCTCCCGCCAGTCTTATCACTGCTTTTTGTCCTGTTTGTACGCGATGAGCAAACAATTCATCCACCTCAGCACGGACGATCAGCGGTCCGGTAGCAGCAAAATCGGCATAGGAATCAAGCTGCTTTACAGCGCTGCCAACAGTAGCATACAAATCCAGTAAAACGCCGTCTTCCGGTGCCAATAGCAACCTTTGTTTTTTCTCCTCCTCACTTACTTTGCTTTGTTGTCTGATTTCATTCAGTCGTTGTTCAGCCTGTCTGACCTGTAAACGCCGATTGGCCAGTTCAATTTCTGATTTTTGAAGTGTCTGTTCCAGGTTGTCGACATTTTCCTTTGTTTCCGCCCCTTTAGTCAGCAAATTTTGTGCTGTTGTCAGCTGTTCCCTATTATAACGGACGGTAGTTTCCGCCTCTCTAACGGATTCTTTTGCGATCTCAATCTGTGAACGCTGGGATGGCACCTGACTGGCCGCCTGTTCATATCTTGACTGCTCTATTACATTATCCAATTGCAATATCGGGTCACCTTTTTTCACAGAATCTCCCCTTGCTTTAAATTGCCTGACTACCACACCAGAAACATTGGATGCCAGCGCAATGATGCCATTTTCTGGCTCTATTTTCCCTATTCCGGTTACCTCTGTAGCACGAGCAGGGGTAAACAGTTGCGTACTGTCAATTCCATTTTCGCCATTATCATTCTGATTATCTGAATTACACCCGTAGAGAACCAGGCTTGCGATACTTACATAAAATAATGCGCTGAATTTCATAAGTTTTGTTCTCAGTTTATTTTGAAAATTCATCATCCTCAGGAGGATTCTCACTGGCCCTTCCATCATGTACATAAATGATTCTGTCAGCATATTGTTTCAATCGCAAGTCGTGCGTGACTACGGTAACCGACTTGCCGTTATCGGCCAGCTCTTTTAATTCTTCCATTACCACACCCACACTTTTTGTGTCCAGTGAGGCGGTGGGCTCATCGCAAAGAATAATTTTCGGGTCCGTAACGAGCGCCCGGGCAATGGCCACGCGCTGCTGCTGTCCGCCACTCAGCATTTTGGGCAGGTTATACATCCGGTCTGTCATGCCTACTTTTTCCAAGGCTACTTCGGCCTTTTCCCGGGCCTGTTTGCGGTTGAGACCCATTAACAACAGCGGATGCATGACATTGTCCAAACCAGGCAACGGAGCCAGCAAGTTGAAACTCTGAAAGACAAAACCTATATTCTGAAGACGGATTTTTGCCAGTTCTTTCTGAGATAGATTTGAAATGGAAGATCCATTGATAAAAACCTCCCCCGCTGTGGGATAAATCACGCAACCTATCAAAGAAAGCAGTGTGGTCTTGCCGGAGCCTGACGGCCCGATTATCAGGGTAAGTTCTTTTTCTCTAAAGACAGCATCTGTCGGATGCAGGGCGATGATATCTGTATCACCGGTTTTATATTCTTTGCTTGCACCACGTACTTCAGCAATTACATTCATAGAACGGAAATCTGTTTTGCTTCCAATTTAAGGATTTGAATTGTGAATACAATTTAAATTACCAGAGAATAACAGCGGCGAAGTTTTGGTCCTTTACTGGAGGACAGTCCTCTCTATCTAATCACCCGATGCAATGAATTGATTCATCTTTTCATTATCCCGGACGTAACCAGAATGATTTGTTTATTTGATTTAATACAAACCATTCAGCTATCTGGAGAAGTATTGATTATTGTGTTATACTTACCCTAAATGACCTGCGCGCGTGGAGATTTTTGGAGGATTGGTTAATAAATGATACCATGATATTTTGAGAACCTCAAATTATTTTTGCTAATCAGAGCTATATATCTACGTTCTTGATTTTACTACGTGCAATTATGTATATTAATATTCTTTACGTTAATTGATTATTAGTTGCCCGATATAATCTATACATAAATGCGAATAATTATGAAGTATTATTCATTGAAGATCCTCCTTATAGGATTGTTGTTTTTGAATGGGTGTGAGAATGACCCTAAACCTTGCAATTTGGATGAACGTCAAGATCTCCCTACTCAAGTACTTCAACATGTCCATTTTAAAAATATTGATTTAAACTTAGGGGAAAAAAGGCAGATTATAATTTCTAATCAGGATGAATTTGACAAATATATTGAAAGTTATGATGAACCACAAAATATAGACTTTTCACAAAATGTATTGATCGGAGGGACAATCAAGTGGAAGCAATGTATAAGATTACAGGATCAGTTCTTTCAGTCTGGTTGTGGATATCTCTATTATAGAGTAATTTTAAATGAAGGGGATTGTTATGCACAAACTACACTTTCGTTTTTGATCTTAGTTGATAAAGAATCTCTTCCTGCTAAGTTGAATTTTGAATTTATTGTTAATCAATAACCCTAATCACGAATGATTTATTAAAGGCTTTCTGAATTCCTTTCTAAGGTTGTGGAGTCCGGCTGCCACCAGCATGATAAGGTGTCTGGCTTTGGAACATTTTAATCGCACTTTATTTCTGACAATTTTTAATCGCTTAATTGAAGCGAAGACATTCTCAACAAGTACACGTTCTTTGCTAATCCCCTTGTTAATAGACTTTTCCAAATCGGTCAAGTCTTTGTTTCTGTTTTTTAAAAGGCAGTATTGCATTCGGTATTAATCTCAGCTGCCACTTTAAATTCGCTGCCGGTTGAAGGCATGAAATTCAACTTAAACAAACACGACTTCAATATGGGCAACACAAACTTAATCCACTCACTTACTTTGGATTGACATATATCAAACAGACAACTATGGGGAGCCTGATTAGGGTTTTCTTTCAGATATATCATTTGTCGCAGGTCGACCGGATTTTTCGTTTATTTGTTTCATAGCTACAAACTTAAAAATTTAGCGGCCTTTTTTTATTCCCATACAATTCTATTCGTGATATTGTCTAATGGACAGTTAAAATATTAATCTTCATTTGTCCCAAACGAGAACAAATTGATGTATTCTTATGAAGAATTCTTTCCCAGCTGGTCATGCACACACAACATTGATCAGGTGTAACGGATGGAAGTTACCAGAAAAATATAACCAAGAAAACAAACCTTATGAAAATCATTGTATTTGGAGCAAGTGGGAAAACAGGCAAACTGGTAACAGAAGAAGCATTGACTTCCGGCCATGAGGTAACTGCGTATGTAAGAGCCAAAGAATCAATCACAATTGCGCATCCCAATTTAACGGTCGTTGAAGGTCAGCTGAATGAGAAAGACAAGTTAAAATCTGTCGTTACCGGAGCGGATGCCTGTATTTCTACCCTGGGAGGAAAATCTCTGATAAAACATAGTAGCGCAGTAATGGAGGGGATTGACAACATCGTCAGTATCATGGAAGAAGTTGACGTCAAGCGCTTTCTGTATTTATCGAGTATTGGTGCCGGGAGCAGTAAGCGTTATATGCCTCAACCCATTCGGTTTATTATTACAGACCTGCTGCTTCGTGTACCTTTGGCTGATCACAATGCAAACGAAACCCGAATCATGCAAAGTCAACTCGACTGGACCATCATCCGCCCTGGAGGTTTAACTGATGATTTAAAAACAAGTAGTCATTTGAAACATGGTACAGAATACGTTAAAATCCAAGGAAGCCCCAGTATATCCCGTGCCCAGGTTGCTTCCTTTTTATTGAGTCAACTGGAGAATAGCACGTATTTGAATCAATGCATTTGGTTGTATGAATAAATAATCAACGATCAAAAAATCCAACGACAACCAGACCGGATTTTTATTTATCCTTAAGCTGTGACAAATAGAGTTCTTCCACTTTTTTACGTGCCCATGGTGTTTTACGTAAAAATGTCAGACTGCTCTTCACACTCGGATTGGATATAAAGCAATTAATGGGGATTTTCTCAGCCAGTACTTCCCAGCCGTATTTTTCATGTAATTCAGTGACTATGTCTGCTAGTTTTATACCGTGCAATGGATCGTTACTCATAATAAAGCAATATGTTATAATGATGCAAAAATAGCATACCTGTTTGTAAAGTCTGAATTGATTTAAACATTAAATTAAACCCTCTGATATTTCTTCTGATTCTGCTAAAAGATTGTTGCCTAATTCCGAAGTAAATGAGTATGATAAGGGGAATTTGATTGGCGCATCAAAAAATTGTTTCAAATATGACGAATACCGGAGCATAGCGGTAACCACGATGGGCGATTTTCTCCTGTTTAAGGAGATTCGTAAATATTTTTCATCTGCCATGCATTCAACGAATTCAACTCACTATCCTGCCCTTGCGAACGGAGCGAAACACCCACCGCGTCAGTTCTGCTTGGATAAACACGCACAGCCAACGCTTGCTTTCCATTGACAAAAACTTCTACTATGCTTTTATCAATAAACACCCTTAGATTTAATTTTTCATCACGTTTCATTTGAAATGAAGCAGTTTCTGGTCCTCGGGGCCGGACATCGGGATGTAGCGATGCATAAGATGATTCAATAGTAATAATACTTTCCCGTACGGTAGGTGGAGAACCAACATTCGCTTCATAGTTTCGCCCTGTAGAAATACCACGCTCTCTCATAAAAATGATCCTTGTATATTCTTCCTTATTTGCCGACCGTAATACATTCAGTTCAAACATAGGTGCATTTTTAGTATCGATCTCCATAGAAAGCTCCATAGCATCTCCATTAATATTATTCAGCACTATTTCCTTGTTGGCAGGGAGCGTCATGGGCCGCACCGATTGATGATTATACCGCAATGATTCAATATCACCGGCAGGTTCCTGCCGCAAGTCATCGGCTCCCACCAGCGTGAGTCGCCTCGGCAAAGTCATGATCTGGTCCCATTCGCCAGTTGGTTTACCCGGATTCATATTGAATATCACAATCACACCTCCTTTTCCATCTGGCGCAGCCGAAGGCGCATGTATGCCCGAAGGCGAGACAGCTCCAAAATTAAATTTACCAGCATGGGTAACGACAAACTTGTCTCTTTTTTTGTCATAATCTCCCAAGAGGTATTGCCCACCACTCATATGGCTAAAAAATGGCATAATATACCGGTCTCCGATCGGCCAGAAATACGGACAAGCATAATCATCATTGATCTGTGTAAACCGGTCGCCCTCGATAAACTCTCCCATATACTCCCAATTAGCCAGATCTTTTGAACGAAAAAGGGCACTTACAGCCACAATCCGATTACCCGGCCCTTTGGGACCTCTTCCTGCTGACAGTGAAAAATATACGCTATCCTTTTTCCATATAGATGGATCAAAAACAGTATAAGGCAATGGAAATCCCGTCTGACTCTTCAGTGGAATGACTGCTTTTCCTGTTAATTTTTCCCAATTCAGCAGCAACGGATCATCAGATATAGCCACCATATTTCCCTCTTCAGTACCATGATACATGGCAATCGCTCTATCCTCCTCTACCAGTACAGAACCTGAAAAAACAGCACGTTCAGGTCCAGGATAAATGGCATAAGGCAAATCCTTCCAATTGATAAGATCTTTGCTAATGGCATGCCCCCAATGTTGGCGTTTGTCTTCGGGCGGGTATGCCTGGTAAAACAAATGCCAGTTCCCCTGCCAATAGGAAAGTCCATTAGGGTCGTTAAGCAAACTTTCAGGAGATACAAAGTGGTAAACAGGTCGGTATCGGTCTGAGACCTGCTTCTTGCGTGACTCTGCAAAACGTTTCATGAGTACATTTTCACGCAACTCTTTTTCCTGCCTTTCAAGTGACTTAGAAAAGGTAGACTTGGGGACTGGAGAAAAATAAGGAGGTTGATTGGACTGCGCTCCTGTTTGCTCAGTACCTATCAGGAATATCAATATGCACAACAAGTACAGTATTTTTATTTTCATTTTTGCTGCTGTTTTATTGAAGGCTGTGGAGTTGGCCATACTGATTTTAGCTCATGTACTTCTAATTTTTTGACAATTAATTTACGTGGGTCGGGTTTGTTACTCTTGCCGGGTTTAATAAAAGCTTCAATTTTGCCTGTTTTTTCTCCTGTAAATTCAGATGCATAATATAACTCACCATCGTTGACATACACCTCAATGATATTTTTGTCAATAATCGCCTCAATCTTGAATATATCTCCGTTGCTAACATAGGTAACCGGCACCGATGCTGCAGGAGGGGCAAAAAGTCCGGCGTTGCCCATAGTGGAAGCCGTGCTTTTTACGGGTGTTGCCGAAAACTCCCATTCATTGTCGTATCTGACTTCATAACCTTCGAGATTAAAGGTAATAGGTGCATCTCCGCGCTCGAATTCGGCAATAATGTGAAGAGGAACATCTTTATTAACATTTACACTTAAAGCAGTTAATGGGGTTACCAACTGGTCTTTCACAATTTCACTCGTTTTATACAATGTCCTGATCTCCCTGATTGGTGTAGGACATAAGCGCAGGCCATCGAATGATTTCCTCAGCTTTAGTTCCGTCGGAAACAGCATCGGTTGATTGAAAGGCATACCCGGATGGATAATATTGCGGCCCCAGCCAATTTGCACACGTCGACTATCCGGAAGATTATTGAAAGTCTGAGCAGCATAAAAATAACCACCGCCATAGTCAAACTTTTTAAACGGTTGCTCGATATTGAATTTTTTTCCGTCGAAATTCCCCACTACATACCTGCCTATGGCATCATACATCACCCATTTTGATTTCCCTTCCTGACCCTCCACCGGTAATTCAAAAAGATCAGGACATTCATAAAACCCAGGTACTCCGGACTGATACGTCCATGCTTTCATATCCTGTGATGTATATATTGAATGCTCTCTAATCGATACTTCCTGATTCAAACCTATTTGCTTTGGCTTACCTTCAGACCATACCACAAGCACCCAATGCTTACCTGGTTCATACCAGAAAACTTTGGGGTCACGGCCATTGTGTTTAAGAATCGGATTTCCCGCATATTCTGTAAAGGTACGTCCATTATCATAGCTCAGCTTGATGCATTCGCCTCGACCCGTACTAGTGTAAAAAGCAATAATCGGATCAATTCCATTCTTCCGAAAGCCGCTTGTGTTGTTTGGATCTAATACAGCAGATCCTGAAAAAGCTTCATCATGTGTGTTATCAGGTAAATTCAGCATCGGGTAAATGGCCTCTGGCAACTGCTCCCAGTGCAAGAGATCTTTGCTGACGGCATGCCCCCAATGCATATTCCCCCACCCCCAGCCATAGGGATTATGCTGGAAATAAAGATGATATTCTCCATTGTTATAAACTAGTCCATTAGGATCATTTATCCAGCCACGTTGCGCAGTAAAGTGTACCTGCGGTCTTCCCTTTTCCAGATAGATACTATCCTGGCCTGGAAACCGTGCATCTGCAAAAATCTGATCCAACCCTTTTGTTGTAACTGCATTTTCAGGATTGTTTTTTCCCAAACCCAAGGGTGTCGTTTCAAGCTCTATCGATAGTGTCTTACCCTGATAAGGAGTCACATCAAAAAACGTCCAGAAATCAGGAACTCCTTCAGCCAGTTTAATAGTGAACTGATCCAAGGCTACTTCTCCAATCTTGATTCTTGCCCGAACCAACGGACTTGCGTTGGATACGGGCATATTCAGGTATTTTTGACCTTTACTAATCCGAATCTGGCGAGTTTCCACGTCTGTTCCTCTCTGAGCTTTTGACTGGCTTAGTGTTGAAATAAAGACACTACATACTAGAAAAACACCAAATACTATTTTCATATTTTTGCTTAATTATTGACAAATCAACCAGAAGATATTGCAATACAAAAATTGAGACATTATATATAACAATTTCACTATTACTTCTTAAGAATCAATTGAATAGAAACTCCAAAACCCGCTTTCAATGTCTGGGTATGAGTCAAATAACACTATCGGACCCATCCTCTCTGTTTGGTGTTATCCTCGTTCTTTCATAGTCATATGAGTGTAGTTCAGTAAATCAGTAAAGTTTTATTACCTCCAAAGCTTTTAGGCACATATAGAAAACGAAGGCTTTAATCTCGGACTATAACCAAAATATTTATTACCTGATGCCCGACTGAAAGTATAGACCAGATTTGTATCTAAATTATCATCCTGCTAACTGTGTCATGGGGATGTTAAAGAAAGTAATATGAATGACACTTAAAAAGGGTTTAGAATATATACAATAATCAGTTAACTGTCGAAATTCACATTGTTCGCACCTTGTCCCGAATTACTAAAAACCTCTAATGCAACAATAAACATTAGATATTTACAATTAAACCTGAAGATAATGTTGTTCAAAATAAGTTTAAAATCAAAAGTTATCCACGCTACTCCATTATTAAGAAAGCAACACAAAACCCATTTCTAATCCCGCCATTTCAAAAAAGCCTGAAGTATCATAATAGATCACAAGAGTTGAATGCTTTTCTGAATGAACTACTTTCGGTTTCTACTATCAATCTATACTTCGGGATTCCAATTATTTTTCATCAAAAAAAACCACGACTTTTTTCCTGTTTTTTTAAACCAGACTTGAACATCACCTATCAAACCTCCAGCACAGCGTCATCAACAACTGCAAAAACCTGGTTATTTCCCTTATTTTTAACAATATGCAAACCAGTCCATTTGCCAAAGGCCGGAAGGGTCAGAATATTGTTATCCAGGAGAAAACAGGGCAATCTGAAACGCTGCCTTCCCTTGACATGAACCACACAACCGGGATGAATATGCCCCACCAGGTTAGTCATGGAAGAAGTGAGCTGGCTTACAGGCTCATGCGACAGTACAATTCCCCCATTGATTACCAATTCGTCCAGCACTTCCAGCTTTACATCCGCCAAAGCTTCAGCCGGCAGGATATCATGATTTCCCTTGGTCAATACAAATCTGATTTCAGGAAACTGACCGATATATTGCACAAATTCATGCCATTCTCCATTGAGTCGTGAATGGAAAAGATCACCCAGAAAAACCACACAATCGACTTTATACATGCTGATCAGCTTTCCCAGTCGGTCCAGTTCATTGGCTACAGGCACAAAAGGCACAAGTACTCCTTCCTGCCTGAAATGCGCTAATTTCCCTAAGTGCCAATCTGAAATGACCAGCATTTCTTCTGCTGGAATATATACTGCTTTTTCGGGTAATAACAGGATTTCCTGCCCATTCAAAATCAATCTTTTATACATTAACCGTCTTTGGAAGCTATCTGATTTTTTAACTTTTCCAATCGACTTTGCCAATCCTCGTTGCTGTACTTTTCTCTGAAAGATTCAGAAAAAATGGGAAAAGCAAAGGGCGTCAGTGTCTTTGGGAGAGATAACACAATTTTCTGTTCATTAATTCGCCTAAAAGCCAGTTGCATCCTTCCTTCTTCAAGCTGAAAGTCAAAAACCTCATCATATGCTTCTCTTAAAAGGAGATTTTGATTGTCATACTCTTCAAAAACATTGAAAAACAAACTGGAATTTGCCTGCAAGTGTTTCGCCTTCATTTCACGGCCAGGATAGCCCTGAAACACCAATCCGGCTATACCGGCTATATCACGAAATCTCCGACGTGCCATTTCCCTTACATTAATGCCTGAATTGAGATCGTCATGTAAATTTCCAACCGCCAGTATCTTTTTCAGAAGTGCCACATCCACCGGATATTCTGTAGATGACAACAGTTCAAAACCGTATTCAGTGGTGGATATACTAAAGGTAGCAGGTTGAATCAATCCGAGTCGGTAAGCCAAAACCTGCGCCATGCCTTCATGAACAAGTTTTCCTTCGAAAGGATAAATGAATAAATGATAACCATAACGGGTATTGATATATTCTACGAGCAACTCATCCTCAGCAGGCAGAATGGATCGCTTTGCTTGTTCATTGAATAAGGGTTGGAGAAATTTGATTTCCTGACTTTTACCCCGAGCGTTATGAATACTTTTAAAGCTATGACGGATGGCAAATCCCAAATCTGGAGAAATGGAAAACCGTCCTCCCATCCACGAAGGCACGACCCCTTTACTTTTCGTAGAGGCTTTGACAAAAACCTCCATGGCTCTCACCCGAATGAGTTCCAGCTGTCTTCCGGCAAACCAGAACACATCGCCAGCACGCAGCCGTGAAATAAAAGACTCCTCAATCGATCCCAGATATTTACCTGAAAGGAACTTTACCCGCATCATTAAATCAGAAACAATAGCTCCTATACTCAGACGGTGCCGCATGGCCAGTTTACGGGATTCAACCACATATAGGTTTTCCTTTAAAACCAGCCGGTGGAATTCTTCATAGGCGGCAAGGGTTTTACCCCCGTGAATGAGCATGCTCAGGCAATCATAATATTCTTTTTCTGTCACTGATTCAAAACAATGTGTTTTCGTAATTTCCTTGTATACAGCCGACGCATCCAGACCATCGCCTACCGCCAATGTCATCAGATATTGAATCAGCACGTCGAAACTTCGGATATAGGGTAGCCGTTGTTCCAAAATTTTGTGCGTGACGGCATATTTTAATGAATCCCCTTCAATAATTTCAAGGGAATTGGTCGGCACAAAATAGATATAGGAAGTTTCATCGGGGCGATGACCGGAGCGGCCTGCCCGTTGTAGAAATCGGGCTACGCCTTTGGGTGATCCAATCTGAATGACGCAATCCACCGGACGAAAATCTACGCCCAGGTCCAGACTGCTGGTACATACTACTGCTTTCAGGCGGCCTTCATGCAAGGCATTTTCCACCCATACCCTGATTTCATCACTGAGTGATCCGTGGTGTATTGCAAGTATACCGGCAAATTCAGGGTATTTGGTGATTATTTGCTGATACCAAATTTCAGACTGTGAGCGGGTATTGGTAAAGATCAGGGTTGAATTGTACTGATTAACCACCTCCACCACTTTGTCAAGTAATTTAATCCCCAAATGACCTGCCCAGGGAAATTTCTCAATATTGTCGGGAAAAATTGTATGGATTTCCACTTTCTTTTTGAGATTCGCCCGCACCATTACCCCCTGGTGATTCTTGCCTAATAATATTTCCTGGGCCTGCTCAAGGTTACCGATAGTGGCAGAAATACCCCATATTTTCAGCTGAGGATTAATGGCTTTGATCCGGCTGATGGCCAATTCCATCAATACCCCCCTTTTGCTGCCCAGTAATTCATGCCATTCATCTATGACTATAAACTCCAGATTTTTAAAGTACTCTGTAGCATTTTTTGTTGCTAATAAAAGATGAACACTTTCCGGCGTAGTAATCAGAGAGTGGGGAGGATTTTTCCGTTGTTTTTGTCGTGCGGAAACAGACGTATCACCAGTTCGAAGCTCAATACGGTAATCAAGCTCCAGATCTTCACTTACCTGTGCGGTCGCTTTATGAATTTCTTTCGACAAAGCCCTAAGCGGTGTAATCCATAAACTGTGCAGCGTATTTTTTTTCCTTTTTTGTGCTTCCGTTTTATGATAATAATGCTGAATAATGCCGAACCACACAGCAAAAGTTTTACCAAAACCGGTAGGGGCATTTAGTAAACCCGATTTCCCCTGTGCCATTTTCCGCCAGGTTTCCTGTTGGAAATCATGGGGTGTCCAGCCCTGATTGGAGAACCAAACTTCAGCGAAATCATTCATTTGTTCCAGCAATTATTGATAACAGGTCATTTTTTGTATTGGCTTCTGAAGCAGGCTTGTCGTGCCTCCACCGTACAATTCTGGGAAATCGCAGCGCAACACCCGATTTATGTCTTTTGCTCAGGTTTATTCCTTCAAATGCCAGCTCAAATACCAATTCAGGCTTCACACTCCTGACCGGCCCGAACTTTTCAATGGTATTCCGCTTGATCCAGTTGTCAATTGTGATCAGCTCTTTGTCTGTCAGACCGGAATATGCCTTGGTAAATGGCACTAACTGCCCATTATCCCAAACAGCAAATGTATAGTCGGTGAACAGATTGGCCCGACGTCCATGACCGGATTGCGCATAAATCAATACACCGTCAATGGTCATGGCCTCGGTTTTCCATTTCCACCAATTCCCTCTTTTTCTTCCTGCTTCGTATACCCCGTCACGCTTTTTAAGCATCAAACCTTCACTTCCATACGAGCGGGCAGCATCTCGATAAACCTGTGCTTCTTCCCAACTATCAAATTTTTTCTCCTCAGATAGTAGTAATATATCTGCAACAGGATATTGATTCAACAATTCTATTAATAATTGCCTTCTTTCTTGCAACGGAACCTGACGTATATCCTTACCCTCCCATTCGAGCAAATCATAACACACCATTACCAGCGGGGCATCTTCCAGAAATTTACGGGTAATATTCTTTCTTCCTATTCTGGTTTGCATCAACAGAAAATCAAGTGGTTTACCATCTTTCCAGGGAATTACTTCCCCGTCGATAACCGTGCCGTCAGGCAGGTACCGATGAAGCTCCATAAACTCTACAAATTTTTCATTCATAAGCTCTTCACCACGGCTCCATACATATATATGATTATCTCTCACAATCAGTTGACCACGAATACCATCCAGTTTGGGTTCCAGTATCCAATCGCTAATCTCCCCTAATCCATCCACCTGATTCTCTATTGAATACGCCAAAAAGAAGGGATAAGGCAAGTAAATCTTTGCTTCTGGTCCGGATGGATGGAACATGGTTTGCATGGATTCTTCCAACGGATTCCATTTACCGATGAGCCTGTGCTCAATGACGGCCTCCTCTTCATTGAAAACTTTGGCCAGTGCTTTTACCACCAGTTTGCGTGAGACGCCCACTCTGAAGTTTCCGGTAAGCAGTTTATTAAAAAGGAACAACGCAGTACCTGACATGGATAGCCACCAGTTCACAATGACGGTGCGCTGTGTCTGGTGATCTAGTGATCTGATACGAATGATATCTTTGATCACAGTATTCAATGGCACATCGGTCACTTCCTCATTTGGAGGTAATATTAAAGAAATTGTTTCGGCAAGGTCTCCCACTATATAATAACTCTCTTCCACCAGCCATAAAGGTGTTCCGGATACCTCGGAAGCCCACAACCGCAGATCTGTTGTCTTAATCGGTCTTTTGGGTTTATTACCGATCAGAATAGCAATTGCAAAAAGCTTGTCAGTATCTTCCGCTTCCTGAAAATACTGCACCATAGCTTCAATTTTCTGATTGGTTTTTGTTGTGCCATCCAGAGATTCAAACAATGCAACAAAATCTTTCATTCTTCTTCCGCTTCGTCGTCGTGATACAAAGTTTTGAATACAGCCGCTGGAAGGCCGTAATTTTCAGATACCCATTTCGAAAAAACAGCTTCATATCCGTGGGTAACGTAGACATGTTTTGCTTCGGTTGCCCTAATGGCGTGGTTCAACTGATTCCAGTCGCAATGGTCGGACAAGGGAAATCCCTTATCCACTCCCCTTCTCCGACGAGCACCCCGCAGTTGCATCCATCCGCTACACATGGCCGTACGATAAGGACGTAAAGATCGCAACCATGGTGTATCCATGGCTGATGGCGGGGCGACTATCAATGCCCCTTTAATATTACTTCTATTGGTATCCTGGGTTATTCTCTTGCCGGGAAAATTGAATCCTGCTTCAATTAAGGCATCATTGGTATTGGCCACTGCCCCATGTAAAAAAATATCTCCGATATCTTCATCCACATGTGCCAGTATATTCTGGGCTTTCCCTAAAGCGTACGCAAGCAACACCGTGTTATATCCGTCCGCAGCATTCTGCTGCCACCAGGAATTGATGTTTTTGTAAATTTCCTGAGAAGTAGGAAATCTGTAAACGGGCAAACCAAAGGTACATTCTGTAATAAAATGATCGCACTTGACGAGCTCATAAGGGGTACTTACTCCATCGGGTTCAATTTTATAGTCGCCTGTAAACACCCATACTTCCCCATCATACTCCAGTCTGATCTGAGCAGAACCGATGATATGTCCTGCGGGATGAAAAGAAATTGTGATGCCTTTTATTTCAAACGGTTGTCCGTATTCAACACTTTGAACAGAATGACCCATCCCGATCCTTAAATTAAGGATCGGGATGGTATGACGATGACATATATAATGTTGCATTCCCCATCGCATATGATCACTGTGACCGTGCGTGATCAGGGCTGTTTTTACGGGCTTCCAGGGGTCTATATAAAAGTCTCCCCTCGGACAATACAAACCATTTTCATTCACCACAAGGAGTTTTTGCATAGAAACCGGTTTTAGATTTCTATTTTTCCTTCATTCCCTGTATTCGTTTTTTGACCTGAAATGGCAGTCCAGAGGACTTTCGCGAAAGTCACCAGTTTATTATCTTTGGTCTCCCAATATCTGATATCTTCAGGCTGCACTTTGACGAGTACAATAGATGGGTCTTCCCGCCCCTTCTCAAACCACCCCTCCATCATTTTGTTCCAGTAACGGTCGATCCTGGCCTGATCATAAGAAAAGCCGGCAAGACCGTACACGCTGAGAAAAGTATAATCTCCGGGATTGGAGAAAAACAGCTGCACGCGGTTGTCTTTTGAAATATTGGTATACTTTTCACTTGTATTACTTGCTAAAAACCAGATATTTCCCTCCTCATCTACTTCCTGAATACTCATTGGGGTTGCATGAATGGGTAGTTCAGATAAATCTGTGCAAAACATACAATTATCAGTACCCTCAACTAAGGTTTTCAGCTTTTCTATCCCTTCCTGACCTAATACATTTTCTGTGCTCATAACGAATAATAGTTTTTTGTACTATAACCCACAGGAATAAAAAAGGTTTTGATTTGTACTGGCACTGCCTGACCATATCCACCCATAATACAATTGGCTTTACAACTGTAGAGTCGCTGGTAGCTTCAGGTGTACAATCGCTCTTACAGAAACCACTACTTTTGTTCTACCTCCTATTCGGCTACCTCCTCAGGGTTAACTACTACTGCTGGTGTTTTTACCCCCTTACGAAACCGGCTGAATGTTTTACTAAACAAGGGCACTTCGGAATCCTCTTCACCCAGTAGGAAACCCCATGGCTTCAGGCCCTGGACATGATCAAACACGATTTTACAAATGGCTATAATCGGAATTGAGAGAAACATTCCGGATATTCCCCAAATCATTTCCCCTACTACTATTCCGAGCATGGCCAGGAAAGAATTGATTTTGACTTTAGAACCAACGATTTTGGGCATGATGTAGTTGGCATCTATTACATGGACAACGACCACGCCTATACCTACCAATAATACCTGGTACAAAGTTCCGGTTGCGAAGGTGATAATACTCGTAAAAAGAAAGGCGGCCAGTATACCCACATAGGGAAGGATATTCAGAATGCCGGTGAGCAAGCCCAGCATGATAAAATATTTTACCCCGATAATTCCGTAGGTCATAGTTGCCATCGCACTGACCATTGACATCTGAATGACCAAGCCTATCAGATATTTTTTTACAACATATTGAATCTGATCCAGGACAGACAGTACAGTTGGGTGATGTAATTCAGTGAAGTTGAGGATTAAAAATTTGCGTATATGCGTTCTGTACAGCAACATGAAAAACATATATATTACTGTAAAAACACAAAAAACCAACATCGACGATATGGAGGCTATTGCGCCGGTAAGTATACCTGCACCGGCAGTGACAGATTTGGCTGCTGAATCATTGATATAATTAAGCTGATCGCTTTTCTGAATGCCAAAAGTAGCAGAAATCCAATTCTGCAAATCATTGAATTCCGTTTCAAACTGCTGCTTAAATGCCGGCCAATCCTGCGATAATTTTGTAAACTGACTCCCCATAATAATGGCTATCCCGGTAACAATAACTATCAATAATACCACTGAAAATATGGAGGCAATACTTCTGGGCATTTTGAGCGTTCCTTCCAAAAAACGTGAAACCGGAAGAAACAAAATGGCCATTAATGTGCTTACAATTAATGGAACTAAGACCAGCTTCCCTAACAACGCTATGAATGTAAGCAGAAAAATAATTGCTAAAACACTTAACAACTTCAAGTAAAAGGGCAAACTAATTTGCATTTTCATACAGGTGGATAATTATAATTTTTTCCTAAATCTACTAAAATAATATTGACTCTAATCATCGCCACAGTAGTATATTCTAACAATAAAAATAATAACAATTTAAAGATAATTTAAAATATATTTGACACTATGCGTTGATTTATCCAACTTTCAGGAATTTAAGCCTAAAACTATGGAAGTTCTTTTATACACACTAGCTATAGTGATTACCATCATAAGTTTTATTCCCCTCATTAAGAATGACTACTGGACATTCAGGGTATTTGAATTTCCGCGGGTTCAAAAACTTATTTTAACTTTTCTTGTTACTGCAGCTGTCATTTATTTTTGCAAGCCTTCGGACGAAAAAAATCTAATATTATTAGCGCTGACAGGCACCATCATTTATCTGTTCAAACAGATCATCCCCTATACACCGCTTGGAAAAAAACAAATATTGAAGGCCATGTACGTGAACAGGGAAAACAATTTAAAATTGATGATTTCCAACGTTTTTGAGGAAAATACTCATTACGATGAATGTCTAAAAGAAATAAAGAAAGCGGATCCTGACGTTGTCTTGTTGCTGGAAACCAATAAGGTGTGGGAAAGAGAAACCTCGATGTTAGAAATTGACTATCCTTTCTTTGTCAAGAAACCCCTGAATAATACCTATGGAATGCTCTTATACTCCCGATTTCCATTGCACAATTCCGAAGTAAAATTTATGGTAGAGCATGATATTCCTTCCATTCATACCCAGGTAGAATTACCTTCCGGGCAGCTGATCCAGTTGTATTGCTTGCATCCAACCCCTCCAGTTCCGAATGAGAATCCCCGCTCTACCGAACGTGATAAAGAGCTACTGATCATTGCTGAGATGTCGAAAGATCATCCTTTGCCGGTAATAGTATGCGGAGACATGAATGACGTAGCATGGAGTTATACAACCGAGCTGTTCCTTAAAATAAGTGGACTGCTGGATCCCCGGCGTGGCAGAGGGATGATCAATACTTTTCATGCACATTACCCCATTATGCGTTTTCCATTGGACCATGTATTCTGTAGCACGGACTTCAAATTGGTAAAATTGAAACGTTTGAGCAATTTTCAATCAGATCATTTTCCTATTTTTATTCAGGTACAGTTTGAAAAAAATGCAGAGGAAGAGCAGGAAGGCCAAAAGTTGGAAGCAGATCAAGCAGATAAACAGGAAGCTAGAGAAAAAGTAAATAAAATTTAAAGCCAAATAGCTACTAAAATACAAAATAGACCCCATACAAAAAGGGGCTGCCATGCAGCCCCTTTTCTAACCAGTTTCGTTCTCATATGTAAAAGTCTCATATTGGAACAAAAGCTATTATTTTAGAGTCTATCCAACTCATCTATTTTAGAGTCTATCCAACTCATCTTCGAGTTCTTCTTTCGATTTCCCTAATTTTTGCTGAAGTTTCCCCAGCCATTCATCTTCTTTACCTTCAACATATAACAGGTCGTCATCTGTCAGATCGGCATATCTTTGCTTGATTTTACCTTTCATCTCATTCCAGTTTCCTTTAAGCTTATCAGTTAGCGAGCTCATAATATTTCTGTTTAAGGTTGAAAATTATTAATCTTTCATTTCTGGCTGCTGCCATAGTAAAAGATAAATTAATAATTAAAAAATGTATACCAGACTTTTCACCTCTTCAATAAAACATACCCTCCCCCCAAGACAATTTCCCACCGTATGCCTATTTCTTAAAAAGTGCGTGATACTATTTAAAATACAGGTGTCTGATAGTTCTTTCAATATTATTTTTCTACAATTCCCCATTAGAATAAAAACAAATTCTATATTTCTCAAAATCAATATATTGCATAGACTAACCAATATAATCAATAGCTAAAAAGTAAGTAAAATTCTTATTTTCTTTATAAAACATACCTTTCTAAAAACAAACCGAGAATCAACTATATATGCGTCCAGATTAAGTACTTTCGCAAGCCAATTAACAAGCATTTCCGATCATCTGTGCAACATAATTGGTATGGTATATCCTGGTCGTTCTCTTTCCCAAATCAGGGCAATCTGGTGTCATATTTCTACACTTTTTGCCTATAGAACTGCAGAAGATGCTCAAATTTCAGGTAGTTAATTCTTTAGTGATGACTCTCTGATGATAAGTTCAGAGGGTAATATAATGGATTCGGGGATATTGGGATTGGTACCAGATACCTGACTTCTAAACATCCGGGATGCTTCCATTCCAATTTTTACTCCAGGCCGCGCAACAGATGTCAGGGACGGATAAGTATAGGCGGATATCGGTGTATTATCAAAACCCACAATAGCGATGTCGGAAGGAATTCTTAAATGACGATCAATAATGACGCGCATGGCTCCGATAGCGATCTGATCATTGGCTGCAAAAATTGCGTCTGGTCGCTCGGGCAGGCTCAGGAGCCTTTGTGTGGGAACAATAGCACTTTCAACTTTAAAATTGGTATGTATTATTAATTCCTCTTTTATAGGCAGACCGTAACGGGTGAGGCAGTCAAGATAACCCGCCAGCCGTTGTTCAGAAACCGTCAGTCCCTCAGGCCCTCTCAAATGAGCAATCCGCCTGCATCCCATGGATACCAGATGTTCTACCGCTGCGTAGGCGCCTAAATAATCATTGACGATTGCCCTGCTTGCTGCAAATCCTTCAAAATCACGATCGATAAATATGAGTGGAATATACCGTTGCAACACAGACTCAAGATGTTGGTAATACCCTCTGTCATAGGTTTCCTGCGCGATTGACAAAAAAATGCCTTCTACCCGGTTGGAGAGCAGCTTATTGATAAAATCTCGCTCTATTTCCCAGCTTTCGTTCGATACACAGATTGTCAGCGTATATCCCAAAGGATGAAGTACGGAGTGTAGCCCTTCTATTACAGTGGCTTCGAAATAAGAACTGATCGTGGGTACTATCAGACCCAAAGTATCTGTTTTTTTATTTAACAAACTAAGCGAAACCTCATTCCGCTGGTACCCCACTTCACGCGCATATTCCTGAATATTCGCCCGGGTATCCAGATTAATCGTAGTATGATCATTTAATGCTCTTGATACAGTTGAGGGTGAGCAATTAAAGCGTTTGGCAATATCCTTAATAGTTATGGGTTTATTTATTTCCATGGTAGATAATCCCTTTAAGAGACTGGTAAAATTTTTTCAAACGTTTGCAATCAGTATATATAAAATTATATTTTGTGTATGATTGATACTATTGTATACTTGTGAACAAATGTACTAAATACGTTTCGATATGAATGCTTCACGATTGTTGATTTCTCCAAAAGAGAACCCGATCTACCACCATTTGAATGCTGAAGAAGCCGGATGGCAATACCTGAACTTTGAAGCACGTATTCTCCGCAAAGATGATATTTTATCTGAAAATACTGCGAATTATGAGTATTGCATCGTATTATTATCTGGCAACTTCAAAGTTGAAATTGGCCTGCAGACCTGGGAAACACGGAATGGAAGAAAAAATGTATTCAGTGGTATTGGCCATGCCATGTATATTTCCAGAAACACCGATTTTACCCTGACCGCACAGGCTGATGAAACGGACATTGCGATTTGTAGAGTTGAAACCGATCAGGACCATCCACCTTATATGAAGCGGCCTGAAGAAGCAGCCATTGAATTCAGAGGGGGAGATAATGCAAGCCGTCAGATAAACAGTTTATTACAACCAGGCTTCAACTGCCATAAAATAGTATGTGTAGAGGTATACACACCATCGGGTAACTGGAGTTCTTTTCCTGCACATAAACATGATGTACGCAAAACGGATGAACAGGGAAACCTGTTGGAAGCAGACCTGGAAGAAGTCTATTTTTACAAAATTGATCAACCGCAGGGATACGCCATCCAACAAGTGTATACGGACGACCGTTCCCTTGACGAAATAGTCCGGGCCCGAAATAACGACCTGGTATTGGTACCTGAAGGTTACCACCCCGTGGTGGCAGGACATGGCTATACAGTGTATTACCTGAATTTTCTGGCGGGAAGTGATCAATCCCTGGCAAATACATCTGATCCAGATCATGAGTGGATCTATGGCACCTGGAAAAGTCTGGACGAACGGCTGCCCATTGTTACAGCAGACATGAATTCACAACAATAAATCCTGCGGATGAAAACTACAGATCTTTTAACAATCGGTCGCTCTTCCATAGATCTATATTCAGCCGACACAGGAAGTCCTTTTGAAGAAATTACTGCATTTAGTGCATTCGTCGGCGGATGTCCACTCAATATTGCCACAGGTGCCGGGCGACTCGGATTGAGAACGGCACTGTTGACAGCAACAGGAAATGATCAGGTAGGGAATTTCTTAAGGCATTTCCTGAAAAAGGAACAGGTAGATATGCAATGGTCGCCCGTCATTGAAGGCACCCGCAGTTCTGCGGTAATATTGGGTATCGAGCCACCGGATCGGTTTCCATTGGTATATTACCGGGACAACTGTGCAGACATCAACCTTACGCCGGATCACCTGGACGCAGTTACGTTCGAACAAATACGGGCCGTGGCTTTTTCCGGTACGGCTTTCAGTAAAGACCCTAGCCGAACAACCATGTTTTATGCGCTTGAAAAGGCCCGTGAACATGGTCTGATCACCCTGCTTGACATTGATTTCAGGGCAGATCAGTGGTTTGACCCGCGCGCATTCGGTATCACGCTCCGCGCTGCGGTCGGCAAATTTAACATTGTGGTAGGGACTGAGGAAGAAATTATGGCTACCTATCTGACTGATAAAAAGCAACTGGAAATCAAACATCAACAGATTTCAGCACCAGAAATTCGGGGCAATATTGAATCTTCAATCCAGAAAATACTGTCTTCCGGTGTCGAAACGCTGGTGGTCAAACGAGGAAAAGACGGGGCCTCCATTTTTCAGCCTGGTAAAGACGAAGTAAAAGTACCTGGCTTTCCGGTTGAAGTCCTGAATGTATTGGGTGCAGGAGATGCATTTTGTGCGGGATTCTCATATGGTCTTCTCCAGGGATGGGACTTATACAAGAGTGTGAGAATGGGAAATGCCTGCGGAGCAATTATCGTTACGCGAGCAGGTTGTGCCAATTTTATGCCTGACTTTCAGGAAGTAACTGATTTTATTGACAGCAAGGGAGGTTTTTAACTACTGAAAATATTCACTAAAAATGGAAATACTAAAAAATTATATCGGTGGCCAATGGGTAAGCAGTCATTCTGATGAAGCCCATCCGGTGTTGAATCCGGCCAGCCAGGAAATTATAGCCAGCGTGCCACATGGGAGCTATCAGGATATTGATGCAGCCGCCCGATCAGCAGCAGAAGGTTTCCGAACCTGGAGAAGAATGCCTGTCAGTCAGCGAATACAATATCTTTTCAGACTGAAAACTTTGCTGGAAGAAAACCAGGAAGAACTAGCGCGTTTGATCACCCTTGAGTCGGGCAAAACCTTCGGAGAAGCAAGGGCCGAAATTGTAAGAGCTGTTGAAAATGTGGAAAATGCCTGCGGTACACCAACATTAATGCAAGGCACATTTTCTGAAGATATTGCTACAGGAATTGATGAATATATGATTCGTCAGCCCTTAGGAGTATGCGCCTGCATAGCACCCTTTAATTTCCCCGGCATGATACCATTTTGGTTTTTGCCCTATGCGCTTGCGTGTGGCAATACCTATATTCTGAAACCTTCTGAAAAAGTACCCCTGACGATGATGCGGGTCATGGAACTTATGGACACGCTGGACTTACCCAAAGGAGTTATCAATCTGGTGAATGGAGGAAAAGAGGTAGTGAACGCCATACTGGAGCATCCGGAAATAAAAGCGATCAGTTTTGTAGGTTCTTCTGCTATTGCCCGGTATGTATATGCAAAAGGAAGTGCTAATGGAAAACGGGTACAAGCACAGGGTGGCGCAAAAAATCCTGTGATTATTATGCCGGACGCGGATTTGGATATGACCACACAGATCGTCACTGATAGTGTGTTCGGTTGTGCAGGACAGCGCTGCCTTGCGGCATCTAACATAGTGACTGTGGGCAGTAACAATAATATTACTGAAAGTCTGATAGAAGCAGCCAGAAACCGAAAAACCGGGTTTGGACTGGATAAAGACGTAGCCATGGGACCCGTCATTACATCAGAAAGCAAGGCACGGGTCAATGCTTTGATTGACCAGGGAGTTTCGGAAGGAGGAAGATTGTTACTGGATGGCCGAAATGCCAAAATAGATGGTTATGAAAAAGGGAATTTTATACAACCCACGATTCTTGAAAACATACCCCTGGATGGCAAACTGATAGGTACAGAAATATTCGGGCCGGTAATGAGCCTGATTCATCTAAATACGATCGAAGAGGCTATAGAATTTATCAATAGTGGATCATACGGTAATATGGCCTGTGTTTTTACAGGAAGTGGCCTGAATGCCCGCAAATTCAGAAATGAAGCCGAGGCAGGCAATATTGGTATTAACATTGGCGTGGCCGCACCTGTTGCACAGTTTCCTTTTTCAGGTTGGAAAGACAGTTTTTATGGTGACCTGCACGGACAAGGAATGCATGCCATAGAATTTTTCACACAAACAAAAGTGGTCATAGAACGCTGGCTGAAAGAATGGAACCGAAAATTTTAGTAGCTCCCTGCTTAACACCATCACACGAATCAAATCCATTATTTGAAATCTCCTAACAACAGCATTTTATATGCCCAACACAATCAATGTAGGTATCATAGGCCTGGGAAGGGCAGGCCAAATCCATCTTAAGAACCTGACTAATCACATTCCAGGTGTTAGGGTAATCATTGCTTCGGACTCTGATGAAAAAACCCATCAGATTGCCACAATAAATGGCGTGAAAGAGGTAACAACAAATGCTGAAAAAGTAGCGACGCATCCCGATGTTGATGCGGTAATTATAGCTTGTCCCACGCATATGCATATACCCTATTCGATCCTTGCAGTCAATGCCGGTAAGCATGTTTTTTGTGAAAAACCGCTGGATGTATCGATACAGACTATTACAGAACTGGAAGCAGCTGTAGATAAAAAAAGGGTGAAACTCATGGTAGGTTTTAACCGACGGTTTGACAGTAATTTTGCCAGAATTCACCAATTAAAAGCCGAGGGCAAAATTGGCACCCCGCACCTCCTTAAAATCACCAGCCGCGACCCGGCACCTCCTCCATATCATTATATCAAAACTTCGGGTGGACTTTTTATTGATATGGCCATTCATGATTTTGATATGGCAAGGTTTATTGTGGGCAGCGAAATAAGTGAGGTATTTGTGAAAGGTGATACGCTGATTGACCCAGCCATCAGAGACTTGAACGATATCGATACGGCTATTACACTGCTTACTTTCGAAAACGGTGCGATTGGTGTCATCGATAACAGCCGGAAAGCTGTTTATGGTTATGACCAGCGACTGGAAATCTTTGGTTCAGAAGGTATGCTACAAGCAGGCAATAACACCTCTGACAACGTCGTGTACTACAACCAAAATCATGTACAAAGCGCCCTTCCACTTTATTTTTTCCTGGAAAGATATGAAAATGCATTTCGTGAGGGCATCAAAGCATTTATCAATTGTATCCAGCACGACCTTCCTTCGCCTGTCAGCTGCAAAGATGGAAAAATGGCTACCGCTATCGCCATTGCAGCAGGCATTTCGAGTAAGGAGAAAAGAACAGTTTCTATGTCAGAAATTGTAATTTAAGACTATTTACCCATCTATTTTTTTAAAAGTAAAGTGAAGATGTAGCGCCAGATGTGAGCAGAAAATCATAATTTTCCCAATTCAACATTACAATCCCCTGAAAACAACATGCAGGAAAGCACGCAATCATTTGGCCTACAATCTTTTGATTATCTGGTATTCGTTTTATACTTCCTTATTGTATCCGGTTACGGTTATTGGATCTATCGCAAAAAGTCATCCGAAAAGGAAAGTTCGACAGATTATTTTCTTGCCGAAGGATCCCTTACTTTTTGGGCAATCGGTGCCTCTTTAATCGCTTCCAATATTTCAGCAGAACACTTCATCGGGATGTCTGGCTCAGGTTTTGCTCTGGGGCTTGCCATAGCTTCGTATGAGTGGATGTCAGCAGCCACTTTGATCGTTGTTGCAATTTTCTTTGTTCCGGTCTATCTGAAAAACAAAATTCTGACGATGCCTCAGTTTCTGCGGCAGCGATTCAATCCAATGGTGGCTACCACAATGGCTATTTTCTGGCTGTTGCTGTACGTTTTTGTCAATCTTACATCCATTATATATCTGGGTGCATTGGCGCTGGAAGTAACTGCTGGACTTGATTTTACGATTGCCGTGGTGGGTCTGTCTTTATTTGCCATATTTATTACCCTGGGGGGAATGAAAGTAATAGGTTACACGGATGTCATACAGGTAATCGTCCTGATCATCGGAGGCCTCGCCACTACTTATCTTGCCATGGATCTGATTGCACAGCATTTTGATAAACCCAATGTTTTCAGTGCATTTTCAGTTTTGCGGACTGAGGCTGACAGTCATTTTCACATGATTTTACCCAAAGAACATCCCTATTACAAAGACCTACCCGGTCTGACAGTTATCATAGGCGCCATGTGGATCAATAACCTGAATTACTGGGGTTGCAATCAGTATATTATCCAAAGAACATTGGGTGCCAGTCTGCCAACAGCCCGTAAAGGCCTCTTATTTGCAGCATTTCTTAAGTTGCTGATTCCTGTAATCGTGGTACTCCCCGGCATAGCGGCTTTTGTACTGCATCAGAATGGCATGTTTGAAGCCCAGATGATGAATGAAGCCGGAGAAATCAAACCCGACAGAGCCTATCCTGTTCTCCTGGATTTGCTACCTGCTGGTCTGAAAGGTATGGCATTCGCTGCACTGACCGCCGCCATTGTAGCATCGCTTGCCGGTAAAGCGAATAGTATCTCCACCATATTTACGCTCGATATTTACAAGCAGTACATTAATCCGGGCGCAAGCGAAAAACAGTTGATTAAAATCGGCAAAATCGCCATTTGCGTAGCCATGGGTATTGCAGCATTAATAGCCCCACAACTGAAAGTGCTGGAACAAGCCTACCAGTTCATTCAGGAATACTCCAGTTTTATTACACCGGGCGTATTTGCGATCTTCCTCCTAGGAATGTTCTGGAAAAGAACGACCGGTAAAGCCGCTCTGGTGGCTGCCCTGCTGACCATCCCTTTATCAACGATATTCAAATTGACGCTGGAACATATCCCGTTTCTTGACCGAATGGGCATCATATTCGTTATTCTGGTAACCATCATGGTGATTATTACGCTGGCAGATCCGAAAAGCAAAAACAATCCGCAAGGACTTGAATTGGAAAGCGGTATGTTCAAAGTAAGTACCGGGTTCCTCGTAAGTTCCATTTTGATATGCGGGATTCTCGTAGCATTATATACTGTATTCTGGTAAAAAAAATTATTATGCAGCTGACTACCAAAGCCTTGTTTGAAAAATGTTACGGCACGTATGCAATTCCAGCAGTAAATGTCTTTTTCATGGAAGAAATTCATGGATTGTTTTTAGCTGCTGTCACAAGTAACGCACCGTTTATTGTTCAGACTACGCCATTTGCACGTGATTATGCCCATCCGCATATGTTACTTGCGATGATACAGGCTGCCGCAGAAATATATCCGGATGCAGTATTTGCTGTTCATCTCGACCATGGTAATGAAGAACATATCATTCATGCCATTGAAACCGGCGGATACCAATCTGTGATGATTGATGCGTCCCACGATGATTTCGAAACCAATATAGCCCGGACGAAATCGATGGTAACACTGGCTCACCGTGCAGGTGTACAAGTGGAAGCAGAACTGGGCATATTACAGGGAATTGAAGATGAACCTGAGACCGAAATTATGGTTGGACAGCATATCGACAATCACTTTACTGATCCTGCCGAAGTACAGGTATTTGTGGAGCGAACACAATGCGATAGCCTGGCAATTGCTGTTGGAACCAGTCATGGTGCCTATAAATTCACAGGCAATCAGGGAATACAATTCGATATTCTGAAAGAAATACAAAAACGACTACCCGGCTATCCTTTGGTGTTACACGGGGGTTCACGAGTAGATCCCGCGATTATAGGCCGGATTAACGCGGCTGGCGGGAAATTAAAAACAGATGCTACGGGCGTGCGTGAAGAGGAAATACGGCAGGCAATTCCACGAGGAATCTGTAAAATAAATATTGCTACGGACATGCGACTGCTATGGACCATGGTTAACAGGGAATTTTTCAGTGCCACACCCGAGGAATTTGCCCCTACCACGCCCGGAAAGACACTCATGAAAACCTATCATGATTTTATGTGCAGTAAATTTGACCTGTTACAAGCCACAGGAAAAGCGAAAGATTTTTACTAAACCTACAACGATATGGAAACCATCCGACTAACGGTTGCACAGGCATTGATCACCTTTCTGAAAAATCAGTATATTGAACGAGACGGGGAGGAATCATTATATTTCGGAGGATGTTTCGGGATTTTTGGTCATGGAAATCTGGCTGGCATGGGTCAGGCCCTGCAGGAGCATCCGGATTTCCCTTATTACCAATGCAGAAATGAACAATCCATGGTACATACGGCTGTAGCCTATGCGCGGGTAAAAAACCGGCTGGGTGCATTTGCCTGTACCACCTCTATCGGTCCTGGCGCTACCAACATGATTACAGGTGCAGCACTGGCAACTATAAACCGTATACCGGTATTGTTATTGCCTGGAGATATATTTGCCACGAGAGAACCCAATCCGGTATTGCAACAACTGGAAAGCGGACAATCACAGGATATATCTGTCAATGACTGCTTCAAACCTGTTTCGAAATACTGGGATAGAATTAACAGACCTGAACAGCTCATTTATTCATTACCAGAAGTGATGAGGGTACTTACTTCTCAGGCTGAAACGGGCGCCGTGACCTTATCACTTCCACAGGATGTTCAAACCCATGCCTATGATTATCCGGTAGCACTATTTAAAAAAAGGGTATGGCATGTAGGAAGGCCCCGCCCCGATCTTACAGCCTTACAAACAGCAGCTGAATGGGTTAAAAATGCCAGGAATCCTGTAATCGTTGCCGGGGGAGGTGTGATCTACAGTGGAGCGGAAAACATTCTGCAGGAATTTGCAACCACCACAGGAATCCCCGTGGGTGAAACTTTTGCAGGAAAAGGTGCTGTTCCCTATGATTCACCCTATAGTATCGGTGGCTTGGGAGCAACTGGTACACGATATGCCATAGAAATTGCGAATAAAGCGGACGTGGTCATTGGTATCGGCACGCGCTACAGTGATTTCACCACGGCTTCAAAAACGATTTTTCAGCATCCGGATGTAAAATTTATCAATATTAATATTAATGAATTTGATGCTTTCAAACATGCTGCATTACCAGTAACCGCCGATGCCAAAGTAACCCTGGAAGAGCTAAGCCAACTTTTATCTGGTTACCAGGTCGAAGAAAATTACCGACTTCAGGTGGCTGACATGAACAAAGCCTGGGACCAGGAAGTCACTGAAATATATGAGCAAGGTAACGGAACCGTCAGCCCGATTGATCAGGCGGTGGTTATCGGCACTCTGAATGAGTTTATGGAAGACCGTGATATAATGATCAATGCCTCAGGCAGTGCCCCTGGAGATTTGCATAAATTGTGGCGGTCAAAAGATCCACAGAATTTTCACCTGGAATACGGTTATTCGACGATGGGATATGAAATTGCCGCAGGCTTGGGAGCCAAAATGGCTGATCCATCCCGGGACGTATATGTGATCTGCGGTGATGGAGGTTACCTGATGAATAATCACGAAATTATTACTGCTATTCAGGAAGGAATTAAATATACTATACTATTACTTAATAATAATGGATTCGCCAGTATCGGCGGTTTGTCAGAAAGTATCGGTGGCGAAAGATTTGGTACACGATATCAGTACCGCGAAAAAGAAACCGGACAACTCACCGGTGATTTTCTCCCGGTCGATCTGGTTAAAAATGCCCAGAGCCTCGGGGCGAATGTGCTGGTTGCCACAGACAGGGACACACTCAAAACTGCACTTTCTGATGCAAAAAATGCCGAAAAAACGACTGTAATCTATATTGAAACCAGCTTATACAGAACTGTAAAAGGGTATAACGCTTGGTGGGAAGTACCAGTGGCGGAAGTTTCACAGTCTGAGCAAGTGAAAAAAGCATACAACACTTATCAGGAAAACAAAAAATCCCAAAGGAAATATATTTAACTGACAAATACCTAACCAATGAATTTTGATAATATCAAACTGGGTATTGCCCCCATCAACTGGACCAATGATGATATGCCGGAGCTGGGCGCCGAAAACACCTTTGAACAGTGTATCAGCGAGATGGCACTGGCGGGTTTTCAAGGGTGTGAGGTAGGTAATAAATTTCCTCAAGATCCTTTGGCGCTGAAAAAAGCGCTTGATCTCCGGGGATTAAGTATTTGTAACCAATGGAACAGCTATGAACTGACGACAAAACCATTAGAAGAAAATAAAAAGAATTTTCTGAAACTGGCTCGTTTTTTAAAAAACATGGGTGCCCAGGTGATTGGTGGTGGCGAAACCGGTAATAGTTGCCAGGGGAAGGATGTGCCCGTGTTTGCGGGAAAAGGAATGCTGGAAAATGCGGATCAATGGAAAAATTTCACCTATGGATTAAATGAGCTGGGAAAAATGGCTCGTGATGAAGGTTTGAAGCTGGCGTTTCATCATCACATGGGAACTTGCATTCAGACCGAATCTGAAACCGACCGGCTGCTCAGTGAGACCCACTCAGACCTTGTATATTTAAATTATGACTGTGGCCACTTTCACTTTGCAGGAGAAGATCCGGTAGCTTTGTTAAAAAAATATATTTCCCGAACTGCCCATATTCATTTGAAGGATATCAGACCGGATATTTTGAAAAAAGTAAAAGATCAGGAGTTAAGTTTCTTACAAAGCGTTCGGCATGGTGTGTTTACAGTACCTGGTGATGATGAGGGATGTATCGATTTTCCGGCACTGTTTTCCGTGATTAATACGAGTGATTATAAGGGTTGGATGGTTGTGGAAGCAGAACAAGATCCCGCTCTTGCCAATCCGTTTGAATACGCTGTAAAAGCGCGTCATTTTATCCGCCACCTTACAGGAATATAATTTTATTTTCAAATAATGTTCCCTTGACGGATACTTTTCACGACTAAATGTTCAGAATATATCCGCATCATTTGACTAAAAAAATAATCCCTTAAATCAGGTTTAAATATCCTGAATTTAAGGGATTATCATTTTGAGAGATCTTATTATTATTAATCAGAAAAACGAACGGTAGATCGTATTAAAACTCAGGCCTATTACCAGTAGACCCACAATGATCATCAACGGTTTTCTTTTGATTTTATGTACAAAATAAGCGCCGAAAGGTGCGGCAATCACACCCCCGATAATTAACCCAAGTACTACCTGCCAGCTGCTGATACCAGTAAAAATCAGAAAAGTAATACCACTCGCAAAAGTAACTACAAACTCAGCTGCATTCACTGATCCGATGGTATAGCGTGGATTACGGCCTTGCCCCAATAAAGTAGAGGTCACGATAGGCCCCCAGCCTCCTCCACCTATGGAATCCATAAATCCGCCAAAACCCGCCAATAACCCTATTCTTTTCGTTTTTTTCTTCTCTATATTTTTTGCAAAAGCCTTTTTAAGAATAAGTACACCTAAAAAAACCAGATAAGCAGAAATGAAAGGTTTGATAAAATCCCCGTCAATGACATCAGAAAGCAAATAAGCGCCAGCCACCGCTCCTAGTACCCCTGGAATTATCAGGCTTTTCAGTAATTTCTTGTTAATATTTTTAAACTTGTAATGAGAGACCGCAGATGCACCCGTCGTAAAAATTTCGGCAACATGTACACTCGCACTACTTACTGCAGGTGGCACACCCAATGAAAGCAAAAATGAAGTGGAAGTGGCACCGTAAGCCATACCGAGCGTCCCGTCTACAAGTTGGGCACCCAAACCTACCAATAAATAAAATACAAAATCACTGCCAAGTACTTCCTTGACTTCGGCATAAGTAAATAAACTGGTATTCTGAAAAATAAAATAGGCAACTGCAAGAATGATTACTGCCACTAACCCATATACCCACAAGCTTTTGTTAGATGATTTCAAAGAAGCTGTTTTAATTTCTGACATAAATCCGCATTTTGATCATTAATCGGAAAAACCGACCGAGCAAAAGTAATAAAAAATATTTAGCCTACAAGGTTGATAGTCTTAATGTAACTAAATTCTATACCTTACTTTTTATTACATCCAGCGAATACTACCAGAATGGACATTGGCATAAACAAGCCATAAAACACTAATCAGTAGCAATATATATCCAGCATTGGCCCATCAGACACCGCTTAGTTTTTCATTCGGGTCAAACGATCAAGATCAATGATTGTTATAAGACTTCCTTTAATTTCAATTATTTTTTCCTCTTTGAAATCTGACAAGGTACGGATGACAGTTTCTGTCGCCGTGCCTACTATCGAAGCTATATCCTCCCGGGTAAGCGACATTGAAAAGGGCTTTGTATTGTCGCTATGGTATCGTTGTACCAGCATTACCAACGCTTGCGCCACCCTCTTCCGAACCGAATTGTATGCTAATTGTAATAGCCGCTCTTCCCTTTCTTTTATTTCATTGGAAAGCATTTTGATAAATTTTGTCGCAACTTCCCTGTTTTCCTGAATCAGCTTAAAAAAATCTTCTTTGGGGATCAGAATAATCTGGGATTCTTCCAGCGCTATAGTTGTCTCCTGATATGGCGTATCCTGCAAAAGTTCAGTATATCCAAAAAAATCACCCTCCTTATATAAATCCGTAATAAATTCTTTACCATTTTCATTCGCCTTTAGCGATTTTACTTTGCCTTTCTGCAAAAAGAAGATTCCCGAAGGGTAACTACCTTCACTATAGACGGTTTCTTTCTTTTTAATCTGTCTTATCTTCTTATCCTCAGCCAGTTTTGTGATGAGATCAAAAGATTTGGCTTCCTGTAGAAACTGATCCAGTCCTTCGGCGGTGCGCTCAAAGTTTGCCTTTATACGATCACTCTTCTTAAGACGCACTTCTACAGCATTCAGCAATTCTATGTCGTCATATGGTTTGGTCAGATAATCGTCTGCGCCCAAAACCATACCCTTCCTAAAGTCATTTTTTTCTGCTTTGGCAGTAAGAAATACAAAAGGTATACCGGCAGTACGTTCATCTTTCGATAACATATGCAAAACCCCATATCCATCAAGGACGGGCATCATAATATCGCAAATAATCAGATCCGGTTCCTCAGAATAGGCTTGCTTCACCCCTTCCCTACCGTTTTCGGCTGTCACCACTTTATAATTAGCCAGTTCAAGAATCTCTGCGGTATTTTCACGCATTTCCGGGTTATCCTCAATCAGAAGTATTTTTTTTGCATTCATGGAAATTCTATTCAATTAATTTATTTTTCATCTACCTTACCTGTTATTATCCAAGGTCCATTTCCGGATTGGGTAGAATTAATTCAAAAGTGGTACCTTTTCCAGTTTCAGATTTAAAAGTTACGGTACCACCCATCAGGTCAACATATCGTTTGACAATATTAAGTCCCAGTCCGGTACCTTGAACATTGCCGGCATTATGAGCTCTGAAAAAACGGTCGAAGATATGTTCCCGATCGGCTTCAGGAATACCAATTCCCTGATCATTCACTTGAATCTTAAGCTGGTTATCTTTGGTAGTTGCTGTTAGTTTAATAATTTTATTAGGTTCAGAATATTTGGAAGCATTGGAAAGCAGGTTAAGCAAAATGTTCCGAAGCAACTGATTATCTACCCAAACATACTTTTCGCCCTCAAACTGGAATAATACGCTTTGGCCCTCTTTTGCTATACCTTTAATGTGTTCAATTACACTCACACAAAATTGGGGCAAATCGGTCAATACGGGTACTACATGTATCTGTCCTTCTTCCATCTTACCTAATGAGAGGAAATCATTCAAAATTTCGGTAAGGTTATTGACTGCCGATTTAATTCTTAAAACGTGCTTTTGACGTTTTTCATCCTCATCAGCATGTACATACCGACCGATTAATGAAGCTGATGACAGGATGGTAGCCAAGGGAGTACGGAATTCATGAGAAGCAATGGTCACAAATTTGCTTTTCATATCATTTAACTCCCTTTCCTTCTCGAGTGCTCTAAGCACTTCACTCTGAGACTGTTCTATTTTTCTCACGGCAGCATCCAATTCCCTGGTTCTACGTTTAACTCTTTCTTCCAATTCGGCATTTAACTTCTGGATTTCTCTATTGGCTTCCTCAATTGATTGCTCCTGGATTTTCCGTTCGGTAATATCAATAACAAAGCAGACTACAAAATCTCCATCACTGGTTTTAAATGGACTTAAACTGACTTCAACCGGGAACTGAGACTGATCTTTTTTGATAGCGAAAAGATTCAATGTACCGCCCATACCACGTGCATGTGGATTTTGATGATAATGTGCACGGTGATCCTTATGGACCGATCTGAGGTGTGATGGGATTAGTTTTTCTACACGTTCTCCAATCAATTCATTCCCTCCATAACCGAATAATTTTTCCGCTTTCGGATTGAGTAAAATTATTTCTCCAACTTTATTTACTAATAAAATTCCTTCAGATGCATATGTGAATATTGCATCAAGCATTTCTATATGCTTTTTCATTGATAATGGTTTTCTAATTAACTCAATAACCATTCCAAAGTAAGTGACATAATTGATGAAGGGCAAATAAATTTGTTGCGTACATCATTCAAAATTCTAAACGGTTGTGCTGAACAATGCACTTTCTGACCTGGATTTCCACAGTTTTTCATCAAAAGCCATACAGATATTCCTTACAAACGATCGGCCTTTTTCTGTAACTTTCAAATAAAAGGGTTCCAGTATAACCAGACCATCGGTCTCCAATTCTCTTAATCTACTGATCACTTCGCTGAATTCTGAAGTTACCTGGCTTTCGTTCAACCATTCGGTTTCAAAAACAGTCATAATATTCAGGATATGCCGCCTAATGATTAAGTCTTCACTATTTAATTCATGTCCTTTCAGAATAGGAAGTTCTTTTCTCAGGACTTTAGCCTTATAAGCTTCAATCGTTTTTTCATTCTGGACAAATCCATCCCAACAATCACTAATGGCAGATACCCCCAACCCGATCTGCAATCGGGTATTATTTTCTGTATACCCCATAAAATTCCGATGAAGGGTTCCATTGTGCAAAGCTTGATACAAATCATCTTTCGGCAAGGAAAAATGGTCCATCCCGATGTCCAGATAGCCTGCTGCTTCCAACATTGTTTTACCTGTATCATAAATTGTCAGCTTTGTCAAGGCATCAGGCAACGCATGAGCAGGAAAACTGGCTTGAGCAGCCTTATTTCCAGGAATATGTGCGTAACTATAAAAAGCGATACGGTCAGGTCGGAGTTTAATTACTTTTTCAATAGTCGGGATGATCGAATCCACAGACTGGTAGGGTAAGCCGTAAATCAAATCAAAATTAATGGAAGTATATCCTATTTCTCTGGCTTTAGCTGTAAGGTGGTCTATTTCTGCATAGGTCTGATACCGATGGATAGCCTTTAAAACATCTTCATTAAAATCCTGTACCCCAATGCTAATACGCCTGAATCCAAGCTCAAAAAGAGTCTGTATATGTTCATCCGTTGTATTTCCCGGATGCGCTTCAAAGCCGAAACGTGCCTCAGGATGTACAATTGCATGTTTTACAATTCCCTCAATCAGGAATTGAAGATTCTTCGGACTGAAAAATGTCGGTGTTCCTCCTCCCAGGTGAATATCCCTTATCACCGGAACCGTTTCAAGGGCCTCTAAATAGATTTCCCACTCTGTCAGAACTGCGGCCACATAGGGTTCTTCCACCTGGTGATTAACCGTAATACGCTTGTTACATCCGCAATAAGTACAAAGACTCTCGCAATAAGGAAGATGAATATATAAACTAATGCCGCCCTGTTCACTGGATATATCAGGGGATTGTTTGACCATTTGCAGCCATTTTTGTGCATCAGGTGGTGTTTCCTGCCAATAAGGAACGGTAGGATAACTAGTATACCGGGGACCGGGAACATTGTATTTAGCTAATAAATCCAATTCCATGTGCAATGCTTTAAATGGAAAAACTATTCTGATTAATAAAATCCGAAGTGAACAGTGATAAGTCACTGACTCAGGTGGATTCAATATTCAAAACTAGGGATTCAGAAGAGCGCAAAATATGACAGCAGTCAGGAATAAAAATGACATTTAGATACCAGTACAGACAGGTATTGTGTCTGCAACCTTACCAAAATCATACAAAAACCCCCTGATAATTAACCAAATACCAATTAAAAACACAAAAACAGGAGACAACCGATAAATGGCCGACCTGAACTTGGGTGAAATCTTTTCCTTAAACAAACCAATCCCCAACATGGCCGGAAAAGTACCCATACCAAAAAGAAACATAAAAATACCACCGCTCAAAGCATTCCCGGTGGCCATTGAACCGGCAAGTGCCATGGTTACCATGCCACAAGGCAATAGCCCATTGAGCATTCCCAGAAATACTTTGGAAAGAGGATGAGAAGATTGGATTACTGCAGCCATGTTTTTTTTAACATTCCTGACAATGACTTGCCAGAAGCGAGGCATCTGATAATATTTATTCAATGAAGATGGACCAATTGCATATAAAACTAACAGGACACCGATTCCGATGGAAAAATAATTGAAATAACCGGCCATTGAAACGGTTGCTGCAATACTTCCCACAATGAACCCAAGGAGCATATAGGTAACAGCTCTTCCGATGTTATATAACAAATAAAGAAAAATCCGGGAGTATGCAGAAGAAGCTTTCACCGGAATGGCCAGGGCAATAGGTCCGCACATGCCGAGACAGTGAAAACTACTCATAAATCCCATACTGATTGCCAAATAGGGCAGCAGCGTTTCCATAACTTCCTAATTGATAACTACTACACCTTCATTCCAATACATCTCATTTCCTGAAACCCAGTCAACTTGCATTTTATACCTTCCCTTGTTTAGCTGGGAAGCAGGAATAACGAATGGGTTTTCCTGAAAATCTATAGGAACCACCCGATCATTTTCACTATTGGCCGGACAATAAAAAATTATTTTACCAGTTGGCTTATCCGCTTGCTCCGGGAAATTTATTTCTATGTTTTTTTCTGTAACCACCCATTCCACCTGCTCCGGCAATGATTGTGTGCGTTTCATTTTCAACATCTTATCACTAAATTTCAGCTCTTCCTCATAATATTGATCAGTAACAAGGTCCACTTTTCTTCCCATGCTCATTGTTACCAGACCCAGCATCATTATTACAAATCCCAGGTATAATGCCGCTATTCCATAACCCCAATTCCATTTCATATGCATATTTTTTAGATGATTTATTGCTCTGGAGCAATAAAAGTTGTTGTAAAATCTTCCAGAAATACTCCCTTGTCGTACACTGAAAGTTTTATGGTAGTTTTCCGCTTTCCCAGTTCAGATAAAGGTATTGAAATCAGCACTGAGCCTTCCAGCATACCGGAAGGCTCCAGTATAAGTTGATTAGTACCTATAAAATTCAGATTTCCATCAGGGTGATCCAAACGAAATTCAGGATTGATTGCACGATTGGTCTTATTAAAAATCTTGTATGTATATAAATTTTCCACTCCTTTTTCGGTTAAAGTGTATTGACTGCCGGGCACCCGGAGCAGTGTGGTGCTGGTGTCTGTCCGATTCAGAAGTATGAAACCCAATACAGAACAGATAGCTATAATCATAACAGTGAAGGAAACTTTTCTAATGGATAGTTTCCTGGATTTACCATTGATTATTGTTTCTTCCGAGGCATACCGGATCAATCCTTTTTCAAATCCTACCTTATCCATGATAGAGTCGCAGGCATCTATGCAAGCCGTACAACTAATACACTCCATCTGTGTACCATTTCGGATATCAATTCCCGTAGGACAAACATGAACACACTGAAAACAATTAATACAATCTCCTTCGGCTCTTTCCTGGCCTTTCCGCAGTTTTTCACGCGGCTCCCCCCTTTTATGATCGTAGGCTACCACAGTGGATTTCCGGTCAAGAAAAACACCCTGTAATCTTCCATAGGGGCAGATCACTGTACACGCCTGATCTCTTAGCCAGGCAAAGTCAAAGAAGAATATTAAGGTAAATAGCATCAATGCTGATAATGTACCCAGATTTTCTCCGATTGGTTGAAGTATCAGCTTGTATAATTCTTTAACACCAATGATGTATGCAAGCAGCAGATTAGCTATCATAAAAGAAATGATAAAGAAGATAACCCACTTTGAGCCTTTTTTTATGATTTTGTCTGGTGTCCATGGAGCCTTATCCAATGCTCTCTGTTTATTCCAGTCTCCTTCAATCGCATACTCAATTTTTCTGAAGACCATTTCCATAAAGACCGTTTGCGGGCAGGCCCACCCACACCACAAACGGCCTAGCATATTGGTAAACAACACGATTAACAAAATCGCTGCAATCATCAGCAAGCCAAAAAGCCAGTAATCCTGTGGCCCGATAAAAAAACCGAACAGAATGATTTTCCTTTCCAGAATGTTAAAAAGGAATAATGGCTGACCGTCACGATGCAGAAAAGGCCCGATAAACAGAATACCCAGGATCAATACGGTGAACCATATTCTTCGGTTATGCCACTTCCCTTTTGGTTTTTGTGGGTAAAACCAATTCCTTTTTCCGTCTTCTCTTACAGAGTCAAAATGATCCCTGAATGATTCCTGCCCTTTGGTTTCTGCGTCCATGACTCTGAATTACCTATTGGATGATTTGCTCAGCTACTTCCTTCGATTCGGTCTCTCCATACAATTCACCCTGAGGTTCTTTGGCATTGTCCGGATTTGTTCCTACGAGTGTCAGAATATAGCTTGAAACCTTCTGAATATCCATGGGAGCCAGTTGCTTTTCCCAGGAAATCATTCCTTTTTCAGGCACACCATACTTAATAATTTTAAACACATCGTTGATACTGCCTCCATGTAACCAATACTTATCGGTAAGATTGGGACCTACCCCACCCTCACCTGCCATCCCATGACAGGCTGCACAATTGGTTTCATAAATAACCTTCCCCTGGGTGATTCCTGCCTGGTCGGTCAGCAGTGTAACTGAAGTTTCGTCCATACTAGCACCGGCTTTTGCCAGATAAGCTTTATGCTGCTCTTCAGCCTGAGCAAGTTCATACTCCAGCTCACCCATTTGACTGCGACCGAATCCTCCGAAATAATAAACAGCATAGATGACAGCATAAATGATGGTTCCAATAAAAAGAAACTGCAGCCAGGGTGGCATTGGGTTGTCCAATTCCTGAATTCCATCATAATCATGGTCATCAATAAGTATTTTTTTCTCGTCTTTTACAGCAACCGTCGTACCACTGAAGCGATCCCACCAGTGAACAGATTCTTCGCCGGTATTTTCAGGGTTGTTGATTTTTTGTAAAGTGCTGAATGCTCTGACCAAAAAAACCAACAAAAACACAGTGATGATACCTAACAACCCTAATATGGTATAAGCAATCAATTCCTCGTTGCCTAACGGCTCATCTGTTGCACTCTGACCAAATGCAGTAAGGCCGAAACCAACAAACACTAATGTCAAGATAGTTTTTTTAAAACTTCCGTCTTCGAGCGGTGTATTACTCATCCTCTCAATGGTTTTTTTATCAAGTTTGAAAACATAAACCAACAGCCCGACAAAGAATATAAAGAAGATCAATAACGACATCAACGGGTAAATAGCCACTCCGGTAATAGTCTCTAGATAAGTTTTGAATTTCATATCAGTTCAAAAATTTGATGTGTTATTTATTCGCCTTGATGTCGGTTCCCAGCCTTTGCAGGTAAGCGATCAGCGCTATTATTTCTTTATCCCGACTGGCCTTGATACCACTTTGCGCTAATCGTTCAGTGATTTCATCGGCTTGTTTGAGAAGATCCTCGTTGGCTATCTCATCATATCCTTTTTCATAAGGTACGCCCAGGGTTTGCATCGCCCTGATTTTTGCCGGAGTTGAAGAGATATCCAAATCATCTTCTAACAACCATGGATAGCGCGGCATAATAGAACCTGGCGACATGCTGGTTGGGTCATCCATGTGATTGTAATGCCATGAATCCGGGTATTTGCCTCCGAGGCGTTGAAGGTCAGGACCTGTCCTTTTGGAACCCCACTGATGCGGATAATCATATACATATTCTCCAGATTTTGAATACTCACCATAGCGCTCAATTTCCGCTCTGAATGGTCTTACCATCTGGCTATGACACACATAACAACCTTCCTTTACGTATATATCCCGGCCCTGCAACTCCAGCGGAGTATATGGTTTTACCGATTCAATCGTAGGAACATTTGAGCTCACCATGAATGTTGGAATAATTTCGATCATCCCACCAATTGCCACTGCAATAAACGAGAATATAAGTAATGCCATCGGCCTGCGCTCGATCAAACGACGGTGCCAAGGTTCTTTTTCGTTTCCATTCCAAATTGCAGAAAGCGGCATCGCTCTGGCGGTTTCGGTTGCTATTAAAGATCCTTTGGCCGCAGTCATCCACAAATTATAAATCATCGTAGCAAACCCAAGCAGATACAGTGAACCACCTACTCCGCGTAGAAAATACAGCGGCTTGAGTGCAGTTACCGTTTCCAGAAAGTTGGGGTATTTTAACAATCCTTCAGGCGTAAACTCCATCCACATTGAATTTTGCACCCACCCTGCCCAATACATAGGCACGGCATAAAACAGAATACCTAAGGTACCAATCCAAAAGTGGAAATTTGCAAGTTTTGGAGAGAATAAAGGGCGGTTATAAATACGTGGAAATAACCAGTAAAGTATACCAAAAGTCAGGAAGCCATTCCACCCTAGCGCTCCAACGTGTACGTGCGCCACGGTCCAGTCAGTAAAGTGACTGATGGCATTTACATTTTTCAAAGAAAGCATTGGACCTTCAAAGGTGGCCATACCATATGCGGTAATCGCCACGACCATAAACTTGAGGACCACATCTTCACGAACCCGATCCCATGCCCCACGCAAGGTCAAAAGACCGTTCATCATCCCACCCCATGATGGAGCCAGTAACATGATAGAGAATACAGTTCCCAGTGTTTGAGCCCAGTCCGGAAGTGTGGTATATAATAAGTGATGAGGGCCTGCCCAGATATAGATAAATATTAATGCCCAGAAATGTACGATGGATAACCTATAGGAATATATAGGACGATTTGCTGCTTTGGGCAGGAAATAATACATCATTCCCAGGTAAGGAGTAGTCAGAAAGAATGCCACTGCATTATGTCCGTACCACCATTGAACCAGCGCATCCTGCACCCCGGCATACCACGAATAACTTTTCATAAAAGATACGGGTATGGCCATACTGTTGACAACATGCAGCATGGCGACTGCCACAAAAGAAGCCAGATAAAACCAAACCGCCGCATACACATGTTCTACCCTACGGTTGATCATGGTCATTACCAGGTTGACAAGTGCAGTCACCCAAACTACTGCAATAGCGATATCAATAGGCCATTCAAGCTCTGCATATTCTTTGGAAGTTGTATATCCCAAAGGTAGAGAAACGGCTGCTGCAAGAATTACCAACTGCCAGCCCCAAAAATGAAATTGCCCTAATTTATTGCTCCACATGGGCGTCCTTAACACCCGGGGCACTGAGTAATACATGCCGGTAAAAAAACCGTTACCTACAAAAGCAAATATAATAGCATTGGTATGCAAGGGTCTGATCCTGCCGAATGTGGTATAGGGAAGATCAAAATTCAGATCAGGGTACACCAGTTGGAAAGCAGCAAGGAGACCTCCCAGCATCCCGACCAGTCCGAAAACGATCGTGGCAATAGCGAAATTCCGTACGATCCGGTTATCGTATTGGAACTCGTCAAGTTCTACGGCCCCTTTTAAGGAGTGTGAAACGTTAGACATAAAAATTAGTTAATAATGAATGGTTTTATTTTAAGCTATTTTCTTCTGTTTCTGTATCATCCAGCAATATCCGGATAGACGGGGTGTAATCGTCATCGTAGTGCCCCTTCCTGACGGTCCATATAAATACAGCGAGAAAACAGGTTGCAACAATTAGGCTCAATGCCAGAAGGATATACAATGCACTCATTTCAGAGATAGTTTAAGGCACAACACTCGTTTATAAAATGCTATGCTATTTTTTCAACAATCAAAAGTACCCGGAGCTGTTTCGATTTACACTGACTGTCGAAAGCTATTGACATGATCTTTGTCAGTTTTTAGATTTTTTCTGACTGCAAGGGCCGAAGCAATGGTAGTGAACGATACAATGGTTATCGAACTAAGTGGCATGAGAATCGCTGCTATTACAGGTGATAATTCGCCGGTGATTGCAAACGATACTCCTGTTATATTGTACAATAATGAAACTGCAAAACTTAACTTGATTATCAACTGTCCTGAACGTGCTAATTTAACATAGGAAGGCAACTGAGAAAGTTTGTCTCCTTCAATAATGGCATCACAGGCCGGGGAAAAATTATTCGTATCATCAGAAACTGCCATACCAACATCACTTTGCATCAGAGCGCCAGCGTCATTAAGGCCATCTCCGATCATCAACACTTTTCTTCCTCCCTGTGTTTGCAGGCGTTGAATAAACTGCAATTTGTCGTAGGGCTTCTGATTAAAGTGTAAGCGGGCCGAATCACCAAAAACATGTGTCAGGTACTGCTCATCAGTAGGATTATCACCAGAAAGAAGATATGTTTCATATCCCTCATCCTGCAATCTTTTTACTGATTCCTTCAGGTCGGCCCTGTATTGACTTTGTACAGTAAAAACACCCTTAAGTGTATCATTGACATTCACCCATACCTGTGAAGCATTAGGTTGAAGTTTCGCTTCCCCACCCAGCCATTGTGCCGAACCCAACTGAATCGTATCCTTTCCAAATTCTCCGATACTACCACACCCGGGAATTTCCTTGAATGTATCAGCTTTAAGATTGAAACTACCTGTACTGGATACATGAGAAGACAACAACCGACTTAACGGATGCGAGGATTGAGATGCCAAAGCCCTGACCAGGTATTTTTCTTTCTCTGAAAGAGGTTCACCTTCGTATTGTATGATTGCCTCATCTGATTTGGTCAAGGTGCCTGTTTTATCAAAAACAATTGCATCAATATGGGAAAGCCTTTCAATGGTATGTGAATTCTTGGGAAATAATTTGTGTCTGCCGAAAAGCGCTAACATATTACCGTTTGTAAAAGTAGATGACAGCAACAATGCACAGGGGCAAGCCACAAGCAATACGGTAGCAAAAGCATTGAATGCAGTTTCTGCCTGCCCATTCCAAAGCCAGAACAACAAGGTGGAAAATGCGATGACTAAGACAATTGATGAAAAATAACGATTGATACGTGCCGCCAACGTTTTGTTTTGATCCTCCTTTTTAATGGTAAAAGCATCATTATTCCAAAGCTGTGTCAGTTGGCTCTGCGAAACTTTATGTATCACTTTAAGCGTAATTGCTGCACCTGTCTGTCTCCCTCCGGCATAGATAGTTTCCCCACGGGAAATTTCAACGGGGACTGCCTCCCCTGTTACGAAACTGTAGTCTATATATGATTTCTCACTTAACAAAACCGAATCAGCCGGTATTAATTCCTTGTTTCGAATCATAATTATATCCTCTTTTTCCAGTTGATTTACGGGCTTACGCACTTCTTTCCCTTTCTCCAGAACAGTAACTGCAATAGGAAAATAAGATTTGTAATCACGGTTAAAAGAAATGGAGGCATACGTTTTATCCTGAAAATATCGACCAATCAGCATAAAAAACACTGCTCCGGCCAGAGAATCAAAATACCCGGGACCCGACAATGTCCCTATCTGATAAATACTAGTCCCGAAGACAGAAATGAAAGCAAGTGCAATTGGCGCATCTATATTCAGGTAACGGCCTTTCAAGGCCGCCCATGCTGATACAAAAAATTCAGACGCGCTGTAAAAAAGGACTGGCAGGATAAGTACTAAATTGAGCAGATTAAACATCAACCGCATACGCTGATCTTCAGATGACTGACCCAGATCGAGGTACTCGGGAAAACTAAGCATCATAATGTTACCAAAAGCAAAACCCGCTATTCCTATCTTATATAATCGCTTTCGGTTCCATTTATTTTCAGAAGGTTTTTCCAGATCATTGAGACTGATATAAGGCTCATATCCGATTCGTGAAAGAAGCGTGGCCAGTTCTGAAAGCTTTAAATCATTGCAATTGAAAGTCACTCTGACAGATTTTTCAGGAAAGTTTACCACCGCTCCACGAATAGCCGGATTGATGCGTGAAAGATTTTCCAGAAGCCAAATACACGAACTGCAGTGCATTTTAGGAATTGTCCAATTGATACGAGACATCTTCCCATCTGTAAATTCTATCAGTTTGCCCGCAGTAGCGGGATCATCCAGATAGTCGAACTTTTCATTATAGAACGATTTATCTGGTGAAATACCTTGTGTACCCTCTATAGTATAATACCTACAGAGATCACTGGCCTTTAATATATCATAAACGTTGGCACATCCTTCACAACAAAATTCATGTTCATCAAATCTTAAAGCATCTTCCTTGCAGTATTCTCCACAATGGTAGCAAATTGAAGTTACTTTTTCATTCAGAGTAGCAGGCTCATCCATAAAATACATTTTAAACACCCTTTATTTCAGTAGAACAATTTTGATACACTGAAACATAATTCAAATTTGGGTGTTTTACTTTTGAGCAGTTATGATGCCCGCAAGATCAGAATATGACTTTCATCAGTTTTGCAGTATTTATCACAATCCTAAATATTTTAAAAGATGATTTTTACCAGTTACGATCTATATTTCAATGCATTACAACTTAATATTCAGCACCCAAAATATTCAGCAGGCAATTCAGAAAACATTTATTTATTCATATGATTAATCATTTTGTTTTAAACAAAATACATTACTATCTTTGCAACAGAAATTGTAATTATCCATGAGTAAAAAGAAAATCGTAGTAGATCTTTCCACAGAGGAGAAAATTATAGATGCAGCGAGGAAAGTATTTACGAAAAAAGGTTATGCTGCTACCCGTACACGTGATATCGCTGAAGAAGCCGATATCAATCTTGCATTGCTAAATTATTATTTTAGAAGCAAGGAGAAGCTTTTTCATATCATAATGGTTGAACGGCTGGATAAGTTTTTTGGCGTTATTCAGCCCGTAATCAGTGATGAAAACACCTCACTCGAACAAAAGATGGAGAAGATCACTGAAAAATATATAGATCTTTTGCTTGCAAACCACGACCTGTCCATTTTTGTTCTGAGCGAAATTAGAAATGCACCTGACACCTTTTTTAATCTTGCCCATCACAGACAAGCCTTTATTGAATCTGTACTGATCAAACAATTGCAGGAAAGGAAACCTGACACAAACCCACATCACATTCTTTTAAATCTGTTGGGCATGATCATTTTTCCATTTTTGTCTGCGGCACTTTTCAAATCCTCCACCCATGAGCAACAGGATTTTGAGAGTCTGATGTTAGAAAGAAAAAAATTGATTCCAAAATGGGTCAAAATGATGCTATAGGTTTTTATTTTGACAGATTTTTAATCAGTAATTTAAAACAGAGTGATTAATACGATGGTTAAGCAGTGTTAATTTCAAACTCATTTTGTTTTATCCGATTTTGAAAAACGTATCAAAATTGGATAAAATAGAGACAAGGTATTTTACGGAATTTTAACTATCAAAATATTAAATAAACTGCATTATACATAGAATAACCTAAGCAATTAAAATCCAATACCTTTTTGGTACAACACAGATAACATCTATCTTTAGATTTAACATTAATTTGTTATTGGATTAATACAAATTCAACATTTATTTAACAAGTGAAGGCATAATTATTTACTGAAGAAAAAAAATAAGTGTTCCTTTGTAAATTATTTTGTGAAGCAGCTGGCTGGAATTCAGGACCGGCATTACTATTATAAGCAGATAGTGACAATATTAAACTATGGAGAATAAGCTTTATCAACGGGTTGCACAATTTAAAGATGCTGCCATAATCAAGGAAAAAGGAATTTATCCATTTTTCAGACCAATTGAATCAGGTCAGGACACAGAAGTCATTATCAATGGCCAATCTGTTTTGATGTTTGGCTCCAACTCCTACTTGGGATTAACAAACCACCCTTATGTGATAGAAGCAGCCCAAAAAGCTGCTCAAAAATACGGTACCGGATGCGCAGGATCACGCTTTTTGAATGGAACACTCGATATCCATATCGAGCTTGAAAGTCGTTTGGCACGTTATACCGGAAAAGAAGCTGCTATTCTTTTCAGTACAGGCTATCAGGCAAATTTAGGAGCGTTGTCATGCCTGACTGGCAGACAGGACTATATTATAATGGATGAAGCCAATCATGCCTCAATCATTGACGGCAGCCGTTTATCATTCTCCAAGGTGATAAAATATGCCCATAATGATATGGCAGATTTGCGCAAAAAACTAAGCTTGCTACCTGAAGAAGCGGTTAAACTCATCGCTACAGACGGTATATTCAGTATGGAGGGTGACATTGTCAAACTACCTGAAATGATAAAAGTAGCTGAAGAATTCGGCGCTTCCGTACTTGTGGATGATGCGCATAGTCTGGGCGTTATTGGTGAAAATGGTGCTGGCACGGCCTCTCATTTCAACCTGACTAATGAAGTTCAGTTGATTATGGGTACATTCAGTAAATCGCTGGCTTCTCTGGGCGGATTTATCGCTAGTGATTATGAAGTGATAGAATATCTGAAACACCGCGCAAGGTCATTGATTTTCAGTGCGAGCATGACTCCCATGACAGTGGCAAGCACGATTGCTGCACTGGATATAATTGAAAGTGAACCCCACCATATCGAACGTTTGTGGGCCAATACTCGCTACGCTACAGATTTGCTACGTGAAAATGGCTTTGATATAGGAAAAACAGAAAGTCCGATACTCCCCATATATATCCGTGACAATGATAAGACATTCCTGATTACAAGGATGTTGCAGGATGATGGTATTTTTGTAAATCCAGTCGTGGCACCTGCTGTTAAGGCAGAAGATACTTTGATACGGTTTTCTTTAATGGCTACACATACGTTTGCCCAGATTGAGGAAGCTGTTGACAAAATGACCCGTATTTATAAAAAGGTTTGTCCTGAAATATTAACCGCCTGATCCCATGATCCGTATAGTACCGGTGGAAACATCCAGGTTGTTGGGGAAATTTATTGATTTCCCTCATGACTTATATGCAAATGATTCCAATTATGTTCCCGAATTATTTGTGGGACAACGGGATATGTTAACACCGGGCAAACATCCCTTTCACCAGCACGCTGAAATAAAACTGTTTCTCGCCTATCAGGGAGAGGATATTAAGGGCAGAATAGCGGCCATCATAAACCACAACCATAATGGTTATACGAACCGGAATGACGGTTTTTTTGGGTTTTTTGATGCCATCAATGATACAGCCGTGGTACAGGCATTATTTAAAGCTGCAACTGATTGGTTGAAATTAAAAGGTCTGAATACGATCAACGGACCGGTAAATTTTTCTACCAACGACAGCTGTGGGGTTCTGGTTGAAGGATTTGACAGTCCCCCTGTAGCCATGATGCCCTATAATTACACCTATTATGATTCGCTGATTAAGGCAAATGGTTTTGCCAAAAAAACGGATCTGATGGCTTACGAGCTGAATGTTGCTGAAAGTAATGAACGGTCATTACGGCTGCTTGAAACACTCACTTCCCGCCTGGCTAGAAAAGGGATTACAATACGCCAGGTAAATTTGAAGGATTTTAAGAATGAAGCCAGCAAAATCAGAGATGTATACAATTCTGCATGGGATAAAAACTTAGGTTTTGTCCCCATGACAACGGAAGAATTTGAACATCTGGCCAAAGAATTAAAATTGATTGTGGATCCGAGGTTCTGCCTTGTAGCCGAAAAAGACGGCCAGTTCATTGGATGGATCTTAGGGATCCCGGACATTAATCAGATTCTCATAAAAATTAAAAAAGGAAGACTGTTTCCAACCGGTCTCTTTAAACTGCTTACCCAAAAGAAAAATATTACCCGTATAAGAGTGATGACTCTGGGAATTTTAGAGCCATACCGGAAAATGGGAATTGAAGCTTGCCTTTACGCCTCAGTGATTAAGAATACATTCGGCACTAAAGTTACTGGTGGGGAATGTTCCTGGATGCTGGAGGAAAATTATCTTATGAACCATGCTATTGAACAGTTAAACGGTAAACTTTATAAAAAGTACCGGCTGTATGAAAAAGCAATATGAAAGGCAGGATACTTATAACAGGAGCGAATGGATTCATAGGATATCACTTGTGTAAGGCCATGTCTGAAACGGGATATCTGCTGGATGCGGGTGTAAGAAAAGGAAGTGACACCAAGCTGCTAGGCACACTGGATACTGGTAAAATCAGGTATGTTTTTCCGGATTACGGATCAATTGATAACCTGGCCCACCTGCTTGAGGAGAATAAATACGATTACGTGATCCATACTGCCGGGGCTACAAAGGCACCGGACTGGAATATTTATAAAAAAATAAATGTAGATTATTCAGTTAATCTGGCTCAGGCAGCCCTGAAGTCAAAAATAAATCTGACACGCTTTATCTTCATCAGCAGCCTGGCCGCGCTGGGGCCTGTTGCATATGATCAGATGGAGCCAATTGATGAAAACAAGCATCCTCAGCCAGTTACCTCATACGGTCGCAGTAAAATGGTTGCCGAGCAGCAACTGACAGCCATACCTGAGTTGCCACTGACCATTATCAGGCCTACCGCTGTATATGGACCAGCAGAAAAGGACCTGCTTGTACTCTTTCAGATGTTTAACAAAGGTTTGGAAGCATATATCGGCTCAAAGCCTCAAACGCTGAGTTTTGTCTATATAAATGATTTGGTAACAGCTATTATGGCATCTTTGAAACCAGATCCCATTAAAATACGTTCCTATAATATTTCCGACGGAAAAGCATATCAAAGGAATGAATTAGCAGAGACTTTTAAGCAGTTAACAGGTCGCAAGACAATGAAACTGCATATACCCGAATTACTGATCAAAATTTTAGCCTCTGGCCTGGAAGGCCTAACAGCACTAACAGGAAAAACCTCAGTTCTGAACCGTGAAAAAATCAGTGAACTCACCGCTCAAAACTGGAATTGCAATATTAAAGCAGCTGTGAATGATTTGGCTTACCACCCCCAATATGATCTGTATGCCGGAATGAAAGAAACCATACAATGGTACAAACAACACAAATGGTTACAATAGTATTTAGCCAACTAAGAGGAATTAGCCAGAGAATAGAAAGATAAAACGATGAATACCAATAGAATCTTGTTTGATCTTAATTTAGTCAAACTATTTAAACAACTTGATAAATTCATTTTAAGACCGTTCCTGCTTTTTATACTTTCAGGAACCATATTGTCTGTATACAGTCAGAATACGACTGTAAAAGGAGTAATTACAGATGCGCGTAGTAACGAAACACTACCGTTCGTTAACATTCAGGTAGCAGGTACTACGTTTGGAGATTTATCTGATGATGAGGGTAATTATAGTATCTCCATGGCGCCCAGTCACAACAAGCTGATATTTACCTATGTTGGTTATCAGACACAGGAAATAGAAATCAAACCGGGAGAATCTCAGGTTATCAATATCCAACTCAATGTGGATGTTACCCTGCTGAATGAAGTGATTGTTAAGTCAAAAGGGCGTTATCGGAACAGGGAAAACCCTGCTGTACAGCTTGTCAGGAAGGTCATTGAGCATAAAGAGCAGAACCAGGCCGTTAATAACGATTATGTGGAGTATGAACAGTATGAAAAAATTTCATTTTCCATGAGTAACCTGACGGACAAATTCAAGGATAAGAAAATATTCAAGAATTACCAGTTCCTATTTACTGAACAGGACTCTGCGGCCATTGGAGGCAAAAATCTGTTGCCTGCTTATATGCATGAAAAAATTTCAGATGTCTATTTCAGAAAAAGTCCGCACGTGACAAAGCATTGGATAAAAGCAGAAAAGAAGGCAGAATTTGACCCAAAATTTGTAGACAATGAAGGGCTTAATTCTTACTTTAATAGATTGTATGAAGATGTCAATATTTACCAGAATGATATCTCGATTGCGACGAATCTCCTGCTCAGTCCCATTGCCAGCTCAGCACCGACATTTTATAAATTTTACATAAGAGACACCATTAAAACGGCTGACCCATGGCTGATCGAATTGGGATTTGTTCCCAGGAACAAGGCGGACCTCCTTTTTCAGGGATCGCTTTATGTTACCCTGGACGGCAAATATGCGGTACAATATGCTTACCTGACCGTGCATAAAGATATCAATATCAACTTTATGAGAAATCTTGAAGCTACTATAGAATTCAAGAAAAGCACCGATCAGCGGTATTATCCGGTAAGAACCAAACTGGGGATGGAATTTTCCCTGAATAAAAATGGAGGTGGTCTTTTCGGACAGCGTGTGGTCAACTTGAAAAACTATCAAATCAATATCCCGCGACCTGACAGTATTTATAAAGGGCTTTATGAAGAAGTATTACCAATAGCCCAAACCCAAAACTCAGAAGATTACTGGCAAAACGCAAGGCACGAACCACTGGAAGCCACCGAACAAAGTATCTATAAAAATATTGATACGTTACAGACCATCCCTTCATTCAGAAGAGCCATGTCCATCGCAACTCTGTTCCTTGCAGGATATCAGTCTTTCAAATGGACAGAAGCGGGACCGGTTAACACATTTTACAGTTTTAATCCTATCGAAGGTTTACGTTTGCGATTTGGAGGTCGTACCACCACCGAGTTCAGCAAAAGATTTTATACAGAAGCCTATGCGGCCTACGGCTTTAAAGATGAAAAATGGAAATATTTTATCAGTGGTACCTTTTCGTTGAATAATAAATCTGTCTATAATTTCCCGCTGCATTACCTGAGATTCAGCTATCAGAAAGATACTAAAATTCCGGGACAAGAATTACAGTTTGTACAGGAAGACAACTTCCTTTTATCATTCAAACGGGGTAATAACATGCGGTGGTTGTATAATGACATCTATAAAGCGGAATATGTCAAAGAGTTTCCCAATCATTTCTCCTTTAGAGTTGGCGGAACAAACTGGACACAGCGCCCGACCGGTGTGCTGGAATACAACGAAATTTCAGGGGGTGAAGTAAACACATTACAACAAATCACCACCTCAGAAGTTAATCTGGAGCTTCGCTACGCACCCAAAGAACAGTTTTATCAAGGAAAACTGTACCGGACTCCTATTATAAACAGATATCCGATCTATACGATCCGATACAATGCGGGCATGAAAGGCGTATTGAACGGTGGCTACAATTACCACAATATTTCAGGCAGTATCAGCAAGCGATTCTATTTCTCACAACTCGGTTATGCAGATGCTGATGTTGAAGGTGGATATATATTTGGCAACAATGTTCCCTTTCCTTTGTTAAACATCCATAGGGCCAACCAAACTTATGCATATCAGCTTAATTCATACAATATGATGAATTTCCTGGAGTTTGTAAGCGACCATTATGCCGCATTAAATGTCCAGTATTATATGAATGGATTTCTTTTTAATAAAATTCCACTATTTAAGAAATTAAAATGGCGTGAAGTGATGAGTTATAAAATGGTTTTCGGAGGTTTGCGTGACGAAAACAATCCGGCACTCCTACAGGACAAAGCCATGTTATTTCCGGTTGACAACAACGGTGACCCGATCAGTTATACTTTGAATAATAAACCATATGCAGAAGCAAGCGTCGGGATCGCCAATATTTTTAAATTATTAAGAATTGACCTGGTCAAAAGATTAAACTATCTCGATAACCCCTATGTTGCAGAATGGGGTATCCGTGCAAGATTCAGATTAGATTTTTAATCAGGTTTTCAGAAAGTACTATTAAATTCATCACAAAATGGAATTTGCGATTATAGCAGCAGGAGAAGGTTCAAGATTGGCAAAAGAGGGATTTTCAAAACCCAAACCACTGGTTAAAATCAGAGGGGAATTCATGATTGACCGACTTATAAGAATTTTCTCTGAAAACGGCGCCACGCTTATCAGAGTAATTATCAATGAAGAATCCTTGTTGCTCCATAAGCACCTGACTGAAAGCAGTTATCAGGTACCTATTCAGATTATTACCAAAACAACCCCCAGTTCGTTACATAGCTTTTATGAGATTATTAAAAGTAAAGACAATCAGGAAGATATTTGCCTGACTACTACTGATACTGTCTTTAATCCGGACGAATTTAAAAGATTTATCCAGGCTTTTAGGGAAAACCAGGATGCCGATGCATTTATGGCCGCTACTTCTTATATAGACGATGAATCTCCGTTGTATATCAATGTAGACAATAATCTGAACATATTGGCTTTTGAAGATGAAGGTGGCTCTCCCCTTATTTCAGGAGGTATTTATTGCTTGCGTAAAAACGCGCTGAAATTTGGCATAAAAGCTACTGAGTCTGGTATGAACCGGATGAGAAACTTTCAACGCGGATTAATTGAAGAAGGATTAAATGTGAAGGCTTATCCATTTGAAAAGATTGTGGATGTGGATCATATGTCTGACATAGCTACAGCCGAATTTTTCCTTGAAGACCTGACTCATAATATTTTATAGTATGAAAGCACTCGGTATTCACCGAAACAAAAAGTTCTCACCCAATCATATTGGGAATGACGAAGCTATATTTCTGCTGACAGCTGAAAACCTTAAAAAATTTGGGGTAGAAGTAACGATTTGTTCAGAGCAGGAATTTCTGGAAAATGAAAACGTAGATTTTCGTTATATTTTCACAATGGCCAGAAAGAAAAAAGTGGTTAAGAGACTTCATGTACTTGAAAAACAAGGGGTTACTGTAGTGAATTCCGGTTTTGGAATTGAAAACTGCTACCGAACCAATATGACTGAAGGACTGATCAACAATGGCATTCCTCACCCCAAGTGTTTTGTTGTCCCAACCGATTACAATGGTGATGAAATTTTCGATCAGCTACCTGGCAAAGGATTTTGGATTAAAAGAGGTGACTTTCATGCGATTCATAAAGAAGATGTAACATTCGCAGGTACACGTGCAGAAGGGAAGGAAATTCTGAAAGAATATGCCCGCAGGGGTATTCCCGATGCGGTCATTTCTGAACATCTGGCAGGAGACCTCGTTAAGTTCTACGGTGTAAGAGGCACCTCGTTCTTCTATTGGTTTTATCCGTATGATAACAATCATCATAAATATGCTGAATACGAAAGCATCAATGGCCAATCACATCATTATCCATTCAATGAAAATTCGTTGAAGAAAATTTCAGATCAGGCAGCGGCAGCTTTGAATGTAGACATTTATGGGGGTGACGCTATTGTCGGAAAAGATGGTTTGTTCCATATAATAGACCTGAACGACTGGCCCAGCTTTGCACCGTGCCGTGAACTTTCCGCCCCCTTTATTGCTGAAAGAATTTTTCATCATTTCAAGATGAATCAGATCCAGCACGAAAAATCAATACAAATTCAGTCTTAGTATATTTACCTTTGCAATATGTCAGATAATTCTGCCAGAAAATCTTCATCGGATATTACGCTTGAAAATACGCTCAAATCGAATGATACCGAAGAGAAAATTGATATTTGGTTTTACCGTCCATTAGGCTTTCAGGTAGCTAAATTGTGCGCCTGGGCCGGCATTACTCCCAATACCGTAACGATCGTCAGTATATTTTTTGGTGTAGCAGCAGGTATACTTTTCTACTATCCCGAACTCCACATCAACGTCATTGGCATGGGCTTGCTCATGTTTGCCAATTTGCTCGACAGTACAGACGGACAGCTGGCCAGAATGACCAATAATAAAAGCCGTTTGGGCCGAATTCTCGACGGCGCAGCCGGTGATTTTTGGTTTATTGCAATTCATATAGCAATCTGCCTAAGAAGCATGAATGAAGGCTGGACCGCTTTTATTTGGGTATATGGCGTATTGGCAGGAGCATCCCACGTTGTACAATCTGCCATGGCCGACTATTATAGAAACGTACATTTGTTTTTTATCAAAGGCAAGTCAGGAAGTGAACTTGACAACAGCCGCGATCTTCAGGCGGAGTATGATTCATTGACCTGGAAAAACAATTTTGGATTAAAACTAATCGCGCGTATCTATTTAAATTATACCAAACAACAGGAGTTTTTCTCGCCAAAATTACAAAAACTACTCCGGGTGATTGGCATCAAATATCCATACAGCCTTCCTGAAAACCTGGTACATGATTTCAGGATGATGAACAGGCCGCTGATGAAATATACCAACATCGTACAGTTCAATACAAGGGTGATTTTCCTGTTTATCTGGTTGTATATTGGTGAAGCATGGATTTACTTCTTCTTTGACATATTCGTTCTGAATCCTATCCTGATTTACATGATTGCCAGACAGGAAAAAATCAGTGCGTATTTCCATAAAAAAATCACAGAAAGCCATGAATACCCGGCTCTATAAAATTATCCTGTTCATGACAGGACTAATTACATTGGGGGTAATGGTACATAGCATTGGCTATCATTCTATTGTGGATAATATACAAAGAATGGGCTATTGGTTTATTCCAGTAATTGGTAGCTGGTTAGTGATCTATTGGCTGAATGCCTATGCCTTCGAGGCCATTATACATGAGCCCCATTTGCCTGAAACCAAACTTCCATTCAACACTGTTTTGAAACTTACAATCAGTGGGTATGCCATCAATTATATTACTCCGTTTGTTAGTCTGGGCGGAGAACCATACCGTGTGATGGAACTGGAGAAAAAAGTAGGACTAAAAAAAGCTACTTCTTCAGTGTTGCTATATGGCTTAATGCATATGTTTTCTCATGTGCTTTTCTGGCTGGCTTCTGTCATCCTGATTGTAGCATTTGTACCCATGAGTCAAATGATCATTACGGGCAGTCTGCTTTTATTGGTGATCGGATCCATACTCATTTATTGGTTTGTAAAAGTATATAAGAAAGGATTGACCATAAGCAGTATTAAGCAACTCGCAAAGGTTCCATTTTTAAAGAAAAAAATGACCACCCTTCTTGCTGATAAATATGATTTTCTGGAAGGTATTGATGAACAGATCAGAAATTTATATGCCACTCGTAAAACTGTATTTTATAAATCGCTTTTTTATGAATTTGTAGCCAGAATTATAGGCTGTGCCGAGATCTATTTCACAGCCATTGCCATTGGGCTTGACATGTCCGTGATTCAGGCCTTGATTGCAAGTTCGGCTTCTTCGCTTTTTGCCAATCTGATTTTCTTTTTCCCCATGCAACTAGGCACACGTGAAGGTGGCTTGGCCCTGGCATTAAAAAGTATCGGATTTGCCGGAACCCACGGCATTTTTATAGGTGTTATAACAAGAATAAGGGAAATTGTCTGGATTATCATAGGGTTAGCCCTGATGGATAAAGGACAAAAGTCAGCTCAACAACTAGAGACAAACGAGGGCAGCCCGGCTGCCATAAATTAACATGATGATGATTAAAGGAATTATATTTGATTACGGTGGAACGCTCGACACCGATGGAGTTCATTGGGCAAACGTACTTTTTGAAAATTATCAATTACACGGAATTAAAATTAGCAAGGAGTTATTCGGTCAGGCATATGTATATGGAGAAAGAGCATTGGCCATTCAGCCACTTGTCAAGCCCGAGCATAATTTTCTGGACGTCCTTCGCTTAAAAATAACGCAGCAGTTTTTGTTTCTACAAGAAAACGGAACGGTACTCAATGATGTGCTGATCGAAAAGATAGCCGTTTCATGTAATGATTTTGCCAAAGCAAAAGTAAGTGAAACTATTCCCATGCTTGAACGACTTGCTGATAGATTCCCAATCGTAATGGTATCCAATTTTTATGGAAACCTACCTGGAGTACTGGAAACATTTGGCATCAGGAAATATTTCAAAAATATAGTAGAGTCAGCCGTGGTGGGTGTCAGAAAACCAGACGCAGCCATTTATCAATTGGGAGTTGATGCCATTGGTCTTCCGGCAGCGGAATGTCTGGTGGTAGGTGATTCTTACTCAAAAGACATTGTTCCTGCCAGTGCAGTGGGTTGCCAGACAGTATGGATTAATGGAACTGATTGGAATGACTCCCCGCAAAATATACCATCGATTGCCAGCTATGAAATTAAAAGTATTACAGAACTGGAGGAGATTATAAAATAACACATCTGACAATTACCGTGTTATTTTGAACTAACAAATTGAATATGAAAGAATTATTTAATATTTGCACCATCGGCCATATCACGCTGGATAAAGTTGTTACTACTAAAACAACCCGCTATATGCCAGGTGGCACCTCCTATTATTTTTCAAAAGCATTGCGCGAATTCGATGTTAATCATGCACTGATAACGGCTGTTGGCAAAGATGAAGAAAAGGTATTGAACGATTTAGCTGCTGGAAATACCCGGGTTTTTTCCATCCCCAGTGAACATTCTGTATTCTTCGAGAATATTTACAGCGAAAACCAGAATCACCGTGAACAGAATGTATTGCAGACCGCTGCACCATTCAGAGCGGGACATATTCCGCAAATCAATGCAGAATATTATCATTTAGGTCCGTTACTGGACGGAGATATTGATACAGGTCTGATCATCGAGCTTGCTTCTAAAGGGAATGTATCCCTGGATGTTCAAGGTTGCCTTCGATATGTACAAAACCAGAAAGTTTGCTATCATAACTGGCCAGATAAGCTCAATGCACTCCCATTTGTTAAAATTATTAAGGCCAATGATTTTGAAATGGAGGCTGTAACGGGTGAAAAAAATATCTTTACCGGAGCCAGAGTATTGGCTGAGATGGGCGTAAAGGAAGTGATTATTACCCTGGGTGATCAGGGTTCGGTAATCTACACCGATGGTATATTTTATTCAATCCCTGCTTATCAGCCCAATGCAGTAACGGATGCTACCGGATGTGGCGACACCTATATGGCAGGTTATTTATATAAAAGATCGCTGGGTGTGAATGTATTGGAATCGGGAAAATTTGGTGCGGCGATGGCAACACTTAAAATAGAGAATTCAGGTCCTTTTAGCGGCACGCTTGAAGATGTTGAACAAGTAACCAGGACCCGGCAGGCCATTTATTTTGATTCAACAATGGAAGTACCTGCCTAGGTACATAAATTTATGAAGAAATATCTTATTGCAATACTATTGCTTTTGTGGGGTGCGGTTGGAGTGGAAGCAGGCACAGAAAACGATCTGCTTCCAATTGAAAAATTTCCAGTGCCAAAAAAAATTGATAACCTTTTGTTTTACATACAGCGTGATCCGAATACCAACACGATCTGTTATGCACTTAATTATAACTCCGATAATAAGGTTGACGAAAAGGAGCCTGTTCGCGTCTTTTGGATCAGGTATCCGGAAGGCGGACAGCTGAAGGATCTGAACTATATCCAGCGAAAATTTGCTTACGGAATCACCAGTAAAAAAGTAGCTCCTGATCAGTACGATGTGCGTTCTGTTGCTTATTCCAAGCTTCCATTAATACTCAAGAAGGATAAGACAAATCAATTTCAGGTATATACCTCCATCAATCAGATCGAATGTGTTGTTGAAAGAATATTCATCCGGATTGATGGTGGCACATTGTGGTCACCGAATGTTCTTTTTATTGAATTGAAAGGTACCGATCCTTTAACTGGCCAAAAACAGGTTCAGCGGTTCAAACCTTCGTGACTTCCTCCATCGGATTCAAAAGTTTCATTGCATTCTGAACTGTCAGATCAATCGCCTGCTGTTTAGGCATCTGCCATAGATCCGCAATACGCTGAGCCACCAGGTCTATATAAGCCACTTCATTACGTTTCCCCCTAAAAGGAACCGGGGCGAGATATGGACTGTCTGTTTCCAAAACAATATGTTCTGGTCCGATATGGGGAATAATCTTATCAAGACCACCATTTTTAAATGTTACTACCCCTCCTATCCCTAGTTTAAAACCCAGGTCAATAGCGATTCGTGCTTCATCCAGGGTTCCTGAAAAACAGTGAAATATCCCGGTGAGACGATTATCTCCTATCTTTTCAATCAAGGCAACGGTTTCACGGAATGCATTGCGACTATGAATATCAATCCACAATTGCCGTTCCACTGCCCATTGACATTGTATGATAAATGCCTCTTCCTGCTGTTTTTTAAAGGTTTGGTCCCAGTAAAGGTCCATGCCAATTTCACCAATGGCTATGAACCGATGCTGATCCAGATAGCTTTCCAACAACCGTAGTTCACTTTCAAAGTTTTCTTTAACATAGCAAGGGTGCAGCCCTAACATAGGAAGGCACTTTTCAGGATATTTTGTACTGAGTTTTAGCATTTCGGGAAGCGTGCCGGAATCACAATTAGGCATCCAGATCTGTTTAACTCCCGCCTGCCAGGCCCGATTCAGCATTGCCTCTCGATCCTCTTCATATTGCGGATCATAAATATGCGCATGTGTTTCTATCATGAAAATACAATCAAAATATCAGAAATTTGGTTCATTTAGCCGAATTACAATAATTCCTGAATTTCGTTTGGCACTTCCGACATACGAAGCCAAAGTTTGCTCACTCAAAACAACTTTCATTTCTTTTGATGAAGCATGGAATAGATACGCCTTGTTTCCTTTCTTTTTCACCACTCCCTGATGATTGCAATCAAGACCCTCAATCGTGGAAGTTATTCCAATGATATCACCGTCCTTGAGATGATTTTCAATCGCTGCTATATTGCTTACAGGAATATAATACCTTTCTCTGGCATTCATTTGCTGTTCCGACTCCCTGAGGTGCCCAAGTATTTCCTTCGATGTAATTCCTTTGTACAATTCACTCTTCGTAGTCATAAAATGAATTTTTTTCTGAGTTCTAACCCCTCCCAATTCTTTGGTTATATCCTTTAGTACTCCTCTTTTTTCATTTTCATAGGCCCAGTCGGTAAAATAATGCAGTCGAGATGCATAATCTTCAATTTGGCCGTTTTTGTATCTTACCTTGGTCAATTCTTCCTTGAACTGCTCAAATGTATAGTTTAACATTTTTGACCTTGTCAGGGCAACGAGATTTTCCACCAGCGTAGTACAATCGAAAGCGTCGAATCGACACACCAGCTGTTCACCATTCTCATTTTCAAGTGTATGTGCCACATAGGGTATACCAATGAATTCTTGCCCTATTGAAAGTAGCACTTGTCCAGCATTTCCATTCACATCTTTATTAACCACCTTTTCAAACTGTTGCCGAAGGTCAGTTGAAGCGCTAAAAGAGCAGATTATCAAAAGGGCTAATACCCCTCCAAGCATATTTTTCATGACTATTTTCAATTAATTAGGCTTTTATATCCTCTTTTTCATTTTCACTGGAAGCATCAGAAATAAATATATTTTTTACCGGATAGAAAAACGCTGTGCTGTTCTGGGAGAAAGCCCATAGTAAAGTCTGGCTAAGACTTTTGATATCTTTTAATCCAGTATTTCGTGATTTTAGCGCGAACAAAATCGACAAACCAAAACTCACTGTCACGTTGACTATCCCGATACAAATAATACCCAGGATGCTGTTGATCCATAAATCAACCGGTATATTATTCTCCATGCTTGCCAGTGCCACCCCAAAATTTCCGGAAGAAAAAGAGATATGCCGTATATCAAGAGGCAATCCAAAGGTAAGTCCAATAGCACCTGTACAGCCAAGAAAGAAACCCAGTGCAATATTCCCGGAAATACCGCCAATATTTCCTTCCAGGTAGTCAGCTATTTTTTTCAGATAATTCTTACCTAATATTTTCTGTAAAGAATGACTATGGAGCATTCTGTTGGACAAGCCATTATACACCCACTTATTCTGATAATAACCTGAAATTAAGCCTGAAACCATTAAATAAACCCCGGCAATGGCGGCATGTGGCAGTGCCATACTTTCCCAGGGATTCAACTCTTCCATCATATTCATTGCTTTCGTATAATCAGCAATATGGTGACCATTCAGATAATAATAGATCCAGTCTACCAGGTAAGCGATTGGGAATGCAATGGAGGCATTCCCGACTAATGAAATAAACTGGCTTCGGATAAGTTGAATCAAAAGCCGGGTCGTATCTTTCAGCCAGTTAACATTGGCGCCATTGTTACTCAATGTAGCCGCAATTGTCGAAGCAGTCATCGCTGGCTGCTTCGTGGCAATCGTAAAATGCAGGATATGAATCAGGACAAAGCCGGCAGCGTAATTGAGACTATAGAAAAAGGCTTCCCAGAAAATCGGAAAGTGTTGAAAATAAAGTCTTGCTTTGAAATTGCACAAAAATGCCACAACCACCCCACCACCAGCCGCTTTATAGAATAGATTCCAATATTCTTTGTCCGTTGTTGCAATATAATGTTCTCCCGTTTTGGATGTATTCTCCACCACTTTGTAGGTAATCGTATGTAGATTATCTGAAAAGTGCTTTTTCAGGCTGAAACGGGTATTCTCAGCATATACAAAAGTTTTAAATAATCGCACTATCCGCAAAAGCTGGTCCTCACGCGAAGTAGCCTGCAGGATATGTAACAATTCAGAAAGCCGATCCAGATTTTGTTCAAGCTGCCGGATAATATAAGTCATTCTCAGACTCACTCCGAACTCATCTTTATGTTTATGCAGATAGCTGATCTGGTCATGGCACTGACGAATCATTACCAAAATCTGTCTAAAATCATTGTTTCTGAGTGCTTTGGAATAAGAAGTATTATGTAACAGATTTTCTACATATAAAGTCACTTCCCTGTTCAAACCCAGAAAAGGAGAATCCAAATCATCGGCACGGGGAATTTTAGAGACCACTTCCGGCTCAATTCCTAGTGCAGCAGCCCGGTGAGCAAGTACCTGGATGGAGTTGAGCGTTTCCTTGAGTACATGACTCATTAAAGTTTGATTCTTCTTCCAGGGCAGTCCTCTTAAAAATGCTACCCATTCCTCATCAGGAATGGCCCGCACCCATTCATAGTCTTTTTTATCAGTGAAATATTTATTCAATTGGGTCCTTAACTCATCCTGCTCTTCCACAGGGGGCAAGAGCTTGTAACTAAGCTTATTGGTTGCTTCAGAGAAAAAACCTTCATTGGTTCCTATTTCAGACTCGGTAAGTAAGGCTACATATTTAGTATTAAAAAATATTTCAGCAATTTTTAAAGACAAACTTTCCTTTTCAGACTCCTCAGTAATGGCAGTCTGGAGCATGTACTCATAATTATCAACGGGTAGTGACTTGGCCTTCCAGGTGTGGCGAAGTAGTCCTATAAATTTACTTAATATATCTGACCTGGAATTATCATTCATATTCGGAGTATTGGTAAAATGTATGAATTTAAACTACAATGATACACTTTTTTAAAATTAAATATATCAATCTGAAGAGTGATTCAGGTTCAAATAAAAAAAGAAACACATAAAAAAAAGCTGCCCTTTCAGGACAGCTTTCATTTCAGAAAACCCTATTTATAGCTTTATATATCTAGGTAGCCCGTTGTTAGGCTAGTTTCACATTCACGGCATTAAGGCCCTTACGACCTTCTTGCAGATCAAATGTTACTGCGTCGTTCTCGTTAATTTCATCAACAAGTCCTGTTACGTGCACGAAGTAATCCTGACCTGTGTTTGTGTCCTTAATAAAACCATATCCTTTGGTTTCATTGAAGAACTTTACTGTTCCTTGATTCATAATAATGGATTGATAAAAAATTTGGTCAAAGATAAATGGATAATTTTTAATTTTTACAATTAGTCCCAAAATATATTGAATAACTAATACCAATATTTAGGATTATTGCTTTACAGAATTGGAAACGATGATTTTGATGTGGTGCTTTTTTTACAATCTTGTAATATTCTGAATCATTTCTGAGTAATAACCCCTATCTTTGCAGCTTAGAAATCCGATCGAATGACTGAACGTATTTTAATACTTGATTTTGGGTCACAATATACCCAACTTATAGCGCGACGGGTGCGCGAATTGAATGTTTACTGCGAAATACATCCGTTTAATAATTTCCCCGACCTTTCCGATGATGTGAAAGGCGTAATTCTTTCAGGTAGTCCGTGCTCTGTACGTGACAATGGTTCGCCCCGGATAGATTTATCTCTGTTTAGAAAAAAAGTACCATTACTTGGTGTTTGTTATGGTGCACAACTACTCACCCAGGAGCTGGGCGGAGATGTTCAGCCCTCTACTCATAGAGAATATGGCAGGGCCAGACTGGAAATTAATGATAAAGATTCATCCTTATTGGCTGATCTTTCAGTTTCTTCCCAGGTTTGGATGTCCCATGGCGATACAATTGTCAGAACACCTGAAAATTTTAATATCATTGCTTCTACCGAATCGGTCAGAGTTGCTGCTTTCAAAATAGAAAATGAGCTTACCTATGGTATCCAGTTTCACCCGGAAGTCACACATTCAGAACAAGGCAAACAGCTGATACACAATTTTGTGGTCAATATCTGTAAATGCAGCCAGGACTGGACTCCCAATTCCTTTGTTGAATCTACAGTGGAAGCACTGAAGCTCAAACTGGGGAATGACAGGGTTGTGATGGCTCTTTCCGGAGGTGTTGACTCAACGGTTGCCGCCACGCTTGTGCACAAGGCAATTGGTGAAAACCTGTTCTGTATATTTGTAGACAATGGATTATTAAGAAAAGGCGAATTTGAACAAGTCCTTCATTCTTATCAGGATATGGGACTGAACATCAAAGGAGTTGATTCGAAAACCCAGTTTTATACGGCACTGGAAGGATTAACAGATCCCGAGGAAAAGCGTAAAGCAATCGGTAAAACTTTTATTGATGTTTTCGACCAGGAAGCACAACTGATTCAGGATGTCAAATGGTTGGGCCAAGGCACAATATATCCTGATGTGATAGAATCTGTTTCTGTAAATGGTCCGTCAGCAACCATCAAATCTCACCATAATGTAGGTGGATTGCCGGCCCGCATGAACCTTAAGATAGTTGAGCCTTTAAATACATTATTTAAAGACGAGGTTCGGGAAGTAGGTCGTATATTGAATATTGACAATAATATCTTATCCCGTCATCCATTCCCGGGTCCGGGACTTGGTATTCGGATTTTAGGTGATATCACAATAGAAAAAGTTTCGATTCTTCAGGAAGTAGACGCTATTTTTATTGGTCTACTTAAAAGTTCTGGGTTATATAACTCTATCTGGCAGGCAGGTGCAGTATTGTTACCTATCTATACTGTCGGTGTAATGGGAGATGAGCGTACCTATGAAAGAGTTGTTGCATTGCGTGCTGTAACTTCAATAGACGGCATGACTGCCGACTGGGCACATTTACCACATGATTTCCTGGCGAATGTATCCAGTGAAATCATCAATAAGGTGAAGGGTGTCAACCGGGTAGTTTATGACATATCTTCAAAACCACCGGCAACGATTGAGTGGGAATAGAAAAACCAGATATCTGATTAATCAAAAAGCCTCTGAATTTTTTCAGAGGCTTTTTGATTGTATCTAGATCTTTCGTCTTCCAGTAATCAGACTGATTACGAACAAGATCAAAAATACAAAAAACAAAATTTTAGCAATTCCTACTGCAGATCCGGCTATTCCGCCAAAACCCAGTACTCCGGCAATGATTGCTACGATCAGAAATATTACGGCCCATCTTAACATAATTTCACGAGGTTTAGATTTTAGTAAAATAAATCATTAGTAAATCATGATAAATTGTGTAAAAAGAATGTTCCATGAGATTATAAAGCGATTAACCCCATCATAAATCAGAATATTTCAGACTTTTATACCCAAACAGGGAAATTTTTGCCTCAGATGTAAAAGCTTAAAGATGATCTCATGCGTATAATCCAACAATTACGACCAGAATTACGTTGATTAATGCAGAATACATATATCCCGATATTATAAAATTAAATTCCCAACTTATGCCATCCGTTTTTTCGAAAGTGCCTGCCGCTGCTCTCACCCTGCTACTTGTCGCTATTTTTCATATAGGATATAGCCAGCACTTTATCGGTGCGTCAACAATCCATGATGGTGCCGGCTTATATTCGGTATACCAGAACCCCGCTAATGTAGCTAATAGTACTTTCAGGTTCCGACTGCATATCTTAACTGCAGGAATGGATCTCAATAATGACTATGTGAAATATGCTGCTCCCTTTTCAATGCTTGATCTTGTTAGAGGGAAAAATGAACGGCCACTTGACATGAACGATCTGATTGAAATCAATAATAAAAACAAACCGCTGAAAATGGGCACGCTTTCAGGTGAACTCCGTGGACCGGCCCTGGCTTTTCAACTTGGTCCTCGAACACAGATGGCAATAATGAGCCGGGTAAGGAGTGCTATACAGGTCGCAGATGCTTCACCCGAATTTCTAACCGTGGTAAGACTGGGATTAGGCAATTATTCTAATTATATGCAAGTGGGTTTTGCCGCCCTCAATGCTGCCACCGTTGATAATCAGTTTAAAGCAGTTAGTCAGTCATATTCAGAATGGGCAGCTTCTCTGGGTCACGCGCTCATGGACGACGGTCGCAGTACTCTGAAAGCAGGTATTACAGTGAAACGATTCTTTGCCTATGGGGGTGGTTACATCAACAACCGAAATCTTCGTTATTCCATTGAGCAGGAAACTGAGAACCCTGATCAATTATATATGAATATTGAAGATATACAGACTGATGTTGCCTATGTTTCTAATAACAATGATAAGTTTCTAAGTTGGGCATGGCTGTTTGGCAACAACGCTGCAGGAAAAGGATGGGGAGTTGACCTGGGTTTAACCTACGAATTAAGAGAAGAAGAGAACGGCAGACCGATTTTTAAAGCGGGTGTGGCGATCACAGACATCGGTAATATCAACTACAATGGCCAGAACGTCAATCAATACACCATCAGCGATCAGAACCAGAGAATCAATGAAGAAACCTGGCAATCTTACTCCAGTCCTGTAGAAGGAGAAAGCATCTTTAGTAATCTGTCACGAAAGCTTACAGAAAACTTTAACCTGGTCAATGGCGTAGAACAACGTCCCTTCAAAATGGGTATACCCACCTCACTCAATCTGACGCTAGATGCCCGGATTTTGGGTGGATTATATATGAGTGCCATTCATTACAAAGGAATTTTCAATAAAAATAACATGGATTGGAGACAAACTGGTTTCACAGCAATTGTTCCCCGGTTGGAAGGGAGAAAGGTATCAATAGCTGTTCCTGTCATGTGGCAAAACGGCGGAACCGGAGTGGGGCTTACGTTGCGCATGGGACCATTCATGGTAGGTTCTGATAATCTGACCGGATTTTTTGCGCGCAATGGTTCGGCGAAAGCGCAAGGTGTAAATGTCTATGGAGGATTAAGTTTTGGAATTGGTCATTAATAATCCGGGATTTGTCTTAATTTGCATATTTAAAGAAGTTTTCACAATTTTCAACAACTAATGACCACCCTATTTACGAAGAAGGCCGCTCTGGCTTTGTTTTTCTGGTTTGGCATACTCGGTTACGCCTCAGGCCAAAATACCTACTGGCAACAAAAAGCAGCGTATGAAATAGCCATCGATTTTGATGTAAACACGCACCGTTACACGGGCACCCAGCAATTAAAATATACAAACAACTCGCCCGACACGCTGACCAAGGTATTTTATCACCTTTTCCTGAATGCTTTCCAGCCGGGAAGCCAAATGGATGTAAGATCAAGAACGATCGCCGATCCTGATGCTCGTGTGGGTGACCGCATAGCCAAACTCGCACCGGATGAAATTGGCTATCAAAAAATTCAGTCGCTCGCCCAAAATGGAAAACCTTTGAAATACGAAGTTCAGGGGACAATTCTGGAAGTTAAGCTCGATCAACCTATCTTGCCAGGTAGCAGCCATATTTTTGATATGAAATTTGAAGCCCAGGTCCCTCTTCAAATTCGTCGTACCGGGCGCAACAGTAAAGAAGGAATTGAGTATTCTATGTCACAATGGTATCCCAAAATCAGCGAATACGATCGGGAAGGATGGCATGCCAACCCTTACATTGCACGCGAATTTCATGGTGTGTGGGGTGATTTTGATGTAAAAATCACAATTGATTCCAGATATACGATAGGCGGAACAGGATATCTTCAGAATGCTGATAAAATAGGTCATGGTTATACCAGGAAAAATGTATCTCATAAGCCTGGAAGCAAGCTGACATGGCATTTCAAGGCGCCCAATGTCCACGATTTTGTTTGGGCAGCCGATCCTGACTACAATCACGATATTGTCAAGGTTGATGATAATCTGGAACTGCATTTTTTCTATCAGAATGATTCCTCAACAACTGCAACCTGGAAAGATCTCCAATCTTATGCGGTACAGTGTTTCCAGATTTTGAATAAACGATACGGAAGATATCCTTACAAACAATATTCTATCATACAAGGTGGTGATGGTGGTATGGAATATCCGATGGCCACGCTGATAACCGGCAATCGAAATCTACGTGCATTAGTCAGTGTTACTGTTCATGAAGCGGTTCACAGCTGGTTCCAGCTATTATTGGCAACCAATGAATCAAAATATGCATGGATGGATGAAGGCTTTACCAATTATGCACAAGGTGAAGTAATGGCCGAAATGTTTCCTCCCAATATTGCACCACATGCAGCAGCCTATTCAGCCTACCGCAATTTTGCACTCTCCGGGGAAGAAGAACCCATGACTACCCATGCCGATCATTATAATTCAAACAGATCATACAGTATTGGAAGTTACATCAAAGGTTCACTTTTTCTCCCTCAACTCAGCTATATCATCGGCAAGGACGCCGTAGAAGCGGGGATGAAACGTTATTTTAATGAGTGGAAATTTAAACACCCCACTCCTACTGATCTCAAGAGGGTGATGGAAAAAGTTTCCGGAATTGAGCTGGACTGGTACTTTGAATATTGGGTAGAAACAACCAAGACCATCGATTATGGTATCAAACAGGTAGTGGCAAACGGAAGTAAAACCAAAATTGTTCTGGAAAAAATAGGACATATGCCCATGCCGCTGGATGTTGTAGTAACCTATCAGGACGGCACACAAGAGAACTTCTATATCCCGCTAGAAATGATGAGAGGTGAAAAGAAGGAAACAATCTATCAGAAAACTACGCTACTTTCCGATTGGCCATGGGTATACCCACAATATGAATTTGAAATCGATCGGTTAGTTGATCAGATCAAACAGGTACGGATTGATCCAAGTAACAGAATGGCGGATTTATGGCTTGACAACAATATTTATCCTGCTGTTGAGGATCCTACTCCACGAATGAAAGGAGAAAGGAAATAACCTCTACACTACAAAGTACAAAGCTGTTCTCTAACCGGGAACAGCTTTTTTTATTTAACGCCTTGTATTTCCTTTTTCCGATTATTTATTGTATAATGAAGGTAACTACAAATATTCGAACCGTTTCACGGGTGCCCGGCATAGTTTTTTCTCTATGCTTTATACAATCATGCTATTAGCCCGTCAACGTTAGAAAAAATTCATTATGAGTAAAACAATTATTGTTTCAAATCGCCTTCCTGTAAAAGTTTCCACAGAAAACAGTACGATTAATTTACAGGTGAGTGAAGGAGGTCTGGCTACCGGCCTGGGTTCAATTTATAAAAGTGGCGACAATGTGTGGATAGGATGGCCGGGAATGGATATCCATGTGAATGATCAGCCTGAAGTCGGTAAACTCCTTAAAGAAGAAAATCTTTATCCCGTCTATTTAAATGAAGAGGAAATCCTGAATTATTACGAGGGTTTTTCTAATGAAGTTTTATGGCCAATATGTCATTATATGGCTACCTACGCCCAATTTGACGAGATTTACTGGGACTATTATAAAAAAGTGAATGAAAAATTCAGAGATGAAATCCTAAAGGTTGCCAAACCTGGAGATACTGTGTGGATTCATGATTATCAGTTGTTATTGCTACCGCAATTAATCCGTAAAGAGCTGGCGAACATTTCAATAGCATTTTTCCAACACATTCCATTTCCCTCGTTTGAAATCTTCCGATTGATTCCCTGGCGCACAGAACTGATCGCAGGCATGCTGGGAGCTGATTTAATAGGCTTCCATACCTATGATGATGTCCGGCACTATATCAGTTCCGCCTCACACCTGTTGCATTTATCCGGACAGGGGAATAAAATCATCAACAAAGGAAGAGAGATAATCGTAGATGCATTTCCCATGGGAATCGATGCTAAAAAATTCCAGGACCTGGCACATAGTAATGAAGTACAGCAACAGTACAGAAAACTTGAGCCCATGTTTCAGGATACAAAAGTTATTCTCTCGATTGACAGGTTAGACTACAGTAAAGGGATACTTCAACGGCTCAACGCCATTGAAATGATTCTTGAGAAGCATCCTGAATATATCGAAAAAATGGTACTAATAATGGTCGTTGTTCCTTCAAGGGATACGATCCCCCAATACAAAGAACTAAAAGATGAAATTGATAAACTGGTAGGAAATATCAATGCAAATTTCCGTACTCCTGCCTGGCACCCCATCCACTACTTTTACAGATCATTCCCGATTGAGTCCCTTTCAGCGTTTTATTCAAGAGCTGATATTTGCCTGGTAACTCCTATGAGGGATGGTATGAATCTGGTAAGTAAGGAATATATAGCCAGTAGGCGCAATCCAGACGGTGTATTGATACTTAGCGAGATGGCAGGTGCTTCAAAAGAATTGACAGACGCACTGATCATCAATCCGAATAATTTGTGTGAAGTTTATCAATCCATTATACAGGCCCTGGAAATGCCGGGTGAAGAGCAGCGAGTACGAATGCAAGCCCTTTCTTCCACAGTAAATAAATTTGATATTCATCACTGGGTAAAAATATTTATGAGCCAGTTACACCAAATAAAAGATGCACAAAAAATGAATGAAACAAGAGCAGTCAACCCGAGAATTACTGAACAAATAGTGAATCAATTGAAAGTTGCTGATAAAAGGGTATTTTTCCTGGATTATGATGGAACCCTCGTTGGCTTTAATACTGAAATCGATAAGGCGCTCCCTGACCCTGAGTTGTACGAATTATTAAAAAAACTAACCAAGGAGAAAAAAAATAAGGTGGTGATCATCAGTGGCAGAAAACACGAGACGCTGCAAAAGTGGTTTGGCAATTTCCCTGTAGACATGATTGCTGAACATGGTGCCTGGAAAAGAATATATGGGGAAAAGTGGGAAGTAATTCCCGGACTTTCAGATAGCTGGAAAGAAATAGTCAGACCCATGCTGGAATCCTATTCTGACCGTACGCCAGGATCGTTCATTGAGGAAAAGAACTATTCCCTGGCATGGCATTACCGTAAAGTTGGGAAAGAATTAGGGGAACAGCGTGCCGGAGAATTGAGTAACAACCTGGTATACCTGACCCGGGAAACAGGATTACAAATACTTCCAGGCAATAAAGTACTTGAAATCAAGAATGTAGAAGTTAATAAGGGCAAGTCTGCACTGGATTATTTAAATGGGAAAGGATTTGATTTCATTCTGGCAATCGGAGATGACCATACCGATGAAGATATATTTACCAGTCTGCCTGATGAGGCTACCAGTATCAAGGTAGGAAGCAGGCTGACAGCCGCAGATTACTACGTCAAAAATGTGGAAGATGTTCGGTTGTTACTTGAAAACTTTATTGAGTAGACAAAAAAAACTGCCTGCAAAGTATTCGATTTTGCAGGCAGTTTTTTTATTAATCCTCTATAGATACAAAGGTCTGTTCAGTTTAGTGGCGATACGGTGAGCAGCATTCATAAGGCCTACATGACTGTATGCCTGCGGAAAATTCCCCCATTGACTTCCATTTTCTTCATCCACATCTTCACTGAACAATTTCAGGTGATTGGAGTATTGCATTAATTTTTCAAATTGCCTGATGGCGTCATCCAGACGCCCCACACAGGCTAGCGCCTCAATATACCAGAATGCACAAATAAGGAAAGTAGTCTCTGGTTTTCCAAAGTCGTCCTGATGCAAATACCTGTAAAACAACCCATTGGGAGTCCTAAGCTCATTTTCGAGTGCAACCAGATGGTCGCGTGCTCTTTGGGAATCCGGATCCAGATAATTCATCATGATCAGCTGTAAGGTGCTAGCATCTAAATGTGGACTGCCCACAGCATGCGTGTAAACCTTTCTTACCGGATCATAGCATGCTTCAATGTACCCCGCGGCTTTCTCCATAAGCATCATGGCTTTTTCTTCCAGTTTTGTATTTCCTATTTGCCTGGCAATTTTTGCAGCAGCTTTACATCCTGCCCATTGAAACAGGTTACTGTAACAATGCGTATAGGCACTGTTTCGGAACTCCCAGATGCCTGCATCTTTTTCATCAATAGTAAATTCAATCCGTTTTAAAGCCACTTCTACCAGTTGCGCTGAATCTTTTCGTTCTGTAAATACAAACCGATGATCACTATATAGTGGTAACAGCGTGATAAGCGCCTGTCCGTAGATGTCATTCTGAATATGCTCATACGCTTGATTGCCAATCCTGACAGGTCCATTCCCCTTATACCCTGAAAGATGCTCAGCAATGGTTTCTACCAGATTATTTTGCCGTGTTATACTGTACAAAGGCTGAAACCGCAATCCCTCCTCAAAGGAAATATCATTGATATATTCGAAGTACTTTTCTGTTTCCTCAAAATGTCCGACATGGTGCAATGAATTGATGATATAGTACGTATCCCTCAGCCAGCAAAAGCGGTAATCCCAGTTTCGGCCACTCCCGGGAAATTCGGGAAGGCTAGTTGTACTTGCAGCAATGATAGCTCCTGTATCTTCATACTGATGAATTTTTAACGCCAGGGCAGATCTGATAACATATTCCTGATAAAATTCACCGATCGAAGAATGTTTGATCCATGTCCGCCAGTATTGCTTGGTACGAATCAGGAAACTTTCAGCAATTACTTCTAATGGAGCTTCCAGCGGATTGCCATAGGTAAGCACTAAATATTTGGGAGACGTCAGAACAAAGTACTTTTCTTCCATTAAATAAGAAATTGAAACATTTGTGGTAAGCCTGACATTTTCCTCGCCCCCTTCGTATTGAATATGGTTGCTCCCACGGATAGGGGAAAGCTTCACACGTCCATAATCATAGGTAGGACTACATTTTATTTTAATGTGCGGATATCCTTCAAGAGGTTCAATTTTTCTGATCAGCATCAAGGGCTTGTAATATCTGTCATGTTCTCTGAACCGAGGCGCATAATCAGTAACTCTGTATTTACCATCTTCAGTGGTCACTTCAGTACAAAGTATATTTGTGTTTTCAAGATAATATTGCCTGGACTCGAATTGTCCGGAAGGTTTTATTGAAAATTCTCCTCCCTTGTCCTCGTCTAACATCCCGCCGAAAACAAATGAACTGTCGAATTTAGGCCAGCAAAGCCAGGATATATTGGTATTTAAATGAACATGCGCTATAAATGAGCAATTTCCAATTATTCCTGTCTGATAAGTATGTTTTTCCATAGTTTGAAGGTTACAAAATAAAAATTTAGGTTAATTAATGGATGTCACTGATATCAAGCTCCTGACAATTCAAATCCAAGACAAGAATTTTTTAGCGTCAGCGTAATACTATGTCAGGTACACATTCAGTGCACGCAAGGTGATGGCGTATCAATAAAAAATTGTTAACAATAAATTATACAATATTTATGCCAACTATCCCAGTTTAACGCACAGAAACTTGTTTTATAGGCAAAAATTATAAGTAATAGCAAAATGATCCTACACCTGAAATATTATAAAATAATTCAGCTTGATTGATACGACTTATAATATTTATCCCAAAAAATATAATTTTATTATTTTTAATTCTATATTTGTAGAGCAACATATACATTTATAGAAATGATCAGATTATCAAAGTCAGAAGCACAGATTATGGAGTACCTGTGGCAGGGAAAAAAGTTATTTATGAAAGATTTGCTCAACTGCTTTCCTGATCCAAAACCAGCAACAACCACAGTGGCTACCCAATTGAAAAGAATGTTGGATAAAGGTGTGATTTCTTTCACGACCTATGGTAACTCGCGTGAATATTTCCCGCTTATAACCAAAGAGGAATATTTTACCAATTACTTTGACCATCTTATTAAGGGTTTCTTCAATAACTCAGCATTACAATTTGCATCCTTTTTTGCAAAGAACAGTAACTTAAGCAAGGATGAACTACAAGGATTACGGAATTTAGTAGAACAGCAAATTCAGCAAAAAAATGATGGAAACGACAATCATTAGAGGGATTTTATGTTCAGGAATGCTCTGGCTTTCATATGCTCTGGTATTAGAGAAAGGCAAAGCCCATAAGTTCAATCGCGCATATTTACTTTTCATACCTTTTATTGCGTTTATCATTCCATTTTATTCTTTAAATATATCCTGGTTACCCAACATCTCTGTCTTCTTCGAATGGTTAGGTATTTATACGTTGCCTGTAGATACAAGCGCTGGTAACCAAGAAATTTCTAACGGTCGACAAGCATTTACATGGTTGTCCGCCATCTATTTCAGTGGTGTAGCCCTATTTTTAATTCGATATATTAGAGGAATGACCGGCATGTTTAAGTTAATTCGAAACCATGATAAAATCGAATCTTCCGACATTACTTATGTATTAATTCCTGAAAAAACTCCGGTATTTTCTTTCCTGCACTACCTGATTTGTAACCGAGAAGAATATTATAAAAATCAGATTCCAAGAGATATTTTGCAACATGAAAGAGTGCATATGGAGCAACGCCATACACTCGATATACTGCTTATTGAATTCATCCAGATCATTTGGTGGTTTAATCCTTTTATACCTCTTATTAAGTCATCCATTAGACTCAATCATGAGTTTCTCGCAGATAAATATACCCTAAATAATTCAGTGGGATTAGCGGAATATCAACATTTACTATTAAATCAACTTGCGCATAAAGATCGATTATTTACCAGTAGTTTTAATTATTCTCAAACCAAAAAACGAATTATGATGATGAACAAAAAAGAGAATTTCAAAAAATCAGCCTGGAGCCTGATCCTGATTATTCCCCTGGCTGCAATCATACTATTCAGTTTTACTGAATTCAACGATCAGCAAATTCCACCACCGCCCCCGCCCATTGAAATGGAAGCACCAGCATTCTTACCTGGTGAAGTGGAGAATGCCATTCCACCACCTCTACCACCAGTAGAAATGGAGGCACCAGCAACCAATCCTAATGAACTGAAGAATGCAATTCCTCCGCCACCACCACCCGTTGAAATGAGTGAAGGGAGCGCATCAAAACAACATGCTGATGTTCAGTCAGCATCAGCACTTCATTATAAGTTGCAATGGTATTCCCTGCTTAACAAACCAACCAAACCATGTTGATATGATTTCATACGCTAATACTGATATGTATTACACCCTGTGATCCGAATATAGTATCAGGCTGTACTATTTGGTGGCAGCAAACGAAAAATTAAATAAATGCCTTGTCGGACAGATAACCCGACAAGGCATTTATTTTGTCATTCTGTTATGGAATTGAGTAGACTTTTAATCTTTATTAACTCAGTAAATTAATTGCCATGTCAAGCATTGACCCCTATGTTTTCCAGTCGAAAACAAGCCAGATTAGCACCTGATAAATTCCCGATTTTATCAAAGCCGTGGTACTCAATGGGACAGTTCAACAAATTTCAACCTATTAGATCAGTTCCAATATTTGGAATAATCCATGATAAAGCCGAATTTTGAGGGTTAATAATCCATCCTTCATCAACATACGAGATGGATATCCATTTACTTCTTATTCTTCAAAGGTTTTATTATGCTGAAACCCAAACATTTATTGTATCTGTGTATGACTATCCCATTGGCGTCTTCATGCGATTCATCCGAAAAATCTGCAGAAAACAATCCGTTTCTTGCCTCCTACTCAACTCCTTACGAAGTTCCTCCTTTTGATAAAATTAAAGATGAGCACTTCCGTCCGGCGTTTGATGCTGCTTTAAAGGAACATATCAGTGAAATTGATGAGATTGTGGCACAATCTGAAGCGCCAACTTTTGCAAACACAATTGAAAAACTGGAGTATAGCGGCGAATTGCTGGGGAAGGTTTCTACTGTTTTCTATAACCTGAACAGTGCCAATACCAACGATTCTATCCAGGCAATTGCGCAATCGATGGCACCTGTGCTTTCCAAACACAACGACAACATCAAACTGAATACGGCACTGTTTAATCGTGTGAAAGCAGTTTGGGAACAAAAAGAAAGTCTGCAACTGAATAGTGAGCAGGCTGAGTTACTGGATAAAACCTATAAAAGTTTTATCAGAAGCGGTGCAAATTTATCAGAAGAACAAAAACAGTCTCTTCGGGATATCAATGCTGAAATATCTCTGTCTACTGTAAAATTTGGTCAGAATATTCTTGCTGAGACCAATGCATACGAATTGGTGATTGAAAATGAAGATGACCTGGAAGGACTACCCGAAAGTCTGAAAATGGGAGGTGCGGCAGCCGCAAAGGAAAAAGGCAAAGAAGGGAAATGGGTATTTACACTTCAAAACCCCAGCGTGATGCCATTTTTACAATATGCTTCCAATCGTGAATTACGTGAAAAAATATGGTCAGCTTATAAGCAGAGAGGTGACAATGACGACAGCAATGATAATAAGGAAATATTATCAAAAATTGCCAACCTTCGTCTAAAGAAAGCCAACCTGTTAGGCTATTCTTCCCATGCTCATTATGTTTTGGAAGAGTCAATGGCTGAAAATCCGGATAATGTGTATAAGCTACTGAATAGCCTTTGGACTCCGGCGTTGAAAAAGGCGAAAGTTGAAGCTGCTGATATTAATAAGGAAATTCAGGCCGAAGGCAACAATTTTAAAGCTGAACCGTATGACTGGCGCTATTACACTGAAATAATCCGTAAGAAACGCTATTCGTTGGATGAAAATGAAATGAAACCCTATTTCAGTCTAAAGAGTGTAAGAGAAGGTGCGTTTGATGTTGCCAATCGGCTCTATGGTTTAAATTTTAAAGCCATCACCAACGTGCCCGTATATCATCAGGATGTTGAGGTTTACGAGGTAACTGAAAAAGACGGTACGCTAGTTGGTGTTCTTTATGCCGACTTCTTCCCACGTGAATCCAAGAGAGGTGGAGCTTGGATGACTTCCTATCGTGCACAGAAAACTGTCGATGGCGAACGCAAAGCTCCAGTCATTTCAATTGTCTGTAATTTCACAAAGCCAGTAGGCGATACCCCTGCCCTGCTGACATTTGATGAAGTCACTACCCTGTTCCATGAATTTGGTCATGCATTACATGGTTTGTTGTCTAACGTTCAGTATCAAAGTCTGGCAGGTACTTCGGTCCCACGGGATTTTGTAGAACTTCCATCGCAAATAATGGAAAACTGGGCGGCCGATCCTGAAGTATTGAAACTCTATGCCAAACATTATCAGACCGGCGAAATTATTCCAAATGAACTGGTAACTAAAATGATCAATGCCGGTACTTTCGACCAGGGATTTGCAACTGTCGAATACCTGGCTGCTTCATTTTTAGATTTGAATTATCATGCTGCACAAAAAGAACTGCCTGCTGATGTACGCAGCTTTGAAGATGCGTCGATGAAAAAAATAGGGCTGATCGGTGAGATTATTCCACGCTACCGGAGCACTTATTTTAATCATGTGTTTTCGGGAGGATATTCTTCTGGATATTACAGCTATATCTGGTCGGCAGTGCTCGATACTGACGCATTTGCTGCGTTTAAGGAAAAAAGCCTGTTTGATCAGGAGCTTGCAAAGTCTTTCCGAAGCAATGTACTGGAAAAAGGAGGCACAGAGAAATCGGCTGAATTATACAGAAAATTCAGAGGAGCTGATCCGAATCCGGTACACCTCATGAAAAAAAGAGGATTGGACTGATCGTTTATCTTGAGCTGGTCAAGCCGGATACCACCACAGATTTGTGCGGTATCCGGCTTTTTTAGTTTTGCTGATTTCTATTGAATAATACCGACGAAATACAATGATTAGCAGTTTTAACCAACTTTGCTAAATTCCTCGATGCTCAAAAAGTCGGAAAAATTGATTTTGACATGTTCCTAACCGTTATCATCTGATTCATAATTCAGGGGTTTGCAGGTGCCTCGGAGTTGTTTCCCGTCCACAACCCGTTGTTTAGCTGTCTGTAATCCGACAATATGCTGGCCCAATTGGGTAGTACATTTTCTAATTGCTCAGGGTTAATCAACCGAAAAACCCGATTCACTGTGTCGTGGGAAGGGATACCGCAAGGCAGTTCTAAAAACTCACTCAGGCACTCGCGTTTGTCTATGTCATAATCGTATATTTTCTCTGAGTTTTCACAGTCTGAAAGATAGCTGTAAAGAACAATCGTAATAATGTCGGACAACGTGTAATAACAACTCCCTTGTTTGCAAGGGTTATTCACCTCAATGAAAAATTCTGCCTATTCTTGCTGCAAGTATAGGCAGAACTTAGTACTTCGTGCAATCACCCTACATTCCTCAAGCCAACTCTAAACTATTTTTCAAGGATGGCCTAACCCAATAACACACCGCTGTTCATGTCCAAAACCTGCTACCGTAGATGGAGGGGCACTCCTAGTTGTTACCAAGTGTAAGATTTCTCTCAGCCCGAAGACTTGCATATAGCCAGCCTGAGAGCTAACCCCTACTTCGCCAATTGCAAATCCGCAATGCGCTTGATCCTGTTGCGCTCCAGGAAGGCATCAATCGTCTCAAAATGTTCAATCACACGTTTGTCTTTGAACTCAAAGACCTTTTGCGACAACCCTTGTAAAAAATCACGATCATGGGAAACCAGTACCAGCGTACCATCGAAGTTTCGGAGTGCTTCTTTCAAAACATCCTTGGATTTTAAATCCAGGTGGTTGGTCGGTTCATCGAGAATCAAGAGGTTAACAGGTTCCAAAAGCAACTTCACCATGGCAAGCCGCGTCTTCTCCCCACCCGACAATACACTTACTTTTTTGTCGATATCTTCCCCCTGAAACATAAAAGCGCCTAATATATTCTTGATCTGGGTTCTGACATCCCCTTCTGCAACCTCATCCACGGTCTGAAAAATGGTGAGATTGGGATTCAATAAGGATGCCTGGTTCTGGGCAAAATAACCTACCTTCACATTATGACCAAGCTCGCAGGTTCCATCAACATCGATCTGACCCATGATGGCCTTGATCATCGTAGATTTACCTTCCCCATTACGGCCCACAAATGATACTTTTTCGCCTCTTGAAATAGACATGCTGGCATTTCTGAATACCACCTGATCACCGTAGGATTTTGATACGTCTTTCACGGTAACAGGATAATCCCCTGACCGGGGCGAAGGTGGAAAACGAAGTTTCAGAGCTGAATTGTCAATTTCATCAATTTCAATAATTACCAGTTTCTCCAACATGCGCTCACGTGAGGAAACCTGGTTCGTTTTGGAGTATGTCCCCCGGAAACGCTCAATGAACTGCATTGTATCAGCAATCATTTTCTGCTGTTCCTGATAAGCCTTCACCTGATGTGCCCTGCGTTCCTCACGCAATACCAGGTAATGCGAATAGTTTGCTTTATAGTCAAAAATCCGCCCCATGGTTACTTCAATGGTACGGTTGGTAATATTGTCAATGAAGGCGCGGTCGTGGGAAATTACCATCACGGCATTGGCCTTATTGACCAAAAAATCTTCCAGCCACATCACCGATTCAATGTCAATATGGTTGGTCGGCTCATCCAGTAAAATCAGGTCCGGCTTTTGCAGCAGTATTTTGGCCAGCTCGATGCGCATACGCCACCCTCCACTAAATTCCTTGGTTTGGCGCTGAAAATCTTCGGGTTTGAATCCTAGTCCTTTCAAGGCTTTCTCTACCTCTGCGTCATAATTGACATCCTCCAACTGATAATATTTTTCACCCAGTTCCGTCACCTGTTCGATGATGGCCATGTATTCTTCGCTGTCATAATCCGTGCGGGTTTCGAGCGCAAGATTCAGTTTTTCCATTTCAGCACGCATTTCAAAAACCTGTCGGAAGGCTTTAGCCGCTTCTTCGAAAACGGTGCAGTTATCTTCCGTGAGTAAATGCTGCGGCAAATAGGCGATTACGGCATCCTTAGGCGCCCGGACATGGCCGCGATTGGCTTTTTGTTCGCCCGCAATAATTTTCATCATTGTGGATTTCCCAGCTCCGTTTTTACCCATCAGGGCAATTTTATCAGTAGGGTTAATAACGAAGGACACTTCGCTAAAAAGGACAGAACCGCTAAATTCGACGGCCAAATTTTCAACTGTAATCATTGTTTCATTTTTTGAAGCCGCAAAGGTACGATGAACTGACTGAAAGTACGAAAAAACCAGCTTTAAACCTTTATCTGCACTTTAGCCGCAATGGCCTCTATCCCATTCACCATGATTGAATTCGGACGCTTTCATCACTCCATACCTGGTAGCCGACTGTTGGTCTCTTATCCTAAGTTGGCTATATTTCTCTATTGCACGCCTCTCGCATTACCTGGAAAGTCACCGGTATTCCTTAGCATCTTTGGTCGCATTTTCGTTGCCATCATACAGATAATCTGTGCATGAGGAACCATTATTGAATCCTTCTGAGTTGTTTTCCGCATCAGTAACCTTTGTCCGTTGATATCTGCAGAAGTGTTCATTATTTCCGGGTTCAACTTAATCTTCGCCACATTTCACTACAAGCCCTTGCATTATGATAAGGGCATTTCCAGAAATTAATCTTATCCCCTTTGACAGGAGTTCCATCAACCTTCACACTCCCGTACCATTCTCCTTTGTTTTTATCAATAAAATTATTCTGAATATACTCCCAGCTTCGCTTTGATATTTCTCTGTAAGAATGATCACCACTTAGTTGATATGCATTGTAAAATCCAACCATCTGTTCAGCCAAAACCCACCAGCTACGTTGTGTGTTTGTTTCCTTGGTAAGCGGATCAAACTCATAGTTTAAGGCGCCATCATTGTCCAGACCGGTAGTGGCAGCCTTGGCCATAAGAAGGGAAATGTGTCTGGTTTTATCAATTAAAGAGGGGTTTTCTAAAATTTCCGCTGTTTCAAAAAACAACCATGATGCTTCAATATCGTGACCATATGAAATTATATTGTCTTTAGGAGTCCATTTTAAATCAAAAAACAGGTTCATTCTGAAGGTTTTCTTATCAATAATCTTTTCCTGAATAATTTCCAGTAAGGATGCCGTCTGTTGCCTTAACTGGGGATCAGGCCACACACTGTACAAATTCGTATAAGCTTCCACCAAATGCAAATGTGTATTCATGCTTTTAATCCAGGGACTTTTACTCAATATATAATCGTCTGTTTCAGTCCAATCCCGGTTGAAAGCCTCCCGATAGCCACCATTCACTGAATCATAGGCATTGATTTCCAATAGACGAAATATTTCCTTTGCCTTATTTAGCGCGGGTTCGTAGTTGGTTACTCTATAGTATTCGCTTAAACCATAAATCGCAAATGCCTGCCCGTAGACTTGTTTTCGATTGTCAGAAGGCGTATTATCAGCTTTCAAAGACCAGTATACACCCCCATGCTCTGCGTCATAAAAGTATCTGACAATCTGTTGAAAGGCGCGATCGGCCAAAGTTAAATATTTACTTTCTTTCAATAAACGATGCGCTAGAGAGAACGTCCAGAGAATCCGGGCATTCAGGACCACCGACCTGTCAGCCTCTGTCATAGGCATATTTTCAGCAGTAACCCTGCCATAAAATCCGCCCCGCTGAACGTCTGGACTATATTTTTCCCAATAACTCAAAATATTTTTGAATTCCTGCTGAAATGCCTCCGGGGTAAATGAGTCCATAGGTGATTTTATATCTAAAAATTAACTTCCAGATAAATTACTTATTTTCTTTATTTTATACAAATATGATTACAATTTCCATCAATCACCCCATCGAAATTAAAAACAGCACAGTATACATGACCTGGTCCAGAATTTGACAATTATACCATGCGATCAATCTCATTACCCTATCCTAAAATAAGAAAAAGGCCACACGCTTACGTATGGCCTTTTTCTCTTATTCTGGAAATCTGACTGTATGATTATACAAGCATACTGAAAGGTGTTTCCAGATATTTTTTCACTGTATTCAAAAATAAAGCTCCCAAGGCACCATCCACAACACGGTGGTCACATGACAACGTTACTTTCATTACATTGGTTGGATACACTGAACCATCTTCTTTAAAGGCAGCTACTTTCTTTATTGCCCCTACAGCAAGAATACAGGAATCCGGTGGATTGATAATTGCTGTGAAGTCTTCTATTCCAAACATTCCCAGATTGGAGATAGAGAAGGTATTCCCTTCCCAGTCCTTAGGCTGGAGTTTTTTATCTTTCGCCTTACCGGCAAAATCTTTAACCTCTGTTGAAATAGCAGAAAGTGTTTTCTTATCTGCATCCCGCACCACTGGAACGAGTAAGCCTTCATCTACGGCTACAGCTACACCTACATTGACATAGTTATACCGACGAATCTTGTCACCTAACCATGCTGAGTTTACTTCAGGGTGTTTTTTCAAAGCTAGCGAACAAGCTTTGATTACCATGTCGTTAAAAGAGATTTTAGCTGAACTGGTTTCATTCAATTGCGGACGCAGTGCCATTGCCTTATCCATGTTGATTTCCATGGTTAGATAGAAATGCGGGGCAGTAAACAGGCTATCACTCAAACGGCGGGCAATCGTTTTTCTCATTTGAGAAATCGGAAGATCTTCAAAATTACCCTCTTCAGGAGCAGCAGCTGCAGGAGCTGGTTTAGCACTCGGCGCTGGAGCACTTGCAGTTGCTTTGGCGGCAGGTTTAAATTCGTCTACATCACGCTTGATGATCCGGCCATTGTCTCCTGAACCTGATACTTCACGAAGGTCAATTCCTTTATCTTCCGCGAGTTTTTTAGCCAATGGAGATACTTTTAAGCGATCAGAATCTTGCGAAGCAGAACTTGCAGCAGACTGTGAACTTTGTGTAGCAACGGGTTCTGAAGATGATTTTTCATCCTTAGCAGGGGTTGGTTCACTACCGGAAGCTGAACCAGCAAGTAATGCCTCGAAATCAGCACCTTGTTCTCCGATCACAGCAATTACTGCATCAACCGGAACCGCTTCACCTTCCTTTACGCCAACGTATAACAAAACACCTTCTTCATAAGCTTCAAGCTCCATCGTGGCTTTATCAGTTTCTACTTCAGCCAGAATATCACCTGCCTTAACAGTATCACCCACTTTTTTCTGCCACGAAACAAGTGTTCCTTCTTCCATGGTATCACTCATTTTGGGCATACGAATGATATCAGCCTTTATAGATGAAGTGTCCACAGCTGATGCCTTGGCAGGTTCTGCTGCTTTTGGCGCAGGCTCCTGTTTGGAGGAAGAAGTTTCAGGGGAGTTATTCCCTTGAGCACCGTCTTCTTCGAGCAATGCTTTATAATCTTCTCCTTGCGTTCCAACAACTGCGATGATTCCGTTAACCGGAACTGACTGCCCCTTTTCAATGCCTATATAAAGAAGCGTACCTTCTTCATAAGCATCAAGTTCCATGGTCGCTTTGTCAGTTTCCACTTCGGCAATAATATCACCGGCTTTAATCTCATCTCCCACCTTCTTATGCCATTCCGCGATAACCCCCTCTTCCATGGTATCGCTCATTTTGGGCATACGGATTACTTCTGCCATATAAATTGGTTAGGTAAAATTTAGTGTTCGTATCTTATTATAAAAAGACAACTTTTCAGCCAAAGTAACAAAAAAAGGCCAATTTAGGGCTTTTATCCTAAAATAATTTAGTTGTCAAAATGAAAAAACAAGGTTGATTGATAACAATCAATTGATTTTCAAGACAGCCATAAATGCTTCCTGAGGAATTTCAACGTTCCCTACCTGGCGCATACGTTTCTTCCCTTTTTTCTGTTTTTCCAAAAGTTTTCTCTTTCTGGAGATATCACCTCCGTAACATTTTGCCAAAACGTCTTTCCGCATGGCTTTCACTGTTTCGCGGGCAATAACTTTTTGTCCAATCGCTGCCTGAATGGCAATTTCAAACATTTGACGAGGAAGTAACTCTCTGAGTTTTTCACAGAGTTTTTTGCCCCAGTCATAGGCTTTGGTACGGTGAACTACTGCAGATAAAGCATCTACTTTCTCACCGTTCAGCATAATATCCAGCTTCACCATGTCAGACTCCTGAAATCCCGTCAATTCATAATCAAGGGAGGCGTAACCTCTTGAAATAGTTTTGAGCTTGTCGAAGAAATCAAAAACCACCTCCGCTAACGGCATGGAAAACTGAAGCTCAACACGGTCAGCAGTCAGATACACCTGATTTTTCAAAATCCCTCTTTTATCCATACACAAGCCAATAATAGGACCTATATATTCTGACTTAGAGATAATCTGAGCATTAATAAACGGCTCTTCAATGGTATCGATGAAGTTAGGTTCCGGCATTTCGGAAGGAGCACTTACTTTTAATAACTCTCCTTTGGTATTGAGTACCGTGAACTGAACAGAAGGAACAGTAGTAATTACAGTCATATCAAATTCACGTTCCAGTCTTTCCTGGACAATTTCCATATGGAGCATTCCCAGAAACCCACACCTAAAACCAAATCCAAGCGCAGCGGAAGTTTCAGGCTCCCAAACCAAAGCAGCATCGTTTAATTGCAATTTCTCCATAGCCTCCCGAAGCTCCTCATATTCACTGGTTTCAACCGGATAAATACCCGCAAAAACCATAGGTTTCACTTCTGAAAAGCCCTGAATCATTTCTTGCGAAGGACGGCTGATATGGGTTATAGTATCCCCGACTTTAACTTCTTTAGCAACCTTGATACCCGAAATAAGATAACCAACATCTCCACACTCCACCACACTTTTTGGCTCTTTATCCAATCGAAGAGTACCGATTTCCTCAGCAATATATTCCTTGCCTGTAGCCATAAATTTGACTTTGTCACCTTTACGGATACTACCATTCTTTACGCGAAAAATTACTTCGATTCCCCGGTAAGAATTAAAGACAGAATCAAAAATTAACGCCTGAAGAGGCTCCTGAGGATCACCTTTAGGGGCGGGAACTCTTTCAACAATAGCCTTAAGAATGGCTTCTATGCCGATACCTTCTTTTCCACTGGCAGGGATAATATCTTCACGAACGCACCCCAGGAGGTCAACCATTTCATCTTTTACTTCCTCAGGCATTGCACCGGGAAGATCAACTTTATTCAAAACCGGGATAATAACCAGATCATGGTTAATAGCCAAATAAAGGTTAGATATTGTCTGGGCTTCAGTTCCCTGAGAGGCATCTACAAGCAACAACGCTCCCTCGCATGCTGCGATGGAGCGTGATACTTCATAAGAAAAGTCTACGTGACCAGGTGTGTCGATCAGGTTCAGTGTATATTTCTCACCATTATAAAGGTAATCCATCTGAATTGCATGGCTCTTGATGGTGATTCCTCTCTCCCTCTCAAGATCCATGCTATCAAGCAACTGCGCCTGCATCTGACGGTCACTAACAGTCTTTGTAAATTCCAGCAGCCTGTCGGCCAGGGTACTTTTACCGTGATCAATATGGGCAATAATGCAAAAATTGCGGATATTTTTCATGTACGTTATTTCGAATTCGGACGCTAATTTAAGAGACTGCTGTGAATTGTCAATGTTTTAGGGACGTGCAACGTCTATTTGAACGGGTTTTCCTTTGATGGTATTACCATCCATAGCCCGTAAAATACCTCTTACATCTTTTTCTGGAACATCCACAAAAGTATACTTATCGAAAATATCTATTGCCCCGATTGTCTTACCTGGAACATTGGCTTCACCTGCGATTGCACCAACAATATCTCTAGGCTGGATATTATCTTTCCGACCCAAACTCAGGAATAAACGCGTCATTCCAGCTTCAGGGGAAGCAGAGTTTTTTCTTGATTCACCACCTTTTTCAAAAGATCTGGCGCCTCCTCTGCGATCACCAAAACGGTCACCACCTCTGCGTTCACCTCTTTCAAAACGATCGCCTCCTCTTTTACCAAAACGGTCTTCTCTGTCACCACGTCTGCTGTCACTGCGCTTTTCTTCCCAAGCCAGATTACTGTCAGCATAACCGTTCTTTTGCACACCCATAATCTGGCGAGACATGGCTGCTACAATTTGCTCTGTTGTAAAACCACTATGACGCAGCATTTCCAAAACGTCGCTGTACAAATCCACATCCGTTTCGTTTTCGGCGATTGTTCCGGAAATACTTTCCACAAATCTCGCTTTACGAACGCCTACGATATCTTCAAAAGATGGAATAACACCTTTTTCAATTTTCACTTTAGTATAACCCTCGATTTGACGGAGACGATATTTCTCATCTCTTGCTACCATCGAAAACGCCTTTCCTGATTTTCCGGCACGACCAGTACGACCAATACGGTGTACGTAGTATTCTTCGTCCATTGGAATGTCAAAATTGATTACGGCATCCAGACCGCTTACGTCAATTCCACGTGCAGCCACATCAGTAGCTACCAGGATGGTTGTAACACCGGCTTTAAATTTGCTCATTACATTGTTACGCTGCTGTTGACGCAGATCACCATGCAACCCTTCAGAGGCATAACCTCTCAACTGCAAATCTTCCACGATTTCATCCACCTTGCGTTTTGTATTACAAAATACAAGCAGTGATTGAATATTATGCATATCAATCAAACGAGTCATTACTTCTACTTTAGCCTGTGGCTTCACTTCGAAGTATACCTGCTCGATATTCTGGTTGGTCAATTCATTTCTTACTACTTTCACCAATACCGGATCATTCAGGAACCGCTTGGTAATAGTCATAATAGGTTTTGACATGGTCGCAGAGAATAAGATAGTCTGACGCTCTTTTGGCATCTCTGCCAGCACGTTTTCGATATCTTCTCTGAAGCCCATATCCAACATCTCATCAGCCTCATCCAGAACGATCATTTTGATATTTTCAAGACGAAGTGTTCTTCTTTCCATGTGGTCCATCACACGGCCTGGAGTACCCACTACAATATGCACTCCTTTACGAAGTGATCTGATCTGACGGTCAATTGAATCTCCACCATAAATAGCCTCGATTCTTGTACCTTTTTTATATTTTGCCAGTCTGCCGATTTCTTCTGAAACCTGTACTGCTAATTCCCTTGTAGGACAAAGGATCAAAGCCTGAATACTGTTTTCAGACGGATCTACCCTTTCAAGTACGGGAATACCAAAGGCCGCTGTCTTTCCGGTACCTGTCTGAGCTTGGCCGATTACATCAAAACCCTGTAATACCGGCGGAATACCCTGTGCCTGAATGGGTGAAGGTTTTTCGAAACCCATTTCTTTTACGGCTCTCAGAATATCGTCCGATAGCCCTAATTCATCAAAATTTTCTGTTGTCATTTTTTTATAGGTAATAATATTTTAAATCAACAGGGAACTGTCATTTTCCGATCCTGACAAAAGCCGGCAATAACCGTCAAACATCCCTAACGGGGGTATGATGTGGCTCAATGGAACAGTTGATTTTATCTTTCTTGGATATCACAAAGCCCTGCACGATGCATCCGTGAGGCTCTGCGGTCGGAATTCATAGGCAGCTAGCCTGTGTTTTTGACTTCTCCGGTGTAAAGACGCCATAGCCGGAGGTATGCAGAGGTATGAACGGATGTTCGTTAAATTTGTGCAAAATTAGAAGGTTTCAGGTTCTTATCCTAGAATCGAAGCAAAAAAACTTCATTATTTCATGAAAATCCTTTTAAAAGAGGACTTTCTCTTGAAGTTTCTTAATATTGGAGAGAGTGATTCTTAAGGCTGTCTTTAGTGAACAGCCTTAAGAAGAGGATTATACTTGTTTTTTAATTTCTGCTTGGAAAAATACCCTGCAATGCAATAATAAAATTAATACCAAGATAAGGAGGCAAATTATTTACAGGAGTGCCCCCCCCTGTTGGCATAATGCTCACTTGTCCAGGTGCAATAGAATCATCAGCCAATCTCACACTAGAGGCGGAATCTGATTCAAAACCTAAAGTACCTGTAAAACCTCTTCCATCTCCCGATCCAGGAACTGCAATTCTTGCCCCCGGGGTGGGCACACTGATAGATGCGTTTTTGTCACTAACCTGTACAGCAAAGGGAGTTACTGAGGCGCCATGTGTATGCATCGGCATCTGACTAACCAACAATGTATTATTTTCAGAACCACCCGACTGTCCAAGATCATATCGCGACAATCCTGGTCCCTGGCTATTATTACTTCCAATCGGTATTCTACCTGTTAAATTGGGTAAACCAAATGTGGTCTGTCCATCGCCTCCATAGGCGGTACCAAGTAACGAAAAAAGAGCTGAATTTTGAGCAATTGACATGAGTTGCCCATTACAAAATGCCCATCCGCGCGGAGCAAAATTAGGAGCCCACATCATAATTGTACCAAGAAATGCTTCCATAAATTGTTGAGTTTAGAAATTTAAATGATTATTTAAGATAGGATTGCAATATTACAATATATATACAATAAATTATATATTTTGTACTACACATTTACAGTAATTTTTTTTACTCTTCTTCTTATTGTATTATAATTAAATATACAAATCTTCTTATTTTAGATATTAATTAACATGTCCACCATTCGATACTGTCGTCTTAGTCTACCATTTGATAATCAGATTATAGCAAAAGATATTGAAGCTTTACACAAGGAGGATTGGCTCTCCCATCTAAATACTGAATATTATAACGGTAATTGGGATATTCTTTCTTTCATTGCACCAGGAGGTAAAAATATTTCTATTGCTGATTCATTGAATGATGACAAATTTATACCAACTCCCCTGCTAGCATTTTGTCCTAACATTCAAGCTTTTTTAGAATCCTTCCAATGCCCGTTAAAAGCCGTAAGACTAATGAAGTTAGGAGCCGGCGCCCTCATCAAAAAACATAGAGATTATGATCTGGCCTTTGAGCAGGGCGAAGCACGGATACATATCCCTTTACAAACCAACAGTCAGGTACGATTTATACTAGATGATGATTTAATTTCTATGAAAACCGGAGATTGCTGGTACATCAACGCTAACCTGGAACATTCAGTTGAAAATCTTGGAAAAACGGACCGGATTCATCTGGTTATTGACTGTGAAGTAAATGCATGGCTCAATGAATTTTTTGATAACTCCCCTTATAAGGAAGTAAAGCAGCTTAACACGGATGTAGCTACTGATCTGTTAATTATAGAAAATTTGTACCTTATGAACACCCCAACGTCCATTGCCTTGGCTACCCAAATGGAAGAAAAAATAAATCATAAACAATGAATCAAGATTAGTTTAACCGCGTGATTGTTGGTACCCCTTCAAGGCATGAAAACTTGCCAAAGCTTCTTTAAACACGGAGGTGATATCCTTTGAAGGCAGAATTTCCTGAAACACCCTGGTATTGTCTTTGGAATGAAACTTCATACGATTTTCGATTTTTTGCCAGAAGAGATCATCAGGAGTTGTGCCGTTAACATTCAGTATTATCTCAAGTGCGTTTCTGATTCCTAAATGAAAATTCAACAGGATACAATTATTATCCGTATCCAATATATTCCGGAATTCTTGAAAGAAGTAATCCAAAACTTTATTCAGGTAAGCTTCGGTGCCTGTTATCTCTACGTCTTCGTCTTTCATACCAAATAGAAATGGTTCTAATAATCCAGGAACAGCATGTCTTCCAGGCTGTTTCAAGTGAGAAAAACAAACTTCGGTAGGATCTCTTATCAGAAGAAAGAAAGGAACCTCCGGCCATATTTCACGAATGAGACGCCAGTAGTAAACCAGCCAACTGTCTAGTTTAACATATAACTGCTTAGAAACCCCGTTTCTGTTTTGGCCGTACCATTGCAAAGCTGATTGAAGATGCTTTTTTTTCTCATTCTTTGTCATCCTTTTATTTCTGAGAATCTCATCAAATAAAGGCACTTCAGCTAATACAATATTCTCTTCATCCAAACCCAGCAGTTGTGACAACATGGTTGATCCGCACCTGGAAACATGAAATATAAAAGCAGAAACCGGAACTTTCTCAAAGTCAGTATCCAGCTCTGACATAAAGTCCAGTGAAGAAACACTTTTATAATAATACAATTCCTTGTTTAAGGTAATACACTTCAAAATTGTTTCATCAAAAAAGGGGTCTGTGTAGGGCACGTGATAGGAATTCAACCACGCCACCTTTAGAGTCTCATCGGGTTCGATGATTCGGTAAGGTATATAATTATCATCAACCCTTTTCATTGCATTTTTAAATTAAAGCTAAAATCAAATTAAACATTCAACCTTACGACGGACAATTTTTGTAGAAAATTTCTAAAAAACCTAAATAACCATTAGATAAGCTCAGGTTAAGGTATGTAAGGGTAAACCAAATGCATCAGCAACTCCCTTGTGCGTGACTTTTCCTTTTACTATGTTCAAGCCTCTCCGCAGTTCAATATTTTCACGAACGGCGTTTTCCCAACCCAATGCAGCCAATTGTGCGGCATAAGGCAAGGTAGCGTTGGTCAGTGCCATAGTTGAAGTATACGGTACCGCACCAGGCATATTGGCTACACAATAATGCACAATGCCATCAACGATATATATAGGGTTTTCATGAGTGGTTGCTACAGAGGTTTCAAAACATCCACCCTGATCAATTGCCACATCGACCATTACTGTTCCTTTACGCATAAGTGAAAGCATATCCCGCGTAATGAGCGAGGGTGCTTTTGCGCCAGGTATTAATACTCCGCCTATAATCAGATCGACTTCTTTGATTAATTGACGGATTGTATGATTACTTGAATAGACAGTATCGACATTGGGCGGTAAAGTATCTTCCAGATAACGCAGTCGCCCCAGATTTATATCGGCAATTGTTACGTTTGCCCCCAGTCCGGCTGCCATTTTTGCGGCTTGTGTTCCTACGACTCCCCCACCCAAAACCAAGACATGGGCAGGTTTTACACCAGCCACACCGCCCAACAACACCCCCCTGCCTCCAAAAGGCTTTTCCAGGTATTTGGCACCTTCCTGCACAGACATTCTGCCGGCGACTTCGCTCATCGGGATTAACAATGGCAACGTTCTGTCATCTTTTTCAACAGTTTCGTACGCCATACACACTGCTTTCCGTTCAAGCATTGCTGTAGTTAGTTCTTTTGAGGAAGCAAAGTGGAAATAGGTAAATAACAGTTGGCCGTTTTTAATCAGCGGATATTCCTCTGCAATGGGCTCCTTAACCTTGATAATCATTTCAGCCCTTGCGTAGACTTCAGAAATAGTCGGGATAATCTCCGCGCCCACATTGGCATATTCCTCATCTTCGAAGCCGCTACCGATACCGGCATTGTGTTGTACGCCTACAATATGGCCTTGACTTATCAGTTCAGCTGCACCACCAGGCGTCAAAGCCACCCTGTTTTCATTATTTTTAATTTCTTTAGGAACACCTATAATCATACGAAATCAAGTATATGTGAGCTGTTTGAGACGCTGAAAATATTTATTTTTTCAATAAAATTTTTCAAAAAAAGGATTATTTTATTTCAAACGCTTTGGATTTTCCTGGACAAATGCTTCCCATCCCCCTTTTTTTGCCTTTCCTTTGGATGGGATTCCAGCCGGGGAATTCGCATGATAATGATGACAGATAGCGATTGCAATGCCATCAGTAGCATCCATAAACTCTCTGGACAGTTCAGTTTTAAGAATATTTTCCAACATATAGGCTACTTGTTCTTTTGAAGCCGCACCATTTCCTGTAATGGATTGTTTGATTTTTCGCGGTGCATATTCAACAATGGGTATGTCCCGGGCCAGTGCAGCAGCCATTGCTACTCCCTGGGCACGCCCTAGCTTAAGCATCGATTGGGGGTTTTTTCCAAAAAACGGATCCTCTATCGCCATTTCATCTGGAAGGTACTCTTCTATCAGTTGGGTTATCCGTTGAAATATTTTCTTCAGTTTCAACTCATGGGTACTATATTTGCTCAGTTTAATAACGCCGTATTGAATTAATTTAATATCGGCAGGAGTAGCAAGAATAACCCCGTACCCGGTTACCTGGGTACCCGGATCCACTCCTAAAATAATCCGTTCGTTTGTAACTGTATCCTGATTGATTTTCATTGTGCAAGATAACCAACTCTCTTCATTCATTGGCAGGTTTAATAAAGGAATACTGCTAAAATCCCTGAAAGTCCTGGTTACCATTTTAATTCTGAGTTACATATACAATACACTCAATCAGGATCAATATAAGTTAGGTGATATCAGAAATTCCCTGATTGCAGCATTTACACTTGAAAATCTACCCAAATTAGCACTGCTGTTATTACTGGTACCGGTTAATTGGGCACTGGAAAGTCTTAAATGGATGCATCTGGCAAGGCTCGCCGTTCCAGTTAGTTTTGGTGAAGCTTTCAGAAGCACACTGACGGGTCTGGCTATTGGGGTGGCTGTTCCCGCTCAAGTTGGTGACACAGCGGGCAGGGTGGCTTCTTTAAAATCTTCCCGGCGACTCACTAGCATTGGAGCAGCGCTGGTTTCTAACGGAATACAATTTTATGTAGCTGTTGTGGCCGGGTTGATGGCAATTATTCCCATGCGACCGCATTTGTCGATGCAGCCGATTTGGATGACAGCACTTATTGTCCTGTTAGTAGTTCTGGTTATTGCCGGTATCGGAGCAGGTGTATTCAGAAAAAGACTGGTTAGTTTTAACGCACAAAAGAAATGGGCTAAAAACCTGAAAACCTATTTGCGGGTAATTGGCGAATACAAGTATTCTGACTTAATGCGTGCCTTAGGAATTGGTGCTTTGCGATACCTTGTATTTTTATTTCAATTCCTGCTTGCACTAAAGCTATTTCCGCTTGAGCTTGATTTTATAGATTTATTCGCCCCCGCTGCCTTGCTGTTGCTCGCCAAAACCTTGATTCCGGCACTTAACACCATAGGTGACCTTGGAATAAGAGGAATCGTAATTTTATGGGTATTTGAGAATTATCATTTACCTTCCGAGTGGCTGATTGCCGCAACTTTAATAATCTGGATCGTCAATATTTTTGGTCCGCTCATAGCTGGACTGGTAATGATCTGGAAATACAACTGGAAATTCAATTAAGCATTATGTTCGTAATCCTGTCTGTTTTTTGGTTATTAATTATTTCCTATGTGATTTTCGTGCTCGTCATGTGGATATTATGGAATCGAATTCCCTCCTATCAGACTGCGAAGAATTCTCAATTTAAAACCAGGGTATCTATAATTGTGCCTGTCAGAAATGAAGAAAAGAACATTGAAGCACTGTTAGACGACTTGAATAAACAAGATTACCCTCCCCATTTATTCGAAGTGATTGTAGTAGATGATGCCTCAGATGATCATACCGTTCAAAAGGTAATGGCGTTTAATGAGCATGCAAAAATCAGCATCTCACTGATCAAAATGGGAGATAAAGCTTCAGGATCGCCTAAGAAGGCGGCTATTGAAGCAGCTATACAACAATCCAATGGTGAATTTCTCATTACTACTGACGGTGATTGCAGATTGTCCGCGGGGTGGATCACCACCTATATCACCATGTATGAGCAAACAGGTGCTCGTTTAATCAGCGGTCCGGTCACTTTTATTCAAGAGGATACCTTCACAGATCATTTGCAGACCACAGAATTTTCCAGTCTGATCGGCACTGGTGCAGCATGCATACAGGCTGGCTACCCAACCATGTGCAACGGGGCCAATCTGGGCTATACCAAAAGTACTTTTCTGGAAGTGGGTGGTTATGACGGGGTAAGAGAGATAGCTTCGGGAGACGATGAGTTTTTGTTACATAAAATCAAAAAGCACTTTCCAGATTCAATTAAATTTCTAAAAAATCAGGAAGCTGTCGTGAGCACCCAACCGCATAAAACCTGGACTGGCTTTTTTAATCAACGCAAACGGTGGGCCAGCAAATGGCAATATTACACTTCTGCCACACCGAAAATAATGGCTGCATACATTTTTTTATGTAATGCAGTATTACCGATTTCGCTGATAACGGGGTTCACCGGGCATATTTACATGGGTACAGTTTTGTTTCTATGGCTGTTAAAATGCTTGCCTGAGTGGTTGTTGATCAGTACGGTATTAAGATTTTTGGGTAAATCCAGGTCCATTGTATATATACCAATTGTCCAGCTGATGTATCCGTTCTATATCCTGATTTTTGGATTGTCCGGTTCTTCAAAAAACTATGTATGGAAAGGTCGTACGCTCAAGTAGCTAGATAGAGTCTGGTGCATGCCTAAAACATTAGCTGACTTACTACGACTCACAACTTGTTACAGGTTCCAGACTTTTATATTCTTCATCAGTAAATAATCTTGATTTTACAATAAAACGTACACCCAGCGGTATTTCCAGGGAAAAGCTGGATCCCCTACCCTTGGTAGCGTCAATGGTAAGCTGGGAATATTTCCAGTATTCAAACTGATCTGTACTCATAAAAAAATCGCAACCATAAATCCGGCCTACACACACATCGCTACTTCCAACCCTGAATTCCCCTTTCGGGTAACACATGGGCTGGGACCCGTCACAGCAACCACCGCTTTGATGAAACATCAATTCCCCATGGTCATCTTTTAGCCTGTCAACTATGGCAATGGCCTCTTCAGTTATCAATAATCTTGGGATTAACATAAGCTTTATTTATTTTGGTATCAATAAAAAAGGTATCCGACCGGGGCCGGATACCGAAGTAACAATTTTAATGATCAGAAAAATCCTAGTTTATTCTTATCGTAAGAAATCAACATATTTTTAGTTTGCCGGTAATGGTCCAGCATCATCTTATGATTTTCACGACCAAAACCTGATTTCTTATACCCGCCAAACGGCGCATGTGCTGGGTAGGCATGGTAATTATTAACCCATATACGACCTGCCTGAACAGCTCTCGGAACCTGATACAATTCATGCGCATCGCGTGTCCATACGCCAGCCCCTAAACCATATATCGTATCATTCGCAATTTCAATGGCTTCTTCAGTTGTTTTAAAGGTAGTGACACAAACCACCGGCCCGAAAATCTCTTCCTGAAATATTCTCATTTTATTGTGGCCTTTGAATATGGTAGGCTGAATGTAATATCCACCTTCCAGGTCTCCTTCCAGCTTATTTGTTTCACCACCGGTAAGCAGCTCAGCACCTTCTTCTTTTCCAATGGCCAGGTACGACTGAATTTTTTCATATTGGTCGTTAGATGCCTGCGCCCCTATCATGGTGGAAGGATCCAGTGGATGTCCTGCTTTAATGGCTTTGGTACGAGCCACAACCTTCTCCATAAAAGGTTCAAATATACTTTCATGAACCAGCATTCTGGAAGGGCAAGTACATATCTCTCCCTGGTTCAGCGCAAATAACACAGCACCCTCCACCGCTTTATCAAGAAACTCATCATCCGCGTCCATCACCGAAGGGAAAAAGATATTGGGAGACTTCCCGCCCAGCTCCATGGTGGCCGGAATGATATTTTCAGAGGCATATTGAAGAATCAATCGTCCGGTTGTTGTTTCTCCAGTAAATGCCACTTTAGCAATTTTTGGAGAGGTAGCTAGTGGCTTTCCTGCTTCGATACCAAAGCCATTCACTATATTAAGAACCCCTGGCGGCAGAATATCACCAATAATTTCCATCAGGACCAAAATAGAGGTGGGTGTCTGCTCTGCGGGTTTTACTACTGAACAGTTTCCGGCTGCAAGCGCGGGAGCAATTTTCCAGGTTGCCATAAGCAACGGGAAATTCCATGGTATGATTTGACCAACGACCCCGAGAGGCTCGTGCAAGCTGATGCTGACTGTATTGGCATCATGTTCGGAGATGGATCCTTCATCAGCTCTGATTACGGAGGCAAAATAACGAAAATGATCCACACACAACGGCAAGTCGGCAGCCTTTGTTTCCCGGATGGGCTTTCCATTATCGATCGTTTCAACGGCAGCCAGGTAATCAAGATTATCCTCAATGGCCTGCGCTACTTTCATTAATATGTTGCTTCGATAAGCAGGAGAAGCTTTGCTCCATGCAGGAAATGCGGCATGGGCAGCATCCAGTGCAAGATCAACATCTTCTTTTGAAGACCGGGCCACCTTTGTAAATACTTTCCCATCTACAGGAGAAGTATTTTCAAAATATTGACCCTTGACCGGTGCTACCCATTTGCCACCTATAAAGTTCTCGTATTTATCTTTGAAGGTGGGACGTTCCACCAAATTCTGATTTACTGTTAGTGTTGACATAGGATTGTTAAGAATTTAATTTCAAAAAAAATTAACATTTAATGCAAATTAAGTATAGTACTTTCTTATTCAATTTAAGTATTATATCATATTTTAACAAAATAATCTCATTTAAATAATTAACTATTACAAAATCACAGTCCTTCAAACCAAAATTCTTTTCAGGTCGTTTAATCTGTACATCCAGATAATACTGAACTCATCTGCGGTTACACAATATTAAATTCATTCCTGTTTGATCCGATTCAGCAGGAATTGCCTATAACAGATTATTATGACTAAAAGAACGGATGCTTTTCCCTTGACTCAAAGGCTGACTCCTGTAGACAAGCTGGAAAATCTGGTAGAAAACAGGACTGTGTTTTCTATGAAAGATTGTGAACTCAATATTTTTGAAACTTTTCGAAAAAGTGAAAGAGTAAGTCTGCAATTTGACCATTTTACATATACCTCCATGCTTCGTGGAAAAAAAGTGATGAAACTATCCGGAAGTCAACAGTTTGATTATGTACCCGGAGAATCTGTTGTGGTTCCATCAGATCAGGAAATGCTTATCGATTTCCCGGAGGCTTCTTTTACATCACCATCTCAGTGCATTGCGCTCTTAATAGATAAACAGAATATTAAGGATACGATAGATATACTGAATGAGCATCATACAAAAGCTGAATCCAAAGATAGCTGGGCACTGGATTCGCAGCAGTTTCATATTCAAAATTCATTTGAAATAGCAAAAACCATTGACCGACTCATTCATATATCCAAAGAAAACCATATTTCAAGGGATATTCTAGCAAATATGGCAGTGAAGGAACTATTGGTAAGGTTGATGCAGACCCAAGCCCGAAACACGATCTTCCGGGATTATCAAAAACACACTTCCAGCAATCGTTTTGCTTTTGTGGTCCAATTCATCAAGGATAATCTGGCCAGTCCAATCAAGATTGACACGCTGAGCAATATGGCTTGTATGAGCCGTCCACATTTTTTCAGGAGTTTTAAACAAGAATTTGGCATCACTCCCGTTGAATTTATTATCCGTGAAAGAATTGACTATGCAAAAAAAGTCCTGGAGGAGCCGGATGCCAGTATTACCGATGCTGCATTCAGAACCGGTTTCCAGAGTATTAGTTACTTTTGCACTGTTTTTAAGAAAATGGAAGGTATTACCCCGAACGAATATAAAAATACGCTGACTGCAGCATATTTACTGACTTAACGTAAAATGAAATCGTACTTACATTACTCGCCTTTCTGGCTTAAGGCGCTTTTTCCGAAATATCACTGGCGCATTGAAACAAAAGAAAAAGTATTGTATCTGACCTTTGATGATGGCCCCATTCCGGAAGTAACCGAATTTGTGCTAGACACACTGAACAGCTATCAGGCGCTTGCTACTTTTTTTTGTATCGGAGATAATGTCAACAGGCATCCGCACATATATAAGAAATTGCTCAATAGTTTTCACCGCATTGGCAACCATACCTACAATCATCTGAACGGCTGGAAATCAGATCCAGAAACTTATATAGAGAACTTTCATCAGTGTAATGAAACGCTCCAGATTAAAACCAACCTTTTTCGGCCTCCACATGGCAGATTAACCAGACAACAGGCAAATCAGTTGCCTACGGACACAAAGGTTATCATGTGGGATGTTCTCTCCGGCGATTTTGACAATAACCTGGGCAATGAAAAATGCCTTCGGAAATCCATTGAACATACCAAGCGCGGATCTATTGTGGTATTTCATGATAGTTTAAAGGCAAAAGAGAATCTATATTATACATTGCCAAGGTACCTCGATCATTTTTCTTCACTTGGCTATCGGTTTGAAACTTTGCCTTATTAACTTTGATCAAAGTAATTAATCCTTCATTACCCTTGAGAGCGTACCCTTTTATAAGCATTTTGTTGGCAGTCCGTAATGAAGAGAATAATATAATCCGATGTCTTGAATGCCTTGACAAATTAAATTATCCGTCCGACCGCCTTGAAATTCTCATTGGGAATGACGCTTCTACAGATCAGACAAAAAAACTGATCACCATTCATACAGCACACAATTCACGATTCAAACTGTTTGAAATAGAGCAAGGAAAAGATGGTTTAAAAGGTAAAGCAAATGTGCTTGCGCAATTGGCCAGATTCGCTCAGGGTGAATACTATTTCTTTTGTGATGCCGACATTGCCGTTCCAGCTGACTGGATTAATAACATGCTGCGGCATTTTAAACCCGGGATTGGTGTAGTGAATGGTATCACCATCATGAAACCCTCAGGACTTTATGCTGATTTCCAGTCATTGGAATGGATACTGGCGCTAGGTTCATTCAGAATACTTTCCTATTTCGGAATTGGAGTTACTTCTATGGGGAACAATATGGCCATCAGCGCACAAGCCTATCGTGATACAGGAGGATATGAAACCATTGGTTTTTCTGTGGTGGAAGATTATACTTTGTTTCGTGAAATTCTAAACAATGGATACCAGTTTATTCAGACTTTTGAATCAGGTGTTACTGCTTTTTCTGAGCCAGTTCCTAACATTGAGAGCCAGATAATACAGCGAAAAAGATGGATGCAGGGGGCCATGCAAGTACCGGGATGGATGATTGGACTGTTTTTTGCAGGTGCACTTTTTCCATTGCTTTGCCTGACTCTCTTACCCTTTTTTAGCTTTTGGCCAGCGATTTTACTTTTAACCAGTTACATATTTATTACAGGTTTTACAGGGGGTGCACTACTGCTTCTGAACCAAACCAGGTTACTGAAAGCCCTGCCCGTTTTCTGGTTTTACCTCTCCGCCATGAATCTGGTCAGTATCATTAGTTATTTCAAGGGTGGCAAAGTAGTATGGAAAGGACGAGAGTTTTAACGCTATTATAATTAGATTCCCGCCATTATTTTTCTAAATGCCTTTTGAGGTTTTGTAGGGTTAATTCCAGATCCTTTCCCATTACACCGTCAATGTCTACCAAAAGCAACATGAAATTCATGGGATAAGCAACTTTACTTTCAAAAAGTGAAACAACTTTTGTCTTGCTATCATTTACTTCATCAGTGGTAATCGTATTGGTTGCGTTTCCTTCAAATGGCCTGATGAAATGAATGGAAATTTCCACTTTTTTATTTTCCACCAAATCCGTTATTTCCTGTTCCCCCTGTCCGGCTTCATCATTGCCATCCCAGTCATATCTGAATCCCATGGTGCCGTCTGTACCGCTGAAAGTTTTTTTCATGGCGGGGTCAGTCATTACCCATTTATTATATAGGTCCTGATTTTTTATATGCTTTACAAAATCAAATACACTGCCGATCGGCCGATCAATGACAACCTCTCTTGTAACAACATACTCTTTCCGCACAAAAAGTGCAGTAATCAGAACTATTACAATCAGAACCAACAGCCCGGATAAAATAATTTTAAAGATCTTCATAGACAGACATTTAGCATGAAAAAAATCATCTTACAAAGATAAGAAATTAATATACAGGACACAGGTGGGCTTTTTGACAAACAAGGGAGGTAAATGTGACATTTCAGGCTATGTCCGTTACTGCATGATTTGACTCCTACCAACAACCTTCCAGAAGAAGCTATAATTTATCCTCACCTTTGATTTAATATGCAGACTATTCATCTTTGCAGCATTATACGAAAGATAATGTCGCACATGGCTATATAAAAGTTGGCAAATAAGTATCTGTATAATTGATTTTTGCAATAAATAACAGATAAAACAGAATTTTTCGTGTGAAGAATTTGTAGTAAGGTAAAGCCAATTTGATTTACGCAAATAATTAACGAATTTTAAAATATTTAAATTTTGTTATATAAATTTCAATCCGGACGCATAAAATGAACGATACTTTACCTAAAAACCCTCTTATTTTAGCTTTTATTATACTATTCAGTTATCAGGGTATTACAAGCTCATTTGCTCAGAAAGAAATATTACATGAGCAATATCAACAGAGTCCCATCTTTATCAATCCGGCATTTACAGGGCTTCGTGAAGACTTTAATATGACTTTACAGCTCAGCAGGCGCTGGTTTACTTACCAAAATTCACCTGTTTCTCAGACATTTAGCGCAGACGGCACCATTGCACAGGGAAAGGTAGGTTTGGGGGTTCAAGCTTTAAATGATAATACCGGCCCATTTCATACTACGGGTATTTATGGTTCCGGATCATGGATTTTGAATCCGGTCAGTGATGTAAAAATTTCTTTTGGGGTTCAGGGTGGAATAAACGTTTTACCAGTCTATGATTCGGGGTTTAACCGGTCCACTAATAAAGCCCTTGCCAGTGTAGGTGTAGGTGCATGGGTGCAAAATGAAAAAATTTATGGAGGAATATCCATGCCTGAATTATTGAGTCAATCATACGGCACAAGTTCTATGGTACGTTCTATGTATAGCCAACCTGTATTTTTAATGGCTGGGGCAAACTTTGCCGCGGATGAAAAATGGCTGATTATGCCTGCCATATTATTAGCGCATGAAAAAAATCGACATTTCAGGTTTGATATCGGCACACGACTCTGGTATAATGAGCGGGCAGGTGTAGGAGCAACGTATCGTACCGGCCCGATCAATTATCTGGCTCTCTCAGGAGAGCTTCAGGTTTCCAAAAACATCCGGCTTGGTTACATATATAATTCAAAGCTTGTAAACTACAGGCAATTTACCGGATCATATCCGGTAACTTCAATGCATGAAATCATGTTAAAGTTCGTTCCAAGCCCTACAGGATTTCATAAAAACTAAAAAATTCACACCAAACCAATACAAATAACATGCCTTGAAAACTGAAAAAGAATTTTATTTTTTATCTTGTTTAAACAACATCTTGTAACTTTGCATTTTCATTAGAAAAATCACTATTCGTGATGGACAAATATTCATATATCGCAAATTCAGAAGTAAATTACATCGAGGAATTGTACAATTCCTACCAAAAAGACAGACAGTCGGTGGACGAAAGCTGGCAGAAGTTTTTTGAAGGATTTGAGTTTTATCAATCCTATTCATCATCGAATGGTCAGAAAAATGCATCTGGTGGCACCGCCACTCCGGACCGCGCGCTAATCAGCAAGGAAATGGAAGTGGTGCATTTGATTAGAGGATATCGTTCCAGAGGTCACCTGATTGCCAAAACAAATCCCATACGCCCTCGGCTTGATTATAAACCAAACCTGGACCTGAAGGATTTCAAACTGGAAGAAAGCGATCTGGATACAGTTTTCCAGGCTGCTGACGAAGTTTTTGGCAAACCAACCACCCTGCGCGAAATTATCGATGCCCTGAACAAAGTATATGCAGGCCCTATCGGGTTTGAATATCTTTACATCAGAGATAGGGAACAAAAAAACTGGTTGAGAAATAAGATAGAGAAAGAATATCTTAATTACTCCTACAGTCTTGATGAGAAAAAAAGAATATTATCGAAGCTTAACGAAGCTGTTGCTTTCGAGAACTTCCTCCATACAAAGTATCTGGGCCAGAAACGCTTTTCTCTGGAAGGCGGTGAAGCTACTATTCCTGCTCTTGATGCTTTAATCAATAAAGCAGGAGATTTGGGTGTAGAAGAAGTAATGATAGGTATGGCACACAGAGGTCGTCTGAATGTGCTTGCCAATGTCATGGAGAAAACCTACGAACAGATATTCAATGAATTTGAAGGCAATATGCCTGACCAGGTCTGGGGTGATGGTGACGTAAAATACCACATGGGTTTTGCGAGCCAGATAGTTACACCCACTGGAAAGCACATGCACCTCAAACTAACCCCCAATCCATCTCACCTGGAAGCGGTCAATCCTGTAGTCGAAGGCTCAATCAGAGCGCGCGCCGACTCCATGTATAATGACGATTTCAACAAAGTGTTGCCTGTGTTGATTCACGGTGATGCTGCTGTGGCGGGACAAGGCATCGTGTATGAGGTTACCCAAATGTCTGCATTGGCTGGTTACTACACAGGCGGAACAATCCATTTCGTTATCAATAACCAGGTAGGATTTACGACAGACTTCCAGGATGGCCGTTCGACCATTTACTGTTCTGATATTGCTAAAATTATTGATGCTCCGGTTTTCCATGTGAATGGAGATGATGCAGAGGCCGTCGTGTACACAATGCGCCTTGCTATGGAATACCGTCAGAAATTCAAGAAAGACGTATTCATTGACATGGTATGTTACCGCCGTCATGGACACAATGAAGCAGATGAGCCTAAGTTTACCCAACCGGTGCTATACAGTAAAATTGACAAGCACCCAAATCCACGGGAGATTTATGTACAGCAACTGATCGGTCGTGGCGATGTAGATAAGGAATTGGCTACAACCATGGAGAAAGAGTTTAAAGCGCTGTTACAGGAACGCCTTGATATGGTGAAGCAAAAAGTTCTGCCATATACACTACCAAAACTTGAACAACAGTGGAGCGATCTTCGTCCACCAGTTTCAGAAGACTTTGATCAGTCACCAGAAACAGGAGTGGAATTAGCAACACTTCAAAAAATAGGCAAAGCTATTGCCAATGTTCCTGAAGGCTTCAAAACACTGAAACAAATAGACAAGCTTCTGAAAGATCGTCAGAGTATGATCTTTGACAAGAAAGAAGTCAACTGGGCTACGGCCGAATTGCTTGCCTATGGGTCAATCCTGACGCAGGGACAAATGGTAAGGATCAGTGGGCAGGACGTGGAAAGAGGAACTTTCTCTCACAGACATGCGATTCTTAACGATGCTGAAAACAATGATGCATACAGCAATCTTGCCAACATTCAGCCAGAGCAGGGTCGCTTCATGATCTATAACTCATTGCTTTCTGAATATGGAGTATTGGGTTTTGAGTTTGGTTATGCGATGGCAAACCCACAGGCACTGGTAGTATGGGAAGCGCAGTTTGGAGATTTTGCCAACGGGGCACAAGTAATGATTGACCAGTTTATTTCTTCAGCTGAAACCAAATGGAATCGTTGGAATGGACTAGTTATGCTGTTGCCACATGGGTACGAAGGACAGGGTCCGGAGCACTCCAATGCCCGACCTGAGCGTTATCTGCAGTTGTGTGCCGACAATAACATGATCGTTGCCAATGTGACTACACCTGCCAATTTCTTCCACCTGCTGAGAAGGCAGCTTGCTTTCCCTTTCAGAAAGCCACTGGTGGTAATGTCACCAAAATCAATGCTGAGACACCCACTATGCGTTTCACCTCTTGATGAACTGGCAACTGGAAAATTCCGGGAAACTCTGCCAGATACATTCGCTAACCCGAAAAAGGTAAAACGTATTTTGCTTTGTACTGGTAAAATCTATTATGAATTACTTGAAAAACAACAGGCAGACAAGCGTGAGGATGTAGCGATTATTCGTGTGGAACAACTCCATCCACTGCCTCAGAAGCAGCTGGATCAACTGATTAGCCAATATAGTAAAAGTGCCAAGGTATTCTGGGTTCAGGAAGAGCCATTCAATATGGGAGGCTGGACCTACATGCTTAGAATGTTCACGAATCAGAAAATGGAAGTGATTGCACGTCGTTCGAGTGCTTCACCTTCTACTGGCTTCTCTAAAGTACATACTAAGGAACAAGCCGAAATTATTCGTCGTGCTTTCGAGGAATAATATTAACTGAAATATAATAACTTTATGATTGCTGGCAGATAATCCCACTCACAAGCGGAGAGACCTGCCAGCAATCGCTGATAAATAACTCTTAAAACTAACTGATATACCAGATACTATGGCTGAATTGGAAGTTAAAGTACCACCGGTAGGCGAATCCATCACAGAAGTAACGATTGGCAACTGGGTTAAAAATGACGGCGATGAGGTAAAAATGGATGAGGTCATTTGTGGCCTTGATTCAGATAAGGCAACTTTTGAACTCACAGCTGAGGCTGACGGTATCTTGCGTATCAAAGCGCAGGAAGGTGATACACTTGCCATTGGCGACCTGCTTGCAGTAATCGAACTGAATGCTTCATCCGGAGATGCAACACCGAAGGCAGAAACACCAGCCCCGGCAAGTTCTGAAGCAGCTCCTGCTGCATCTGAGCCTGCTCGTATTATTGATATGAAAGTTCCCACAGTTGGTGAGTCGATTACGGAGGTTACGATTGCCAGCTGGAGTAAAAATGATGGAGATTTCGTTGAACTTGATGAGATTCTATGTGAACTTGAGTCGGATAAGGCAACTTTCGAACTTCCAGCCGAAGCAAGCGGAATTCTTCGGATCACTGCTGAAGCAGGTGAAACATTGGGTATCGGTGAAGTCATTTGCCGAATAGAAGTCGGTGCCAATGCACCCGCCCCATCTGCATCTGCAGCCCCTGAGAAGCCTACAACTGAAAACAATTCAGCTCAGGTAGACAAAAAGGGATATGCCGAAGGTCACCCTTCTCCCGTGGCTTCAAAAATTCTTGCCGAAAAAGGTATTGATCCCAAAGAAGTACCCGGTACGGGTGTAGGCGGTCGTATCACAAAATCCGATGCGATCAGTGCTGAAAAACCAGCAGCAGCTCCGGCAAAGGCAGCTCCTGCCAAAGTCGTAGCAGCAGAACCTGCCAGTGAAGGTGACCGTGTACAACGCCGTGAAAAAATGTCATCGCTGCGTCGCACAATTGCCCGCCGCCTGGTTGCAGTAAAAAATGAAACGGCTATGCTGACTACCTTTAACGAGGTAGATATGAAGCCGATTATGGACCTGAGATCAAAGTTCAAAGACCAGTTCAAAGAAAAACATGAAGTAGGTCTTGGATTTATGTCTTTCTTTACCAAGGCAGTTTGTGTAGCGCTACGCGACTTCCCGGGCGTTAACGCCTATATCGACGGAGATGATATTATCTACAATGATTTCTGTGATGTATCTATAGCCGTGTCATCCCCTCGTGGATTGGTAGTGCCGATAATCAGGAATGCGGAACAATTGTCTTTTGCACAGATAGAAAAAGAGATAGTTCGTCTTGCAGTGCGTGCCAGAGATGGTAAGTTAGGAATTGATGAAATGACCGGAGGTACATTTACTATTACCAATGGTGGCATATTCGGATCCATGCTGTCTACCCCTATTATCAATGCACCACAATCTGCTATATTAGGTATGCATAATATCGTGGAAAGAGCTGTGGTGGTGAAAGGAGAAATAGTGATTCGTCCGATTATGTATGTTGCACTTTCTTATGATCACAGGATTATAGACGGAAAAGATTCTGTAAGCTTCCTGGTGAGAGTGAAACAATTACTCGAAGATCCAACCAGATTATTGCTGGATATATAATTTAAAATTATTCCGGACCTATGGCAAATGCCATAGGTCTTTTATCAAAATATCAGACCAAATTCAAATGCAATACGATGTAATTGTGATCGGCTCGGGGCCTGGTGGTTATGTTTGCGCCATCCGTTGTGCCCAGTTAGGCCTGAAGACTGCCATTATCGAAAAATACAGCACTTTAGGAGGAACTTGTCTGAACGTAGGCTGCATCCCTTCCAAAGCATTACTTGATTCCTCAGAACACTACCATAATGCTGCCCATAGTTTCAAAGACCATGGGATAAGCCTGGACAACCTGCGGTTCGATCTCGATACAATGATCAAAAGAAAGCAATCGGTTGTAGAACAGACGAGTAGCGGCATTACATTTTTGATGAAAAAAAACAAGATCGATGTATATGAAGGCGTAGGATCATTTGTAGATAAAAACACCATTAAGGTAACTCGCTCTGAGGCTGGAATTGAAATGCTTACTGCCAAAAACATAGTGGTAGCGACAGGATCCAAACCATCTTCATTCCCGGGTATGGAAATCGATAAAAAGAGAATTATCACTTCCACTGAGGCATTAAAAATGGAGGAGGTTCCCAAACATTTGCTGGTGATCGGTGCGGGTGTGATTGGGGTGGAGCTGGGCTCGGTATACGGCCGCCTGGGATCCAAACTAACCTTTATTGAATACGCTGATGCCGTCATTCCTACTATGGACCGTACCATGGGCAAGGAATTGCAGAAAGTGCTTAAAAAATCGGGAGCCGAGTTTTTCCTGAGCCACAAAGTTGCCAATGTAGAAAACAAAGGTGATGAAGTAGTGGTAACAGCTGAAAACAAAAAAGGCGAGACAGTAACTTTTACTGGAGACTATTGTCTTGTATCTGTAGGTCGTCGTGCATTTACGCAAGGATTGGCTTTGGAAAACGTAGGTCTTCAGCCTGACAAAGCCGGAAAAGTAGAAGTAGATGAGCACACATTACAAACAAAAGTACCCAATATATACGCAATTGGGGATGTAATCCGCGGAGCCATGCTTGCCCATAAGGCAGAAGAAGAAGGTGTGCTGGTAGCGGAAACTATTGCCGGTCAGAAACCGCATATCAATTACCGGCTGATTCCGGGAGTAGTGTATACATGGCCGGAAGTGGCCAGTGTGGGTTATACCGAAGAAGAACTGAAAAACAGCGGCACCACTTACAAATCAGGAAGTTTCCCGTTCAAAGCCCTGGGACGCGCACGCGCCAGCAATGATATCGACGGGCTTGTGAAAGTGCTGGCGGATAAAAATACAGACGAAATTTTGGGAGTGCACATCATCGGTCCAAGAGCCGCCGACATGATTGCAGAAGCGGTGGTAGCGATGGAATACCGGGCATCTGCCGAAGATATTGCACGCATGTCACACGCGCACCCCACCTATACTGAGGCATTCAAAGAAGCATGCCTGGCTGCGACTGATAACAGGGCGCTGCATATTTAACAGGTGCTTTCAGAAAAATACCACAAGACTGTCTCGGAACCTATCCGGGGCAGCTTTGTTTTTTGTGGGGGTAGTACCACAGATTATAAGCGCTCCCTGCAAAGGCGTGTGATCAATATATTGTAAGCTGCTGACCGGCAAAAGCGTGGGAAATATTCCATCAAAATCGCATGGTCCCACCCTTTTCTTTATTCGTATAATTTCTAAAACAGAATCTGTCAGATAGCTGTAAATCAAGCCATTAAATCTTCTGTATTATTCTCTGATAATTCTATTTTTAACTCCTACTTTTCAGCCACATAATATCTGATATATTTGTGAAAATTTTTAGAAAAATTTCACTTTTTACCTTCTCCCGATGGCAATACAAGACTGAACCTGATTCCACTTTGGATGACCCTATCCAGCCCTATTTTTAGTTATTCTACCATTTATCAAACCCTATTTATTCTATTTGATGAAACCCTTTTTACCATTCGCCATGGCAGCAAGTGCTTTGTTGCTGAACTCCTGTGGTCCTAAAATTTACATGGATCCCAATGCCGCCAGTATAGTACAGAATCACCAGTCAATCGCCATTTTACCACCGAAGGTAAGCATCGCTCCGCAGAAAAAAGTAGACGCAGCTGCCCTTTTGGAACAGCAAAAAGCGGAATCTGTCAATTTTCAGAAAGAGACGCATAGCTGGTTGCTGAAAAGAAAAGCGCAGGAAAAAATCGGCATAACGATTCAGGATGTAGAAACCACCAATGCGTTATTAAACAGAGCAGGATTTTCAAATGATTACACGACTTTAACTCCCGGGGAAATAGCAGATATTCTGGGGGTAGATGCCGTCATGAGTTCGAGCTATTCTCTGGCAAAACCCATGTCTCAGGGCGCAGCAATAGCTTTGGCTCTATTAGTCGGTTTCTATGGAAGTACTAACTCAGCCACTGTTAATTTATCTCTTTATGATAAACTAAACAATAAAATGTTCTGGAAATATAATCATAAAGCAGAAGGATCGATGCTTTCCTCCCCGGCCATGCTGATCAACAGTCTGATGAAGAACGCCAGTAAAAAAATGCCCTACAGCATTAAACAATAAGGCGAGATAATCCAACGTGGGCAATAGGATTATTTTTTCACGTTGGATTAATTCCTTGATTTTACTGTTTCTAAAATGAAATCCGGTAATTAAAATTAGGGTTGAAAGGAATCTGATTGACAGTCCGGATTTTCCCTGAGCGGTCATCATAAGTCTGCTGAAAAATATTTTCCGCATTAGTCATATTCTGAAAATCAATAAACCACTCGTGGGTAAACCTTTTCTGGTTCATCCGGTAAGTAACTTTCAGGTCAGCTCTGAAATAGGGATTGTAGCGTTGCAGATAGGCTTTTTCCATATTCCGGATTTCGGTCCCCTTCTGCCTAGACATCTCCGGATCAATAGGAATATAGGGCCTGCCACCCGAAGCCGTAATTTTCACATCTACCGCCAGGGTTCCCTGCCCCCCAACCTTCCATTCTTTCCCGCCCAGTAAATTACTGACATAACGTGTATTAAAAGCCGTATTCCGTACTATTTTGTCGCTTCCGGTGGCTTTTGAATCAAAAATCGAATTGGAGAAAAGAAAATAATATCCACGCTCAAAGAAACGTTCCAGCGTTATTTCAAGACCAAAATTCCTCCCGGTGCCGTGGCTGACCAGACTGTCGGCATCAGAAGTCCCGAAATCAGCACCCAGATTCAGTCCTGAGAATGACGACATGGCAGTTTCCACGGGTGCATTTTTCAGTTTCTGATAATATACTTCGGTTTTCAGACGTACCCGTTCTCCAAACAGATGATCATATCCGGCAACTATCTGGGTACTTCTGGTAAGGGAAAGATTCCGGTTGGTTTCTGCATACCGTCCATCCGAAAGGCGCGTGCGGGTAAAATACAGCTGCAAAGGCTGCGTCTGACTGTGCATGCCTGCCGCCAGTGAAATCACCCCCCGCTTACCGGTAGTGTATTTTACACCTGCCCGCGGTTCAGCTGATATATTCCTGTTGATACTCAGGCAGGAAGAATGAAACCCCATATTGAAAGTAAGCCTGTTGTCCGGCTTCCATTGCCATTGGAGGTACCCCTGCATCAGAGCTGCAGTACCGTGGTGGTCGCGTATGATTCGGAAAACATCGCCGGTTCTGACGCTGTCGGTCAGGGAATAATAAAGCTGATGGTAAAATATTTCGGCAGCAATCAGATTGCCGGCGTTTATTTTTCTGTTCAGTTTTGAGGAAAGTGTCCATCTGCCCTGCCCAGATGCATCACGGTATTTAGACACAGCCGCTCTCTCGTCATTCAGCGAATCAATGCTGGTTGCCACAGCTGCCCCGGACGCAGCGAGGGTAGTCTGCCAATGTGTTTTGTCATTCAAATAATGCCTGTATGAAACTCCCGCCACACCCATCCTGTAGGTATTGGACAGATTGGAATACGGATCATTATAGAGATTGGCCGTATCCTTTAATTCACCTTTAAAAAACACCTCACTGAGGCCACCCATCCCGAAGACACTTATGCTGCTGCCTTTTTTACCGGTTGGTAGATCGATTTTAAATGCAATATCCTGATACTCAGGTGCAGTAGTACCGGTCCCTCTGTTCAAACCCAGTTTCTGAGCCAGCGCCAATACGGAATAGCGATAGCTGACCAGATAGGTAGCCCTTTTACCCTGTATGAAAGGACCTTCCGCACCGGCTTCAAATCCGTTGAAACCAATTTCGCCGGTAAATTCACGTTTGTCTCTGTTGCCGTTTCTGAGCCGCAGATCAAAAACACCACTCATGGCATTACCGTATTCCGCAGGAAAAGCACCGGTGAAAAAGTCTGATCTGCCGAGTACGTTGTTGTTCAGCATACTGACCGGACCGCCTGTTGCACCCAGCGACCCGAAATGACTCGGGTTAGGAATATCCACACCCTCCAGCCGCCATAAGAGACCGGCAGGAGAATTACCCCGGATGATAATATCATTGCGTGCATCATTGGCACCGGACACCCCGGCAAAGTTTGCCGCCATGCGGGCAGGGTCATTCATACTGCCGGCAAACCGGCGGGTAAGTTCGCTGTTAAAACTTCTGGCACTTACCGTACCAAACTCATTGCTGATCTGATCCGGATCTTTCTTGCCGCGGACAATTACTTCCCTGCTCTGTAAAATCTGCTCCGTCAGCCTGACTTCAATGATGGCTTCTTTCCCGGAAGTGACCAGTATATCGGGGACCGTAACAGGCGCGTAGCCCAGATAGGTAACCAGAATGGTCTGACGGCCCACAGGCACTGCTGGGAAGCTGAAATACCCCTCTTCGCCACTCAGTATGCCCTTCTGTGGATCAGAATCAAAAAGTATCACGGCGGCTCCCGGTAATCCGCTGCCCGACTGCGCATCAACTATTTTCCCTTTGAGAGTTTGATGGAGTGAAGACGACTGCGCAAACAGAAAGAAGGGATGCAGGTACAGCAAACTTAAATACCAGATTGTTTTTTTCATGGCTAATAAATCTTTTAGCCACAAATTTCGCTCGCTGTGCAGAAGTAAAATTGTAAAAATTCGGAAAAGATGTGTATTGACTCTCTCTGAACAGCATCAGTTATTGAGAAGGTTACATTACCTGGCTCGAAGATGTTGGTAGCTATCTTCTCTTTTGTATGGTTGACCAAATAACAGACACACACTTCAAAATAATAATAGCCCTTTAAAAAATCATATGAACAAACTGCCAAAGAAGCAGGCTACATACCAATTCACTCAACTCTGTAGAACAAAAGTTCGGGTCCATCACGATGTGATTCAGATACTATTAACTGCTCACTAGAAATAATTATCTGATTTTTTTTGTTCTCAATAACCAAGCTGGAATAGTACTTAGAAGAATCAGGATTGTTTTCACCAGGTAAAACATCATAGCTATATATACCAGTCTTTAGTGGATGACTTCTTGGCAGCAAATCTTCGTCATTATTAGCTGTAATACTAAGTTGTCCTTCTCTGGTAAATTCATATACAATAGCAGAACAAGAATAATCTATTACCAATAATTCACCTGAAAACATAGAAATTCTAGTACTTTTCATCAATCTCCATCTTCCCTCAATTTCAAGAGAATCAGCTGAAATTGCCTTAATCTTGCATTCGGGCTTTTTTTCTGTTTTTTTACACGATGAGAATAACACAAGGGATAAAATGAAGAGGTAGCTTACTGTTTTCATCTTTGGTATAGATCTGCGTTTAAATGATTTCATTCATACACTTATGTATGAAAATAGTAAAATATTAGCATACTAGAAGAGTATTTAATAAAATTATTGATTGCCCAGGGGATCGGTATGATATCACGCATAGGAGCCTTATTTCAGAAAATGGCGCCAGCAACGGGACATTAGAAAGATTGAACAATGAACTTAATAAATGAGAACGGAAGCGACATAACAAACAAGAGCTACCAAATTTATTATGTATTGATAATCAATCTATAAAGTCGGAACCATTTGTCTTTTGGATAAAGGTATTGATCGTAACAAAATGGTCAATGGCAGAAAAAGACATCTTTTTGTTCACACATTAGGATTAGTATGGGAGTCATCGTGCACGCAGTTGACTTTCATGACGGTCTAAAAGCACATTTGCTTGTGGCAAACTGCATGGAATACTTAAATCGAATGAAAAAGATCTTAGATGATGATGCCTACAAGAAAGGGGTTGCTCAATGGGAGGAATCCGAAATTGCAGATTTAAAGGTTGAGTTTGCATCTAAGCCCCCGCCCGAACGGGCTTTTTTCGGGTTTAACTTCTTCAGGAAACATCCAAAAGACCATAAAAAAACCACTAAAAGTGCAAATTTTTGATTATTGGGGCCAATTTCCCAATAATTCTAAATAAATTGCATTACAGGCAATAATAATTTAAAATATGCTCATGAAACAACAAATTTACCTTCTCTTTTCAATAATATATTTCGGGGGATTTATAAGTTGTTCTTCGTTGTCGAAAGACGATGTGAGCAAGTTAAATATCTCGTGTATAGAGTGTTCCGGATTGAAAGTATCTTTAACCAAACCTAACATTCTTCCCAGAGGACCAATGGAAATCTATGAGTCCGAATTTGATTCGCTCGGGCATGCAAAAATTGAATTTGTTCAGAATGATACACTCATCTTATATCTTAAAATAGGAAATATGGATCAAGACGAAACTAAATTTCATACAAATATTTACTTTGAACCAAGAGCAGAAATTAATTTAACGATCGAGAATGGAAATCCTAAGTTTGATAATGACCTGAAAATAATCAATTCATACTATTCCAAAATTTTCGCTATTGAGGTAGAGGGATATAAATATGTAAATGAGAATATAATTAGATGCTTACGTGCCTCTAATTTGGAAAAACAAGTGTATCTGGATAGCTTAATGCAATTTAATTCTGAGATAAAGAAACAAATAAAAACAGACGATTTGGGTTCAGATTACTACCAGCAACTACTTATCAACTACGCCTCCCGATTTGAAATCGTACAACGCATGCATTTTAATACGCAACTCGCACGCATTGAAACTAACAACAACGGAAGTAGTGTCTTTTTAGACTCGACATTATCTACTGCGTTTAATGATTTGATGTTGCATCAAACTCACATAAACGACCCTCTCTATATATCGCATTTGAGCGATAGATTAATGCTAATATTTGATGACATTTCAAACTACCGATATGAGAATAAAATAGAAATAGAAGAGTATGATTACGTTAAAGGTGCCATTGTAAAAGACAAGAGATTGAATAATTATCAAGAATTACTGATCGCTTTATTAATAAATTATATGGGACGTGCCAGGGAGTTTATCTATGATTCACAAGTGAAAATGATTGATTTATTTCGAAGGGATTACCAGCATTCACAATATTTGGAAGGGCTAACTTATATTCTTACCGATTATGAGGAATTTAGGGAAGGAAAACCTATGAAAGATCTTGAAATGGAGGACATTAACGGAAAAACATTTAAACTATCCGATCTTAGTGGAAATCTTATATATTTAGATATCTGGGCAACGTGGTGTGGGCCGTGTATTGATGAATTAGAACACTCTGTAAAGCTCTCAGAAAAATATTCAAATTATCCGGATTTAAAATTTTTATATTTATCAATCGATCAGGATACACAGCTATGGAAAAAGTTTTTACAGAAGAATTCAAAGATCAAAGGATTGCATGGCATACAAAATGCCGAATTCGTGGCGGACTCTAACATGGTTACAACGTTATATAAATTCCATGCGATTCCCAGATATATTGTGATTGATAAAAATGGTAACATAGTGACTACTAATGCCAAATTCCCCTCGCAATTGTTATCTGTCAATTACTTAGATTCTCTTCTATCTATCAATTAGTGAATCATTTCAAAGTATGTCTGGGGCTCTGTGATAAAACTCCGAGATCGTAACGGATTCGTAGGACCAATAGATAATCCGTCGTCTTTATTATCAATAGAAAAACATCTATCTGTATTAAAATACTGATGTATAAGTGTAAACTGAAAGTCTCGTTTTTTCGGTCGGCTACTATACCCGATAAGCAACGGGTCGCATTATTCAAATGCGCAAACTGAAGCCTGTAAATATTTCAGCGAAGCTGCCTTTTTAAGACAACTTCGCCGAAAGTAATTAAGGATGAAAGTAATGCGCTCATCAAACGCTGGAAGTGTATCATTTTCAGGGGACTCACTTCCGGCGGGCACGCATTATTGAATGAGATTATTGGTTTGTCTTTCCGTATCCGGAATCGGATAGAACATACTCACCGGGGTAGGCTTACGAGCCGCATTGGTCGGTTTCGCCTGTCTTACTTCTTCCAGGATTGAGTCTACACGGTTGGTTCTGACCATATCAAACCAGCGTTTGCACTCTCCTATAAATTCATAGCCCCTTTCACGGAAAACCAGGTCATCAAACGCTTGTTTTGTGAGATTGGACGGTAAATCGACGGTGGCATCGGCAGTGGTAGCCGATAGACCATACCCTCTTCTTCTCACCTGATTGATGGCATCGTATGCCTCAGCTGTCGGACCATTCACCTGATTCTCTGCCTCGGCAAAGATCAGCAGTACATCGGCATATCTCCAGAAATAAAAGTCGTTTCCGCCACCGGTATCACTTGGTGCGTTGGCGTCTCTGTATTTACCCATCAGAAGATCAAAATAGTTGCTTTGGGTTTCGATGGTGGCCTTTGTTGGCACACCGTTGAGCAAGTAAGTATCATAGACAGAAAACTGATAGCGCAAATCGCGCTTGTCCCAGTTTTTGATCAGCGGTGCCCAGGACATAATACCACCAGACAACAGCGACTTCACCGCAAAGCCGGCTGCGTTGGCATTGGCATCGGCATCGGCATCGGCATAATGACAAGGCAAAAAGGTCCCTTTGTCAATAATCTGTGAAAATTTCAAAGAAAAAATGTCTTCTTTGTTGGTTGCCGTGGTGGGAGAAAAGACGGAAGTAAAATCCGCTTCCAGATCATATCCGTACCTGGATTTATTATCTTTCACCTCTTTGGCCTTCTCCCGTGCATTTTGAAAATCACCCATGGTCAGGTAAACCTCGGCCATGGCCGTTTTGGCAGCACCAGCGGTAGCACGTCCAGCTTTGGCAGAAGACACCTGATCCGGAAGACCGGCTTCTGCTCCTTTCAAATCCTCGATAATCTGGTTATAAATCGTCGCCTCATCGGAAACGGCCAGATTGACGTCGTCAGCGTTACTGATGGGTTGTAGACGCAAAGGAATACTTCCCCAGATCCGTACTGCCGTAAAATATCCCAGGGCACGAATGAACTTGGCTTCGGCATAACCAATTGTCTTTTGTGCCTCCGTTAAAGTTGTATTGGTATTCAGGGTATTTATGATTGTATTTGCCTTTCCGATTGCTTCGTATAAGCTACTCCAGGGGGTATCCATAGCATTGGTTACAACAGCCGGATTCAGGTATTGGTAATTGCTATAGCCGGAACCGTTGAGCGTTCCACCCTCAAAATACTCGGACATCATGTTTAAACCCAGGGAAAAATTAGATTCCCATAAACGCCCCCGCGAGCGGGTCAAGGGTTCGTAAGCACCAATAATGGCCTGATCCAAAGTAAGTTCATTAAGACCGTTCAGCTCAATGATTGCTTTCGGGGTTTCGGTCAGTAAGTCTTCACATCCGAAACTTGTAAAAAGCAAGGGAAGGATGAGCAGTGGCTTGAAAACAAAGGTTTTATATTTTTGAATGTATGAATTCATATCTATGAAAAAAGATCGTATTGGAATAAATGTTCTGAACGATTAAAAAGTGGCACTCAAACCGACGGTCACTGTTTTTGCAGAAGGATACGCGGCAAAGTCAAGACCCTGACGACGGTCGTTTCCACTCATTGAGTTTACCTCAGGATCAAATCCGCTGTATTTTGTAAAGGTGATCAGGTTCTGACCGCTCACATACATCGTTAGATTCTTCAGAAAACTCCCCTCATTAAAACTGAAATCATAACCCAAACGGATGTTTCTCATTCTGAAAAAATCGCCGCTTTCCATAAACCGGGAAGAGCTTGATTTATGCTGATTGGCAGCATCCAGACTCGGTACAGGATAGAGTTCTTCCGCTACTTTTAATTTGTTAGCCGAATTGATGGCTGTAGGACTGGTTAAAAATGCCAGACCGACATTATTGATCAATGAACCGTCCACACCTGACCAAAGCATTGACATCGATAATTTTTTGTATTTAACGCTTGGGGTGATTCCGTAGAAAAGTTTCGGATATGGGCTTCCAAGATACTGGTTGTCTAGAGAATTGATAATGTCAGCGCCAGCGGCATTTTTATCACCGTTTACATTTTCATACATAGGCACGCCGGATTCGTTAAGTCCAATGAATTTGGGCCCGAAAAATGCCGATAAAGGGTATCCTTCCCGAATGATACTGATGGATCCCGTCACGTCGTTGGCTACATAGTTGGGGACATCTTTGTGATTTTTTGTTTCGATGACCTGGTTGTGGTTGGTCGACAAATTGGCATCTAAATCGATCGTCCAGTTGCCGTTATTCAACAATGTAATGCCTGCAGCAAATTCCTAGCCCCTGTTTCTGACCACACCGGCATTCTGAAGAATTTGACCCGGTGCCGATGAGATACCCGCTCCAATGCCGGCACTAGGTGCCACAGAGACCAGCGTAAGCAGATCACGGGTGGTTTTAATATAAAAATCGGCAGAAAAATGGAGTCTTCCGTTGAAGAAATCTGCGTCAAAACCAATGTCGGTCTGAATACCCGTTTCCCATTTCAGATCAGGATTCGGGAAAGTGGGAGACAATCCGACCGACAATCCTGCACCCGCACCCTGGCCGGTATTGACCGTATTGCCCAAAAGCAGCGATTGATAAGGTTTGATCGCAGGATTCCCTGATTTTCCCCAGCTGGCACGCAGCTTGGCGTTTGAAATCCAAGTTGCATCAGTCAGGAAAGCCTCCTCTGAAAGCTTCCAGGCTCCTGATACAGAAGGGAAAACGCCATATTTGTTATTCTCGGCAAATACAGAGGCCCCGTCGCGACGTAAGCTAGCAGAAAGCAGAAATTTATTAAAAAGGCTTAGCCTCACCCGGCCAAATGCCGAGGCAATGGTTTGCTCTGTAACATTGGTAACCGGTTTGCTGGTGCTGGCAGCCGAAACGAAATTGTAGTTTTTGAGATCATCTGATCCAAAACCGGACCCTTCAAGATCTGTTGTATTATTGCGATCCTTTTGCAGAGAGACCCCGGCCACAACATCAAGATTGATATTGTCTGTGAGGTCTGCTTTGTACTCAAGGTAGTCTTCCACCAAAACGCTCAATTTGTCATAATTGCCCAGTTGTGCAAATCCAATACCACTGCTTGCAACCTGCAATACCAGTGGAAAATACAGGTCCTTACGGGTTTGATAGAAGTCACCGAATATCCGTGTATTATTGGTTAGGTTTTTTGCCAGTTCTACTCTGAAGTCAACCCCTCCCTGTGCCCTGGTAGTCGTATTCCGATCCACGGCCCTTTTGGCAAAGGCGACAGGATTTTCATTATCTACTGCATTGAAAGAAAAGAATTGAGAACCCGCGAAGGAACCATCTGGCTTGTAAATTGGGGCAACAGGCAGCGATTGCAGTGTGCTCCCGATCCCCGACTTCCCAAAGTTCCGTGCGTTGTCACCCAATCCTGGTGAGAATCCGTTCTGAATGCCGTGCGAAATGGTCATTCGGCCCTGGATCGAAAAACGCTCAGTGACTTTGCTGTCCAGGTTCAATCGCATAGAAGCTCTTTTATATCCTGTATTTTCTACAATCCCCTCCTGTTCCAGGTATCCGGTTGATAAATAATATTTCGTTTTGTCACTTCCACCCGCTATACTGAGGTTATTATTGGAGAAAACCGCAGTTCTGAATACTTCATCCTGCCAGTCAGTTTCGGTCGTACCGTTGTAATTGGCAAGTTCACCTGGAATTTCAAGATTCGAATTTGCATAATACTGTTTTGTATAATCCAGATATTCCTGCGCATTCATCATATCCAGCTTTTTGCGGATGGATTGAATACCTACAGACGATTCGTAGGAAATGACCGGCTTTCCAACCCTCCCGGTTTTCGTCGTAATCATCACGACCCCATTGGAACCCCGGGAACCATAAATGGCGGTGGATGCGGCGTCTTTCAGTACCTCGATCGTCGCGATATCGGCGGGGTTGATCGTTGCCATACCGTTGGCTAATTTGGAATCGTCATTGTACTGGGGAAGTCCATCAATGACATACAGGGGTTCGTTTCCACCGGCAATGGAAGAGGCGCCACGAACGCGGATACTGATGCCCGCTCCCGGTTGTCCGGATGACTGCTGAACCTGGACGCCGGGCATACGGCCCTGCATGGCCTGTTCCATGGAAGTCACAGGCATTTGCTTAATGCTCGCTTCGGAAATACTTGCCACAGACCCTGCCAGGTCTGATTTTTTGGCCGTACCATACCCGATCACCACGACTTCCTCCAGTGCCTTGTTGTCTACCTGTAGTATTACATCTAATGAGGTTTGTGTCCCGACCGTCACTTCTTTGGGTAAGTACCCGACAAAACTGAAGACAAGTACCGGATTTTTATCCTCGACCTCTAACGTGAAAGTTCCATCCACATTGCTGATAGTCCCTTGCTGTGTTCCTTTTACCAGAATACTCACACCCGGCAAGACCTCACCTTTTTCGTCTGATACTTTTCCCTTAATTTCCTGTTTCAGTACCTCAGCTTTGGGTTCAGTCTTCAGCGGTTCGGCCATTTTCGGTTTCACTACAATGGTTTTACCCACCAGGCTGTAAGTCATCGGTTGATTTTCGAAACATTCTGTCAAAATCTGATCCAACGTACCCTCGGATACATTCATGGTAACGGGTTTGGCTTGTCTGAGCAGTTCATTATTGTAAATAAACTGGTAACCACTCCGTTTTTTAATCATTTTGATCACTTGCTCCATGGGAGCCTTTTCCACTGAAAGCGATAATTTTTGTGAAATAGCTGATGCACTCACCTGCATACAGGCAACAGTCATCAGAAGGAAACTTAATTTCACTGTCAGAAATAATTTAAATGGAATACCACGAAGCTTCCGGCTACTTTTGCAGCGCAGCTTTTTTTGCATAATTTTATAAAGTTTGGATTTGGAAATAATTGATGGTTCGCACTGTTCAATGTATGGAAAGGTCCTTATTTTACCGGTAGCGTTCCAGCGCTGCCGGTTTTTCACCCTTCTGTCTTTAGTTATTTGTTTTCTTTAACTGATATTTTCTTTCCTTCTATCTTAAATTTTAGTTCTCCTGACATTTCCAGCATACTGAGCACCTGAGACAGCGAAGTATTGCGTGAAATGACCGCCGTGAAATGTTTGTTCGGAATCGTTTCCTCATTCTCTATCTCCAGGTCATACCAGCGTTTCAGCTGGCGCATGATGTTGCGAAGGTTTTCACTTTCAAACTGAAAGAAACCGTTTTTCCAGGCAATCACTTCTTCGGTGTCTACATGCCTGACCAGCATCTGATCTCCCGAAATGACCTGCTGCCCGGGAATGAGTGTCTTACTGGCGTTTCCGTTGCTCACTTTTACTGAGCCTTCCAGCAAGGTGGTTCGTGAAGTACCCTCACTGGCATAGGTCATCAGATTAAAATGGGTTCCCAATACCTCCACCCTGGTGTCAGGTGCCTGCACTACAAAGGGCATCCTGGGGTTTCTGACAATTTCAAAATAGCCCTCCCCTGTCAAATTTACCTTACGCTCCGCTCCGGAAAAAGCCGTCGGAAAATGTAACGATGACTCCGAATTAAGCCATACTTTGCTGCCATCAGGCAACACAACATGGTATTGTCCCCCTGCGGGGGTGTAGATCGTATTATAAAAAATTTCCCCGCTGTTCGTTTCCTCATTAAGAATTTCGTAGACAATCTGCCCCTCTGTTTTCCTGATCCGTATACCGTTTTCTTCCTTCACCATACCATCGGTCATATCTTCAAGTACCATGACTGAGCCATCGGCCAGGGTGAGGGTTGCTTTGTTACCACCCGGCAATACATCCGCTCCAGGAACCGGCATTTCAACCTGTGTAGCCTGCTGGTCTGTATCGTTAACGGCCAGATAAAATACCAGATATGATAAACCGGCTATCAATACGGCAGCAATGAACTTCCAGTATTTAAAAGCAGGCGCAGCGTCCCGCTGAGAAGAATCCCGGATCGCACGGTTAAGGTTTTCCCAGGCGACCTGTTTATCCAGTGAGGCAAAAAACTGAAGCTCACGGCTTTGAAAAGCACTATTTTCCAGCTCATCGAGCAACTGCTGGTTTTTGATATCCGCATCAGCCCATTCCCGAAGCTGCATATGCTCTTCATAAGAAAGTTCTCCTTTCAGATACCTGGAAATTAACTCTGCCTTTTCGAATGGATCATTCTCCGTTGCCATATCAACTACTGATTACAACACTAAGACGATCTGAACAGCCATTGGGGTGAAAGGAAATGAAAAAAAGTTGATTTATTTTTACTACGATGCCTGATCGATGCCACGCCTTCACCGGATTACCCCATCGCACTGACTGAATAACCCTTTTCCGGACGAAGTACTGATAGGGAGTCCATATGATAATAAAACCGATAGGGGTAAAATCTTGAAGGATGGCTCAGAAACAGAGATTTCGGGGATTCTCAGGAGAATGAAAGAGCATATTCTCAAACAGTTCAGTCGAAATGTGTGACGGTTACAACGACAGAAAGAGTAGTAAAAGTGGGAATGTATTGGATGTCAGATTCATTTTCAGTAGCTGCAGGGCGCGTTGCTTCTGTGTTTTAACTGTATTGATGGAGATCTGCAGTTCCTCCGCAATTTCCTGATTCTTTTTACCCAGCAAATAACTCATTTCCAGTACTTGCCGGCACCCGGGCGGTAGCAACTCAATAGCACGGAAGATCTCACCCAAAACCTCTGCACGAATAATTTCTTGTTCTATATCCTTTTCATCGACAGGATCAGCTTCAAGCTGGTCACGGAATTTCCGGACGACCGTCTGATGCTTCAGGATATCCAGACAGGTATTCCGGACGGTGGTATATAGAAAGCTTTTGATGATATGGGCTGCACTGCCTACGTTTTTTTTGCCGTTCCAGTAACTGATAAATGCATTTTGTACCGCATCTTCAGCTTCCTGTTTATCGCCAATCATTTTATAAGCAAAATAGACCAGACCCCCATAGCTGCTGGCAAATACAGCATTAAAGGCCAGGTCATGCGTTGCATTTCCGCTTGAAAATACCGATAAATTGCCCGATGATTTCATAACAGACAAGATTGGGAATAGATTGACTAAAAATTCCAGAACATTAAATCCGCGGGTAAAATTAAAATAGATTTTTCCATTCCTGTACCAGTTTTTATGGAAATCATAATAAATTTTATCTTGCCATGGCTTCTGACATCGTGTTTTGCCGGATTTCTGCCTATATGAGCGACAGCAGGGAGATGAGGAAACTCCTGAGAGGGAGTTACTTTGGTGACCAGTTCTAAAATACGCTGATCATGTCACAGGAGAGAAAGGCTGATTTTCTTTTTTTATCTATAGAAAATGACAGTACTCTTTTTGATGATAGTACCCTCTCGTTTTTATCAGAAGCTGGTTCAACCGAAGACCTCTTGTTGGTTAAGAGACTGGTTCTTACATTTTGCGATGGTATCATAATGCGCCACTACGTAAATACCTTTCCGGTTTACTATATTTATTATCACTAAATCATGGTAATTAACAGCCCTTAAAGCGTCAAATATTTCTCATAAAAAAGGCGGAAAGAATCGCTTCCTTCCGCCTTTTTGCATTCTGTATAGCAATAATTATGGATTTTGCTTTAGGATATTTGCGCCCATAATATCAATCTGTGTTTGTGGGATAGGGAAATATTCACTTTTCCCTTTTGTGAATACGGCACCATTAAGATAAGTCCTTTTGACCATTTCTTTTTTCAGATAAGCATTCAACACCTCATCAGCGACTCCCCAGCGTACCAAATCAAAGTACCGGTGACCTTCCATCGCCAGCTCAATTCTTCGCTCAAAACGGACGGCCGCTCTGGCATATTCCTGATTTGCGAATGATGGGTATGTTTTTACAAGGTAGTTAGCAGCCGGTTTGCCATCACTCGCAGTCACAACGACGTTTCCGGCACGTTTACGGATCTGGTTAACAATATCCAGCGCCAGCGCAAGATTATTTTCTTCCACCGCTATTTCGGCACGCATCAGCAGCAGATCGGCATAACGAATGGCCCGGTAATTGTTGGCATTGGCCCGGGGTGACTCCGCACCGGCATTTTCACCACTGTAAGCGAAGAACTTTTTGAACGTGTAAGGACCGGCATAATTCTGATCCCTGATCCAGATTTTACCCGGGTGGTTGCCCCAGTTAAGGAATGGAATACCCCGACGGCCCACGGTCCAGTCCAGACGCGGATCCAGCGTACCGTCATAGGGAGTAAAGGGGTCAGCCGATGCGATCCCCTCGTCATTTTTAACATCCGAATCGTTGAATGTATTCAGCAAAGGCAGACCGGCCGCATCGGTTTTAAATGCATTGACCAGGTTTTGGGAAGGCTGGAAAAACCCGCAGCAGCCGCCAGGTCCGCTACCATAAGGGAAGTTATAACTGTCACCCCAGCTACCGTTATTGCCATTACCGCCATCCCCTACCGACATCTGTACTTCAAATACAGACTCTGCATTGTTTTCCGTCGCAATGCGGAAATTGTCATGGAAGCTGTCCACCAGTTTGAAAGGACCGTTTGCGATGATATCATCCAACAGGATTTTGGCAGCAGCATTATCCTGCTGGTACATATGTACCTTCGCCAGTAAGGCTTTCGCTGACCATTTACTTGCACGCCCTACATCCGCTTTGGTAGCAGCAAGATTTTCAACCGCATACAGGAGGTCATTCTCAATGTTGGGCCAGATATCTTTATCATTGGGCAAATTAATAAAGTCGGTAACCGCCTCATCCACATAAGGGACCATGTTCCACATTTTCTTTGCCTCAAAGTGATACCAGGCCCTCAGAAAACGTGCTTCTCCATAAGCCTGTAATTTTTCACTTTCATTCATGTCTGCCGCTTTGGCAATAATACGTATCGCATCATTTGAACGGGAAACCCCGTCGTAAAGCGCTACCCATTTATCATTAAATGCGGCAATATCTGGCTGATTGATATAACGCTCAATAGTGGTGATGAAGGCAAGATCACCTACATCGCTTCCTTTGTAAGCATCGTCAGACGCAACCGATCCGTATATCCAGTTGCTGACAGAAGAAGTATTTGAAGGACCCGACCCCACCCCGTCCAGTAAGCTGTAGGCGCCTATCAGTACGGCATTGACGCCAGTTTTATTGGCCAGTAAATTTTCATTGGCAACACCAAGCGGGGTTTTGGATAAAAAATCTTCACCGCATGAGGTCAGTAATCCGGCAAATAACAATGCTGCTGCTATATTGATTCTCTTTTTCATATCTGTATTAGATTAAAATCTGCTATATCTTAAAACCCGAAATTGACCCCTAACTGGAACAATTTCGTACGCGGATAATTACCCTGATCAACTCCTAAGACTGTCGACCCGGGTGTTGAACCAACGGAAGTCACCTCCGGATCGATACCACTGTATTTGGTGATAGTGAAGAGATTCTGACCTTGCACATAAATACGCGCGGTGGATAAACCTATTTTAGCCAGCGGTGAGCTCGGGAATGTATAACCAATTGTTATGTTTTTCAACCGCAGGTAAGAAGCATCTTCTACAAAATAGCTGGAAGGTTGCTGGCTTCTGCTGTCATTCGCATCCAGAATGGGCAATGAAGCATTGGGGTTTTCTGGTGTCCATGAGTCGTTGAGCATCCGTAAACTACGGTTTCCGGCCTGGTTGTTGAAGTCGATCCAGCGTCTTACCATATTGATCATTTTGTTTCCTTGAACGCCTTGCAGAAAGAAAGACAGATCAAAATTTTTGTAGCTGGCATCGAAGTTAAATCCATAGGTAAAATCAGGGTGCGGGTCGCCTAAAAACGTGCGGTCAGCATCCGTAATGGTACCATCTCCGTCGGTGTCCTTATATCTGTATTTACCCACTGCAGCATATCCAGGATACTTTGGACCGGCATCAACCTCTGCCTGGTTCTGGTAAATTCCGTCTATTTCCAATCCATAAAACGAATAAAGCGGCATATTCGCTACGGAGCGGGTCCAGGTATAACTGCGGATGGCAGGGCCCAGTAATACGGCAGTAGGACTGTTGTTGAGTTTTACAACCTTGTTTTTGTAATGAGAGATATTTGCCCCGATTGAGTAGCTCAGTTCGCCTGCCAGCGCTGTGTTGTTGTAGCTGAGAGCCAGGTCTATTCCTTTGTTGTTCATCTCACCGATGTTGACAAACGGAATGGTAGCGACACCCTGTGTAGCCGGCAAGGCCACCTGATACAGCATGTCTGAGGTGGTACGGTTATAAAGATCCAGGTTCACCCCTACTTTACCTTTAAAAAAGATACCATCTATACCAATATTTGTTTGTGTGGTCGTTTCCCATTTCGCATCTGGATTACCAAATGCTTCCGTATCAAATCCGGCCTGTACTGAGTTATTTGAGCCATTGATAGCGTAGGACGACTGGCTTAAACTTGAACGGTAGGTACTGAAACCGTTATAGTTACCAATTTCCTGGTTACCTGTCTGGCCCCAGCCTGCCCTTACTTTCAAATCTGTAATCCACGAAGCACTTTTCAGGAAGTTTTCTTCAGATAACCGCCATCCCGCACTGAATGCCGGGAAAGTTCCGTAGCGATTGTTCTGCCCAAACCGTGATGAACCATCCTTACGAACGGTAGCCTCAAACAGATAGCGGTCAAGCAATGAATAGTTCAGTTTCGCAAACAACGAAAATAATGCCCATTCATAACCCGAACCACTGTTATTGATGCCTGCGGTACCTGAGTTCAGGAACATATAAAGCGGGTCTTCAGAGAAAAAAGTCGTGCGGACAGCCGAAAAATCCCGGCCCATGCCTTTGATAGCCTCCGTACCTGCTAATACATTAATTCTGTGATTATCTCCCAAATATTTTGAGTAATTCAAGGTGTTAGACCACGTCCAGTTGACATCGTAGGCGTTGGCATTTGTCAAAGCATTATTCGCTTCAATTTCTGCTTCTTCCAGGTCCATCAGCGTATAGCTGAAGCGGTTGGCGTTGGTAAAGTCAATCCCGATACTACTCTTTGCCACCAGGTTTTCAAGGATATCAGCTTCTATATAAGCGTTACCGAAAGTCCTGATCGTATTCACAGCATTATTGCGTGATCGGTATAATTGCGCTACCGGGTTAGTGGCAGGGCCCAGACCCGAAGCACGCGTAGCAGCGAAGTTACCCATGATATCATACACCGGAATGATCGACGGAATACGATATCCATTACCGATCGGATTACCATCCTGGTTGTTAGCACTACTACCGGTTCCGTTATTGCTGTAATATCCCTTGTTTTGTGTGTAGCTGACTTCTAGGTTTTCTCCTATACGGATTCTCTTTTTGAATGTAAATTCAGTATTTGAGCGAAGTGAGTAACGATTAAAAGAAGTATGATCCAGTACGCCATCCTGCTTGAAATAGTTCAGGCCTAAAGCATACCGCCCGCTTTCCGTACCGCCGGTGGCACCAATGTTGTATTCGTGAATAGCCGCCGGGCGAAGAATTTCCTGATGCCAGTCAGTTCCCTGCTTGTTGGCCTTTACAATCTGGTAAAACCCGTTTCTGTTATAATTGTATAAATCAGGATTTGTAGCCGGATCCCCTTCAAACAGACCGTATTCTGATCCTGCTAAAATATAGTCAGGGACTACTGCCGACGGGCCGTTACCATACTGAGGATGTGACGGGTTGTCATTGGAAAGCACCCCGGCATTTTTTCTCTGCGTCCATAATAAGTCACCAAACTGCTGCGGATCTTTGATTAAGTCAAGATTTACCTTTCCAGTCTGCAGACCGACACGGCTGTTAAATGTAAACTGCGGGGTACCCGCTTTGCCCTTTTTCGTGGTAATGATGATTACCCCGTTGGCCGCACGTGAACCATAAATCGAAGCTGACGACGCATCTTTCAGCACCTGCATCGATTCAATGTTATTCGGGTTAATGTTATTGAGACCTCCCTTGGTCGGAACGCCGTCAATAATGTATAGCGGGTCGTTATTATTGATCGTCCCAAAGCCCCGGATACGTACAGTGGCTTCCCCGCCCGGGGTATTATTTGAGGTCACTGTTACCCCAGAAACACGCCCTTGCAACTGCTGAGCCACGTTGGGCGCACTTACTTTCGTTAATTCCTTGGTATCAACCGTAGAAACCGCACCGGTAATGTCACGTTTTGACTGCGACGAATACCCGGTCACCACTACTTCCGACAGTGCCTTTACATCTGAAAGCAACGTAACATTCACCACATTGCGATTGCCTACGGCCACTTCCTGTGTTACAAAACCAATAGATGACACGATAAGCGTGTGGGCGCCGTCGGGCAGCACCAGGCTGAACGACCCGTCAATGTCTGTAGAAGTACCTACCGTCGTACTGTTCCGCAATACGATAGATACACCCGGAATACCTTCCCCTGTATCATCAGTGACCCGGCCGGTGATGGTCAGATCAGCGGATTTTTTGCTGGTAGTGACCAATGTAGATACTGTCAGATTGCTGGTACCCGCCCAATGATTTTTAGCAGAAACATTGCCGGGAAGTTGAAATAACAGCAGTGCAGAGAGCACTCCTGTACCAATCGACTGATGCAGTGAATTCCGCAGGTAGTTTGTTTTTTTCATAGTTGATTGTGGTTAATTGCTTGAAAAAGGGCAATATTTTTCCTCCGTCCTTTTCAGGATGTTTGTTGAATACTCGGGAAAGTGATTTTTTATTTCAGATAAACAATGCTATGGCATTACTGCCTGTATGGTGTGTCTGCAAATAGTTTTACTGTTAAAAAGTTTCAGATGCTGGTTGCTATCCAAGCCCGCGGGGGTGGGATTGAGTTACTCAGGTCTGTGTGTATTTATAATTTTTGTACTATTCAGTGTTGTATATGCTAAAAAACCCAGGAAAAAGTTTAAGTTATTTGTCGCTTTCTGCTCTGTTAGCTATCATTCGAATTCAATGCCACGACTTAATGATTATCTGCTGCTGCAAGAATTTCAATCAAATCAGGTAATCTTCACGCTATTTTTAATCTTTGTTGATATTACCTGCGAATTTTGAAAAAATACTGGTTTAAATGAAATTATTTTTAAATTATTTTAAATACACATATAAAATTTGGATTTTCTCCAGTTAACTATTATAAAATATAAGCAACAGATCGACTGTCTTTCAATAAGATAAGTACCCTTTGAATAATTTTATTAAATGGCTGAGGGGGTTCTGTAAAGATCGGATTGATTCCGGCAGTTGATTTCTAAAGGATTTCAGCAATGGAATATGACTAAAAATGGGGCATATCAATTATTTATACCCATTCACAGGTTGATTAATAAACTCTATAATACGACCGCTGACTCTGTTAGAAATTTGATAATCAGATCAAATTTTACATATCAGAGTTGTAAAATTCATCGAAACAACTGTGGATAAAAATACAATATAACAATGAATATTACCTAATAAAAGGCTATAAAAAATTGCTTTTAAAACAAAAAATATCTTTGCGGCATATCAAAATTGTTTCGGAGGGTTCAGATAGTAATGTAGTAATATTTCCAACTTTTCAGGAAAAGTTGGAATACCTGATCTATCAGAAGGCTTATCTGGAGCTGGTTGATTTATAAAAAATAACAAACCAGTTTCAAATAATGAGATTTATTTGAAATCGTCATGTCTGGAAAAAAACTCCTGAACTTCTGTCACTGAATAAGTTTTAAGGACAATTTCCCCTTCTCTGTCTAATAGAAAATAAGTAGGGAACGCTGTAATATTGTATAAACTATTAATCCTTCCCTTATCGAATTCAAATTCTGATGATTGAATCCAAGTGAGGTTATTTTCTTGGATGGTAGTTTGCCATTTATCCCGGTCCTTGGCATGTTCGGCTGCTATTCCAATAATTTGCAATTGCTTGTGGTACTTTTCATTCAAAGTTCTGAGTGCAGGATAGGATTTCACACATGGTGAACACCATTGGCCCCAAAAGTTTAACAATACATATCGACCTTCATAATCTCCAAGGGTAATTACGTTTCCATTGGTATCAGAAATACTGAAATTGGGAGCTTTTTTTCCTATTTCTGGCTGAAAACGAACATTTTTGAGTTGTTTGGAAAATTTTGTACCCCAATTTGAATGCTGAATATCTTTGCTAATATTATTCCAAATATTTTCAAACCGATCAATTTCATCTTCAAAATCCAGAAGCAATTGATGAAGAAGTCGTATTGATGTAATCCTATTTAAATTAGAATTAATGAAGGAAATTGTATTCTCCTTTTTTTCATTTCCTAACCGAATCCTATCTTTTTTATCTGCTTCTGATAGTAATTCTTCATAAACCCAGTAAACTTCAGCATTATATTTTTGCTCAATTTCATTTTCTCTCCCCCCTTTAACATTCAACCTATGAGGATAGTTAATATTACCTGATAGCTCTATAATAGAGGAATCTAGCCAAAATGTAAACATTCTTGAACCCTTTACATATAGACTCAATGTGTTATCATCTGTAGTTGGGGCATTATATTCAAAGAAATCATTGTTCGCAATTACTATATCTTTAGCGCTTTTTCCATTTTTAGTATACCACAACTGAATAGGTGTATCCTCTATCCCCACAATCGAGCCTTTAATTTTTGAAGTTTGAGCATTTACTCCTGTACCACCAATTAATTCAATGAGAATTAACAATTTGATGATTGCGAAACATGGCTTTGTATAATTTGTCATCAGGTCGGGCTTAGTAAATGAAATTGGGGGGAAACTCAAGAAGATTAACAAATTTGGCTTATTTAATTTTCTCAAATACTTCATCTATATGATACTGTAAGAACTCGCGTCGTGGCAAATATTTTTGGGGCAGATTTAATTTTCTCCCGGTTAAATGGGAGAAATACCTTTCGTAATAGTTACTCCCTCTTTTGCCTTTCAAGAAAGAAGAAATTAATATTTCATATCGCTCATTTACTGCAATCAAACCACTGTCAAAAGCTTTGTCGTAAAGTGCAGAAAAACAAATTCCATTTTCTGGGTTTAATCGCTCAGCTTCATTTCTTGCCCAGGGTATAATATGGCTTGCAAACAGTAACTCCGGGATATCGATGTTAGTAATTGCACATGTTCCTGAATAGTTTCCAAGAACAATCTGTCTGAAAACATTCTGATTTACCCTTGTTTTAACTTCACGTATCTTGTCTTCCCCCTTTAAATCAGTGATATCAAGAAGTAAATCATCAAATTTATTTTCGATAGTGTGATTTTCAATACTCGCTAATATTCTTTCACTTTCAAATATTAAAATTTCTCTAGAATTTGAAAATTCATCCCATATGGGCTGACATTGATTGAGACCTCCTACCATTCCCTTTATTCCTCTTTGTTGATGGTATGGATCACAGGCAGCAAAATTTGACAACCTCATCGCGATTGAATTAGGAGTTCTTCCCAGAAGTCTAGCCAAATGAATGACCTCAAGCGTCCGCGAATGCATCTTTCCAAAAGGCAACTTCAAATACAAGTTAAAAACCACGATCAATTCATTCCTTGACCAAAGTCGCCTTTTTTCCATATCATTTCTTTATTCACTCAAATCTTTATTCACTCAAAAATAACTCCGGATTACTTCCTGCAGTTCTTTCTGCGCGCCGCTGCCTGCTACCACGTCACCGCGGAATAGGTATTCATTGCCTCCATCAAAGTCAGTCACTACCCCACCGGCTTCTTTGATTAATAAAACACCCGCGGCCATATCCCAGGAATTGAGGTTGTACTCGTAAAAACCATCAAAACGCCCTGCTGCCACATACGCCAGGTCAATGGCGGCAGCACCCATTCTTCGCAACCCGTGCGTTTTCTGCATCAGGATTTCCAGAATTTTCATGTACTTGTCATGGTTATCGAAGCGGTAGTACGGAAAACCCGTAGCCAGCATACACTCACTGAGTTTCTGAGCCGGGGATACTATCATTTTTTTGCCATTACAATAAGATCCTCCTCCTTTCCAACCATAAAACAACTCATCACGATTAGGCTCATGGATGACCCCTGCCAAGGGCTCCTTACCTTGCGCAAGCCCTACACTCACACAATACACAGGAATGCCATGGATAAAATTAGCAGTTCCGTCAAGTGGATCAATGATCCAGTTCAGTGCATCCGGATCGCCTTCTTCACCAGTTGTGCCTTCTTCTGTAATAAATCCGGCTTCCGGCAAAATTTCCCTTAAACCTGCTACCAGAATTTTCTCAGCCTCCTTGTCGACATAAGAAACAAGGTTATTGAAGTCCTTGTATTCAACCTTATCAGATGAAAAAATACTTGCTTCCTGCTGTATAAAGGCAGAAGCCTGCTTGACCAGTACGGTGGTCTTTTCGGTGATTAATTTTAAATCTTTCATAAGTTGCTTTGCGACCGCTGCCGGGTCAGTTTTTTAATGGATTCATTGATGTAGTAGATCCGCAAAATGATGATCAGTAATACCGGTATTATGACCTGATTATGCTTTTGCAGATTCAAAGTCGCTCCCATTACCAGGAAGGCGTAAAAGATCAGTACGAATGGAAACCATTCTGGTATTTCCTTTTTGGAAGAGAGTACATAAATAACCGGAAACCATAAAGGCACTGCCCAAAGCAGATCGCTGTTCCAGGCCGTATCACCGTGATTGGTAGCGACCCATAACAGGAATAATATCCAGCCAACTATGCCAATCAGAGTGAAAAGTATTTTATCAAACAGAAAATTTACAGTGGTCGCTTTATCCTGAAAGTAGGTCAGTATTGCAACGAGGATCATCAATCCCCAGAAAAAATTCATTGGGGTAATGCCAGCGTGAGTACTCACAGGCGTTGCATCATACAGGATGTTCGTAGTTTGAACCAGAGGAATTTCACTTCCGTTGTATTTCAACTTTGCTTCGTCAAATGCAGCTAACAAGTTCTCGGGCAAAAACATAGCTTGCTGAGGTGTTGCAATTTCATCGGCCGGAGAACCAATGGCCAGATCCATTCCGAAGTCGGCCCAGGGCTTTTGTTTAAAAGCGTAGCGATCAATCCATTGACGAAATGACAAAGATTCTTTCGTATATCCATCCATTACAAGGCTGTCACCACAAGCTGCGGCTATGGCATCACGAAGTCGGGTAGAACAGTTATCATAGAAAAACAAATATTGGTATTCGCGATTTTCCGGACGATAATTATTTTCCATATAAACCAACAGTTTCTCCTTCTGATCCGGAGAAAGATTGAGTACCTGTTCCTTCACATACCGGTTTTCTGCCTGCCAGTAGCGGAGCTGTGGCTCCAATGGTGCCACTGATAAGGTATAAGGCAGCGTACCGCGAAGGAATTTGACATAGAAATTGCCTGTTTCAAAGCTGAATGTGCCGTAATTGTAAGCCCGGTCTATTCCATTGGCAGGATCATAAATCCATATGGCACTATGCCCAAACCCCGAATATAGATCCTCACCCGGTCCGATGGTAATCAGACTTACCTTCGTATCATGGCTGAGCACCTGGGCTTTTATTTGCATGGGAGACCCCACAAAAAACAATGAGATAAGCAGATAAGTAAAAAGATGAGCCAGTTTATTCTTTACCTTCATTTCCTTCAACGATAATAACAATTTCACCTTTAATAGTCTTTTGTTCATAGTAGGCAATAATTTCCGGGAGAGTTCCGCGAATATTTTCTTCATAAATTTTAGTAAGTTCCCTGGCAACACTGGCCTTTCTATCAGAACCAAAATATTCCGCGAACTGTTGCAAAGTTTTCAGTAACCGATGGGGCGATTCATAAAAAATCATGGTTCTGGATTCCATAGAAAGCTCTTGTAAACGAGTCTGGCGTCCTTTTTTATGGGGCAGAAAACCTTCAAATACAAAGCGATCATTGGGGAGTCCGGAATTGACCAGGGCCGGAACAAAAGCGGTAGGCCCGGGCAAGCATTCCACCGGAATCTCATTTTTAATACACTCCCTTACAAGAAGAAATCCAGGATCAGAAATGGCGGGGGTACCCGCATCTGAAACCAGGGCCATAGTTTCACCTTTTTTTAACCTATCCAATACCCTGTTAAGTGTCTGGTGTTCATTATGGATATGGTAACTTTGCATGGGTTTTGATATCTCCAGGTGTCTTAATAAATTACCTGAAGTCCGCGTGTCTTCGGCCAGCACAAGATCCACTGATTTCAACACATTTACCGCCCGTAACGTAATATCTTCCAGGTTACCAATGGGCGTGGGGACAATGTATAACTTCATAGTGTATCGCCCTTCCTGTCGCTATGACCTAATGATCTTTCAGGATCAATCTTGTCCCGGACGAGCTGCTTGACTTCCTTGGCCTCCGGAAACCTGCCTTCATTTTTCCGATCCCAGATGACCTGATCATTCAGTTTTATTTCAAATTTACCTCCGGTTTCGGAAGGTATGAGTGTAACACTTCGCAGATCATCCTGAAAAGTCGTTAGTAACTCTTGCGCCAACCAGGCGGCTCTTAATAACCATCCGCATTTCGGACAATATTCTATGGCTATTGTTGGTTTCATTGTGGTTTATATTTGCTGTAGCGCTTCCAGTATGACTTTCCCGAAGAATTTTTCTGATTTGGCCTTACTGGAAGCCTGAAAATTAAATTGACAGCAAATCTACGAATTCGTTCACAGGAGTTGATACCAGAAGATCATAATCAGCAGAAAGATCCAGAATTTCCCGTTGTTTTTTTGGAGAATAAATCCTTGCAACATTGGTCCTGTATTTTGCCTTTAACAGGGGTATTCCATCTTCGCGGCGTCTTCTATGACCAATCGGATACTCTACCACTACCTCCTCCATAAGCGTTCCATCTTTTAGCGTAATAGACAATGCATTAGCAATAGACCGTTTTTCGGGATCATGATAGTCGAGGGTAAACTGAGGATCCTCCTGAGTAATCATAGTTTCCCTCAGGGCATCTATTCTGGGATCTGACGCTACATTATCCTCATAATCAGCAGCTGTCAGCCGACCAAAAATCAATGGAACCGCTATCATATACTGAAGGCAATGATCCCGGTCTGCCGGATTATGCAACGGTCCTTTTTTATCGATAATTCGGATGGCCGCTTCATGAGTTCTTATGCTTACGGTGCGGATATCGTCGGAAGATCTGCCTAATGACTTGAGTTTCCCGTGTAAAGTCATAGCAGCTTCAACGGCAGTCTGCGAGTGAAATTCGGCAGGAAAAGAGATTTTAAAAAGTATGTTCTCCATCACATAGTGACCGTATTCTCGCTGAAATTTAAATTCATTGCCTTTGAACAACACATCATAGAAACCCCAGGCTTTGGCAGTAAGGACTGAAGGATAGCCCATTTCACCCGTTTTAGCAATCAAGGCAAGCCTCACCGCCCGGGATGTAGCATCACCTGCCGCCCATGACTTACGACTTCCGGTATTGGGAGCATGACGATAAGTACGCAAGGCCTGACCATCTACAAAAGCGAGGGAAACGGCATTCAATAATTCATCTCTGGTCAATCCGAGAAGTTTCCCTACCACAGCAGTTGAGGCAATTTTTACCAGAATTACGTGGTCAAGCCCTACCTTGTTGAAAGAGTTTTCCAGCGCAAGTACGCCCTGAATTTCATGGGCCCGGATCATGGCATCCAAAACAGCCTTCATCATGATTGGTTTTTTTCCGGAAGCCACCGCTGTCCGTGACAACCAGTCTGCGGTGGCCAGTATCCCTCCCAGATTATCTGACGGGTGTCCCCACTCTGCAGCCAGCCAGGTATCATTAAAATCAAGCCAGCGGACGAGCGTTCCAATATTGAAAGCAGCCTGAACAGGATCCAGCTGATACGCGGTACCGGGCACTTTTGCACCGTTGGGCACCACTGTGCCGGGAACAACCGGTCCAAGCAATTTAGTACATGCCGGATAGGTTAACGCCTCAAAGCCACAACCCAGGGTATCAACCAGGCAATAATGGGCTGTCGCCCATGCCAGGTCACTTTTGATTTCATAATCAAGTACATAATCAACGATATCAGCCACTACCTTATCATATTCGGGCCGTTCGTTGGATATAAATGTTGACATACTATTCGTTTTTAATTGCTTCTGTAAAAGCAAGGTATTGTTTCAATAAATTCTTAAATCCGGTTAAGCCGGACGTATTTATTACCGCTTAGCGATGTTCGACAGGAACAAACGGCCGATCGTCAGGCCCCGTGTAGTTGGCACTGGGACGGATAATTTTCCCATCCTGGCGTTGCTCAATGATATGTGCACTCCAGCCGGTAATGCGGCTGATAACAAATAATGGTGTGAAGAACAATGTCGGAATATGCATCTGGTGGTAACAAACCGCTGAAAACCAATCAAGATTAGGAAACATCTTCTTTTCTTCCCACATCACACTTTCCAGCCTTTCTGCAATATTGTATAACTTCATATCACCACTTTCTTCCGAAAGCTCCCTGGCCATACGCTTCACGACCACATTTCTGGGATCAGAAACCGTATAGACAGGATGTCCGAAGCCAATAATTACTTCTTTGTTAGCGAGTCGTTTTCTTATATCTGCTTCTGCTTCGTCAGGATTTTCATACCGGCTTTGAATATCAAAAGCCACTTCATTGGCTCCCCCATGCTTTGGCCCACGCAATGCACCAATCGCACCGGCTACCGCTGAATAAATATCTGAACCCGTCCCGGCTATCACGCGAGCCGTAAATGTACTGGCATTAAACTCATGTTCAGCATATAGATTAAGTGAAATCTGCATGGCTTTAACCCAAGCATCGGAAGGCTTTTTGCCATGGAGAAGATGCAGAAAATGCCCTCCTACCGTGTCGTCATCGGTTTCGGTTTCAATCTGGCGGCCATTCTGGGTATAATGATGCCAGTAAAGCAGTGCTGACCCAAATGATGCCATTAGTTTATCAGCAATATCTCGTGTTCCTGCCAATGGGTGGTCATCTTTCTCCGGTTTGAATGTTCCAAGAACAGAAACATATGTTCTCAGCACGTCCATGGGATGTGCAGCGGCAGGTATGTTTTCCAGTACTTTCCGTGAGGCTTTGGAAAGTCCTCTGAGTCCCTGGAGTTTTATACGATAATTGCTTAATTCAGGAATTGCTGGCAGCTTGCCATGAATCAGCAGATAGGCGGTTTCCTCAAAAGAAGCTTTCTCTGCCAGCTCCAGGATATCATAGCCACGATAATGCAGATCGTTGCCGGTTTTCCCGACAGTACACAGCGCGGTATTCCCGGCAACAACACCCGAAAGCGCTACACTTTTTTTAGGTTTAAAGATTAAAGGTTCGGAAGTCATCGGTTAGGTAATATTGTAATAAATCACAAAAATTGAACTATACCGACAATTTAATGTATTTGATCGAATAAATAAATTATTCGGGCGATAATTCGCCCTCGTAAACTCTGACCGCCGGACCCGTTAGCCATATATTGCTGAAGGCTCCTTCACCTGTGCTTTCAAATCGTACATTCAACTGGCCTCCTTCTACTTGTACATCGACTGAGTTATCGGATCCATTTCTTGCATAATGCGACAAAACCGCTGCAGTGGCCCCCGTACCACAGGAATAAGTCTCGTCTTCCACTCCCCGTTCATAGGTTCTGATTCTAATGGTATTCCTGGATTTTACTTCGACAAAATTAACATTGGTTCCCCCTTTTGGCCCGTATATCTCCCCGTATCGAATAGATTTCCCTGTTTCAAACACTGGTTCTTTGGTGACGTCCTCCACATAAGTTATATAATGCGGCGATCCTGTATTGAGAAAATCATGATCCTCGTGACGGATAATCCCGTCCACATCGCTCATTTTAAGGCTAATTACCTCTGGTGTTACTACCGCTTCATGTGGCCCATCAACAGCGATAAAACTGGTTTCTTCGTTACAGATTCCTAAATCAGAGGCGAATCGCACCGCACATCTCCCTCCATTTCCGCACATACTTCCTTCTTGTCCATCTGCGTTAAAATACACCATTCTGAAGTCAAATCCCTCTGCTTTCCGGATGAGAATTAATCCATCCCCACCAATACCGAAACGACGGTCACACAGGCGTGCAATGAAATCTATAGAAGATGGAAAAGTATTTGTACGGTCATCAACCATGATAAAATCATTGCCTGTACCTTGATATTTATAAAAATGTATCAGCATTAGAAATGGTATTTAATCGGGATATTCTGAAAACACAAAAATAGAATTTTTAATTCGTGAATTACATGAGTCATAAGGTAAGACCATATTTTTAATGCCCGTCAGGCAGCTATGATCGAGCAAGGCAGCTGAAAGAATTAAAATATTAATTACCCTGATCATCAATTGGCTGAGATCTGCTTAAATTGTGCTCAAATAGTGGAGTCCGGTTATCTGAAACATTAAAGTTTAAATAATTTAATCACCTACCTTTCTGATTATGAACACTACGGACTTTAATAAACACAAGGAAAAGGTAATTTTGCCTTTAATTTTAATGGTATTGACAGGAATAAGCGCTTGTCAAAAACAGCAAGAAATGAAAAAAGAATACAATTGGCCGGATGGAGTTACAGCACCGGTTGCCGAGAAAAAAGAACATTTCCGAATTATTCATGGTGACACGGTAGCAGATCCGTACTACTGGATGATTGATTTTTTTAAAGAAGGACCCGATAGTGCTCAGGTCATTGAGTACCTCACTGCCGAAAATGCCTACCTGGATACCATGATGAGTGGAAATAAACAATTCAGGGAAGACCTTTTCAATGAAATGAAAAGCCGCATTCAGGAAAAGGATGAGAGTGTTCCTGTATTTAAAAATGGCTATTATTATTATACCCGAACTGAAGAAGGCAAACAGTATTATAAATATTGCCGGAAGAAAGGCACACTCGATGCTACTGAGGAAGTGCTTGCGGATGTAGACGCCATGGCGGAAGGTTTCGCCTACTATCAAATCGGAGGTTTTAGTATCAGTCCAGACAATAAACTGATGGTTTATGGGGTAGATACACTTTCCAGACGACAATATGATCTTTATGTAAAAAATCTGGAAACGGGAGAAATATTACCCGATAAAATATCCAATACCAGCGGCTATGGGGTATGGGCGAAAGACAACAAAACGTTTTTCTATACTTTTCAGAATGTAAAAACATTACTGACAGAGCAGATACGCAGGCATACACTGGGTACTGACTCCAATAAAGATGTTACTGTTTATCATGAAAAGGACAATTCCAATTACATTGGCGTTGAAAAATCCCGCTCTGGTGAATACATCATGGTGATCTCCCAGGCTACTATGTCTTCGGAATACCGTTTTCTGAAAGCTGATAATCCTACCGGAGAATTTAAACTTTTCCAGCCAAGAATGAATGATGTTCTCTACTCTATAGAGCCACAGGAAGACCGCTTTCTTATTCTGACCAACGACAATGCGCAAAATTTTAAGCTCATGGAGTCTCCATTGGACAAAACGGGCAAGGAAAACTGGAAAGAAGTAATTCCGCATCGTAAAGATGTTTTACTTAGCAATGTAGATGGATTCAAGGATTTCCTTGTTTTGAGTGAAAGGAAAAACGGACTGGTACAAATCAGGCTGATTGATAAGGTTTCAGGTAATGATCATTATCTGGATTTTGGCGAGCCCACGTATCAGGCCGGATTAGGATCTAATCCAGAGTATGACACAAAAACGATTCGCTATAGCTTTTCTTCCATGATCACCCCCAACTCTGTATATGATTACAGTGTGGCAACCAAAGAAAAAACGCTGATGAAACAACAGCCTGTTCTTGGAGGGTACAATCCGGATGACTATTTAACTGAAAGGCTCTACATCAAAGCCCGTGACGGCGTTTCGGTACCTGTTTCAATAGTTTATAAAAAAGGGTTCAATAAAGATGGAAGCGCTCCATTGCTTCTGTACGCTTATGGATCCTATGGTTACAGTATGGATGCAGCATTCAGCAGCAATCGTCTCAGTTTACTCAACAGGGGTTTTGCCTTTGCAATCGCTCATATCAGAGGCGGGGAAGAAATGGGTCGTGATTGGTACGAAAACGGCAAAATGATGCATAAGAAAAACACTTTCAATGATTTTATAGATTGTGCTGACGAATTGGTAAAGCTTAACTATACATCTCCAGCGCATCTCTATGCCAACGGAGGAAGCGCAGGAGGTTTATTGATGGGTGCTGTAGCCAACATGCGCCCCGACCTCTTCAACGGTATTATTGCAGATGTACCCTTTGTAGACGTGGTCAACACCATGCTTGATGAAAGTATCCCGCTAACTACCAATGAGTATGACGAATGGGGGAACCCAAATAATAAAGAAGCATTTGAGTATATCAAAAGCTATTCGCCCTATGAAAATATTGAAGCAAAAGAGTATCCGCATTTGCTGGTAACTACCGGCCTTCACGATAGTCAGGTACAGTATTTTGAACCAGCGAAATGGGTCGCCAAATTAAGAGCAACCAAAACCGGTGACTCGCTGCTGTTCTTACATACCAATATGGATTTTGGACATGGAGGAGCATCCGGAAGATTTGAGTATCTGAAAGATATAGCGCTTATGTATGCATTTATATTTTCACTGGAGGGAATTACCCAATAACTTTCATTCTCAACAAAAAATGGCTGCCAGTGCGGGCAGCCATTTTTTGTTATTGAACCATGAATGAAATCGGAAGGTTAAACCGCTCGGCAATAATTTCACCGTCCTGCCTGGCCGGAGTCCAAGGTGGCATATTTCTGATTACTCTTAACGCTTCCTCATTCAGATCTTTTGCAGCGCCTTCTTCAATTTTCAGATCGCTCAGCGTTCCATCTTCATTAACCAGAAAGGAAGTAATCACCTTACCACCTGCGCCCCTGCGGGAAGATCCCGAAGGATAGCGCATATTTTTTGCCAGATATTCATACATTTTCTGTTTTCCGCCAGGAAAAGAAGGCTCTTCAGTATAGGTATAATAAGTGATTTTTTTTCCGGTCTGATCAAAACAGCTGCCTTCTTTCCACGTGCCGTCTTCATAACGGTCAACTCTTTTTTTATGACCGTTTTCCCAGTAGGTAACAAACTCCCCGGTCAGTTTCCCGTCGGCATATTCTTCCTCAGACCTTACATTGCCGTTCGGAAACCATTGTTTGGCTGTCCCTTGCTGAATTACCGCCTTGCGATCTTCATCCTGAAATTTATAGAATTCCTCTGAACGAATCCGGTGGTCGGCAAAAAAACTTCTCTTTACCACCTGGCCCGGTTTCGAGGGCACCATGCGTAGCAACACATAGTAATCGGCCTGTGCCGCCTGCTGCACTTTTTCATGTTGATTGTTATAATAAGTTGTGTCCTGCGCCGACAGCTCATTCAGAAGAAAGAAAGCCGCAATTCCGTAAAAGATATGCTTCATATCTGTGTGTTAAATAAAGTTGATATAAAATATAAATATTTGCGCAACAATATAAAAATACTGAAAATGCATATCACAAAAAAAGGTATCCGATTAACGGATACCCTGTAAAAATTATAGAAAGACAGTCGCTGCTACAGCGCGCCTTCTTTGATCTCTTCCACCACACCCGGATCCAGCAAGGTTGAGATGTCACCCAGACTGGATGTTTCACCTTCAGCTATTTTACGAAGAATGCGACGCATGATTTTTCCTGATCGTGTTTTCGGCAATCCTGTCACAAACTGTACTTTGTCCGGCTTTGCAATCGGACCGATCAGCCGTGAAACCGTTGCGGCGATGTCCTTTCTGAGTAATTCGGGTTCATCAGGTTTGCGATCCATGATAATGTAGGCATAAATACCCTGGCCTTTGATATCATGAGGATAACCAACGATAGCCGACTCTACTACACCCAGGTGCATATTGATCGCGTTTTCAACTTCAGCAGTACCAATACGGTGCCCAGATACATTGAGAACATCATCCACCCTACCAGTAATGCGGTAGAATCCATCCTCATCTCTTAAACAACCATCACCTGTAAAGTACAGATTGGGATAGGTAGAGAAATAGGTCTGCTTGCAACGCTCATGGTCTCCATAAGTTGTTCTTAGCATACCTGGCCAAGGAAACTTAATACAAAGGTTTCCACCCACGCCATTTCCTTCTATTTCCACACCACTTTCATCTGCCAGATAAGGTTGAATACCTGGTAATGGCAACGTTGCGTAACTCGGTTTTTCAGGAGTAATACCTGCGAGTGGCGAGATCATAATACCACCTGTTTCGGTTTGCCACCAGGTATCTACCAACGGACAGTTTCCTTTACCGATGTTATTTTTGAACCATTGCCAGGCCTCCTCATTAATTGGCTCACCCACTGAACCTAATTTGGTAAGGGAAGACAAATCATGATCCTTTACGTAGGAAAGACCTTGTCCCATTAGCGAACGTATGGCTGTTGGTGCGGTATACAGGATATTAACTTTATGTTTGTCAACGATATCCCACATGCGACCCGCATCTGGATAAGTGGGCACACCTTCAAACATAATATTGGTAGCACCCGCACAAAGCGGGCCGTAAACGATATAACTATGGCCGGTTATCCAGCCAATGTCAGCAGTACAGAAGTATACCTCACCCGGATTGTATTGAAATACATTCTGGAAGGTATAAGTCGCATAGACCATATATCCGCCTGTTGTATGCACAACACCCTTAGGTTTACCGGTTGATCCTGAGGTATATAATATAAACAACGTGTCTTCAGCATCCATTTCCTCAGCAGGACACACATTGCTCACATGCTTGATTTCCTCTTCCCACCACATATCACGCCCTTTCATCATAGATATAGGGGTACGGGTACGGGTCATTACGATTACACGCTCAACAGTACTGCAATGCTCAAGGGCATTGTCCACTGTTTCTTTCATTGGAATCACCTTACTTCCTCTGTATGAGCCGTCAGAAGTAATTACCATTTTACATCCAGAGTCATTAATACGCTCTGAAATTGATTTCGCTGAAAACCCGCCAAAAACCACGGAATGAATAGCACCGATTCTAGCGCAGGCCAGCACTGCCACCGCCAATTCCGGAACCATCGGAAGGTAGATACATACACGATCACCTTTTTGAACTCCGTATTTTTTCAACACATTGGCAAATCTGCAGACACGGTCATGCAGCATGGCGTAGGTGATGGTTACTGCATCATCTTCAGGATCGTTCGGCTCCCAGATGATAGCGGGAACGTCAGCTTTGTCTGCCAGATGGCGGTCCAGAGCGTTTTCTGTAATATTGAGTTTTCCTCCCTCAAACCACTTAATTTTTGGCTCTGCAAAATTCCAGTCTAATACTTTTTTCCAAGGTTTGCGCCATTGAAATTCCTGAGCAATCTCGGCCCAAAACTCCTCCGGATCATCCACACTTTTCTTATAGGCTGTCTGATATTCCTCAAAACTTCTGATTATCATAAGGTTATCATTAAGGTTAATTAGTAATATAATTTAGAATACACAGGTGTTTCGTTTACAATCTCGTGTAAATCCCAAATATCCGAATATTTTTCCTTATTTGAGGAAAATTTTCTTTAACCTTCTTCATATTCTTCATTGAATGTATACCACCCGAATAAAGCGAATCCAACAGCGATTGGTATATAGATAGTAATGATCACCGGCCAGAATATAGGAGCATCTTCAGGAACTCCTGCTCCGATTTCTGAAATTGCAGTGGATATTACGTAGTAGAGTGACAGAATACTGATCAGTATCCAGATGATGCCTGCATATTTTTTAACAATTCTCATAGATTTGAAATTTTAGTACTTTTTAAAAGTTATAATTCTTCCTCTTGCACTGGCTTATTGGATAGATACAATGAGCCAATTACAAAACAAACTGCCGCTACAATTATAACATAGGTCAGGCCCGATAGTGGATCTCCATCCGGATTGCTGCCAGTTTTAGAAGCTTCAAAGAAACGAGTGGCGATTGCAGGGGTCAAACCTCCAAATATTCCGTTCCCAATATGGTAAGGCAGAGACATAGAAGTATACCTGATGCGGGTAGGAAACAATTCAACCAAAAATGCAGCGATGGGACCATAGACCATTGTCACAAATATGACCTGTATAAAAATCAGCAAAACCATCCACGCAAAACCCGAATTGCTTAATAACGTAGATTTGATTTCTGAAATAGAATTTCCTGCATTATCACTGATAGATTCCATTTGCTGAATTGTCCCATCAGCAAACAATCTTTCAGTGACAGATGTAGTAATGATTTTCCCATCATGTTCCTCAGTAGTTATAACAGGGGCAGCCACACTCACTTCCGTTTTGAGGGACAAATCCGCCAGGTTGTACATCGCACTATATATGGGCCGGTACGCCAGACAGGCAATTAACAATCCTGCCATCATGATCCATTTCCTGCCAATCTTATCTGATAATGATCCGAAAACCACAAAAAACGGGGTTCCCAGCATTAAGGCAATGACAATAATATAATTTACCTGAACACTGTCGATTTTACAGGTTTGTTGTATAAAAGACATTGCATAAAACTGACCTGTATACCATACTACACCCTGACCCATTGCTGCACCAAATAAGGCTAGCAACACCATTTTCAGATTCCGCTTGTTGCCAAATGATTCTTTCAATGGATTGACAGATACTTTCCCCTCGTTTTTCAATTTAGTAAACATGGGAGACTCGTGCATTTTTAATCGAATAAAAGTGGACACACCTACCAAAGCAGAAGATAACAGGAAAGGAATTCTCCACCCCCAGTCCCGGAACGCAGCTTCACCCAGGGCAGTACGCGTTACAAGTATTACAATGAGTGAAAGGAATAAACCGGCCGTGGCTGTGGTCTGTATCCATGAAGTATAAAAACCGCGGCGATTGGCAGGAGAGTGTTCTGCCACATAGGTAGCCGCACCTCCATATTCCCCCCCAAGAGCCAAACCTTGCAACATTCGCAAGGCAAGAACCAGAATAGGTGCTGCAACTCCTATGGTAGCGTACCCGGGTATAAGACCAATTAAAAAAGTAGAACCACCCATAATCAGCAAAGTAACCAGAAAGGTGTATTTTCTTCCAACAATATCACCAAGCCTTCCAAATACGAGCGCACCAAATGGACGGACAATAAAACCCGCGGCAAAAGTTAGTAATGTATTGAGAAAAGCGATTGTAGGGTTGTCCTGAGGAAAAAACTGGACAGACAAAATGGTGGCGAGACTACCAAAAATGTAAAAATCATACCACTCAATTAATGTTCCTACTGAGGACGAAGTGATAACCGTCCAAATACCGGATTTTTTTTCTACTGACATAAAAGTTAAACTAATTAGAATGAACCTGTATTTCCTGTTCAATCTTTATAAATCAATTTTGTTGGCTTATTTACTTTAATAATTATAAAATAATCATAAAAAAACGCATCGGTATTCATATATCCGAAAACCAAATGGAATATGTCGGTAGTTATGTACCTATGTAATTTGGTAACGATCTCAGATAAAACCGCCGGAAATTACGACTCAGTATTAACTTTGCCGTTTCATCAGCCAATACCATATGACGAATCAGGAGTTATATTCAGAATTTCGACTTTCAGAAGAGGATAAGAAATTCATTACGGAACACTTGCACCAGCATACGGATCAACTGGCGTTTAGTTTACCACGTACTGCTAAAAGCAAAATACTGATTCACCAGATTCAGGCTCGTAAAAAGTATAAGTCCAAACTTCCTACCTGGTATCAAAACCCTGATCTGATATTTCCAAATAGTCTTTCGCTTGAACAATGCTCCTCAGAAGCAACTGCCCGATTCAAACAGCAGTTAATAGGAGGAAATACCTTGATCGATATGACGGGAGGCCTCGGTGTCGACACATTTTTTCTATCAGCCGCATTTCAGCAAACCATTTATTTTGAAAAACAGGAAGATCTTGTAGAATTGGCAAGACATAATTTCAAATCCGCAGGCTTGAATAATATTACCTGTATACATGCTGACGCAACGCAATACCTAACAGAAAATCCTTTGCAGGCTGATTGGATATATATTGATCCGGCTCGCCGGGATGAAGCACAAAGAAAGGTGTTTCATCTGAGCGACTGTACACCGGACATTCTCCAGCATTTACCTTTGTTACATTCACTTGCCCCTGACATCCTGATCAAAACATCTCCTGTCCTTGATATCGATCTGACAATCAAACACCTTCCGGGGGTAAATGCTGTTTATGTAATCGGTTTTGAGCAGGAATGCAAAGAGGTATTATATCATATAAGGAGAGAACAAACTTTATCACCCGAAGACACGCCGATTCATTCGGTAATTTTGAATAAAGAGGGAATTGTAACGCACAAAACTGTTACAACCAAAAAAGCTGAAACCCAGCATCAGGTCACTTTTTCGGATCCACTTGAGTTTCTATATGAACCCCACGCGGCGGTTCTTAAAGGAGGCGGTTTAAAAACAATTACAGCGCATTATCCCGTACGAAAACTCTCAACCAACAGTCATATTTATACTTCAGAAGCTCCTGTTTCAGCATTTCCGGGAAGAATGTTTAAAATACTGGGAATAGTTAAACCAGATGCCAGATCCATTCAGCCCTATCTTGAAAATAACCGAAAGGCACATCTGACTGTTCGTAACTTTCCTGCTTCAGTGAGTGACCTGAGAAACAAATTGCGTCTAAAAGAAGGTGGTGACAGGTATTTATTTGCGACAACATTAGCAGATAACCATAAAGTTATCATCGTCACAGAAAAATTTTACAATTAAAAATGAACATTTCTCTACACACTAAAGTTGTAGGATTAGATTCAAATTTGACTATTATGAAAACGAAATCGCTTCTATTAAGCCTCTTTGCATGTGCTTTTTTCACTCTTCTGACTTTCAATATTCAAGCACAGTCAGTTACCACTGCGCGTCAGGTGGTAGATAAACAGGAATATAACGGACTTGTTTTACACTCAAGTATACCTGATAAAGATTTAGCAGATTACTGGCAGGAATACCTGAAGCAATTCGGGAAAGTGAAAGGAAATAAAAACAATACCACAGTAAGCAATGCAAATATCAGACGAATGAGCAGCCAGCCAGTACAGATTGTCAGTGCTGTATCAGGCAGTAAAGGTTCATCACAGGTTTTTGCAGCGTTTCAGGTGGAAGGCACTTATGTTGCCGGCGTTTCTGATCGCTACTACCGTGACGCAGAAGACCTACTAAAAGATTTTGCGCTATTTGCTGCAGAACGGGATGAAGTAAAACTGGCTCAGACCAATTTGAAAGACACCAGCAAGGAAACTAATAAGTTGAAAAAAGACGGTGATAAGCTGGCTAAAAAAATCCAGAAAACAGAAAAAGATTTGGAGAAGATGCGGCAAGAGCTAAGCCAGAATGCCCAGAAACAACAAGATATGGCAGCAGAGCTAAATCGTAAAAAAAGCGATCTGGAATCTGTAAAATCCAGGGTTAGAAATTAGGGAAAGCCTTTATTAACAGGCATATTGAGTACCAGCGGCTGGGGACATACTGTTTCCAGCCGCTGGTTTTTAGTTTTGAGCTGAGAAAAAAGCAACGGTGAATTGTTAAACACAAGATACACATCAACATTTTCTGTATTTTATAAATACGGTTTTCAATTATATTTTACCGTAAATGTTCTACTTTCGTAGACAAATAAGTATGACGTTACCAATATCACAAAGAATTTTAAACTGTCAGTTATGAGAAAAATTCTATACTATTCGATATTCGGCTGCCTGCTCCACCTGGGCGCCTGCAACAGTGTCAAACAATCCACTTCTGCAACAAACAATCAAAACACAGGGACATCAGACGCTATTACGGATAAAAAATGGAAGCTGATAGAGCTGTCGGGCAGCCCGGTTGCAGATGAAATCAACGGAAAGCAACCCTTTATTCTGTTGCATGCAGCGGATAGCCGTTATTCTGCTACGGCTGGCTGTAATGGTTTAGGAGGTACATTTAGCCTATCAGGGAATAATGGTATAAAATTCTCACAAGGTATGTCTACAATGATGGCCTGTGAACATATGGATATCGAGACCGGACTCAATAAAGCGCTGTTAATAACTGACAACTACACGGTTAGCGGCAACATTCTATCACTCAACAAAGCCCGTATGGCTCCACTTGCCCGGTTTGAAGCAGTAGAGAACAGTACACAAACCCACGCACTGAATGGTACCTGGGAATTAAATTATATATCAGGTTCGCGGATTGCCTTTGAGGGACTCTACCCCGGTAAAAAACCCAGAATAACCTTTAATGTGCCAGATTCCAAAGCCAATGGTAACAGTAGCTGTAATGATTATAGCACCACTTTCCAAATCGACGGTAACACTATTAAGTTTAATGACCCCGTCAGTACAGAAATGGCCTGTGAAGGAAATGGTGAAGCTGCTTTCTTCAGCACGCTGAAAACGATTTCGGGGTATAGTATCAGCGGTACAACACTTAACCTGATTATGGGTGATATAGCGGTGATGCGCCTGGAGAAGAAATAGTATCGCAAAGGGAGTTTGCCATCTTTGATGTATGTAACATGGGACTTATTATCTGTAGTGGCTATTGCTTAAAGGACAACAAATACGGAATGGCTGGTAAAGGAGTATCTGAAAAGCGATGACCTGAAGTATACCCATTGTGTCAACTGCTACTGGAATGAATCATACCAGCGGAATTTAAAGTCGTCTGCTGACAGCTATGTATTGCATATTGACCATCTTAATACAAGTATATGAAATACCAATACAGACTTCTGCCAATCATCTTTATCTGCCTGCTCATGACAGCCTGTGACAAAGGGGATGAACTTATTTCCGGTAACTATCAGCGCGGCGATTTGATAGTGACTGCTGAAAAAGGTACGCTGACCAAAGATGAGATTATCGAACGGGTCACGGATCTGCCCGCTGGCAGTTTTGCGCAATATGACGTAAGCTTTGAGGTCGTCACCTACCGCACTGAATACATGGGCAAACCCATTGATAGCCGTGGCCTGTTAATATTGCCCCAAAATACAGAAAAGACCCGTTTGGTAATGTACTGCCACGGCACTGAACTTCCCTCCGTAAGGCTGAATGTCGAAAAAATAACACCATCGTTATATGATGGGGGAAAGGAAGACTTCCATGACGTGCGCAATATGGGTTTAGGCTGGGCTACGGCTGGCTACGCCGTGTTTATTCCGGACTATATTGGCTTTGGGCTAACTTTGGGGAAAGATCATCCGTATCTGTATTATCCCGAAATGTTTATCTCCAACATTGATGGTTTACTGGCTGTAAAGAAGGTATTCAGGCAGAAGAACATAGACTATGATAACAGACTGTTTTTGACTGGCTGGTCGCAAGGTGCCGGAGCCGCCCTTTCTGCCCATAAATACATACAAGAAAATTATGCAGATGATTTTACGGTTGTAGCGACCTCCGGCCTGGCTGGTCCCTATAATTTCAGCTACTTTGCCGAAACCTTTCTGGAAAGAAGAAAAGAAAGTATTGATGCATTGCCCATATTTTCCTGGGGATTGTATTCGTTGAATAAATTCTCTGCGCTGCGCCGCCCCACCGATCAGATCTACACTTATCAGGTCTATGATCAGTTTGCTTCCATTCTCGCCCCGTCCAAAATACCGGATGAAATTTTCAGTGACTATTTCTTAAATCATTGGGCGGATGGATCAGATGTTCTGTTGAAACAAACCCTTGTTGAAAATTCTTTTCATCAGGGCTGGAAACCCGTCGGCAAGGTCTTTCTGCATCATGGTGATGCAGATGATCTGGTTCCCTCCTACAACACAGACCATGCCTACAACGGTCTGAAAGCCGCCGGAGGAGATATAACAACCTATACTTATCCGGGTGGAGGACATCTTAGCGAACTTGGGAATTTTATTTCAAATACTTTAATGGATTTCAACCAGTTGAAATAATGAGAATACTTCTCCTCACCCTGATTGTACTCACAAACGCACTTGCGTCCGGTGCCCAAAACTCCATCCGCCCCAACATCTATTTGCAGGATATGCAGTATTACAATCCTGCATCTGTTGCTATTGACAGTAGTCAATCTTCACAGACAACCGTATATGGCAAATATAAATCGGTAGCCAATGAGGATGATATCTGGAAGAAACCCATGAATCTGTGGCTCAACCATGCCGGAAGGATTGCCCGAAGCAATTCATTTTATACGATCTCTTATGTGAACGACGTCTATTCATTCTATAACCGGAATGCTGTCTCCATTGGCTATGTAAAACAAATGCAAACGGGCAGATCATCGGTCCTTAGCCTTGGCGGGCGTATTGTCGGCAATTTCGACAACATCAACTGGGATAAATTCGAACTTCCCCATACCGAAAATGGTAGAACAAAGCGTTTCAACCCCGATCTTGATTTAGGAATTGCTTATCAATTCAAGAAATTCAGGGCTGGCCTGGGGGTTAAGAACATCATGGGCAATTCAAGCAAAACAGATGGCTCTACACTTCTGAAAAACCATAGGGAATTTAACATCAATCTAAGCTACCAGCAAAATATTGGCAGTCAGTTTTCCATTACTCCGTTTATGCTACTGGCCAACGAGCGCACTACATTGATTGACGCGGGCCTGTCCTTTTCCTTGCTGAACAGAATCAGAGCTGGCTATGCACTTCGGGTAAACGAATTAAAAAGCGTGATCACATTTGATGCTGATCTGTACAAAGGATTTAGTGTCGGTGTTGCTTATGACAGGTCTTCGCTGGTTTCGGATAAGAATTTTGATCTTGTGGTGAGATACAGAAGGTAAAAAACCTTTGGCCACATTCTGAACATTTCAAAACGTTCTCAGAAAATTGTATTCCGGCTTTCGACAAAACCCTTAGCTTGTATCGGTGCTGTTACCGGTACAAGCAAGAAAATGAATACAATTGACTGTATATAAGCATATTGAAATCAACGACAATGGATTATCATAAACCACATCCTTCTGTCAGGAATAAAAGGACGCAACAATTCTTTAAAAATCAGGATGTCTAAGTATAACTACTCTCAATAGCCTCGGAACCGAAAAGCAGTTTAAAAGCCGTAAACTCTAATCTCAACCGTGAAAACCCAGGGAAAACTTACAGTACAATTTCCCAACGCCTCTTTTTTTTCCAAACTCTTCCAACCATTTCAGTTCACAAGAACTCTTACACATTAGAATGATATTACAATTATATTTACACAGAAATATAATTGTGTTAGGATTTCGTTATTCTGATATTATAAAATGACTTTAAAAATGAAAAATAATAAATATCTAAACTGGCTCATATCGGCAGGCTGTGTGCTCGCACTCGCGGCATGCTCTGCAAATGACCCCATATCCGATCTTTCCCTGGAAGAAACACAGGTATATATGACAGATCGGGACAAAACGGTGAATTTTAAAGATTATAAAACTTTCAGTGTAGTAGATTCAGTGTTGATTTATGGTAACCAGGGTACCGGAACAGCGCTCACCGAAGTCGATGTAATGTTATTGAACCGAATTGTTCAGAATATGGAGAAACATGGCTATCAGTATGTTGCCGCTTCTCAAAAACCTGACGTAGGAATCAATGTTGCCCAGGTAAACAATTCATATGTCAATGTGGTATCACAGCCTGTCGGCTCCTACTGGGGAAGCTATTGGGGTGGCTGGGGAATGGGATATCCTTCCTATTACTCCTACTACACAGTCAATGAATCTTACTGGATGCTTGAGATGCTCGATTTCAAAAATGCCAACGTTGTAGATAAAGAGCTGAACGTAGTCTGGCGCTCACAGATACGCGGTGAAGGAATCAACGACAAAACACTTGTTCAGGGAATGGTTGATAAAATATTTGACCAGTCGGAGTATCTAAACATTAAATAGTAAAATTTCTGTTTTTTATGAAACGTCTGTTAAGTTTAATATTAATTTGTACAATTGCCCCCCTTATCTATTCATTTGGACAGGATAATCCACAGCTTTATAAGTTGCAATCTCCTTTTGAAAGATATCGTCACAATTCTATTACTGTGAGGGGTCTTGCCGCTTTACCATTGGGTGGATTATCTGATGGATATATTGACAAGTCATCGGTGAAGAATTACTCTGTTGCATTGGAGTGGCTTTTCCCAAACGCTCCTGTCTCCGCTGGTTTTGAAATAGGTAAAACCTATTTTGAAAAGCGGCTGCCTCGCGGTATGTATTCTAGTTCTGATTGGGATATATCGGCAGTACAGACCCGCACATTATCGTTAACTCCTATTCAGGGTTTTGTTAATTATAACATTAACGGAGTAAACAGTATTGTACAACCTTATGTGCAGGCAAGTGTTGGGGTCAATGTGGTTAATTACATCCTGTACCTGGGCAGTCTGGGTGACCAATACCAAAAACTCAGATTTGGTTACGGAATAGGAGCGGGATCCAAATTTTTGTTCAAAAGAGATGGCAAATTCGGTGCAGATATCAGAGTCCGGTATAACAACGCGACGTTTGATTACGGTTATTTAGAAAAAGGTGCGCCGCACGTTACAGCCTCATTTGGTTTATTTTACCGTTGGTGGTAAGCCCTCCAGGGGAGAATCACAACAGGTTCTCCCCTATCTTTATTCAGATTTATCTTTTGAGATTACCCACTCCTGACTATCTTTGTCAAATCTTTTTGCATAAACAGCGATGACAAAGCTTTCGGTCCGACACCTTCTGGGCATTAAAAATCTCACTGAAACCGATATTCAAATACTGTTAGACACAGCAGCCCAATTTAAAGAAGTAATAAACCGTCCTATCAAAAAAGTCCCTTCGTTACGAGACATTACGCTAGCGAATGTTTTTTTTGAAAACTCAACCAGGACACGGTTATCTTTTGAACTGGCAGAGAAAAGACTTTCTGCAGATATCATAAATTTTTCTGCGTCGGGAAGTTCGGTTAAAAAAGGAGAAACCCTTCTTGATACCGTCAATAATATCTTATCTATGAAAGTGGATATGATCGTGATGCGGCACAGCAGTCCTGGAGCACCGCATTACATCTCACGCCATATCAAGGCAAACATTATAAATGCAGGAGACGGCACGCATGAACACCCCACTCAGGCACTACTGGATGCTTTTTCCATCAAGGAAAAGCTAGGTGATCTTGCAGGTAAGAAAATCGCCATTATTGGAGACATCACACATTCACGTGTTGCATTGTCGAACATTTTCTGCCTTCAAAAACTGGGAGCAGAGGTAATGGTTTGCGGCCCTTCCACACTTATCCCTAAATATATAAATGCGCTTGGCGTAAAAGTCAGCCATAACGTAAGGGAAGCACTGCAATGGTGTGATGTGGCGAATGTATTGCGCATTCAGCTTGAGCGTCAGCAAATTAAATATTTTCCATCATTAAGGGAATATTCCCTTTATTTCGGGATCACCAAAAAAATGCTCGATGAGCTCGACAAGGAGATTATTCTCATGCACCCTGGCCCCATTAACAGAGGGGTTGAGTTATCATCTGATGCGGCTGATTCCGGACATTCGATTATTCTTAACCAGGTGGAAAATGGAGTAGCTACACGTATGTCTGTTTTGTATTCGCTTGCACAGCAACCCGCGTAAATACAGGTTGCTACATTGATCTGAAATCACTTACCAAAACTTTTCACTGAGGATATGATGAATATTTCGGCAGGTAATGATAATCTCAGGATTGTTACGGACAGGCTGATTTTACTTCCGTTGAACTATAGGCAGTTACGGAAATTTCTGAACAATAACCTTTCTCTCGAAAAGGAACTTGAGCTAAATCCTCGCCATCGGGTACTTTCTGAAAAACTAGAAGAAATTCTCGAAGAAGAAATAATTGTTAAAGTCCGTCAAAATCCGGAACAATATTATTTTCACACCATTTGGTTATTGATTCGGAAAAATGATTTAACAATTGTCGGTGATATCAACTGCAAAGATAAACCCAGCGTGTCAGGCGAAATAGAAATCGGTTATGAAACGATCGATGCTTATCAAAACCTGGGTTATATGACAGAAGCTATAGCAGGATTTGTTAATTGGCTAAGCACTTATTATCAGGTTAATACAATTCTTGCGATGACTGATGATGCTAATTTCGCGTCTGTTTCGGTTTTGAAAAAGAATAATTTTAAACCTTTCCTTTTAGCCGGTAATATTATCCGTTGGCAAAAAAATATCCGGAATAAAAATTAAATATTCCGGATAAATATAAGGGATCTACGCCAAAACGTGTATCATTTCATCAGCGGGCCTACGAACTTTCTTCAAATTCACCAGCCAATCACCAGCTTCTTCTCTGTAACCTAAAGGTAATAATGTAACTATCTTCAGATTTTGCTCTTCCAGATTAAGTAATTTATCAATGGACGGACCATCAAAACCCTCCATTGGGGTTGCATCAACTTTTTGTTCCGCAGCAGCTGCTATAGCCATGCCGAAGGCTATGTAAGCCTGGCGTGCAGCAAAATTAAAATTAGCTTCGTCCCCACGTGCCTCAAAAGTATTGAGAAGCATATTTTTATAATCATCCGTGGCACTTGCCGGTAATCCCCTTTCAGAATTATTATGTTCAAAAACCTTTTCTATCCTTTCTTTAAATTTACCACTCCAGGCAGCAAATACCAGCAAATGAGATGAATCTACAATTTGCTGCTGATTATAAGCCAATGGCAGAATTTGTTGCTTAATTTCAGGATTGGAAATAACCAAAATTTCAAATGGCTGCAGGCCGGATGAGGTAGGTGCCAACCGGGCAGCCTCAAGAATTGTCTGAACTTTGTCTTCAGAAACAGATTGGCCGTTCATTTTTTTTGTTGCATATCGCCAATTAAGGTCTTGGAGCAGCTTACTCATTATTATTTAAATTACGTTTATTAAAAAATTACTATTTTTCACTCTCATTAATATTTGAGAATATCTATAATAATTGATTTTAAAAAAGAATAGTTTATTTTTGATACCTATTTATTTAATGAAACTGGTTTCCTTTAGTATACCAACATAAACTAGTAAATATGAAAAATAATACAATAGATCCTATAACCATCTTACCTGACAGCACTCCTGCCTTTAGAAATCCGAAAGAATGCTCAACTCGGATACTGGCAATCAGGGATGCGCTGGATATACTAAGCGGAAAATGGAAAATTCCTATTATTGGTGTATTGGGATTTGGTAAAATGAGATTCAAGGAGCTTCAAAGGGAAATTCAAGGGATTACAGGAAAAATGCTTGCCAAAGAGCTTCGTGATTTAGAACTGAACCGACTTGTTACACGTACCGTGATAGATACAAAGCCTATATCAGTAGAATATGAACTTTCGGAATACGGGCACACATTAGGTAAAGTAATTGCAGAGTTGCATAATTGGGGGCTGCAACATCGTCATACAATTATGAATGAAGATTAGCCCCCAAGAGTTCTATTTTTTTAATATTTTCTTTGTCGATTGCCAGCCTTTTCCGGTCAACTTAATTAGATACTGACCGGAGCTCAAACTTTGCATAGGTATTTCCTCATGGATTCCATCAGGGATTTTCAACAAACAATTTCCACTAATATCAAAAACTTCAATACTGAAAGATGGATGAGAACCTGGAAATTTCAGAAAAGCCTGATCTTGCACCGGATTTGGATATAGAAGCAACTGAGGGATATTCTCAGTTGCTCGTGTAACCACGGAAATCCAGTCTGAATATGTAAATGTATTGTCCAAGTCCATTAATTTTAGCCGGTAGTATGCAACTTCGGGTAACACATCACCCGGATTCTTAAATTCGTCCAAAAAGTCATAGCTTTTCATACCTTCCCCCAACCGGGCTGAAACTTTTCCAATTGATTTAAATTCGTTTAAGGTACTCACACTACGCTCGATCTCAAATTCTTTGAAATTGACTTCATCCGCACTTTCCCATTTTAATGAGACACTGTGGGCATCTGTTGCCTGTCCGCTAAAGTTCAGCAGTGTAACCGGCAAAGATTCTGGAGCAGATTGACTTGTTACAAAAAATGTACTAAAACCATATACATTAAAAGAAACCTTCCAGATACCATTTGCTGCATCCAGTACAACATCATTAACACCTGGTGTAATAATTACCTGCTCTCCGGAAAACGGATCATCAAAACCTTCAGATGAAGTACCTCGGAATTGAACAATTTTTAAATTCTGGGGCAATGTCAATCCACGTGAATTACCAAAATGTTGATTGTAAATATCAAATTCTTCCTTTTTAAAATATAAAGTTATACGTGCAAATAAACCATCACTATTACCAGACGGCTTTATTTGACTATACCGCTTCACAAAGTTCCATCCTGCATCTGATATAACATTTGTTGGGGCCACTTGGGTATTAACAGAAAAAATAGTTCCGCCAGCGTTAGTAATTCCTTCAATTCTGGCGGCAAAGTCACAACCGTTATTCAAAACCGTGATTCCGTTAAATACAGGCATGTGAACCAGTATTTCATCACTTGATAAAGAGGTTGGCTCCGGAATTGTCTGAAATTCGTAGGCTCCTAAATCGACCTGTCCGTTAAAAAACCTTTGTTGTCCTGAAAGGTCCAGTCCATTATTTAAACCTGCCAGTAAGACATTATTTCCTTTATTGATAGCTGGTGAGCAGGAAGAAAGGGTAAAATCACCAGAAGAAGGATTTGAGAACTCAGGATTCGTATCAAAAATAAATTTAGACAGATCTACCGGCCATCCTTCCACAATACTATACCGGAGCGTCATAATGTTACTGTTTATTAAATGAATCTGGTTGTTATTCACAGCCGAGTTACCCCAGATTATCGAGTTACTTATATTGAGGCTGTTTGCAATCCCTCTACTAAATACACCCCCTCCATTGAGTTGGGATTGATTATTAGCAATCGTGGCATTTAATAAACTCGGTGTACCGCTCTGCTGATATAAACCACCACCTTCAATTGTAGCAATGTTATTTCCAACCAAAGTCGACAGTAAAACAGGGCTACCAATTCTCACATACACCCCACCTCCTCTTATTGCTGAATTATTGGTAATCAGGCAATTAAAAACGGATGGTGAATCTGCATTATTATACCATCCACCACCTTCACCTGCCACAGTATTATTCTCAATTACACAATTATATAATGATGGGTTACTGGCAACGTTATACCATCCCCCTCCACTGTTGCCGGTATTTCCTCTGATCTGAGTATCTTTTAATGAACAACTTCCACTCAAATTATACCATCCTCCTCCGTTTGTAGCCCGATTATTTTCAATAATAAGATTAGCAACATGAAATACACCACCAGCATTAAACCAGCCACCTCCTGCATTATTGACAATTTGAATTCCTCTAACGGACATGCCTCCTGTACCATTGGCGTTGCCCCCGGTAATAGTAAACCCATCAATCATATTTACATCTGTTGTTTCTCTAGTATCCACCGTCACGAGAACATGATAACTGTTTTCTGATTGGCTTTCAACTAAACCTGGAGTATCATTACCATTATAATCACCACTCAGAATCGTAGTATAAACGGAGGGATTCCTATCGTTAAGCCCGGCTGAATTATTATTATCAGGAAATCCTCCCAGTATTCTAACCCGTTTGCTAAGCAGAAAAAAACTATTTCTGTCAGCGTTCGCAGGGGTCATTGTATTTCCGCCGATATACATGGGTTTGTAGGTACCTTCTGCAACATACACTGCACTACCAGGAGCAGCGAGTTCAATCATTTTTTGCAAATCTCCACTAGCAGACTGCCAGGAAGTACCATTTCCCGTTGCCCCTTGCTTTACATAAAGAATGGGTGGACTACATGGAAAAACCTCACTGATAAGTGCAAATGACCCTTTACTATAGTTACCGTTTTCTTTGTGCCAGATTTTGAATCCTACAAAGTCCATGTACTCCTCAACCGATAGATCCACTAAATTACCTGTTCCCTGATAAACTATCTCACCCCCCCCCTCTATATGGTCACCAACCTGGTAATTCCCTACCGGAAATCCAGTAAGTCCTTTGAATACCGTGCTTTTTGCAATCATAAACGTGTGACCACCGGGGTTGTCCCATCGAAGTCTGATTGTACCACAACTGTTAAACTCAGCTGTGAAATTGCTTACTGCTGCAACAGGCGTTGCCTCTATTAAATTTTGTGACTTAACAAGTGCGCTGTAAGCATTTACCCGGCCTTTTCCCAGCAGACCCTCGAAAGCCTGATTCTTCGAATAGATATTGTCAGAAGAATGCAGGAGGACACTCCTTACATCATCACTACTCAGCTTTCCTTCGGCCATGCTCACAATCAGTGCTGCCACCCCACTTACATGCGGACTTGCAGCACTGGTTCCTGATGAATAGCCAAATCCGTTATTCACATTCATTGGGTGGGTACTTATAATTCTAGCAGTTCCGGAACCGTCCCCTCCAGGGGCAGAAATATCCACCCATTCTCCAAAAGACGAATAACTCGCTCTTGTGTCATTATGGCTTGTAGCGCCCACCGCAATCACGCGTTCATAGGCAGCCGGGAAAATCTTAGCGTTGAGATTGGAGTTCCCAGCGGAAAAGATTACCAAACCCTTATCAAGCACTGAACCTCCTCCATTTTCTATAAAGTAGTCGATTCCTTCCAGTGCTTCAATATTATAGGAATTAGGAGGGAGCGTTCCCCAGCTATTCTGGGCAATGGCAGCCCCCCGGTCTGCACTCCAGATAAATGCTCGTTTAATAGCTCTTGAAGAAAAACTGGAAGCATTGGCATTACTCACCTGGCAGCTCATTAGCATAACTCCCGATCCTGTAGTGCCATCACCACCAGCAATGCCACTGCCACGGTTATTGTTGTTATTGGCAGCTCCTATAATACCGGCCACATGGGTGCCATGATTACCAGGCGTAATTGCAGGTATGCTACTGTAAAAATTATAGCCAAATTTTTCACCGTTTTGTCCCACCCACATGTTCGAACGCAGGTCTGTATGCGTTGTATCAACTCCTGAATCAATAACAGCAACAATAACATTTTTTTTGCCAGTCTCAATAGCCCAAGCCTCCGGAAGATCTATATCTGAATCTATACTTCCATTGGTTTGCCCAGTGTTGTGGTAGTTCCACTGCTGATTAAACTGGGGGTCATTAAACACCACATCCTGCAGACCCATCATCTCTGTAACTCCAGCATTCAGGTGATTACTATTGACTACTATTTCGGGTTCAACAATTTCAAGCATTGAAGCTAATTCTCTGTAAGCAAGCATTGCTTTTTTTATGTCAGTTCCTTCAGGAAAATGAATCTGATACCATAAATGAAATCCCCATTTACGGTGTCGTTCAGCAAACTCCTTTTTGTAAAAAACTGTATCATAATCACTTACAATATCTACAACACCCCAACTTCTATTAAGAGAATCGAAATCTCTAAGGCCTGTCTGGAGATTTCCGGTATCAACTGTCTTCAAAAACGGTTCGGCATGAGGATAGAATTTAACAATCAAATGTCCGGGGACTAGTAAACTATCAGGAATTGCCATAAAATCAACGACCGGCCTCGAGCCCCTAACGACTCCATCTACCTGTGTATTTGGCACTACAATTACTGTGTCAGTTTTTAATTCTACCTTTGGTATAGTATCAGATTGTCCTGTTTCTGTCACATAAAATCCAGACTGCGGTATGAAGGTTCCTGAACTTTCTTCAGAAATTAGCTGCATATACACCATAACACCTGTTATGGCACAAAGAACACTTGTGTAGAAGTTTTTAATCATGTGAGTGAAGAGTTATAACGTTAAATATAATGTGCACTTGAGTGGGTGATATCGCCAGGAATACCGACTATAGTAGTCCATTTATTTCTTCCCAGATAGTATTGGCAACAATCTTATGGCCCTTTGCCGTAGGATGAATACCATCTGGCAAATTAAGTTCAGCCACACCACCAACGCCTTCAAGAATGAAAGGAATTAAATGGATTCGCTTATCAGCATTTGCAAGATCAGAATAAACGTCTTTAAAAGCCCTACTGTACTCTGGGCCCATGTTTGGTGGAATCTGCATGCCAGCAAGTACAATTACTGCATCAGGGTACTTTTTAATAACTTTATCGATAATTGATTTTAAGTTTTTCTTTGTTTCATCTACAGGAATACCTCTTAATCCATCATTTCCACCTAATTCCAGAATAAATACATCCACTTGATCTTCAAGCAGCCAATCAATCCGTGAGTTTCCGGAAGCTGTCGTTTCTCCACTCACACCCGCATTTACACATTCATACACCAGACCTGCAGAATCGACTTTTTGTTGTATTAATGAGGTAAAAGTTTCAGAAAGTTCAATACCATATCCTGCTGTAAGACTATTGCCAAAAAATAATATTCTCTTTTTATCTGTATTATTTTTTTCTGGAGTATTTATCTGCTTATGTTTATCCTCGGTGGTATTTTGATTGGTATCAGAACCACCACAGCCTATTGTCAACATGATAAAACAAATCAAAGCAATTCTCCCTAACTCACTCATAACAAATATTATTTAAAAAAACTTCTACAAGAAGTACGAATTTATTTTACAGCAAAAAAACCGTGTCCATGAAAATTATAAATAAACTCAAAAAACTTCATGTAAATTACTAGATTTATTTACAATAAATAAACACAATTAAATAATCTTATTGGTTTTTGAATAATATGCCACATATACTAAGAATTGAAAATGTAAAGAAATGTTATGGATCCGGAGAGAAAACTTTAAATATTCTCAGCGACATTAACCTGGAAATTATTTCTGGATCCATAAATGCAATAGTAGGGCCTTCAGGGAGTGGTAAAACCACTTTATTGGGACTATGCGCCGGTCTGGATAAGGTAACAGAAGGCAAAATACTTCTCAATGACATAGACCTTAAAACGCAGAGTGAGGATCAGTTGGCACAAATAAGGAATACCTACACAGGGTTTATTTTTCAGAATTTTCAGTTGATCCCTACCCTTACCGCACTGGAAAACGTAATGGTTCCTTTGGAACTAAACGGTAAAAAAAATGCAAAGGAAGCAGCAATGGAACTACTCGATAAAGTGGGCTTAGGTGATCGTATGGAACACTATCCGGTGCAGCTAAGCGGTGGGGAACAACAGAGAGTATCAATTGCCAGAGCTTTTGCCAACAAGCCTGCTATACTTTTTGCCGATGAACCTACCGGTAACCTCGATGCTGAAACCAGCGATAAAATTGTTAATCTTTTGTTTGACCTTAATAAAGAATCAGGCACTACCTTACTAATGGTAACGCATGATCTGGATCTGGCAGGTAAATGTCAGCGCATCATACAAATTAAAGGGGGGAAAATTATTTCTGATTTAGCAGTTCATCCTGATGCATAGTTACAGATCAATATTGAAATGGGTTGTCGTGATGGCCTGGAGAGACAGCAAACGAAACCTGGGCAGGCTTATCCTGTTTACGCTTTCTATTATACTTGGTATCAGTGGGCTGGTTTCAATTAATTCGCTCAACGAAAATATTGACCACAATATTAATGACCAGGCAGCGGAACTCCTGGGGGCAGACCTGGAAATTTCAAATGGCAGGGAACCTTCAGCGGCAGCATTAAATCTGATAGATTCTATTCCAGGACAAAAAGCCAGTGAACTGACCAGTGCATCCATGATCCTGTTCCCAAAAAACAATGGAACTCGTCTTGTTCAAGTTAGAGCGCTGGAAGGTGATTTCCCCTTTTATGGCGAACTTAATACCATTCCCGCATCTGCTGCACAAGTATTCAGGACAGGGGAATTTCAGGCGCTTGTAGATCAGACTTTGCTACTACAATACGGTATAAATCCTGGTGACTCTATAAAAGTAGGTGAACTGACATTTCACATTGCCGGAAAGCTTTTAGGTGCACCCGGTCAATCTGGAATTACTGCTTCAGTAGCGCCCGTTGTATATATCACAAAAAACTATTTTGAGGCAACAGGGCTATTGCAAAAAGGCAGTAGAATAAATTATCAGTACTACTTTAAGTTCTCCAATCCTCGGGAAACGGCATCCATAATCAAACATATTACTCCTAAGGTTGAAGCTGAAGATCTAAGAATAAGAACCATTGAGACGCAGAAGAAAGATACTGGAAGGTTTTTCGGTGATCTCACGCAATTTATGAGTTTAGTCGGTTTTGTTGCCTTGTTGCTGGGATGTATAGGCGTAGCTGGTTCTGTACAATTATATATAAAAGAAAAGTTTGCTACCATTGCCATTTTGCGATGTTTAGGAGCAACTGGAAATCAGGCTTTCCTGATTTATCTGGTCCAGATAGCAGGATTAGGTTTTTTCGGTTCATTACTTGGAGTCATGACCGCAGTTGGAATTCAGCAACTTTTTCCAATAGTTCTTCAAGATCTGATCCCTATTGAAATATCATCCAGGCTTTCTTATTTATCTATTTTAAGCGGCCTGTTTACCGGAACAGTCATCGCCATTTTATTTGGTTTACTACCCTTATTATCGATTCGTAAAATTGCCCCCTTGAATGTGCTGTCTGTTCCTTTCGCACCTGTTGCTAATCAAAGTGACAGAAGGGTCAGTATGCTGGTTTATTGCTTTATTATTCTGTTCATCTTCCTGTTTGCCTGGTGGCAACTTAATAAAATACTTCCTGCTTTTGCCTTTACGGTTGCAGCGGTGATGGTATTTCTAACATTGTGGGGAATAGCAACTTTGTTGATCCGATTTATTAAAACCAATTTCCCTTCGAACTGGCAATATTTGCCCCGGCAAGGACTTGCCAACTTGTATCGTCCAAATAATCAAACCGTTATATTAATAATTTCAATCGGGATCGCTACTACATTGCTAGGCCTTTTGTTCACCGTGCGTACACATCTGCTGAACAGTATCAGTCTCAATACAACCGGGGATCGCCCCAATATGGTCATGTTTGACATACAGACAGAGCAGCTGGATTCAATTCAGGGGTTAACAAAGAAAGAGCAGATGCCTGTTATTCAGACAGTTCCTATTATAAACATTCGACTGGAAAAACACAATCAGATTACCTACCAGAGTATGTTGGATGACAGTACAAAGCAGAAAAGAGTTCGGAATATGTTCAGCAGAGAATATCGCGTAACGTACCGTGATACGCTCAGTAGCAGTGAAAAGATTACCTCTGGAAAATGGACAAGTCACTACCAGACAGGAGAAGGCCTACCACCCGTTTCAGTGGAAAAGGGATTTGCCGAACGAAATGACTGGCAACTTGGCGATACACTGCTATTTAATGTACAAGGCAGAAGAATGGAATCTATAGTAGGTAGCTGGAGAGAAGTGAATTGGGGAAGTATGCAAACTAATTTTGTAGTCGTATTTCCTGACGGTGTGCTAGAAAATGCACCAAAATTCCATGTATTATTAACTAAGTTTGAAAATGAGGCACAATCGGCAGCATTTCAACAAAAAGTGGTGAAAGCTTTTCCAAATGTTTCAATTGTTGACCTTGGTCTGGTAATCAATGTAGTTACTATTGTCGCTGAAAAGGTGGGGACTGCTATTCGGTTTCTGGCCGGTTTTACCATTATTACCGGGTTTATCGTATTGATATCGTCCGTACTGGTAAGCAAGTATCAGCGATTAAAAGAAAGTATACTTTTAAGAACATTAGGGGCAACACGTCGGCAAGTAGTGATCATTACTGTGGTGGAATATTTCTTCCTTGGTCTAATCGCCGCAATTGTCGGTCTGTTACTTTCTTTAATTATCAGTTGGGCAATAGTTACGTTTAGTTTCAAATCTGAATTTCAGCCCGATCTTCTTCCTTTATTAATTTTGGGAATCGCTGTTCCATTCCTTACGATACTCATCGGAATGCTCAATACCCGATCTATATTAAATGGCTCTCCCCTCGAAGTATTGAGACAAGAGGGTTAATATTCATCGAAAAAGTACATGTTGTCACAGAGAAGAAGGAGGTGCTGGCCTGACCATAATCACTTCTTCTCTGTCAATAATAACCGCTCCATCTGGTAACCCCTTGGCTTTTCTGACATATTTTTTAGGAGTAACAATCACAGGACAAAGTGAATCATTTCTCCGTTTTGAATACCAGGCCGCCAACTCTGCAGCTCGTTCTATCACTCTACCGGGAGTTTTCCGGCCAGGCTGATTTCTGATTACCACGTGCGAGCCACTGACATCTCTGGCGTGCAGCCATAAGTCATCTTTCTTAGCAAACTGTCGGGTAAGCAGATCATTGTTTTTAGCATTCTTTCCTATAAAAATTGTGTAACCATCTACCACCAAAGTATTAAACAAATCGGCCTGATCCGGAGCATTGGAAGCCTTGGTAATGCCAGTAGATCTAAGATATTCTCTCAACTCTTTCACCTTATCAATAATATTAATCTGCTCCAGGTGATGAGAAAATGCGCTCAGTTCTGTTTCTCTTTTCTCGATATTGTCTTGCAGGTTCGTAATTTCAATCTGCTCGTTTTTCGCTTTTCTATAAAATGATTCAGCTAGTTTTTGCGGAGACACTCCTTTCTTTAAAGGAATGGTAATATGCTGATCTCTGTAAAAATCATATAGTTTTGCTTCCGTTTCATGTTCCCGGATCTGATGCAGGTTAGCCATGAGAATATTTCCGATTTCCTCATTGCGTGATCCATTTAGCAACAACTCGAGTCTACTGTAACTATGGCCCAGATAACTGTTGGTTTTCTCAACTGCTTTATGAATCATCCTGACTGCCTCAGCTTTCTCCTTTTCCAGATAATTCACTTTTGAGACACCAATGTAAAACGCATTCAAAGCCTGGATCGGGTCCGAATAAAAAATATCTTCTTCTGATAAACGAAGCAGGCTGAGAAACAGCTGGTGTTGCTGAACTGTCAGATAAAACTCCCCTGCCGTCAATTGGCTCAAAATTTCGTTCAATAGATTCCAACGAATGGCTGGATCAGATATATCAATCAACTTAGCCTTTAAATGGCTGTTAACTATGTTTCCGAAAGTAGGAAAAAGTGGTTCCCATCTGTTACCTGCGGCCAGGAAGGCATCATAACTTTGGTTAATCGGCCGGGCCAGTTCATTGATCTGCCAATTCCAATCAGATTTCAGGCGTTTTTGAAACAGGTCGATCACGCGGCCAGTCTGATCAAATAGCAGGCAGTTCGAACGATTGCCAAATAATTTAAATACCAGGCTATAACCGTTTTCAAAAGTCAGCAATATAGCTCTTTCATTCTCTGGCACGGTGATTTCGGCCAACCGTAAACCCTCCATCTGAGGAAATAGATTTACAGAGTTTCTTCTCGCCCGGTCAAAACGGTCAGGAACACTCAGACAGGCAAATTCCGGCTTCAAGGACGCCCTTATAAAAAATGGTGCATGTAATTCATCTTCCAACTTTATATCCCACACCAGTAGCAGCTCATCTTTCTCCTGCGTAAACGCTTCGACAAGGTATTTACCAATAAGTTGTTTCTCCAATACAGGAGCCAGTTGTTTGAGAAAATAATAATTATTATGCACCGTAGCCAGGTTTAAAATATGCCGCTTTCCATGTCACAAATCCGGAACAGGATTTTCAATATAAACAAAAGTAAAAGCCTGCTCCGTAATCCCACAGCAATCAATAGTAATTTTTCATTTACACGTAGTATTTTGAGCAATTTTAAGTTAAATTGTCCTTTGACGCTATTATGCCTACGGGGATATTGAACGTCATAGTCAATTAGCAAGGTCCAGGGATAGAAATAACTTAATCAGATATGAAAGTTCTAATCGTATGCACCAATCAGGCTTTAGATCCTATCAATCAGGAACAAACCGGCATTTGGTTTCCGGACCTGGTGCATTTTTATGATGAATTACAAAAAAAACGTATTCTGATAGATATTGCAAGCCCAGAAGGTGGACCCATACCCGTGGATGAAAAAAGTATTGATCTGAAAGATTCTGTCATTAAGAAATACTATGAAGATCCTGCATTCTGTCAATTATTTCAGCATTCGAAGGCGCTCACAGAGATCGACCCGCTTGATTATCGTATTATTTATTTTTGTGGCGGGTACGGAGCATTGTTTGATTTCACAGATAATCCCCTGGTGAATAATGCAATCAGAATTATTTATGAGCGTAACGGTACAGTAATCACTGTTGGCCACGGGGCAGCAGCTTTGCTACATGCAACATTATCGACAGGCGAATTATTAATCAAGGATAAATATCTGACGGCTTCCTCAGCGATGGAGGACAGGTTGCACAAGCTGACCAAGGATTTACCGTTTTATATAGAGGACAAACTGAAGGAACAAGGCGCACATTATACCAAGGCCCTCCTGCCATTTGTAGAGTACATTGAAATGGACGACCGGCTGATTACCGGTCAAAACCCGGCCTCTTCCAGAAAAGTGGCTTCAAAAGCATTGGAGGAATTATTTGAAAAATAAAAGTAGCCGATACTCATGAGCACGGCTACTTTAAAATGTATGAATACAGATCAGATATCTAATATATCTTTTTCTTTTGCTATAAATATCTGGTCAATTTTAGCGATAAAGCTATCGGTTACTTTCTGAATTTTGTCTTCTCCTCTCTTCACATCATCCTCCGAGACACCCTCTTTGGTCAATTTGCGTATGGAGTTATTGGCATCCTGACGAATATTCCTGATGTTTATTTTAGCCGTTTCTACTTCGGCTTTGGCACGTTTTACAAGATCCTTACGTCTTTCTTCTGTAAGAGGCGGCACGGAAATACGAATAAGATCACCATCATTAGAAGGAGAAAAGCCCAGGTTGCTATTACGGATTGCCTTTTCAATATCATTGATAATTTTCTTTTCAAAAGGCTTGATAGCGATGGTTCGGGCATCTGGCGTATTAACAGACGCAACGTTACTTAAAGGCGACATACTACCGTAGTATTCAATCTGAATACCGTCAAGCATTTGAGGAGAGGCCTTACCGGCTCTTACTTTAGCCAATTCAATAATCAGGTGCTTAATGGCACCTTCCATGGTTTCCTTCGCATCTTCGATATAAAGTTCTATATCTTCCATGATTTACTAATATAGTTGCTGTTAATTACTTACCAATGTTCCAACCTCCGCACCCTGCACCAGATTGAGCAGGTTTTCCTTTTTGTTCATATCAAAAACAAGGATCGGCAGATTATTTTCCTTACAAAGTGTAAAGGCCGTCAAATCCATAATTTTCAAATTTTTTGCCAAAGCCTCATCAAAAGACAGATGCTGATATTTTGAAGCTGTTGGATCCTTTTCCGGATCCGCAGTATAGATTCCATCTACTCTGGTACCTTTAAGTACTATATCTGCTTCAATTTCTATCGCTCTCAGGCTGGCAGTAGTGTCAGTGGTAAAATAGGGATTGCCTGTTCCTGCACCAAATATTACAACCCGTCCTTTTTCCAGATGCCTCATGGCTCTCCGGCGGATTAATGGTTCACATATTTGCTCCATATTGATTGCAGACATCAATCTGGTAAATATTCCATGCTTCTCAAGTGCGCTTTGAACAGCCATACCGTTAATTACGGTGGCAAGCATGCCCATGTGGTCACCTTGCACACGGTCAATCCCTGACTTTTCAACAGAAGCTCCCCGGAAAATATTTCCACCGCCAATAACAATGGCCACTTCTACACCGATATCTACAACTTTTTTAATTTCAACGGCATATTGATCTAAGATATTAAAATCAATAACCTGTGTTTTGTCTCCACCATTTAAGGCTTCACCGCTTAATTTTAAGAGTATCCGTTTGTATTTGGAGTTCGGCATGATGAATGTAGAAAAATTTGTTGCCGCAAAAATAAGCCTACATTTCTATTTTTTATAACAAATTAAGAAATCTTGTCACTGCTATGCTGAAATTAACCATTGATCAGTTAATAAATCAACGCCAGAAAGGTAAGCTTATGAAAATTGAATCAGTCGGCAAAGACAGGTTCATCTTGCTGATAAACAATTGATATTTCAGCTAAAATCCCTTTTATTTCCTCCACAGAGTGGCTCTCTACCAACTTCATCCGGAATGGTTTAAAATTAGTCAGACCCTTAAAATAATTTGTATAATGCCTGCGCATTTCAAATATACCTACGATGGGTCCTTTCCATTCTACTGAAAATAATAAATGTTTCAGACAAGCTGAGACACGCTGCTGTATTGAAGGTGGCAGTAATTTTTCACCGGTAGCCAGGTAATGTTTTATTTCATTAAATATCCATGGATTGCCAATCGAGGCCCGACCAATCATGATACCGTCAACCCCATAACGGAGTTTATACTCAAGTGCTTTTTCAGGGCTATCAATATCTCCGTTTCCAAAAATAGGAATTTTGATACGTTGATTTTCTTTAACCTTGGCGATCAGCCTCCAGTCTGCCTCCCCCTTATACATCTGTACGCGCGTACGTCCATGGATCGTTAAGGCCTGAATGCCGATATCCTGTAGCCTTTCAGCAACTTCTTCGATATTTTTGGTTGTATCATCCCACCCCAGGCGGGTCTTTACTGTTACAGGCAAATGGGTAGATTCCACCACCGATCTTGTCATGGAGACCATTTTTGGAATATCCTGAAGCAAAGCAGCCCCCGCGCCTTTACAGGCAACATTCTTTACAGGACAACCGTAATTTATATCAATCAGGTCAGGATGTGCTCGGGTGGCAATTTCAGCGCAAGTACCCATCGTCTCGATATCACTACCGAAAAGCTGAATTCCGATGGGCCTTTCATATTCAAAAATATCAAGCTTCTGCACACTTTTAGCAGCATCTCTAATCAAACCTTCTGACGAAATAAATTCGGTATACATCAGATCAGCGCCATTTTCTTTGCATACGGCACGAAATGGTGGATCACTGACATCTTCCATAGGCGCCAGTAGCAGTGGAAATTCACCCAGCTCAATTGTTCCGATTCTGACCATTATTCTAATTGTTGATGATATTGACTATCAGGTATAAACACTCCCTACCAAGTCAATCCACAGCTTATTGTTTGATTAATATTGAAATTAAACTGTAAATTTACAGGAATTATGTTACAAATGTCCAACCAATCTACATCACATGTTGCAGCGTCAACCTGGAGAAGTTTCCTGGTGCTCACTGGTTTTATCCTAATCGGCATGGCCGCTGGAAATATAATTTCTACGGCAATTGCCTATTTTATATTATCAACCGCAAACGCCCACCCTATTGAATCACTTCAGGCCCTCTTCATTACCCCTGAGCAAGTTCCCTATGGCTGGTGGCTGATGATGCTATTACAGGGGTTAACGCATATCGGAACTTATCTGGTTCCCTCAATACTGTTTGTGAAGTGGATTTTAAAAAAGGATATTCAGTGGTTTAACTTCCGCCCTTCACCCAAGCGATTATCCTGGCTTGCTTCAATCCTTATTGCAGTCAGTGTAATGCCGCTCAACAGCCGGATCATTGAGTGGAATAAAAACATGAAGTTGCCTGCTTTTCTGTCTGAGGTAGAAATATGGATGCAACAACAAGAGTTACGATTAGAACAACTCACTGAATTCCTGGTTACTTTTACTGGTTTGCCGCAACTCTTTGTTGGGTTATTTGTGATTGGTGTTATCGCCGCTATAGGTGAAGAAGTACTGTTCAGGGGAATCATACAGCGATTATTAACGCGGGCCTGGGCAAATCCTCATGTAGCAATCTGGGTGGCAGCTGTTATATTCAGTACAATTCATTTTCAATTTTACGGATTTTTCCCCAGGGTTTTGTTAGGAGCATTATTTGGCTATATTTACTATTGGACAGGCAATTTATCATGTGCTATACTGGCCCACTTTACCAATAATGCATTAACCGTCATTCTGTATTATATGTATAACACAGGGTATATCAGTGAAAACATCGACAAAATGGAGCCTGCCTCTCTGGGAATGTGTGGGATCTCACTTTTGGTTACAGGCGCCCTTATTTATATACTCAGGTCTGGAATTGAAAGAGATAAAATTATAAAATTAAATAACGAATAAGTTCGAGGTGCAACCTTTGGAGCTTACAACTCATCATCATTATGTTAGAAAACTGGGACAAGGTATTTGAAACCAATCAGGTAATAAGAGCCGAACAGATTAAGGACTTACTTGAAATAAATGACATTCAGGCTGTTATACTCAATAAGCAAACCAGCAGTTTTGTATTGGGTTATTGCGAGGTATATGTACCTAATGAAGTATCAGAGGCAGCTAAAAACATTTTAAAAAATGAGGAGGCATAAATTTGATAGCCTCAATAACCTTCAGCAAAGAGCAATTACCGCTTTGATTGGAGTTTCAATTATTTTGAGTGCCGTTTTATATAGTGATTTTACCTTTATGCTGCTGTTTTGCACCATCAGTGCAATGACTCAGCTGGAGTTTTATAAGTTATTAGGTCTGGATGGTAACCAGCCTCTTAAAACCTACGGAACAGTCTGTGGTGTTTTGCTGATCATATTAGCTTATCTGATTGAGAAAAATATTATTTCAGCAGAAAACTACTTTATTATCTGCCCGTTGCTAACGATGATATACTTCATCAAATTATATAAACGAAATGATCTGAAGCCATTTATGAACATTGCGTTTACATTTTTAGGGGTGATCTATGTAGCGCTGCCATTTTCACTCATGGTGGTACTGGCTTTAAGGGAAGGATTTTATAACTATGAAATTGTTCTGGGAAGTCTTCTACTGCTGTGGGCATCCGATATAGGCGGATATTTTGCAGGTTCACGGTATGGAAAACGTAAATTGTTTTTACGGATTTCCCCTAAAAAATCCTGGGAAGGCGCAATTGGAGGAGCTGTTTTTGCTGGAATTGTGGCATTTTTCCTGGGTATGTATTTTAACACCTTTCATCCTTGGGAGTGGTATTGTATTGGCGCGATTATTGTAGTTGCTGGTACCTATGGGGATCTGGTAGAATCTTTGTTCAAAAGAAGTATATCAATCAAAGATTCGGGTAATAGCATTCCGGGTCATGGAGGATTTTTAGACCGGTTTGACGGACTGTTGTTAGCATCCCCCTTTATAATTACGTTTTTGAAGCTATTTTCCTGAAAATTATATGCTAATTCTGCATTTTAATGATTTTTAACATTGCTTATTAATGGATATGCCTAAATTTACCTAATCGAAATATATTAAATAATGAACTGCCGTATATTAACATTTCTAGGAATACTGCTGCTCGGGTTAGGGATTTTGCCAGAAGTCATGGCGCAAGGTGAACGAAAGGCGATCATATTTACAGGGGTTGTAGTGGATGGGACCTCAGCAGAAAGACTTCCCAATACCACTATTATGATTCCGAGAGCTGGTAAAGGTACTATAGCATCTGATATTGGTTATTTTGCCATACCTGTATTTCCGGGTGATAGCGTCATCTTTAGTTACACCGGATATAAAACCCAATATCATATAATACCCAAAAAACTGAATGATGAGTCCTATTCAGCGGTTGTTGCCATGCGAGAAAGCATCAACATGCTTGATCCTGTGGTGATATATCCATATTCAACAGAAGAGGAATTCAAAAAGGCCTTTTTGGACTTACAACTTCCAGACCAGGCAGACCAGGAAGCCATTGCTAAAAGTATGGATCCGGATTATATCAACCGAATGTCTGCTTTTGTGGGTAATAATGCCCAAACCAACTTCAGACATACCATGAATCAATATATGTTCGGACGGGAGTCAATGGCAAACCGGGGTTTTGCTTCTACTATGCCATTTTTGAACCCTTTTGCCTGGGCTAATTTTATCAAATCAGTAAAAAAGGGAGAGCTAAAACAAAAAGAAGAATGGCGCAAAGAACTCGGAGCAACGCCTAAAGAAAACCTCAGCAGAAAAGATCTGAGAAATGATTAATAACAATAATCATGAAATGATCACACTGCATTAAGAATGATAAAATAATTATCTCAAATATGTTGAATGAGCCCGGTAATAGCGGGCTCATTTTTTATTCAGTTTTAGGATAGTGGCAAATATACCCGATCGCATACTGTAATTTTTATAGGGGCGAACAAACGCACTGAACTGTTGGATCTGCATATACTCAGATTAGTGGAACAATGCATTTAATTTTATCTAAACTCCTCTACAGTCAATTCAGCTTTACTGTCAGGTTGGCCGGAACAACTATGACAGGGATATGGCATTACCTCTTTCAGCGTGACTCTGAATTTATCATTACCCAATTGAACGTCGGTTTGGGATTTTTGGTCCTTGTGTTCAGGTATAAAAACTGTCGAAGTCACAGCATGATTATCATCTGAGAGTTCAAAAGTAACCTTTGCGATACCTTGCCATATACACACTGCATCCATAGGACAACGATTATCCTCAATACTTACCACTTTGACTTTCACAGATCCCGAAGCACTTCTGAACGATTCCGATCGGTCAACGTTCAACTGAACGTGTAAACTTTCCGTAGGTTTCATACTATTGTCAGCGCATGCGCATAGTATGGTAATCAAGAATAAGAATAATAGATTTTTCATAGCCTTTCATTTTTCTTAAAGATCTCAATCATAGCCAATTGGTTGGAAATATTTAATTATTTTTTTAGTGCGCTGAAATTTCTGGACATCCCCCATGACTCAGGTATTTGTATGAATTATCAGCTACTGATCATAGCGGGTAACCTACGTTAACATACCTAAAATCATAAAATATTGTCATAAATTAACAATTGCTTTGCAACCAAAACAAGCAAAATCTACTCATAGGTAGATACTATCCAGAAGTGGAAAGAAACCACATCGAACGTTATGAAGTAAACACCGATAAAAGTTATGAAAATGAAAAATATCATTACAGCAGTATTTCTAATAAGTACACTGGGGTGCGATGACCGTGAACTACAAAAGGCATGTGTTGCGAAAGAAGTTTCGGATAGAGCATGCTACGAAATTTATGCTCCGGTATGTGGCTGTAACAATGTGACCTACCCTAACGACTGTTATGCAATCAGCTATGGTATTACCCAGTTTACTTCGGGGGAATGTACTGAAAGCAAGTAAAACCCTCGAAAGCAAAGAGAGCGACCCCTATTGACGAGGTCGCTCTCTTTAAATTTTATATATTATTGATTTTTTAAATCAATTACAGACCGAAGCTTTCTTTGATTTTGGCAACATAATCAAGCTTTTCCCAGGTGAAAAGTTCAACTTCCACTGTTTTTTCTGAGCCATCTACATTTTTGAAAGTCTTTCTCACTACTTCGTTTTTTCTACCCATATGACCATAAGCAGCGGTTTCTGAATAAATAGGGTTCCTCAGTTTTAGGCGCTGTTCGATAGCATATGGTCTTAAATCAAATATTTCGCTGACTTTTTTAGCGATTTGACCATCGGTGAGTCCCAATTGGGATTTTCCATAAGTATTGATATACAACCCACAAGGCTCAGCCACTCCAATAGCATAGGATATCTGAACTAATACTTCGTCAGAAATGCCGGCAGCTACAAGATTTTTGGCGATATGCCGCGTGGCGTAGGCTGCTGATCTGTCTACTTTAGACGGATCTTTTCCAGAGAATGCTCCACCCCCATGAGCTCCTTTACCACCGTAGGTATCCACGATGATCTTACGACCGGTCAATCCGGTATCACCATGGGGTCCACCGATTACAAATTTACCGGTAGGGTTAATATGGAAAGTAATATCGTCGGTAAATAGTTTTTGGATTTCAGGCTCCAGTTTTGCTTTTACTCTCGGAATGACAATATTGATTACATCATTTTTTATTTTCTGCAGCATCACATCCTCCTCATCAAAATCATCGTGCTGAGTGGAAACAACTATTGTATCGATACGCTGAGGCACATCGTCATCACTGTATTCAATGGTTACCTGGGACTTGGCGTCAGGACGCAGATAGTTAATGAGCGATGCTTCCGTGCTACGGATCAGAGACAGTTCCTGCAATATCTTGTGGGCGATATCCAAGGCCAAGGGCATATAGTTCCTTGTTTCATTGGAAGCATATCCAAACATCATTCCCTGGTCACCTGCTCCCTGAGCATTGGCTTTTGTTTCAAAATCGTCTTTTACAACGGCTCTGTCAACACCTTGGTTTATATCTGCACTTTGGTCATGTATTGCAGAAAGTATACCGCAGGAATTGGCTTCAAACATATATTCGCTTTTGGTGTACCCTATTTTACGAATGACATCTCTGGCAATTTTCTGTACATCAAGGTAAGTGGAAGTTTTTACTTCCCCGGCAAGTATTACCTGTCCGGTGGTTACCAAAGTTTCACAGGCGACTTTACTATCAGAATCCCAGGCAAGAAAATTATCAATTAAGGCGTCAGAGATCTGATCAGCAACTTTATCCGGATGTCCTTCAGAAACGGATTCGGATGTAAATAAATAAGCCATATTAAATGTGGTGGTTGGAGCTTTAAAAATCGCCCCAAAATTGTCTTTTTTTTATAAAACAAACAAAGTTTATGGGAGATAAATTGAGATTTTACAAGATTATAGCAAAACCCCGGAATTATCCTGGCATATAATATCAAATGGGTACATTAACGTGCCGCTCAGCATGATAACTGGATCTTACCAAAGGCCCCGATTCTACGTATTTCAATCCACGACTTAGTCCTTCCTCTTTATACGATTCAAACATTTCGGGTGTGATCCATTCAATTACTTCATGGTGCATTTTAGTAGGTTGGAGATATTGCCCCAATGTTAGAATATCCAATCCATTGGCAGCGAGGTCGTCCATAGCCTTGTGAACTTCGTCTATCGTTTCTCCCAAACCCAGCATGATACCTGATTTGGTTCGTTTACCCAGTTCTTTAGTTCTTTTAATCTGCTCCAGACTCCGCGCATATTTAGCTTGTGGGCGTACTGGTCTATAGAGCCGTTCCACAGTTTCCATATTATGTGATACCACTTCCTGACCACCTTCTACCATCCGGTATAAAGCGTCCCAATTTGCTTTCACATCTGGAATGAGCGTCTCAATGGTCGTTTCCGGACTTTGCTCTTTTACCTGTATCACTGTCTGGTACCATATTTCTGCACCCTTATCTTTGAGTTCATCACGGTTTACTGAAGTAATAACGGCATGTTTTACACCCATTAACCGGATAGCTTCTGCTACGCGCTGTGGCTCATCCGTATCGTACTCATTGGGCCGGCCAGTTGCTACTGCACAAAAAGAACAACTTCGTGTACATACATTGCCCAGTATCATGAAAGTAGCTGTGCCAGCGCCCCAGCACTCGCCCATGTTGGGGCAATTACCGCTTTCACAAATTGTGTGTAATTTATAATTATCAACCAGTTGACGAACCCGAAGATAATCCGGGCCTGTAGGAAGTTTTACTCGCAACCAATCCGGTTTTTTCCTGCGTTCTGACGGTATTACCGGTAACTCAATCATATTAATTATACTTTAGCCGCAAAGCAGCATATTGAAATTATCTATTTTGTTCTTCCAAAATACAGGGAAATAAAACCAGAAGTATAGAAACTTCTGTTCTCTGCATTGATCATGATTTCCGGTTTCCTTGAAAATGCTTCTGCAAGAAAACCGACCTCAACTCCTGTTACCGAATTACGAAAAGCACTAAGCTCGAAAGCCAATGCTGCTTTTACATGTAGACCCGGCACAAACTTTGTTTTATCAAGTCCACCAAAAAAATTGGATCCTACAATATTGCCTGTGTTATGCATACCCGGATCGTAAGGAACACTCACCACCCTGTTTCGGGTCTCCTGCACCCTTACCATGGCCGGCTTTTCCAATCCGATTGTGGGACCAATTGCAAAAATAGTACTTACAGCTATTCCCTCGTCATCGTTGCGGTTGAAAAGTACAATTTCACGCCCATATTCCGGGCGTAGGGCAAATAAGTAATTTATTTTGTTTCTGGTAAAACGTGCGCCGTAGCCCATTTGGATTGATTGTTCTTTGGCATGTTTCACATTTACAAGTTCCAGAGCCAGGTAACGATATTGCCTTTTACCCATAAAACTATTGGGTAACAGCTGTGAATGTCTTACCACCAAACCACCCAATATTCCAGAGTTGGTGTTGGTAGTTATCCCACCAGACAGCATGGATGCATACGCGGGGGCATCTACGTTATCTCTTAAATTTCTCGCTTGCCTTTCGCGTTGCGCAGACACCTGAAAAGAAGTTATACAGAGTATCAGTCCCAACAGCGCAAACCGAATATTTTTTTTCATAGCGCTTTATAATTAAGATTATAAGTCTCTTTCTCAAAAATTGGTTCCTTTAAAGGAATTTCAACCATCGAATATATCTGATTTATCAAAATCCAAACAGGCCCCCTTTTTTCGATCTGCTTTTTGTTGTTTTTCCTGTTAACATACCAAAAATCCCTCTGACAATTTCCCTTCCGATCTGCTTAGCTATGGGAGAGTTGACCGCAGTCTCTAATATTGACTTTTCGGTTTTAGCCCTTGTTACACTCTTTTTAACCTCCTCTTCCCTGACATTTTCTTCCGCAGCTTTCCTGGTGTATTCCTCCATGCGTTTGTTTAATATCTCGTAGGCACTTTCAGGGTCTACAGCATCCTTATATTTAAGGTAGATATCAGATTCACTCACATACCGGTGGTACTGACTTTCAGGCATTGGCCCCATATCCGAGCGAGGAGAAATAAGGTGTGTGGCGGCCACTTCCGTAGGAATACCTTTAGAATTCAGAACTGTAATGAGTGCCTGACCGGTACCCAGGGTTGTCAGTACTTTATCAATTTGGTAGAACTCGGATCCCGGATAAGTTTTAACTGTTTTTTTCAGTCCTTCCGCATCTTTGGGGGTAAAGGCCCGCAGTACATGCTGAATACGGTTACCCAGTTGCGATAAGACAGATTCGGGCATATCCTGTGCCATTTGGGTACAGAAAAATACCCCCACCCCCTTGGATCTGATAAGCCTTATTATCTGCTCTATCTGTTCCAAAAATGCCTTAGAAGCATCCTTAAATAACAAATGAGCCTCATCCAGTATAAATACTAGTTTCGGTTTTTCCAGATCACCAGCTTCCGGCAGGCTACCGTATATTTCCACCAGCAGGCTTAACATAAAGGTAGAATACAGCGCAGGTTGATCCTGAACATCTGACACATTCAGCAAACTGATTACGCCTCTTCCATCCTCTTTTTGTAAAAGATCATCAATATCAAATGAGGTCTCGCCAAATATATTTCCAATCCCTTGCTGCTCCAAAGCCACAATCTTACGGAGAATAGTCGCCGCAGTGGTGGTTGAAATTTTTCCATAATCAGCCCTTATCTCTTCAGCTCCCGGTCCTTCTGACAAATACCATAATGTTTTTTTCAAGTCATTAAGATCAACCATTGCCATCCCGTGATCATCGGCATATTTGAATATCACAGCCAGCACACCCGACTGTGTTTCATTCAATGAAAAAATCTTGGATAACAGGACAGGTCCGAATTCTGAGATCGTGGAACGCATTTGAGCACCCAATTTTCCACTCAGAGAATAAAGTGCTACAGGAAAACCGATCGGGTCAAATGTGATACCCAATTTCTCTGCCCGCTCTTCCAACGCTGGGTTGCTTGTACCTGGCACAGCCATTCCAGAAAGATCCCCCTTGATATCTGCCATGAATACCGGCACTCCAGCATTTGATAACTGCTCTGCAAAACCTTGCAAAGTCCGTGTTTTACCCGACCCCGTGGCACCGGCTACAAGGCCATGACGGTTCATCATTTTCAGTGGCAAATTTACCTTTGCGTCTGTTATAACTTCACCATCTAAAATAGCAGATCCTAAATGGATTGAAGGAAGGCCCGTTTGGTATGATTTTTGGATAGCTGCAATAAAGTTTTCAGTTCTGCTCACTTCGATTTTGGCTTTAGATTACCAGATAGGTTTGATTAATGTCAAAAATATGAATTTTCTTTCTGCCGTTTACATGGTTAAAGAACTAAAATTAATCAGAGCGAGACATAAATTCACCAAAATGTTCATTTTATAAGAATTCAATATTTTATTTAAACATTATATGATTGGAACAAAAATGGAATTACATAAGACGAAAAATCGTTAAAAAGTACAAAACTGGAGTTTCTTAGTATACGACTACATTCTCAACACCATGAAATATTACCTTGCCGCAGTATCTGCCTTTACCATCTGGGGCTTTTTTACATTTGTGCTGAAGCCTTTGGATTATTACCCTTCACTGGATATACTATTTTACCGGATATTCTATGCTGCGGTCATTCTGGTATTGCTGCATGTGATATTCAGAAAAAAAATACTAGTCGAAAACTATAAAATATTCAAAAATAAAACAGCTGTCGAGAAAAGAGATTTTTACTGGCAAGTTGCATTAGGGGGATTTTTCATCACTGCTAACTGGCTGTTTTTTATTTTTATCATTAACCATATCAGCGTAAAGGCCGGATCATTTTCATATTTGGTTTGTCCAATAATTACTTCCGTCCTGGCAACCTTTATTCTGGATGAGAAACTGACCCGATGGCAGTGGGCAGGCGTTGCTGTTAGCGGTGTAAGTTGTTACTTGCTCGCCATGAATCACTGGACTGATTTAGGTTATAGTTTGATCGTAGCATTTGCGTATGCATTCTATCTGATCTCTCAGAAAAAGTATAATGGCATAGATAAATTAGTAATGCTTGCACTACACACTGTATTTGCAGCTATTATGATTTTACCGTTCTTCCCTACATTTTCAGGGAGTATACCAACGGAGCCATTTTTCCATATTTCGCTTTTAGCTATTGCTATTGTTTTTACCATTATCCCTCTTTTTCTCAATTTGTATGCGTTAAAAGAGGTAAGCTCTTCCACTATTGGAGTATTACTATATATTAATCCGCTGATCAACTTCATACTTGCGATATTCTATTATCATGAACAAGTAACCCATATCCAGCTTATTTCATACTCCCTAATTTTAGTCTCGATTATCATATTTAACCAAAAACAGCTTTTCAGACATATAAATAAGCTATCTGCCAAAACACAATAGAGTTTAATTACATCATTGTTGTATTATTACTTTTATAATCGAAAACTTTTAATAAATTTCAATTATCTTATTTTCAATACTTTATAGTATCGTACTTCATTCACTTTAACTAAAAAGGCAACTGGGTTTTTATAATATCAATTTATTAGTTTAAAATCTCACTCTATCATTTCTGATGACTATCCAAATTATATATCAGCTCCCTTTTAAAAGGATTTTATCTGAAGAAACAACCACTAAATTAGTTAAGTACAAACGTTATTTTTGAAGAAATAACAAAACACCCATGTATCGCGAAGAGCCTTGCATGACAGAAATTACTGGTAAAATACAAACGAAGACGATTAGCATAAGTAAACTTCTTGTTTAGCAAAGCATATACGTAACAAAGCCTGATGATCTTATCTCAGAATTTCGTCACCCATATACAATCAGGATATTCATTTTGGACTAAAACAGGAAATTCAAACCTTTGAAAACCATTCTTGCATGAAGCTCATGCTACATCCAACCTGTTTCAACCCATCTCAACTCATCAGCCTTTATATTCATTACGAGAGCTCAATAGTTCCCACTCCCATCACAGCCCTGCAAAAAATCAGGTATATCATAATCGCTCTAAACTATTCCCAACCATGCTAATACTCAAAAAATTAATATTCAAATGGAAGCTATAGAAATAAAAATTGTACAACTCACTTCTCCTACTTCTTCTGAAGAAATTATATCATTCCCACTATGTAAAAAGAAACAACTAAAAAGCAATGTCCTTCTTACATTTGAAAAGATTCATTTATTTAAAATTGCCTAACCTCTTAGATAATTACAATTCCATATCTCTTTATAATTTCTGGTAATAGTAGTCAATCAATGCAGGCGATAGTGATGATTATACCCAATTGAGAGCACAAAAATAATCACACTTTTTAAATAAGATTTCGTTGAAGAAAGGTTGAATGCAGGCTGAATACTAGCTGGTAATCAGATTAAGGTACCCTTGTTATAAATGCGAATTGTCGGTTAGGAATAGAGAAGTTGACAAGCATAGGATAGACTCTATTTCCCTTAATACTTCAATAATGAGCCCAGAATTTCAATGATTGTTTTTGCCCCCGGATTGTAGATTGGGGTACTAATTGACCTGGAGAAATATTCCTTTTGGAGGAAATTGGTTGACAGGCAGAAACAGAGTTGTTCTGCCTGTCAACCACAAAATTATTTATCTAATTTCAACAATTTAGCCTGAGCCTGTGCCTTTAGCGTTAATTCAGTGGCTAAAAAACAATGCTCCTGAGTCATTGCTATTTCGGTACGGTTGATAATATCATCTATCAATTGACGACTGAATGGCAATTCCACATCTTTACAGTCGATATACCGGGTCGATTTATTATCTACTACAAACAAGTGACTCCCTCCTGGACGACCATCGATGTCAATGTATTTTCTCAGCTCCATGTACCCTTCTGTTCCTAAAACTGTAAGTCGGCCATCCCCCCACGTTTTCAATCCGTCGGGCGTAAACCAGTCCACCCTGACCACCCCTGTTCCACCATTGCCTGTAATTACCGCATCACCATAATCTTCGAAATTCGGGTATTGTGGATGGTTGATGTTTCCAACCTGTGCTGATACTATATCTGCTTTGGTAGAGCCCGTAAAAGCAAGAAACTGGTCAAACTGGTGAGAGCCAATATCACAAATGATACCACCAAAATATTTTTTATCAAAAAACCATTCAGGACGCGTATTGAAGTTAGCTCTATGAGGACCGGTTCCCATGGTTTGTACCACTTTGCCTATGGCTCCCTGCTGTACCATTTCCAAGGCTTTCACGGTGGCCTTGTTTTCCAGTCGTTCGCTGTAGACTATGGAATAAATGCGTTTGGTCTGAGCCTGTACTTTCTTTACGGCGGCCAATTGCTTGAGTGAAGTGATTCCAGGCTTATCCACTACGTAATCCTTACCATGTTGCATGACTTTAATGCCTAATGGAGCTCTGTCACTCGGTATAGAAGCACTGGCAACTAACTGTACGGATTTATCTTCTAAAACTTCAGCTTCATTTCTTGCCAATTTAGCATTGGGGAATCTTTTAGAAAAAGTAGCGATCAGATCCGGCTCAACGGCATAAAATGAAACCAATTCTCCACCTCCACGGATCAAAGAGTCCGTCATTCCATAAATATGCCCATGATTCAAACCAATAACGGAAAATCGCAATCTGGGTGCTATTGGCATGGACGCTTTTCGCGATAAAATGGCAGGTGCTTGCGCTGAAAATCCCGTAACCGGAATTGAAGCAGCCAACAAACCCGCTGCAGCAGTAACCGTATTTTTTAAAAATCCTCTCCTGTTATTTTCTATTTCATTTTGCATTGTATACCACTACTATTGTAAGTTAAAAAAAGCAGAAAACACGCTGCCCTCTTTAAAAGGCATGACAGTATCAATTATACCTGTACAGTAAGTTATATTATTAGATTTCCCCAAAAACAGCACGGAAACGAAGCATTTTTACACTGTTATATTTATGAACGTTGATATATGCACCGATTTATTTAATATTTCCTGGTGGCATAATGCGCAACTACTGCGTCGGCGCAACGTTCACCATCCATGGCGGCAGACATAATTCCACCTGCGTATCCAGCTCCTTCCGCACAAGGAAAAAGTCGCGAAATTTCAGGATGTTCACAGGTCGTTTTGTCTCTCGGTATTCTCACCGGCGAAGAAGTTCTGCTTTCCACACCGATAAGCTGTGCTTCGTTCGACAGATAACTTTTCATTTTGTGTCCAAAATCCTGCAGACCTTTTTTTAATGCCTGACTTACAAATTCCGGTAATACCTCATACAAATCTGCCGCTTCCAGACCCGGTTGATAAGATGTATTATTCAGGTTGGCAGATTGTTTGTTCTTGATAAAATCCAGGGCTAATTGGGCGGGGGCAGCCTGTGTATTACCAGCATTTATACATGCCTTTTGCTCTACTTCTCTTTGCAATTGCAAGGCAGCCAAAGCGCCATATTTGCGATATTTATTGATATCATTTTCTGTGATCTCCACAACAATACCAGAATTTGCCCAATGTGAATCTCTCCTGGATGGCGACATCCCATTCACCACTACTTCTCCGGGTGCTGTGGCAGCAGGCACAATGAAGCCACCTGGACACATACAGAATGAAAACACGCCTCTCTTCACATTTTCGACATAGGTCTGCGTCACCAAACTATAGGCGGCAGCGGGAAGATAGGGTCCACGATCGGTAGCGCAATGATATTGAATCTTGTCAATAACTGTTTGCGGATGTTCAATTCTGACACCCAATGCAAAAGGTTTACTCTCGATTAAGATGCCCCTATGATGAAGAAGTTCATATATATCTCTTGCCGAATGCCCTGTGGCTAAAATGACACCAATCCCAGTGAATTCTTCTCCTTTTGCGGTTACCACACCCTTCATTTCTTTATCCTGAATGATAAAATCAGTCACCCGCGTTTCAAAATGAACTTCCCCTCCGCAATCTTTGATTTTCTCTCTCAATCCTGCCATCAATGGAGGCAGTTTATTGGTACCTATATGCGGGTGCGCATCAAACAGAATTTGTTCTCTTGCCCCGTGCGCCACCATAATTTCAAGGATTTTCCGGAGATTTCCTCTTTTATCCGAACGGGTATAGAGTTTACCATCAGAATAGGTTCCGGCACCACCTTCGCCAAAACAGTAGTTGGAATCGGGATTGACAATATGTTCTTTATTCAGGGCTGCCAAATCACGGCGCCTGCTTTGTACATCCTTACCTCTTTCCAGAATAACCGGTTTGATCCCAAGTTCAATTAATCGCAGAGCTGCAAATAACCCAGCAGGACCAGCACCCACAATAATAACTACTGGTTTGCCAGTAACATCGGTGTATTCAGGCACCTGTGATATAAGTGATGGTGGTGTTTCTCCGGCAAAAACATCAACTTTCAGGTTGACTTTTACTTTCTGACTTCTGGCATCAATGGATTGCCGGAGTTTTCTGATTACAGTTTCTTCCTGATTGCTGATCTTAAGTTTTTGAAGCAAAAATTGATTCAATCTGGCATCATCCAGCGCAATTTCTGGCGCAAGCACCAGTTCAAGTTGTTTTCGCATTTGTATGAAAGGTAGTTATCCTCTTAAATAGTTCGACGCAAAAATAACATAATACTGTCCAATTTCATTCTGGAAAATCCGGGTCTTCAGAAATTTACAACGAAACTCACTTATTTTACAATTACCAGCTCGTCTTTAATATTGCCTTCCGGATCAAGGCATTTATATTCAAGTTTATTGCCATCAATTTTTATATACTGGTACAAGGGTCCTCCCTGGTATCTGACCACAGCATAGTCTTCATCCGGCCATGCTTCCTGCTTTCCTTCTATACTGATTGACATGGTATAGATAGTCCCTTTGGCAGGACTATCCACAGGTTTTTCATTAAACATAGGTTTTGTCCGCAAATAGTAATGCATATGTCCGCTCATGACCATATCTACATGGTATTTATCAAAAATACTGCACCATTTCTGACGGATTTCCCAATAATCTTCCTCGAAATTATAGGGCGGAAAATGAAACATAGCAAACTTCCATTTCGCATCAGAATTTTTCAACTGCTCTTCAATCCATGCTGTCTGTGCATCCAAAGGTTGTGTACCATCGATCATCAGGAACAAGGCATTTTGGTAATGATAGGCATAAGTCATCTCTGCAGGCACTTCAGCTGGGCCATTCTCTGGAAGGCTGAACATTTCCTGGTACATCCATGCGCCTAATCCGTCCTGGCTGTCATGATTTCCCGGAATGGGCATAAGAGGTTTGTACCGGAAGATATCACCGGTATTATTGAATAATTTATCCCAATCATCACGATTCAAGCCGGTAGAAACCAGATCACCCGCAATTTGGTAAAATGCTATATCCGGATGTTTTGGTAAGGTTTTTTGTGCCATTTGCCCAAAAACCGGGGATTGATGTGTATCTCCGAACCAGATAAAGGAAAATTTATCTTCCTGTTGAAGCTCTGTGGCAAAACTAGCTACGTCGGACCACTTTCCATTGGTGGCACCCACCATATAATGGTATATATTTCCAGGAATCAGGTTGCGTAAACGTGCTGTATGCCTATGGATATATCTGTCATTTCTCAGCAAACGATCTTCTATATTCACATACTGCGCTTCAGCCGTTAATGTGTCAGTAGTCCCTTCAGCCCAATATTTGACTTTACCAGCAGTGAATGTAGGATTGGTCCTCCATTGTATATCAATACTGCTTTTCGGGGTGTCGCTCCAGGTAAGCAATATCTGGTCAGGTTGATCTGAGGATGGATGAGGTGTATCACGGAAAGCCTTAATCACGTGTGCTTCACGCGCTCGTCCCCGAATAGTGGTAAAAAGCGCTTGACCCCTGAGCTCATCCGGCACTTCAGTCAGTTTTAATCCGTCCCAATCATGATAGGTAAATGCACCGGGTTGCATCACTTCAAAATGTTGTCCTGCCGGATAAACATTCGCTATTTTCAAATCCTGGGATTTGTCTTGTGATCCAACTGAAATAAAATAAACCGGGCGGTGTTTATCAAAACCATTGATACCCAGCTCCACTGTTCCTTCTTCAAAATTTTTCTGCCAGACTTCGTAAGTATAGTTTTCATTTTTTACGCGCAATTCCGTTTTAGTGAAACCCGCTTCAGGTAACCAAAACGGTACTACTTTTTGATCCAAATGCCGCATGACAGAAACCGTAACAGGCACATTTACCTCGAAAGTCCAGTATTTACTTGCCAGAACCTGTCTTTCTTCCTTTGAAATATAATTTAGTATAAAATCTTCTGTCAGCGTATCCATCTGCGCAGGAGTCAATTCGTCATAAAGTCGGGTGACTAACCCATCCATCACATTCGCGACACGCTGAGGCTGACCTTGCTGTTCACTGCGGCACGCAAGATTTATAAATGATAATAAAGTAATTACAAAAATTGCTTTAAGGGTTTGATTGAAGTAGGTGTTCATAATTAATTATCCCAATTATTGTATCTGTTATATTACTGTATACTTCATGCAAAAGCCTATCCTGATAACAATCTTATAGAATAAGGACAATAATTTCAGGAGCCTATCCTAAAATAAACTTAAATTGCACCACCTAATCATTAAACCTTAAATCTCATGTCACGACTCACTCCAGGTCAAAATTTCAGAAAAGCGATGGCTGAAGAAAATCCACTTCAGATAGTAGGCGCAATCAATGCGAATCATGCATTGTTAGCTTCACAAAGTGGTTTCAAAGCGATTTATCTTTCTGGGGGCGGCGTGGCAGCGGGATCCCTGGGAATACCCGATCTGGGCATTACAACACTCGAAGATGTGCTGATAGATGTAACGCGCATAACAAATGTTACTGATACGCCTTTACTCGTGGATGTAGATACAGGCTTTGGACCATCAGCTTTTAATGTAGCCAGAACTGTAAAATCATTGATCAAGGCTGGTGCGGCTGGGTTACATATTGAGGATCAGGTGGGTTCAAAACGATGCGGACACCGACCGAATAAGGAGATAGTAAGCAAAGAAGAAATGGCCGACCGGATCAAAGCTGCTGCGGACAGCCGAACAGATGAAGCATTTGTGATCGGGGCCAGAACTGATGCTTTGGCCAATGAAGGCATAGAGTCGGCATTAGAAAGAGTGGTTGCCTATGCAGAAGCGGGTGCAGATTTTATTTTTGCTGAAGCGGTCAATGATCTGGCCCAATACAGCAAATTTACACAGGCAACCGGATTACCCGTTCTTGCCAATATTACAGAGTTTGGAATGACACCGCTGTGGACTGTTGAGGAACTCAGAGATGCGGGTGTAGGCCTGATACTTTACCCGTTATCAGCTTTCAGGGCCGCCAATCAGGCTGCATTGGAAGTATTTCAGACAATTCGGACAGAAGGAACACAAAAAAGGGTAATCGATAATATGCAAACGCGTAGCGCGCTTTATGAAAGCATCGGTTATCATCAATATGAACAGAAGTTGGATCAGTTGTTTGAGAAAAACAAAAACAATTAACTATTCTGCCTCCAGAATACCACCTTTCAGGTGATAAATCGTTTTGGCACTCCATTCTTTTACGCGGCAATAGTCTTTGGCAGCGACTTTACTTCTTGTCCCATTGGTACAGATAACAATAATTGTATTAAAGGGAGACAGCGCATCTCGTCGTTGTCTTATTTCTGCCAGCGGTATATTAACGCCGCCGATATTGAATTCTTCAAATTCCCAATCTTCACGAACATCCACCAAAATGACTGATTCTGTAATTTTCAATTGTTCTACCTCCGATAATGTAATGTCGTGATATTCCATAGGCTTTGATACTTTAGTAATGAAGGAACATAATATTTACCCGGTTTCGTTCCTCTACGTATTTGCAGATTATGAATATTTCAAGCATCTTTACAGCAAATATCTCAAAGGGGTGCCCTAAATGACGGGCTGAGATCATACCCATAATACCTGATTCGGGTAATGCCGACGAAGGGATGGAGAACCATCAGTAATATATTTTTTAACCATTTGATAGGTTGGCCCCTTGCCTGTTTGTAAACTTTTATAATAATGAAAAAAGTTACAACCTGTCTTTTGGTGCTGTCGTTTTTTATAATGTCAGCATCGTTGACTTTTGCACAAAAAAACTTTTCTGGTCGAATCATCGATGCAGAAGATCAAAAACCGCTGCCCGGAGCGACTATCAGGGCGGGGGATCATCGAGGTACAACCAGCAATCAGCAAGGTCAATTCAAAATTTCGGGTATTCCTTCGGGTGTTCAGTTTCTCCAGATTTCCTATGTCGGTTTTGAAACCAGAAAAATTGATCTGGAAACAATCGATAACCCTGAAGACCTTACTATTACACTCAAGAAAAGCACTTTCCAAGCCGATGAAGTTATTGTAAGCGCGACACGTGTGACCGACAAAAATGCTATGGCCTATTCCAATGTAAGTGCGCAGGAGATAGGGAAACAGAATTTAGGCCAGGATTTGCCAGCCCTCCTTAATTTTACACCTTCCATTATTACCACTTCTGATGCTGGAAATGGTGTGGGTTACTCGGGCATTCGTATAAGAGGGACTGATGCCACCCGAATTAATGTAACCGTCAACGGGATTCCCTATAATGATGCCGAAAGCCAGGGGGTTTTTTGGGTAAACATGCCCGATTTCGCTTCTTCAGTGAGCAGCATTCAGATTCAACGCGGAGTAGGTACCTCCACGAATGGTGCTGCTGCGTTTGGCGCAACAGTCAACGTCAATACCAATGAGTTCAGAAGCGAACCTTATGCAGAAATCAGTAGTTCTGCCGGTTCATTCAATACTTTCAAAAATACGGTTAAAGCCGGTACTGGTTTACTTAACGATCGTTTTACAGTAGATGCCCGCTTGTCAAAAATCACTTCAGATGGGTATATCGACAGGGCCTCTTCAGACCTTCAATCTTATTATTTATCCGGAGGGTACTTTGGCAAAAAGAGCTTTGCCCGGCTTAATATTTTCTCAGGAAATGAACAGACTTATCAGTCCTGGGACGGGGCGCCCGAGGCAAGAGTTAAAAACGACCGTGAGGGAATGCTGGCTTTTATTGAACGCAATGGTCTGAGTGAATCCCAGGCAGACAATCTTTTGAATGCCGGAAGAACCTACAATTCTTATACCTATGACAATGAAACTGATAATTACAAGCAGGATCATTACCAGTTAATTACTTCCCATACCCTGCATAATAATCTGTCACTGAACGTCAACGGATTTCTTGTCAGAGGCAAAGGCTATTATGAACAATTCCGTCCAGATGATAATTTGTCAAGATACAATATTGCCCCTGTGGTCATTGGAGATGAAACGATTACACGCTCTGATGTGATTCGCCGGAGATGGTTAGATAATTATTTTTATGGAACGACATTTTCACTGGACTATAACAGTTATAAAAAATTAACCGCCAATCTGGGTGGTGGTTGGAATCAATACGATGGCGATCACTTTGGACAGGTAATCTGGGCCCGACACAGTGGTAACAGCAATATCCGCCACCGGTATTATGATAATAAAGGCTTTAAGGAAGATTTGAATTTTTATGCGAAAGTATATTATCAGTTTACAGATCGACTGAACGCATTTGCCGACATACAATACAGGGGTGTCAGTCATAAAATCAATGGCAATGATAATGCAGGCCTGAATCACCAGATAAACAAGAAATTCAATTTTATCAATCCGAAGGCAGGTTTGACCTGGAAAGCCAGTGAAAACAGTCTGGTATATGCCTCCTACAGCATAGGAAACCGCGAGCCTAACCGTGATGATTTCACCGAGGCCATTGCACAAATTCAACCCAAAAGTGAGAATCTCCAGAACGTGGAAGCAGGAGTAAAAGGGAATATTGGTAATTGGGTGTTTAGTGCCAACTACTATTATATGCATTATAAAAACCAGCTGGTAATGACCGGACAGCTTAATGATGTAGGAAATGCCATCCGAATGAACGCACCGCAAAGTTACCGGACGGGTATTGAGCTGGAGACAGCCTTATTATTAGGAAAAAAATGGAGATGGAATGCCAATGCGACTTTCAGCAGCAATAAAATCAAAAACTTTACCGAATACGTATTTGATTATGACTTGAATGATTATCAGCAGTTTCATCATGGAAATACCAATATCTCATTCTCACCTTCTGTAATCGCCAGCAGCCAACTGAGCTATTCACCTACTAAAAATCTGGAAATCACCTGGCTTGCGAAGCACGTAGGAAAACAATACCTGGACAACACCTCCTCGGACGACCGTGTCCTTGGGGCATACTTTACCAATGATTTACGTGCCAAATGGGACTTAAACCCCAGCTGGATCAAAGGAGTCAGTCTCACCTTGCTGGTCAATAATATTTTCAATGAAATGTATTCGTCCAACGGCTATACTTATGGATACATCGCAGGTTCACATATTCAGGAGAACTTTTACTATCCGCAGGCCGGACGGAATTTTATGGCCGGTGTTAGTATCAGATTTTAGGTTAGCTGTTTTTTTAATTAGTACAATATTTCAGAGATTCTTATTTACGCACATCCCGGATGCAATAACATTCGGGATGTGCGTTTTTTTTGTCGTTAGTTATAAGTATTTTCTTGCTCGGCCATGGAAATCTTTACCTAACCCAAAGCAATTAACAGGAATGTCACTTTAATAATATACGTCCCAGAAAAATATTAATTTATGAATGCTATATTGTACGATTTTACAACAATTACAACACAATATTAGTTAAAGATACCATATAATAAGATTTTGAAAAATTGTATTGTTAAAAGATCGTTCTTTCTTTAAAATTTTGTAACTTTAAACAATTACATTTTTTTATCATATTATAATATTGCCAATTAGGTTATCACTTCAAATACTCATGCCATGAAAAAACTATTCTGGATTTTCAATGTTACAGCCCTTGCTGTCAGTACCACGACTTTAGTCCTTACAAATGTCAATAAAAAGAAGAAGGTACAGGCCGAAAGCCTCTGGATATAACATAATGAAGGGGATGCTGAAATATAATCAGCATCCCCTTCCATGTTTCTAATTAAATACTACAGGACGAGCTTAAATAGCAGCCAGTTCTTGTTCAATCATTTCCACTACCGCAGGATCATTCCAGTTCCTTGCCCCTACTTCACTGACCAACACTTTACCTTTACTTATAATATACGTTCTGGGTATGGCATTACCTTCGAGTTCCGCCGGATACCGTCCCTGATAAAGATATAATGGCAGGTCGTACTTCTTTCTCTGCACAAAAGGCACTACGGTCTCGCTATCCTCATCGGATATCACGTAAAATGCTATTTTATCGTTATCTTTAAACCGCCCATACAACTCCTGAATACTTGGCATTTCCATATTACATGGACCGCACCAGGTGGCCCAAACGTTCACAAAAACCAGTTTATTATGATCAAGATTTACCCTGTTCCCCTCTAAATCAGTCATACCCGGCAACTGAAGTTCTGTAGGCACTGACATATCCTGGCTGGCTTCCGACAAACTACCAACGGTGGCTTCATCTGTGCTTTGTTCTGAATTACCTAAAAAAGCAAAATACACAGCTCCTAATGCCAGCAAAGTCACCAATCCGATCAATACCTTTTTCATAAACTTCCTTTTTAATTATAATTTACGCAAATTTAAATAATACTTCCTTAAGTATTACCGGTCAACGGCTATTTATGCTCGTCTTACATTTCTGAATTGATGGTTATTTTGCTATTTTCGCAAATATATTTCTCTGTAAAGACCGTATATGCTGACCAGTCTTCTGATAAAAAATTACGCACTCATCCAGGAACTTGAATTAACTCCTTCGCCCGGCCTCAATATCATCACCGGCGAAACAGGAGCAGGCAAATCTATCATGCTGGGTGCGCTTGGATTATTACTGGGTAACAGGGCAGACATTAAATCTCTATTTGAACCTAATCAGAAATGTATTGTAGAAGGTATATTTGATGTAGAAAGCCATCATCTGGAACACCTGTTTGCTTCAGAAGAACTAGATTATCAAAAACTTTGCATTCTACGCAGGGAAATTTCCCCATCTGGAAAATCCAGAGCATTTGTCAATGATACGCCGGTTACGCTTGAGATTCTGAGAAAAATAGGTAGCCACCTCATGGATATCCATTCTCAACATGATACCCTGATGCTCGGCGCCTCTGATTTTCAATTGGAATTGCTTGATTTACTCGGTGGTCATCAAAATCTAAAGTCTGGCTACCATAAAATATTTTCGCATTATAAATCAGCTTTAAACGACCTCAAGAGACTTAAAGAGGAAGCTGCCAAGCTGAGAAAAGATTACGATTATTATCATTTCCTTTTCACAGAAATAGAGGAAATTGCACCAAAGGCTGATGAACAGCAAAAGCTGGAAGCTGAACTTACTGTACTTGAAAACACCACGGAACTGACCGAAAGGCTCTCGCAGGCACACTTCATACTGGATAATCCGGAGCACTCGGTGCTAGAACAGCTTAAAACCATCATTGCCAATTTATCACAAACCTCAAAACTTTCCGAAGAATTTCGCCCCTTACTGGAGCGTGCTCAAAGTTCACTGTTTGAACTGAAAGATCTGACAGATGAAATCAGTCAGTCGATTGAAACACTGGAAGCCAACCCGGAAAGGGAATCCGTAGTCAAAGATCGGCTAGACAGGATATACGCTTTATTAAAGAAGCATCAGGTGGAATCAATTCAGGAATTATTAGAATTAAAAAACCAATTTGAGGAAAAGATAGATAAGACTTCTAACCTTGACCTGTCACTTGAAAAAGCTGAAAAAAGTGTCAATAAACTAGCCAAAGAGTTATTATCTCAAGCAGAATTACTGCATAAAGCCAGAGTAAAAATTGCCCCTGAAACAGAAAAAAACACAATGGCATTGCTAGCTGGCTTAGGCATGCCGGATGCACGCCTGAAGGTTGATTTACAGCCTGTGCCACCAGGCCCCACCGGGGCGGACCAAGTACGTTTTCTTTTCAGTGCCAACAAGGGCAGTAAATTACAAGATATTAAAAGTGTGGCATCTGGTGGGGAATTTTCACGTATCATGCTGGCATTTAAATACATTATGGCAGGAAAAACCAAACTGCCCACCATCATATTTGATGAAATTGATACTGGTATTTCAGGGGAGGTTGCAGTAAGAATGGGTAAGATGATTCAGCAGATGAGTCTGAAGCATCAGGTTATGGCCATTACGCACCTCCACCAGATAGCAGCCCAGGGAGAACAACATTATTATGTATTTAAAGATAATTCCGGAGAAAAAACGATCAGCCGGATCCGGCAATTGAATGAAGAAGAGAGAATTTATGAAGTGGCATCCATGATCGGTGGTGAAGATCCCACTGAGGGGCTTTTAATCAATACCCGGCAACTAATGGAACAATACCGAACCAAATAATTATTAAACAATTATTTCCATCAGGACCAGCTTAAGTGGTCCTACTAATAAAAATCAATATGAAAAAGACCATCCTGCTATTTATTGCGATACTTTCATTTGCTTCCTGTAATAATGATACATCCAGAGTGGAGAAGCTGGAAACAGAAGTCTTGGCAGTTCATGACGAGGTGATGCCAAGAATGGATAATATTATGTCGCTGCAAAGCAAATTAAAAAAGAAACTTACCGAACTCGACAGCCTGCAACTATCAGGGATCAGCAGTAATACGATTGCTGAAGAACGAATGAAGATTGCTGACCTTTATAAAAATCTCGGTGTTGCTGACAGCTTAATGATGGACTGGATGCATCAGTATGATGGCGACTCTGCGAAATCACTGCCCGTTCAGGAAGCCATCGGTTATTTTGAATCGGAAAGACAAAGAATTCAGGAAGTAAAAGTAATTACCAATAAAAGTATTGAGGAAGCAGAGACTTTCTTTAATAACTAAATTTAGATTTCAATTATAATGTATTTAAGATTTCATCAAACCATTTTCTGGCTTGCCGGAGTGATAAGCACCTCACTGATTGCCGGATGTAATAATTCTGATTCTAAACTTCCTATTATAGGAGAAAGAGATACGATCGAGCGAGTAACTGAAGACGGACAAACAGTTGTTGATACAATATATCACGTCATTCCGGATTTCTCATTTATTGACCAGGACAGTAATACGGTCACGCAAAAAACCGTAGAAGGTAAAATTTATATTAGCGATTTCTTTTTCACCTCCTGCCCTACTATTTGCCCGGTTATGAAAAAACAGATGCTTAAAATATACAAGGCAATTGCTGATGATCCGGAAGTAATGATCTTGTCTCATACAATAGATCCCCGTCATGATACCCCTGCCGTACTTAAAAAGTATGCTGAAGAACTCGGTGTTACCGGCAATAAATGGCTCTTTTTAACGGGCGAAAAAGAGAAAATTTACGAAATCGGACAACGGGGTTATTTGGTTTCTGCGAAAGAAGATGAAAATGAGCCCGGTGGATTTATACATAACGGGGCCTTTATGCTGATCGATAAAAACAGAAATATTCGCGGCATGTATGACGGGACGACTGATGAAGGTGCTGAGAAGTTACTTAAAGACCTTAAAAAACTGAAAACCGAATAGGTTCATCTTTATGAGTTATAAAATTATGTTCCGATTGTCAGTCATGCTGACAGTCGGTTTAACCGGTTTCTTTACTTCCTGCACCGATTCTGAAAAAGTAAAAAGAGAACAGTACTATGCTGAAGGGTATCAATTATATACTTCTTATTGTTCCAATTGTCATTCTACAGATGGGAAAGGTTTGGGAGATTTATACCCTCCACTTAACAGAAAAGACCCCCTTCCTTCAAAGGAACTTTTTGCTTGTATAGTTAAAAATGGAATTTCGGAAAAACTGGTAATTGACGGAAAGACGTATGAGCGCACCATGCCGGGCAACCCCGGTTTAACTGACCTGGATATTGCTGAAATTGCAACCTATATTTATAACAAATGGGGTACTGATACAACTTATACCAACATCTATGATGTCAAGATTGGGTTGGAGAAGTGCAAACAATAGTCAATCTACATTCATATAATCCCTCCCCCGGGCATTTCTCAGAATAATCTGCTTGAATGCCTGATCTGCATCCATGCCAGTGCCTTCCATTACCGAGCCTGTAAGCAGGCTGCGGTTCAGCACATGTTTGTCAGAATAGACTTTTTTGGTCTGAGGATTCCAGTTTAGTAACTGGGTATAGGTATGTTCCTGTTTTTCTTTGTTTACAATATGAACATTACCCATCACTGTATAAAGCTTCTGACTGTTGTCGTAGCGCCCAGAATCTGCTCTTAAGGTAGTCATGACTCTGGAACCGTCAGGAGTATAGAAATTTATAAAGATTGAATCAGGATAGATCTTATTTTCATTACGGTAACGCAACTGAAGGGGTGTTTCCATGGTAACTTTCACAATTCCCCCTTCACTAATCTGTAACATGACATCATTGACAACCTCCAGCGGACCGTCATATAATACCCGTTCATTGTCAGTTGCTTCTTTACATCCATTCAGTACAAACACTGATAATAAAGCGACAATAACACATTTTGAATTGAGAAAATGCAAGCCTGTTTTCATCCTGAACAAATTCATACCTAAGCCTGTCTGAACCTGATTAATCGATTCTCATTTTTTCAAACCAGCGATCTGCAAGCGTAAAACCTAAAACAACACGACCATACTGTTCTTTAACACTGTTTCTGGAAGGAACTCCGCGCTGCCCACCGATGAAGGTAAGATGCAGGGAATTGGCTGACCGGCCAATGGGCAGTGAAAACCCAAGGCTAATATTGGTTTCTTTCAGTTCGACTCCGGAAATAGAATAAGGCATCTTTCCATGATTAAATCCAACCTTGTAGGTCACAAGATCAAAATAACGGGTAGATGAAAATCTGGGTATATATTCTGCACCTACATGGATTTTGCCTACATCAGCCATTGAAGAACTGCTCGTTTCTTGTTTATTTTTATATTCTCCCCAAGCCTGATGCTGATAATCCACAGCGATGGTCCAATGGTAAGGAGCTGTCAGTGTGGTACCAATTCTGAAGTTATGAGGCAAGTAGAAACTTCTGTTTCTATCTGCAATCAGCGTATCCGGATTTCCAACAACAAAAGAATTTTTTGTCAGTTCGAAAGTAGTCGTCTGTGTGGAATTGATATCATTTCCCAGCGTATAGGTTCCTCCGAAATTCAGATTGAGCTTGTTTTCTTTCTTAATAGGTATCGATACCGCAGCGCCCCCTCTTAACAAGACGTCAGAATAATTGATTTTGTTATTTTTACTGACCAGGAAGTCATTTCCGTCACCGAAAACGGTTTGGGCAGTGGTACTTTTTGTAACATTTCCAAACAAGTAGGAAACCTCCAGCCCTGCACTTAAATATTTGCCAATCTGGAAACTGTTTACAAATGAAGCCTGATTGATTGCACCTTTCCCGTTGGAACTATAGAAGGCATTATAATTAGTGCCAGGAATTTTAGAAGCAAAACGGCTTTCATAATCAACAAAACTGTGAGGCTTCAATGAAACACCAGCGGTCCAATTACGTCCGACAGGCAAAGACAGTCCCAGATATGCCAGGTTGCCCCCCAGATCGCGCTGGCTTGAGCTCAGATCATTAATTTTCTTGTATTGAAAAATCGTTCCAAATTCAAACATTGTGACCCTACCTTTCACCCATAAGGCCGGATTCAGGTTGTTGACATGTAGCCCGTTACTATAGGCCACACCTGCTTCTCCGGAACTCTGGTTACCGGCAAATGCCTCGCTGTATACTTCACCAACGCCTAATACTGAATAAGGAGAGTTACCAAGCCCCTGAGAATAAACCTTACCGCTATGAACAAAACCGGCAATAAAAAAAATGAATGGTATTACTGTGTATCTACTTCTTAGCCACATTGTATTGTAAAATTCTGTTAAGTCCGATAAGTACTAGCTCTGGAACTGCAAATATGGGTGGTTTGATATGATTTTCAAAAAAAGACAAGTCTCCACCGCACATTACTACACTGCAACCAGGAAAATTAGTTCTGAAATTTTCAACAATTCCGTTTAATTCAGATATGATTCCGTTCATCACCCCACTCTGCATACAGGTCATGGTTGACTTCCCTATAAGGGCCTGTGCCTGTACCGGCTCCACCAGTGGTAACCGGGCCGTAAAGGCATTCATGGCTTTAAAACGCATTTTCATTCCAGGCAGTATCATTCCTCCCTGAAAAACGCCGTCACTATCTATATAATCACAGGTAATGCATGATCCCATATCAATGACTACTATATTACCCTGGTGAACTATTTCAAGAGCACCTATTGCCGCTGCGATTCTATCTACACCCAAAGTTTCAGGGGTGTCATAATTCTTTTTTATGGGTGTTGGTAATGTATTAGTCAGATGCAAAACAGGCACCTGAAGTTGCAAATGTTTCTGAAAAAACGCAGGCGTTATCCCCACAGAAGAAAAGAGAATGGTATCAGGCAGTACGGGAGCAGAATTCAAAATCTCCATTAACTGACTAAAAGTCAATCCGTATCGGGAATCCACCATTTGATTCCCCTCAAACCAAGCTATTTTAGAAAATGTATTTCCAGAGTCGACAACTATATTCATGCACTGCAAAAATCCGTTATTCACAGAAGAAAAACTAATTTATACGTCATCAAATTTTGAACAATAAAAAAAACTATTTGCAATTTAAATTTGAATAAGATATTTTTGCAAAAGGATTTAGCATACAGGAAGCCCCGTTCCTTTGGCAACTCCACAATATTGCAAACAGAATTCCTGTAAGCGTTATCAAAAAGTTATTTTCTCTAGTATTATTGCTTTGTACATAAAACAATTTCAGGTTCTGCTTGTTATTTAAAAAAATCGCAGCAAAATAACTACAGCATTTTAACTCCGTCATTAATTTTATAAATAACCATCAGTTATATATCAACACTTTCTTTTCCATCCAATTAGATATACATTTTAATGCTGGCATTAATTTTGTATACATCACTCAATTTAATTTTCAGTAAAGCGGGACTTTACTCTCTATCACTATTATATGCTTACAATTGAAGAACTAAATCTAAAACTCTTGTCTGAGTTAAAGGAAATCGCTGAAAAGTTCGAGGTTAAAGATTTTAATAAACTAACGAAAAAAGATCTGGTTTATAAAATTTTAGATCAGCAGTCGCAACAGGCAGATGATTCAGTACAGGAAAACTCTGATGCTGAACCTAGAAAAAGAAGGGCACGTAAACCGGTAAGTACCGCACCCGCAGCCCAACCCGCCTACTCTTCTACTGCATCGGAAGATGGCCCTAAAAAGCCTGTTTCTAAACGCCCACGAGCAACCTCTACCGTAGAACAACCACCGCTTTTTCAGAAAAAAGCCAAAATTGAAGAACCCGAAAATATCGAGTTTCTGTTTGATACTGAGTTGAATGACGACCTCCTGGAAGAAGAAATTGAAGAATTAAGCGCTATAGATCTCAGCCAGCAGGAAGACCCTGCTAATGAGGCAAGCGCAGAATCAGCTTCTGCTGAAAAACAAACAGAGAGACCGGCTGAAGTAAAAGGTGATGCCGAAAAAAAGCCGACTCCCCCGGTACAAAACGAGTTTCACAATAAAATTAAGAAATCATATAACACCTATGTTCGTGAATTCGATGGTTTAATTGTCAATGAAGGTGTTTTAGAAATAATGCAGGACGGCGGCTATGGTTTCCTGCGCTCCGCTGATTATAACTACCTGGCTAGTCCTGATGATATATACGTATCACCATCACAGATCAAACTTTTTGGATTAAAAACCGGAGACAGCGTTAAAGGACAAATCCGCCCACCTAAGGAAGGCGAAAAATACTTTGCCCTGCTAAGAGTAGAGACTGTTAACGGTAAAACAACCGAAGAAATCAGAGATCGTATTCCATTTGAATACCTTACTCCGTTATTCCCCGAAGAGCGCTTGAATTTGAGTACCCGACCCGATATGATGTCAACGCGTATATTGGATCTTTTTGCACCCATCGGTAAAGGGCAAAGGGGTATGATTGTTGCTCAGCCTAAAACCGGGAAGACAGTTTTACTCAAAGAGATTGCCAATGCCATTACCCGTAATCACCCTGAAGTATTTCTTTTAATCCTCCTGATCGATGAACGTCCTGAGGAGGTAACAGATATGCAAAGAAGTGTGAAAGCAGAAGTAATTGCATCTACCTTTGATGAGCAAGCGGATCGTCATGTAAAAGTGGCTAGTATCGTACTGGAGAAAGCGAAACGGATGGTTGAATGCGGCCATGATGTGGTCATCTTGCTGGATTCGATTACTCGTCTTGCTCGTGCCTATAATACGGTTGTGCCTTCATCCGGAAAAATACTTTCAGGAGGTGTGGATGCCAATGCCCTTCACAAGCCTAAGAGATTTTTTGGTGCGGCCAGAAACGTAGAGAATGGCGGATCATTGACCATTATTGCCACTGCCCTAATTGACACAGGCTCTAAAATGGATGAAGTTATCTTTGAAGAATTTAAAGGTACCGGTAACATGGAACTTCAGCTTGATCGTAAACTTTCTAACAAGCGGGTATTCCCGGCGATTGATGTTATGTCATCAGGTACTCGTCGTGAAGATTTGCTTCTCGACAAAGAATCACTTCAAAAAGTATGGATCCTGAGGAAACACATGTCTGATATGAACGCCATAGAATCCATGGATTTCTTGTTGGATAATATGAAAGGGACCAGAAATAACGAAGAATTCCTTATTTCAATGAACCGCTAATTATTAATTGATATAAAAATAAAGCTGCTTTCTCTCGATAGAAAGCAGCTTTATTTTTGATTTATTAAATTTTTACCCATATCTAAGAACCAAAAACAGCGAGTTAAACCTGTTAGAATACTTTCGGCTGTTCTAAATATAAAATCTAATTTTTCGTTGTAGTGATAATCTCACTATAGCCTACCCGTGAAGCCAAAGCCTATAAATTTCCGCACCGACAAAAAAATAAGAAATATTCCAATGCCTAATTTCAAATTTATCGTAATTCTTAACTTCCTATTATTTCAAGGACTACTTTTTTCATCATTAAGCGCACAGCATATACAAGGCCTTGAAATAAGTAATAATGGAGGACTTTATCGTACAAGCTACAATCCGGCCACATTGGGCGGAACCCGGTACCAGTTCCAGGTCAATGTACTGACGATGGGTGGGTCTATCAATCATCGTTATTTCAGATTTGTTGGAAAAAATTCTTTCCTAACCCCCATTTTGGCTTCAGGTTCAGAGCATGAAATTTATGGCAGATCCCGTACGATGGGATCGCTGACTGGAAATGACCCCATTTACCTGGCCTCCGATATCCGATGGCCATCAGTTTTATTTTCGGCCGGAGAAAGGCATGGCTTTGCCTTGCAATTTAGGAGTAGAGGTTTTATTCAGGGAAATAATATTCCGCAAACGATACAGCAACTCTATGCCAAACGTATGGATACCGAATTAGATGTACCAGCACTAGGCACCTGGGGAAATTTCAATCTCATGCAGCAGAGTTTTTCCGAGATTTCCTTTTCTTATGGGGTGAGCGTAATCAAATCTGATTTTCAGCATCTGAAAATCGGTGTTACAGGAAAACGCATAACCGGCGCACGCTTGTCGTATATACGTGCAGATATCGAAAAATTTAAAATCAATACACCTTCTGACCCATCTCTCTCAAAAGAACTGGTGTTGGAAAATGTGGATTTTGAAAGCGGATTTTCAAGCCCGATAAAAAAAACCGGAATATGGCCCGTATTCAATGGGAATAATTTTGGTAGTGGCTGGGCATACGATTTGGGAATCTCTTACGAAATAGGTTCTGTCTGGACCAAGAATAAGGAGGTATACAACAATAGCCCCAACTACCTGCTTAGAATTTCGGCTTCGGTTACGGATATGGGAAAAATCAGTTACAAGAATACAGATCGATATGCTGAAACCGGCCGGGCTAATGCGGTATCTGTCAGACAAACTGAAATGGAAAAAATTGCTGATCAGGGTGCGAAAGGATTTATGCAGGTTTTTGAAGGAGAAAGCAATGAAGGCATTACTCCATATGAACCGTCCTTACCCGCTGCCTTTCATATGGATGCTGACGTACAATTAGCACGTTCATTTTTTATCAATGTTAGTAAAACCAAAAGATTGAAACCGGAAAACGAGGATTTTAGAAATATAGTCCAATCTGATTACGTAATGATCACGCCAAGATTTGAAGATGATGATTTTGACCTGGCCTTTCCAATTACTTTTATTAAAGGCAACTCAAAACCCAACATTGGCCTCACCGCTCATTTCGGACCGTTGTTTGTCGGATTTTCAAATATTACCGGAATATTGGGCAGTGAAAAAAGGGGCTCAATGGGATATATAGGATTGTCTGTATTCAAATTTAAAAAATAAAGTTTCAGGCCAATCGCCCCATAGAGAGGTATGAAACAATCCACTTAAACAATAGCTGGGTAAAGGAAGCTGTGGCAGATTTGATTTCTGAAGAATCGTCACAGCCTAAAATATTTCCGTTTGAAACTATCTCTTTTTCATTCTGCAAACTTCTTTGATTTGTTTTAGCTTTCTGCTGAGAGGATTTCTTATTCAATTCTTCTGAATGTTTTTTCATATCCTCCAAACCAGTAGTGATATTAGCAGTTGCTGAAACAGCTTTATTAAGCTTCTTCTGGGCAACAAACATGTTCGGCACAAATCCAGTCGCACCTGATTGCGAAATACCGAACATTGCCAGCAATATTACAAGTATTAATCTGTTCTTCTTCATGGCTGATCTACTAAAGGTTTATTATGAATACGTTACAAATTTAAATAACTTTTGGTATTATGCAATACATAGTACCTTGTTTTTTTATTGAATGGTAAAAAAAATGCAACTCTTCCCCATTTTTTACTCAATAGAGTCATAAAAACGGGGAAGAGTTGCACGCGGAAGATAAAAATTCTGAAGATTTTTATCTTTTTCTATTCTTCGATAAAATTAAGGTCTTTGCCATGCGTTTCTGAAACGGTAACTGTACAGTAGAATCCAATTGCAAAACAAATCAACCCTACAAGTGCGCCAGCGTCAATCACGGTAAAGGATTCTTTAAACAGGGCAAACAATGTTGTCATCCCCACTACTGTCCCTCTAACCATATTTGGAATCGTAGTAGCTGCAGTGGCTCTCAGGTTAGTACCGAACTGTTCAGCACCAATGGTGACAAACATTGCCCAATAACCAATACCGAAACCTAGCAAGGTAACCAGTATGTAAAACTCTTTGGCAGTTTCAATTCCTCCGTACAGGTAATATACTGAGCATACAAATGCAAAAAACATCAGAAGGAATACTGATTTTTTTCGACTCGCTAATGCATGGCTGATTACACCACTGAGTAGATCACCGACGGACAGCCCAACGTAACACCACATAATTGAAAGACCGGGAACGATAGCTTCAGATATACCCAGTGCCACACCGAACTCATTGCTGAATGTAGCAAGAATACCAATAACAAACCAGGTAGGCATACCAATACCAATACAACGCAAATATCTCTTTAAACGGTCTTTATTGGAAAACAGCGAAAAGAAATCACCTTTAGCTACATGCTGCTGGTCTTTTATGTTTTCAAAAACACCCGATTCAAAAACACCCACCCTTAACAAGAGTAAGGTTAATCCTAAACCGCCACCGATAAAGTAGGCATAACGCCAGTCAAACATTTCTACGGTAAAGTAGGCAACGATAGCCCCTAATAAACCTACACCAGCGACCAGAGAAGTCCCGATTGCACGCAGATGTTTCGGTAAAATTTCCGAAACCAGGGTAATACCAGCGCCAAGCTCTCCAGCCAAACCAATACCGGCAATAAAACGAAGCAATTTATAAACAGTAGGATCCTGAACAAATCCACAGGCGATATTAGCCAGGGAATAAGTAAGAATAGAACCAAACAATACTGACAGACGGCCTTTTTTGTCACCTAAAACTCCCCAGAGAATCCCTCCGAGAAGCAATCCTGCCATTTGCCAGTTTAAGATACTGGCACCAATACTTGAGATTTCGCTTTCCGATAACCCTAAGTCCCTAAGACTGGGAATTCTGACAATCCCAAACAAAAGCAGATCATATATATCAACAAAATAGCCAAGGGCAGCTACAATAACAGGGGCACTAAATAAGTGGGAGACAGCAGATTTTGAAGTCGTTTCTAATGGTTTCATTAAGTATTTGGAAATTAAATTTGGCGAATTTAATTAAAAGTAAACTTCTATTTTAAAAAATATACAAATTTTAACATTCGGTCATACTTAATGCCAGTCCCCCTTCTGAGGTTTCTTTATACTTTTTAGACATATCCCTGCCTGTTGCTTTCATCACTTTAATCACACTGTCAAATGAAATTTTCTGAAAAACAGAAGCTCCGGAAGATGCCAGCAAAAAGGCGTTGTAGGCTTTTGCTGCTCCCATGGCATTGCGCTCAATACAGGGTATCTGCACATACCCTCCAATAGGATCGCAGGTCATACCCAGATGATGCTCAATACCAATTTCAGCAGCAGCTTCCACCACCTGAATTGACTTTCCGGCACTATACGCCAGCATGGCCGCACCCATTGCTGATGCGGTACCTACTTCACCCATACACCCCATTTCTGCTCCAGAAATACTGGCATTGTGTTTGACCAGAAAACCAACTGCTGCTGCTGCAAGCATGCCATTTCTCATTTGGTCAACATTATAATGAAAATGGTTTTTCATCAGGAAAGTCAAGCCTGGAATTACCCCCGATGCGCCGGAAGTAGGTGCAGTAACCACAATGTTTCCGGCAGCATTTTCTTCAGAAGCGGCAAGTGAGTAACTATTTAAAAAAAGCAAAAAACCATCGGATGACTGGGCCTGTTGCCGCGCTTGCTCATAGAGCACTCTTGCTTTACGTGTCAATTGGATCCTTCCCGGCAGCAAACCTTTACTCTTCAGGCCTCTTTTAACGGCTTTATGCATGACAGCTAAAATATTGTCAATGCCCGACAGAACTTCCTTCCTGGAACGACCTGAAATAGCAGACTCATTGGCAATCATCAAATCTGCTAGCGATATGCCAGTAGATAGATGTGTTTTAAGTTCTTCCATTGTCGAATACGGAAAAGGTATTTCTACCAATTCATCAGGACTTTCCACTTCTCCCTTCTTCTGTATAAACCCTCCTCCTATGGAATAATATTCACTTTCAAATAAAACCTCCTTTTCCTCATTTAGCAAAAACAATACTAATGTATTCGGATGAGGAGATTGATATTTCCCCTTTTTGAAAATTATAAAATCAGATTTGATTTCTATTTCCTTTCCACCAGCTATAATACTATAATTTTGTCCGGGGGTTTCAAGTAATGCCGATAACGCTTTAGGGTCACAACTTTCAGGATGCCAACCCAAGAGGCCACCCAGGACAGCACGATCAGTTCCGTGCCCTTTGCCTGTAGCACTTAATGAACCATGTAAATGCACACTTATCGTCAGGCTCTTGTCAGAGGGTAAGTGATCACAAATCCTTTCAAGATCCTCCTTAAAACGCAGAGCAGCTTTCATAGGACCAATCGTGTGCGAGCTTGAAGGACCGGGACCTACTTTAAAAAGGTCAAATACGGATGTACTAATTATATTTTTAGGTTTCATTATAAAAGGGAAAGTAGAATTAGATCTATACAAAGATCATAATAAAACAATTAAAACGAAGTTCGGTAAATAAGGGTTTCTAAATTAAGTAAGAATTAATCATCTAATTAAGAACCAAATACTAATGATGCGTGTTGTTTTACCCTTATGACATTTCAGGGACCTTATTAAAGGCTTTATCAACTTATAGATTATCATTAAAAATCACAAAAGACGTATGCTTCAATTGTTAGTACCTGCTTCCTTCGTAGCGAAAATTATCGAATTAAATAAGCATTTTCCCGGAAAAATATTTTAAAAATTTTCTATTAAAATATTCTGTTACATTTTTTTAACCACGTCAATACAAATAAGGCATACTGCCTTACGTATTATTGGATTTTTTCAATAGAGTAAAAAACACCCTTTGCTATAATTGGAGTTATTTCCTAATTTAGAATTCCAATTGTGATAAGCAACTGTTGCTAATTTGCTATCTTTGCAATCCTTAAAAATATGACACCTGAATACATCGGAAATAACACCTTGGAAAGGATTGTAAATCAGAAAGAAGCGGACCTGGTTTGGGAAAAATGCCTCCTAGTGATAAGAGAAGGCATTCCTGAGCAAAGTTATAAGACTTGGTTTGAACCTATCAAACCTTATCGCTTCACTGGCAAGGCGTTAACGATTCAGGTACCCAGTCAGTTCTTTTATGAGTGGTTGGAAGATAATTATGTTCATTTGCTAAGGCAAGCTCTTGATTATTCCATAGGAAGGGATGGAACATTGGAATATTCCATTATTGTAGACACAGGAAACGGAAGGGAAAGACCCCTGACAATGAATGTGACGACTTCCCAGAATCATGATTGGTCTAAGCCGGATAATTTCGAAACCGATCCCCGTAGAACACCGGCTGCCCCGGCCAAAGATCCTGATTCTCTTCAACTGGATACTTACCTCAATATCAATTATTCCTTTGAAAGTTTTATAGAGGGAGATTGTAACCGTCTGGCACGCTCAGCCGGTCAGGCTGTAGCGCAAAGGCCCGGGCTTACCTCGTTCAATCCACTTATGTTGTACGGAGGCGTTGGATTAGGAAAAACACATTTGGTCCAAGCTATTGGTAATTATATTAAAGGCCATTATCCTGATAAGCAGGTTTTGTATGTGTCTTCGGAAAAATTCACCAATCAGTTTATTAATGCTATAAAAAACAATACGCTGCATTTATTTTCAGACTTTTATATGAAAGTGGATGTTCTGATCATTGATGATGTGCAGTTTATGTCAGGAAAGGAAAAAACGCAGGATACGTTTTTCCATATATTTAATCATTTGCATCAACTTGGAAAGCAGATTATCATGACGAGCGATCGTGCACCAAGAGATTTGCAGGGGTTGCAGGACCGGTTGTTATCCCGCTTTAAGTGGGGACTAACGGCAGATTTACAAACACCCGATTTTGAAACACGCATTGCCATCATTCAGCGCAAATTACAAGCCGAAGGAATTGATATAGCCTACAATGTGATCGAATATGTAGCCCATAGTGTCAATACCAATATTCGTGAATTGGAAGGTGTGATCATTTCCTTGATGGCTCAAGCTTCCCTGACTCGTAGGATAATTGACGTAGAACTTGCAAAAAACACATTGCGGCATATAGTAATGGAGGAAAACAAGGAAGTCACAATTGATACCATTCAAGAAGTGGTGGCTGATTTTTTTGAAATTACTGTGGCAGACCTTAAAAGCAAAAGCAGAAAGAAAGCTTTTGTATATCCCCGGCAAATGGCCATGTATTTTGCAAAAGAATATACAGACCTGCCCCTAAAATCCATAGGTTACCATTTTGGTGGACGTGATCACAGTACTGTTATTCACTCTATTCAATCCATCAATATGCTGATGACGAGCAATACTGACGTTGACAATACCATTCACAAATTAAGATCCAATTTTCAATAATGCTTCCGGTACTGTTAGACCGGAAAGATATAGATAGCAACTTATGGAACCACTGCATTGAACATGCGCGGTTTCCTTGTTTATACGCTTGTAGTTGGTATCTTGACGCTGTATCCCCTGACTGGAAAGCGTTGGTTATACAAACAGGGAAAGAATATTCGTACGTAATGCCCCTTCCTGTTCACACAAAATTGAATATAAACATAGTATTCAAGCCATTCTATTGTCAATATTTGGGTATATTTTCGACAAACGAGATCAGTATGACAGTGCTTGAGTCCTTCCTGAAGGAACTCTCCCGGAGATTCTGCTATATTTCAGCATATTCATTTCATCCTTCATTTTTTCAAGTATTTTCGGCCGATTTATTAGCCAAATATAAGTTAACCGGAAAAACCCGGACCACTCACTGGTTATCAATTCCTCATGCACAGGAACCGTTACCCTATACAGCGGACCGAGCGGCCAATTTGAAAAAAGCGCAAAGGTATCATTGGCAAATAGAGGAATCTACAGATATTAAGCCGTTGACCCAGCTTTTTGAAGAAAATCATGCCCCACATTTCAAATATGGTATACATCCTAAGAGTTATACCTGGCTGGAACAACTGGCTGAAATTCTATTGATAAACAAGACAGGGAAACTATGGTATGCCTTAAACGATGGTAGAATCAGTGGGGGTATGTTAATTGCTCACTACAAAGGACAACACTATTACCTTTTCAATGCCGCCGATTCAATAGGCAGGAAAGGCAACTCCCGAACGTGGTTACTGGATCAGTATTTTAGAACGCAGTGTAGATCTGGTGACGTTTTTGATTTTGAAAGTCCGGATATGCCTTTAATTGCAAACCATTATAAAAGTTTTGGCGCAGAAACAAAGTCCTTTCTTACAATCCGAAAAAACGGTCTTCCCCGTATCATTAAATGGCTACAGGAATACAGGATCCGAAATAGTCGTCAGTAGATTATAACCAGTTGAATTCGCTCTTGAGGCCCGCATAGTCCATCAGATCCATATCCAATGAACCGATTTTCAAATCCACCTCGACTTTCAACGGGACTTTATTCACATCGTTAGAAACCCAGATCGTCATGGGATTCTCCCCTTTAAAAAACTTATTTGCAGGAACAAAAGGAATGAGTTTATAGGCTTCATGTCTACCAAATTTTGTTTTCACCATTTCTTTGCCCGCAAACTTTACCTTCAATCGATAATTTTCATTATCAAAAAATACAGGGATTTCTATGATAGAACCAACGGAGACATTTTTAAAATTGATGGTTCTCAAATAGTAATAACTCCCCACTATATCCTGTACTTCACGTGGGACATCAAATCTCACCTGGTTTTGCTCTCTTTTTTTACTGGTTACTACTGCTTTATTATTGATCTGGTCAAAAAACACAGTTTCATCCAGACGATATTTCCCTTCCTGAATTTTTCGTTCGAAAGACTGAGGTAAAATAGCGGCAGTATCCATATGTGCTCTCCATGTATCACGAACCCGGGATATCAAATCAAAGGCTCCCACGGTACGCCCGGTAATTGTCACTTTGTAACAAGGCCTGTTGTTCACCATCGTTATACCCTTACTCACCTCCACTTTGGCTGTTGCCGCGTTAATGAAGCCATAATGCACCCTATAATCTATCCTTTCGCCCTGACCAAAACTTTTATTGGGAATCACTCTATAGGTATACATGGCATTGAAGCCTAAAAAACCAAAACAAAGCAGGCAAATTATAATGACAGCAAATAACTTTCTGGTTTTAAGCATATTCAAATATTTTATTACATCGATGGATATTTCTCTTTCAGATATTGCATGTATTTGTTGAAGTCGGCATCAAAATCACGCTCAAATTCTTCTTTAAATATATTCTGTTTTTCTTTATAGGTTTTGAATCCTGTAAAATAGGCATTATTCGGTAAAGGCTGGTCTTCATTCCTGCCAATTTTACTGAACGTATTCACATTACCTAATAGTGTATCGGTGGTTGACAGGATATGGGAGATCATTAAAAATTTTAGCGAATCTTTGTGTTTCTCTCCCATTTCAGTGGTGAAAGTTGCATATAAACTATCCAACTGTCGTGTACCGTGCATTATATGTGTTGAGTACGCATCCCGATACCTTTTTGAATATTCGTATTGTTTCAATTCTTTTGATTCCGGGCCATATTTACTTTTTAGAAATCTTTCTGCACCCAAATCGCCTACGAAAGTGGCTAAATTTTCATTTAACGACAGATTATTCTTTACAAAAAGCGTTCCATGCGTCAGTTCATGTAATATCAGATTCGCTAAGCTACCTACAGAGCGTTCTAACATGCCAGAAAGGATAGGATCTTTGGCATACCCGAGGGTGGACCACGCTGACACCTCTCCCATATCAGTATCATACCCCTGAGACTTTAGCAAGTCAATTTCAGCCACAGCCCGGGTTGAATCAAAAAAACCTTTATATGGGAATGTTCCTATGATTGGAAAATGCCACTCATAACTTTCAAGTTTATATTTTTCAGAAGCCGTGATAACCCAGAGAATTGGCTTTCCCTTCTGGTCATAGAAGGTCGTGTAGTTATTGGAGGGTTTAATTCCTAATGAATCATATCCAAACTGCTTTATTTCTTCAATCAAACGAATCCTGCTTTTCAACGAATCAGGATAGGAAGGATTATTTAATACGTCCTGTACATCCTGCACATTCCACAATATTTCAAGCTGCCCTTTTGCCTGCATCCATCCATAACTGACTAATTCCCGATAATACAAACCTGTAGCCATTGCTACAAACAGGAGGGCCAGCACAATTCTTTTAATCATTGATTGAAGATTTACCGTTATTTAAAGTCCATTTCAGGCTGAAACACAAATTTGCCATGCGCATAATTTGAAACTATTTCATGGCAAACTTCTATGCCAATTACCAGAAATCACCCACTTTCACAAGTAATGAATCACTGTGAAAATATAAAGGTAAATATTGCAGGATAATATTACACAATCTTGCTGTTCTTAGGAGGTCTTTTGTGCCAATATGAAGCCAGAATGGAACCAGTAATATTCATCAAAGGTCCGAAAATAGCGGGTGCCAGACCTACCGTGGCTATTTTTCCCATTTCTTTTGCAATACCAGAAGCTAATCCGCCATTCTGCATTCCCACTTCAATGGCGATAGTCCTGCAATCTCTTTCATCCATTTTTACGGCTTTACCGAATAAATAACCCAGTATATACCCGAATACATTATGTATTAAAACAAATAACATCAATAAAGGGCCAATATTCAACAGACTGTCTCTTCCGGCAGCTGTAATGATGGCAATAATAAACCCGATACCAGCCATGGAAACTAAAGGCATGGCATCATCGAGCCATTTTGCTTTGCCACTCAGTAATTTATTAAACAGCAGTCCTGCACCGATTGGGATAATTACCATCTTTACTATATCCCACATCATATCCAGTATGTTGATCTCAATCAGAGCACCGGCTAGCATTTTCATTAAAAAGGGTGTTACAAAAGGTGCCATTAATGTAGTTACGGCTGTAATGGTGATGGAAAGTGCCAGATTTGCTTTAGCGAGATAGGACATCACATTGGAAGCCATTCCACTTGGGGAACAACCGATAAGTATCATGCCTGCCGCAATTTCTGCCTCAAATCCACTAATACTTGCCAAGGCAAATCCCAAAAATGGCATGATTGAAAACTGGCTCACGACTCCCACCATCACACCTTTTGGCATTTTCGCAACCCCAACAAAATCGTTAACGCTCATAGAGGTACCCATTCCAAACATGATCAGCTGAATTAAAGGGGTGATCAGGGTAGTGAGTTTTAAACCTCCCCATTCATCCAGGTACCATGGAAAAAACAAGGCAATACTTACTGCTGCAAAGATCATGATGGTATAAGTATAGCCTTTCAAATGATCATAGCCACGCGTGCCCAATCCCAGCATAATCCAGAACAGAAAAACCGACCAGCCTGTCCATGTGAGGTTATCATTGAAGTAGAAAACCAAAGCCAGTATGGCGAATATTAATGATGTAAGAAAAGCGAGTTTAGACCGGTTCATAGAATGTATATTATTTCAGGATTTCTGAAATGGAAAGTAACGATAATGGGGTTTATACTTAAAAAAAATCGGAGTATTAAATAAATACCCCGATTTCAACCGACCTAATTAATGATTAGCTCCAAAGACGGTCATGGGACCGTTTATCATCCCATTCGGTAGTCGGGGCAAAGTAGGTTTTATCCTTTGGGTTCAGGTGCTGTTTAACCTCCTCATCATTCAACTCTACTCCCAGCCCTGGCGCATCCAACGGAACAATCGCATAGCCTTTGTCTATCAGCTTTCGACCATCTGTGGTTTTTACCAGATTTTCCCACCAGGGCACATCAACAGAATGATGCTCGAGTGACAGAAAATTCTGAGTGGCAGCAGCACAATGCACATTAGCCATAAAACTGACTGGCGTACCAGCAAAGTGCATGGCCATTGCTATTCCATTCTCTTCTGCATAATCTCCAATCCGTTTGGTTTCAAGTAAACCACCCGAAGAAGCCAGGTCTGGATGTACAATATCAACTGCATGCCGGTCAATCAAAGGCTTAAAACCTTCCTTCAGATAAATATCTTCACCTGTCAGCGTGGGAGTGTCCAATGCATCAGTAATGGTTTTCCATTGCTCTGTGTATTCCCAAGGTACCATGTCTTCCAACCACGCCAGCCGGTATTTTTCCAGAGCCTTTCCTAATCGGATGTTATTATTAAGATCAAAATGTCCATAATGATCCGTTGAGATTGGTATCTGGTAACCGACTATACTTCGAACATCCTCAACTACCTTGGCCATAATTTCCAGGCCTTTTTCAGTAATCTGTACCTGCGTAAACGGGTGTTTTGTATTGGCATAAGAATGAAAATCGCCTCCCCATTGTGAATAAGCCCCGCCCCAGACATCATTATTTACCAAACCGTCGTCTTTACCTTTCAATAAACCGATCGAGACATCCATCTTCAGCCATGAATACCCTTGGGTAACAGTTCTGTACTTAATTTTATCTTTGAATTCATCCAGTGTTTTGAACTCGGGAGTATCTGCATAAAGTCTTACTTTGTCTCGGTACCTTCCGCCCAGCAATTGCCAGCACGGGACCCCGTAGGCTTTGCCGCACAAATCCCAGAGCGCCATTTCGACAGCACATACTCCCCCGGCCTGCCGCCCGTGAAATCCGAACTGCTTGATCATTTTGAATATTTGCTCAACATTACATGGATTTTGTCCTAATAATCTACTCTTGAGCATCAGTGCGTATCGCTCATCAGCTCCGTCTCTAACCTCACCCAAACCGTAAATACCCTGGTTTGTTTCAATTTTTATAATGGGTGTCCGTCCTACATTCTGAACAATACAGTATCGCATATCAGTAATTTTCAGTTCAGAAGGCTTTGAGGCACGGCTAACTTTAGAAGTTGCCTGAGCGAGTGTATCTTCAATGGGAAGGCTCATAAACCCTCCCAAGGCGATTCCACCTACTGCTGTTTTTTTCAGGAAATTCCTTCTGCTGTCTTTCGTAGCCGGATCTGCCAGTTCCTTCTCAACTTCAATTTTCTCGTTTTTTTCAACTTGCTGATTTTCAGTCAGGATATCCTTTAAAATACTTTTCATAAGAGATATGGTTTAGTAAATGATCAATAATTACGCTCCTTCAGATAATCATCCAGTTCTTTTTTGCTCATAGGCAACTTTCCCGGGTAATTATTAACCCAGTTAAGAAAATCTTTTTTTATAGTCTCATTCCATTGGCTGTCAATTTCACCCGGAGAATATTTCCCTTCTCTCAACCGAAGGTGCCCAAACTCATCTCTGAGCGCAGTGACTTCAGAAGTGATTACTACTTCATCCAGCAAATGTGCAGGAATAAAAATCACTCCCCCTTTTTTTGCCAGAATGGCATCACCTGGCATGGCTGTGGCTCTTCCAATGCGGATGGGCACATTCACTCCTGTCAGCATCATATCTTTAATGTAAGAAGGATCTTCCCCTTTGATCCAGGCATTAAATCCTTGGATCCTGAGTAATCCAGCCATATCACGGACAGAGCCATAAAAGACGACACCTCGTTTGGACTTGGTATATATAGAATTCCCCAGGTTGTCACCTATGAGGGTACCATCAGCAATTTTCCCATAACCATCTGCTACATAAACATCCCCATCTTTCAGAATTTCAATCGGCCATGAATTTGTAAACCCTGATTTGCCTCTCCCTTCAGCAATACCATTTTCTCTGAAAGGCTCATGAAAGTCTGGTCGCAATGGCATATACTGTGCTGTAATTACCCTTCCGGCCATAGCGCTGTCAGGATGTATAATGATCCAGTCCCCCTCAAACTGATTGTTATATCCTTTATTTCTCAACACACCCCATGCCTCCTCAATAGAAATATTTCGTAAACGTTCTAATAAGGAATCAGCTATTTTAGGACGTCCGTCATCAAAACGCTCCCCCTTCCAGGCTTTGGTCATTGAAATAATTTCATCTTTTGGGGGAGTTACTCTCTGTGCAGACAATTGCAGAGATATGAATAAAACCGTGAGCAGAATAGCTATTATTTTCATGAAAAATTGGTTTATGATTGATTAAAGAAAAACCATTATTTATCCCACCAAACTTTGGAGTCAAGATCATCTTCTCCGAGTCGGGAGACAGCTGCATTGTAATTTTCTCTATTGACAACAGACTCATTAATAGGATAGACCAGGCGTTTGATAAAATCCCCTTTGATACTTTTACCCGGATATGGATTAGGCTTTAACATAGGAAAACCACTTCTTCTGAAGTTGGACCATGCTTCCGGACCGTTCAGAAAAGAGGCCACCCAATATTGGGTATTGATCAATTCAAGTTCTTTTCCGGCTGTTAAGGTAGCCTTGGATAAGTATTCAACTGCTTTGACCGGATCAACCTTTGCATCAGAATCATATTGCTCCAATTGTTTAAAGTGAGCCTCAATACCCGTTTGGTACAAGTCGTTTTCATCGCCCGAAATCCAGCCTCTATAGGCAGCTTCTGCCATTAACAGGGCAGTCTGGGCATAGGTTACAAAGAACATAGGGGCATCCAGTTTTACCAGAGTAGCACGGTCTGCCTGTGAATATTTGTAACCGGCACCAGCAGTCCCGGGAAAACCCGGCGCAGTACTGATAGAAAGATTATCATAACCATATGGCATACCTATTTGCCTGGATGGCTCGCGGTCTTCCGGGGTTGATCCTGGATTCAATGAAGGATTTTCATACTTGACTGCTATGACAGGCAGACGTGGGTCAGCTGTTGTTTTGAGATATTCTACAAATGGTCCTCCCAGATAAAAATTCACCTTTTCAGAGCCATTTAGAAATGTATTAAAAGGTGATTCGTAAGTGGCACTATGACGCATAAAGCAATTATCATCATTGGATGTCATCACCCCTCCGGCAATAGCCTTTGCTGTATATTCTTCAGCTTTTGAAGGATCGACTTTGCTTAACCTCATCGCAGCACGCAACAACAAAGAGTTTCCCAGTTTTTTCCATTTGACGATATCTCCTGAATAAAACAGATCGCCTGTCTCTATAGGTTTGGAAGCATCCAGCGCATTGACCGCCTGGTCCAGCGTGGTAAGTATGCTGTTGTAAATGCTCTCCTGCGTGTCATAAACAGGAAAATAGTTTCCATTCAAATATCCGAGACCAGCCTCTGTATAAGGAACATCACCATAGGTATCAGATAAAATCATAAAGGCAAAAGAATGCCAGATGCGGGTCATTTGATACAAGTTGCTTCTTTCTGGTACATCCTTCGTTTTATCAAGTACATCTACAAGCCGCTTCACTACATTGTTATAGTAGTTGTTCCAACCTCCTTGTGCTTGATCCGCATTCAGCTGATTTACGTTACCTCCAGCATTTACTCCTGCAAACGGGTTCATCATTTGCTGGACAATGCCCATTTCATAGGTCATCGTATGGGTGGTGAACGAAGAAGCCAGTTGCGCATTTGAAAAAAGGTATACCGGATTCATAGCAGTCGGCTGTACAGGATTGGTATTGGTTTCAATAAATCCGCTGTCGCAGCCTCCTAACAGAACCAGCCATACCCAGGACATGATTACCGTCAGATTTCTCTTTATAACTGATTTCATGACAATGTTAGAATTTTAGGTTAAGATTAAATCCAATACTACGTGACAAGGGCAAAGCCCCTGATTCTATGCCAGAAAGGTTATCTGAAGCTTGCCCAAACTGCTCGGGGTCAATGTTCGGTGTATATTTTTTGAGGACGAGCACATTGTTACTCACGACCGAAAATGTGACAGACTGAAAGGGCAACTTTTCCATCAATTTATTAGGTAATTTATACCCCAGGCTCAATTGTCTCAACTTGAGAAAACCAGCGTTATACACGAAATCTTCCACGAAACTGGTTATATTACGAATCGTTCCATAATAAGCACTCGCCTCCATGGGAGTTGTGTTAACAGCCCCATCTTCTGTGACACCCTCTCCTATTACTCCTCCTTCTCTACCGGCAAGTGTTCCTTTGTGTAAACCATGTCTCCAAAGATTGTAATTGGTAGCAGAGATCAACTTATGACCAAATTTAAAATCGATAAGAGTACTTAATCTGAAGCCTTTATAATTTAAGGCATTCGTCCAGCCACCTATCCATTTCGGAATGGCACTGCCCCAGGATACCAGATCTCTGTTATAGATCGGTGCCCCATTGGCCGAGAACAATTTCCTACCCTGTGAATCTCTCTCATATCCGGCACCCAGCAAGCTGGCCATAGGCTTCCCAACTTCGTGCGCAACACGGCCCGTAAAATCACTGTTTGTACCAACGATAATCTGTGTTTGTCCGCCAGAAAGCTCCAGTACTTCACTGCTGTTACGCGTCACATTGAAACCCATTTCCCAATCAAAATTGGGCTTTTGCACCGGCACTAGGGTCAGCAACATTTCAATACCCGTATTTCGAAGCCTACCTACATTTACTTTCGTGGAAGTATAACCTGATGTATTACTTACAGCCACGTTTAGAATCTCATCAATCGTATTCTTCCTGTAGTATGCCAAATCAAGATTTAACCGGTTACCCAATGTTTTCAATTCCAGTCCCACTTCAGCCTCTTTTACCTTCAAAGGTCTGAGATTTTGATTGGGACTTACACTCGTTCCTATAGATCCAAGGGCTTGTCCCAGGTGCGGGTTCGCATTGAGGCTGTAATAAAGATTGTTTGAATAGGGATCTGTATCTCCACCAACCTCTGCATATGCTGCACGAATTTTGCCAAAATTCAACCATTCGGGCATTTTTACGGACTGACTAAACACATAGCTTGCACTGATTGAAGGATATAAATAACTATTGCTTTCTGGATTCAGGGTGGAGAACCAGTCGTTACGACCTGTAATGTTAATAAAAAGTACGTCTTTCAAGGAAAGTTCAACTGCACCATATAACGAGTTGACTTTTTTATGACCATAATAATATTGAGGGTCTTTAATTTGTCCGTTGGCCACAGTATACAAATCACGGACGAAAAAGTTATTGACAAGTACATTGTTATTCTTATTCTCCTGATCCAAACGATTGCCTCCCAGAGTCACATCTACACCAAGAATCCCTGTTTTTTTAGAAATCCCCACCAGAAAATCAATATTTGTCTCTCTGAATCTTGTGCTCTCCTGATAATATTGACCATTGAAACCAGTGAGTACAGTAGATAAATGCCGGCTACCGGTTGGAATATTATAATCGTTGTCCCGTGAAAAATAATCCTGACCAATTCTTCCCTGAACATACAACCAGTCGGTTACATCATAACGAAGGGAGAAATTACCAAAAATCCTGTCACGAATAATATTTTCAAAGTGTTCATAAGTAGACCAGTAAGGATTATTCCTGGGAGTAAATCGGGATGTTGGCCGCTCATTCCCATTTTCATCTACCCTTTTATCTCTCAATACATCCATCTCAACACTATTGGCCCAGGTATATAGGGCAGCATTAGGATTCAGAGTCTGAATGGCTATCTGAGGAGGATTTTTTATGTTTTCATAAGAATAGTTTGCATTGACATGGGTGGACAGTTTTTTCGTCAGGAAATACTGTGCTCCCAGATTCAATGATTTGCGATTATATCGGTTATTGGGAGAAATACCTTTGTTATCCAGATTGGATAATGACATATAGATACTCCCTTGTTCATTTCCAGCATTTATAGAAACTGTATTAGTAAATGTATAGCCGGTTTCGTAGAATTTGTTAATGCGCCCCCGAACGGGTTGATATGGCCGCTCCACTCCATCAAATTGAATCGTAGGCTGACCATCAAATCTCTCCCCAAAACTCCAGACACCACTACTTTGGGCCATAGCCAATGTTGAGGGTCTTACACCACCTTCTCCCTGACCATACTCATACTGAAAATCGGTTTCATCAACTGGCCGATCCATTGTAAAATTGGTGTTGTATTCAAGCCCTATTCCCCTTTTCTTACTTCCTCCACCCGATTTTGTGGTAATTACAATGGCGCCATCCTTTGCTCTGAATCCGTATAAGGCCGCAGCTGCAGCTCCTTTCAAAACAGTCATGGATTCAATATCATCAGGATTTAAACTCAACAAACCATCCCCACCGTCTGAGGTTACGCCTCCCCGGGTGGTAGTTCCCTCTGAATCGCCTGATTTTGCCCCAAAACTGGAATTATTTATTGGAATACCGTTAACTAAAATAAGCGGGGAATTATCACCCTTAAATGATGACTGGCCACGTATCCTGATTTTTGAAGTTCCGGAAGGACCTGCAGAAGAGGCACTGACATTTACACCTGCAACTTTGCCCTGAATACTGTTCCCGATATTAACATTGCGGTTGGTAGAAACTTCCTCCATATTCACATTAGCAGTGGCGTAACCTACCTTTTTTGCATCTTTCTTTATTCCCAGTGCTGTTACAACTACTTCTTCCAGGTTTTTCACGTCGGCTTTTAACACAATATCAATGGAGGATTGTGAACCTACTGCAACTTCTCTCGTGAGGTAGCCTACAAATGAAATGACTAAAACAGCACCTTGCTCCGGAACATTCAATTCAAAGGAACCTTCCATGTTGGATACCGTACCCACCGTTGTCCCTTTTACTATAATATTCACGCCTGGTAATTGACTACCATCCTCATCCTTAATAATCCCTGAAATACGTTTTTCTAAAGGTTTGATCAGTAAATGCTCCAGGTCCTGAAACCAGAAGCTTTCTTTTGGAGGTCCTTCTTTTTTCGAAAGTACAATTTGATTGCCTTCCACTTTATAACTCACATTTAACGGAAGAAACAATCTTTCCAGAACAACACCTAACGGTTCATTTTGTGCCTTAATAGATATTCTTTGGCCTTCTTCAAATACTTTTGAATTATAAATAAACTTCACACCTGAAGATTTCCTTATTGTGTTTAAGCCTTGTGCAATGGGTGAATTTTTCAATTCGAAACTGACTTTTTGATTCAGTGCATTTTGTCCTGATGCAAAGTGTGCCCAGGAGAAAGTGCTGAAAATACAGACCAGATATAGTTGTATCAGAGATACTCTCACAATTTTTAAGAGTATAGGTATATTATTTTTCATAAATTTGTTTGTTTTTGTTCTACTCAGCATGAATTATGGGCAAAAACAATTTGAACCGCTATGACTATACGTCATAGTTTCAGAGCAGAAACCGGTTGTGCTCGACCCACGGCCGGTTTTCAGCTTACACAGTTAAAAACAATACTAGCAATTTGTCATAGGCAAGGTATAGGTAGGTTAAACAATGAATTCAGTAGCAATTCTGTGTTAATTACACCCTTTAGGCGCATTGATAATAATTCGAGCATCCACTTCCTGAAACGTCGCACCAATACTCTGGCAGATCAGTCTGATTTTTTCATACATATTTTCATCAACCAATGATGCATTGAGTTTACAATCAGCCAAAAGTGTGCTATCAAATACAATTTCTATTGCATACACTTTTTGGATTCTTTCAAATACATCCGTAACTGGTGTCTGAACAAATTCGAAATCCTCCACATTCACTTTCGTTATTTTCTCTGGAATATCAATGAGTTTTTTACTAAAAGTACCATCAACAACAATAAAATCAACTTTTTGATTGGCCGTTAAGACCACACCACTCGCCACAGTCTGTACTTCACTTTTACTTTTCTCCCAATCCATTTTTCTGAATACAGATACTTTCCCGCTTATTACCTCCACCTGTACGATTCCTTTGGCCGCACTTGAGTTAACCTTGAATTTAGTACCCAATACCTTAGTAATCAACTTGTTTGATAAAACAATAAAAGGCCGATGAGGATTTTTTCTGACATCAAAAAATGCTTCTCCGGTTAGCTCTACCTTCCTCTCATTAGATTCTTGCTGAGAAAACGTGGCTTTGGACATCGGTTCTAATACCATCGTACTGCTATCCGGAAGTAGGAATGTTAAAGAATGGCTGCTGTCATTACTGTATTGCAGGACTTCCCTGGAGTTGGTAATTTCCACGGCAGATTCAGCTTCCTGAACATTCAACCTATGATAATAAAAGTAGCCCCCTAAAAGAAAAACTGATGCCGCTGCCATATATTTCCAGAGCTGATTCCCTTTATATACTGTTCGTTGCTTCTTCCCATTTCTGATATTGCTCATCAGCATTGCTATGTCCTGTCGAAGCTCATCTTCTGAAAGATTCATGAAATCATTTTCTTTCATCAGGCCTATCAGCCATTGAGCCTCTTCTACAGTCTTTTCGCGCTGTATATCTAAGTCGACCCATATCCTCCAGAACTGGTCCTCTGTATATTCCTTTTCTTTAACCCACTTTCTGAAAGAAGAATTAAGAACCAACTCTTCCACAGTAAAATTATGATGAGTATCCATTTTTATCTGCATTTGAACATAAGTTGCCGCAAACAGGATTATCTACTGAATATTTTGTAAATATTTTTGTTAAAAATTCAAAACCATTAAGATAAACCACATATTTCGGAGCCTCCTTATTGTCTCATGCAACAAGTTATATACTGATTGCCGATTGAGTCCCATCAAATCTGCGATCTGGTCATGGTCCAGTTCATTAAAAAAACGAAGGTGAATTACTTCTTTTTGCCGTGCAGATAAGGCATTCAGCAAGGTATTAAGTCGAAGTGTTTTCTGTTTCTGATCTTCCTGAAGTATCAAATCGGCTTCAATTGAAAATTCACAAACAAATACCTCCGCTTCGGACCAATCCTCAATATCTACCGTTTGTTTGAGCTTTCTTTTTTCAAAATATAGTCGATTCCGAACTGCTGATATGAGATAATAATTAACAGATGCAATTTCAGTTAACTGTTCTTTCCTGAACCATAAATCAGTAAATATGTCCTGCAGACAATCCCTGACCACCATATCGTCTGGCCAGATTCTCGTTCCGTACCTGTAAAGCTTAGGGTAGTATCGTCTGACAATTTCCTCGAATGAGGATTCGTTTCCCTGACAAAACTCCTGCCATAAGACAAGTTCACTACTATTCAGTACTGATTTATCCATCCTCCAAGAAATTATGATTATACAAGAACGTAAAAACCCAAATTTACCTAAATAATGTTCAAATATTTAAAATACTGAATTTTGAATTCAACTGCACCTGACAAATTGATGTTGGAGTTTGATAAATTCTTTAATAATTATTGTATCAAGGTGCTCCTTATCGTGCGGATACTCTTAATTTTGCAAATATGTATAAACTGATCATTCGCCCCGTATTATTTCAATTTGACGCCGAAAAAGTTCACCATTTTGTGGCTGGCACTTTGAAGTTCGTCTGTAAGTTACCTTTTGGAAAGAAATTGCTTTCTTCAATTTATAAATTTGAACATCCTTCACTGGTCACAGAAGTGGCCGGACTTCGGTTTCCTAACCCAGTTGGCCTGGCAGCAGGTTTTGATAAAAACGCTGAGTTGACAGATGAAATGGAGGCGCTCGGATTTGGGTTTGTTGAAATTGGAACTGTTACACCGCGACCACAACCGGGCAATGACAAACCCAGGTTGTTCAGGCTTCCAGCAGACAAAGGCATCATTAATCGCATGGGCTTCAACAATCGTGGCTCAGGAGTAGCATCCGGAAAACTGCAGTACAGAAAATCTACCATTCCAATCGGGGGAAATATCGGGAAAAACAAAAATACTCCTAACGAATCAGCGCTGAGCGATTATATCAGTTGCTTTCAGGAATTATATGATACGGTTGACTATTTTGTTGTGAACGTGAGCTCGCCTAATACACCCGGGCTGCGCGAGTTACAGGAAAAAGCACCTTTACTTCACTTGCTGACTGAACTACAACGGTTGAATAGTGCCAAGTTCAAACCAAAACCTATATTTTTGAAAATTGCACCAGACCTCACAAACAGCCAGTTGGATGATATCATCGAGATTGTACTGGAGTCAAAAATTGCTGGTGTAATAGCCACAAACACAACACTTTCCAGAAGTAACCTGCGTACTTCCCAAACAAAGGTTGAAGCCATTGGCGCCGGAGGGTTAAGTGGTAAACCGCTGAAAGTTCGTGCTACCGAGGTAATCCGTTATATTTGTAAACAATCCAACAATGCTTTTCCCGTTATCGCTGTGGGAGGAATTTTTTCTCCTGAAGATGCCAAGGAAAAACTGGATGCCGGTGCGTCATTGGTACAGATATATACGGGCTTCATATATGAAGGTCCCGGGCTTATAAAAAGTATTTGTAAATCACTGGTTCGATAAATCAGCAGAACATATCCAACCATTATAGAATTATGTCAGAAAGACCTCATAGAGGAAATACAATCAGAAACAGAGATCGGGGAAACAAATCATCATCAACAGGGAGTTCACGACAGCTGAAAATTGACTGGAACCGGGTTTTGGACAATCCAAGATCAGTATTAATTCTAGGCATGTTTTTTATCATCCTGTCGGTTTTTCTTGAGTTATCTTTTATTTCTTACCTATTCAGTGGTTATGAAGACCAAAGCATAGTAAATGATATCAGTACCATTCCGTTACAGGAAATTGGCCGGTATACCAGTAATATGTTTGGACTGCTCGGGGCAGTGGTGGCGCAAATATTTGTTTACCGCTGGTTTGGGGTGGCTTCCATGCTGTTACCTATCATTTCATTCCTGGCCGGACTCAAACTTGCCTTTAACAAAGAGCCATTACCACTGGGAAAATCCACTAAGATTCTCATCTTTTTCACGTTGTTTATCAGCACTTTAATTGGCTATATAATTTCATTCACAGTAAAGTTCAATGCCACTGTCAGCTATCTTTCTGGCGGATTCGGTTTTACTGTGAACTCATGGCTCGATAATATGCTTGGCTATGCCAGTATACTTCCTATCCTGTTTGCACTTTTCTCTTTTATTATTGTCTTTTTTAATATCAGAACACTTGAAAGCCTTTCTTCATTTTTCGTAAAGAAGAAAAATCAAGTGAAAGAGGACAGCGCTGACAATGATTATTTTGATAATGTAGAGGAATCCGAGGAAAAACCTGCCGTTGAAATTCCACCTGTTGAAATTAAGAAACCTAAAAACACATATCGCGAATTCATGAGTCAGACTTATGAAGACGATGAAACTGCTGAGGTAATCACTGAGGAAGTGGAAGAGACTCCTGTAAACATGGGTAAAAACAAAGAGTCTGGCAATGATCATTTCGAGGTAGTAGCACCGCTTACAGTCCAAGTGCCCAACCATGATCCGCACGCCCTGGAAATAGAAGTAAATACTGAATCTGAGCCTCTCGTACCCTTAATGACAAGTGATGATGGACAAAATGACATCAGTGAAAAAATTCTGAGGGAATTCGGACAATACGACCCTACCATCGATCTGCCTACCTATATGTACCCTGGTGTTGATTTACTGGCAGAAGTCCAGGAATCCTCTTCAGAAAAGGTTAGTCAGGACGAACTTGAAAGCAATAAAATCCGGATTGTTGAAACCCTGGGTAGCTATGGCATCAATATTTCGAAAATCAAAGCGACTATTGGGCCTACAGTCACCTTATATGAAATTATTCCTGAAGCGGGAGTACGGATTTCAAAAATTAAAAATCTGGAGGGAGATATAGCGCTGAGTCTGTCAGCCATGGGGATACGTATCATAGCGCCTATGCCTGGTCGCGGCACTATTGGTATTGAAGTACCTAATAAAAACAGAGAAACGGTGTTTATCCGCTCAGTACTATCCAATGAGCGATTTACCAAAGCAGGCTTTGAACTTCCGGTTGTACTGGGAAAAACAATTTCAAATGATATTTATGTAGCCGATCTTGCCAAAATGCCCCACTTGCTCATGGCAGGTGCAACCGGGCAAGGTAAGTCAGTCGGTTTGAATGTTATTCTGACTTCGCTGATCTACAAAAAACACCCATCACAACTCAAGTTTGTCCTGGTAGATCCCAAAAAAGTGGAATTGACACTTTTTAATAAACTTGAACGACATTTTCTGGCCAAGCTACCCAATAGTGAAGAGGCAATTATCACAGATACAAAAAAGGTAATCTATACCTTGAATTCATTGTGTATTGAAATGGATTCAAGATATGATCTTCTGAAAGAAGCCGCAGTAAAGAACATAAAAGAATACAATGCCAAATATGTGCAGCGTAAACTGAATCCTCAAAAAGGCCACCAGTTTTTACCATATATTGTCCTGGTGATTGATGAGCTGGCTGACCTGATGATGACTGCGGGCAAGGAGGTGGAAACTCCTATTGCACGACTTGCCCAGCTGGCCCGTGCGGTGGGCATTCACCTGGTTGTAGCTACCCAGCGTCCATCAGTGAAAGTAATCACCGGTCTTATAAAGGCCAACTTTCCGGCACGACTTTCTTACAAAGTGACATCCAGTATTGATTCCAGGACTATTCTGGATGCAGGTGGCGCCGAACAACTCGTAGGCCAGGGAGATATGCTACTTTCTATCAACTCTGATATCATCAGGTTACAGTGTCCTTTTATTGATACTGGAGAGATTGAGGAAGTTTGCGAATATATTGGCAACCAACGTGGTTACCCGCAAGCTTATCCGTTACCCGAATTTGAAGGGGATGATGGTGGAGATGGCAAAGGCGACCTGGATGTATCAGATTTTGACAACCTGTTACCTGACGCGGCCAGGCTGATTGTGACGCATCAACAAGGCAGCACTTCACTCATTCAGAGAAAGATGAAACTGGGATACAACCGGGCTGGTAGAATCATGGATCAGCTGGAAGCAACGGGTATTGTCGGGCCTTTTACGGGGAGTAAGCCAAGAGAAGTTTTATTCATAGATCTGGATCAATTGAATACGCACCTGAGAAGTATAGGAGTGGAATAGCTATTATTTTAAACCTTTTAACTTTGAAACTGTCCTAGGTTTGGAATAAATTAAATTTAGATTTTTCGCCATGAAACTATTGAATAAGACAAAATACTTAATAATCATTCTTACTTTATCTATTCTGCCTGGCTTTAGCCAACAGGATGCAAAATCAACTCAAATTCTGGAGGCAATGAGCAAAAAATATAAAGCTCTGCCTTCCTTCAATGTTTTATTTAGCTATCGCTACGGAAAAGAAGCCCCGGTTATGGGTGAATTAGGAGTAAAAGGTGAAAAATACTTTCTCAAATTAACCGATCAGGAGATATATAATGATAGTAAGGCGGTGGCTACCTACCTGAAAGAAAGCAAGGAAGTGACCATTCAGGATTATAGTGACGATCAAAATAGTAGCTTGAATCCTGCTAAAATATTCACCTCTTACCAAAAAGGATATAAAAGTGCATTTGTCAGGACTATAACTGAAAATGGTGTGGCACTCAATGTAATCAGTCTCACTCCGGTTGAAAAAAACAGTCCTTTGAGTAAAATTGAATTAAGTATCGGACAAAAGGACAATGCGTTAAAAACCTGGAAGATTACAGAAAAGAATGGAACAGCAAGTACCTATAAAATTGAGAAATTTGATAGTTCGGCCATTTTAAATGACAAATCCTTTTCTTTTGATTCAAAAAAATATCCTGATGTAGAAGTTGTGGATCTACGTTAATAACCAGCCATACCTCACTTATTGTGTGAAAGTATGGCTGATTTTTGTTTAAAGCAGTTGTTTGTAATAATATAGTTGATGATCGGGAAGCAGATCAGGGTGCAATATCTTAATCAGGTCAGCCAGAACCAGATCTGGTCGCACACCTGCAGATTCCCAGAAATCATTAGCGCCGCTACTATTAATTCTGTTTGTATAATCATACACGCTGTTTTCTTTGAAAGCCTTGAAATCACCATAGCGACTATCTTGACTTAACAGATCCTTTTTGGTGTGGAGATTGACACCTCCCAGATTAACCCAACAAACCGCTTCCATGGCTATCGGATAGATGGCTTCAAAAGACAGCGCACTGCTCCCACTCCCTTTTGCATTACTTAATGAATAGTCTGCACCTGCATCATTTAAAAATACTGACATATAATTCTGTCCATTGGGCATATACCATACATCTTTTAAATTGATTCCGGTTAGAATCTTGGGCTTGCTGGCAGGTTGACCCGCTAATGCTTTTAAGCGGTTATATTCATTTTCAACCTTAGCAAACTTATCATTAACCAACTTTTCCTTATTAAATAATACAGCCATGAGCTTCACCCATTCTGCCTTCGCGAGGGGTGTTGTTTCTACCCACTCGGAGTTGATCAATACAGGTAAGCCAGCAGCCTGGAGTTGATGATACTGCGAAGGGCCTACCCCTCCTACTCCCATGACAACATCAGGTTGAAGTTCAATTATTTTTTCGTAATCAGGTGACATATTTCTACCAACCTCTACAATTTTACCTGCATTATATGCATTATTTATTGCCTCGGAGTAGATATAATTCAGATTTTCTAGTCCAACCAATACATCGGACGACTCCAGAAACTCCAGCAGCCCTACGTGCACAGAAGACATAGCGATCATTTTTGTTATGGGCGTCTCAATGACAATACTGCTTTCAAAACCAGAAGGTCGCGGGTCTCCCCTATTGACAAGCAGATATTTTATGGTATCCGGGGATGCAACAAACGGATCGATTACAGAAAGTATTTTATAACCCGGGAAATAACTGACATTAAAACCCTTTGCATATTTCACCTCAATCTTTTCGTCATCTGAAACCAAGGTGTCGGCCATCACAACACTTTGATCATTGATTGGCTTTTTGGAAGTACAACTATAAAAAAACCCTGTGAAAAACAAGCTAGAAATAATGAGAGCCATCCGGCCCCCGATCCATGATTCTACTACTCTATTCATTAATTTCTGCGGATGCAGCCCATATATTTATACCGGCATCTTTTGCAAACCCGTCAATGGATGTTAATTCAGCCTGCGTGAACGACAGATTTGACAGTGCTCCCACACAATCCCTGACCTGTTCTGAATTACTGGCTCCTATCAAGGCAGAATTTACTCTCGGATCACGCAAAACCCAAGCAATAGCCATCTGCGCCAATGTCTGTCCCCGGGCAATCGCAATCTCATTCAGGGCATGAATATTTTTCAGGTTCTCTTCTGACAAAAAACTTTTCTGTAAAGAACGCAATTTTGTAGCTCTGCTATCAGATGGTATATCTTTCAGATACTTGTTAGTTAGCATTCCTTGAGCAAGGGGAGAAAATACAATCGAACCTACTCCCAATTCATCCAGCGTATCCAGTAATCCATCTTTTTCTATCCAGCGGTTCAACATGGAATAACTGGGCTGGTGTATCAGGCATGGAGTGCCCAGTTCTTTTAATATGGCAACAGCTTCCTTTGTGCGCTGCGTATTATAGGACGAAATTCCGGCATATAGTGCGCGTCCGGAACGGACAATAAAATCCAGCGCCTGCATGGTTTCTTCCAGAGGTGTATCAGGGTCAAAGCGATGAGAATAAAATATATCTACATAATCCACACCAATACGCTTTAAACTCTGATCGCAACTTGAAATCAGATATTTCCGACTTCCCCATTCTCCATAAGGCCCGGGCCACATGTTATAGCCTGCTTTTGAAGAGATCACCAGCTGGTCGCGGTAACCTGCAAAATCTTCCCTCAAAATTTTCCCAAAGGAAATTTCGGCACTTCCAGCAGGCGGACCATAATTATTTGCCAGGTCGAAATGTGTAATACCCGCATCAAATGCCGCACGACAAATCTGCTGTTTGGTTTGATGGGCTACATCATCTCCAAAATTATGCCACATTCCCAGGGATAAGGCGGGCAGTTTCAATCCGCTTTTACCACATCTGTTATAGGTCATGGATTCATACCGGGCGGGATCAGGTTGCCAATTCATTGAGTATAGTTTTACGAAATTTATATTTATTAATAATTACCAAATTTACATTTTTGAAACAAAACCAGGTGTAGTATGCTCAAAATTCACCCTTCCATTCTCCATAGAACTGTTCCAGAAAACTCTCCATAAACTGATGTCTGCCAGCAGCAATTTTTCGCGCTGTTTCTGTGTGCATCTGTTCTTTCAGCAAGAGAAGTTTTTCATAAAAATGATTAATCGTTGGAGCGCTCGCCTTCTTATAGGCCTCCTTATCTTCAAAATTCTGTGGTTTGATAGCAGGATCATACATTTCCCTGTTTTTATACCCTCCATAATGAAAAGCTCTGGCAATACCGATGGCACCAATGGCATCCAGCCGATCTGCATCCTGAACAATTTTCAGTTCCTGAGAAATAAATACCTGGCCTCCGATACCAGATCGAAAAGACATATACCGGATAATATTTGCGACATGCGTTATCAATTCCTGATCAAGTCCCAGATTTTCAAGAAAATCACTGGCAATCTTTGGTCCCAGATCTTCATCTCCTTCATGAAATTTACTGTCGGCTATATCATGAAGCAAAGCGGCAAGTTCAATAATCAGCCGGTCACCTGATTCATCGTTGTATATCAGTTTTGCATTTTTCCATACCCGATCAGTGTGAAACCAATTATGCCCTGCTTCTGCGCCAGATAACCTATTTTTTACAAACTCAATTGTTTTTTCTATGATAATCAGATCTTCTTTTCTCATTCTACCCAATATTCCTTTTAAAAACACTTCCAAGATAAGAGCCTGTCAATGTGGTAAATATGCTCATTAAACTGGTGAATTGAGCGATATCTTTGTCTATAATCTCCATCAACCCTGAATCTTTCAGGGAAAGATATAAAAAACCAATCAAAATTACCTGTATGATGGCCAGCAACCACCCTTTTACTGGCTGTATCCAACCCAGTGCTATACTCAATAGCATGCTCACCAAAATTGGTGTATGAACTGCCGTGGCATGACAGTTTACATATATGATCAACCATGCATTTATTGCAGGTAATGGAAGATATTTTGTGAGGGTTAACAGTTTCATAATTTACATATATCTATTGAAAGCCATAAAAAACAGGATTTCGAAAAAAATATTGATTAATACAAAAAATATACCAGTCAGAAAATTGGGTTCAATTATTATATCTATGGCATAAATTTTTGAAACTTTTCAATACCTGACATTAAATTTTACTAACCAACATCCAAATTTCATTATTTTTCCTAAAAACACGTTAAAATCATAATCTTAAGGTCTATACGTGAGTCGTTTTGCATCTAAACTTTTAGAAAAAAAAACACGTTATATTCTTAACAGTGCAATAAATCCCCTGTGCAACACTTTAAAAACAACATCATGAATATATTAAAATTTACAGGAGTTATCTGTTTATTCCTTCTTGTAGGGCTATCTGCAAGTGCTCAGTCTGACTCGGGTATATCCAGACATAACTATAAACATCCAAATAAAAATCGTATTGCTCGTGATAACTCAAGTGAGGGTTTACAAGTATATACAAATAATTATAGAACCGCAGCACGGTTAGAAACTTTGAAATACCAATCCAAGGTTAATAGTTTCCCAAAATATGCCCGTAAAACCGCATTGGTTACAGTAACCATGCCCCAGGTTGAAAATAGCAATAATTCGCTAAGAAATCCAGCTAATTACAAGGCACAGAAACAACCTTCTCCACAGACAACCTATACCGCAGGTCTGTAATAGAAAGCAATATTAATGAAGTAAAGACCGGCCATGGTGCCGGTCTTTTTTTTGTAATCTGCAAAACCAATCAACCCCGACCTGAAGATTTAGGCCGTCTATCTTATTGTTACTTTCCTCTCACACAGCATTAGGTTATATCGCTTCTAACTGATAATTGATTATTTCCATTAAAAAATCATCTTCCTAATAATTATTAATTACACTATTCTAATATTTTAATTCAATCCAAGCCTTTTAACAGCTATCATGAGTTTAACTTTATTTTGTTATTTTCATATTTAACAAAATATGATAGCAGTTTAATAGTATTATCGTAAAATGGTATTTCCATATCATTATAATCATAGTTTGTTATATTTTTTCTTTTTTAACAATTTTTCTTCAAATTTTTAATCCTAAAAATTTTGATTTTACATTTTACAAGCAATATTTACTGAAATTTTAAACATAATTAATAACCCATCTTAAAAAATAATATTATGTTAAAACTTTATATCCCAGTATTTATTATGCTTTCTTCAAATTTATCCTTTTCTAAGGATTTGAAAGAAAACAAAAATACCGAAACTCACCCGTCAGAAATTTCTGAGAGTGCTGCTACAGAAGAGAAAAACAAAGGAACTCTCTCGTTCAATGGCTACCTTGACTCTTACTACTCTGCCAACTTTAACAAACCGCTTTCCATGACTAACAGTGGTCAGTCGGGAACCTCCCGTGTCTTTGATACACGCAGTGGCCAGTTAACTCTTGGACTCATCCAGACCATGCTCTCCTACACGACAGACCGCTCTGAAGCAGTAGTCGATCTCGCCTTCGGCCCGAATGCAGATATGGCCAACTACGGCAATGCCATTTATTCATCCGCCCTTATTATCAAACAGGCTTACTTTTCTTACAATTTCACTGACAAATTTTCTATGACCGTGGGTCAGTTCGGTACCCATATAGGATATGAGGTCATAGACGCTCCTGTAAACTTCAACTATTCCCTTTCTAACCTGTTTAACAATGGACCTTTCTATCACGCTGGCTTAAAGGCCACATATTCTTTTTCAGACAAAGCAGCATTAATGGTAGGGGTGGTCAATAATGTCGACGGTCTTGGTGACAACAATCGCAAAAAAGGTTTGATAGGACAATTTTTCGTTTCACCTACAGATGGCTGGAGTATTTACCTGAATGCCATCTACAGTAATGAAGCGAACCCTTCCACCACCGGCAATACGCCGAAAGCATTTTATGAAGTACTGGATTTAGCCACCACCTATCAGGTGACAGACAACGTTCTTTTGGGCTTCAATACCGCCATCGGTTCTCAAAAAGGGGATATGCAAGGAGCAGGCGGACCATCTGATGCTAAAAATTGGGGAGGTGCTGCATTTTACGCCAATCTAAAAACAAGTGAATTATTCAGCATTGGCGGTCGATACGAATATTTCGACAATACCAACGGTGTGCGTGGACTGCTGTCTTATCCTCAGGGCCCTGACAACCCAGGAATAGGCACACATGTAAGCTCCTATACTTTAACAGGAAATTTCACCCTTGCAAGTGGTCATATCCTCATAAAACCTGAAATACGTATGGACGCTCACGCCAAGCGCAACGGCAATGAACTACAACAATTTGAAGATGCCAAAGGCAACTTTACCAAGAATAGCCAGACGACCGCAGGTCTTGCATTTATCTACAAATTCTAATCTGAAACATCAGTCAATTACTGTTATAACAACCAAACATTATTTTATATGCAAAAATTTAACTACATCCCTTTAATTATCCTTCTGGCATTCAGCATCATGGGTGTATTAATGCCAGCGCTCCCCACAACTATGGTGACAGAAGGGCTTGACAGTGGGGATACCGCCTGGATACTGGTTGCCTCCGCATTTGTTTTATTAATGACTCCCGGCCTGGCATACTTCTATGGCGGGATGGTTAACAACAAAAACGTGATTTCTACAATGCTGCAGAGCTTTGTAGCCATGGGAGTTATCAGTGTTCTGTGGGTGGTAGTTGGCTACAGTCTGGCATTTGGAGAAGATATCGGAGGTGTCATCGGCAATCCCTTCACACATTTCATGTTTAGAGGTGTACTGGAAGCACCACTCACTGGTACAATACCTACAGTTCTTTTTGCATTTTTTCAGCTAAAATTCGCTGTGATCACGCCCGCCCTTATTACCGGCTCAATGGCTGAAAGGATTAATTTCAGATCGTACGTTTTATTTATTGTTTTGTTTTGCGTCTTTATTTATACGCCTCTTGCCCACATGACCTGGCATGAAAGCGGACTGTTAATGCAATTGGGCGTACTTGATTTTGCAGGGGGTACTGTTGTCCATATGTCAGCAGGATGGGCCGCACTTGCAGGTGCCATTTACCTAAAAAAACGAAATGCACATATTGGGGACAGCAGTCTGCCACCTGCTAATATCCCGTTTGTATTACTGGGCACAGGTTTACTCTGGTTTGGATGGTTTGGCTTTAACGCTGGTTCTGCCTTATCTGCATCTACATTGGCCGTTTCAGCCTTTGGAGTTACAAACACAGCCGCTGCTGCTGCAGGCTTAGGATGGATTCTGATGGATGTAGCGAATGGAAAAAAAGTTTCCGCACTAGGTTTCTGTATAGGAGCAGTGGTTGGTCTCGTGGCGATCACACCTGCCGCTGGTTTCGTTACCATTCCTGTATCCATATTTATAGGCACAACCGCTGCAATTATCAGTAATCTGGTAGCCCATCTTGGCAAAAAAACAGCAATTGACGATACATTAGATGTTTTTGCTTGCCATGGCGTAGGTGGAATGACAGGTATGGTATTAACTGGTGTATTTGCGAGCAGCGCAATCAACAGTGCAGTAACCTCACCAGGGCTTGCCTATGGCGGCACTACGCTTTTTATTAATCACTTAATAGCACTGGTGGCTGTCTCTATATTTGCTTTCCTGGGCTCCTTGTTACTTTTAAAAATTACAGATCTGATATTGCCGTTAAGAGTATCTACGGATGACGAAACTGTTGGCCTGGACATTTCCCAACACGATGAGTTCTTAATTGAAGCGGTATAAAATCTATTAATACCACATTAATATAATAGAATATATAGGCAAACTTGTCTGAAATTGACTAGTTTGCCTATATATTCGAATTTTAAAACAAATTCACGCCTATTATGAAACTAAAAATAGTTATATTTGCGTTAATTTAATGCAAAAGTAAAGTTAACTTACAGAATCATAAGGAAGATATGGCGATAATTATCACCGACGAATGTATAAATTGTGGAGCATGTGAGCCTGAATGCCCCAATACTGCCATCTATGAAGGAGGAGTTGAATGGACCTGGGGTGATGGTACTAGCTTATCCGAAGTGGATTTTGGTGATGGGACTGTTGTAAGTGGAGTTGCCCGTCAAACACCTGTTTCGGATGAATTTTATTATATAGTTTCTGATAAATGCACCGAATGTGTAGGTTTTCACGAAGAGCCTCAATGTGCAGCGGTTTGTCCGGTTGATTGTTGTGTACCTGACCCCGATGTAGTTGAAGATTCTGAAACTCTACTGGCAAAAAAAGCTTGGCTTCATGCTGAATAATTCACCGGCGTCATAAAAAAGGTCATTCTCAACAGGAATGACCTTTTTTATGACTATACATATCTGGTCGTTATCTCTTTACCGAGACAAATTCACTTCTTCCCTGAAATTCAGGTTCTGAAAAATTATACGGATTATCTAGGAACTTGACGGTTATCCATCAATGTATCAGACATTGATGAATCTATTTCCATATAGGAAGTATCTATTTCCGTCTGGTCCCTATCTATGTTAGAATTAAATTCAGAATTGGATTCTGTATTGCTACCCCCACATGCTGCAAATAATAACATCACTATTCCTGCGACCCACAATGTGCTTGTTTTTTCCTTCTTTTCCATGGTCAATATTGTTTAATTGCAATTGTTTGACATTTTAAATTTTAGGTGAATTTTGTATACCTGGTTTTGGCATTTCTATTTCTAATAGATTCCTAACTATTTCCTCCCACTCATTGTTTGTTAAGCCACATACTCCGGCACTCCCTATCAGTGTCTGGCGTATTGTACCTGCTACACTTTTCTCTGCCACAGGATTAATGACCAGGTTTGTTTCAAATACCGACATTTTAACATTATTGGCCTCCCTTCTGAGTAACATCGTGATACTAGAATCAGCACTGAAATAATGAGCTGTTTTTTCATTTTTTTGTTCTGGATTTACAGAAGGCCTTAAACTAAATGATAACAGGGAAAGGTTTTCATTTTCGTCTTCCATATCAACCCAGTCTTCAATTTGCAGCCAATCGTAACCATATCCGGTTTCAGAACCCTTACCGGCAATATCCACACGTACGTATGAGTTGCTACCTGCACTTGCCTCCATAAGCTGTCCAGCCGGAGTTACCAATTGAAAACATGTAGTTTGGCTTCCTACTAATTCGTTCCATTGATTAATATTGATCAACTTTTCACGGGCATTTTTAAATAGCAGTATTGCGTCTTCTCTTCTGATAAAAGATCGTATCTCTTGCAAGATCATCAGTTCCCGATCTGCTGGCCCTCGAGAGGTTTCAATTTTTTCGATATAATTCATGCCCTAACTGGTTTAATATTTTCTATTACCTGCAAAATCAATAAAAAGAGCCTGCAATTTTTCGTCTTAGTTGTATACAGGAAACATTTAAATGCTTGCTTTCATAAAGGATTAAAGAGAATACAAAATCCTTTAACTAAAAAATATCATACCATTCCTTAAAAATTACCAATTATTTTTTGAGATTTTCTGATTTTGACTATTTAAGATAATGTAGTGAATATTCGATTTATCTTATTGTAGTCAGTCATTTGAGCGAGGATTTAATTTAACGCCAATGAATATTTCTATTAGGACAAGCAATAAATTAGGAAAAACAGAGATTGAATACAAATCGAAAAATTTAATAGTAATAAAATGCATCCGGGATAAGTACACACAATTCTACACACCTTGTTACCAATACTCCCCTTTTTCAATCCATTATCAACTCAATACTTTCAGGTACTGTTTTCTATATATTTATGCTGATCACAAATCGTTATCAATTCCCAGGAAAAGTGGGGAATTACTGATGATTTTTAAACTATTTATAATTATATCAACGGTCTATGAAATCGCACGAAGAACCTAAAAAAGGGTTTCCTGAGCAACAACAGCCCAACCAACCAGGCACGGAAACAGAGATGAACCCTACACCTATCAGTACGCCCAAGGCTGGGCACAGTGGTAAACTGCAAGATAAAGTAGCAGTAATTACGGGAGGAGATAGCGGTATTGGCAAAGCAGTTGCGCTCTTATTTGCCAGCGAAGGTGCTGATGTTGTAATTGTATATTTTAATGAACATGAAGATGCCGCGGCAACTGAAAAAGAAATAAAAGAAATCGGGGGAAAGGCGATTTTGATTCCGGGAGACCTGAGTAACCCTGAATTTTGCAAAGAAGTAATTGAACAAACCATTACTTCTTTCGGAAAAATAGATATTTTAATTAATAATGCAGCGGTTCAGTTCCCGCAGGAAGATCCGGTCAACATCACTCAGGATCAACTCGAACTTACCTTTAAAATCAACTTTTTTGCACCATTTTATATGTCCCAAGCGGCACTGAAGCATATGAAAGCAGGGAGTGTAATCATTAATTCATCGTCAGTGACAGCATTCAGAGGAAGTAACCATTTGGTTGATTATGCTTCAACCAAGGGGGCCTTAATTGCTTTTACCCGTTCTTTGTCGCTGGCACTCCAAGAGCGCAAAATCAGGGTAAACGCTGTAGCGCCAGGCCCCATCTGGACCCCACTGATCCCTGCCTCCTTTCCAGCCGACCACGTTGCATCGTTTGGTACTGATGTGCCTATGGGACGAGCCGGACAACCCAACGAAGTGGCACCTGCATACCTCTTTCTTGCATCGGAAGACGGAAGCTACTTTACCGGACAAACGCTTCATCCGAATGGTGGAGAAATTATTAATACATAATAACAGTCCTATAACAGATTCTAAAAAGGGTGTCATTATCTTCAGAAAACACAGCGGAATAGCTTAGGAAATCGATGTGAAAACAGGAAATGACCTTTTTAATAATTATGTTATCAAAAAGAAAATATATCAGGCCTGTGTATGGACTTTGTGCATACACAGGCTAATATGACTACACTCAGAATTTATCAGGAATTGAATCCAGTGCAAAATATTGATGTTTGAGCTGTTCCCGATTATCGTCTAATTTTACCAGCCGAAACCCAACCGGATCTTTCCCAAGCGGCTCACCGATAGCGCTTGTGGTAACCATCTCGATGCCATTAAAAACACCATGACTGTTTTGGTGATGATGGCCTGCAAAAACTGCCTGTACACCTGAAGAAGCAAACAATTCAAAATACTGATGGCGTGACGCCGAATCTACGTTAAAATACGCTTCAGGCTCATTAATATCTTTCGAAAAGAATGGATGGTGCGAAAACACGATTGTACTTTTATAAGAATGGCTCTTTTGTAATTCATTGGTAAGCCACGTCAGTTGTTCTTCTTCAAATGCCGGAGTATGTGCTTTGATCAGATTAGAATTGATGCCGATAAACAAATGATCTTTGTGGACAAATGAAAATTTATCGTCGCCATATCGCGATTTATAGAATGTGATATCAGCGTCTGTCGGTTCATTTTCTACATCATGATTGCCCGGAATCTGATAAACAGGAATATCAGAACGGATCATATCCGTAATTCTCTTATATTCAGCAAGCTGATTTTCATCCTTGCTTACATGAACGAGGTCGCCGGTGATGACTACAAAATCAGGATTGATTTCATTAATTCTTTTTACTGCCTGCTCATAATGACGAATTTCTTTTTCCAAACTATCTGGATAGAAACCTAACTGAGGATCTGTTATCTGAACAAAAAACCAGGATTTATCTTCTTGGGCTGTTTTACTGCATGAAAAATTAACAACCTGAAAAAGCCATAACAGGGCCAAGCTGAAAATAGGCAGCTGATTGCCAAATTGATATTTATTTCTACTCATTTTAATAGAATTATACTGTAAGAAAGTGGGCTACATCTATTCAAATGAGATAATAGCAAACACTTTTCGGGAGATACAAACTAAGGAAATTTTTAATGCGTCAGGTTCTCTACACCCACTAACTCCTCAACCAAGCCAATTCCTTGTTCATTCAGTCCTGTAAGTGTAACCGTTTTTGTTTCATTAATCAGAATAGGATCAAATTTGGCAGTTATTCTTACATAATTTTCTGTGAACCCTTGCATTTGTCCATTTGCAACATCATCTTCAAACAATACTGCAAATGATTTCCCGATCTGGTTATCGTAAAACTGTCTTTTCTTTTTCTCAGAAAGAATATGAAGCATTTTTGAACGCTCAGCCCGAACCGATTGCAGGACCACGGGTTTGATATCAATAGCACTCGTATTAGGTCGTTCAGAGTAGGTAAATACATGGAAATAGGAAACCGGAAGTTCATTCAAGAAATGGTAGGTTTCCAAAAATTCAGTATCTGTTTCTCCAGGATGACCCACAATTACATCGACACCAATGCAGCAGTCAGGCATGAGAGACTTGATTTTGGCTACACGCTCTTCATATAATTCTCTTTTATAGCGCCTGCGCATTAAGCCCAAAACTTTATTGGATCCCGACTGAAGCGGAATATGAAAATGTGGTACAAATCGTTTGGACTGCGCGACAAATTCTATAATTTCATCTGTTAAAAGATTGGGCTCAATAGAAGAGATCCGAAACCTTTCAATGGAATCTACCTCATCCAAAGCTTTAATTAAATCCAGGAAAGTCTCTTCTCTATGCCCTGCCTGGAGACCGAAATCACCAATATTAACGCCAGTAAGCACAATCTCCTTCACGCCTTTTGCAGCAATTTCTTTCGCAGACTTCACTACATTTTCGATGGTATCGGAACGGCTTTTCCCTCTTGCAAGAGGAATAGTACAATAAGCACAGGGATAATCACACCCATCCTGCACTTTAAGAAATGTACGGGTTCTGTCATTGAGGGAATAGGAAGCGTGGTAATCAATGGCTTCCTCAATAGAAGTGGCAAGCACACGGCCCTTGCCGGAAGCGGGTTTTTCAAAAGTACCTAACAAATCAATAAGCCTGAACTTTTCAGCGGCACCCAACACCGCATCAACGCCACTAATACCCGAAATCTCCTCAGGCTTCAACTGGGCATAACAGCCCATCACCGCAACAAATCCATCGGGATTAATCCCTTGTGCTTCCCGCACAATTTTTCTGCATTTCTTATCGGCATTATCAGTCACCGAACAGGTGTTGATCACAAAAATATCAGGAGTATCATTAAATTCTACTTTCTTAAACCCTCTTTCCTCAAACAACCTTGAGATGGAGGAAGTCTCCGAATAGTTCAATTTACATCCTAATGTATAAAAAGCTACTTTCTTCATTCCTGGACAATTATCGGGCAAAGTTAAGGTGTTTTTCTGATTTTCATGGAACTGCCATTCAATTGTCATGTAACTATTTGGCAGATAATTTATTTTTTCTCTTTGTGGTTTGGAAATTTCATTGTAAAATTGATTTTTTTTGCATTAATAATCTGAATAATTCAAATCCAATAATAATGACTTTTCGCTCTAAAGCCATTGAGGTAGCTCTAAACAGACAGCCATTCCAGCCACATATCCCTGCTGAAAAAGTAACCGAGTTATACGGAAGTAATACTTTTAGTGAGGAAGTCATGCGGACCATGCTTTCCCCCGAAGCCTATTTGAAAATTTCCTCAGCGATTCGAACCAACTCTACTATTGATCGGGAGATAGCGGAAGAGGTAGCAGCTGCGATGAAATCATGGGCTATTTCAAGAGGAGCTACCCACTATACCCACTGGTTTCAACCCTTAACGGGTACTACAGCTGAAAAGCATGATTCTTTTTTTGACATTGGCCAGAATGGCAAGGCTATCGAGAGGTTAAGAAGCGGTGCTTTGGTTCAGCAAGAACCCGACGCTTCCTCCTTCCCCAGTGGTGGCTTAAGAGCTACATTTGAAGCAAGAGGGTATACCGGATGGGATCCAAGTTCACCCGCCTTTCTGATGGATAACGGTGCGGGCGGAAAAACCCTCTGTATACCTTCCGTATTTATATCCTACACAGGTGAAGCGCTGGATTACAAGGCTCCTTTATTAAGATCGCTAATCGCTATTGACAAGGCTGCCACTGCAGTTGCCCAATATTTTAACCGTGATGTGGGAAAAGTAACTCCTACCCTGGGAATAGAACAGGAATACTTTCTTGTTGACAAAGCTCTTTTTTACGCACGGCCAGATCTGGTGATGGCTGGCAGAACGGTATTTGGCCATGGCCCATCTCGCGGCCAGCAACTTGAAGACCACTATTTTGGTTCAATTTCACCAAGAATCAATTCATTTATGGTCGACTTTGAGTTTGAAGCACTCAAGCTGGGCATTCCAGTCAGGACCAGACATAACGAAGTGGCTCCAGGTCAGTATGAAGTAGCACCTACTTTTGAAGAAACAAACTTAGCGATTGATCACAATGCTTTGTTAATGGATCTGATGCAAAAAATCGCCGAAAAGCATCATTTTAAAGTATTATTTCACGAAAAACCATTTGCAAGGATCAACGGAAGCGGCAAACATAATAACTGGTCCCTGATTACTGACACGGGTATTAATTTGTTGGCTCCCACCAGCAAACCGAAAGAAAACCTGAGGTTTCTAGCCTTCCTTATCAATACCATTAAAGCAGTTCATGACCATGGAGATTTGCTTCGTGCTTCGGTAGCATCAGCAGCTAATGAATACCGTCTGGGCGCTCATGAGGCACCTCCTGCTATATTTTCTGTGTTTCTGGGAACCGATTTAACCAATATGCTACAGGATCTGGTTGACCACGGTGATATTACGCTGGAAAAAGGTGAAAATTTTTATTACAAATTAGGGATTAATAGAATTCCTAACCTGCTAAGAGATAATACAGACCGAAACAGGACTTCACCGTTTGCATTTACAGGCAATAAGTTTGAATACCGTGCTGTAGGAAGTAGTAGCAACAGTGCTTCTTCCATTATTGTATTAAATACAATTGTGGCCAACCAATTGAGGGAATTCAAAAAAGAACTGGATGCACGACTGGCTGCTGGCGAAGAGAAAAAAGTAGCTATCGTAGAACTTCTGATCAAATATTACAGCGAATCCAAAAAAATACTTTTCGAAGGGAATGGATACTCTGAAGAATGGATCAGAGAAGCAGCCGAAAGGGGCCTAACCAATGTTTCTGAAGGCAATAGAGCGTTGGCAGATTATATTTCCCCTTCGAGCATAGAAGTATTCGAAAATGTAGAAGTGCTGAACCGTCGCGAACTCCATGCCCGTTATGAAATTGAACTGGAAAATTATGTGAAGAAAATACAGATCGAATCCAGAGTTATAGGCGACCTGTCATTGAATCATATTGTTTCAACAGTAATAAAATATCAGTTCAAACTGGCACAAACCGCCCGATCAATGATTGAGGTAGGTCTTACGGAAGAAGCACAACCAACCATTGAAATTATGCGGGAACTGGCCCAACGTGCCAATGCCATTAAAAATCTTGTCCACGAAATGACTGAAACCCGCAAAAAGGCCAATAAGATTGAAAATATTGTTGAGAGAGCAGAAATATATGGAAGAGATGTGAAACAATATTTTGAAAAGATCAGGTATGAGGTCGATAAACTGGAATTGGTTATTGATGATGAAGACTGGCCCCTTGTCAAATACCGCGAATTACTATTTATAAAATAATATTTCATGTAAAACATTCCGATTAAACGGAAATTTTACTGATATTTCGATTTCAAATTTGTCCAATTATTAATAAAAACAACTAATAACAAAAAGCAATGAATCCCGGATATGATCCAGAAGAGGTTGCCCTTTTAATTAAGGAATGCAACAGAGTGGGTAAGAATTTTATTTATGTTGAAGATGAAATTGGGGAGGAAAATAATGATGAGCACGCTCACGTACAATTTATCGGACAACATAGAGGACAAAGTGTCATCTACGATGCTTTGATTTACACATTACGTCTGCATCACTCTATGCTGGTTTACGATGCAGCGCTGGAAAAAGTCAAAAAAGAATTTCCAGATTACGTTGCAGAAGACGATGAAGAGCTTGTAGAAATTACCGATCCACAAAGCCAGGAAGACGCAGAAATTTTACTGACTGAATTTATTGACGAAATTGAAGAAAATGAGGAAATAAAAGTAAGTGAGCATCTGGAAACTGATCTTTCATTTGAATACGGCATCGGACTGGAAGTAGGACTACACAGAAACCGTATTGATGACACAGTTATTAAAGATTTTATCGCTCGTTTTAATGCAGGAAAAATAGAGTTGGATAAAGGTATTTATTCTTTTCGAACCGAGGATGAAGATTACGAGGACGAAGATTAAGACGAACCATTACTAGGTTAATAAAAAAAGGCATTGTTTCAGACTGTGCCTTTTTTTATTAACCTCAGATCCCTCTGGAAACACCAATTGGTATTCCTGTATTGAAATAATCATACAAATGTAGCGGAAATCCAACTTGAACTATAAAACTTATCAAACAAAAAAACAGTAGCAACCTGAAGGCTACTACTGTTTAAAATGTATTTTCAATCTATGAAAAACTGCATCTGTTTTTCAGGACTAGTCAGATGCAAATCACTTACCCATTACAAGTCGGGTCTGGCCTGTATTACCTGCTCCATCAGGGATCTGAACACTTATCGCGCCATCTTTATTAACCGCTCTGTCGATCACCAAAGTTACATGATGCATTCCTTGTGAAAGTTCTGTAGTGATTTGATTGCCATTCGTTTTAATCTGTTTTTGTCCGGCCCAGGCTGTAACTCCTGCTGGCAAATTGGTCACAAAATTCACATTACCACTGGAAATGACTTCAATATCAAACTTAACAACGCTGTATTTTTTGTTTGCAGATACCTCTATTACAGGCAGTTCATCCATCGGAAGATCACCAGCTACTTTACTGTAAATCGGCATCGCCGGCAATTTGACATTTGCCTTAACCAGATGGCCTAATCCCTCAGTTTTTAATTTACCAATTAAAGCACGGTCACTTCCCACTGTTTCCCAGCGACGAACAAAGCGTACATTAGGCACACGGAAGTCTCCTGACTCACCGAGTTTGGAAAGAAAACCAATCAGATCGATAAATTCCTTCTGATCCAGTCCGGCCGTCAAACCAGGAGGCATTAATGAACCCGGAATGTTTTCAATCTTATCTACCTGGCTTTTGGCAACAGCAGTTTCATGCCCTGTTACGTCACGGATAATAATTTCTGAAATGCCATCACTTACCAGATAACCCATCATTTCACTACCATCTTTTTTTACTACACGCTGCAATTCATAGCCTTCTTTAATAGAGAAAGTAGGATCAATTACTGATTTGATAATTGTTTCAACCGGTGAACTGGTACCAATACTGCTCAAGTCGGGCCCGATTAAACCACCTGCCCCACCGATGGCATGACATGTGATACAGCTTAACTCAGCTTTACGATATACCAACTCCCCTTTTGCCGCATCGGCTGTAGATTTTATTCGAGAAGCCAAATCTGAGATTTCCTGCGGGTGCAAATCCTGTTTCATGGTTACTTTAGGCATGACACCACCAGATGCTTCCAAAGCAGTTTTCAGATTTTTAACATCATCGTCGTTATGTCTGTACCATGGCAATTGCCTCTGTACGATCATACGACCTGTTTTCGCGATGTCTTCAGGAATTTTGTTTTCTTTCAAAGCATCTGCCAACACTCCCAATGCCTTTCTGTTTCCAATAAATGCCTGAAAAAACTCTGAAGGATCCGTATCAGCCGGCAAACTTTGCAAAAGTTTAATTCCGCTTGCAGCTGCTGCATCTGCGTCAAAAGAGGCAAGCTGGCCAATGGCTAGTAAACGCAACTCAGGCGCGTTTTTAGGCTCAGTCATGCCTGCTATTAACTTTTTCGAGGCATCGCTATTCATCAGTGCAAGTGCATTTAAACCCGCTTTTTTAATGTTTTTATCACCCTTTTGAATCAGGCCAACAATTTTGTTGCTCTGATTTTCCATGCCCCAGTACCCCATCAAACGCAAAGCGCTGGCTGCAATCGCGTCATTTTCATGGGTTGCAAATGCTGCAATTCTATCCAGATTTACATCTGGCTTTATTTTTCTTTGTTTTGCTGCATCTTCAAGTGTACTAAGTTCAAGTGCTGTATTCTGCCTGGCATTGACAGCTATATCAAACAAAACATTGAGTGCCTTGGCATCACCACCTTTTGCAACAGAATTCATGACATCTTTCTGGTATTCTTCTGGTACCTGGCCATTTTTATAAAATTCTACCAAACGAGATACTGCTTCGGCATCATTCACTGATTTCAATGCATATACAGTCTTGCGAGCATCGCCCAGGAAAGCTGGCTCCTGCTTAAGCCGGTTTATCCATTGTGGCTCCAGTTCTCTCATGGTTTGCCACAGTGCGAAATCTATAAATTCATCCTGCTGAAAATCCAGTACCGCCAATGCCATTTTCGCCGCCTCCGGTGAGTTCAGTTTCCTTAATGCAATAACACCTTCCAGCCTGACACGCGCATGTGGATCCACCACTGCCTTCGCCAGCAAGGAAGGCACATTAGGCACCTTGTCAGACCACGCATCCAGGACACGCAGAGCAGCTGCTCTGGCGTTATGATTATTGCTGTTCAGTAAAGACAAGAGTAACTTCTCATTAACTGTATTCAATGATTGGTATACCCAAAGCGCTTCAAGCAGATTGTGATAGTAGTCTTTATTGTTTTTATCCAGGCTGGCCATCCATTTTTCCAATGCAGGGACCACATCCTTTGCTCCACGATTCTTCAAAACCTGTTTTGCTTGCAGACGTGTCCAGTCTTCTGGCGCTTTCAGTGATTCCAGCAAAGTATTCAAATCTGCCTTTTCCAGTTTTGGCACCTTCACCAAAGGCCTGTTTTTGGCAGTTATTTTCCAGATACGTCCATTGGTATGGTCACGGCGTGGATCATGGAAATCCACTTCTCCATGCTGGATGATCGGGTTGTACCAGTCTGCTATATAAATGGCACCATCAGGACCTAATGAAATATCCACCGGTCTGAAAGCAACATTTTTGGTCCATAGCAAATCTTCCATCTGCTTAGAAACATACCCACTACCCTGCTCTTCAAGCATAAACCTGTTGATGCGGTTAGCACGGAAATCATTGGTAATAACACTTCCTTCCCACGATTCAGGCAAATGTCTTCCCGAAATCATTTCTAGTCCGCTATGCTTGGGCTGACCAGGATTTAATCCACGGATGATCCTTTCAGCACCTGGAGCGGTGACGAAAGTAGCCCCTGGAAACCCATAATTAATCCCTTCACCACCGGCACCATCTGTAAGGAAAGAAGCTCCCCATTTGTTAAACTGAAGCCCCCAAGGATTGACAAGACCTTTCGCATATACGCTCAAATCAAGTGTTTTTGGTTTTAATTGCCAGACACCTCCACCCTCAAGTCGTTTTACACCAGCAGGAGTTTCTACGTGACTATAAATGTAGATGGATTGGTTAAAGTAAAAATCACCATCTGGTCCCCACCGGAAAGTATGGATCAGATGGTGTGTATCAGCAGTACCAAACCCTGTCAGGACTTTGGTTCGCTTATCAGCTTTACCGTCACCATCTGTATCCTGAAGAAATAGAATTTCGGTAGAATTAGCTACGTAGACACCACCGTCTCCCGGAAGAATCCCAGTCGGTGTCAGTAATCCATCGGCAAAAATTGTAGACTTATCAGCTTTTCCGTCGCCATCTGTATCTTCCAGGACGTAAATTTTATCATTTGCCTCTTCACCGGTTTTTACATGCGGATAAGATTCACTGCTTACCACCCAAAGCCTTCCATCTGCATCCCAGTTCATCTGGATGGGTTTAACCACCATTGGCTCAGAAGCGAAAAGCGATATTTCGAAACCCTCGGCAATGTTAAATGAGGCAAGTTCCTTATCGGGATCTGGATCCGGTGTATATTTACGATCTTCCTGATTGCCTGTAGAGGTAATTAACATGGCAGCTGGGATCATCAACAGGCCGCAGATCCATTTGGCAGCTTTTCCCTTCACTAGTTTCATTCTCAACGACTCTCTGATAGATTCGAATGATTTGGAGCCAGGTGTATATTTATTTTTATGTAAATCTTTCATATTATTTTACCTGAATAAGTTGGTAATCCTGAGTTTCCGGAGTACGCTGTGAGTTGATCTGTGTTTCAAGCCATGTGATCAGAATATTCATATTTTCAAGACCTTCCTGATGACGCCCTTGTTCATACTTTCTGAACCCTACGATGTAGGTGCGATTAAGTGGTCGGTATTGTTGAAAAAAGATATCACTCTTTTTCAAAATCATTTGCCGTAGCTGGCGTGCTTTCTGAAACGATAATCCTCCAGTAATATCAACACCTTTCGCCCAGTCTTCTGCATTGGCGACAGCGATAATATCATTACCAGCTTTTAATGAATAAATGCCTTTTTTTAGCCCGGAAATTTTAAAAGCCTGTCTATTTTCAGCTGGCGTAGACAATCCCTCTGGTAGAGGCAATGGCAACATCTTATTTCGCAATGAAAATGACAATCCATCAAAGGTTTTGCCGGTAGAAGCTACTGTTACCGGGACAGGACCCTCAGCCACATTATTTTTGACCGATATAGCGACCTCTGCTGCTCTGGCAGGCAATCCCAAACCCTTTTCCAGGATATTGGCCAGGAAATAATATCCTGTTTCATTGAGGTGAATTCCATTTTCAGAAACTGTAACCCTCTCATTGATTTCCTTCATTGGATTCAGAATGTCTACAAATAGTTTCCCCCTCTCTGAGGCCACCTTTGCAATTTCAGCTGAATAATGTACAAGCTGGGTATTTTGTTTGCTGATGTTATCAGAATCTGTCCTTGTTAGTAAAGGGATAGGCGACACCAGAATGGTCTGTGCCCCAAGCGAATTGATTTTATCAATCAGTTTGTTTAAACCATCTTTAAATCTTGCCTTACCAGCTTCTCCGTTTTGTGCTTCAATTCCACCATAGGCGATAAAAACCACTGTCGGTTTAGCATTTGTAATCTGTTCCATTAACAGATCATAGGAAGTAGGTGGATTTGTAAAATAACTTCTTGCTTCGCCAAAAACATTGTCGCCAGTCCATCCTATGTTACGGAAAGTAACGTTGCGATCGGGCCAGCGAGTAGTGAGGGCTAATTCAAGATATCCAAAATAGGTTTCATTTTCAAAAATTGAATTACCTAGAAATACTACCCTGTCATTATTTTTCAGCTCAAAGTTGTTGGTTTGAGCCATTGAAAATGAGCATAGAAAGTAAAGTAAAGCAATGTAACCGGGAACGGTTAGTTTCCTTATTTTTCTCATGAATTTAAGTGTTAGGAATTTTTGCCAGGGAAAATAAATTAGTAAAAGAGGTAAATACCAAAAGCCGTTTAGGTAGCATTAAATGACGGATGTAGTTCACATTCAGAATATTATTAATTAAACAAAAAAAGATGACGCAGTATATCAATAAAAAAAATAAAAACAGTCCTGCTCTTTCCCGTATGAAAAGGATATAAATATCGGAATATACGCTACAATCCATATTTGTTTAAAAATAGCCAGCCGGTCAGTTTACCTATCATTGTAACTTGACCGGCTGGCTCCAATTATTCACCAATAGGTTATTTTTGCTGATTTGCCCGCTTCATAGGGTTATCCCCCGACGATGCCCCTCTCACAGGACCGGATCCCTGGCGGAACAATTCGAATTTGGAAGGCAAGTGCTGACGTGGCCAGTAGTTGTTCTCCTCGTCAATATCGGCTGTTTCACGGAAAGGATCTAATCTCACTGCTACCACCTCTTTTCTTTTTGGAAATACCTTGGTAACTTCCTTTTCATTCTTTCTCCAAATATAACCGGGAATTTTTTCCACTTCCGTCGAACCGTCTGCATAGGTCCACTCCAGAATAATGGGCATCACCAGGCCACCCAGGTTAGAGAATTTCAATTCATAAAACAGGACCTCTTCATCAAAAATGGCTTTTTCATCAGGACTGAGTGCATTGTAATGCTGTTCGTAAGCTTTTTTGACCTGATCGGTTACTTCAAACCTGTCCCATTTGTTATAAAAGTCATTTAAGGAAGTATCACCCTCAATTACATACTCCATTTTTTCATCCAGGTTCCTGCTTCGAGAAATCGTATTTAAATCACGCTCAAACATTTTCTTTTTTTCTGCCTGTTCCTCTTCCGGATTGCCTGAATTGACTTTAAACTTTTCTACATAATCCAATGATATATCCACTGGATCCGTAGTAAAAAACCAACCTCTCCAGAACCAGTCGAGGTCTACAGCCGAGGCATCTTCCATTGTACGGAAAAGATCTGCAGGAGTAGGATGTTTAAATGCCCATCTACGCGAATATTCCTTGAACGCATAGTCAAAAAGCGCTCTACCCATAATGGTTTCTCGCAGGATATTCAGCGCTGTTGCCGGTTTAGCATATGCATTAGGGCCAAACATTACTATATTTTCCGAATTGGTCATGATAGGTTCCAACTGGTCTTTGGGAAGCTTCATGTAATCGGTAATTTTATGGGCAGGTCCTCGGCGGGAAGGGTAGTTTTTATCCCATTCCTGCTCAGCTAAAAACTGTAAAAATGTATTGAGACCTTCATCCATCCAAGTCCATTGCCTTTCATCTGAATTGACAATCATCGGAAAAAAATTGTGTCCCACTTCATGAATAATTACGCTAATCATGCCGTATTTGGTAGCTTCGGAATACGTACCATCCTTATCAGCCCGACCATAGTTAAAGCAAATCATCGGGTACTCCATTCCATTGGCAGCTTCTACCGAAATCGCTACCGGATAAGGGTATGGAATCGAATGCTTTGAATAGGACTGCAAAGTATGAGCCACTACCTTGGTGGAGTACCTGCGATAAAGCGGATAAGCTTCAGGACCATAGTACGACATGGCCATTGGCTTGTTATTTTCAATCCCGTCTTTCACTTTCATGCCATCCCAGACGAGTCTTCGGGAAGTAACAAAAGCAAAATCCCTTACATTCCGTGCTTCATAAATCCAGGTTTTCTTAGCAGTAGATTTTCCTCTCATTGCTTGCCGGGCTTCTTCCAAAGTAACAATCTCAACAGGTTCGGAAGCATTCTGAGCTTCTTTCCAACGATTGAGTTGGACAGGAGTAAGCACCTGCTGATAATTTTTACATTCACCCGTTGCACCCACTATATGGTCGGCAGGTACAGTGATATTGACTTTGAAGTCACCAAACACTTGAGCAAACTCTCCACGCCCTGTAAACTGTTTGTTTTGCCAGCCCTGAAAATCAGAATACACAGCCATTCTGGGGTACCACTGTGCAATGGTGTAGAGGTAATTGCCATCTTCGGAAAAATATTCGTATCCGCCGCGGCCCCCTTCGTCCATGCGATCACTGATATTGAATTTCCAGTCGATATTGAATACGAATTTCCCGCCGGGTTTGAGTGTTGCGGGTAGTTCAATCCGCATCATTGTATAGTTGATGGTATATTGAAGCGCTTTACCAGAGGCATCGGCAACTTTCATAATCTTCACACCCAGGTCTTTCTCATTTCCCATCAGTTTTTTCAGCTGACTTACAGTCATTCTTTCATTCATAGCGCTTCCGTCAAAAGATTTGTTCTCTGCATCGGCGGCATGCTCATTTTCGTCAAGCTGAATCCACAAATACGTCAATGGATCGGGGGAATTATTTGTGTAAGTGACAGTTTCAGAGCCTATTACTTGCTGGTTCACATCATCCACTTCTACATTAATGACATAATCCGCTTTTTGCTGCCAGTAATTAGGCCCGGGAGCACCTGAGGCAGTACGGTATATGTTTGGGTCACTCAGGATCGTCCCCAGTTGTTCAAATTTATTGCCATGATTTGCACCGGGATTACCTGCATGCTGCGCATAAATACCCGTTTTAAATAGGACTGTGCATAACAAGAAATAAAGGTATTTTTTCATTTGTTGATTTTAAAATGGAATTCGTTCGAGTGCCATCACTAATGATATACCAAAAATAGCAGAAGAAACAAAAAAACGCCAGTCTCTACGGGAAATACTAAATAAAAGTGCTGCAAGGGAAGAGATAATTAATACAATAAACACAATTACAAGCTGCCCAAATTCAAGACCTACATTAAAAGCGAGCAATGGCCAGGTAATATCAGCTTCCTGGCCTAACAGAGAGTGCAGGTAGTTGGAAAACCCCATTCCATGAATCAGGCCGAAGAAAAGAGCATAACCATATAGTATCCAAGGGGAAGATTTATCTGATCTTTGATTGATGATATTGGAAAAAGATGTAATCAGAATGGTAACCGGTATGAGAAATTCTATCAAATCGGTATTCACGTTAACCAGGTCAAAAATACTGAGCGCGAGGGTAATGGAATGACCCAGGGTGAATGCAGTAACCAACACCAGAATCTTTCGCCAATCTTTAAACAGGTAAATTCCGCATAAGGCTGTAACAAAAAGGATGTGATCATAGCCTGAAAGATCAAGAATATGTTGCCAGCCCAACTCGAAATAAATGGAAAAATCCTGCATAACTTATTTAATGATTATATTCGCAGCAAAATACTAGGCTCTTCTCAAATAAACAATTTTGATATTCCTGCTTAGGTAGCAGACCCGATTGTTATGCTGATTTTTTCACTTTTATTATCTTTCCGGACTTTCCTGCTGCTAGTACATCCATTTTATGTAAGTATTACAGAAGCAAAATACAACGGGCAATCGCAACGTTTGGAAATTGGCTGCCGTATTTTTTATGATGATCTGGAAGTGGCATTGGCAGCTGAAGGGAATGCTAAAATTGATCTCATTAAACCCCACAACCGGGTTCAGGTGGACTCGATCCTTTCTCGATATCTCAGGCAGCATCTAAAACTAAAAGTAAACGGGAAACCGAATGCGTTAACTTACCTAGGGTATCAGATTGAAAATGATGTTGCCTGGTGTTTTCTGGAATCTACTGCTGTACCAGATTTGAAAAGTGTACAATTTATAAATGAACTGCTCTATAATCAGTTTAAGAACCAGACCAATATCATGCATATTGTGATAGGAAAGACAAGAAAAAGTATAAAACTACACAACCCCAAGAGCCAGGTAACTTTGAACTTCTAGCTAATTACCTCACTCCTATCCACTGTTTTGATAATTGAATCAAGTTCCATGATCATAACAATTCGGCTATTCTCCGGATGTAATATTCATCGGGTCATTATCTTTTTCAGCTATTGATTTTACTTAAAATGCAAAACCTTTCTGGGTATACATGAACCACGACCCAGACTATGCGTATGTCACCTACCAGTACAAACGTAAATTGCAATAGGCTTTTTCGCCGTCCTACTCAAAGATTTGCCGCAAGAACAGAGAAATAAATTCCTGAAATAACCCATGGACCGACATCCATCGGAAGCCAAACAACTACTTTAAATTCTATAGGATTCCGGGCAAGTGTAAAGTTTTGTTTTAAACAATTTTTTATTTAATTTGATATTATATGGTGCATATTCAAACAAATTTGAATTCAGAACTTTCATATTTGATATTTCTGCGTTAACCAACAATTAAACCCAGTTAGAATGAGAATTGAACAATATGAAGATAAAAACCTTTCCCAATATTCTTATTTAATAGAAGATGATGGCGAAATGTTCCTGATAGACCCTTCGAGAAACCCCCAACCCTATTATGATGCCGCCAGAACATATGAGGCGGTGATTACGGGAGTGATCGAAACACATCCTCATGCTGATTTTGTGAGCAGTCACCTGGAAATTCATAATACTACAAAAGCGTCAGTGTATGTAAGCCCATTGAGCAACCCTTCCTATCCCCATGTCAAACTAGAGGAAAACGATGCGCTTTCTGTGGGTAAACTTCGCTTAAGAGCTTTAAAAACACCAGGGCACAGCCCTGACGGAATTTCAATAGTACTCTCTGACTCTGAAAAGGACATAGCAATTTTTACGGGCGATACGCTCTTTATTGGGGATTGTGGTCGTCCGGATTTACGTGAAAATGAAGACCATATTTCCTGGAATAAGGAAGTACTTGCCGGGCAATTGTATGAATCATTGCAATTAATCGCAGCTTTGCCAGATCATATTTTCATTTATCCTACGCATGGAGCGGGATCCCTCTGTGGTAAGTCGATTTCGAATGACAACAGAAGTACAATAGACGAAGAGAAACGCACCAATTGGAGTCTTCAACCTATGTTAAAAGCTGAATTTATCAGCAAAGTACTCACTGACCTGCCATTTGTTCCGCAATATTTTAGCTATAATGTTGAACTGAATTTAAAGGGTGCACCACCCTATCAACCATCAATTGAAAAAGTTGAATTTTTGAGAACCATTAATTCCGAAGATGATCTTGATTTGATTGATCCGGATATTCGAATAGTGGATACCCGTGCTCCGGAAAATTTCAAAAAAAGCCGGCTTGCCAACTCTGTGAATATTCCGGAAGGTAAAGCTTTTGAAACCTGGCTTGGTAGCATAATTAAGCCATATGAGCAATTTTATCTGGCCGGGGATGATAGAGATACCGTAAGAAATATGGTGGAAAGGACAGCAAAAATAGGTTATGAGGGATTCATTAAAAATGCAATTCTGCTGGAATATGGTGTAGAGGCAAGCCAAAAAACACCGGTGGAGGAAATCACAAGTAATACGGGTGAATATACTGTGATCGATGTCCGCACTCATACTGAGACTCGGAACAAGGCTTTTGAAAATGCATTGAATATTCCTTTGGACGAACTACAGGAACGGTTACCTACTATACCTACCGATAAGCCCATAGCAGTCCACTGTGCTGGTGGATATAGAAGTGCGATTGCCAGTAGTCTGCTGGAGCATTATTTTAAAGACAAGCAATCAGTTTTTGATTTAAGCTACTCTATAAAAGAAATAATAGAGCCTTAAGGCTATAAAAAATGTGCCTGTCAAGATTTGACAGGCACATTTTTATTTAATATTCTTAAGATATATGGGCTTTCAGTTTGTCTTCAAGCACTGCTTTTGGCACAGCACCAACAACCTTATCTACCAGTTTACCACCTTTAAAAATCATCAAAGTAGGAATACTTCTGATTCCAAATTGAGCAGGAATCTGGGCATTTACATCAACGTCCATTTTCCCTATGATTGCCTGACCTTCAAATTCACCTGCTAACTGCTCCACTACCGGACCAATCATCTTACATGGACCACACCACTCTGCCCAAAAATCAACCAGTACAGGTGTATCACCTTTTATCAACTCTTCAAAGTTGCTGTCGGTTACTTCTAATGCCTTTGCCATTCTTATTATTTTTTAACGATTAATAGTATTTGGTGAATAAGGATAATTGAATGTAAAAAGTTCCAACAACCCAATTCACGCTATCCTGTTAAGAAGAAACAAATTATAACTTTTACTAGTTCAGCTTAAAAGTTAATCCATCTAATTCTTTCATCGCTTTAAAGAATTCATTCGTGGGAGTCACACGATTTTTCCTGGAAAGCAATTTCAATTCCATTGCTGAGTCCTGATCTACAAAAGTAAAATTAAGCGAGCAATCTCCTGGATTTGAGACCACTGCGTCGTTAATCATTTGCACCTTTTCGTGATCAAGGGAATTGAGAGGAAGTTGCAGATGCACTTCTTTACACATCTTTGTCCTGATTTCGTTAAGCAATTGTATATGGGATGGCTTAAACTCAAACTGATCGGGATTTTTCCATCGGTTCTGTACTTTGCCTTTGATATAAAGAAAAAAACCTACCTGAAGATAATTCCTCATACGGGTATAGTCGTCTCCGCCCATCAGAATCTCCATTGAACCTTTATAATCCTCAATTTTAAAAATACCGAATGGTGCTCCATTACGTGAAATCCGTTCCTGCGCACTGGTGACGATACCCGCTACACTGATATCTTTTTCAAAATATACAGGGTTGCGCATACCCTCCGGAATTTCCATTACCTTATCCAAAGTGCAGGTACAGAAATTTTCCAGTTCAATCCGGAAGGTATCCAGTGGATGCCCTGAAATATAAAATCCTACGACTTCCTGTTCAAAGCGCAATTTTTGAATGTCAGTCCATTCCTGAACTTCAGGAGCTTTGGGTTTTGCAATCATTCCATCGGTATTCCCTGGCCCCCCAAATAAAGAAAATTGTGAAGACGTTTTCTCAGCATGCACATTGTTGGCATAGCGTATCAGTTTTTCTATAAAACTTGTATTTTCTCCGTGCAGGTATTCAAAAAACTGTCCACGATGAAACTCGTTGAAACAATCAAAAGCCCCTGCATAGGCAAGACTTTCAATTGTTTTTTTATTTACTGTCCTGAGATTTACCCGCGTGATGAAGTCATATATATCGCTATAGGGGCCATTGGTGTTTCGTTCTTCAATAATTGATTCTACCGCTGCGTCACCCGTCCCCTTTACTCCACCCAGACCAAACCGAATTTCCCCTTTTTTATTCGCATTGAACTGACGGTCTGATTCATTGATATCAGGCCCAAGTACTGGTAAAGAAAGATTCTTACATTCTTCCATAAAGAATGTAATCTTTTCAATATTTCCCAGAGAACTTGTCAATACAGCTGACATATATTCCGCTGTATAATGCGCTTTCAGGTAGGCTGTTTGATAAGCTACGTAGGCATAGCAGGTAGAGTGTGATTTATTAAACGCATAAGAAGCAAAAGCCTCCCAGTCTGTCCAGATTTTACTCAGTATTTTCTCTGAATGCCCCCGCTCTTTACCCCCCTTCAGGAACGTATCTTTCAGTTTGTTCAGAATTTCGATCTGCTTTTTACCCATGGCTTTACGAAGGGTATCAGCCATTCCTTTTGTAAAACCAGCCAGTTTTTGCGACAGGAGCATTACCTGTTCCTGATAGACAGAAATACCATATGTATCGGCCAGGTATTCTTCCATATCTTCCAGGTCATAGGTAATCTCCTCCTCCCCATGTTTCCGCTTAATAAAGCTCGGAATATATTGCATAGGACCCGGACGATACAAAGCATTCATAGCTATCAGATCCTCAAAGCGGTCAGGCCTCAGATCTTTCATGTATTTTTTCATACCATCTGATTCAAACTGAAAGATGGCATTTGTTTCCCCTCGCTGAAAGAGTTCGAATACCAGCATGTCATCCAAAGGAATTTCATTGATATCAATCTCTATTCCGTGATTCTGTTTGATCAGTCGTAGTGCCTCCTTAATAATCGTGAGGTTTCGGAGTCCCAGGAAATCCATTTTGATAACGCCTGAATCTTCGATTATTTTTCCCTGATATTGGGTAATCAGAAAATCAGAGTCTTTCGAGGTACAGACCGGAATAATATCTGTCAGATCAGAGGGCGCAATGATAATTCCTGCGGCATGTATACCGGTATTCCTGACGGTTCCTTCCAGGCGTCTGGCTTCCTGCAACACTTTTGCAGGCAAATCTGTACCAGAAATAACCTGTCTCATTTTCTTTACATTTTCCAGCTCATCCGGAGAAATCCCTTCTTTTTTTGTAAGACTTCCTTCTCCATCTAATGGAGCTGTAAATATTCGGTTGAGCGTCATCCCGTAGGAAGGTTTATCCGGCACCAGCTTTGCAAGCATATTTGCATCCTGTAAAGGCAAATCCATCACGCGTGCTACATCCTTAATAGAGGATTTTGCAGCCATTGTACCATAGGTGACGATTTGGGCAACCTGGTTGTAACCATATTTTTTTACAACATAGTCAATCACCTTTTGTCTTCCTTCATCATCAAAATCAGTATCAATATCTGGCATTGAGACACGTTCTGGATTAAGGAAACGCTCAAAAAGCAGGTCATACTTAATCGGGTCGATATTGGTAATCCCGATACTGTATGCAACCGCCGACCCAGCAGCTGAACCTCTTCCCGGACCAATAAATACGCCCATTTCCCGTCCGGCCTGAATAAAATCTGCTACAATAAGGAAATAGCCAGGAAACCCCATATTTCGAATTGTATTCAGTTCGAAGTTTAACCGATCCTCTATTTCCGGCGTTATCTCCTTGTATTTTATTCTAGCCCCTTCAAAGGTGATGTGCTTGAGATATTCCCATTGGTTAAGTACATCTGGCACCAGTTCTTTTTTACCCGCGAATTCTGATAGCGTATGTATTTTAAAATCCTCCGGGATTGGGAAGTTGGGCAAGAGAATATCTTTTCTCAGATCCAGCGTATCCACCTTTCCTACAATCTCATTGGTATTATCCAAAGCTTCGGGAATATCATGGAACAGCTGTCCCATTTCCCTCGTACTTTTAAAATAAAACTGGTCATTATAAAAGGCAAAACGTGATCCTTTGGGAATACCGTTTACCTCATCGAAGTCCTTTGCTGAAGGTGTGCTTTGTTTATCACCGGTATTGATACAAAGCAAAATATCATGTGCGTTCCAATCGTCCTGATCTACATAATGAGAATCGTTTGAACAGATTACTTTTACATTATACTTTTTAGCAAATTTGAGCAGTACTTCATTGACAATTAACTGATCAGGAATATCATGCCGCTGAAGCTCCACATAATAATCTTCTCCAAACAGATCAAGCCACCACTTAAATTCTTTTTCAGCCTCGGCTTCACCTTTTCTTAAAATTGTTTTTGGAACCAACGCACCTATGCAACAGGTGGTGGCGATAAGACCTTTATGGTATTTGATAATCTGTTCCTTATCTATACGAGGATATTTCCCATACATCCCTTCCATAAAACCTATTGAGCACAACTTCACCAGGTTTCGGTAACCTTCTGCATTTTTAGCCAGCAACAACTGGTGAAAACGCATATCCTTCAATTCTTTGGTGAATTGTTTTCTTGAATGATCTGCAACCACATAAAATTCACAACCCACTATCGGCTTGACACCTTGTTTATTTCCCTCTGCCACAAATTCGAAAACGCCAAACATATTACCGTGGTCTGTGATGGCCACGGCTGGCATATTATCGGCTTTTGCTTTTTTAAACAGCTTTTTTATATCGGCAGCCCCGTCAAGAAGTGAGAACTGGGTATGACAGTGAAGATGAGAGAATTGCATTGGAATCATAAAATTTTAGTATGTAAAGATACATCTTCATTTTAAGAATCCCACAGCACCTGGCAAACGATTGGCAAGTGTCGAAATACAAAAATGGCTTCTGCCTTGGAAAGACAGAAGCCATCAATAATGAATATCAGGGAATTATTTACCGAACAGTCCACCGAGTAAACCACCCAGATCAAGACCTCCTTTTTGCTCCTGGTTCTGTTGTGCGTTACCTCCACCACTTAGCATTCCGCCACCAATCCTCATCAAATCATTCATATCAATTTTACCATCGGCAAGTGCCTCGCCGATCATACCCATATTAAAACCACCGCCTCCAGCGTTGCTATTTCCACCACCTAGCAATGAACCAGCCAGAGAACTCAGGTCAAAACCGCTTTTGGGGTCATTCAGTTTACCGATTACAGCAGCAATCACGCTTGGAATTACAGAGGCAGCAATCCCACTAGCTACATTGCTGTTCAAACCCAGCTTCTGTACCAATGCCCCGATTGCCTGCTGTGCGATGCCTGAAACAATCGGATTACTACTCAAACTATTTACTGTTGGATTCTGTGTTGCAAACAGACTTACCAATCCACCAATATTTCCTCCTTGTGCTTCCTGTTGAAATCCACCAACCAAGGTGCTCATAAGGGTATTAACCACATCTCCGTTAAGATTATTTGGCACAGAAGGGTTACTTACAACCGCTTCTTTAGAATTTTCCTGAACCAGACTTAAGATTTGCTCTAACATTTTGATTATTCAGTTTAGATTAATAGTATTTCTTAGACATTAGATCTCGTATTTAGTCACATATTCAGAATTTGCTGTTAAAAGCCAATCCATATATTTAATGTTGACATTACCTGAGATCAGTCATTCGGCAATTTACGTATAATACTGTTCCTGTCTATAAAAATCTTCATGTTACTTCAGTTCTCATTTTTTTTCCTGTTCCTCGCTATTGTCCTCTATCTTTATTTCAGATGTGTAATTTCAGAAATGATATTAATCAAATTTAGTTAACAATCTCATTGGGCCATTTTACACTTTTTCCATCAGCTTTATAAGTCGGCATTTGAGCATTTCCCCTTTTCAGGACCCTTGTAAATTCTTCTGCCAGTGATTTCAATATTTTCGGTTGTTCCTTGGCTAAGTTACTTTGCTCACCAATATCATCCTTCAGATTAAACAACTCCAGCTTCTCCGATCTGTAATCATATACTATTTTCCAATTACCTTTCCTGTAAGCACTTGCCCAGGAAATATTCGGACCTTCATCTGGAATCCATCGATGAGGGTGATGCCATACAAGTCCTCGCTTATTATCTGTAAAGTCAGGATTAGAAAAAAGTCTGGCAAAACTCATCCCATCAATTTTCTGAATTACTTTTGTCTTTTTTACCCCGGCCACCTGTAGAATTGTTGGAAAGAAATCTTCGACAATTACATATTGATTTATAATAGAGGCAGGTTTGATTTTTCCAGGCCACTGTGCTAACATGGGTACCCTTATCCCACCTTCGTACACAGACCCCTTACCAGCTTTTAAGGGCAAGTTATGCGTGTATCCTTCTCCTCCCCTTAGCGGTGGTGTACTCAAGCCTCCATTATCTGAAATAAATAAAATCAGTGTATTTTCACTCAAATTATTCTGTTCCAGATAGTCCATCACTTCACCCAGACTTTTGTCCATTCCTTCAATCAGTGAAGCATAATTAGCCTCCAAAGTAGGCAATCCGGCTTGAAGATATTTATCTACATAGCGTGGGTCGGGCTGCAGCGGAGTATGCACCGCATAATGTGATAAGTACAGGAAAAAAGGTTTATTCTTTGCACGAGATGCCTCCACTGCTTTCAGCGCTTCAATAGTAAGTGCATCCGTTAGAAATACGTCGGTTCCATGATAACTCTCCAGGCCCGGAACGGCATTTCTACCCGGTTTTCCATTTGCAGGCTTATCGTAGTTGTCCTTTCCATAATAACTGGCAGGATGGCCAATTGAACTCCCACCAATGTTCACATCAAATCCAGCATTCAATGGATTTCCTCCGGGAGTTCCTTTAGAACCGAAATGCGCTTTCCCAGACAGAATGGTATAGTATCCTTGTTTCTTTAATATTGCTGGCAGCGCTGTAGCATGAAAAGTACCTTTTTGATCAGGTTCCGGACTGAACCCATTAATATTCCAATCGACATGGTTCAGAAGAGAATCGGGATAATCTGTATTGATATTTTTTAGTGGATTAGTCCAATGAGTTACTCTGTGATTCATTGCATTTACACCGGTGATCAGACTCACTCTGGATGGTGTACAGACTGACATGGCATAAGCATTTGTAAATTTTGCCCCATTAGCTGCCATTCTTTCCATATTGGGAGTTCGGTACCTTCTGTTTAAATCAGTTTCTTTATTCCAGAAGGGTAACGATGTGTCTTGCCACCCCATATCATCTACTAAAAACACAATAATATTAGGAGGAGTATTTTGACCTGCAGATGCAGCGTTCATTGTCCAAAAAAGAAAGATACTAACAATAAAGAATTTAAAGTTTTTATACATGGTTGTATTAATTAACCCCGATAAGTGCATGCTGAACCTATCGTTTGAATCTTGGAAGTATTTACAATTAATCTGGCAATATACAATTGACAGTTAATAATCTGAAACTATCAAATAAATTTACATTAAGATTCAGCGACTGTTAACTTTGTAGCATAACAGCTTACCTGACTTCCTGACACCAAGCGGATGCTCCTTAACACCAAAACTCATGAAACGAATCAAAATAATTTCCCACCTGTTAATCATAAGTATTATATTCTTATCAATGCAATCATGTTTTCAGAAAAAACCTGACGCATTATCAGAGAATGATAACAACGAAACCAGTCTTTTTGACACCTTGCACACCGCTGAGAATTCCCTTGACTTTGAAGGAAGATATCTGGGTACCTTACCTTGCACTGACTGCGATGGCGTCAAAACTGAGATTTTTGTTAATGAAAATAAAACCTATAAAAAATCTGTGTCCTATATGGGAAAATCCGATTCACTACAAACGGAAGAAGGCAAATGGACAATAAAAGGAAGTGTATTAAATCTGAGAAATCAGCTTAATGCATTTCAGATGTACTTTGTAGGAGAGAATTATTTGCAACAGCTTGATTCAGCAGGAAAGAAAATCGGAGGTGAATCTGCTGAAAAATATATCCTTAAGAAAGAAATCAGCTTATAAAAAAGGTGGCCCTGAAGTAGAGCCACCTTGCTATTTTATTTTACCTTATCTACGATTGCTTTGAAAGCCGCCGGATGATTCATTGCAAGGTCTGCAAGAACCTTACGGTTCAATTCGATACCTGCACCGTGTATTTTTCCAATGAATGAAGAATAAGAAAGTCCATGCTCACGGGTACCTGCGTTGATACGCTGGATCCATAGGGCACGGAAATTACGTTTCTTCTGCTTACGACCGATGTAAGCATATTGTTGTGCACGGTCAACAGCATTTTTCGCTACTGTCCATACATTTTTTCTGCGACCAAAGTATCCTTTGGCAAGCTTGAGAATTTTTTTACGTCTCGCACGCGACGCAACGTGATTTACCGAACGTGGCATAATATTTCTGTTTTTGACAACCGGTGGACTAAAATTTCAGACACTTCATGTACCGGGTATCGGGTTGAACAATAAACCAATTGAACTTCAAATAATATTGCTATTATTTAGGCGCCCAATAAAGCCAGAATACGCTTTTCATCTCTTCCAGACACAAGTGTAGACTGAACGAGGTTACGCTTACGCTTAGTCGACTTCTTAGTCAGGATATGGCTATGGAAGGCGTGCTTACGTACAATTTTTCCGGAACTAGTCAATTTAAAACGCTTCTTGGCGCCGGAGTTTGTTTTTCCTTTTGGCATAAAGCTTAATCTTAAAATGTTAATAAAATAAAACAGCGTGCAAATTTACAGAATTCCTTTCACAATAAAAAACCATCTGAATCCTGTATATCAGGATCAGATGGTTTTTTATATTCAAGCGAATATGTTATTTCTTTGGCGGGTGAGGTGCCAGAATAATAGTCATCCTCTTCCCTTCCAGTTTGGGTTCCATTTCAATTTTACCCACTTCAGCCAGTGCCTGGGAGAATTTCTTTAACAAAATCTCTCCTCTTTCTTTAAATACGATGGTTCTACCTACAAAGTGCACGTATGCTTTTACTTTAGAACCCTCTTTCAAGAAGTTGATGGCGTGTTTCAGTTTAAATTCAAAGTCGTGATCATCTGTGTTAGGACCAAAGCGGATTTCTTTAATAACGACCTTCTGGGCCTTTGCTTTGATTTCCTTTTGCTTTTTCTTCTGCTCGTATTTGAATTTAGAATAATCCACCACACGACAAACAGGCGGCTCAGCAGTCGGAGCAATTTCAACCAGATCAAGATTCTGCGATGCCGCAATAGCACGAGCTTTTTGGATATCCATGATCCCTTGCTCGATATTTTCTCCTACCAAACGCACTGTAGGAGCTAAGATTTTTTCGTTGATTTTATAAGGTTCTTCCTGTACTCTTAAACGATTTGGCCGCTGAGGTCTTAATGCCATAGATTGGTGTTTCGTAAATAATTAGTGGTAATATTTAAATTCAATTTAGTTTATATTGCAAAATAACAGTATTCACAATGAAATGTATCTTCTTTTTCAAGAATTCTGCAAATTATTTTTTATTTCTTCCTGAAAATAGCTTGTAAAGTCGCTTATCGTCATCGATCCAAGGTCACCCTGACCTTTTCTCCTCACAGAAACTTTACCTTCTTCTTGCTCCTTTTCGCCAACGATCAGCATGAAAGGTAACTTGTTCACTTCCGCATCTCTAATTTTCCGACCTATTTTCTCATCTCTGTGATCAACATAACCGCGAATATCAAAGTCCTGAAGATCAAAGAATACCTTTTCGGCATAATCTGCATATTTTTCGGAAATAGGCAAGATTGCTATCTGGTCGGGCGATAACCATAATGGAAAATTACCAGCAGTATTCTCGATTAGAATAGCGATAAAACGCTCCATCGAACCGAATGGCGCTCTGTGAATCATTACAGGGCGATGTTTCTGATTATCTGATCCGATATATTCCAATTCAAATCTCTGAGGTAACTGATAATCTACCTGAATAGTTCCCAGCTGCCATTTGCGACCCAGGGCATCCTTCACCATGAAATCAAGTTTAGGGCCATAGAATGCAGCTTCGCCTAGCTCAGTTACAGTCGGTAACCCTTTTTCAGCTGCTGCTTCTATAATGGCACTTTCTGCTTTTTGCCAGTCTTCATCTTTCCCAAGGTATTTTTCCGTATTATCTGGATCCCTCAGCGAAATCTGCGCACTGTAGTCATTAAATCCAAGCGAACGGAATACATAAAGTACCAGATCAATCACCTGCAAAAACTCCTCTTTCACCTGGTCTGGTCTACAGAAAATATGCGCATCGTCTTGCGTAAATCCTCTCACACGGGTTAAGCCATGCAATTCACCACTTTGCTCAAACCGGTAAACAGTTCCGAATTCAGCCAATCGCAATGGAAGGTCGCGGTACGAGCGAGGCTTGGTTTTATAAATTTCGCAGTGGTGCGGGCAATTCATGGGTTTGAGAAGATACTCTTCAGTCTCATCCGGTGTTTTGATCGGCTGAAATGAATCTTTGCCATATTTGGCCCAGTGACCAGAAGTTTCATATAATGCTTTACTACCAATATGCGGAGTAACTACAGGTGAATATCCTGCTCTTAGCTGTGCCTTACGCAGGAAACTTTCCAGACGCTCACGCAGCATAGCACCTTTAGGCAGCCAAAGAGGCAATCCAGCACCAACTTTTTCTGAAAAAGCAAACAGCTCCAGTTCTTTTCCCAGTTTTCGGTGATCCCGCTTTTTTGCTTCTTCTATCAGCGTGATATATTCATCCAGTTCCTTTTGTTTAGGAAACGTAATCCCGTATATACGGGTTAACATTTTATTTTCCTGGTTGTTTCGCCAGTAGGCTCCCGCAATATTTGTTAATTTAACCGCTTTGATAAAACCAGTTGACGGAATATGGGGCCCACGGCAAAGGTCAGTAAAACCTCCCTGTGTATACAATGTAATGGAACCATCCTCAAGTCCATCAATCAGTTCAAGTTTATAATCATCCCCTTTCTCAGTAAAATACTGTATAGCATCTGATTTGGAAATGGGTTTTCTTTCAAATGTGTTTTTCTGACGAGCCAGTTCGATCATTTTTGCTTCAATAGCCGCAAAGTCGTCATTTGAAAAAGCCTGTCCACCCAGATCAACATCATAATAAAACCCTCTTTCCAGCGCAGGACCTGTCCCGAATTTGACACCAGGATACAAGGCTTCCAGTGCTTCGGCCATCAAGTGCGCAGAAGAATGCCAGAATGCACTCTTGCCATCTTGGTCATTCCACGTGAGCAAGCTTACGGTAGCATCTTGTTCGATAGCCCTGGTTGCATCCCATACTTCACCGTTTACTTTTGCGGCCAGAACATTACGGGCTAGGCCCTCACTAATACTCTGAGCAATGCCCAAACCGGAAATCCCTTTGGGATATTCTCTAACAGACCCGTCAGGGAGGGTCACCTGGATATTCTGATGTTCACTCATTTAATTATATTATCTGGCTGCTTGTTACAAGGAGCAACCTGGTATTTTTTAATACTTGTTTCAAATGCAAAGTTAGCAAGTTATACGTCACCCGATAGTAATTATTTTGTCTTAGTTCTGCTCAATTTGCTTTAATTTCGGATCAGAACTGATATTTATTGGTCTTCTTGGCTGGATTGTTTCAATTTTTATATTCGCCGAATCCAAAATTCGCTGCGGCTGAGCATCTTCAGATTCTTCTGCATACTGCATTGTTTCCACCTGACGTATACGCCACATACCGTATCGGGCACGCTGATTATCAGGCTCAATTTCTAATTGTTGGGTATACAACTCTTTTGCCCTGTATTGATTCCCCAATTTCTCATAGCAATACCCCAGCAAAGGGAGAATATCCGGATAATCTTTCTTGAGAGCATATATTTTTTCATACGCAGCCAGTGCAGAACCATACCGGAAATTTTTTAGCGACAGGTCACCAATTTTTTCAAAGGCTTCCAAAAAATCAGGTTTGACTTCTGTCGCGCCCTGATATGCAACAATAGCACTATCCACCTTGGCTATATCCTTGTAAATATCTCCACGCTGAATATAGAGGACGGGTTCGTCTGAAAAACGACTAATCGCCCTGTTGTTCATTGCAAGTGCTTCAGGATATTGTTTCAAACTGATATATAATCCAATACATTGTTGATACGCCCTATACATCCTGGGGTTGTAGTCTATGGCCTTTTTATATTGTTCCAGACTCGCAAGAGAATCTCCCCTATTGACCAATAAGCGACCTTTTACATAAAAAGCGGCACCATCAAATGGGGCCATCTGCATATATCGGTTCAAGTATCTTTCTGCTTCTCTGAATCTTCTTTTTTCCTGGAGTAAATCGGCCAGTAAAATATACAAATCTGAACCTGTTTCCCTTAAGGCTTCTGCGCGCTGGACGTCTTCCAGTGATCGTTCAATATTATTAAGCTCACGGAAAATTTTTCCGCGTAATAAATAATACTTCCCTACATTGTCTCTTTCTTCTATAGCCCTATTGATGTCAGTTAATGCCTTCTCAAAGTTCTCTTCGTCAAGATAGATATTCGCACGTTTGAAATAGTTGATATCTACATCTATGTCTCTGTCTATATAATTATTTAATATTTTCAGTGAGGCATTATGAAACACCTCCCGGGACTCAGATTCAAAGGGCGGGGGGATGACGGAAGCTTTCCGGGTTTTGTTTTCGCAGGACATGAGCAGACCTGTAAAAACAATGATTCCAAAAAAGTAAACGATAGAATCCCGGTAATTCATTGATCGCAATTTTAATAATTGTAATTAAAGCTAAACATCAGAAAACCGCCCAAACACGCCTAATGGTAATCGTTTGTCAAAGGAATCCTGTAGAAACAATTCACCCGATTGATAGTTTGGCATATGAGCGAAATGTTCTTTAAGCAGATTATCAAGTATCAGTGCTGAAAATCCTAGCGAATAACAATTAATAATAAGAAAGAAATCCTTGTTTTTCAGCAGCCTGGAACATTCAGCGATCATTTCATTGAGTTGCTCCTCAAGCACCCATTTCTCTCCATTTGGCCCACGACCGTACGCTGGGGGGTCAAGAATGATCCCATTATAGCTTTTTCCTCTTCTGACTTCACGTTTTACAAATTTCATAGCATCTTCCACCATCCAGCTAACCCCGTCAAGCTGATTCATTTCCAGGTTTTCCCTTGACCAGGTAATTACCTGTTTAATAGCATCGACATGCGTAACCTTTGCGCCCGCTGCTCTGGCTGCAACCGAAGCTACACCCGTATAGGCAAACAGATTTAACACCTGCGCATTTTCTATTTTTCTGACTTTTTCTGTGATATAATCCCAGTTTACCGCCTGTTCAGGAAATACCCCTACATGTTTAAATGAGGAAAGAGATAATTTGATTTTCAAATCCAACGGAACATAATTCATGGCCCATTTCTCGGGGGTTGTTTTTTTCGTGATCCATTCTCCTTTTTCCTGCGATCCTTTATCTTTTTTAAAAAATGCATCAGCGCTCTTCTCCCATTCTTCTTCGGACATGGATCTGCTCCAAATAGCCTGCGGTTCCGGACGTCTTAAAATCTGATCTCCGAAACGTTCCAGTTTTTCAAAATTTCCACTATCAATCAATAAATATCCTGAATGTTCCTGTGGTGTAAGTAATTCCATTAAAATGGGATTTTGTTTAAATAAAATACATCTCTCCTTCCCCGTGTATCAATCGCTCCTGACTGGGCATTGACGATCCGCTGCTGGCCCCATGCCAGGTAGTAATTCCCGTACCAGTAGCTGACTGCATCCACAGTACTTCTTCTCACCTTATCTCCTTCCATGGACGTAAGCAACTCAATACCCGCCTCTGTGTCAGTTACTGATTTGCCTCTGATTACTTTACTGTTCAACTGAGAACCATTTCCAAATACCAGTCTTACCTGTCCGTCATCTAACGGCTGTACGTTCACTTTACGGGTTAACTCCATACTTTTGATTTTCTCAAAGTTAATACTGTTATCCCACAACAGGTCTCCATTTTTACTCAAGCCTGCGACAATAGCGTGTGTATATACAAACCCATCAAAAACCTGATTGGTATACCCTCCTCTCCCTCCGTACAGCGGGTTCCATAACCATGGATTGTATAATCCCATCCCGAACGGCATGCCATACATCCAGGGATTACCCATAAAGGAATTCATGCCGTACATATTGTTATTCGACTTATATTCCGGGTAAAAAACTTCTGCAACGAGCAAATATTGATCAGGAGTGGCAATGATATTATGAACAAGTAAACGGTAGTTCAGTTTTACGTCATCCCCAGACTCTTTCTTCCTCTGGATTTTACGTTCCATTTTTTCCTGTTGCCTTTCCCCCATAAAATTGAAGAAATTCTCAAAGTCTGTAAAACTATAATAGCGGGTATAACTGATACTATTATTTTCAATTTTTGTGATGTAAAGGCCCTGAGAAGCGCTTGCTGCCGTACTTTGCATATTACGGTAGCCGTAAGTACCGATCATGAGGCTTTCATTGTCATTTAGCACCTGTAAACGGCCACTGAGTAGAGAATAATCGTCTTCCGGTTCTATTAATATTTCTGAAAAGAGTGTACCCGCCTCGTCGTAAGTTCGCGCCAGTAGCCTTGTTTGTTTTGATTGTTTTACTGCAAAACTGACTGTTACCAAACGGTTGGTAGTATCCACTTCTATTGACTGAATTGCGTTGGAACCTTTGATCAGGGATGGAAGGATCCGGGTTTGCAAATTCAATAAATTTGTATGCAGCAGTACCGGTTCGTTCCTAACCGTTCCTGCCATATAAATAGAATATCCTAATGATTTAAAGTCAGTTATTTCAAATCGGTCAGTTGTGTTAATTGTAAATGTTTCGATGAAGCCCGGAGTAACATTCACTTTTACAATCTGATAGAGTGAACTCCGATAACGACTAAACAGCAAAAACGCGGCATTGCCGTCGTAAGTCGCAGTCACAAAATCCAATCCGTTTTCTATCACCCCGTCGATAGAATAGACCTCATCAAGGTTAGTACCGAATTTCCTGACTCTGTAGGTATTTTTTTCTGGTTTAGAAATAAGGAGGACTCCTTTTTCACCCATGGGTAAAGTCATATAGCCACCACTTCCGGTGGGAACGGGTAGTTCAATACGATCAGCACTTTGCCCTACCACATTGAAGAACAAAGCACTAGCCATAATGATTGACAGCACCCAAATAACTTTATTCAACATGGGCGAGCTCTAGAATAACATCAAATTCTTCACGGGTAACTGGCACAACAGATAGCCTTGACTGCCGGATTAATGCCAGGTTTTCCAATCTATCATCTGATTTCATAACAGATAGAGGAACAGTTTTGGGAAATTTCTTTACCGGCGAAATATCTACTACCACCCAACGGTCATCTTCAGTGGTAGGATCTGGATAGTGTTCCTTCACAACCTTGGTCAATCCAATAACTTCTTTCCCTTCGTTACTATGATAGAAAAGGACCAGATCATCCTTTTTCATAGCCATCATATTATTTCGTGCCTGATAACTACGCACCCCATCCCACATACCGATTCCTTCCTTTAGAAGATCATCCCAGGAATATTTGAATGGTTCTGATTTTACTAGCCAATGATTCATTTTGCTTATATTTTTCGATTCTGTAAAAAACAGAGCTATTGATGAAATAAAAAATAAGGAGACAACAGGAGCAATATGCATTCTCCCGTTGTCAAATATTCCCGTATAAGCTGAATGAGCAGTTTGCTGAATTACGGAAACTTAGGGTATTTATTAAAGTCCGGATCACGTTTCTCCAGAAATGAAGAGAACCCTTCTTTTGCTTCATCAGTCATGTAATAAAGCAGGGTTGCATTACCCGCCAACTCCTGAATCCCGGCCTGGCCGTCAAGTTCGGCATTAAATGAACTCTTGAGCATTCTGATAGCGAGCGGACTTTTCAATTGGATTTTCTTGCACCAGGCAACTGTTGATTCCTCCAGCTTTTCCAAAGGAACCACTTTATTCACCAGACCCATCTGAAGCGCTTCCTGGGCATCATACTGTTCACATAAAAACCATATCTCCCTCGCTTTTTTCTGACCAACTATTCGCGCCAGATAAGAAGCCCCAAAACCACCGTCAAAACTACCAACTTTAGGACCAGTTTGTCCGAATCTGGCATTTTCAGCCGCGATGGTCAAATCACAAACTACATGCAACACATGTCCTCCGCCGATTGCCCACCCTGCAACCATTGCGATTACAGCTTTGGGAATTGAGCGAATCATTTTTTGCAGGTCAAGCACATTCAAACGTGGAATTTCGTCTTCACCAATATATCCACCATGCCCACGAACTGACTGGTCACCTCCGGAACAAAATGCTTTCCCGCCTTCTCCGGTTAGAATAATGACTTCAATGCGTTTGTCTTCCCGGCAGGTATGCATCGCATCGATCATTTCTGTGACAGTCTGCGGACGAAAAGCATTATGCCTTGCGGGACGATTAATGCTTATTTTTGCAATTCCCTCATGGAGTGTAAATAAAATATCTTCGTATTCTTTAATGGTTTCCCATTTTACTGATTCAGACATATTGTTAATTATATTTTATAAAGATGATGATATCAGTAAACTACCGGATATCAGTTAATTTCAGTGTCCTTGGTTATAATAGCGCAAAATTAAAGAATATTTAAAACAATCGGGTTTTTGAACCCAATCATTCCTGCAAAAAATCATGAAACCAAGTCTGTAAAATATTTTTTTTATTCGCATTAAACCTTTTTCCTGCACAACCATCAAACAATTGTCTTTCGCAAGACAGGCAAATAATAAATATGACAAAAGACCTTGAAAAGGTATTACTCAAGTGATCTATTTGTTTATATATTTGCACGTTTGTTTAACATTAGCTTAAAACATTAACCAAAATGATCAAAAAATTCAAATTAGGATTTATGCTGTGCGGTGCATTTATCGCTTTGGCTGTTATCAACCCATTTAATGCTACCGAAGCTTCTGCTCAGGCAAAAGGAAAAACTGCTGTAGTTGAAATTAAACTTGGCAGTAATGATATGATGCAGTTTGATAAAAAAGAGCTTAAGGTGAAAGCGGGGCAAAAAGTAAAGCTGACGTTAACACATACTGGTAAACTTGCTAAAACTGCGATGGGTCACAATTTCGTACTTTTAGCTGCTGGTACTGATTTAGCACAATTTGCTTCTAAAGCCAATCTTGCCAGAGACACTGAGTATATCCCTGCTTCTGAAAAAGCAAAAATTATAGCTTATACTAAGCTAATTGGTGGTGGAGAAAGCGCGGTAGTGGAATTTACTGCCCCTAAAAAAGGTACGTATCCTTATGTATGCAGTTTCCCTGGTCACTATGCCATTATGCAAGGAAAACTGATTGTTGAATAATTGATTTTTCATCAATGAGTTCAGACCCGCAACACAACGTTGCGGGTTTTTTTGTAGCTTTACTATATCTGTACTCAGAACCAAGTAATTGACAGGTCTTACCGAACAGTTATTATGTCAAATTCTTCAGCCTATCTTCAGTATTCAGTAACAACCCTAATTGAAGGGCGCGTAGGAATACTCACATTTTTTAACCCCGCAAGCAACTCACTACCTCTTGCCCAGATGCATCAAATCGCAAGTGGCATCAGAAATCTGGGAAAACGCTCCGATGTGAATGTAATCTTAATCAAAAGTGAAGGTGAGCAGGTTTTTTGTGCAGGTGCGTCAATTGATGAGCTACTTCAGCTGAGGCATCTCAATGAAGCTACCCAGTTTTTTATGGGATTTGCCCAAATCATCCTTGCGATTCGTGAAGTTCCCCAACCGGTAGTGGTCAGGGCTATCGGCAAAATTGTGGGTGGGGGCTTAGGATTAGTAGCAGCGGGAGATCATGTGTTTTCAGTGGAGACTGCCAGATTCAGATTAAGTGAACTTAGTATCGGACTGGGTCCTTTTGTAATTGGCCCCGTTTTAAAGCGCAAAATGGGTATCAGTGCATTTACTTCAATGGCTCTTCAACCCGACAAATGGTTTGATGCGCGATGGGAATATGAAAAAGGATTAATTTCCTCGCTACACCCTACCGTGGAAGATATGGACAAATCAATTTCCGATTTTACACTTCAGCTAGCAGAGAAACCTGTCTCGGCGGTATCGAATTTAAAAAACATTTTATGGAAAGAGACAGAAAACTGGAAAGAACTTTTGCATGAGCGGGCTATTTTAAGCGGAGAACTAGTGCTCTCTACCTTTACCCGTGAAAAGCTGCAACAATTTAAGAATAACAAATAAGCTTATCTATTTCAGTTTTAAAATTAAAAACTTATCTTTGCGCTCGTTTTGAACACAGGTCTGTATTATGAAGAGGCGCCACCTCGTCCGCTGGGACTGACCTCCATATTTAAATTATATATTATATATCATGAGCGATCTGATTAAAATCGTTGAGGCAACGGTTGAAAACCGTAAATCCGAATATCCTGCATTCGGCCCTGGTGACACTATCAATGTACATGTTTTGATCCGGGAGGGCAACAAAGAACGTACGCAGCAGTTCCAGGGAACCGTTATTCAAAGACGTAATCCAGGTTCTACCGGCGAAACCTTTACTGTTCGTAAAATCTCTAATGGTGTAGGTGTTGAACGTATCTTCCCTATACTTTCTTCCAGCATTGCTAAAATAGAGCTGATAAGACGCGGGAAAGTTCGTCGTGCACGTTTGTTCTTCTTACGTGGACGTCAGGGTAAAGCTGCACGTATCAAGGAACTAAAGAAAAACTGATAACAGTTTTCTGTTTTTATGAAATAACAAAAGCGATCTCCTGGTGGGATCGCTTTTGTTTTGATGCGTCTATGCATCCAACCAACCTTTTCTTTGTGCTAGTGTTCTCATATGCTGATAATGATGTTCACTATGCCAGGCATATTGGGCTATCATTTCACTCAAGGGGACAGAAACCTGATGGGAAGGATGAAAATAAGTCATCTGTAATTGTTCGGAATCAAGTGAATTGAGAAGCAACACCCATCGCATATGGGTATATTTTAGCAATTGAATAGATAAATCGATGGGAGCGGAAACCCCGTCCGGCAATTCTGCCCAGGCTTTTTCATCATATGGCTTGATTACGGGGTTCTCCTCAGTTAATGCGAGACGGGTCCTTGTATAAGCATTGATATGACTATCAGCAAGATGGTGTATCAATTGCCTGACAGTCCAACCTCCGTCCCTGTAGGGCGTATTCAGTTTCGATTCTTCCCAACCCGCTGTCAGGTTGATAATCTTTGAAGGCAAGGCGCTGATTACTTGTATAGCACTTTTCATTTCACTGCTGGAATAATGATGGCTTGCAATAAATTTGCCTATCGGGTAACGTAAGGTTTCTATTTCCATCTTTAATGCCGGTTTATTTTAGTTTAGGATTTTCGAGGTGTCTCGAGCTATCCCGATTCGTTTTCTTTTCTATATTTTTTTGCAATGCCTCCGTTAAATTAATCCCGGTTTGGTTGGCCAGACAAATTAACACCCAAAGTACGTCAGCCATTTCATCACCAAGATCCTTGCCTAAATCCGCCTTTTTAAAGGACTGATCACCATAGGTACGTGCCATAATTCTGGCCAACTCCCCCACCTCTTCGGTAAGGATAGTCATATTTGTCAATTCAGAAAAGTATCGCACGCCATAGGTTTTTATCCACTGATCTACCTCCTGCTGTGCCTGTTCTATTGTCATGCTATTCATTATTGTATACTATTATTTTCTATCTTTTGAATCAATAATAATTGTTACAGGTCCGTCATTAATTAATTCAACCTGCATATTGGCACCAAAAATACCGGTTTGTACAGGTTTTTCTATTGCCTCCGACATTTGCTGAATCATATATTCATACAATGGAATTGCAGTTTCAGGTCTGGCTGCTTCTATAAATGAGGGCCTGTTCCCTTTTACTGTGCTGGCATGTAAAGTAAACTGACTCACCAGTAAAATTTCACCATTCTCAACCGATCGCAGCGACAAATTCATCTTTTCATTTTCATCACCAAATATCCGTAAGTCACATATTTTGCGACAAAGCCAATCTGCATCAGATTCGCTATCAGCATGTGTAATCCCTAACAAAACCATTAACCCTTTTTGTATAGCTGAATGGACCAGCCCATCAATTGAAACAGATGCCTTTTGAACTCTTTGAATAACTGCAATCATAAAAAAACCCCGGTTGATACAACCGGGGCAATTTAAACAAAACATTGGAAAGAACTTAATCAGTGGCCACCTGTTAGGGCTACTTTTTCAATTCCTTGCGTTTGTACCCGAATATTTCTTAAAGGTGCTGTATGCAATCTGAAATTCTCGATAATTTCGAGTACATCATAATCAATATTCAATGATTTTGTACCATCTATAATCACAATTGAATTGTCAGGCAAATGATCTAAAGTCAACTGGATACTCCCCTTATTTAAGAAGGTAACTTCTTCAGAAAGCATCAGCGTTATAGTTTGACCGTCCTTGTGCTCTTCTTTTTTGTAATGATAACTGTGCTTGGAGTTCTTCTTTAATATAAAATAGATAGCAACTGCCATACCGATCATGATCCCTTTTAAAAGGTCTGTCAGCAAGATAGCGACAATCGTTACCATAAAAGGTATGAATTGCTCCCATCCCAATTTATACATCGATTTGATCAAAGCTGGTTTAGCCAATTTATAACCCACCAATAATAAAATAGCAGCTAATGACGCTAATGGGATCAAATTGAGAAATGCCGGAATAACAATCGCAGAAACCAGTAGAATTAAACCATGAATAATGGTAGCCATTTTGGTCTTACCGCCAGATTCCACATTGGCTGAACTCCTTACGATAACCTGGGTAATGGGCAAGCCACCAATTAATCCTGAAATAATATTTCCAACTCCTTGTGCTTTCAACTCCCTGTTTGTCGGAGTATTACGCTTATATGGATCCAGCTTATCCGTTGCTTCTACAGAAAGCAGTGTTTCAAGACTGGCAACTACTGCCAAAGTCACAGCCACAACATATATTTCTGGATTTAAAATAAAATTCAGATCAGGAAATTTAAAAAAGCCTAAAAAATCATCCACAGAAGAAGCTACCGGCAATTCTACCAGATGGTTGCCAGCCAGAGACAGTTCCGGGAAGGATGCTATAAAAATAAGGTTGATTGCAATCCCGGCAAGTACAACAAAAAGCGCACCTGGAAGGAATTTAAACAATCCAATTTTCTTCATGAAAGGCCGATCAAATAAAATCAGCAAAGCCAATGAAACAGCTGAAATAATTACAGCGCCAAGGTGATGGTACCGAACAGCATAGTACAGCTCGGTGAACGTATTATGCCCGTCTTTCTGTAGAAATGCAGTATCCCCCATAAAATCCTCATCATATCCGAAAATATGGGGTATTTCTTTCAAAATCAACGTAATACCAATTGCCGCTAACATCCCCTTGATTACTGAGGATGGGAAATAATACCCGATTACGCCAGCTTTAAGAAAACCAGCAATCAATTGTATGACTCCTGCCATAACTACAGCGAGCAAAAATGCTTCAAAACTTCCCAGTGTCTCTATGGCAGTTAATACTATAACCACAAGACCGGCCGCGGGACCAGCCACACCTAACGATGATCCGCTGAGAGCACCCACAACCACCCCACCAACAACTCCGGCAATAATACCGGAGAACAATAAGTCAGATCTGCCAGTTGATGCCAAAGCTACACCGAGGCATAAGGGCAAAGCAACCAGCGAAACAACAAGCCCCGCAGGGAAATCTGACTTTAAATTTGCGAAAATACTTTTATTTTTCAGCATATACTCTGATACTCAATTTACTTTGAATATTAAACCTTCACACCATTCGATGGAGCAAACCTATAGACTTCAGCCAGATCTTGGTTATCGCCAAGTGAGCAATTCAGATCCTGGAGAATGCCATTTTCAATCGAATAAACGATACCATGAATCTGTAGAAAACGGCCTTCCTGCCAGGCATTCTGAACAATAGAAGTCTTTGCAAGATTAAAAACTTGTTCCTTTACGTTCAATTCTACAAAACGATCACATTTTGCATCTGCATCCTCAATAGAATCAAGTTCTTCCATGTTCAAACGGTACACGTCCTTGATATGACGCAACCAGTTATCGATCAAACCTACCTGATTACTTCCCATAGCTGCTTTCACTCCGCCACAACCATAATGCCCTACTACCAGTACATGCCTTACTTTCAATACATTAACTGAGTAATCAAGTACACTTAACATATTCATGTCAGTATGTACAACCATATTAGCAATGTTACGGTGAACAAAGATATCACCAGGTGATGTCATGGTTACTTCATTTGCCGGAACCCGGCTATCTGAACAACCAATCCATAAATATTGGGGACTTTGTCCTTTGGCCAGGGTATCGAAAAATTCAGGATTTTCCTTGTTCATTTTTTCTACCCATACTTTGTTATTGTCGAATAATTGCTTATACGCTAAGGCCATTGTGATAATTAATATAAAATTTAAAAACTGATTTATTCAAATAGAGAAAGTGTTTCAACCATCAATTCGAGTGTCGAGTTGAATTACCAACACACAGAATAATCGATAGACACGTACGCATTTTCTATAGAAAGCGCATTCTCTATACATTTACATACATATCCAAAACGGAAATGAATGAATTAAGATAATAAAAGGAATAAAATCAGCCTAACTCCGGAGGCGGGGAGACGAGGTTATAAAGGAGATCTTCGATCCACGAGAAACGGTAGCCATGATCATCTCCCAAACCTTCCCAATACCGGGTAGGTGGAACATGTTCTAGTGCAGAAATATAATATGGATCTTCAAAAATGTCATAAATTGTAACTGAGGTACATTCTTCCTCACCACAATCGATTTTAGTATCAAGGACAATATTTACCTTATTCTGGAAATAATTATTCACCCCCACTGTTGCACCTAACAGTAGTGTCACAAATAGTATGGCGATGAATTGTCTTAACATACACTTAATTTATAAAATTTCTTCTCTGCTATTTTCAAGTCAAGAAGCGCATCACAGCTCAGTATTAAAATTCAAATACGGATACCATGATGTAAAAAGAGCTACAACCCAAATCAGGGTTTATAGCTCTTTTCATGTCTTTCCAGCCAGCCACCTACAACAAATGCGGCCGACAGTAAAACAACGTAAAATAGTAATACCAGAATATTATGTAACATCGTATTCAAAATTTTTTCTTTACAAATATAATAAAGATTCAGGGAAGCGCAACCCGCCTCATAAAAAAAATCACAATACTCCTTTGGTTGACGGTAGTATTTCCATCGCTTTCAAATCTCGTTGTACAGCCATTTTAATAGCTTTAGCAAAGGCCTTAAAGATAGATTCTATCATATGGTGCTCATTGTTACCTTCTACTTTAATATTAATATTTGAAAGGGAAGTATCTGAAAATGACTTGAAAAAATGATAAAACATCTCTGTTGGCATGTCACCTACTTTCTCTCTTTTGAATGATGCATCCCATATCAACCAAGGTCTGCCTGAAAAGTCTATTGCAACCTGTGCGAGCGCTTCATCCATCGGCAATAAAAATCCGTACCTGTTCATTCCCCGCTTATCAGAAAGCGCCATCCGATACGCTTCACCCAATGCCAACGCTGTATCCTCAATCGTATGATGTTCGTCTATATGAAGATCACCCTTCACTTCAATGGTAAGATCCGCTCCTGAATGCCGTGCCAGCTGATCAAGCATATGATCAAAAAACCCTAAACCGGTTTGAATATTACTTTTCCCTTTTCCATCCAGGTTCAACTCCACTTTGATCTGGGTTTCTTTTGTATCTCTGGATACTTTAGCAATACGGGCAGGAAGTTTCAAAAATTCGTAAATCCTGTCCCAATCATTTGTTACCAATACTATCGCCTCTTTCATTTCCTCAGTCAGGGCCTGGTGTGTGGTCTCTTCTCCTATTAGTATGGCTTTGGCCCCCATATTAATCGCCAATTGCACGTCAGTCAGTCGATCACCAATAACAAAACTGTTTGCCAGGTCGTAATTTCCATTCATGTACTGCCCCATCATACCAATCCCTGGTTTGCGTGTAGGCGCATTTTCTTCTGGAAATGTTCTATCTATTAATATAGTTGAGAACCGGACGTTTTCCCCTTCCAAGGCGCTGAGCATTTTATTATGAGCAGGCCAGAATGTAGCTTCCGGAAAAGAATCCGTTCCTAGCCCATCCTGGTTCGTTACCATTGAAAGCTCAAAGTCCGTTTCTTCTGCAATCTTTCTAAGATTTGAAATTGCTTTGGGTAAAAAAGAAAGTTTTTCCAGGGAATCCACCTGAAAGTCTACCGGGGGTTCCGCAATAATAGTCCCATCCCGATCAATAAAAAGCACTTTTTTCATTGGGTTATAATTCTTCAATTAGCCTGCAAAAATGGGTTGCTTTTTTCAGTAAACATAATTCACCCCTTTCTTTTCAGAAAAAATATCTTCTAATCTCTCATTCTGAAAAAGTTTCATCTTTAAAGTAAAGTATATCCTGTTTAAAGACTCCTCCTCAACAGCATGTACTATTTTGCTTCTTTCCTGACTAATAACTTGTAGTAATTATTATATTTGCCACGACAACTATCTGAATATCAATACCAATCATCCTTAGTTTCTTCCGTACATCCTAAAAATTCATCTGGAAGGTTAATTTTGATTTGTTTTGAGAAGTGTCTTTAAAGAACAGGTAAATTGCTTGATTCCCGAGGTTTCAAAAACCAATTACTTGTCATGCATTCTGGAATAAATGAATACACACAACAATCTCATTATCTTTATTATAGATGAGTATACCTATTGAAATTATGAAAACATATATATAAAGATCTGCCACCTGCTCAGATATTTTATGCTGGTTTATATAAATGGCAAGTAGTAGATGGCTAGGGAGTAGGCTGTTAAGTATTTTTATTATTAAAAGAACTAATCATTTCCTGGAGAACAATGATGCTTCTTCAATATGCATACAAAATATACTTAAACTAAAAATAAGAGGGCAGGAACACAACCAAGAGACTTTAGTCATCGTGCATTTATAGTGAACCTTCCTGCCAGTTGTATAATCAGGCCATAGTGTGTACGAAGAAAAAGAATCTGTATTCCTCGTGCTATAGTACGAATCACAGGATTGGATGGGACCACTACCCCGCTTGTGTTTGATGGTCTGTTTTCAATGAACGACCTTTTACATAATAACCTTCAATTGAACACCACAATGTAAACTAGTATGAATAAGTGCAACTTATCAGGACTAACAAGGGCTTTCACCACTGTTTTATTTCTTTTATCCTTTTCTGGAAATGCGCAGGATGCAGCATTTACTTTAGAAGAGGCGATTACCTATGGCATACGAAATAACTTAACAATTCAGAACAGCAAAATTGATCAGTCCTCCGCTGACGCAAGAATTGGCGAATTAAGAGCTATTGGACTGCCTCAGATCAACGCAAGCCTGAACTATACCAATAATGCCATTGTTCCCAGGTTTTTTGTTCCTGCCAATCAATTTGACCCATCGGCTCCGGCAGGGGATGTCATCGCATTGAAATTTGGCGTAACTCATTCGCCCAGTGCCATGATGTCTCTCAGTCAGCTGGTATTTGACGCCTCCTACCTGATTGGTTTGAGAGCTGCTGCCACTTATAAAGAACTGGCAGTAAAAAACACCAAAATGAGTGAGATACAGATTGCCGAAGCGATTACAAAGGCCTACTACAACGTGATGATCAATGAAGAACGGCTGGGATTGTTACAGGTCAATGTTTCCAGGCTTGATACTTTATTTGAAGAAACCAAACACTTGAACAATGAGGGTTTTGTTGAACAACTCGATGTGGACCGGCTGGAAGTACAGCGAAATAATCTGATGACCGAAATGCAGAACGTAGAACGCATTCAGGAACTGGCACTTTCATTATTGAAATTCCAGATGACCTTTCCTCAAAACGAACCACTCCAACTGAAGGATAAACTTTCTGATGTAAACATTGAGCAGATCACGGCAATCAGGACGGGTGATTTTTCTGAGTATAGTCAACGGATAGAATTTTCAACTCTACAGGTTCAGGAAGAGCTGCAGGTAATGGATATTCGAAATATAACTGCCGGATATTATCCAAGCTTATCGCTGAATGCAAATTATGGCTATGCAACCGGAACAGATTATTTCAAAATGCTATTTCAGCAACCCTGGTTCAATCAGGCAACCATTGGTCTCACGCTGAGCGTTCCAATATGGGATAGTTTCAGTAAGAAAAATAGAATTATACAGTCCCGAAATGAGCTGAGCAAGATTCTTAACAACCAGCAATTACTGAAACAATCCATCAATCTGGAGGTGGTACAGGCAGAAATTCAGCTTGAAAATCTGGCAAGGCAACTCAAAGAAAGGCAACGAAACCTCAACCTTGCAGAGGAAGTGATCAGGGTTACTAAAATCAAATATCAGGAGGGAGTGGGGTCTAATATTGAAGTAATCAATGCCGAATCATCATTTAAAGAAGCACATACTAACTATTATGCCGCTCTCTATGACCTGATGCTAGCAAGAGTAGACTTGCTTAAATCCAAAGGTGAGCTATATAAATAAGACCATTCCCCACCTCAATTAAATTTTATTCTGTACCTAAATAATCGCCATAAATCATGAAAGCAGCATACTTATCTGTTATTATCTTCAGTCTGCTACTTACGGCATGCGGAAATGAAAATACTGACAGCCTTTCCGTAAAAAAAGAAAAGCTTAGCCAACTGAAGACCCAGCTCAGTGAACTTACTGCACAGGTAGCGAAACTTGAGTCGGAAATCAGCTTAGAGGATACTACTTTGGCAAGACGTAAAAAAACGAAAATTATCAGGACAGATACGCTGATACCACAAACTTTCCAGCATTATGTGGAATTGCAGGGAAGCGTTGACGCAAAAAACAATATCAATGTTACCCCAAAATCTCCCGGTTTGATTACAGCGGTATATGTTAAGGAAGGGGATCAGGTTACAGCCGGGAGGGCATTAATAAAAATCGACGACAGTATTCAGCGTGAAAATATAGAAGAAATAAAAACACAACTTACGCTGGCTCAGACTGTTTTTGAAAAACAGGAAAGATTATGGTCACAAAAGATCGGCACTGAAATTCAGTTCTTACAGGCTAAAAATAACAAGGAGAGTTTAGAGAAAAGACTGGCTACATTGAACACCCAGCTGAACCAGTCGGTGGTCACCTCCCCCATCAATGGCACTGTCGATCGGGTATCAGTCAAAATTGGCGAAATGGCCTCCCCGGGTGTTCCGTTAATGAACATAGTCAATTTAGGAAATCTGAAGATTACTGCCAAAGTATCTGATTCTTACGCGGCAAGTGTAAAAAAAGGAGATGATATCCTGGTCAACTTCCCGGATTTAAACAGGGAATACAAACTCAAAATCAGCTTTGTAAGCACATCGGTAGATCCACTCACCAGAACATTCACTATTGAAGCCAATCTGCCTTCGGAACATGGCTTGAAACCCAATATGATGGCGCAATTGAAAATCAATGATCTGCGTCAGAATGATGCATTGGTCATTGACCAAAACCTGATTCAGAATACTGAAAACGGTCAGGTTGTATATATAGTTGAGGAAAATAACGGAGAAAAAGTTGCGCGGGCAAAATACGTAAAAACCGGACCCAGCTACAATGGAAAAATCGTGATTCTGGATGGACTGGAGAAGAATGATCAGCTGATCACTTTTGGTTATCAGGAAATCGCTGATGGTGAATCAGTAGGATTTTGACGTATTGCTTACCTATCTAAATATGAATTATGACTCACAATGTTTTAGCTCGATATGAGATTTGACCAATACAAAACACTCGGGTTTACCAATTGGTGTGTAGAGAACAGAACTACCATCTACATTTTTACCTTCATCATCACCCTGGCAGGGCTGATGGTATACAATACCCTTCCCAAAGAGCAGTTTCCGGACATTAAATTTCCGCAGATTTACATCAACACAGTATACTTCGGAACAGCCCCGGCCGATATTGAGAATACGATCAATAAACCCATTGAGAAACAGTTGAAGTCTCTTAACGGGGTAAAAAAAATAAAATCAAATGCGTTGCAGGATGTTTCGGTGATCCTGGTTGAGTTTACACCTGATGTGGATATTCCCGACGCACTGCAGCGTGTGAGGGATGCGATTGACAAAGCAAGACAAGACTTGCCTGACGCACTCGATGTGGGCCCTACGGCGCAAGATGTAAACATATCTGAAATTCCGATCATGAATATCAATCTCGCGGGCAACTATTCTTTAAAACAGCTAAAAGAATATGCGGAAGATATGCAGGATAGAATAGAAGCCATGCCGGAAATCACCCGGGTTGATATTGTAGGAGCCTTGAATCGTGAAATTCAGATCAATGTTGATCTACCCCGCATGCAAGCAGCCGGCCTTACTTTTTTTGATATAAGTTCAGCGGTTCAGGGAGAGAATATCAATATTTCGGGGGGAGAAATGAAGATAGGAGGCGTTAGAAGGACGCTTCGGGTCAAAGGCGAATACAGGAATGTCAGTGAAATAGCCGAACTACGTGTACGGACCAATACAGGAGCGATTGTAAAACTGGGCGATGTGGCAGAGGTAGCAGACAGTTTTGAGGAACAACAGGATTTTGCCCGACTAGACAATAAATCAGTCATTACGCTCAACGTTATCAAGCGTGCAGGAGCCAATCTGATCAATGCTTCAGATAAGATCCAGGAACTCATCAAGGAATATCAGGAAGATCAATTTCCTGCTGGTTTGAATGTTTTAGTAACTGCCGACCAATCTGACCGGACACGCGCTGAATTACATGATCTGATTAACACCGTGATATTAGGTTTTATATTCGTTGTGTGCGTGCTTATGTTTTTCATGGGCGTCAGAGATGCCATTTTTGTAGCGTTAGCGGTTCCGCTTTCTGCCCTGGTCGCTTTTGTAATGATGCCCCTGCTCGGACCGATTATTGGTACAGCTTTCACATTAAATACGATTGTTTTATTTGCGTTTCTGCTGGGGATTGGACTGGTCGTGGACGATGCTATCGTAGTGGTAGAAAATACACATCGCTTATTCAACCAACATAAAGACTGGACCATCCAGCAAGCAGTAAAAGCAGCGGCAGGTGAAGTGTTTATCCCAGTACTATCCGGTACACTCACCACTGTAGCACCATTTTTCCCATTGCTTTTCTGGTCGGGAATCGTGGGAGAATTCATGAAATTCCTCCCTATCACCCTCATTCTCACACTGAGTGCCTCGCTTTTTGTCGCTTATGTAATGAATCCGGTGTTTGTTGTCACATTTATGGGAAGGCATGATGAGGAAAAAGAAGCGCATGACAATAGCATAAAAGCCATCCGTCGCCCTCTGATTATTTTAGGAGTTGCAGCACTGGTAGGATATTTGATAGACCGTGGCATCGGTAATTTCATCCTGTTTATATTACTGCTCTATATATTCAATTATTATATTCTGACTCCCAGAATACTGGTACCTTTTCAGGACAGATTCCTGCCGGCACTCAAAAGCGGGTACCAGAAACTAATCAGATGGGTAATATATGGCTGGCGACCGGTGATAGCCATCCTGGCGACAGTGCTATTGCTGATCTTTACTTTTATACTCACCGCAATTGTAAAACCGGAAGTATTATTTTTTCCGAGCGGAGATCCTGATTATGTGTACGTCTATAACAAATTACCGATTGGCACTGACGCCCAGGTAACAGATTCAATAACACGGATCATTGAGAAAAAGGTGTTTGATATTCTGGAGGCTGAAAATGCAATGGGGATTGTAAACTCTGTCATCTCGAATGTAGGTAAAAATGCCGGTGACCCGTATAATCCCGATCGCGCTGCAACACCACATAAGTCTAAGGTAACTATAGCATTTGAAAAGCATGAATTAAGGAATGGCAGGTCCACGATGGAAGTCCTAACTAAAGTCAGAGATGGAATGACCGGAATTCCGGGTGCTGAAATATCTGTTGAAAGGGAAAATACCGGACCACCGACCGGCAAGCCTATTGCCATAGAAATCACGGGTGATGATTTTGCTGTATTACAAGAACTTGAAAAAAAGGTTTTCCAATTGATCAATGCATCGGGTATTGAGGGAATTGATCAACTACGTTCTGATTTGGTAACCAATAAACCCGAAATCACCCTGACGATAGATCGGGAGAAAGCGCAGCGAGAAGGCATCAGTGCGCAGCAGATCGCTTTGACTGCAAGAACATCGTTGTTCGGTCTTGAAATATCAAAATTCAGGGATGACAAGGATGAGTATCCGATTATGCTCCGACTGCGGGCAGATACCCGCAATCAGGTGGAAAGGCTGCTCAGTCAGCATATCGTATTTCGTGATATGAATATGGGTGGAATACTCAGACAAGTCCCGATTGCCTCAGTAGCCAATATAAACTATACAACCACTTTCAGCCAGATTAACCGGCAGGATCAATCCAGGATTGTTACCTTGAGTTCAGATGTGGTTCCTGGTTACAATGCCAATGAGATTGTAGCTGAAATTCAGGCTATAGTGAAAGATATTGAAGTGCCGACAGGTTACTTTATTAAAATGGGAGGTGAACAGGAAGAACAAGCCGAATCGATGGCTTTCCTGGGTACCGCTTTCCTGGCAGCCATCCTGCTGATTTACTTAATCCTTGCTACTCAGTTCAATTCAGTAGTAAAACCATTAATCATATTTTTCACTATCCTACTTTCCCTTATTGGGGTTTTGCTGGGCTTTATCATCTTCAATAAGTCGTTCTCTATTATCATGTCAGGGGTTGGCATTATTGCTCTGGCAGGTATCGTTGTAAAAAACGGCATATTGCTCATTGAATTTATTGATGAACTCAGAGAACGGGGCTACCCGCTAAGAGAAGCAATTATTGAAGGAGGGTCAATACGTCTGACGCCCGTTCTGCTAACAGCCTCAGCGGCAGTGTTAGGTCTCATTCCATTGGCCTTTGGGATAACCGTCGATTTTGTCGGGCTATTCAGAGAATTAAAACCTCACCTGATCATTGGAGGCGAAAGTGCAGTATTCTGGAATATTCTTGCATGGACAATTATCTTCGGTCTTACATTCTCTACTATTCTCACCTTGATACTTGTACCATGCATGTACTATATTAATGAAAGAGTCAGGGATAAATGGTTCCGGAAAAACAAAGTGAGTCAATAGGATTCTGCTTCTCGTTTACCCGTAGGTATGATGCAAATGTTATATTTGTTGCGCATATCACGGGTAAAACAGATCATTATGAAAATATTATCTTCACAGCAGATTAGGCAACTCGATGCGGATACGATAGCGCATACACCCATTGCCTCCATTGATCTGATGGAAAAAGCATCGGAGGTATTTGTCGGTTGGTTTTGCTCTTCTTATCTCCCTATTCAGCATGTAAAGATCTACTGTGGAAAGGGTAACAATGGCGGTGACGGACTGGCTATAGCCCGGTTGCTGATTAAGCATGGATATCTCGTTGAGGTCTGCGTGGTGGAGTACACCGAAAAAGCATCAGAAGATTTTTTAAGCAATCAGAAGCGCATCCAGGAAATCCTACCAATCAAACGCATTAACAGCATTGAAGAATTAGAAATACCCCTTGCTGGCACCGTAGTTATTGACGCATTGCTGGGCACAGGACTCACGCGACCTTTGTCAGGCTTACTGGCTGAGGTAATCACCAAATTGAACCATGCGCCTGTCGAACGAGTATCCGTAGATATTGCTACAGGTCTATATACTGACTATCCCAATCAGCCGAATGACATTATATTTCATCCACATCAAACGGTAACATTTGAATTTCCTAAAATGGCATTTTTAATGCCTCAAAATGAATTATTTACAGGCAACTGGCATGTGGTTGCTATAGGACTTCATCCTCAATTTATTGATTCAACCAATTCACCATACAGTTATACAACTGAGAAAACGATTGATGGTCTGTTAAAACCCAGAAACCGTTTTTCACACAAAGGAACTTTTGGACATGCACTTGTGATTGGTGGTAGCTACGGAAAAATAGGTGCGGCTACACTTGCAGCAGGCGGATGTCTACGTTCGGGGGCAGGATTGACCACCCTTTATGTGCCCCGATGTGGCTATCAGATAGCACAAATAGCCAGACCTGAAGCGATGACAATCACCGACAAAGAAGAAAACATCATTTCAGAAATACCCGACCTATCAGCATATTCATCGGTAGCCTTTGGACCTGGCACAGGTACAGACACGCTCACTTTAAGCGCTTTGGCTAGATTAATAGAGATAATTTCGGTTCCTCTTGTCCTTGATGCCGACGGGCTGAATTTATTAGCCGCTCACCCCAAATTAATGAGCAAACTTCCGGCAAACACCATCCTCACTCCCCATCCTAAGGAGTTTGAACGACTTGCAGGCAAAAGTGTGAATGATTTCGACCGAATTGAAAAAGCCCGGGAATTTGCTTCCAGGCATCAAATTGTACTGGTTTTAAAAGGGGCACATACTGCTGTTATTTCACCCGATGGAAGCGTCCAGTTTAATTCTACAGGCAATAGTGGAATGGCTACAGGGGGGAGTGGTGATATACTAACCGGTATAATAACAGGTTTGCTGGCACAAAAATATTCACCCATACATGCAGCTATCATAGCGGTATTTCAGCATGGCAGAGCAGGCGAAAAGGCATCTCAACAACGAGGACAAGCCAGTGTAATCGCTTCCGATATTGTGAATGCTTTAGGCAGTCAACTATCTTGATTGTAGAATTTATCCTTAATATTGCCGTCTATTTCTTTATAGAGTAATAGCCAACAATGACTTGAAATTATTTCTATGTTTTGTGAACAACATCCTATATAAATTCGTTAAATTAGCATCACATAGAAATATAAGAGTATTATTTATTACTATTATACCATCCGCATCATGAAATATCCTGAACCTCATTGGCACAATGCCACGCAAAACGACAAAAAACAAGTGACCCTGGTCCGGGAATTGCTTGTCTACGGCACCCTGATCTTAATCTTAATTGCTTTCATTACTTTCCGCTTTGTTGTACCCATGATCAACAAAGGATTGTTTACAATCAACTGAGTTTTCAGAACGGGGAAGGTCGAGAAAAATAATTACTAAATCTTCCCCTGTTTTATTTTATCAGTTTTCCATACCTTTCTATCCTTTATATTGTAATTTTGCAAAAAATTAAAATGTCTGTTGCATAGTATGCAGCACTATTGAAATTACTTTGAGCGAAATTATTACCCTGATAAAGAAGGAAATAACACTTGAATGGCGTCAGCGGTATGCATTCAATGGAATGTTACTGTATGTGATCAGTACCATTTCCATATGCTACCTGAGCTTTAATCTCAACAGGAATTTACTGACACCCATTGTCTGGAATACACTTTTCTGGATAATCTTGTTATTTACTGCTGTTAACGCCATAGCCAAAAGTTTTTCACGCGAACATTACGGGCGGTACCTGTATCATTATATGGTCAGCAGCCCTCAATCTATTATTATCTCGAAGATTATTTACAACTCATTACTGATGATGATGCTGTCACTTACCGCATTCGGATTCTATTTGTTAGTGATGGGAAATCCTGTAGGGAATCTTACGGTTTACCTTTTGAGTGTCATACTCGGCAGTTTAGGGTTTGCTTCTTCACTGACCCTGATTTCAGCCATTGCATCCAAAGCGGACAATAGTGGTTCTTTAATGGCTATCCTGAGCTTTCCGATGATCATTCCAATGCTGTTGATGGTAACAAAACTGGCCAAAAACGCACTGGACAATCTGGATACTAGTGTTAATTATGATGAAATACTTGTATTATTATCTATTGACGCTATCGTAATCGGACTTTCAGTTATTTTATTTCCTTATTTATGGCGGAGTTAAACGTTTCGTGACGAAATTGCATAATGTTTAAAGACTATTATTACTGATTATGAAAAACAAATTGTGGAAAGCCTTAACAGTACTTCTTCTGATCTATGTACTGACTGCTGGCCTCTATGGTGAAGTCCCTCGTCAACCCATACTGAATGAAACAGTAAGGAATCTATATTACCATGTTACCATGTGGTTTTCTATGGTAATTTTTCTGCTTATTTCTCTTATTTATTCCATCAAGTACCTCAATTCGGGAAAAATTGAACATGATGACATTTCGTCTGAATTCGTGAATACCGGGGTAATATTCGGAATTGTCGGATTTACAACGGGTGCGATTTGGGGTCTGGTAACCTGGGGAGACCCACTTCCAAAGGATCCTAAAATATTGAGTGTAGCCATAGCCATGCTTGCCTATTTTGCTTATTTGGTTTTGAGAGGGGCATTTGAAGATGAACAAAGACGTGCCAGAATATCCAGCATTTATAACATTTTCGCTTTTGTAATATTCAATGTACTGATCTGGATCTTGCCAAGAATGACCGATTCGTTACATCCGGGCAATGGCGGAAATCCCGGGTTTAAAATCTATGACTCAGATAATATCATGAAGCCCGTTTTCTATTCAGCCATCGTCGGTTGGACACTCCTGGGTTTGTGGATTACGACATTACGCATCAGATTAAAGAAATTAAACCATTTGATCGATGACCGAAACTAATATAGGTGAAGTTTCGTATACAAAATTCAATACCATCCTGTTAATACCGAATACCAATCATGAAAAAATTCATAAATACATTTCTAATTACGATTATCACAACGCTGGTTTCCTTTGCACAAAATGCCGGAGACCAGATTGAAATGGCTGATCGCCTCAGAGCAGATGGGAAAATCTGGTCAGTGATTGCAGTCATACTCATTATTTTTATCGGCCTGATACTCTATTTGATAAAACTGGATACTAAAATCAGTAAGCTTGAAAAGAAATTAAATTCCTGAAAATTTTGTTAGGCAGGGAGTTATTGCTGCCTTTACTCACAGTTAACTCGTTACACTCATGAAAAAAACACATATTTTTGCATTGGTCATCATTGCAGTTGCTTGCGGAATCATTCTTTCAACCGCTGGTGATGCAAGTACCTACGTTACATTTAAGGAGGCTCAAGCCTTGGCTACCAAAGGGGATAATTCCAGTATTCACGTGGTAGGAACGCTCAAAAAGTCTGAATCGGGCGAAATTCTGGGAATGGAATATAAGCCTGAAATCGACCCAAACTTCTTCATGTTTACGCTCCTTGACAATGATCTTGAAGAAAAAGTAGTTGTCTTAAGAAATTCAAAACCACAAGATTTTGACAAATCCGAACAAGTAGTGGTGATTGGTAAAATGGTAAATAACCATTTTGAAGCAGAAAAAATTCTGTTGAAGTGTCCGTCCAAATATGAAAACGGAGAGTTGGAAACTACAGAAATTAAATCAGTAGCGTCAGGCACCTAAATTTACGATCACATTTTATCATGATACATACTGCCATTGGCAATTTCGGACACTTATTTGTAATCATTGCTTTTATTACAGCTTTGGTTTCAACATTTTCTTATTTTAAGGCTGCCTCAGCCAATCAGCTTCAGAAAGACGACTGGCTCAAAATCGGAAGAACTTCATTTTATCTTCATGGTTTGGCTGTTTTTGGCATTGTTTTCTGCTTATACTGGATTATAGGAAACCATTATTTTGAATATCATTACGCTTGGGATAACTCCTCAAGATCATTACCAACTGGCTATATCATCTCAAGTTTCTGGCAAGACCAGGAAGGAAGTTTCTTGCTATGGATTTTCTGGAATGTGCTGCTTGGTGTTACGCTGATATTTACCAATCGGGGTTGGGAAGCGCCGGTAATGACCGTTTTCGCACTCGTACAAGCCTTCCTTGCATCCATGATACTGGGAGTCGTCATTCCAGGCATAGACCTGAAGATTGGCTCTACCCCCTTTCTGCTGCTTAAAGAAGCGATGCCCGACCTGCCTGTCTGGAAAATGAATCCTGATTTCATACCGGAAGACGGAAACGGATTGAACCCACTTCTACAGAACTATTGGATGGTGATCCACCCTCCTACCCTGTTTCTTGGATTTGCGACCACACTGATTCCATTCTCTTTCGCGATTGCTGGGCTATGGTTAAAGAAAACCAATGAATGGATTCGTCCGGCATTGCCCTGGACCTTGTTTTCTGCCCTGGTTTTAGGAGTTGGGATATTGATGGGAGCTTACTGGGCCTATGAAACACTTAATTTTGGTGGATATTGGAACTGGGACCCTGTCGAAAACTCATCTTATGTGCCTTGGTTGATCCTTGTGGCTGCGGTGCATACCATGATCATCAGTAATAAAAATGCCTCAGCACTGAATACCTCCTATATTCTTGCCATTGTAGGTTTCCTCCTCGTGTTGTATTCAACTTTTATGACACGCAGTGGAATTTTAGGAAATGCCTCAGTTCACTCTTTTACCGATCTTGGGTTATCCGGACAGTTACTATTGTATCTGCTTACGTTTACATTAGCAGCGGTTGGATTGTTGATTTACCGTTGGAAATCGCTCCCCTCTGATCCCGAAGAAGTTTCTACTTATTCGCGTGAATTCTGGATATTTATAGGTGCCACTGTACTATGCCTTTCTGGTTTTCAGGTTATTGCCACCACATCCATTCCAGTTTATAACAGTATCGCCGAGTCATTTGGTTTTGTATTAAATCTGGCTCTTCCAACGGATCAGATAGCTCATTACAACAAATTCCAGCTTTGGTTTTTTGTGCTGGTAGTAATATTAACCGGAGTCGGACAATATTTCTGGTGGAAGAAAATCGGGAAAAACAATTTCTCTGCACTTTCAGGCCCATTTTTGATTACTTTGTTAGTAAGCGGAGCAATCATTGCGTTATTGCAGGTGAAGGAAATCTCCTATATTATATTGCTTACCGCAGCTGTTTTTGCGGTAGTATCCAACGGCCGCATCATGCTTAACATACTGGTCGGAAACTATAAAGTTTCGGGAGGTGCAATTACCCATATCGGCGTCGCTTTGATGTTAATTGGCGTTATCTTCTCATCCGGATATTCAAGGGTCGTGTCGATTAATAATTCAGGGTTGATGATTTCCCGGTCAGATGAATTCACGGCTAATGATAACAAGGAAAACAAGGAGAATATAACTTTATGGAAGAACCGCCCTGAAAAAATGGGGGGTTTTATGCTTACCTGGAAAGACATCCGTTTGGAGCCACGTGATATTAACCACTATATTCCTAAAAGCTGGCTACATGCAATAGAAGGAGATTTTCACGCTGTAGCACTCAGGGATATTACTTTTGATGATAAAACCTATTATCAAAAAGGTGATACACTGGCAATCAATCCGGAGAACTTCTATTACGAGATTGAATATCGTGAGCCGTCAGGTAAAATATTTACATTATTCCCACGGATTCAGCTCAATGAAAATATGGGGGGACTTGTTTCTTCTCCGGACATCCGTCGCGAACTTGACAAAGATCTATATACCTATGTGTCTATGGTTACCAACCCCACAGCAGAACCTCAATGGAGCGCTACGGAAGAGTTTACTGTAGCCATGCGGGATACATTCTTCATCAATGACTATGTTGCCATTCTCGACAATGTGGTCAGAACAGAGAATGTAGAAGGCGTGAAACTGAATGAAGGAGATGCCGCTGTCAAAGCGATTGTAAGAGTCCTTGATCAGGAACAAGAGTTTATCATTTCACCTTCTTTTGTGATCAGAGACCGGCTAATCGGACGGAAGCCAGAAGTAAGTGACGAGTTAGGTATTCGCCTACAATTTAAGGAAATAGATCCTAAAACTGGTGAATTCACTTTTTCTGTCAATACCACCCAGCGAGACTTTATTGTGATGAAAGCAATTGAGAAACCATTGATTAATATACTATGGATAGGAACCCTGATATTGACAATTGGTTTTATTCTGGCGACAATCCGCAGATTCCGCGATTTTGTAAAAATGCGGGATAGGGAGGAGCGGCAAAATAAAAAAGAAAAACTCAGTGAAATCAAGCTTGAGAATGTTTAATAAATTCAAAAGGGTGTCTTATCGACACCCTTTTGAATTTAAAGAGCATATCCAAACACCAATCTATTTACCCTTATATTTTACGTAGGAATAGTTGACGCAGAGATTAGCAATCATTGAATGCTGGTTTATCGTTTAACGCATTATCTTAATATCATTATTCCCGCGCATTGAATATGATTGCTGATTATAATAAAAAGCCGGGAGGACTATTCGTATGAATCAGTCCTCCCGGCTTTTTATTTGGTATTTATTTTATTTACTAGAATGAATAGCGCAACGTCACACCATACGTTCTCGGATCTCCTAGCACTGCAGCATAATGGCCCGCATTTCCAGCTGCTGGCAATAACTGCTCGAAATAATCTTTATCAAACAGGTTTCTCCCCCACACCAATATTGTAATACCATTAGAAGCATTGAACCCAACACGACCATTGACAGTGCTGTAACCTTCAATATTCAAATAGGCAGATGGTGAAGAACTTGATGAAAAAGTGGAACGCGAATAGGTGCTCAATGACAACACATACTTACCTTTTAATCCCAATAATTTTCCGGCAAAATTCAGATCTCCACCCAATGATCCTGCCCATTTTGAAATGCCTGGCAACCTTCCGCCCGACACGTCTTTAAAGGCAGACTCTCCACCTGTCTCTTCCAGGGGTACGGGTGCATTTTTAAAAGAAATAAATTTTCCATCAGTATAAGCCACCGAACCAGTGAAAGAAAGATTATTCGATACCTTTAAGTTTCCATCTAATTCCGCACCAGTTACTCTAACCTTTTCTGCATTAGCCAGGTAACCTCTGTTAACCCCTACTTCAGCTGTCTGTACCTGGGTTTGAAAATCCCTGATATCAGTATTAAAAACTGTCAGGTTAAGAATGGATTGTTTGGTAGGACGACTTTTAAGACCCACTTCATAGTGTGTAACATACTCCGGTTTTACCTTTGCCAGGTCGGTAAGTACCTGACCATTGGCGGTAGGCAATCCACCCAGGTTCACCCCTACTGGTTTGTAACTATTGGAAATCGTGGCGAAGGCATTCACTTTATGTGAGGCTTTATAGGCAAGGGTTAACTGACCTGAAAAATTCTGTTCCGAGGCATTCACCTGAAATGCCTGATTGGTATAAACGGCATTTTTAATCGCTAGTAACGCAGGATCAGTAGTTTGTAATCCACCATATGTTTGTCTTGAATAATCTACGTCCTTCTTATCATAGTTGAAACGTACGCCAGGCATTAAATGAAGCTTTTCATTAATCGACCAATCAAGCTGTCCAAAAACTGCCGCACCGAAACTGTTTAGTTTGGAAGTCGTTTTAATACCATATCCTTCCAGTAAGCCAGGTGTTTTCCATAATTCACTGGAGGAGTTTTGAGAAAATCTCCATTGCGCCGCCCCTGATTCTTCGATATGTACAGGATCCGTTTTCAGCCCCTGACCGATCAGGAATATACCTGCAACGCCACTCAAACGCGAATTAAGATTACCTGCATAGCGAATTTCCTGACTCCATTGTTCATGGCGGGAAGTAGCCTGTGAACGCGATAACACTGGTAAACCTGTAAAATCACGATCATTCATTGGATCCCAGTTCCAATAACGCCACGCAGTAGTGGATGTAAGCGTACCGCCACCGACTTTTGCATCAACATTAAGCGAAACCCCACCAAGCTGGTTGCCTGATTGCCATGGTGAATCTGTATCAATTACTCTGTCAAATGGATTAGTGCTAGGTAAGGAATATCCCAAATCAGCAATAATCTGTGGAAACTGACGATATGCTGCACGCTTCGTTTCTACCACTCCGGCCACTACCTGTGCATATCCGGTAGGTTTCTGGCTGGATGCATCACCGGTCAGGGTGATTTTAATCTGGTCTGTGGGGGTATATAACAGCTGTCCGCGAAACCCTATATTATTCAGGTCATTTTCATATTTACTTGTCCGAACATTGTACAATATTCCATCCCGCTGAGTCCCGGAAAAGGAAGCTCTGGCAGCCAGTTTTTTACTGATCGGACCTGTAACTGAAGCTTTGGCCTGCACATATCCATAGTTCCCATAACTAACTTCAAAACTCGCACCAGGAGTAAAGCTTGCCTCACGGGTGGTAATATTGAAAGCACCGGCTGTTGTATTTTTTCCGAATAACGTTCCTTGCGGACCACGAAGCACTTCTATTCTTTCTATGTCAATAAAATCCAGTGTGGTGGCTGCAGGCCTTGCAAAATATACCCCATCAATATAAAAACCGACCCCGGGATCAATACCATCATTTGTCAAACCAAAGGTTGAACCCAGCCCTCTGATATTCAAAGTGGTATTCCTCGGATTGGAAGAATAAAGCTGTACAGTCGGCACCAGTTCTTTCAGACGGTTAACATTGAACGCACCGGCATCTTCGGCTGCAGCGCCCCTGATGACAGCGATGGGTATGGGAACATCCTGCACCGATTCCTGTCGTCTACGGGAAGATATTACGACATCCTCCAAACGGCTCGAGGCCGCCTCAAGTAGGATTTCAATAGGTTCATTCCCTGAAACAAGTACTTCTTTACTGCTATATCCCACAAAGGATACCACTACAGTGAAGGGCAATTTCTGTCCGGTTACCAGGCTGAATTCTCCATTTACATCAGTTAAAACACCATTGGTTACACCTTTGATATAAACTGATGCACCGATCAAAACTTCATTGGAAGCTGAATCAACAACCTTCCCGTTGACGGTTGCATTAATAATCCGTTGCTCCTGCGCCGTAACCGCTAGGATTGAAAAGAAAAACAATCCAACGGAAAAAGCTAATTTGAATAATTGCTTCATTCTTTTTAATTATAAGATGGTAAAATGATTTTATCAAGAGAAATTGTTTGCATTACTATATCTAGTAAATCTATAGATTAATTGATTTATAAATCTAAAAAAATGACCTGAGAGAGGTCATCTATTGAAATATTTTTCAAATATATAAACATAGAATATATTACTATATAGATTTAGTAGATTATTTTAAAAATATTTTCTGAATGTATTTTCACTGAACCATAAATTGTATTTTTCAAATATTTTACCATATCTATCTTATCCATCTACATCCAAAGAGTTAAAAATGCCTTGTACGCTCTCCCTCTATGGCATCACTTAGCGCCTCGTTCAGTTATTTATCATTTTCCGTAATCAGGGATGTACCTGTAAATCTTCGTCTTCAAAATAAACCTGGTCCTGCATGCCATACTTTCAACGGTATAGGAGGCATCCACTTTTCTTTGTTATAACTGTTTCTTCTTTTTCTGGAATTCATTTCAATAGCGTATATAATTTCCTATTTAACATCCGTTTATCGCTAATTAATATCCCGGTTCATCCTTATGACAAATCTTAAATTAACACAACTGAAACTTCAGGAACTTGTTCTTCCGGTGGGAGTAACACTAGACAGATTTATTAATAAAACGCAAACTGCTTTTCCCTATGCCACCGGAGAGCTTTCCCAATTGCTGAGAGATATAGCACTTGCAGGGAAGATTATTAACCGTGAAGTCAACCGTGCAGGATTGGTGGATTTATCAGGTGGTGCTGGGACTGCCAATGTTCAAGGAGAGAGTCAGCAAAAGTTGGATGTAGTAGCCAATGTTCGATTTCTTAGAGCATTGCATAATGGCGGAGAGGTATGTGCTATTGTTTCAGAAGAAGATGACGAAATAATCCATACAGGCAATGACAATGGAAAGTATGTAGTAGCAATGGATCCGCTTGATGGCTCTTCAAACATAGACGTGAATGTATCAATTGGTACTATATTTTCAATTTATCGACGGGTTTCTCCTATAGGTGGAAAGGCTACGTCAGCTGATTTTCTTCAGGGAGGAAGGAAGCAAGTTGCTGCGGGTTATATACTGTATGGTTCTTCTACAATTCTTGTATATTCTACGGGTACAGGGGTAAACGGATTTACATACGATTATTCCTTAGGCGAATTTATTCTCTCTCATAAAAATATCAAATGCCCGACAAATGGAAATATCTACTCTATCAATGATGGGTATACCAATGGTTATGATAAAGGAATTATGAAATATATTACCAATTGCAGAAATGAGGGCCATTCTGCCCGATACATTGGTTCACTCATAGCAGATTATCATAGAAACATGCTGAAAGGTGGAATTTACCTCTACCCTTCCACTTCTTCCAGTGTGCATGGAAAATTACGTTTGCTGTATGAATGTTATCCGTTGGCTTTTCTTGCAGAGCAATCAGGCGGCGCTGCTACTAATGGCATTTATCCGATCCTTGATATAGAGCCGATTTCAATTCATGAACGCTCTCCTCTTTTTATTGGATCCTGCGATATGGTCCATGACGTACAACAGCATCTAAGAATGGAATAAATTCCTGACCTGAGTAATTTACTGCTCAACGATAATGTTTCTTCAGACCGTTGAGCAGTTTTCTTACGGCAGCACGTTGTGAGTTAAAACTGTTACTGCCATTCGGACTGGCTTTGAAATGGGGGGAAGTCCAGGAATTACTGCCCTTTGTTAACACTGCATTGAGGCCAATCGATTTTCCACCCCATGAGGTCCAGGTAACCCCTCCAGAAACACTTACCAGAATATTCATTTTAAAATCAGCCTCCTCTATATTTGAAACCACCTGCCAATATCCCCACTCTTTCAACCCAGTTGTGATTTCTCCTACCACTTCTTTTGAATCACTTGTCAGGAAGACCTTTTCACCTTTCTTAAAAATATCTTGCTGTCCCCACGCAGCAAATCTGAACAACATCAACAAGCAGGTGATCCATATTAACTTTTTCATTTTTTATTCAGGAATAAATGTTAAAGATTCATTTGGTTTAGAATGCGGTCATTATTCAAAATAAAAAATGCTTTTGAATAATGATTTGCATTTTAAAAACGCAACAAGAAGTCATATTATTGATTGATTGGGAAAAAAGTGGCTACAAATATGTAGCTCTGAAAGTAACTCAGAACTAATCCGGAAGAAATTTATAAAGAAAATCCCGGAATGTCTGAAATGAAGCATTCGCTGATTACTGACCGTTTTTTTAATACGGACTGTAAAATTAAAAATTTACGCTGAAGCTCTTTTATTAAAAACGGCAGACCTTTTATTAAGATCTGCCGCTGGCAACTTATTTATATCTTTGTGTCAGGCTACAGAACGCAGCAGTGACATAGACGACTTTCCGAATTTTTCTTTAGCGTAATCCAGTGTAAGGACAAACTCATTAACTCCTTCTGTAGAAGGAAGTTCAAACATGGCATCCTTCATAATAGACTCACAGATAGCTCTCAGTCCTCTGGCACCTAATTTGTAATTAACCGCCTGTTCTACTATAAAATCAAGCACATCTTCTTCAATCCTTAACTCAATACCTTCCATTCTGAATAGTTTCTGGTATTGTTTTACCAATGCATTTTTAGGCTCACTCAGGATCTGCTTCAAAGCACCGCCATCAAGTGGATCCAGGTGTGTAAGGACTGGCAGACGACCAATTAATTCGGGAATCAAACCAAAAGATTTTAGATCCTGTGCAGTCACATATCGCATCAGACTACCTTTGTCGAAAATTTCGGCAATGGCAGTATCTCCTGAAAAACCGATAGGACGGGTATTGATCCTTTTAGCGATGTGCCGGTCAATTCCATCAAAAGCACCTCCACAAATGAAAAGAATATTTTCAGTATTTATGGCAATCATCTTTTGATCAGGATGCTTCCTTCCTCCCTGAGGTGGGACATTCACAATTGAACCTTCAAGCAGCTTCAAAAGTGCCTGCTGCACACCTTCCCCACTTACATCACGGGTAATGGAAGGATTATCAGATTTCCGCGAAATCTTGTCAATCTCATCTATGTATACTATTCCTCTTTCGGCTGCTTCAACATTATAATCAGATGCCTGCAGTAAACGTGTCAGAATAGTTTCAACATCTTCGCCTACATAACCAGCTTCAGTCACTGTAGTAGCATCAGCAATACAAAACGGAACCTGCAGTATTTTGGCTATCGTACGTGCCAGATAGGTTTTACCCGTACCCGTTTCACCGACCATTATAATATTGGACTTTTCAATCACCACATCATCAGCCAGACTTTCCTGCGACAATCTTTTATAATGATTGTAAACTGCAACCAACAAGGTTTTTTTTGCCTCATCCTGGCCGATCACATACTGGTCAATAAATTTCTTCATTTCCAGCGGAGGGCGAAGGTTCAGCTTTGGTAATTTCGACTTTTTATCTTTTCTATCTTTCGGATTGGTTTCTTCCATGACGACCTGATAGCCTTGCATGATACACTGATTACAAATGTGTGCATCAATACCTGACAACAGTAAATCAACCTCATTCTTCCTTCTTCCGCAAAACGAACAACTCACCTGTGCCATTTGGTCTAATTTCTGTTTCTAAACTTATTAAATGGTGAAAATAATATGCAAAGTACCGATTTTTTTCATTCCTATCCAACATCAGTCCTGATCTTTCACGATGGACAACCGGATAAGATCGATCCTTGTATCTTCCATGGAAATAATTGTAAAATGATAAGGACCCGACCGTATTTCATCATTTACAGCCGGAAAATCCCCATGAATGTGAATCAGCATACCCGCAAGCGTATCATATTCACCTTCTTCCAGTTCCCATCCATACTGCGAATTCAGATAATCGATTTCATGCCGGCCACTCAGCATAAATGTATTTTTGTCAATCTTCCTTTCAATCCAGTCTTCAGTAATATCATACTCATCCTGTATCTCACCAAACACCTGTTCTACAATATCCTCAACACTTACCAGACCTGATGTTCCACCAAATTCATCCACCACAAGTGCAAGACTCTTTCGCTCTTCCAGAAACCTCAGCATTAGATCATTCGCTGGCATAGCTTCAGGCACAATGAGAATGGGTGTCACGATTGAACCAATATTTTTGGGTTTTCTGAACATGGCCAATGCATGGCAATATCCCGCTACATCATCAATCGACTCTCTGTAAACGACAACTTTCGAGTGACCACTTGAAATAAAAGCCTGTCTGAGATCCTCAACATCATCATCAATACTGACAGCCGTAATTTCCGTTCGGGGTATCATACAATCCCGAATACGAACCTCTTTAAAGCCAATGGCATTGCGATACATTTGCTCATCAATACGCTCAAGTTTTTCTTCCGGAGACCCCGTATTCTCCTCCATGATAAACTTCTGCTCCTTTTTTCGGATCAAAACCTCGACAGGCTCAAAAATCCAATATACTGGCGTAAACAGCCATTCTGCAATTCGAACCTGAATTGTCCCAGTCTGAAATAAAGTAGGAAACACACGATAAATTCGTTCCCAGAGCACTCCTGCCAATAACCAGACGATAATGATACCTGCAAAAACCAAAGTACATATTAACCAGGTGTATCCAGGAACGTAGTTTTCGGTAATTTCAGTAAAAAATATACTGGCCGCCAACGCCAGTCCCAGAATGGTCATCCGAAGGATCCTCTGCCAGTATATATCCTCAGGTAGATCATCCAGCACCCGACGTGATATATCCGAGATCATTACCGGATTTTTACTTTTGACAAAATAGAAATAAGAGGCAGAAAATATTAACAAAGCTCCGAGACCTACATATAATAAGATCATTTCTTCTTTTTAATTGGTTTGGATAGTGTTGATTTTGACCCACTGTTGCCTTTTTTTGCAGTCAGGTCAGTTGGGTCATCTTTTTTTTGCGAGTTCATCCTAACAAATTGATACCCCATCATACTTGCCAGTGCTGCCAGAGCCAGCCAGTAACTTTCGACCAGCGTAGTGCGTTGATATTCCAGATACCAAAGAATAATAAAGGCAATTGTACAGGCCATCAGCACTGTTTTGTAATATTGTTTTTTAGTCATAAGTAATTGCCGGTCTTTAAATTTTAAGACTCTTAAAGACCTGAATGATTAAATTTTACTTAAATTAAGTAAATTGCAACAATTTGTTATTGCAATTTGTGCAAACTGCAAATATAGTTATAAAAATTACTGTAAATACCCAAACAATTATGAGCGAAGCTTCTTTCCGATTTGAATCAGGAGTTGCTACCGGCCAGGCCGTGAGTGATATTTTTCGTCATGCAAATGAAAACAATTATGCCTTGCCGGCAGTGAACGTCGTTGGAACAGATTCAGTGAATGCTGTAATGGAAACTGCTCAGGCGGTCAACAGTCCTGTGATTGTCCAGTTTTCAAATGGTGGTGCAATATTTTATGCTGGCAAGAGCCTTTCAAATTCTAACCAGCAGGCAGCAATTGCCGGGGCTGTTTCAGGTGCCCAGCATGTACATCTTCTTGCCCCCTATTACAATGTCCCTGTCATTTTACATACAGATCATTGTGCAAAAAAACTTTTACCCTGGATTGACGGATTGCTTGATGCGGGTGAAAAATATTTTGATCAATATGGCAAACCATTGTTCAGTTCACATATGCTGGATCTTTCAGAGGAATCAATCGAAGAAAACATCGAGATTTCTTGCAAATATTTTGAAAGAATGGCCAAGATTGGCATGACAATCGAAATTGAGCTAGGTGTAACCGGTGGAGAAGAAGATGGCGTTGATAATTCAGATGTTGACAGTTCAAAACTTTACACTCAGCCTGAAGAAGTGGCTTATGCGTATGAAGAACTGAGCAAAATATCACCGAACTTTACCGTCGCTGCTGCATTTGGTAATGTACATGGTGTTTACAAACCAGGTAATGTAAAGTTGCAACCTGTCATTCTGAAAAACTCGCAGGAATATATCCAGAGTAAATTCAACACGGGTGCTGCCCCTGTTAATTTCGTATTTCATGGTGGTTCAGGTTCAACCCGCGAAGAAATCAGAGAAGCGATCGAATACGGTGCAATCAAAATGAATATCGATACAGATGTTCAATGGTCCACTTGGGAAGGTGTACTTAAATATTACAAAGCCAACGAAGGTTACCTGCAAACGCAGCTTGGAAACCCGGATGGTCCCGATGCACCTAATAAAAAATACTATGACCCAAGATCCTGGTTACGTAAAGGTGAGGAAAGTATGATTGCTCGTCTTAAAAATGCTTTTGAAGACTTGAATTGTATCAATCGGTTAGGATAATTCTTTTCTGATCAGAATATTAATAATATCTTTGGAGCGGCACTGTATGCCGCTCTTTTTCTTTCCGGAGCTTTATAGGTTCTGTTTGGGGTATATCCGGTCTTCTTCAATTTATTCCATATTACCCTTTACAATAAAGTGTTAATTCAATGAAACTAAAAGCCGCCCTATTCATTATGACTATTGCAAGTCTGGCAATCCCTGTTCCTGCCCAAATAACACCGCAATACCAGACCCCACCGCCTGAATTGGCTGTTCTGGTGAACGCTCCCCCTACACCGGATATCAGAATTAACAGCACAGGCCAAACGATGCTCCTGCTGGATAATGCTGGACAACCTGGAATTGCTGAACTTTCCCAACCTGAACTCCGTCTGGCAGGTATTCGGATAAATCCCGTTAATAACGGACCCAGCAGGATCAAGTACTACACCAACCTTCGTTTGAAAAATCTCAAAAGTCTGGAAGAAATACAGATCACAGGTTTACCAAAGAATCCCCTACTCAATCATATTACCTGGTCACCAGATGACACAAAAGTAGCATTTACCCAAACTTCAGATGATACAATAACAATCTATATTCTTGATATTGAAACAGCCCATGCGCAGATAATTCCGGGCATCACGGTGAACGCTGTCTATGGGAATCCATTTGTTTGGAATAATGATAGCCAGGGTCTTATCGTAAAATGTATTCCGACCAGGCGTGGTAATCCACCTGTGATTTCAAGAGTGCCTGCCGGCCCCACAATTCAAGAGAATATTGGAAAAGAAACCATGGCTCCTACGTATCAGGATTTGCTAAAGAATGCGGAGGACATAAAAATGTTTGATTATTACTTTATCTCTCAGTTGATGCATGTTAATCTCAAAGGCGCATCCATCCCTCTGGGCGAACCTGCTGTTTATTCCTCTGTTTCTATTTCACCTGACGGAAATCATCTACTAACCTATGTAATTAAAAAGCCCTATTCATATCTGGTACCTGCCTATTATTTCCCAACACAAGTCAAAATAATAACCACTGACGGGTCAAAAGTATCTGAAATCTACGAACGTGCGCTGGTGGATAATGTACCATGGAACAGAGATGATGTGTTGCCAGGACGCAGAAACTTTGGCTGGCGATCCGATTTACCTGCAACTCTATATTGGACTGAGGCTGCAGATGGAGGCAATGCCAGTAATGAATCAAATATTCGTGATGTTGTGTATACACAAGATGCTCCTTTTACATCCGCCCCTCATCTCTTGTATGAATCATCTATGCGTGTGGGTGGAATTACCTGGGGAAACAATAATCATGCACTGATAAATGAAGGATGGTGGAAAAACCGGCGTTCAGTTACCAAACTGCTCAATCCGTCTCTGCCAACCTCTCCTGTAACCCTTTTTGACAGGTCATCAGAGGATCGATATTCTGCACCCGGATTTCCGGTTTTGAAGAAAAATGAATACAGACGGTATGTGCTGGATATTGACGGAATGGATAACCTCCTGCTTATCGGTGAAGGAGCGTCTCCGGAAGGTGACAGACCCTTTATTGACCAGTATAATCTAAAAAGCAAATCTGCCACCCGGTTATGGCGTTCAGAAGGATCGGTCTTTGAGCAAATCTATGCCGTTTTGAACAGAGATAATTTATTATTGCTCACTTCCCGTGAAACTCCGGAGGAAAACCCAAATTATTATATCAGGAATCTCAAGGCTACCAAAAAACAGAAACCGCTGACACAAATCACACATTTTGCGCACCCTTATCCCGAATTTAAGAAAGTGCAGAAGCAGGTTTTGCGTTATAAAAGAAATGATGGAGTCGATTTAACAGCAACCTTATACCTACCAGCCGGCTACAAAAAAGAAGATGGGCCTTTACCTACGTTCTTATGGGCATATCCAAGAGAATTCAAAGACAAAAACTCGGCTGGTCAGGTGACAGGATCACCCTACAGGTTTAACAGAATCAGCTACCAGGGAGCAGCCGCATTTGTAACCCGTGGTTATGCAATACTCGATAATGCTACTATTCCCATTGTAGGGGAAGGAGACAAGGAGCCTAATGACAGTTACATAGAACAATTGGTGGCCAGTGCAAAAGCCGCCATTGATGAGGCAGTACGCCTTGGAGTTACTGATCCGGCGCGTGTTGGTGTGGGTGGACATTCGTATGGCGCATTTATGACAGCCAACCTGTTAACACATAGTAATTACTTCAAGGCTGGGATTGCAAGAAGCGGTGCCTATAACAGAACACTTACTCCTTTTGGCTTTCAGAATGAACAACGTACTTATTGGAAAGCCACCGAAGTATATAAGGATATGTCGCCTTTTATGAATGCAGATAAAATGAAGACACCTCTTCTGTTGATTCATGGTGAGGCAGATAACAATACAGGTACATTTCCTATGCAAAGTGAGCGATATTATGCCGCTCTGAAAGGAATGGGCGCTACCACCCGACTGGTTGTATTGCCTTTTGAAAGCCATGGCTATGCCGCCCGTGAATCACTTCTCCATATGCTTTGGGAGACAGATCGATGGCTTGAAATGTATGTAAAAAACAAGAAATAGTATAAATTATTAAAAAAATAGCATATCGGACAAGAATAAATGGAGTTGTTCGTACTTTATATAATAGAAGTACAAAATTTAAAGAATTATGATGATAAGGATTTTAACAGGGTGTGCAGTTCTGGCAGGTGCAGTATTTATGAATACAGTATTATATAATCCCTCTTATGCAATAAAACCGAATACAGGAATAAATACAATAATAGATAACCATCAAATCATTGGAAAAGTCATGGTTAAGGGCTCCAGTGACCCTGCAAGTTTTGCGACTGTTGCCTTATTAAAAAACGATTCAACTTTGGTTAACGGTGCCACAGCTGATGAAAATGGGTTTTTCAGCATTACTGAAGTTTCTCCAGGCAACTATATGCTCAGGGTTACATTAATAGGATATGAAACACTTTTTCAACCCAATGTAAATGTAGCCAGGGAAAGCAGCACTGTTGATCTCAACGTAATTTCTATTGCCCCGGAATCACAATTACTTCAGGAGGTCATTGTCAGGGGAGAAAAAACAATGATCATCTCTGACATCGACAAGAAAATAGTCAATGTTGGGAAGGATCTGCTAACTACCAGCAATAATGCCAGTGAAATACTGGAAAAGATACCTGCTGTTTCCATTGATGAAAACGGGTCTCCCCAAATCCGTGGAAAAGGTAACATTATGGTATTAATTGATGGGAAGCCTTCGACCTTATATGGAAACGACGTCGCTACTGTCTTACAATCTTTCCCTTCTGAACTCATTGAAAGAATTGAGGTAATCACAACCCCCTCTGCCAAGTATGAAGGTGACGGCGTTTCCGGAGTAATTGATATAATCACTAAAAAAACAAGGATTACCGGAATCAGTGGTAACCTCAGGGCGACGCTGGGTTCTCAGAACAACAATAACCTGTCTGGCTACTTTAATATGAAACGAGGCAAAATGGCTTATACTGCTTCAGGAAATATTAATCGTAATTATATGACTTTTGAGAGGAATATGAAGAGGCAGAATCTTCTGGGTGATGTTCCCACTACGCTTTCACAAGATGGATTCGGGAATAATGAAAACAATAATTACTTTGGACGAGTGGGTGTTACATACGACCCGGATGCAAAAAACAGTTTCTCGGTAGGCCTTAACTATTCGGATAATTCTGCCGATAATTTCGGCGTAAATAACAACCGTACAGTTGATTTTTCGGATAACCTCTTGCACGCCTTCAATCGTACATCACTGAGCCGCAGTAACAGCCACCACCTGAGCACGAACTTTGATTATAAACATACTTTCAAAGAGAAGCACACATTCACGTTGAATGCCAATTATTCCAACGGCATTAATAAAAACCTATCTGATTTCGAACAGACCAGCGATTGGGCAGAATATCAACTCGTACAAAACAACCTTCGCAATGGCGACAACCATTCCCTATTCCTGAATGCTGACTACGAATGGCCAGTCGCGCCAAATTCTACATTGGAAGCAGGGGTAAGGACACGCCATAACACAAGTTACAGCAATAGCGATTTCTTTACATGGAATCCGGAGACCAAAGAATTTGCATTTAATGAAAATGCCAGCAATGAATTTGGCTATAGCGATCAACTGTATACCGGATTTGTGACATTTACTCAGAAATCTGATGACTGGGGAATCCGTGGTGGAGTTAGATTAACAAACGTAACTCAGGATATCAATCAGATTAATAAAAATCAGGAGTATACCGTTAATTTTACAACATTTATACCTTCGCTTGCACTTACAAGGAAATTATCTGACGAGAAGCAGGTTAAATTGAATTACAGTCGTCGTGCCCAACGTCCTTCATCCGGACAGCTGAATCCGTTTATTGATATATCGGACCCTAGAAATATACGTTCTGGGAACCCGGATCTACAGCCAGAATTTATACATAAAGCTGAACTGGGCTATTCTCATTACGAACAAGACGGAGGCTGGGGACCATCCCTGTTTGTTGATTATAGCAACAATGCGATCACGCAGATACGCTCCATTGATGAAGAAGGGATTTCCTATACCAAATTTGCCAATGTAGGACGGGAAGCTGCTTATGGACTGGAAACTGATTTCTCTACTAAAATAAATGACAAACTGAAGCTTAATGCCAGTGGACGGATATTTAGAACAGAAGTGGTATCAGTATTGGCTGATATCGAAAACCGTAACTGGAGTTATTCGGGCAATCTGAATGCTTTCCTCGACCTGCCCCTTAAACTTAGGGCCTCTGCATTTTTGAACTATGAAGGTCCACGGGCGATTGCACAAGGTACCAGACAGGGTGTTTTTGTGGCCAATATGGGACTACGCCGGGATTTATTGAATCGAAAAGCAACGATTTCATTTAACTTTCAGGATATTTTCCTTTCAAAAATCTACAAAAGTGAATTGCAGGCTGCTACTTATCTCCAGAATTCACTTTGGCAAAGAACCAATCGCTTTGTTGGTATGACATTTATGTACCGCTTTGGGAAAATTTCTGCACAGGCTGATGATGTTTAACAAAAACCTCTTGAAGAAATAACTCAATACACTGAAAGTCAGATAATTGTACCAATACTTAAAAAATACTTAGAAAAAAGTAAACCTGCCAACACAAATTTGCGTTATACGTCAAGCAGCGGTACAATGCACTTACATTTATTTTAATGGATCCGCACTTTTGTACCTTTAAAATGAATCTTAAACTTAAAAGTAAAACAGTAACAATGAAAAAACTATTTGTTTATCTGACAGTTCCCGCATTCTTTTTTGCTTCCTGTGTTGGTAATCCTGATGGAGAAAAAGCTGAAACAGGTGAAGCAGCAGAAGTATCTGTTGCAGGCGGCACTGAACTAACGATTAACCCTGAAACTTCTTCAGTGGCATGGTTGGGCAAAAAAGTCAGTGGCCAGCATAATGGTGATGTAAAGATCAAATCCGGAACAGTTACTGTAAATAACGGAAAGCTAACCGGGGGAACAGTCGTACTAGACCTGGCGACACTTGTATCTCATGATCTGGAAGGTGAGTTCAAAGGCAAACTGGAAGATCACCTGAAAAGCGCTGATTTCTTTGATGTTGCTAATCACCCGGAAGCCACGCTTGTAATCACTGACGTAAGTGCGATTGATGGTTCGGATGAAGTGAATGTTTCTGCGAATCTTACTATTCGTGGAATTACAAAAAATATTACTTTCAAGGCTGTCGTAGCAGAAGCAACAGGAACTTCTTTTGTGGCTGATGCTGATTTCAATATCGAGCGTACTGATTGGGAAGTTAACTACACCGGTAAAGCAGACGATTTGATCAGTAAAGAAATTAACTTCAAAGTAAGATTGGTTGCAGGTGAATAAGCCAATATGACTATAATAGAAAAAGGTCGCTTCAGAGCGACCTTTTTCTATTTACACCAGTTAAAACATTTTTTCAGAGAATATTTAATACTAAAGATGCGCTTTGATATGCCCTACAAATCCTAAAGTATATTGTGAAATTACCCTGTACTCACCCATTTGCATTAATTGATAGCTACCTGCATTATGTTGCGTAGTATTCATTAAAAAACCGTCAGGCGTCATGCTTTTAAGGAGGCGCTCATAAACATTATTAAGCCTGCTTTGATTAAACTCGGGCAACCACCCCAGCCGATGACCATGCGCAAGAGCAGCAGCCAAACCTGCTGTTGCAGAAGTTTCAAAAAATGTTTCCTGCAGGTGTAAAAATGCTTTCCAACTGTGGTCTTTCTGCTGATAACGTAATACAATAGCTGCGGTATTTTTGTATACTTCTATTAATCGGACAACACGAGGATCATTTTTTAAATGACTTTTCTTCAATTCTTCAATTGTCCTTACCAATCCTAATAAAAACCATACCACACCCCGCGACCAGTTCCTGTTAATTTCTTCGAGTCCGTTAATTCTATGCCCCATCCGATAGATAGAATCTTCAGTTACTAAATACTTAATTCTTTCCTCTGCTTCTAACAAAGCCCATTCCGACAACTCCGGTTCATTGCGGATATTACCTATGACTGCCAATGGATAAGCCAGTGTATACAGGCCTTCTTGTGTGAGCTGATCAGGAATAATTTTCAGATTTGAATCAAATCTTTTTCTGCAATAATCAAGGTAAAGTTCTACAGATGGATGCGTAGGTCTGTGTTTTGCAATAGTAGCAAAATTGTTACCAGTTTCGAGATTAGTAAATGTATTATCTCTTGGTCGTGCCCATAAGTCAACATAGATCAAATTCTGATCATCAGTAAGATAATAATCTAGGTGTTTTTGGAGTGCCTGATAGGCCGTCTGATCATTTTTTCTTGTATATAATTCCTGAAGTCCATCTGTCCTGCAACCTTCAAGCCAACAAAAGGGTTGAAGAGATCTATCTGAATACAAGGCTTCCTTCCAGGTAGGTTTTATTGTACTCTTTTTTGAAACAAGCAGAAAGTGAGAACCATTATTATGAGCTGTTGCTAACAAATACAATACTGATTTTCCATTTACTCTCCTGATTAAGATACCTTCTTTTGCTACCTGAGCCGGATCGCAATCCAATAGCGTTTCAAAAATCTGAAGTCCGGTAGGATACCAAATAGAGAGGTGACCGATTTTTTTTCTGGATTGCGCCAATAATACTTCTACTTCATCCATTTCCCTTGTGTCAATGGCTACTTGAAGCCGCAGGTATATTTTTCCTTTAAAATTAACGGGGATTTCAGCAGCATCAATCAACAATCCATCAGATAAAGTATCAAGCGTAAAGTAATCCAACCCAAATGCAACCCGATGCCCCTCTGGTACTGGAAGTTTTGAGCTAGCTGAGCTTTTAATATGAAGGGTTTTATATTGAAATTGATTTTTATCTGATGATAACCAATCCGTGTTAAAGTTGGGAAAGAAAGGCAAAGCAAAACCAGTCAACAGACTTTTTTCGCAGAATTGTCTCCTATTTATTTTATCCATTACTTTTATAATTAATTATTGAATCAGAGAATTGATACATTACCAATTGCACAGTACTTCTTACAAAAGGCTCTATTTGGTATAATATATTTGTATAAAAGAAAAATTTATAGCACTTTACTTTATAGACACAGAATAAAAGATTTTGATGTTAATTGAAATTAGTAATCAGGATGTCAGCACGGTAATTCATTGAAACATGTGCATTTTCTGATCGTTCTATCTCATCATATTTCATAATAATTACTTCCATCAAACAACCAGACTGTACTTACTTCTTCAATAATTTGAAATAATTGAACAATCACACTTCCTGTTAATTATATTTGCACAATTCCATTAGATTATCAGATCAAACCTTTAGTAAATGACCATTTTAAAAACTTCTTTTAACAAAGTTTTCCTGCCTGTAATTGCTGGTATTTGTCTGATTGCCTGTTCTGAAAAAGAGCAAAAAGGCGAAGACATCAAGTATACACCCCATAGTGTGCAACTTGATCCGGCAGAAGCTGCCAAAACTGCCCAATCTATCCGCGAGGAAACAAGCGTTACCATTGCTGAGGGTTTAAAACTGGATTTATGGGCCTCCGATTCCCTGGCACCAGACCCTGTCTCTATCTCTATTGATGACCTGGGAAGAGTTTACATGACACGCACGAATCGCCAGAAAAGATCAGAATTTGATATCAGGCGTCACAGAGATTGGATGACTAAGTCCATCTCCTTGCAAACAGTAGAAGACCGTCGTCAGTTTTTGAGAGAAACTTTTGCCACTGAAAAAAGCAAAGAAAATGAATGGTTGCGTGATCTGAACAATGATGGAATACACGATTGGAATGACCTTGCGATTGAAAAAGAGGAAATCTGGCGGATTGAAGATACCTCAGGCGATGGTGTTGCCGATAAAGCTGTCAGGATTTTATCCGATTTCTATCAGGAAGTAACTGATGTTGCCGGAGCATTATTAGTGCGTGCCAAAGACCTTTTTATAGGAGTTGCACCGGATATGTGGAGACTTTTTGATACTGACGGCGATGGTATACCTGACAAAAAAACCTCTATCAGCCATGGTTATGCAATCCATATCGGTTTCAGTGGTCACGGTATGTCAAATGCTGTGGAAGGCCCCGATGGCAAGATTTATTGGGGAATTGGTGACATCGGTGCCAATATTACCACCCAGGATGGGGTAAATCATGACTATGCCAACGAGGGAATTATTGTACGATCGAATCCGGATGGAAGTGACTTTGAAGTGGTAGCACACGGACTACGTAACACCCATGAATTTGTTTTTGATGAATATGGTAATATTATAAGTTCTGACAATGATGGGGACCATCCCGGAGAACGTGAAAGGTTGGTCCATATCGTGGAAGGCTCTGATGCAGGTTGGCGTTCTAACTGGCAGTATGGAAAATATACAGATCCCAGAAATAACACCTATAAAGTATGGATGGATGAAAAGCTCCATGTCCCTCATTGGGAAGGTCAGGCGGCCTATATCCTCCCACCTATCATGAATTTCCATAACGGTCCTGCCGGTATGGTCTATAATCCGGGCACTGCCTTGGGAAGTGCTTGGAAGAATAAATTTTTCCTGGTTGAATTTGTCGGTAATCCGGCTCGTTCACCAATCTGGGCTTTTGATTTGAAGCCCAAAGGTGCATCATTCGATCTTAAGTCTGAACAGAATGTCTTACAGGGGATTCTTCCTTCTGGTATTCGTTTCGGACCAGATGGCGCTTTGTATATTGCCGATTGGATTAATGGATGGGCAACTAAAAATTACGGCCGTATCTGGAAACTGGATGTAACAGACAACGAAAATGATTTAAAGGATCTGCGTGCAGAAACCAAACGATTGATGCAATTGGATTATGAAAATCAAACAGAAGACATTCTCTTTGATCTGCTTTCAAATCCAGACATGCGTATTCGTCAAAAAGCACAGTTTGAACTCGTAAACAGAGGAAGTAAAGGACTGGATATACTGAAGAAAGCTGTTTCTCAAAAAGAAAACCAGTTGGCACGTATTCATGGTATATGGGGTATCGGGCAGTTATTGCAAAAAAACAAAGCAGAGGCGGGGTTCCTGATTCAAAATTTACAAGACAATGATGCTGAGATTATCGCACAGACTACAAAAATACTAGGTGATTATCGTGTGGCTGAGGCCGGAAAAGACTTGATCCCTTTATTAAAAAACGCCAATCCCAGAATTCAGTTTTTTGCAGCTCAGTCATTGGGCCGAATGAAGGAAAAATCGGCAGTCGCTCCATTACTTGAACTGATAAAAACAAATAATGACCAGGATTTGTACATCCGTCATGCCTGTGTCCTGGCCTTATCCAGAATTGGTGAGGCAGAACCTATGATTGCGTTGTCGACAAGCCCTGAGCGTTCGCTAAGAACAGCGGCAGTTTTAGTTTTGAGAAAACTTAAAAATGAAAACATCCGTGTCTTTTTAAAAGATCAGGACGAGTATATCGTAACCGAAGCTGCCCGTGCAATAAATGATGATCATTCAATTCCTGGTGCTTTAGCTGATCTGGCTGGCATTCTGGCAGATTCACGCTTTACCTCAGAACCACTGTTGAGAAGAGCCATCAATGCGGCCTTACGTGTCGGTGGGGATAAGGAACTGGAACTGGTAAAAGAATTGGCTGGCCGATTATCTATCAACGATGTGGTTCGAGCAGAAGCAGTTGCTACTCTTTCTACCTGGTCAAACCCATCTGTTCTGGACCGCGTAGATGGTCGTTACAGAGGAGAAATAAAAAGAGATCCGGCTCCGGTTAAAGCTAAACTAACTTCACTGGCCAACAAACTGGCGGATGAAAAATCACCCGAGGTTCAGGTAGCCCTTACCCGTCTGATCAGTGAATTTGGTATGGCAGATTATCAGCCGCAGCTCATGAAAGAATTACGTTCCAATACCTCCACTGAGGTAAGAATTGCTGTATTGAATGCCTTGAAAGCTACCAATTACAGTGAAATGGAACAGGCAATTCAGCTTGGAATGGATGATAAAGATCAGGCTGTCAGAGCTCATGGATTGAGCATGATGGGTGAATTGACATTATCAAAAGCTACGCTTGAGGCTATTACCAATAAAGTGTTTCAGAAAGGAAGCACACAGGAGCAGCAGCAATTGCTGAAGGCATTCGCTCAGTTTGCACCAGATCAAACAGAAGGTATTCTTGAAGGCTTGATTCAGCAATATAAAAATGGAAAACTATCCAAAAATATTGCTTTGGAATTACAAGACGCCGTAACAAACCTTCAATCTGAAAAGCTCAATACTTTGTTGGCAACAGTAATCCCTGCCGAATCCTATGTAGTGGCACTTCACGGAGGAAATGGCAGAGCTGGCGGACAATATTTTTATACCAACTCTACAGGCCAGTGTATGCGTTGCCATGTTGTTAATGGGCAAGGAGGTGAAGTGGGACCTGATTTGAGCAATATTGGTAAAACATTGTCGAGGGAGCAGTTATTGGAAGCGCTAGTAGAACCCAGCAAAAGAATCGCTCCTGGCTTTGGTATGGTTTCGTTAACGCTGAAAAACGGGGATTCTGTGGGTGGAATTCTTACGGCGGAAACCAGCAAAGAACTTACTATAAAAAATGGTGACGAACTTATAACAGTTCCGGTTAATCAGATTGACCGAAGAGACAACGTGCCTTCAAGCATGCCACCTATGGGAGATTTACTTTCAAAAAGTGAATTGCGCGACATGGTTGAATTCCTGTCTGGTCTGAAAAAATGAGTTGTTAAATAGTCAATAATATCGAAAACCCACAGGTCAGCGAATGCCGCCTGTGGGTTTTTTGTTCTAAAAATTTAAATAATCGCCAAATAATTCCAGTCAAACTTTTAAATTACTCTCAAAAGGCAATAGTCAAATGCCTTTCATATACCTGATTTGACGGCTTTAATTCTTTGCAAATGTCCACGCTAATATCCTGCTCACTTTCTGCCCTTGAGACATTTCAATTGTTTTCACATCGGTAGCCTGGACCTTTTTCAGTAACTTATAAAGAGCGGGTAATGTTGTATTCTTGGATACAAGTGAGGTGAACCACTTACATTGCGACTGCACCATGCAGCTTTGTTCTATTATTCTCCCTATAAATGTCTGCTCACCACCAGGGCACCATAATTCGCTGTGCTGACCTCCGAAATTAAGTGAATCCTTTTTCTTGTTTAAACCCAGGTTTTTCCACTTTCGTTTTGTACCAGCTATGGCCTCTTCTAACGAACTATGAAATGGCGGATTGCACATTGTAAAATCAAAACGGTCAGCAGGTTCAACAACTCCCTTAAAAATATTTGTTGAGGAGTTTTGAAGTCTTAAATCAATAAATGATTCCAGGTGAGAATTTCGCTGAATAATTCTTTGCGCAGAATCTAAAGCTATTTTATCAATATCCACCCCCACAAATGACCAGCCATAACTCAGATGTCCTATTATCGGATATACACAATTGGCTCCTACCCCAATGTCTAATCCTCTGATTTTTTCACCCTTCGGAATTTGTCCATTCTCCGTAAGTAAATCCGCTAAATAATGAATGTAATCAGCACGGCCCGGGATGGGTGGACACAGATATCCTTCGGGAATATCCCAATCTTTAATTCGATAAAAATGATTCAGGATGGCATTATTGAGCGTTTTCACTGCATCAGGATCAGCAAATTCAATTGATTCTGTACCATATTCATTCAATTTGACGTAATGCTTCAATTTTGGCACCGATTTTACCAATGACGGGAAATCATACCGTGCACGATGCGGATTTCTCGGGTGTAAATTAGGCTTCTCTCCTTTCTTGTCCATTAAATTTTGCGTCATTACTTTCAATCCTACGTTCAAATCAATTTTTCTAACAAATCATTTTCAACCTATCTCAATCTTCCAAACCATCGCCGTCGGCTGTTAATACCATACTCATATAATCGAAGAAAGGCCTCATATTAATAAATGTTTGACCTGCTTCATGAGCAAAATCGGTGTTTAATACTTGTTGATCAGTGAAATTCCTGACCAGCAGAAACTGCTTGAACCGTAACAGGTCAATGGCGTCATCGTTTACATCGAACCCTTTAGGCTTCGTGGTAAGCTGTTCTCCCTGTAATTCACCAAAAGTTTCGACAAAGGTATTACTCTCTAAAATTTTCCTGATTGGAGTAGAATCAAAACTAACGTCCTGACGGATTCGTTTCATGTCCGCCGGATTTGGACTAAAAAAGCCGCCAGCAATATAGGAATTACCTGGCTCAAGATGAAAATAGTAACCTCCTCTCAGCTGCTTTGTAGCACGAACAAACCTCCCACTCCAATGTGTTTTAAATGGTATTTTCTCTTTTGAAAAACGAGTGTCACGGTAGATGCGGTATAAACTTTTTTTCCCGGAAGGCGTTTCAATCAAATCATGTTTCTGAAGATCTGCTAACAACCTATCTGCCAATTTTTCAATAAATGCCTGCTGCTCTAAAAAACGTGTTTTGTTGGCATTAAACCAGTCCCTGTTATTATTAATCTTTAACTCTTCCAGAAAATCCATACTGGATTTTGGCAGATATGTTTGTTTATCGTTCATTTCAATAATATTTCAAAAAGTCTTTTTGTACATTCACAAGTGTCTCAAACCTGAATAAATCCGGCAATTATTGTCCTTCAAAAAAAGTGATGCTCTTGATTTAAATAAGGCCATATTGCATGAGTTATTATATTTACATCAAGAAAATAACCAATCCTTTTCAAATAGGCTTTACTGGACTTATATTTAGTTTTTTGGCTAACTAACTAATTAACAGCACAACATTGTTACCTCGATACACTCTTTATACCTGAATCAACAAAAATAGCCCTGGTATGCGAAAGAAAAAATTTATAAAATAGGGAATTGAGGGACACACAACCTCGAATTGACATCATTAAATCAGTTGATAACTCACTTTAAACTCCAAAAAATATCTGATTAGTAAATATGCCTAATTCACATTCAATATACATACGTAAGTTCCTGTATACTGACATTTTATTGGGCCAAAGTTTGGTTGAAGAGGCTGGTTGGAACCAAACTTTTCTTGACTGGGAACGTACATTCGAGTTAAATCCTGAAGGTTGCTTTGTAGCCGAATTAAATGATGAATCAGTAGGAACAACGACGTGTACTCAATTCGGTGAGGTTGGATGGATTGCCATGGTGTTGGTTAAAAGCGCTAATCGTGGAATGGGGATTGGTGAACAACTGGTACAAAATGCAATTACCTACCTTGAATGCGCAGGAGTAAGTTGCATCCGGCTTGACGCTACTCAGTTGGGGCAGGGACTTTATGAAAAACTAGGGTTTAAAAGTGAATACGAGGTCTTTCGCTTTGTTAAAACCGGACCTGCAATACATGAGCAGCAAACCACAACAGCCTTGGGCAAAGCCGCTAATATTGCACCTCTGGATACGCTCCTTAAACTGGACTACAAGGCCACTGCCACTGAAAGAGAGGTCTATTTTAAAACTTTGGAAAAAAAATCAATTGATTACCTGTTCGAAAAAAATGGAGAATTGTCTGGCTTTGCTACTTATAGAGTCGGTCGTAATGCTTTTCAGCTTGGTCCGGTTATCGCAACGAACAATTCGGCTGGGCGACAACTCTTAGACTCAGTGATACAGCGTTTTGACGACAATATGTACTACATAGACATTCCTGTCCCTAATAAAGAGGCAATTGCGTGGGCTGAGGAAACAGGTCTCACTGTTCAGCGGAAATTTATGCGGATGTATAGGGGAAAACCAATTATGGATAATCCACAAATGATCTGGGCAAGTTCGGGACCGGAAAAAGGCTAAAAGCAACAAGAGGAACATGACCCGTTTAAAAAATAAATTCTCCGAACACGGGATTATTTTATTTTCACCTATTCCATGAATCAATATTAATTTCTAATTTCAGCCATTTAATTCAAAAACCCGACCGATACAGATAGATATCCTCAATCCAAGATTTTTCCTGAATTTTTATGCCCAATCATCCTCTATTCTGCAAACCATACCAATATCTTTTACTCCTTATAATCTGCCTGCTTTTTCAAACATGTAAAAAAGACGAGGTGCTCGAAGTCGGTGATGTCACTGTCATTGTTTTAATGAATGGCTATGCGCCGGCAGAAAATGCCGAAGTTTATACCAATCCTTCTACCATTCAGGGGAAAACAGACTTATTCGGATCAGTCCTGCTAAAAGGAATTTCAGTAGGCAGCTATGAAATCTTTGCCACATTGAATGGCATCGGCTCAGGCAAAGCCACCGTTAATATTAAAAACGGCGAATTGGCCAGTGTAACAATCAATATCATCAGAGGAGTTGAGGTAAATATTGCTCCCCGAATATCTTTACTGTTCCCCTCTTCACCGGCTGAGTTTTATCCAGGAGAAAATATAACATTCAGTGCTGATATAAAAGACGACAAAACCCCACCTGCCGGCATAACAGTAAAATGGGAAAGTAATCTGGACGGAGTGCTGTATGAGTCTTCTCCTGATTCGCAGGGCAATGTAAAATTCAGTACTGCCAAATTGTCCCGCGGACAGCATCAGATTACAGTAACAGCAAGGAATTCAGCAGGGCACTCCGGTAAACTCGTATTTCCATTAAGTACTACCGCTCCTAAAGGTATCCAATTAAATACTGCTGAGGTAAATCAGGGAAATGTAGAACTGGAATGGGAGCGATATAGTGGTTCCGATTTCCTGCGGTATGAAGTCTACAGGACATCCGGAGAATGCGGGGTGGTAAACCCTGAACTGATCGCCTCCTTCACCACCATTAATTCAGTAAAATATACCGACAACCGCACGCCGTTTCAATTTCAGGTATGCTATTTTGTTAAAATAATCACCACAGACAATCAGGAAAAATCTTCCAATGAGCTCAAGGTAAATTCCCCTGCAGGTCATATTTTCAGCTTTGAGCCGAATGATATGCTTAAACATCCTGGCAGCAGTACCTTGTTTTTAATTGATAAGGGAAGTCAAAAGTTGATCAAATACGATTATTCATTATCAAAAGTTGTTCAGGAAACCCGATTACAAGGCAATGTAGGTTTTTGTGACATTGGGGACAATGGTTACGGAGTGGAAATTTATGTTCCGTCCAGCGACGGCTGGATTTATGTGTACAATGCTGAGAATCTTGATTTGGTCACTTCCATAAATACCGGTCTTTCCAACACCAGTGTGGTTACCAACGGCAAAGGCATCGTGATTGTTGGTCTGAAGCCTTCACCATGGTGGGAAAAGCCCATCAGAACCTATAAAAGATCAAACGGACTGCATATTGACGGAGACGGTGGTAATGAGGGAGACAGGCTCAGGCTAATTCCTGGAAAAAACGAAACCATTTCTATTTCAACCAGTGTATCGCCAATAGATATGGAATACATGAAGTATGATAATGACGGAAATGTATTATCGCATGTCGATGACACGTACCATGGGGACCATCCGCTTAATCCGAATATATTCAGAGTGGCAGACAACGGAGAGTATAGTATTACCGGTGTAGAGGGAGCGGTCTATACAGCAAACAGTTCAATGCAGTATCGCGGCATGTTACAGCGTGGTTCTCTTGAGTATGCTGATTTTGCATTCAGTGACGACGGTGCCATTATCTATGCAGCAACACGCAACCGAAAATCCGTTCAGATAGGCCATTACCCTTCTCTGCTGAGAAGCGACGAAATCTTAACGAGGGGTTATCCGAAATTCATTATACGTGATAAAAAGAATTTGATCTTATTAAGCCGCACCGATTTGAATTCAACGTATTTCGGAATTGAAATAATTGCCATTGAATAAGCTTTAAAAATAATAATCCATCATTTTTCTACAAAGGCGACGCTCCACTGGAGCTCTGCTCTGCAGAAAATATCGTACTCACTTTTTTTTATTCCCTGAAAGTCAAGATCAGTTCTATTTCTTGTCCATGGATTGGTGTTTGCCTTAACGGTTGTTGCAGCTTTAATCCTTTATCTCTCCAATTATAGTAAACCATACATCCTTTTTGATAAAAAAAGCTTTAAAATATGGATAATGTAGTCTCGATTATTTTCAATGTTCTATTTTCTATCATGACAATTTCAATAGCCTTCTTGTATAGAAAATTTTATCCAAGGGAAATTAATCCAGTAATTGGATATAGAACAAAAAGATCTATGGCATCGATAGAAAATTGGTTATTCTCAAATGAATATTCCTCCAAACTGTTATTAAAATCCTCATTTGTTTTGATTGTATTTCAATCCATTGTTTGGTTAATATGCGGATCATTTGTTGCTCTAATGTCAACATTGTCTCTTTGGTTAGTAATGCTAATTTCTGTAAATATATTAACCGAGAGAAAACTAAAGAAGCGATCACAGGTTTGACGACGATATGCGAATCAAATCTCTTCATAAATTACGAGGTCCATCTGTGGTAGAAAGCTATATGAATATCGCAGCCAAATTCTATCAATAAGATTACTCAAGCTCTCGAATTTAATTCAATATTTACACGCTTTACTTTTAATATTTTGCTATAAGCAAAATGACTGTATATATAGTCCTTTACTAATTCGATAATTTAAATGATTAAAAGCAAAAATTCTACAAAAGAACTTGGACAAGCTATCTGACGTGGAATTTGTTTTTACTAACTCTGATACCCTTAAGAAACAGGAGCTTGTTAAGCTGGAGTTCGGGCAAAAGCTGTACTATAAGGATGGTATGTATGGAACCCCGACCATGGTAGAAATGTTGCCACATAACTACTTGATTATGAATGAAAAGACCTTCTGGAAGGGCATAAAAAAAGGGGGAATTTTTCAATTCCCCCGCTAAGCGGTCCGGACGGGACTCGAACCCGCGACCCCATGCGTGACAGGCATGTATTCTAACCAACTGAACTACCGGACCAATATGTCAACTTACTTTTATTGTAGGATACTACGTTTAGTATCCTGATCCTTTAAGGATATTTCTGAGCGGTCCGGACGGGACTCGAACCCGCGACCCCATGCGTGACAGGCATGTATTCTAACCAACTGAACTACCGGACCAATATGTCAAAAATGCTTACGTTTACGGCTTTCTTTTCGCTAAAACGTGGTGCAAAAGTAATAGCATTTTTTTCAATTGCAATAGCCTCAGGTAAAAAAATTACCCTAAATTTGAAAATATATACCGCTATTTCCAGCAACTGACTGAGCGTAAATAGTTTTCTTTTAATTAATTTTTTTGACCTATGACGAGAATTTCTGAAATAACCTCCTTTCTGGAAACTATAGCACCTCTTTCCCTCCAGGAAAGTTATGATAACGCAGGTTTGATTGTCGGTAATCCGGATACTGAAGTAAATGGGATTTTAGTAACCCTCGACTGTACAGAAGAGGTTGTCGAAGAGGCAATCCGCAAAAACTGCAATTTAATAGTTGCTCATCATCCTATCGTTTTCAAAGGCCTGAAGAAACTAAATGGCAAAAACTATGTGGAAAGGACCGTGATTAAAGCGATTAAAAATGACGTAGCCATTTATGCAATTCACACCAACCTGGATAACATCAAAAACGGCGTTAATTTCAGAATTGCAGAACTTCTCAAACTCCAGAATATAAAAATACTGGCCCCTGTCAGTAACAAATTACTGAAGTTAACATTTTTCACTCCTACTGATTATTCTGAGAAGGTATTGAAGGCTTTATATGAAGTTGGGGCGGGATCTATCGGAAATTATAATGAATGTAGTTTCAATGTCAATGGGACGGGCACCTTCACTCCCAACTCAAATGCCAACCCTACTATTGGTCAAAGCGGAATTCCAGAGTTTGTAACAGAAATCCGATCAGAAGTTTTACTACCCGATTATCTGGAAAGCAAAATTCTTTCCACGCTCAAATCCGTTCACCCTTACGAAGAGGCAGCATACTACCTTCAGGCAGTAAAAAATGAGAATCAGGATGTAGGTGCAGGAGCAATTGGTGAATTGGACACAGCCCTATCCCCCAATGAATTTCTAGCTTACATCAAAAAATCAATGCCGGTGACAATGATCCGTTATACGGAGTTTTCGGGAGAAAAAATCAAAAAAGTAGCAGTCTGTGGTGGTTCAGGCAGTTTTTTATTATCCCATGCTATGAGGGCCAATGCGGATGCATTTATCACTGCTGACTTCAAATATCACGAATTCTTTGACTCAGAAAAACGGATAATGATATGCGATATAGGTCATTATGAAAGTGAAGTGAACACAAAAGAGTTATTATTGGAATATATATCAAAAAATTTCAGTAATTTTGCACTCTGTTCGTCAGATACAAATACCAACCCGGTACATTATTTTATATAAAAACCGAATTGTATATACCATACATGGAAAACACAATAGAGCAAAAACTAAACGCACTCCTGAAACTGCAGGAAATTGATTCTAAACTGGATGCGATTTTAAAAATACATGGTGATCTTCCTGAAGAGGTCAGAGATTTGGAAGATGACGTAGCAGGTTATGAAACGCGCTTAAGCAAATTTAACAGTGAAGCCGCAGGGCTTCAAAAAGAAATTGACCAGCTGAAATCCAACCAGAAGGACTCTGATAAGCTGGTTACCAAGTACAAAGATCAGCAAATGAATGTTCGTAACAATCGCGAATATGATGCAATTTCCAAAGAAATAGAACTCCAGGAACTTGATATTCTTTTGTCTGAGAAAAAAATCAATGAAGCCAAAGTAAAAGTTGGCTATGTTGAAGAAGAAATTGCTAAAACCAAAAAGGCTTTAGATAATAGAAAGGATGACCTTCAGGCAAAGAAAAATGAACTCTCTGTAATTATTTCAGAAAGTGAAGAGGAAGAAAAGTCTTTAATGACTGATCGTGAGAAAAATGCTAAGAAAGTAGAAGAACGCTTGTTAAAGTCCTATGAGCGTATCCGTGGGAATTCAATTAATGGCCTCGCTATTGTGAATGTATCCCGTGGTGCATGTGGCGGATGTTTCAATATTGTACCCCCACAGCGTCAGGCTGATATTCGTGAACATAAAAAGATCATTGTGTGCGAGCACTGTGGACGTATTTTCGGTAATGTAGACGCACCGGAACCGATTTCCATCACCAATCGCCGCTAATAACATACTATTTGCTATTTGCTACAAAGAAAGCTGCCTTGTGCAGCTTTCTTTGTATATTGGCTTATGCGTAAATTTCTTCAGATATGCTGTTTATTGATGATATTTCCCTACGCGGCCAGGTCTGGAGACCCGTCCGCAAATTATCTGTTTACCAGTGAATTACGAGAGGCATATCAATATATCCAGCAATTAAAAATAAATCCTGCAAGACAAATCCTTTCTCAATACAAACAACAGAAAAAAAACAAAGGAGTAGTTGCCTATCTGGAAAACTATGCTGATATGCATTACCTCCTGCTGTCCGAAGATAAAGATTACTATAACAAGTTTGCTCAAAATGCAGATACACGCTTTAACCTCCTGGGCACTCTTCCTGATTCTCCCTACAAATTGCTGTTTCAAGGGGAAATAAAATTACACACGGCATTTGTCAAATTAAAGTTTGGGAATGAGATCAGCGGATGCCGGGACATTATTAAGGCGTATAGTTTGTTAAAGCAAAATAAAAAAAAATTCCCCGAATTTACCCCCACCCTGAAATCACTAGGTCTTTTACATGTATTGATCGGATGTGTCCCGGATCAATATACATGGGTTACGAAAATTCTGGGATTAAACGGCAATATAGCGCAGGGCCTTTCGGAGCTAAAGGAAGTACAGGATAAAAATCCTTTTTTCCGTCATGAAGCCCGATTAATCAACCTGATGCTGCACGCCTATGTACTGGATGCTGAACCTAAGACGGCAGAAGATTTTAGCCAATGGGCTTTTCAGCAGCCCGAAAATCTGCTGATTCATTTTTTGGGTGCAGCGGTCTTGAAAAAAGAGGGAAATTCAGATATGGCCTTGCGCCTGGTTGATCATGCCCCGACTGGCGGTGAGTATCTGTCAGTACCCGTAATGGAATACATGAAAGCTGAAATACTGCTGCAACAAGGTCATTATTTGAAAGCGAAAAATCAATACATCCGCTTTCTGAATGTATATAAAGGTTTTAATTTTATTAAAGATAGTCGATACAAAATATTTATATGTTACTGGCTGACCGATCAGGAACAATCAGGAAAGCCCTATTTGCGAAACGTACTTAAAGAAGGTACTACCATTACCGAGGCAGATCAGTTTGCAGAACGATTTGCAAATCAATACCTGAATGGAGATATTCAGGCAGAAGCTAAACCTTTGTATGCTGCCCGATATTATTCAGATGGTGGCTATCAGAAAAAGGCAGGTGAAGTGTTAGTATCGTACAAGGAGTCATCTTACACTGAACAGGTAAACAAAGCTGAATACAATTACCGAATGGGCCGGATATACCACAAATCATCGTTCCCAGATAAGGCAATTGTATTTTATAAGAGAGCCATTACTTTATCTGAAGAAAAATCGTACTATTTCGGCGCTTCATCCGCTTTGCAGCTAGGGTATATCTATGAACAGAAATCCGATATACCACAGGCCAAAGGTTATTTTCAAAAAGCTATTTCATTCAAAAAACACGAATATAAAAACAGTATAGATAACAAAGCAAAAGCGGCGCTAAGCAAACTGAACCGCTAATGATTCTGCATCCTCTGGGTAAGTTTCCCTACGGTCATCCCCTGTACCAGAATAGAGAATACAACCACAAAATAGGTCATAGACAGAAGCAGTTCTTTATTCAGGGCCGGGTCAACCGAAAGTGCGAGTGCAATTGAAACGCCCCCACGAAGACCGCCCCATACCAGGATAACAATTGTCTTTTTCCCGAATTTCTCTTTGAATGGAATCACAAGCGTAGGGAACCCAATGGAGATAAACCGTGCAAAAAGTACAATAACAATAGCAATCAGGCCGATGGATGTGTAATCGAGCAAATCAGGAATCAGCAATAATTCAAAACCGATAAATAAAAACAAAATCGCGTTCAGTACTTCATCCGTTAATTCCCAGAATTTGCCCAGGTAATCTCGCGTGTCTGACGAAATTCTGCTTGATTTGCCATAATTCCCTACAACCAACCCGGCTGCTACCATGGCCAGCGGCCCGGAGATATGTTGCGACTGCGCCAGAAGGTATCCACCCATTACAACTGCCAGTGTAATAAGAACCGAGACATTGTGCGCATCCACTTTATGCATTGCATTGGACGCGACATAACCGAGCAATAACCCCAGCACAAAGCCGCCAATTGCTTCCTTGATAAACAAATACACGATATTCCCGAATGACAGGTCTACCTCTTCGCCATTTGCCAGCTGCAAAATCAGCAAGAACACCACGACGGCCATACCGTCATTAAACAGCGACTCCCCTGCTACCTTTGTCTCAAGCGAGCGCGGGACTTTGGCCTGTTTGAGAATTCCCAATACGGCAATCGGATCAGTGGGTGAAATTAATGCGCCAAAGAGAAGGCAATGCAGAAACGGCACCTCCAGATGAAATAAAGGCAGAAGGTAAAAGAGTAAAGCACCTACCACAAAAGTAGAAATTACTACACTGAATGTGGAAAATACAATTACGGGTATTTTCTGTTCTTTAAGATCTTCCAGCCGGACATGAATGGCCCCGGCAAAAAGCAGAAAATTCAGCATGGCACCCATGAGGATTTCAGTGAAATCTACCCCTGCTATCAGGTGAGTGAAATTTTTAAATAAATCAGGAAAAATGCTTCCGGATATAACTAATCCGATCGATACTACCATGGCAATCAGCATAATACCGATGGAGCTGGGGAGCCTGAGAAACCGTTCGTTCAGGTAAGAAAATATCGCGGCCAGTACGATTAATACAGAAAAGGAATAATACAGCTCCATTTATTTGTTCATTATGGTGTTCTGTTGAAAATAATTTCTCATTTTAGAAAAAAAACAGATAAAATACTAGTGTGGTCTTCATTTCAAGGATAGAATACAGTGTTATCAAAAAATTATTAAAATGAATCAGATTCCAAACCATAAAAGAATCATATATCAGATCTTTACGAGGCTTTTCGGCAATACCCGGCAGGCAAACTTACCTAATGGCACAATTGACCAAAACGGTGCTGGAAAATTCAACGATATTACTCAGGAAGCGTTACAATCAATTGCTGACCTGGGAGTAACGGATGTATGGTATACAGGGATTATTCATCATGCACAATTAACCAGTTATAAGGCTTATGGAATTACCGAAGATCACCCTTCCATTGTAAAAGGAATTGCGGGCTCTCCATATGCCATCAAGGATTACTATGATGTGGATCCTGACCTTGCCAGCCATGTACCAGACCGAATGGCTGAGTTTGAAGCACTCGTGCAGAGAACGCATGAACATGATTTAAGGGTTATTATCGATTTTGTACCCAATCATGTAGCCCGCCAATACAAATCCAGTTGCTTACCATCAGGTGTACGTGACCTGGGCCAGGACGATAATACCGATCAGCCTTTTCATCCTCAAAACAATTTTTACTATCTGAGTGAGCCATTTACCCCGCCTTTAGAAGAGCAGAATATGGGGCTTGTCCCCTATAATGAGACCCCTGCCAAAGCAACGGGCAACGACGTCTTCTCACCCCGTCCACACCAGAACGATTGGTATGAAACAGTTAAACTTAACTACGGAGTTGATTATCAAAACGGCTATCACACCCATTTTGATCCCATTCCCTCTACCTGGATTAAAATGAAGGATATACTCCTGTACTGGGCAGGAAAAAATGTGGACGGCTTCCGGTGTGATATGGCAGAAATGGTACCTGTAGAATTCTGGGGTTGGGCCATTACGGAAGTAAAAAAACAGTATCCTCATGTGATTTTCATTGCTGAAATCTACAATGCTACTTTATACCAATCATTTATAAACAACGGGAAATTTGACTATTTATATGATAAAGTAGGGCTTTATAACCGTGTAAGATCTTTGGTCGAAGGTCATGGAAGTGCAGAGGATCTAACGTGGTTATGGCAAAATGAATCAGGTTCTTTCTCTCATCGTATGTTGCGGTTTTTAGAAAATCATGACGAACAGAGAATCGCCTCACAATACTTCGCCGGTGATCCTTTCAAGGCCTTACCTGCTGTTACTCTTTGTGCTTCCATGCACACAGGTCCATTTATGATATATTTCGGACAGGAACTCGGTGTAAATCCTACTGAGTCTGAAGGTTTTCAAGGGAATGATGGTCGGACGACTATTTTTGATTATTGGAGTATTCCAGAAATCCAGGCATGGAACAATCAAGGAAAATTTGATGAAACGGCCTTAAGTGATGCACAGATTCAATTGAGGCACTATTACGCAACCCTCTGCAACTTTGTCTTAAATTCACCAGCAATCAGCACCGGTGCGTTTTTTGATCTTCAATATGTCAATAACAACGGGCAAAGCAGCAACTATAACGCTAACCGGATATATAGCTACCTTCGATACAATGAAGACGAACAATTACTATGTGTTTACAATTTTGACCATGATAATACATACAATACTTTCATACGAATTCCGGAACAATTACTAGAAGAAATTCTACTATTAAAATCGAACGACTCCTTTTCACTGAGTGGTATTATTAGTAATACTAAAAACGAGGAAATAAAATCTATAAATATTTCTGATGCCAGTATCAATGGAATCCCAATCACACTGACGCCCAATAGTGTAAAAATATTTCGATTTACAAGGGATTGATCAACAGGAATTGAAGTAGAAATTTGGTATCATTGAGCACAAAAAAGCCGTCTGAAATTTCAGGCGGCTTTCCGACATATATCCACACCATTAAAGAACAGTCAACAGACCGTACTTTTTCTTTAATATTATAACAATTTTATTTCATTTTTTGTTTCTACACAGTCAATAAACTTAAAATAAGTCATTGATTCCCTCAAAATTACGATTATCTTCCAAATCATCCAAATCTTCGTCGTTAACTCTTAACTTGGCTCCTTTTTTAATCATAGAAACCTGGCCTGAATGATAAATGTCATGGTTAATCAATCCATGAATCAAAGTATAATAATCATATTCCCTTCCTGGAACGATAGCTTGAAGATAGGAGTCATCCTCCATTCCTTCAAGCGCATTAACCAATTCATTTTGCGAAAGGCTAAGCTCCATTTGAAGCGCTTCCCATTCAAAATCATCAAAATAGGGAAAAGTTTTCCAGTTTTTTTCTTTATCAACTACATCAAACTCAACATCTCCCTGTAATTTTTTTACAGCAAAAATTCTCCAGGTAGTCATATGATAAACAATCTCAGCAATAGAATGAGTGTTGCCAGAAAGCCTGGCTTGAGCCAATTTGGGTGAAACTCCGCTAAGAACTTCTACAACAGATGGTCCATGCCACGGCTCATCACCTTCGTAGATTGTGTTTAGTAAGTTTAATATTCTTGTAGTTTCAGTTTTACTATTTAACTCCATCGCAATAATAATGTGCACCGAAATTTAGAAATTTAACAGCACAATTCGTAATTTAATTTAAAATAATTAGTATTTGTTGATGTTTATTTTTGAAAGTCCGGCATCAAGCTCAAGAAATGCCTTCTTTTTTGCATTAGCAAATTCGGGTGTTCGATAAATACCTCGGCTTACTTTTTCAAAACCTATAAAATTTTCTAGGTTTAAGTCTCCATTTATTTTGACTTCACAGCCCAAACTAACAGGGAATTCAATATCTAAAGTTGCCAGCCCCGACTCTATTTTTATCTCCTGCCGATCGGTCCGGTCACCCAGTTTAATATCCAAGGCGCTCGCGCCTGTTTCAATATCCACTTCTTTGATTCGAAATTTACTTAAATCCAGCTCTGCTTTACCTGCTCCGATATTTAACGCTATATTCCAAAGTAAATCAGGATTCAGATACAGGTTAACATCATTACTCAGCCTGGAGTTTCTTAGCTTCACCGGTTTATCATCTTGTTTCAATACAATTGTAGCGACTCCATCTATTTTATTGGTTTTCAAGGAAGAATTATATTCCAGCAAGTTTGATTCTATATTGGCTTCAAACATCTGCTCTGAAGTTTCCTTGATTTTAAATATGCCTGCCCCACCCTCTACTTTTAATACTCCTTCCTTTATTTCCGGGGTGATCTCGTACGCAACTCTGTTACTTCTAATAGCTGAATTATCCGTTTTATCGGTACGCCGTGCTCTTTCACGATTTCGCTCTTGCCGTTCTTCCTTTCTGGGCCTATCCTCCCACCAGTCCTGTTGAAGATTTCGTTTAAACCTGCCTGAATTATAAGTGATTCCTGCCACTGCCGCCAGCACGATCAGCAACACTGAAATACTCCTGGCATACTCTCCACCAACAATCATAAACAAGCCGGCCAAAATAAGAAGTGCTGGCCAATAGCGTAGTACAGCTTCCCATTCTTCGTACCTAAGCAATCCCATATTCCAAAGTATCCAAATGATACCGGAAAAAATTAGAAGTAAGCCGGTGGTTATGCCTTTTTTCTGTTTCATATTGGTATTATATTAATGTTGGGTACAGTCAATCAGTACGGCTTTTGAACTTTTCATGAAATAGCCCATATATAACCAGCCAATTGGTAGCTATAGGGATTAAACAGGGAATTGGCATCATATTCAACAGAAAACATTCCCTCAAAAGCCTGGAATATCATGTTAACTGTGGTTGGATTAAATTCTATGTAAAATCCCTAAAAAAGTTAATTCACCTTGATCGTGGGCTCATCACCTTCTTCAGGATTTTTATTATTATCCGGACTATCACCCGTTGCATTTATCTGCCTTTCTGAAGCTTCAGTCACATCTTGTACCGAATCATCCGTGGCGCTTGTACCCTGTGAGGTAGTTGGATAAACAGATGTACTGGAAACGGTGGTATCAGTATTCCATCCTTCTGGATGACGCTGCTCCTGCTGCTTTTTGAATGTTTCTTCATCACGCTGCTTCAAGAGTAAATACGCACCGATTCCTATCAAAATGACAGGCCAGAAATATTGCCTGATTTCATACCAATAATCAACTTCGTCGAGCAACATATACGCCCCCATGGCCAATAAAAGTACGCCTAATACCTTGATCGAATTGTTGGATGACTCTCCTCCATCACCTGATTTATTGAAAATGGTATTAATAGACCGGGGAGGTTCATTGGAGGCAGCAGGTCCATCCATATTACGAACCTGGTATTCGTCCCTTTCAGGAAGAATAACCCACATGACTACGTAGATAATGATTGTCCACCCGAAACTAGGTGGCAAAGGCAGGAACAATGAAAGCGCCCACAGTATTCGGATAATTGTCTTATCGATGTTAAAGTACTCGGCCATTCCGGCTGCTACTCCCCCCAGTACTGCATCCTTCCTAACTCTCTCCAGTTTCCTTTCCATGATATGTTAGCGTATAGTTAATGATAAATTGTTACCAAATGTAGTAGGTATAACAAGATACCAAAACAAATTGATGAACAATCGGTATTTATTTTAAATAAGCGGAAAAAAGAAAGTAATAAATGGTATCAGTTCTCCTCTTCAAGTGCTTCAAGTATATCCATCAGGCCTCCGAAATCTTTAAAACCAGGTCTGATTTCCTCACTTCCTTTCAATGCAAGTCCAGCCAGTTCCAGTGAATCCAGCAACGATTGAATCGTATCCGGATCATCGAGTCCAAAGCCCAGTAATATTTTGTTTGTTCTGCCAGCATAAGCAATTACCTGTTTCCACTCCTCCGCTAAATTTTGTTCTGTGCTACTTTCCAGCACATAGATTTCAGCAGGATTATCAGCCATTATTGCCAATATATCATCAGGTGTGTATTCATCAATATCCAGCCTAATAAAAACATTTTTGCCTGAAACATGACTTAATTCAGAAGCTGATACCTTGACACTTACCTGAATACCGTCCACTTCGTAGTCTTCTATTGTCTTCAGTATTTCTTCTAATGTGCTCTTGCTGGTTTCGGCTATCATACGCACTCCGGCAAGCCAGGACTTTATTTCACGGAAATTTTTAGGAGAAACGTAATTAACATCCTCTTCATCCACACTAAAACCTAACCACTCTACTCCCATACCGGTACAGTATCTTGCATCAGAAAGATTGGTCACATTACTTATTTTTACTAAGGTCGAAAGCATTATTTCAATCCGGATTATTTTTTATTGTTCTATTAACTGAATACAAAAATACCAAAAATAGACTGTGATTTTATTCAGCTTCCCGAATACTTGCCTGATTTTAGGGACTATCAAAGCCTTAATTTACCTCCGAATGCCAGATTAACACTTTTTAAGAAAAGGAAAAAGCAGTGGGTTGGCGTTATTTTGCTATTTTTGGCCCGCATACCAGTCAAATCAATACAAATACCTTGCAATATCACCCATAAAGAAAGTATAGATTTGATCACTGTCATGCACAGATTAACTCACAAAAGAAAATAAACATTCAACTGTAAACTGCCTATACCAAAACAATGACAAAATTTAGTCGATTAAACAATCTGACCGGCTGGGCTGTATTTGCCATTGCATTCATTACTTATGCACTCACCGTAGAAAGAACTGCCAGTTTTTGGGATTGTGGCGAATTTATTGCCTGTGCCTATAAACTTCAGGTTCCTCACCCTCCTGGAGCACCCTTTTTCCTGTTGCTCGGACGAATATTCTCTTTTCTTGCGTTTGGAGATGTTACTGAAGTAGCCTATTGGATCAATATGCTATCAGTGCTGAGCAGCGCTTTTACTATTTTATTTTTGTTTTGGACCATCAGTCTTCTTTCCAGGAAATTATTTGGTAAATCAGACGGCGAATTATCTACTTCTGAAATAATACTGACACTCGGTGCCGCAGCGGTTGGCGCGTTGGCTTATACCTGGTCTGATTCATTCTGGTTTTCTGCCGTGGAAGCAGAAGTTTACGGACTTTCTTCTTTCTTTACAGCTATTGTAATCTGGGCAGTGTTTAAATGGGAACGCATTGAAGATGAAGCAGCGGGCAACCGATGGATCATTTTTATTGCTTACCTGGTCGGCTTGTCCATAGGAGTCCACCTGCTCAACCTGGTTACCATTCCAGCTTTAGCTCTCGTCTATTATTTCAAAAAGTACAAAAACCATTCTGTCTGGGGATGTATTATTACTTTTGTTATTGGGTTAGTCATTCTGGGTATCATCAATAATGGAATTATACCTGGACTGCCAAGTATTGCTGGCTCATTTGAGGTCTTTTTTGTAAACTCATTAGGTCTTCCATACGGATGGGGAATCACTTTCTTTATCATTCTTTGCCTTGGGGCACTTATTTGGAGTATTATATATTCCGAAAAAAAGCAAAAGGTCACCCTCAACCTGGCCATGCTCTCTCTAACTTTTGTTCTGATTGGTTACTCAAGCTATATCCTTATCCTGGTGAGATCTAATTACAATCCACCAATTAATGAAAATAACCCGAGCGACATTATGAACTTTGTTTCCTATTTAAAAAGGGAACAATATGGAAGCAGACCATTACTGATCGGACCGACGTTTGTATCAAGGCCGATGGGGCAGAAAAAGGGTGATCCTATGTACCGTAAATTAAACGGGAAGTATGAGATATACAATTACAAACCAGATTACGAATACGAATCGGGTGCCAACACACTTTTGCCAAGAATGTACAGCACACAGAGTAATCATGTGCAATTGTACCGACAAATGGAAAATCTCGCGGAAGGGCAAAAACCAACCCTGACCAACCAGATATCGTTTATGTTCTCGCATCAGATCGGGCATATGTACTGGAGATACTTTCTGTGGAACTTTGTTGGGAGAGAAAGTGACGAAGAAGGAGCGGGAAGTCTTGTCCCATGGGATGCATTCAAACAATACCCATCGTCAATTGCAAATAACAAAGCACATGACAACTTCTATATGATTCCGTTTGTACTGGGACTTCTAGGAATTGTCTTCCAGTTTTTCAGAAAACGAAAGGATCTGCTCGTCCTGGGCCTTCTCTTTTTCCTCACGGGAATAGCGCTGGTCATCTATCTCAACTCACCCCCGGTAGAACCCAGGGAAAGGGATTACATCTACGTAGGGTCTTTCTATATTTTCTGTATCTGGATCGGTTTTGGTGTTATCGCCATTGCAGATGGTCTCAATTCATTAATAAAAAACCGGGTTTCTACGGCTGGAATAGCCACTGCTTTGGGTCTGGTTGCCCCGGTTCTGATGGGAACCAAAGGCTGGGATAATCACAACAGAGCGAACCGCTATCATTCGGTAGATTTTGCAAAAAATCTGTTAAACTCGTGTGCGCCAAACGCAATTCTGTTTACAGGTGGTGATAATGACACATTCCCACTGTGGTATGTACAAGAGGTAGAAGGATTCCGTACTGATGTCAGAGTTTGTAACTTGAGTCTATTGGGTACTGACTGGTATATAGAGCAAATGAAACGCGCTACTTACGAGTCTGAAGCATTACCAATATCATTGAGCTTTGAAAATTATATTAATGGTACCAATGACATTGTGCCGTTTTATGAAATTCCGGCAGTGAAAAATGGTATCAATCTGAAAGATTACCTCTCATTGGTTAATCAAAAGAACAAAGCGATTCAGGTGCCATTGACCAGTGGTGATATGACATCAATTCTTCCATCATCAGTGTTATTCATTCCGGTAGACACTGCGTCAGTAAGAAAGATGAATATCCTGAAACCAGAATTAAACAATCTGCTGACAGACTCTATCAACTGGAGTTTAGGTCAGCGGGATCTTTATAAATCAGATTTGATTATGCTTGACATAATCGCTTCTAACGACTGGCAGCGTCCTATCTATTTCTCAGCTACGCTTTCCGGGGCCAATTATCTGAATCTGAAAGAATTCATGCAATTGGAAGGATATGCCTACAGACTGCTTCCTGTCAAAGTAAGCGGTGCAACAGACGGATATGTCAACACTGACATCATGTATGATAACCTGATGGAAAATATGTATTGGAGAGAAATGGATAATGAAAATACCTATTATGATAACTCATACCTGGGCTCTCCTGTATATACTGCCAGAATAGCTTTCCTAAGACTGGTGGGTCAGTTATTGAACGAGGGCAAGCATGACCTGGCCAAGAATGCACTGGAATTCAATCTGAAAACTATGCCAGATAAAAGCATTCCGTATGATCAGATTTCTGCGAATTTCATTGAACCCTTATTTACAGTAGGAAACGATGAAATGGCTTTAGACATAGCCGATAAAATGGCTACAAGAGCTGATGAAAACCTTACATATGCTGCCCAGCATGGACGAAGTAACAAAAGAAGAGACTCCAATGTCGATCTTTATATACTCAATACCATAGTCAATGCATGCCGTGAAGCGAACAAAACAGAAGCTGTTGCCAAATACGAGCAGATATTCCACAAGTATATTGGGGGCTTAGGGCAGTAGGAATCATAATTCCCCGTAGGCCACTTCTACAAGTGTTAAACCTAAAGCCGGAGCCTGTGCTCCGGCTTTTTTTCTGTCTTTGGCCCTGATAATTTCCTCAAATTCATCAGTCGTCATTTTCCCTTTTCCTACCTCAATCAATGTACCTACAAGTGCTCTGACCATTCCTCTCAGGAACCGGTTCGCCTGTACTGTAAAGGTAATTGTATCATTAACCTGCTTCCATTCAGCGATTGAAATTTGGCAAATGTGTGTTTTAACATCCGTGTGAAGTTTGCTGAAACTCTCAAAATCTTTGTATTTCAGCAATAAAGCTGCTGCCTGATTCATTTTTTCAAGATCCAGGAAACCTTTATAAAGCCAGGCATTTTCGAACAAAAAGGGATTTTTCTTTGTAATTATTCTATATTCATATCGTCTGAATAATGCATCAAAACGTGAATGTGCATCAGCTGGCACTTGAAATACCCGGTGGATCGCAATATCTTTGGGTAGCATGGCATTGAGCCTGTATTCAATATTTTGGAGCGAGATTTTCAGTTCATTTTCAAAGTCAAAATGTGCATACTGTTGCTCCGCATGCACCCCTGTATCTGTTCTGCTACTCCCCACTATATCTACGGAATCCGAAAGCAGAACACGGATCGCATTCTCAATTTTTTCCTGTACTGAAACAGCATTATTCTGCCTTTGCCAACCGTGATAGGCAGTACCTTTATAACTGAATTCAATAAAATAACGCATAACCTTTCCATTTAAAAAATGCCAATATTAATATAATTAAGATTCTTGCCAATCATTTATATAATATGCACAAATAAAAAACGCCATGATCCATTAGTCATGACGTTTCTGCATTCCCGGTTATCGCTTTTTTCTCATGAAATTAAACATGAGAAGTCACAATATTACAAAATTAATGTAATTAATTCACCTAAAATTGAAATAATTCTTTTACAAATATTGATTTGCCATTACCATGTACGCTGATAAATACAAATTGACTAAATTTGAAGTCTGATATAAGAATTTACACTTCAGTTGCAGATGATAACCGGAATTAATACAGGCATACTAAAATCATAATGAGTACAGAAGCTAAATCACTGAATTTTTTAGAGGAAATTGTCGAAAATGATTTAAAAACTCGGCACTTTGATAAAGGTATTATCACCAGGTTCCCACCAGAACCAAACGGTTATTTACATATCGGACATGCGAAATCTATATGCCTGAATTTTGAGCTGGCCAAAAAATATGGCGGTGGCACCAACCTTCGTTTTGATGATACCAATCCGGTAACTGAGGATACGGAATATGTTGAATCTATAAAAAATGATATCAGATGGCTGGGTTTTGAATGGATCAACGAGCTGTATGCCTCTGATTATTTTGACCAGCTTTACCAGTTTGCTGTAGAAATGATAAAAAAGGGGCTGGCATATGTAGATGATTCTACCGCCAGCGAAATCGCCGCCGGAAAGGGAACGCCCACGGTTGCAGGAACTGAAAGTCCTTACCGTCACCGGTCAGTTGAAGAAAACCTGGAATTATTCGAAAAAATGAAATCCGGGGATTTTCCAGAAGGAAGTAAAGTTTTAAGGGCAAAGATAGATATGGCATCTCCCAATATGCATTTGAGAGACCCATTGATGTACCGTATCCGGTTTACAAACCACCACCGCACTGGCGATAAGTGGAAAATATATCCCATGTATGACTTTGCTCATGGGCAATCAGATTCCATTGAGGGAATCACACATTCGATCTGTACACTTGAGTTTGTACCTCACCGTCCTCTATATGAATGGTTTATCGAAAAACTGGAAATATTCCCTTCTAAACAATATGAGTTTGCACGACTGAATCTTACTTATACAGTCATGAGTAAGCGCAAACTACTCCAATTGGTTAACGAGAAGTTTGTTTCTGGCTGGGACGATCCACGTATGCCTACGCTTTCGGGAATGCGCAGAAGAGGATATCCGGCTGAGGCTGTTCGTGAGTTCTGCGATAGAATTGGAATTGCACGCAGGGAAAATCTGATTGATATTGGACTACTGGAGTTTTGTGTTAGAGAAATTCTGAACCAAAAAGCGAACCGGAGGATGGTTGTTACTGACCCTTTAAAAGTGGTTATTACCAATTTCCCTGAAAACAAAGTAGAAATCTGTAAAGGCGAAAACAATCCGGAAGACCCTGAAGGAGGAACGCGTGACATCCCATTCGGTCGTGAAATTTTTATAGAACGTGACGACTTCATGATAGATCCACCTAAAAAATATTTCAGATTAGCTCCCGGAAAAATGGTACGTTTAAAAAGCGCCTATATCATCCAGTGTGATGAAGTTGTGAATGATGAAGCAGGGAATGTGAAGGAAGTTCATTGCTCCTACATAGAAAACAGCAAGAGTGGCGAGGACGAATCAGGGATCAATGTGAAGGGAACATTACACTGGGTACCTGTAAATGAAGCTATACCTGTTGAAATCAGAATGTATGACAGGCTTTTTAATGTAGAAAACCCTGCCACCGAAGAAGGTGATTTCAAAGAGTATATTAATCCGGACTCCTTGTCAATTGTCAATGCCTGGGCAGAACCAGCCATACGTCAGGCAACGGCTGGAGAAACTTTCCAATTTCTCAGGAAAGGTTATTTCTCAATGGACCCTGATAGTACCGAGGATACAATCATCTTTAACAGGACAGTCAATTTGAAAGATACCTGGGCCAAAGGAAAATAACCTTTGATATTCTATTTATTCAAAAGCCGCAGGTGAATCACCTGCGGCTTTTGAATAAATAACCGTCTAAAATTCAGTTGATTACATTAGAAAGCTTAATCAAAATTGACTTTTCCATTCAAACCAGATTTCTTTTTCATTCGGGCATACTCCTCAATGGTTGCCTTTTTCTGAAGGCTGGTCAGCGAATTACCAGATATGGAAACCGGTTTATGGAAATAAAGCGCTGTCTGTGCAAGCGCGGCTGCTTTAGATATATCTCCCCATTTGAGAATTCGTGGGATATGCACTCCTACCCCAAAATACTCTGCCCCTTTTCGAGTATCAAACACATAACTTACCGGCGTTTCATAAGTATGTACCTCATTTATATTGGCATTAATTGCTCCTGCAAAGATTCCGGCTATTCCCGCCTCCTTAAATCCGTGAAAAGTTATTGATTTTGCCTTTTCATTTTCTTTAAGCCAGTTGGTAAGCATAGTAAGTTCAGTTACCCAATTCCCAATCATAGTTTCCCCTAGCCATAACGCCGCCCGGCCATAGGTATGGGCACGTCCGCGCTTGTCAAAACCTTCTGATTTAGGAGAACCTGCCTCTCCGGCACCCGAGAAATCGATGACAACAATATTTTTTGAAGGGTTCAGGTTTTGCAATATATTGAACGGTATTGCTCGTTTGCCTTCAGCATGTGCCAACACCTCATATTCATTTCCGGAGCCACGCTTAAGCAACACAGGAAGGATTTTCCCATCGTGTGTCTCCATAATTATTCGCTCCCATCCTTCTTTTTTACCCACTGTGGTCAAAGTTACATTGGACTTGTGGTCTTGAACTGTAAGCACCTTCTTGAGTTGTTTTCTATGCCCCTCTAGGTCACCTGTGAATTCTTTTTCTGTCTTTAGTTTCAATTCAATACCTTTCTGGCGGTTGTAAGATTCCGTAGTTTGGATCTCTTTAGGCCGTTTTCCCGTGGGAAAAACCATCAGTTTATCCTCATCGATCAACGTTAAGAGCTTCTCCTTCCTAGGTTTTCCATCCCCCACTCCTTTCAAATGCAGGTCTAACCACCCAAGTAACGCCTCCCTGTCTTCAGGATAATAGCCATGCGGCCGATCAAAAAAATCATAGCTTATATTCCCCTCTTTTTCATGAAGCGCGAAGATTGGCTGGGCTTTTTCATAACTTTTTAACATTTCAGCAGGAAAGAAGGTCGGATTCGATTCCTGCTTATGATTACACATTTTGATTGCCCTGGGTGCTACCAAACCTAATACTGCCCATTCTTCAGAGGCCGTAAGACCCTGAGGTAAAACTTCACATACACAATTGTGAGCCATAATATAGGATTCAAACGTACCGACACTCACCACAGGCAAGGCAGCTTTGACACGCTCATCGATTGCAGCGAGCCACATGGTCTGATTTCCTCCTCCACTTGCTCCAGTGGCCCCGATTTTATTTTTATCAACAAACGGTAAAGAGGTAAGCAAATCAACGGCTCTGATATTATCTGTTAGCTGCATCCCCAAAAGCGATTCACCTATATTATATAAAGAAGCCCCTAGCTCTGCACCATGATATTCAAATTCATCATGCAGGCTCGACCGCTCACCTGCCCCCCAGGGATCAATCGCCAAAGCTACGTAACCTTCTTTTGCCAGCGACTGGCCAACCAGTTGGTAATTATTATACAGTTTACCATTGGAAGAGTGCCCCATCATCACCACTACGGCAGGAAAAGGTCCATTTCCCTCAGGAACGTATAGATTGGCAGTGGCAAAAACTCCCGGCTGTGTCTGAAAATAGATATTGCGTACAACAAAATCTTCTCCTTTATAGGAACCTGTTTCGCGCATGGCCAAAGGCAGGTTTGTATAAAGTTTGGTACCTGAATAGTCAATTATTTGTTTTCTAAGTTCTTCGCGGTAGGCCTCCCACTCTTTCTTTTCAAAAGGAACCTGATGTTTTTTGCTTTGATTTAGGGCTTTATGACGATACAATGCATGAAGCACATCCGACCGATCATTAAATACCTCAGGTAATGAATCTACTTTCACTTGAGGGGAGGAATCACCAGAAAAATCAAAGGCTTGTGCCTTTGAAAATAGAAGGACAGACATTAATGTAATTCCACACTTTAGCTTGATTGACATTGGGCAGGATAAGTTATTGTGAAAACCATATTTCATTTGGTACAATCTGAAACAGAGTTCAGATTGTACCGTATACCACTAATAACCTGGATTTTGTTCCAGTAATGCGTTTTTATCTATTTCATCCTGGGGTATGGGCAATAAATAATCTCGCTCAGGATTAAAGTTGGCTTCTTTCCAAAACAACACTTCATAAAACTTTTTACCATCTGGTTGCTTCGTAATTTTCATCCTCGTAATATCTTCACTCATTACTTCAGGGGCGATTTTTAGTCTTCTTACATCAAACCAACGATGCTCCTCAAATACCAATTCAATTCGGCGCTCATTCACTAAACGCGTAAATAAAGCATCACCCAATTCCTTCACGTCGGGCATATTGACACTCGGACGTTTTCTAACCATATTTAAATATTGTCTGGCTACATCTTCATTACCCAGGAAATAATTGGCCTCTGCATAATTCAATAATATCTCGGCGTATCTGAACCACGTCCAGGGTGTACGCGACATATTCAAGGAACTAGGATTTACAATTTTTTCATTTGCATATTTCAATTGATAATACCCTGTTTCAGAAGCATTCCAACCAGACACAGGTCCTTCATTAGAATCGAGCCCTCCCGGCAAAAAGGTTTCAACTTCCCTATGTTGGAATTTTGCCCCATCGTATAAAATAGAAGCATAGAAACGGGGATCCCGGTTAACGTATGGTTGCTGTGGGTCATAGGTTGGGTCGTTTTTAGGCAACAAACCATTGGTAGTTTCATAATCATCTACCAGGTTCTGTACAGGGTGGATTTGTGCAAAGCCATTGTAACCGTTTGGATATAATGATAGTTCTACATACACCGCTTCTGCATTTTGCAATTGATTATATGGACGTTGCCAGATCATTTCCGAATTATAGGCATTTTCCTCAAGAAACATGGTTCTGTAATCTTGAAAAAGATTATACATGCCCAAATCTATCACAGCTTTAGCTGCATCTGCAGCAAACTTCCATTTCTCAGGATCGTTTTCAGGATTATTGAGCGGACTGGCACGGTACAGAGCAGCGCGGGATTTTATGGCCATTGCCGCCCCCTTGGTTAGTCTGCCCTGCTCAGCTGCAGGATAGGTAGCAGGCAAAAGAGCAATCGCTTCCTCGATTTCACTGAGGATAAAACTCATGACTTCTGCATATGAATTGCGTTTCACATTGAAATCATCATTCAATGTAAATGGCTTGGTAATTAATGGAACACCACCATATAAACTGATCAGGTTTAAATAAGAGAACGCTCTTATAGCCTTCATTTCTCCTATCATTCTGTTTTTTAAATTATCATCAAATGCACTGGATCTTGACCGATCGATATTTAAAAAGAACTGGTTTGTATAGTTTATGGTTTTCCAGTAACTCCGATTAGGTGTAACATCGATACTCCATAAATTTGCGTGGCTCAGATTATCAGGAGTAAGGTTACCCGCCAACACACCCCATGCCCACACATTGTTTCGACCATTTAATTCATCGCTTATGATGGAAAGATTATAAAAAGAGTATCTTAAACCACTGGGAATTGAACGGTACACCTGGTTTATAAACGTGTTAATCAGTGCCGGATCCTCCCATACTCCTTCCTCTGAGAATCTGTCCATGGGTTTAGTCTCCAAAAAATTGCTATCACAGGAAGTCATCATATTCAATGACAATCCCAATCCAACCATAAGGAAGAACTTATTTATCTTTTCTAACAAATGTTGCATATTCAAAATCATTAATATTTATACTAGAAAGCAAGATTTACACCGAGGTTAAATATCTTGTTCTGTGGGTAAAATGCTCCGTTGGTAGCTGTTCCTTCCGGATCGGCCCATTTCATTTTAGAAATAGTGAACAGATTGCTACCATTCAGATACACTTTTAAGGTGCTTAAAGGAGCAAATCGGATTATATTCTCTGGAAAAGTATAACTCAATTCCAAAGTTTTTAATCGTAGGAATGAGGCATCCTGCAACCAAAAGGTACTTTGCAAACTACTAGGCTGCCCACCAATAGAACTTGTAACAGGCAAAATCGGATATTTAGAATCCATGCTTCCAGGACGATAACGGTTAACGATAAGGTCCTCGAGTGTATTGATGGCTACTGCTGCATATTGATGAATATACTGCCAGGACCTCGCCTGTCCTGCAAAATTGGCAAATAGAGACAACTGCTTATAACTGACTGAGCCATTGAGGCCGAAAGTCAACTGCGGTATGTTTGACCTCTCCAGGCGGACTCTGTCCCTGGCATCAATAATTCCATTGTTGTCTATATCACGGTATTTTAAATCTCCCACTTGAGAACCAGGGTAAAGTGCGGCCGATTTCAATTCTTCCTCAGTGCGTATGATGCCAACAGCGTCGTAATACAGCTCAGAGCCCAACATCAGGCCCTCTGCTTTCTGATAGGCAGGCACATTCTGTGCTTCACTTAAATCCACCGCCTTGCTTTTTGAATACGCAAGATTGGCTGATACTGTATACCTGAAATCACCGGTTGAGGGTTTACCTCGGTGAGATACCTGTAGTTCAATTCCTCTGTTTTCAACAATACCAATATTTTCATCAGGCAAGATGATTGCAGCATAGGCGGGTATTTCCAGATTTCTTTTGGTAAGAATATTTGACCGCCTTTGCTTAAAGACATCGAGATTAAAACCAATTCCTCCATTAAAAAAAACTGCATCAATACCTAAGTTATGGCTGTTAGCCACTTCCCAGGTGATATTTGGATTGGGTGTTACTCCTGGCACCAGACCAAGCGAAGATACCGGGCTGATCCCGAAGTGATAACCTTGATTATTGAGAATATAAGAAGACATGAACTGATAAGCCGAAATGGCATCATTACCCATTTTACCTGTTGACACCCGAACTTTCAACTCATTCAAGTTGGTATTGTTTTCAAAAAATGCCTCTCTGGAAATAACCCAAGCTGCAGACACACCTGGGAATACTCCCCACCTGTTCCCTTTTGGAAATGCATGTGAGCCATCAAGGCGAAGATTAAAATCAAACAGGTATTTATCCTGAAAATTATAGCCTACTCTTCCGAATACACTTTGTCTAGCATTTTCAGAAGCTTCTCCCGTATTCTGTTGAGAAGAAGGATCACCAGCAAACATTTCTGGTAGGGTATTGGATAGGAATCCTCTTCTAAAAGCCTGAAAATAGGAATAGTTGCCTTTCATTTGTTCGTATGCTACAAATGAAGTCACTTCGTGCCCACCAAATGATTTCTTGTAATTTAGGCGGAGGTTATAGAACATATTATAAGTTGAGCCAGCACTTTGGGTTAGTTCAGGGCTAGTGAGGCGACCGCCGGTTAGTGGTAAATACTGATCGGTGGTTTTATTATGATTATAAACAGTCCAAGGCGTTCTCCATCTCTTATTTAATACTTCATTGTTATTAAATACCAGATATCCATCTAATTTCATACCTTCAACCCAAGGTAAAGTAAAATCAAATCCTGCTTTTGTCTGAAATCTTTTGGTTCTGGTATTATTACTTCCCGATACTTCTGTTACCATTACAGCGGGATTTAACCCTTGCTCAATACCTGCTGACGGCAAACCATTGGCATAATACACAGGCATCATAGGCAATGCATTTAACCAGGACCAAGGATCTTCCGAACCCGGTTGTACCAGATCATCCCAACCCGCATTGATATCCAGATTGACATTAAGATTTTTGGTAATACGGGAATCAAGATTTGAGCGCAAGGTGTAGGAATTAAAATTATGCATTCCCTTTTTGAAAATACTGTTCTGATCGGCAAATGAACCAGAAATCGAATATCGAATCGCGTCCGTTCCACCTCGTACATTCAAATTATGCATGGATTGGGTAGAAGTCTTTTTTAAGACCTCTCCCACCCAGTTGGTATTTGGGTAATCGGGGTCATTACCATTGGCAAATTTCTGAATTTCTTCTTCAGTATAGGCTGGATTTTGTCCTGAGGATGAGCGCAGATCATTTAAGTAATCAGCAAATTGTGCTGAGCTTGCCAATTTCCTTAATCGGGTCGGCTGTGTTATTGCCTGATTAAATGAATAATTAATCTGTGGTTTCCCGGTTTTTCCTCGTTTGGTTGTGATCAGGATAACACCATTTGCTGCTTGAGCACCATAAATTGCGGCTGATGCATCTTTCAGAACGGAGATATTTTCAATATCATTCTGATTAATTCTTTCCCACCCTGCCGGATTTTGAATACCGTCTACAACAACTAATGGTGCCGTAGAACCAGTAGTACTTTTTCCCCGGATGAGAATACTAGAAACATCACTTCCAGGTTGCCCGCTACGGTTCATTGCTGTTACTCCCGGCAATAGTCCAGTCAGTGAATTAGATACACTCACTGATGGGCTCGCAACTACTTCCTTAGTCGAAATATTTGTTACTGAACCCGTTAGTGTTGACTTTTTCTGGACACCATACCCCACCACTATCAGTTCATCCAAATCCGCAACATCATCGGTTAATGTTACATGTATTACCGATCTTCCACCAACTATTTCTTCCCATGTTTTCTTTCCAATAAAAGAAAAAATTAATGTAGCTTCAGTTGTAGGAAGAGGTAGGGAGTATTGGCCTTCTAAATCGGTGGTGGTACCGTTGGAAGTCCCTTTTTCAATTATTGTCACCCCTGGTATCCCTTCTCCCTTCTGGTCGGAGACCTTCCCGGTGACTATTGTCTTATTCTGTGCCACCGTTGGAGAGGTGACGATACAGATCATACAAACAATCAGGTAAAATAAAGTGGTAATTTTTCGCATAGGCTCTGAAAATTAGGTTTGGTTAACTTCTCTAAAAGGAGTCACCAGATGCCCTATCACTATGCCTATGGACTATTATTAGCGGGAACGTTCTCGAAATAATTTAAAATTTGCAGTAAACCGGGTTAATTACCATGAACCTGAAAAACAGATACTTTCAAAAGTGAAGAAAGCAAAAGAAATAGTACAATTTAAAGACCAAGTACTTGCCGAGGTTAACCAAAGCAAACTGTTTGATAATCAATAGCTAATAAACCGACTATCAAACGAAAAAGTAAATATATTTCGTTAAACTTTACTTATTTAAATAAATACCTTCCTCCGCAATCCGGATTAGCTCTTTTTTATACAGACTCCCTATCGCTTTTTTAAATACTTTCTTACTCATCTCAAGTTTACGGCTTATTTCTTCCGGGGCGCTATGGTCAGAAAGTGCGAGGAATCCTCCTTCGTCTTTCAGTACTTTTAGAATTTTGTCGGCATTGGGTTCGATAAAGAGATAACCGGGTCTTTCGAGCCCTATATCTAATTTGCCCCCTTCCCGAATAACTTTCACATATCCCTTCAACTGGTCTCCTATTGCCACATTTTTGAAAACCTCATTTCCATATACTAATCCTTTATGGTAGTGGTTGACAATGACATTATAGCCGAGATCTGTTTTTTGCCAGAAAATAATATCCACCTCATCATCGGGTTTTACTGTAAGCCGGTCATTATCCAGATGGCGATTAATTCTTGACGAAGCTACCAACCTGCTTGTTTGGGGATCCAGATACAGAAAAACCATATACCACTCTCCAATCTGCATGCGCTCCTGTTGCTCCCGGAATGGAACAAACAAGTCTTTTTCCAGTCCCCAATCCAGAAAGGCACCATATTCATTGATATCTTTTACCCGAAGAAGCGCAAATTCATTACGGTAGATCTTGGGTGTTTCAGTAGTTGCTACCGGCCGATCTTCTGAATCATTATAAACGAATACTTTTACCGTATCGCCGATATGCATGTCATCGGTGATATACTTGTTAGGTAAAAGCACTTCATCATCCTGCTCGTCTGTCAGAAAGAAACCTACACTTGTCAGACGGTCTATGACCAGATGATTATATTTACCTATAAATAGCATTTTATTTTCTTATTTTATTGCAGTCATAAATAATGATAGTCTGTAAAAGTACGAAACCTTTTAATCAATTTACTGCCCCCCCTGCATATACAGATAATAACCCGGGAGACCTGAATCCATTATTTGACTGAATAACATACATTTTCATAGGGGTTTTCTCAAAGTATATCATATGCAAAAATCATCCTTAAGGTTATTCCAGCAAACTCACCATCCGCTTCATTTCTATCTCAGCAACCTTTGCAGCAAAACTCAGATTGACCAGCCTATACCCAGCTTCTTCAAAGCTTTTTTGAGCTTCTCTCAAATCAATAATAGTTGCTTGAATAAGCTCAAACCGCTGGAGCGTAAGATCAAGTAACTGACTACTGATTTCATAATTTTTTGTCTCGAGTGCCAATTGTTCCAGTGCATTCCTGTAGGACTGATAAGTCTTGACGGCCTGAGAACTATAATCTCTTTCAAGAGACTGGTACTGAATACGAGCATTTGAAACATCGATTTCTGCTACATGCTGCTGCCTTTTAAATGCTGAACCGTTGTATATGGGAATATTAAGGGAAATATTAGCGTTTGGTCCGTTACTTTGATTGAGAAGGTTAAATCCAGCCGCGCTTTGATTTCTGCTATAATTATATCCCAGATTAAAACGCACTGTAGGATAACGCAATGCTTTGATCTCAAGGGCAACCAATTCTTGAATACGTACTTGCTGGTTAGCTGAACGCAGGTCTGGGTTGGACCTTAATTGGTCCAGAATATCAGGGAGTTCCACTTGTTTGTCTACAACAATGGTATCCTCCACTGCGATACTTTGCTGAGGGTCCATGTTCAACAATCTCAAAAGTTCAGTTTTTGCCACCCCAACTACCAAATCCTGACTTTTCCGGTTTTGAATTAATGCGTTCAGGTCAATCTGAGCCTGAAACATATCGGTATTATTAGCCAACCCGGCAGAACGCCTTGCCTCAAGAATTTCCAGTCTTTTTTCAGAGGCAATAATAGACTGATCTATCGTTTTAACATAGCTTTGCTGTCGTACTATATCGTAATAGGTGTTATTAATCTGCGCAATAAGATTCTGAATCTCAGAATTCAAAGATTCTTTACTTTGCAGGTGCAATTGTTCCAGCCGGTTTTTCGTGGCCACGACCCGCTTACCATTATACAGAAGTATGCCGGCTCCCAGACTAATTGCTGTATTATTCCCAGCAGCGCCCTTTCTTTCGATGACGGTACCGTTCGATAATCTTTGGTTAATATTATTAATCTGTTCAGTATTGGAAGCTGCAATCGCTACTGTAGGTAGTCCACCGGCTACTCCATAATGGTTGAGTATGTCGGCTGCTTCCACTTCATTTTTTGCAATCTGAATTTCTAGATTATTCTTCAGACCCATTGAAACAGCGTCTCCAAGGCTGATTTTCTGAGTAACATTTCCCTGGGAATATCCACTGATAACAGTCAAGCCTGACAATAAAAAGACGCCAAAATAATTTTTACACATGTATTTTAAATGAACCCGGTTTATAATCATTGTTTACTGTATGAACTTTCTCAAACTCCCACTCCTTCCAATGAAGTGGCCTTTTCAGCTGATTCTTCTTCGGCATCAGGGTCCTTCTTGTGTGTGCTCGAAATGTAGCTGTATATAGCAGGAATTACCAATAATGTAAGGATTAACGAAAAAAACAGCCCACCTACAATCACCACACCCAGTGGCTTGCGACTGGTAGAGGCAGCACCCAGACTCATCGCAATCGGTAATGCGCCAAATGCAGTAGCGAAAGTCGTCATTAATATAGGTCGAAGCCGATGAGAAGCAGCCTCGACTACCGCCTCTATTTTACCCAGGCCCTGCTCTCGCTTCTGATTAGCAAATTCCACAATTAATATCCCGTTTTTAGTTACCAGACCGATCAACATGATCATTCCAATCTGAGAAAAAATATTAATTGTATGACCAAACAGGTATAAGCTCAATAAAGCTCCGGCCAAAGCCAACGGTACTGTGAACATAATGATAAACGGATCTTTAAAGCTCTCAAACTGTGCAGCCAGTACCAGATACACCAGCAACAGTGCCAGCCCGAAAGCGAAGGAAGTGTTTGAGGAGCTCTCCTGGAAATCTCGGGACGGGCCGGTCAAATCTGTTTGAAATGATTCATCCAGCAACCTGTCCGCAATCTCTCGCATCACATTTACACCGTCTCCGATTGTCTTTCCATCGACAAGAGATGCCGAAATGGTGGCACTTTTAAAGCGGTTATGGTGATAAATAGACGGAGGTCCGCTTTCTTCTTCCAGCTTCACCACAGCAGCCAAGGAAATGTTCTCACCACGGTTGTTGCGAACATAGAGCTTTTCTATGTCAGCAGGCCTTGCCCTTACATTACCTTCCACTTGTCCTATTACCTGATATTGCATTCCATTCATGATGAAATAAGCAAGTCTTCTTCCACTAAAGGCGGCCTGAACAGCACTGGCGACATCGCTGGTGGCCAAGCCCAGGTCACGGGCTTTCATCCGGTCGATCGTCAGGAGAAGTTCAGGTTTATTAAACTTAAGATTCACATCCACATTTTGGAAAGTAGGGTTATCCCTTGCTTCATCCAGAAACTGAGGCAACACTTCTACGAGTTTATTAAAATCAAGATTTTGCAGAACAAACTGTACTGGAAGCGCTCCCCTGGAGCCAATACCTACCGCAATGGTTTGTTCCTGGACTGCGAAAATCCGGGCATTATTAAATTCAGGCAGTTTTTTATTAATGACTGATGCAATTTCATTTTGAGACCTCTCGCGATTTTCCGCAGGAATCAGTCCGATACGGCCCATTCCGGAGTTTACACCGGTTCCGCTTCGGCCAGGTGTAGAAGAAAATACAAACTCACGCTCGGGAATTGAATCATTCAAGTAATTAATCACCTCATCGGAAATAGCCTGCATCTGATCAAAACTGGTTCCTTCCGGGGCGGTCATCGTCAACCGCACACTATTCCGGTCTTCCATGGGTGCTAGTTCACTCTGTAAATTCGAATAGGTAAACCAGATAATTACTCCACAGATGATGACGATGATCCAGGAGATCCACCTTACTCCCATAAAAGCCGTGAGGAAATTCTTATAACCACTTTCCATTCCAGTAAAAAATGGCTCAGTTTTGTCATATAACCAGCCATGACCTTTCTTTTTGCTATGAAGTGCCACGTTTAAAACCGGTGTAATCGTCAGAGATACAAACGCAGATATGATTACCGCCATGGCCACGACGATTCCAAATTCTCTGAATAAACTTCCTACAAAACCTTCAAGAAAAATGACAGGCAAAAATACCACTGCCAAAGTCAGTGAAGTAGAAATAACCGCAAAAAAGATCTCTTTACTTCCCTCTCTTGCAGCTTTACGAATGGGCATGCCCTGTTCCAGCTTTCTGAAAATATTCTCTGTCACTACAATCCCGTCATCGACCACCAGACCTGTGGCAAGTACAATTCCCAGGAGGGTCAGGATATTGATCGAGAAACCAGCAATATACATAATGAAGAACGTCGCCACCAATGATATTGGAATATCAATAAGCGGCCGAACAGCAATTCTGAGGTTCCGGAAGAAAAACATAATCACTATTACTACCAAACCAAAAGCTATGAATATAGTCTCCTCCACCTCTTCCAGGGACTTCCTCACCAGTGTAGAGTTATCAATCAATACACTGAAAGTAATATCCGATTTATTAGCTTCTTTCACTTCCTCTAAGCGACTCGAAAACTCCTCTGCGATTTCAACGTAGTTGACACCTGGTTGGGGTACAACGGCCAGCCCCACGGCATGTAAGCCATTATATTTCCAGCTTTGTTCTTCGCTTTCCGGACCAAGCTCCACTCTTGCTACATTGCTTAACCGTACAATCCCACTCTTATCTTCCCGAATAATCAGATCTGCAAAATCCTGTTCCGAGGTAAGCCGGCCCATCGTCCGTATTGTCAGTTCGGTGTTACTTCCGTAAATTTTACCAGCAGGCAGTTCCACATTTTCGGTAGACAATGCATTACTGACGTCATTAAATGAAATATTATAGGCGTTCATTTTCTCAGGTAAAAGCCAGATACGCATCGCATAGCGTTTCTGCCCGAAAATATTGATAGCACTTACTCCATTGATTGTTTGCAGGCGTTGCTGAAGAACGTTTTCAGCATAATCGCTCAATTCCAGCAAACCTTTGGTAGGACTCTGAATGGCCAGCAACAAGATAAAGTCACCATTGGCATCCGCTTTGGATACCACGGGAGGAGCATCAAGATCCTGAGGCAGGTTTCTTAATGCCTGACTTACTTTGTCCCTTACATCGTTAGCAGCAGCTTCCAGGTCAATATCCAGATTGAATTCAATGGTTATATTACTTGAACCGATCTGACTGGTAGAAGAAATAGTCCGGATGCCCGGGATACCATTGATTGATTTTTCCAATGGTTCGGTAATCTGTGTTTCAATAACATCAGCATTGGCCCCCACATAAGTAGTTCTTACGTTGACGATGGGTGGGTCAATTGCCGGATAATCACGTAGCGATAAAAAACTATAACCTATCAGTCCAAAAAGGATGACAACTAAGTTCATGACCACCGCAAGTACCGGCCTTTTAAGTGATAATTCTGAAATATTCATAAGGATCTGAATTCAGTATGATTGACTTATTGAACATCCATGTTAGCCAGACTAACTACACTCCTTACCTCCACCGAAGCATCTGGCCGGGTAAATAACATGCCGGAAACCACCACAGTATCGCCGACACTGAGACCCTTGGTGACTTCAACAAGCTGTGCATCTCTTACACCTGTTTCGATTTCAGTAAAGGCAGCTTTTCCGTTTTTAACGACTACTACGCTTTTCGTTTTAGATTCGGGAATAATTGAATTTGATGGAATCAGAATCTGTTTCTTATTCTGACTCTGATTGATAAATACCCTTGCAAAAGCACCTGGGTTATTTTTCGAGGAAGACAGAATAGCCCTGACTGTCAAACTTCTCGTGTCTACCGTAACTGCAGGCTCTGTGGCAATAATTCGGGCTTTTAAACGCTCCTGCTTATTTTGATCGATTATCACGTCTACGGACTCTCCTATTTTCACCACATCAGAATATTCCTCAGGGACCGTAAAGTCAACCCGCTGGTTATCCATCTGGTGAATTGTAGCAATTACTGTTCCGGGCGTGATATAGGCACCAAGACTCACTCTTCGCAACCCTACTTTCCCGCTGAAAGGAGCTTTGATCACTGTTTTATCAATCAGTGCCTGATAATATTCTATATCAGCTTTAAGGGTATTGACCTGATTAAGCGCAGCATCGTAATCAGCCTGATTCACACCCTGAATATTTATGAGTTTTTTGAGACGCTCTTCGGTAAGTTCTGCCAGACGCAGTTGTGACTCAGCTTTCTGCAGTTGGGCGGTCAGGTCGGCATCATTTATTCTTGCAATTACTGTTCCTTCGCTAACAAATCGCCCTTCCGGGACATTAAGAAAGGTTATTCTACCGCTTACCTCGGGTTGCAATTCTACAAAATCACTGGAAACAACGGAGCCATTCACCTCAAAATCACGGTTGAGAACCATTAAATCGGCTACTATTACATCAACAACCGGCTTGGTTGGAGATCTCTGCATGGAGGTATCCGATTTTTTTTCACAGCTGGCAAAAATACATAAAACAGAAAACAGGTAACAACCCTTCTTAAATTTGTTGTAAGGGTAAAACGTTAAGGATTTTAAAGAAACTCCGGTCAACTTTGTCATAAATTTTCGGGGATATTTTCCCAGGAATAGAATATGTTAGGTTCATTTTATTTCTAAGTTACCGAGTATAATATATTGTATTATGAATTATTTGTGTTCAATATCCGCAGGAGAGTATCACATTTAAGTTCTGTTTCTTTCCATTCTTTGGAGGAGTCCGACCCTTCGGTAATACCTGCACCTGCAAAGAAGGTAGCAATTTGATTTGCAAATCGCACTGAACGCAAATTTACATAAAAATTACTTGAATTTTCCACATTTACAGGACCTATAAAACCACTGTAAAAACTTCTGTCATAACCTTCTTCCTTCAAAAGAAACTCCATTGCCGGCACTTTCGGTGCACCGCAGATAGCAGAAGTCGGATGCAGTAATGCCAACATAACACTGCCCAAATCCGGAAAACATGCTTCTTTCATATCCACCTCAAAATCACTTTTCAAATGATACAAATTACCGGCTAGCACTGTTTTCGGACCTTTTTCCAGGTATTCGCGTAACCTTATTTTCTTAAAACAAGCAACAATGTATCTGCTTACAAATGCCTGTTCCTCAATCTCTTTATGCCCCCACATTACATTATCGCAAGTAATAAGGTCACCATGTTCATCCAGCGCACTTTGGGTTCCGGCAAGGGCAATCGTTCTGAATATACTTTTGTCTGTTACTTCCACAAGCAATTCTGGTGTGGCAGCCAGCCACATTTCACCTCTTTCAGGCAAATTGATTAATGAAACAAAAGCATTTTTATAGGCTTCTTCCAATTGCAAGAATGCTTTGGACGCATTAAAAGTATCAGAAAGTCTAAATTCTTTTGTTCGTGAAAGTACCACTTTTTCAAATTTCCCTTCTTGAATAGCCTCTACGCCTTTCTTTACAATGTGTTTATAATGGTCTTCGATTTCATCTTTTCCATCTGATAAGGGGAAAAGCGTATTATTATACTTTCTTTCAATAGAATTTTCAGAAATTTCTATTGCATGTTTTAAAAACCTATTTGTTTCCTCGGTGTTTGCAGTAGGTGTCTGTTCATAGGAGAGAACTGCGCCCGCAGTGGAAAGCGTGAAAATAAGATCACCCCTGATTACACCAGCCTGTTCCAGTTGATCATTAGTAAATGAGCTTACCAGAAACCCTGTAGGCATTTCTTCCAATTTGGTAAATCCCGATTCCAGGAATTTGTCAAAAGATACCAGAAACTTTACCACTTGCTGGTCCGGCAATCTCCAAAGTGCGGAAGGCAACAAAAACTCTCTTGAAGTCTCGATCAGGCTCCAGGCCCGTAGCTCCTTAACTGGAAGAGATGCAGTTTCCTTAATGGACGAAATCATTACTTATTGATAATTTTTATTAATGGAATGATTGTCAGAATATTTCTAAACAATATTTCCGTTGCTAATAGATACAAATATATTGAATGAAACATTATTTTGAGGTAAAATTGTTTCACGAATCCAGTTAACCCGCCTTAATTATTGCCACGGTCAGCCTGCTGATACATACAAGTTTATTCTCATCATTCGTAATCTTTATTTCCCAAATATGAGTTGACCGGCCTACATGTATAGGCTCACACCGTCCATATACCCAACCTTTCCTAACCGATCTGACATGATTGGCGTTAATTTCAAGCCCAACAGCATGATAATTGTCAGGATCCCTGATACAGAGAAAAGACGCCACACTTCCTAAAGTTTCGGCCAGCACCACCGATGCGCCACCATGCAAAAGACCCATGGGCTGGTGGGTGCGTTGATCTACCGGCATTTTGGCAACCAGATATTCTTTTCCTACCTCGGTAAATTCAATCCCCAAATGTTCAGCAATCGTCTGTTTTGAAAGCTTATCCAGCTCGTCCAATGAAATTTCTTTTATGAACATATCTAAAAATTGTCTAAATTTGCATGTCGCAATTTAATACTAAAAGGCATTTTTGCCAATTTTTTTATTAAAATAATACAATGTACAAAAAAAGTAAAACTATCTACCTCATCAGACATGGTGAAACCGACTACAACCGTCAGGGAGTTATTCAAGGCAGCGGAATTAACGCATCATTGAATGAGTGGGGAATTGCACAGGCAACCGCTTTTTTTGATGCCTACCAACATGTGCCATTCGATAAAATTTATACATCACAGCTCATACGCACCCAACAGTCCGTCCAGAAGTTTATTGATACAGGAATTCCTTTCGAAAAACACGCAGGACTTAATGAAATCAATTGGGGGATCTATGAAGGCCAAAAACCTGAAGAAATAGATGCAAAAGCCTATGGTCGGTTATTGCAGAATTGGAAAGAAGGTAATATTACTTATACCATGCTTGGTGGTGAAAGTGCTGCAGATGTCAGCTTACGCCAACAGGATTTTTTAAAAATGATGTTCGACAGAACAGAAGAAGAAACAGTGCTCATTGCCACACACGGACGGGCGATGCGTATTATGTTAGCGTCATTTTTTGACAGGAATCTATCTGGAATGGACCGATTTGAACATAGTAATCTTTGTTTGTATAAACTTGAGTACTTATATAGCGAAAAAACCCTTACTATAAACTTGTCAAATGATATAACCCATTTACTTACGCTAGAGATACCAGACAAGGTTTAAATGCCGCTTATCTGTTGATCCTTCCATTGGTACCTATTGATTTAGCAATTAAGCGTAGAATTAGGACCTTTATGTCTTATACAAAAAAACTTTTGTACTAAATTAATTTACGCTTCCGCATGTCCAAAAACAGTATCTACTGGACCTTGCAATTCCTTGGCTGGACACTACTCATCATGTATGAGTACATTCCTTATGCTATAGAATATTCATTCGATCCCTCCACTTTTACCCTGAGCATCGTCAATATTCTACTCTGTATTACACTTACTCATCTTTATCGCCTGACTATCCGCCGATGGCAGTGGAGTGCACTGCCCTTACCGCGGCTCATTCTAAGGGTAGCGTTGTCTATCTTTACTTTAGGTCTGATAATGACCCTTATCAATCTGCCCATCGACAGGCATTTATTGGTAGAGAATATAAGAACTCAACCCTTTATATTCTGGATGTATTTTGGAAACTGGTGTAAAAATCTTGCCGCCTGGATACTTTCATTTACTGTTTACAATTATGTGCAGATGAACAGAATGGCCGAGCTGGAAAAAATTATGCTGAAAACTTCTATGCGTGAAGCCGAAGCGAAGGTACTGCGGTCACAACTAAATCCTCATTTCACCTTCAATGCGCTCAACAGTATCAGGGCGCTCGTGATTGAAAATCCCGAAAAAGCGCAACAAAGCATTACACAATTATCAAATATTTTACGAAATTCGCTATTGGCAGATCGTCGAAAAACAGTTGAACTTCGGGAAGAGCTGAAAACCGTTACCGATTACCTGGAACTGGAGAAAGTAAGATACGAAGAGCGGCTCAAGTATGAAATTGAAACTGACCCACTTACTATGTACTGGCAGGTGCCTCCTATGATGTTACAAACATTGGTTGAAAATGGCATCAAACATGGCGTGTGCAAAGCAAGGAATGGCGGATCAATAAGAATAGTAACAAGTATTGATCAGGGTGATTTACTGGTTGAAATATTTAACACTGGCATCCTGGGCAACAAAGATTCTGGCGGTGTTGGCCTGGACAATACATCAGAACGATTATCCATCTTATATGGCAAACAAGCCTCATTTGAAATAAACCAATACTCCGAAGATACTGTCCGTGCCACTGTAAGAGTGCCCATGGTCACTGAGGGTCCCCATCAACTAAATAAAAAATAACATCGCGTATGAGAACTATAATCGTAGACGATGAGCGTTTGGCTCGAAATGAACTGAAAAGACTACTTGAAAATTTTCCAAAAATTGAAATATTGGCCGAAGCCTCCAATGCAGACGAGGCCCTTGAACTAATTGATGAACACCAACCAGATTTGATTTTTCTGGATATTCAAATGCCGGGTAAAAATGGATTTGAACTACTTGCCGAAATTCAGGGAAAGGCACCGGAAGTGATATTTACAACAGCCTATGATGAATATGCCATCAAAGCATTTGATTATAATGCATTCGATTACCTGTTAAAACCGATTGATCAGGATAGACTGGGTGAAGCCGTTAAGCGGCTGGAAGAAGAATTATCTAACAATCACCAACAAAAAAATCAGACACAGGAGGCCGGTCGTACGGACAAAATTCTAAGACAGGAAGATCAGGTATTTGTGAAGGATGGCGAAAAGTGCTGGTTTGTGAAACTGGAGAAAGTACGACTTTTTGAATCCATGGGCAATTATGTCCGGTTGCATTTTGATGATCAAAAACCATTGGTACTGAAATCACTTAACAGTCTGGAAGACAGACTCGATCAGGAGACTTATTTTAGAGCCAACCGAAAGCATATTATTAACCTTCAATGGATAGAAAAAATAGAACCCTGGTTTAGCGGAGGATTGCTTGTGACTTTGAAAGGTGGTGATAAAATAGAAATCTCAAGACGCCAGGCCATCCGCTTTAAAGAATTAATGAGTTTGTAAACAATTTATCGGTCATGCTGTTATAAATTGTAAAAATATGTAGCCTCTTATTTATGTTTAAAAAATATTTTTTACCCTTTTCTGTATTATTGCTATCTGTAACCATTGCAGGCTGTAACCAAACTTCAGAAAATACCAATGACCCAGCTGAATTTATTCATTCTCACACTTATCATAAGTTAAAATTTGATTATCAGGATGGCACATGCGGAGCTGACTCAGTACCGGGATTACGCTTGTTTACCCGATTCCTGATTCCCTCTGACAGTACTACCGGAGGCAAGAAAATTGCCAGATTTGTAGAGGATTTCATGGTTAGAAATATTCATTCTTATACCGACAGTACATTTATCGGGACGAGTCCAATAGGAAATAACCGTTTAAAAAGTGCCTATGAAGATTTGAGAACTGCATATTATGATTTCCGTGAATCTTTTCCCGATGCCTTGGGTTGCTGGGAAATAGAAATGAATGGTGATACGATATTTACCAGTCCACAGGTTATTTCCTATGGATTGGCACAATTTTCCTACCTGGGAGGAGCACACCCCAATACTTTTACTACTTTTTATCTTTTCGACTCAAAAACCGGAGAAGAACTGAACCCGCTTTTATTTTTTGACGACACCACGCAGTTACTTGATAAGGTAGAAAGTACATTCCGAAGGGTTGAAAATATTTCTCCGTCCGCGAACCTTGAAAATTCGGGATATTTCTTAGAAAATGGAAAGTTCTTTTTGCCGGCCAATTTCATATTTTCAGAGGATGGCGTTTTGATCCATTATAATCCTTATGAGATAGCACCGTATGTAAAGGGGCCTATCAGTTTTACGATACCCTATCACGAACTGAAAGGAAACCTGAAAGAGGAATTGCTTTTCGGACAATAAAGACCTGTTCAGTCATTATCATAACAGACCGTCATCTGCGAAGCTGACATAGCCATTATCCGTAAATATCAGATGATCCAGTACAGGAATATCCAGCACTTTTCCGGCTTCCTTTAGCTGACCAGTAATGTGGATGTCTTCCTTACTGGGCTTTAATGTACCTGAAGGATGGTTATGGACAAGGATTATGGAACTTGCCAGGTATTCCAAGGCACTTTTAAAAACAATCTTTGGGTCGACGACGGTTCCGGAAATACCCCCTTTACTGATCTGAACCTTCCGGATGACGACGTTTGCACGGTTGAGTAAAAGTACCCAAAACTCCTCGACAACCTTATCCATCAAGACCGGCATCATTTCCTGATACACATCTCCAGAACTTGTAATACTTCTGTTTTTTACAAGATCGCTATCCTTTCGCCTCCTCCCTAATTCGAGGGCTGCTATGATAGTTATGGCTTTTGCTTTGCCAATTCCCTTGATTTTCGTCAGGTCCTTTATAGAGAGCCTGGCCAGATTACCAATGTTGTTCTCTGCATAACTCATGATCAGCTTTCCAACATCTACTGCTGAAAGGTCTGGAGTACCTGAATTGATTAAAATAGCAATTAGCTCAGCATCTGTAAGAGATTCCTTTCCACGTAATTCCAGTTTTTCACGTGGACGATCTTCTTCTGCCCAGCTGAGAATTTTTCTTACTGGCAGATAGGAGGATTCATCTGTCATAGTGTATGTGTGTTGAATAGATTGTTATCTACTGGCAATCATTTATTCTTCCATTCCAATTGCATATTATTGAACATAAATGCTAAAATATCAGCTCTTGTTTCAAGTGCTTTCTTGGTATTACTCGCACCATGCCCTGAATTGGTATCAATTCTGATCAGTAACGGATTATCAGAGCCTTTCCCGGCTTTTGCTTGTAATTCTGCGATATATTTAAAGGAATGAGCAGGAACCACCCTGTCGTCATGATCAGCAGTAGTTACCAGCGTAGCAGGATATTTCCCTCCGGATTTTATATTATGCAGGGGAGAATAACCATATAATACATTAAACTCTTCTGGATTATCACTGCTTCCATAATCAGCAATCCAATTCCAGCCAATAGTAAATTTCTGGAAGCGTAACATATCCATCACACCGACAGCCGGTAAAGCGACTTTGAAAAGATCTGGCCTCTGGTTAATCACAGCACCAACCAGCAAACCCCCATTGGAACCTCCCTCTGCGGCAAGTTTAGCAGAAGAAGTATACTTCTTTTCGATCAGGTATTCAGCGGCAGCAATGAAATCATCAAATACATTTTGTTTCTTGAGCTTCATTCCCTGCTCGTGCCATAACTCACCGTACTCCCCTCCTCCCCTCAGATTGACCTGCGCATAAATGCCACCCTGATTAAGAAAAGGTATTCTGACAGGAGAAAAACCTGGATCCAGACTCACATTAAAACCTCCGTACCCATACAAGATGGTAGGGTTTTCACTGTTACGTTTCAGACCCTTTTTATAGGTAAGAAACATAGGAACCCTGGTTCCGTCTTTACTTGAGAAAAACACCTGTTCAGTCTCATAATTTTCCGGATCAAAATTCACCTCTGGCTTCCTGAATATTGTACTTTTATTAGACCGGATGTCATATTCAAAAATAGTAGATGGATAGTTAAATGACGTAAATGTATAGAATACGTTTGTATCTTCTCTTTCACCGTCAAATCCGGAAGCAGATCCAATTCCGGGCAATATGACTTCAAGTTCATTTTTCCCCTGAAGGTCATAGGTATAAACCCGGGAGCTTACGTCCTTTGAATATTGTGTAAAGATTTTCCCCCCTGAAATACTGGAACTTTGCAGCGAATAATCCTTCTCCGGAATAACTACAGACCATCTTTTTGAGGAAACATCATAGGACACTAATTTACTGTTAGGTGCATCCTGGTTGGTTTGAATAAAAATCTCTCCTCCATTATTACCCACTGCATAATAACTATAATCAGTAATTTCGCTTACGACAGGCCTGAATCCGGCCTCGCCTCTCTTAAGCACCCACAGACTATTTCCATCTTTTCCTAATCCCCGATCACTAATAGTCAGGAGGGCCCACTCTTCGTCTTTTGTTGTAGTTAACGTGTGAAAACGCTGAGCATTTGATTTATCTTCATAGACCAGCTTATCCTCATGCTGCGACGTACCGACCTGATGATAGAAAACCTGATGATTCTCATTGACTGAAGCCAACACACTACCATCGGGCTTTGGATACCTGCTGTAGTAAAAACCGTTACCTTGCCAGCCAATATTTGAAACTTTTACCCAGTCAACCTGGTCTTCCAGAAACTGCAGGGTTTTCATGTCCATCACTTTATATTGTTGCCAGTCTGAGCCTCCTTGTGACACACTGAAAACAGCTAAATCTCCATTGCCGGATAACTGAAAATTTGACAATTTTGCGGTGCCGTCTTTAGACAGAAGGTTGGGATCCAGCACTAACTCTGGTTGACCATCTTTTCCAATCTGCCTGAACAAGACCGCCTGATTTTGCAATCCGTCATTTTTAAAAAAGTAATAATATTTTCCTTTTCTTACGGGAGATGAATATTTAGGATAATTATAGGCTTTTTCGAGATCCTCAAAAATCTGTTTTCTGAATGGTATTTGGCTCAGGTACTCCATGGTCACCGCATTCTGTGCTTTGACCCATTGACCGGTTTCTTCAGAGTTATCATCTTCAAGCCATCGAAAAGGATCCTTTACTGTTACACCATGATAATTATCCGATTGATCTACAGGCCTGGTGAATGGGTACACAATACCTTGTCCTGAATTTTCGATTGATGAAAATAACATACTGAATAATAAAGTTACTACAAATGCCCCTCTTTTCAAGATGATGTAATTATATGGAAGATATACCCAATAACAACTCTTTTAATACCGCTTGCGCTGACCACTCCCGGTTGGCAGCCTGTTCAACCACCAATGATCTGGGGCCGTCCAGGACTTCGTCGGTCACTTTCATATTTCGCCGGACTGGCAAACAATGCATAAACTTGCCATTATCTGTCAATCCCATCTTATCTTCAGTAATTCTCCAATCGGGATGTTCACCTATGATCTGTCCATAATTATCAAAAGAAGACCAGTTTTTGCCATATACGAAGTCGGCACCTTCAAGTGCTTTTTTCTGATCATAAATTACCTGTGCATTTCCGACAAACTCTGGTGACAGGTTATATCCTTCCGGATGTGTAATTACAAACTCTACATCCCGTTTGTTCATCCATTCAGCAAATGAATTACCCACCGCCTGGGGTAATGGCTTAATGTGAGGCAACCATGTCAATACCACTTTAGGTCTGCTCCTAAGCTTAAACTCTTCTATAGTAATGCAGTCGGCAAGTGACTGCAAAGGATGACGCGTAGCCGATTCGAGATTGAGAATTGGTACCTCGGCATACTTTTTAAATTGCTGAAAAACGGTCTCGTTATAATCGGAAGTACGGTCAGCCAATTTAGCAAAAGACCGGATACCGATTATATCACAATATCTGCCAATTACTGCAGCTGCTTCCTTTACATGCTCGGCTTTGGTTCCGTTCATCACCACTCCATCTTCCATTTCCAGCTCCCAGCTGTCTTGTCCGACGTTGAGTGTGATGGCATTCATTCCCAGATTCTGAGCCGCCTTTTGCGTACTAAGCCTTGTTCTGAAACTAGAATTAAAAAACAGCAATCCCAGTGTCTTGTTCTGTCCCAAATGCTTATCTGCAAACGGATTATTTTTTGCAGCAATACCACTATTGATCAGGTGATCAATATTTTCTACGTCACGAACTGATAAAAAATGATTCATTCTTTTTGATGTCGGTTAAAGACTCTGTCAAATATCAATAAGTAATTCCTGGAGTGTGTATTATCCAATGTAATCGTTATTGAACGCTACACACTTCCACTTGAGTATCAGATTACCCCAGCCCCGGTCAGTTCCATCTGTAAGCACTCCAGAAAGCGATCTGCCTCTTTAACACCTATCGCCAGGGAAGGCAATAACCTGATAGTACTGCTACCTGCAACACCAGTAAACAAATGGTGCTCAAACAGCAATCGATTGCGTAGCTCTTTTACCGGAAAATCAAATTCAATACCGATCATCAGTCCTTTTCCACGCAGATCTTTATAACCGCCTATCTCTTTAATCCCCTTGAGCAGGTAATCGCCCATTTCTGCGGAATTGGCAATCAGGTTTTCTTGTCTGATCACATCTAAAACTGCCACACCTGCCACACATGCCAGATGGTTACCACCAAATGTTGTTCCCAGTAAACCGTAGCTGGCCTGAAATTTAGGAGAAATTAAAATCCCTCCAATAGGAAAACCATTGCCCATCCCTTTGGCCATGGTAATCAGGTCAGGCTCTATACCACTGAACTGGTGGGAGAAAAATTTTCCTGAACGACCGTACCCGCATTGAACACTGTCCAAAATAAGCACAGCTCCGGTCTCATCACATTTACGTCGCAATGCCTTCAGGAATTCATCAGAGCAGACCTGAATACCGCCTACTCCCTGAATACCTTCCACTATCACCGCAGCTACTTCTTCATTGATTCCATCCTCAAGCGCTTCAACATCATTAAAGGGCAGAAACGAGACATGTTCTGAATAATTAACCGGGGCTACAATAGATGGATTATCCGTCACTGCAACCGCACCTGCCGTACGACCATGAAATGCATTTTTAAAAGCAACGACTTTCTTTCTACCATTATGAAATGAAGCCAGCTTCAATGCATTTTCATTTGCTTCTGCTCCAGAATTAACCAAAAACAACCGAAAATCCGGGTAGCCTGATATTTCGCCCAGTTTTTCTGCTAATTCCTCCTGCAATGGAATCTTTACCGAATTTGAATAGAAACTAATCCGGTTTAATTGTTGGGTTAGTTTTTCAACATAATAAGGATGGCAATGCCCAATCGAAATAACAGCATGACCGCCATAAAGATCCAGGTACTCCTCGCCGTTTTTATCCCATAAATAACTACCACTAGCTTTTACAGGCTCTATATCATATAGCGGATAAACATCAAATAGATGTGACATAACTCTTAAGTTTTAGAATGAAGGTGCTTTTAAACGTAATCCGGTATCTTCTGCCAGTCCAAATAACAGATTCATATTCTGGACTGCCTGCCCGGATGCACCTTTTGTTAGGTTATCAATGATGGAAGTAATCAAAAGCTGTCCGTTTTGTACCTCCAGATGCACCAGACATTTATTGGTGTTAACAACCTGTTTCAAATCAATCGGCTGCGCACTTACATGTGTAAATGGATGGGCTTCATAATATGACCTATACAAGTCTGCCGCTTCAGATAATGTACCCTCATAAGCTGTATAAACATTGGCCATAATACCACGTGCGAAATCGCCGCGATATGGGATAAAATGAATATTTTCAGCAAAGCCCGCCTGTAGTTTACCAGCAGTCATTTTAATTTCTTTCAAATGCTGATGTGTAAAAGCTTTGTAAATGGAAAGGTTGTTGTTTCTCCAACTGAAATGTGTGGTAGCACTTAACGCTTGTCCAGCACCTGTACTGCCAGTGACGGCACTTACATGGACATCGTTTTTGATAAGCCCTGCCTTCGCAAGCGGAAGCAATGCCAACTCAATAGAGGTTGCAAAACATCCGGGATTGGCAATTTTTGAAGCTGCAGAAATGCTATTGCGCTGAAGCTCTGGTAAACCGTAAACAAATCCTTCAGATTCGTCTCGAAAATCGGTACTGAGATCAATGATTTTAACCGAGGCAGGAACAATATGTTCGTTCAGAAACTTTAACGACTGCCCGTGTCCTGAACATAAAAAAATCACATCAAGACCGCCCTGATCCAGCAATGGCTGGATTTCTCCTCCTGCAAATATCAGCTCAGTATCACCCAGTAAGTCTGTATGTGTAGCGTATACCGGTTTTCCAGCCTGACTGTTACTATGCGCAAAAAGTATATCAGCAGCAGAATGGTTGATCAGTATTCTCAGTAGTTCACCACCTGTATACCCTGCCGCTCCGATAATTCCTACATTTATTTTTGAACTCATAATCGTCATCAGGAATTTAGTGAAGCAGCTTCTTCTACTTTTTGATAGATCATAGACTGGTTGGAAGCAATTTTTGAAAATCCACGAACATCATCTCCGGTCCAGGCATTATTCATTTCTCCATAGCTACCGAATACTGGAGACATCAGGTCATAGGCAGATTCGATTCCAGCTACATGGAAACGATAAGGAGCCAGATGAAGTATTACTTTTCCGGTAACATGGGATTGAGTATCCGCAAGGAAAGTTTCTATATTTCGCATGACAGGCTCTACAAACTGTCCCTTGTGTAACAGACTTCCGTACCAGTTTGCCAATTGTTCTTTCCAGTATAATTGTTGTTCTGTCAGAACGTGCTTTTCTAAAGTATGGTGGGCTTTGATCAGAATAACCGGAGCAGCAGCTTCGAATCCGACACGACCTTTAATTCCGATGATGGTATCACCAACATGGATATCCCGACCAATACCGTAAGGCTGGGCAATTTCAGTAATTGCCTGAATCACCTCTACCGGGTTGTTGTATCGTGTTCCATTCAGTCCAACCGGCTCACCCTTTTCGAAATCGATAATGATTGTCTCCTCACCGGTTTTGGTAACTTGCGTTGGCCAGGCAGACTCTGGGAGAAATTGATCTGAGGTCAACGTTTCCCGTCCTCCAACAGATGTTCCCCAAAGACCTTTATTGATACTGTAAGCGGCTTTATGCCATTCACGTTCGACACCTTTTTTTGTGAGGTACTCAATTTCAGCCTCTCTGGAGAGCTTCAGATCACGGATTGGGGTGATAATTTCTGCATCCGGCGTTATAATCCGGAAAGCCATATCAAAACGCACCTGGTCGTTACCAGCACCTGTGCTTCCATGAGCAATAGCACTTGCACCAATCTCACGTGCGTATTCTGCCGCAGCAACTGCCTGGAAAATCCTTTCAGCACTGACCGATAACGGGTAAGTGTTATTTTTTAAGACATTACCGAAAATAAGATACCGTATACAGTTTTTATAGTACTCGTCTGTTTTCGAAATGGTGACATGTTTTACTACTCCAAGATTATAGGCATTATTTTCAATCTCCTTCAGTTCGCTTTCTGAAAATCCACCTGTATCCACCAGAACAGAGTAGACATCAAATCCTCTGTCTTCAGATAAATATTTTACACAAAAAGAAGTGTCAAGTCCTCCACTGAATGCTAATACTACTTTATTTCTGGTTGCCATCTAATTTATATATGGTTGTATGGTTTATTTAAAACATAAATCCCACCCGGATTCCTGAAAGGCCGGATGGGATTTTTTACTATTTAATATGCTATAGCTTATGTGTTGCCACAAAGTCCCATCCTAGGGTACCATCAGTATCCCCGACTGTTTCTTAATCTTGTCACTTTTCCTTAATAAAATCCGTTGCTTTATCCTCATCCAACGCTCATAGAGACTTGATTCCTTCAAGAAATCCCACGGACTGCTCTCGGTTTTATCAACATCTTTTTTATGTTGCACAGGATCGTACATCATCCCCGTACAAAGACAATGTTTACGTCCGGTTCTGGTCAATACGTCGTAATTTACACAACTGGCACAACCTTTCCAAAAAGCATCATCTGCGGGCAGTTCACTAAAAGTAACGGGTTCGTAGCCTAAATCAGAATTGATTTTCATGACGGCTAGATTGGTGGTAATGCCAATAATCTTCGCATCCGGATACTTCTTACGCGATAAATCAAAGGCTTTTGCTTTAATGGATTTGGCTATACCACTGTTGCGATGGTCGGGATGAACGATCAAACCTGAATTCGCCACAAACTTACCATGCTCCCATGTTTCGATATAACAAAAACCTACCCATGCTTCTGTATTTGCCTCAGTAGCAATAATTGCTTTCCCCTCAATCATTTTTTCCATGATATATACGGGAGAACGCTTGGCAATGCCTGTACCTCTTTTTTTTGCACTTTCTTCCATCTCAGCGCAAATGATTTCAGCATAACGCAAATGATCCTCATTGGCCACCTGGACAATATAGGAAACACCTTTATATTCGATGTTTTTCATGGATTTACCCGCGGGCGCCACTGCTTTTCCAATGGCTGATAACCTGCGCAAATAATTTTTTGTTTAAAAAAAAATCAGTTGAAAATTATTGTCGGAACATTTTTGCCACGTAGGCAAAATAAAGTTATACGGCCCTGGCGGACCTGAATCGGAAAGGCGTGAAGTGTACAATTGTATATATGCCGAAATGATTCATTTCTATGGTTTCTAAATACGATGCAAAGTTCTTAAAAAATATAATTACTTTCATATATATTTAATAGTTTTTTTTAAAAAAAAGTTCGCTTCCCTACCTCCTTTTAATGATTATACTATATAATTGTTAAATATTGCCTTTTTCGTTAATATAATTATGTCAATAATCGATTACCAGGAACTTTTATACGCATATACTAACGGCATATTTCCGATGGCTGAGGCTGACGGGAGTATCTACTGGTATGCTCCTGATCCTCGGGCTATCATTCCATTAGACACTTATAAACCAGCAAAGTCACTCCGTCCGGTACTTAATAAAAAATTATTTGAAGTCAGGCTGAATACTGATTTTGAAAAAGTAATCAGAGCATGCTCCCAGCCGCGTTTGGAAAGTCCTGGAACATGGATTTCTGAGGACCTGATTCAATCTTATACCAACTTACACAAGGCAGGGTTTGCGCATAGTGTCGAATGTTACCAGCAGGAACAGCTGGTGGGTGGACTCTATGGAGTGTGTATCGGTGGTGCGTTTTTCGGAGAATCCATGTTCAGCCATGTTTCAAACAGCTCGAAAGTTGCGTTTCATTACTTAATTAGTCTGCTGCGCGAACAAAATTTTTTATTACTTGATACACAATTCATTAATGACAATGTCAAACGATATGGGGCGATTGAAATTCCCAAAACCGAATATCTCAGAATCTTACAAAAAGCGATAAGAGTAAAAACCGCGTGGTCATCCTCGCCATTTTCGCATATTTATATGGATTGAAATCACCTGACTAACGAGGTAAACTGTATTTTTGCAGAAATCAATTAGTTTTTAAACCCTGTGTACACAGGTTATCCGTTTCTGGTCGTGTCTAAACCAATTATCATAATAAAATTCGGAACAGCATCCATTACCCGGCGCTCGGGGGAGCCAGATATCACTATTATCAGCGATATCGCAAAACAGGTGGCTGAAATTCAGAAAAATTATAATATCATTATCGTTTCCTCAGGAGCAGTGGGTGCCGGTAAAGCATTTATTCAAAATTACAAAGGCACCATTTCCCAGAAAAAAGCGGCGGCAGCTGTAGGAAACCCTTTACTGATCGGATTATATTCCAAAGAGTTTGAACCTTATGGTATTTCAATTGCCCAGGGTCTCTGCGAGAGACAGCATTTTGCCAATCGGGCCCAATTCCTCGAATTGAAAAATACTTTTGAACAGCTATGGAAAAACAATATCATTCCCATTGTCAATGAAAATGATGTGGTCAGTGATATTGAACTGAGATTTTCAGACAATGATCAGCTGGCCACCTTACTGGCAGTAGGCTTTGGTGCCAGTTCCCTCATGCTATGTACTTCTGTGGGTGGTTTGCTTAATGAAACAGGACAAATTATTCCCCGGGTAGAAGACATCAATAGTGCTTTCAAGTTTGTAAGAGCCGATAAATCGTCGCTTGGACTTGGGGGTATGACTTCCAAATTAACCTATACCCGGCTTGCTCAGCAAATGGGAATCAGGGTGGTCATCTTCGGCATTTCCGAAGAAAATGGGTTACTGAATGCGATTAATGAAGGAAAAGGAACAGAATTCCCAGCAAAGAGCAGCACTTTATCATCCCGTAACCGATGGTTGGCTAGCGGTGGTCTATCAGCAGGCAGCCTGGTGATAGACAAAGGTGCAACTGCAGCATTAATGAACCGAAAAAGTCTGCTTGCCGTTGGTATAACAAAAGTGGTGGGCGAGTTTGCTTCGGGCGAAATTGTAGAAATATTTTCGGAAGGAAAGGAAACCATTGCCGTGGCACGAACACGCATGGATTCGAAATCTATATCAGCTAATCTAAAAACACAGAATTACGAAGTGGCTCATGCCAATGACATAGTTTTATTATAATGGAATCTATCATACCCCAATTGAATGCCGCCAGGTCTTCCTCTTCAAAATTAAGAGCCCTGAGTGCCGATGAAAAAAGCAGGTTACTGAACCAGATTGCTGATCATGTTTTATTAAATACTGAAAGGATCATTGCTGCCAATGAGATTGACCTTTCAAGGATGGATAATGCAGATCCCAAGAAAGACAGACTATTACTTGATAAAAAAAGAATAGATGGACTGGCTGACAGCCTGAGACAGATTGCTGATCTGGCAGACCCTAGCGGACAGGTTATTCTGGAAAAGGAAATAAAACCCGGCCTCCACCTTCAAAAAGTGGCTGTTCCTTTGGGCGTAGTGGGTGTAATTTATGAATCGAGACCTAATGTTACCTTAGATGTTGCCTCGCTTTGTTTAAGATCGGGCAATGCCTGCATTCTAAAAGGAGGGAAAGAAGCTTATGAATCAAATTTGTTTCTGGTTTCATTAATTCATGAGGTGTTACAGCTAAACAACCTACCTACAGAAATTGTCACCTTACTCCCTACTGATAGAAAATTTGTCCAGGAGCTGTTGGAGGCAACAAAATATGTAGACATTATTATTCCGAGAGGTTCAGAAGCGCTCATCAAATATGTGAGAGAAAACTCCAAAATTCCTACTATAGAAACCGGGGCGGGCGTTTGTCATACCTATGTGGAACATACAGCCGAGCTTGAGATGGCGCGTGATATTGTAATCAATGCCAAAGTTTCCCGGCCGTCGGTCTGTAATTCACTGGATACAATACTGGTAGACAAATCCATTGCTGCCACTTTCCTGCCTATGCTGGTAAAAGGATTAAATGAATATCAGGTGGAAATTTTTGCAGACGAGGATTCATACCAGATTTTCGAAAATGAAGGATACCCCAACCTTCAAAAAGCCTCAGTTGATGATTTTGGAAGAGAGTTTCTAGATTTCAAATGTTCTGTAAAATTGGTTGACAATACAGAGGAAGCTTTGCATCACATAGCCGAATATTCTTCCCGACATTCTGAAGCTATCATTTCATCAAACCCGGAGACAATCGCCCGATTCTTGAATGAAGTAGATGCTGCTGCTGTATATGCCAATGCTTCTACACGGTTTACAGATGGTGGGGAATTTGGACTGGGGGCAGAAATCGGGATTTCTACACAAAAACTGCATGCAAGGGGACCATTTGCACTTGAAAAATTAGTAACTGAAAAATGGGTAGTTCAGGGAAATGGCCATGTTAGATAAATTAACATTGTTAAATTAAAATATAAAATCTTCATTATCAAAGGTTAAATATGGCAGATCAACATAAAGAATTTTTATACAAATATTTAAATAACGCTTCCCCTACAGGCTTTGAGTCGGCAGGACAGCAAATTTGGTTGGATTACCTGAAACCATATATTGATGAGCATATTATTGATGTATATGGAACGGTAGTGGGCGTAATCAATCCAGGAAAAGACTATAAAGTTGTAATCGAAGCACACTCAGACGAGATTTCCTGGTTTGTAAATTATATTTCTGACGATGGCTATATCTATGTTCGTCGTAATGGGGGCTCGGATGCAGCCATCGCACCTTCTATGCGTGTAAACCTGCATACTGCCAAAGGAGTTGTACCCGGGATATTTGGTTGGCCGGCAATTCATGTGCGTGATCTGGCGAAAGATCAGGTTCCCAAAGTACACGAACTATTTATAGACGTGGGCGCAGAAAACAAGGCTGAAGTGCTTGAAATGGGTATACATGTAGGAACTGTTGCTACATTCTCTGATGGTCTTACCGAGATGAATAATAAGTTTTATGTAGGCCGCGCACTTGACAACCGGATCGGAGGCTTTATGATCGCTGAGGTGGCACGGCGAATCAAAGAAAACAAAATAGAACTTCCTTTTACATTATACATTGTAAATGCAGTACAGGAGGAAATCGGCCTGAAAGGAGCAGAAATGATTTCAAGAAGGTTAAAACCCGACCTTGCTATTGTTACTGATGTAACCCATGATACACAGTCTCCGATGTACAATAAAAAAGAACAGGGTGATTTGAAGTGTGGTGGCGGTCCTGTTATCTGTTACGGGCCGGCCGTCCAGAACAATGTCAGAGATATGCTCATCAGCGTGGCCGAGAATAAAGGTATCCCTTATCAAAGACAAGCCGTGAGTCGTTCAACGGGTACAGATACAGATTCATTTGCCTACTCTACAGAAGGAATTGCATCTGCTCTTATTTCACTTCCTTTGAAGTATATGCATACTACTATCGAGACTGTTCACAAAGGCGATGTAGATAATGTCATTAATTTGATCTATGAAGTATTGGTACAATTGAATGGAACTGAAGACTATCGGTACATAAAATAATGATGCAGTTTTGATACTATATGAGGGCGTCTCGGATTAGCACTGAGGCGCTCTCATTGTTTTGTATAAGGTGTCTCGAATATTTATTATGCACCGTTCTCTGTTAAAGGCTCACAGAACTATTCGTTAGGTCGCCCCAAAAAGTGTACTATTAAGCTCTTCTTCTCCTATTTTATACGATTGCAATCAATTTCAACCTTTCGCTAACCGCAATGTATGAACCGACAGAAGCCTTTAACTAGTCCTGAAATGACGCGACATAAAACAGTCAATTATTACAATAGCAGGATTATCTGCTGTAAACTTTCCGGGAAATCAGGTTAAAGTTGGCAATAGGAGCAAATTCCACTTAAATAATTCTCTGTCGAATCATTAAATATTATTGACATACGTGGAATAAACCAACCGCATTCAATTTTGCACAGTGGCGAAGTTTATAAAATAACACTTGAAAGCCAGGGCAAACCAGGAATTTATATGGTGAGATTGAGCAATAAAAAAAGGGCCCAGCACTTAAAATTTTTAGTAAACTGAGATTGGCAGAAAGAAAAAAGCCTCCAGCAAAGCCGGAGGTTTTTATTATCAGTATTCCAAATTACACTTTTACATTTTTGACAGTCTCGATAATTCTGGCAGCCACTTTATACGGATCTGCGGCAGAATTTGGACGACGATCTTCCAACCATCCTTTCCAGCCTCTATCTACCGTAGCGATAGGAATCCGGATAGATGCGCCACGGTCAGAAATACCATAGCTAAATTGGTCAATAGACTGTGTTTCGTGTTTACCAGTGAGACGCAAATGATTGTCGGCACCGTACACTGCGATATGCTCTTTCACCACTGGCGCAAAAGCCTGGCAGATCAGATCATACGTTTCTTTTTTACCTGCGGTACGCAATACACTGTTAGAGAAGTTGGCATGCATTCCTGATCCATTCCAGTCGGTATCGCCCAACGGTTTGCAGTGCCAGTTGATAGTTACACCATATTTTTCACCAATTCTCTCTAATAAATATCTCGCTACCCAAATCTGATCACCTGCATCAGCAGCACCTTTTGCGAAAATCTGAAATTCCCACTGGCCAGCAGCTACTTCTGCATTAATACCCTCTACGTTTAAGCCTGCATCAATACATGCATCCAAATGCTCTTCAACAATATCCCGTCCAAATGCATTTGCAGCCCCTACTGAACAGTAGTATGGTCCTTGTGGAGCCGGGTAGCCATTTCTCGGAAAACCAAGAGGCTTATCTGTTTCAGGATCCCACAGAAAATATTCTTGCTCAAAGCCAAACCAAAAATCATTATCATCATCCTGAATAGCAGCTCTTCCGTTTGTGTCATGCGGAGTACCGTCTGAATTCAAGACCTCACACATTACCAGAAATGCATTTTTGCGCAATGGATCAGGACAGATATAAACTGGTTTTAATATACAGTCAGAAGCACCGCCTTTTGCCTGTCCGGTGGATGAACCATCAAACGACCAATTGGACAAATCTTCTAAATTACCACTAAAGTTTTCTTCAATTTTAGTTTTACTGCGCATTCCCTGAGTAGGGTAAGAACCATCTAACCAGATGTATTCAAGTTTTGACTTTGACATGGGGTAATATTAATAAAAGTGATCAAATAATTTGTTATACAGATATTGACATCACAAATGTAATGCACAAATCTATTTCTGTAAAATTTTATTAACAAAAATATTGCTATTTAGAAATAAAATTATGTAAATATAAAAATTCCAATCTATTTATGTGTTATTTAAAAGTTTTCAGTAGGATTATATTCCTTCTTATTTCACCTGCAAAAGCGACTATTTGGCAGAAATGAGTTTGATTTTGATCATATTATAAAGCATTTTTTGTTATTTCATATATTATTAGTTAATAATACAATTTGAAGTTTTCTATTTTTTGAAGGTGTATATTTGCACTTTCTATATTTCTATATACAACTACATTATTTATATGCACTTGTTTTATCATTCAGATTTGCACCAGAATATACTGAAAGGCGAGGAAGCTTTACATTGCACAAAAGTAATGAGGATGCAGGTAGGCGACGAGTTTAAAATAACAGATGGGAAGGGGAAAATATTCACTTGTGAAATTGGCAGCTTCAACAAATCAGAAGTGGCATACAAAGTGACAGGCACACAGGAAAACATTAAAAGACCCTATAGTATCCGGATGTTTATTGCCCCCACCCGTAAAGCAGAACGTAACGAATGGATGGTTGAAAAAATGGTGGAGTTGGGGATTGATGAAATTCATTTTTTCAAATCTGAACATACACATTCAGAAAGTTTCAAAAGAGTAACCAATCCCGAGCGCCTGACGCGAATTGCCATCGCGGCAATGAAACAATCTTATCAGGCTTTCTTGCCTGAGATATATATTCACGATTCGATTGACCCGGTTCTTGAGCTGGCAAAAGATTCTGACCGATTTATCGCTTATGTCACAGAGGAGCGCGAATCACCTCATTTGAGTCTATTGATTAACAAGAACTCGTCAAGTTGCATTCTTATCGGTCCGGAAGGAGACTTCTCAGAAGATGAGATTAAAACCGCAATTGATAAAGGCTTTCAACCCGTTTCCCTGGGAAAAACACGGTTAAGAACAGAAACTGCTGCGATAATTGCATGTCATTGCGTACATTTAGGTGATCAGTATGCCACTAATCCCTAATGATTATGAAGAAAAGCCTGGCGCTCTTTTTGTTTTTTTCTTTTCTGCTTTCTATTTCTTTCCAGGTAGAGGCGCAGTATGCATTCAAGATTGCAAAAGTCCGATACCAGGGCGGTGGTGACTGGTATGCTAATAAAACTGCTTTACCCAATCTGATTAAATTCTGCAATCAGGAGTTAAAAATGAACATAGACCCTGAAGATCAGGTGGTCGACGTGGGAAGCGTCGAGATTTACAACTATCCTTACGTCTACCTGACCGGGCACGGGAATGTCCTTTTTTCAAATGCAGAAGCGCTTAACCTTCGCAATTACCTGTTATCAGGTGGCTTTTTACATATAGATGACAATTATGGGTTAGATGTTTTTATAAGAAGAGAAATGAAAAAAGTTTTCCCTGAACTCTCTTTTGTTGAAATCCCGTTTAATCATCCGATATACAAACAAAAATTTTCTTTTCCGGACGGCACTCCTAAAATCCATGAACATGATAGCAAACCACCGCAAGGATTTGGGTTGTTTTTTGAAGGACGTCTCGTTTGCTACTATTCATATGAAAGTGATCTGGGAAACGGGTGGGAAGACCAGAGTGTGCATGACGTTCCAGAGGAGATTCGCCTGAATGCTTTAAAAATGGGAGCTAATCTTCTGATGTTTTCAACCACATTGCTATAGTTCTATTACCCCTTGTCTTTCAAGATTTGGGTGATGGTAGTCCTGATTGTTTCAGCTTTAAGTTTTTTCTGGATTACTACCGGTGCTGCCATACGCTCTGAACAGTTATACAATTCACATCGTTCACAGGTTTCATTTACCTGCCGTCTGGCGATATCAAGGTCGCGGCTAAACCGGATTTGCTTTCGGGTTTGAAGGGTGAGCGGTATACCCATCGAAACGCTCATATTTTGGTTGGTTCCAATTCCTGCTGATTTTGCGAAACTGATAATCATGTATTCATTCTTACTGTGTACATAATTAGATATTTGCGCCTTACAGAGTATTTGTCCCTGGTTTTCGGGTTGATGATACCCTAGCTCATTCAAAATGGTAAGTGCCAGCCATCTTCTGCAATAATGTTCCTCTTTTACCATATTAGGGTTATGCTTCTTAGAAAGATGCATTTCCTTAGTAAGGTCAAATCGATTTTCACCAGGAAAATTGGTAAACCGGTAAAAGAACATCTGATTAATATCAAAATATTTTGGCAACACATTACTGATGCGGTAACAGAATGTCTCTGGAGTGGTCCGAAAAAAGGAGATCATCTCTAACAGCATTTCGGGTTTCCATTTTTCCTGTGCGAAAAAATGCTTCAGTTTATTAACCAACAAATCCCTTTTAATAATGATAGCACTGGCAAAATAGGATGCCTTATAATTATTTAGTAATTGCTCAAAGGAATCAGCCTCCACCAGGGCAGTCGAGTAAAGACGGTTTTTTAGTTTCAGGTATTGGTATCCAATTTCACGACCTAATACAAATACCCTTTGATGAACATTCAGGTTTTCGTTTAATAACAATTTAATACTATTTCCCTTGGGCACTGTCAACGAACGAACACCGGCCAATTCCGGATAAGTTTTCAACGAAATGGTTTCTATTTCATATCTATATTCCCTTTTGAGCATATCCAGCAAATAACCTTCATCAGCTAACCTGGATTCCGGAATATTAAAATCTTTGAAGAACTTTTCTGCCTCCTGCTCTATATCCTCAAAATAGTTATCGTGCATTTCCTGATAGGTCCTCAGTGCAGAAAAATAAAACTGCTCAACAGTCATGTTATAATTCCGTGCTATTTCAATCAGCGTACCCACAAACGCACTGATTTTCGTAGGTGCACCAGATAGCAGTTCAAGCAGTGTGGATGGATCAATCCCAAACAGTTCCAGCGGTAATTCTGTAAGAATATTAGAATCGAGCAATTCTGAAATCGGCTCCAGCTTCTTACTTAATTTGAGAGAAACCAACTCATCATATTCCACCTCCATGGCACGAGCCAGTGCCAGTATTTTATCTGCTTTCGGATACTTTTTACCCTTCTCTATCTCATTAATATACGATATCGACATGCCAGACAAACGGGCCAGATCGCTTAAAGACAGGCCTTTATCTAACCTTAATTGTTTGATTTTCAAACCAAACACCAGCCGTATATTCTCAGTACTTAATGCCACGCAAACAAATTAATAAGATTAATTAATTATCTAATAGAATTTTTAAGGCAAAGCAGCCAAATTCTAAATGAATGCGAATTTTCGCAACTTACTACAAAGCTAAAAAAAAGCCGGCTATTAACCGGCTTTTAAATGATACTATATTACTTACGGGATTTCAGAACTCTGGACCAATTCACCTGCTTTGGCTTAGGATTGAATGTATCCATTACTTGTTGATAATTGGAAAGATCAACCCGACCCGCCATTAAATCCGACACGGGGATCATCACAACCCTGACATCTTCCAGCGTTCTGGCTGGCACCTCTTCCTGACTTTCAGTATAATTAGTCAAAATCAGATCCACAAAGAATACCGAATCTTCAAAGCCGTGTACGAAAGTATAAGTACTTGCCGCATTTCCTGCAAAAGGAACCACCCCTGGCATTGGCCACCAAACACCCATGCTCTTTACATATACTAAAATGGCCAGACTTTGCGATTCCTCTTCTGTAATATCCTCAAATGAAAATAGGTTTATTCCATCTTTAACGTCGGTAATTTCTCCCAGATTGAGTACGAACGCTCCTCCTCCACTACCAACACCATCTTCTCCTGCATCACCTTTATCTCCCTTATCACCTTTATCTCCTTTTGTTCCTTGCACACCGGCAGGACCTGCAGGACCATCAGGACCTTCACATGAAGTAAATACCATACCAACAACAGCCAGTATTAGTAAACTGTGTAAGAATTTGCGCATCATAAATTGTTAGGTTTAAATTATTAAAGGTTTATTAAGTTAAGAAGGCAATCACATAAAAGTTCGAAACCTCAAGACATGGAGAGTATACCGGGTCTATAGACGTCAGAGTATGCGCAATTTTATTTGTCTCTTATTCGATTTTATGTAAAAATAGTAAATCAACAACAGATCATCTAATTACACAGATTTATTTTACACTAACTTCTTTGTACTGCATTTTATACAGTTTGGCGTAATATCCATTCAACGCCAACAGCGACTCATGCGTGCCTGATTCCATGATTTCACCTTTTTGAAGCGCTATAATTTTATCAGCTTCCTGAATGGTAGACAAACGATGTGCAATAACGATAGCCGTGCGGCCTTTCATTAACTTTTCAATTGCCTTCTGGATCAATTCTTCTGTTTCACTATCAACCGAAGACGTTGCCTCATCCAGTACAATTATACGCGGATCATGCACCAGAGCCCTAACAAATGAAATCAACTGCCGCTGGCCCACTGACAAGGTAGCGCCTCGCTCTTGCACATTATATTCATATTGTCCCGGAAGTTGCATGATAAAATCGTGCACCCCTACCAGCTGGGCCGCTTCAATTATTTTATCTCTGGAGATATCCTTATTCCCCAGCCTAATATTGTTTTCGATCGTGTCGGAGAATAAGAAAACATCCTGTAACACCACCCCAATATGCCTGCGCAAATAAGCCAGGTCATATTCAGCAACATTGCTGCCATCAATCGTTATTGCGCCTTTATTAATTTCATACAAACGAGTCAGCAGATTAATAATAGATGATTTTCCAGCTCCGGTGGCTCCAACCAAAGCCACGGTTTCGCCTTCTTTTACCTCAAAATCTATACCTTTCAGTACATATTCTTCTTCATTATAAGCAAACCATACATTACTGAATTTAACTTCTCCTCTGATATGGTCTGGCTGGTATGTGCCATTATTTGCCGTAAATTCATCGCTGTCAAGCACCTGAAGTATGCGGTCAGTACTCACTATACCGAGTTGTAAGGTATTGAACCGATCTGCAAGCTGGCGGATGGGTTGAAAAAACTGATTGATAAACATCACAAAAGCAGTAATGGTACCAAAAGAAACCTCATGGTTGATCATTTGATGCGATCCATACCAAACCACCAATCCGATACCCACCGCAGATATTACATCGGCCACCGGATAATAAACCGAATAATACAAAACCGACCTGATGTTGGCATCTCTATGCTCCTTGTTTATGTCTTTAAATTTTTCAAACTCTTTCTCCTCGCTGGTGAAAATCTGAACGATATTCATTCCGGAGATATGCTCCTGAACAAAAGAATTTAAATTTGAAACAGCAGCTCTGACCTCATTGAAAGCGTCTTTTACCTTTTCCTTGAATACGTACGTACTGAGTAACATTAAAGGCACCATAGATAAGCTCACAAGCGCTAGTTCCCAGTCAGTATAAAACATCACGCCGATTATCAGGACTAGCTGGAGGATATCACCTGCAATGGCAGCAAAACCATCACTAAAAACGTTGGAAAGTGTTTCAATATCTGAAATTGTCCGGGTTACCAGCCTGCCTATAGGGGTATTGTCAAAATATTTTAATCGTAAATTTATCAGCTTATCGTAAACGGCAATCCGGATATCTCTAATGATAAACTGCCCCAACCAACCCGACAAATACGTATTTACAAACTGAATGATCCCCCTTAAAAACAAAAAGCCGATCATGATCATTACCATGAACCACAATTGCTGAAAATTGCCTTCGGCCACAGGACCGTCAATTGTATATTTAATCAATAGTGGAAGTGCCGGCGAAAGCAAGGCACTTACCATGATTATGGCTATTAATCCGTAAAATTGCTTTTTATAGGGCCCGACAAAAGTATATAGACGCTTCAGGGTTGGGACGTCCAGTATCCGTCCGCTTTTGGTTTCTTTGTTCACAATAAGTATATATGCTAAAGACTTTCACTTTACTAACACAAGTTTTGTTGCGAAAGTTACTACTAAATTTAAAAACCTCATGAATCGAACCAAGGGAAACAGCGGAAATGAGGGTAGTATTCCGGTTCATAATTTACCTAACAGCGATACTATCACTCCTTCTGTTCATATTTATCGTTTTAAAAATGAAGCACTTCGTGAAACTGGCTTAGGTAGTATGAGACCTTTGCCTGTCACGCCCTTGCCCACCAATACCTACCACCGTCATAATTATTATGAAATTCTATTCTTTGAAGAAGGCCAGGGATTTCATGAAATAGATTTTCATACTTTCTATTTTCAGTCCCCCAGCGTGCATTTTGTAGCACCCGGAACTGTGCATTTGCTTAATCCGGTAAAAGAATGCCGCGGATATATCCTCGCATTTACAGAAGATCATTATAATTTTCATAGTACTACCGGGAAATTCCCACTAACCGGCATGCCTTTTTTTAAAAAAGATGGCAAACATGAATCTGCACTTCCCCTTGATGAGAAAAGCCGGATCTATCTGAAAAACATTTTGGATAACATGGCAGAGGACTACCTGAACTACACCGATTTTATATCAAGCCCTTATCTGCAAATATTCCTTCAGAAATGTTGTCAACTCTCTGCAAAATCGAGTTTACCGCCAATAAGTCCAGCCGCTATATCCACCGACCTAATAGGACAATTTCAGGAACTGGTTGAAAAGCATTTCCGCCAGCAACATGAAGTAAGATTTTATGCTGATATACTGGCTGTAACCCCAGACTACCTTTCCAAAATGTCCAAAAAACACCTGGATGCAACTGCTGGGGAATACATAATCAATAAAGTACTGTTAGAAGCAAAACGGCTGCTTGTATTTTCATCTTTGAGCAGTAAGGAGATTGCCTACCATATCAATATAGAGGATCCCTCCTATTTTGGCAGACTTTTTAAAAGAAAGACGGGACTTACTCCTAATGAATATCGTATTTCTGTTCGGAAAAGTACCATAGATTAACTCAAATGTGCCTTTAATATGGATTTATCATGAAATATCTTTGCTTAATACCATTACCAGTATAGATAATAAATCCTATTAAGCACTTTTAAAATGATAATCAACAAGGAAATCACAGCAGAAAGCCTTCAGAAAAAATTGGATAATTTCTGGAAAAAATCAGCCGAAAAAATTAATCTTATTAACAAAGAATATCCGGCCAATCAAGGCTCTCCCGTTTTTACAGTCGATGGCAAGTATACAACCCGGGGATGGACAGAATGGACACAGGGTTTTCAGTATGGTTCTGAAGTAATTCAGTTTGATGCTACCGGAGAAAATTCTTTTCTGGAGAATGCAAAAAAAATGACCGTACAAAATATGGCTTCTCACGTAAGTCATTTTGGTGTTCATGACCATGGATTTAACAATGTGAGTACCTACGGAAATCTGCTCAGGCTGATGAACGAAGGACGTATACCGGAAAATAAAGACGAACGCAATTTTTATGAAATAGCGCTCAAGGTGAGCGGATCTGTACAAGCCCAACGATGGACAAATATCAAAGACGGGGGCTTTATTCACTCTTTCAATGGCCCTCACTCATTATTCGTTGATACGATCAGATCTGTGCGGGCACTGATGGTTTCTCATTTGTTAGGCCACAGCTACATGGGTGAAAACGATTTGAAAACCAGTCTGTTTGAAAGAGGGACGCAGCATTCACTTGCTACTGCAAAATATGCGATTTATTACGGAGAAGACCGTGATGTCTATGACGTGTGGGGGCGCGCTGCGCATGAGAGTGTGTTTAATACCAATGACGGAAATTACAGATGTCCCAACTCCCAGCAGGGATTCTCAGGCTTCACCACCTGGACAAGAGGTCTGGCATGGGCCATGGTCGGCTTCCCGGAACAATTGGAGTCACTTCAATATTTCAGTGAAGAAGATTTACAGGCATTTGGCGGACATGATGCTATTGAGGCAATTTATCTCAAAGCAGCCAAGGCTACCTGTGATTTTTATATCGACAATACCACTACTGATGGAATTGCCATCTGGGATACAGGTGCGCTGAATATTCATCAACTAGGTGACTATACCCAGGCATCATCTGACCCTTATAATCCTTGGGAACCAGTCGACAGTTCTGCAGCAGCTATCGGCGCACAAGGCTTACTTCGTCTTGGAAAATACCTGATCGACAAAGGTCAGGCAGAAGAAGGCAACCGTTATTGGCAGGCAGGTCTGACTGTGGTCAATACCTTACTGGAGGAGCCCTACCTTTCCAACGATCCTACTCACCAGGGTTTGATTCTGCATTCAGTTTATCACAGACCCAATGGCTGGGATCATATCCCGCAGAACCAGAAAGTGCCTTGCGGAGAATCAAGTATGTGGGGAGACTACCACGCGAGAGAAGTTGCACTTTATCTGACAAGGATCAATAACAAACAACCTTATTACAAATATACTGGCGCAGTTGCATTGCAATAAGCGGTTTTCCGATATAATATTCACTAAAATCATTAACTAATCCTGCATGGAACTAAGTCGCAGCTGTGTGCATACGATCACCAATAAACCCTGGGGTCTGGACCAACTGGTTGATAAATACGCCGAAGCTGGTATTAAGGGTATCAGCGTCTGGAATAATGCCATTGAAACAATAGGCCCTTACCGGGCAGGTGAATTGATACGGAATAACGGACTGGATGTTGTCTCTTACGTAAGAGGCGGATTTTTCCCTCATCCTGACAGTACCAGCCGTGCGCAGGCATTAAATCATAACCGCAAACTCCTGGAGGAAGCTGCAGCTTTGGGCGCACCGCTGATTGTTTTAGTTTGTGGCGCCTCTCCACTTCAGCCATTATCCGTATCCCGTAAGCAGATCCAGGAAGGAATTGAAGCCATCCTTCCATTGGCAGAAAAGCTCAATGTAAAACTGGCTATCGAACCACTGCATCCTATGTATGCGGCCGATCGCTCTGCCATCAATACCTTAGGACAGGCAAATGATATGGCCGAATCTTTTGCTTCAGCTTCTGTAGGGGTAGCGGTTGATGTATATCACCTTTGGTGGGATGAAAACCTGGAAGCGGAAATAGCCAGATGCGGTAAAAACGGAAATTTGCTTGCCTATCATGTATGTGACTGGAAAGTCAATACGGTTGACATGCTTAATGACCGGGGGCTTATGGGAGAAGGTTGTATAAACATCAAACAGATTACACAATGGGTTGAAAATACAGGCTTCAAAGGATATACAGAAGTGGAGATATTTTCCAATATCCATTGGGCTAAAGATCAGGATATATTCCTGAAAGAAATTACTGATTCATTTCAAAAATTTGTTTAAAAATTAAAATTCTAAACACATGATACATAAAATAGGAATCATTATGAACGGCGTTACGGGCCGTATGGGCACGAACCAGCACCTGCTCCGTTCGATCAAAGCAATTATTGACCAGGGAGGAGTAAAAATTTCAGATAATGAGACCATTATGCCAGATCCGATTCTGGTGGGAAGAAATGAAAACAAACTAAAACAACTTTGTCAACGCGCCGGCGTCGAAAAATATACTACTGACCTGGAATCGGTACTTGCTGACCCGACTTACCAAGTATACTTTGATGCACAGGTCACCGGGAGAAGAGCGCCTGCGATCAAGAAAGCCATAGCCGCTGGAAAGCATATTTATTGCGAAAAACCAACTGGAACTACCACTGAAGAAGCCCTGGAGTTATACGATCTGGCCACTCAGGCAGGGGTGAAACATGGCGTGGTGCAGGATAAACTATGGTTACCGGGCTTGCTTAAATTACAACGACTGAAAGAAGCCGGATTCTTTGGTAAAATTCTGTCTGTTCGAGGAGAATTTGGCTACTGGGTGTTTGAAGGTAACTCTATTCCTGCCCAGCGACCATCATGGAACTATCGTAAAGAAGACGATGGCGGAATTATTGTCGATATGCTTTGCCATTGGCGGTACGTTCTGGACAACCTGTTTGGTGAAGTTAAAGCGGTATCCTGTCTGGGAGCAACGCATATTGATGAGCGCGTGGATGAAAACGGACAAACCTACAAATGCACGGCCGATGACGCATGCTATGCCACTTTTGAGCTGGAAGATGGTGTGATCGCACATTTTAACTCATCATGGACTGTCAGGGTCCGTCGTGATGACCTGTTAACTTTACAGGTGGACGGCACCCATGGATCAGCTGTGGCTGGTTTAAGAGATTGCTATATTCAGCATTATGGCAATACACCCAAACCTGTATGGAACCCGGATATTGACCAGCCCATTAATTTTAACGATGGCTGGAGCAAAGTTCCACAGCAGGAAGAGTATGACAACGCTTTTAAAATTCAGTGGGAGTTATTCCTAAAGCATATTGTACAGGATACCCCATTCCGCTGGGGACTGAAAGAAGGCGCCAAGGGAGTCCAGCTAGCAGAGAAAGGAATTGAAAGCTGGGAACAAAGGAGATGGGTTTCGCTCGAAAAACTTTAATCAGCACTGATACCTATGAAAACAGCATTAATCACAGGGGGTAGCAGGGGAATCGGCCTGGGCATTGCTACTACACTTGCAAAAGAAGGTTATCAGCTTGCTATCAATGGCGTCAGAGATGAGGCTGATGTACAGGAAACACTGGATTCTTTACGGTCCTTTGGTGTGGATGTAATTTATTGTCAGGGAAGCATCGCCTCTGAATCAGACCGGACTGCCATTATCGAGAAGGTATATGGTCGCTTTGGAAGTCTCAATGTGCTGATCAATAATGCGGGTGTGGCGCCTAAAAACCGACTTGATATTCTGGATACTACACAAGAGAATTACCGGCACGTCATGGACACCAATCTGGAAGGGCCCTTTTTCCTTACGCAAGCCATTGCCAGAAGAATGGCAGAAGACAGCCAGAAAGACAAGGATTATACGGGAACAATCATATTTGTTACTTCTATTTCGGCTACTGTAACTTCTGTTAACAGAGGCGAGTATTGTCTTTCCAAAGCAGGTCTTGCCATGACAAGTTCATTATTTGCAGTAAGAATGGCTGAATACGGCATCCCTGTTTTTGAGGTCAGACCAGGAATTATAGCGACTGATATGACTTCCAAAGTCCAGGGTAAATACGACAAAATGTTTGAAGACGGACTCGCACTTCAGCCTCGGTGGGGAACACCGGAAGATATCGGAAAAGCAGTTGCCGCACTCGTACGCGGAGACTTCCCCTACTCTACCGGTCAGGTAATTAACATTGATGGAGGAATGTTGATCGACAGATTATAATTTAGTTAAACGGAATGTCCTTGCATTCCGTTTTTTTATGTTTAAAAATTTTTAAACCTTAATTACATCATCCTAGTAACCTACCTTGAATATATGACAAAAACGAATGAGTCTGAACGTTCAGTAATATCCCATCTGCTCCGAATCCCAGTGATTGTGGCGGCACTTGGCTATTTGGTTGACATGTACGACCTGTTTCTCTTCAGCGTAGTACGTATCCCCAGTTTAAAGGCATTGGGGCTTTCTGGTGATGAACTTTTAAATGATGGTGTACTTCTGTTGAATATGCAGATGGCCGGAATGTTAGTGGGAGGTATCATATGGGGTATACTTGGTGACAAAAGAGGCCGATTATCAGTTTTATTTGGTTCGATTATCACGTATTCACTGGCCAATATTGCCAATGGATTTGTAACTTCCGTGGAGCAGTATGCTGTTTTACGGTTCATAGCAGGTATTGGATTGGCAGGTGAACTTGGTGCGGGCATCACACTGGTTACTGAGGTATTGCCAAAACAAATTCGTGGATATGGAACCACGCTCGTTGCTACTTTAGGAGTTCTCGGTGCCATACTGGCCTATTTTGTAGCAGACATATTTGAATGGAGAATATCTTATTTTGTTGGAGGCGGCCTGGGCCTGATGCTCCTTTTGCTAAGGGTGAAAGTATTCGAATCGGGTATGTTTGAAAAACTCAAAGCACAGAAAGTAGAAAGAGGGAATGTAATGATGATCCTGTCTGATGGTAAAAGACTTGCCAAATACATTCAGGCAATTGTCATTGGTTTACCAATCTGGTTTGTAGTGGGAGTGCTTATCACATTTTCACCCGAGTTTGGCGCTGCAAAAGGTATCACAGGAATTGATGCGGGTAAGGCGGTAATGCTGGCCTTTTCAGGACAGGTTTTCGGTGATATATTCAGCGGATTGCTCAGTCAGTCTTTTCAAAGCAGGAAGAAAATCATCGGACTCTTTATTGTTCTGTCCTTCTCAATGGTATGTTTTTATCTGTTAGTTCCCATGCAAAGTGCATTTATATTCTATACAGCTTGTGCTTTAATGGGTTTCTGCAACGGATACTGGACATTGTTTATTACAATTGCCGCAGAGTTGTTCGGAACCAATCTAAGAGCAACAGTAGCAACTACCATCCCGAATTTCGTGAGAGGCGCCACTATCCCGCTTACTTCCTTATTCATTTATTTCAGACCTGAAATTGGTGCCATTCAGAGTGCTGTAATCATTGGAGCATTTACAGTTCTGATTGCATTAGTTTGTCTTTATTTTCTGGAAGAAACATTCCATAAAGATTTGAACTATAACGAGTAAAAAGTATCTTAAAGGTTTTGAAACTTAATCAGTCCAAAGCCATATGGAGCTTTCAAATGCAGTAACATTAATAACGGGCGGTGCTTCCGGATTAGGAGAAGCTACCGCCCGTTATTTTGCACATAATGGTGCAATCGTTTATATTCTTGACCTGAATAGCGAAAAAGGCATGGCACTTCAGGCCGGGAATGCACGCATCACCTTTATAAAAACTGATGTAACGGATGAAAATGCAGTCCAAACCTCCATCAATTTAATCATTGCAAAAGAGCAACGGCTGCACATAGCTATCAGCTGCGCAGGCATATCAGAAGCACGGAAAACCGTAGGAAAGGTCGGGGGTGTTTACGGACCGCATTCGCTTGAATCCTTTGATAAAACAATGAGGATTAATCTGTTCGGCACCTTCAACATTCTAAGGCTGTCAGCCGCTGTGATGGAATCTAACCCACCCAATTCGGAAGGTGAAAGGGGGATCATTATCAATACTGCATCCATTGCGGCTTATGATGGGCAAATCGGACAAGTTGCGTATGCTGCAAGTAAAGGAGCTATTATCAGTATGACGCTTCCTGCTGCCAGAGACCTGGCAAAATCCGGTATTAGAGTAATGACCATTGCGCCAGGTTTATTCGAAACTCCGCTACTAGCGGCACTCCCGGAGGATGCCCGTACATCATTAGGGCAACAGGTACCCTTCCCTTCGCGTCTGGGGAAGCCACATGAGTTTGCCCATTTAGCAAAGTCAATCGTTGAAAATCCGATGCTGAACGGAGAAACCATCCGTCTTGATGGAGCCATCAGAATGGCCCCCAAATAACCTTTTATCCTCACTTTCAAGGCTTTCATCCTTTTTTTTATACCCCATTTAAACCTTATCAGTTTTTTTGGGTCTTAAGAGTAATTGTAAAAAAGTATATCACTTTAATTATATAAGCCATGAAACTGTTTCGTTTGCTTTCGATCGCAATTTTGGCTTCTGCTCTCTTTCTCGCTTCGGGGACAAAGAATGAAGTGAAAGCACAACCAGGAGTACATATAACTTTTCAGACATTCTATAATGATCTTGTTCCATACGGCCGCTGGATGAACAATGCACAATATGGCTCGGTATGGATTCCCAATGTTGCCAATGACTTTCATCCCTATATGTCAAACGGCAACTGGGTAATGACAGATTATGGAAACACCTGGGTTTCTGATTTTTCCTGGGGATGGGCACCATTCCACTATGGTCGTTGGTTTCTTGATGACTATCACGGCTGGGCCTGGGTACCGGGTTATGAGTGGGGACCTGCCTGGGTAAACTGGAGAAATGGTGGCGGATATTATGGTTGGGCGCCATTAGGCCCAGGAATGAACATTGGAGTGAATATTGCCATCAATATTCCGTCTCCCTGGTGGATTTTCGTACCGCACCGCTATTACATGACCAATCGCTGGCATAACTACCTGGTTCCGCGTAACCGGGTGGTAAATGTGTACAACAACACAACCATTATTAATAATTACTATAATAATGATAACCGTGTTTATTCTTTCGGTCCGCGTCGTGAAGAAATCAGACAGGTTACCCGTCGGAATGTAGATGTATACAGACCCGAATATGTGGGTCGTGAAAGATATGTATCGAACAGAAATGGAAACTATGTAGACAATTCAAACAGAAGTCGTTCAGCGTTTGTCGCTTCCAATGGTCGCTCGAATGGTGAAAAGAATACTTCTGTCAATGATAACGCATCCCGTAGAAGCTCATCAGGCAGAAGTACCGATTCAGGTATCTCGGAAGGAGAAAGATCTACTCGTACCTACAATAATCGTAGTGGAGGCGATCCAACGAACATCCCTGCCGACGGAAATACCAATTCAAGAAGTTCTGCCGGAAGATCTTATGAAGCTCCCGCAACTGGAAATTCATCAGGTGGAGTAATCGGAAACACGCAACGTGAATCACGGAGTTCTTCGGGACGAGCCTATGAAGCAGCACCAGATAATAGCACAGGAGGTTCAATCGGAAATACAGAAAGGAACTCCCGCAATTCTTCGGGTCGCACTTATGAAGCTCCTTCCAACAACCGAAATTCGGGATCAAGCGGAAATAGTGGAAGTAATGCAAATTCCAGAAGTTCCAGTGGCCGGTCTTATGAGGCACCTGCTCCCAGAAGTAATTCGGGAAACAGCAATATAAATCAAAGCCGGAGCCGCACTGAAAGTTCTGCACCGCGTGTCTCACCGCAAAGAAGCACGGGCAGCAGCAATTCGGGCGCTACACGCTCATCGGAAAGCGGACGTTCTTCCCGAAGAGGTGGAGACAACTGATTAAATATCACCAGTTATTAAAACGGTTGCAGAAATGCAGCCGTTTTTTTTTTATTTTGCCTTTACCTTAGCCCACCGTCTATGTTATTTATATTAATTTTTATAGCTGTCATATTTTATTGTATCGGAATATTGATAAATAAAGATAATGCCTCCTATCTTTTGTCAGGATACAATACCATGTCCGATGCAGAACGTGCCAGCTTCGATATCGAAGGTTATCTTACATTCCATCGTAAATTTTTCACTTTCCTGGGCGCAAGCATACTATTTTCAGGACTGCCTGTTTATTTCCTCGGAGATATTTACCTCCCCCTCGTTTTAGGCATATATCCTTTATTGGCATTCTTATTTTTCTTTTACAAGTCCCAAAAATATAATAGGAATAAAAAAAAGTGGACTGATTACCTGTTTTACATAATTATTATCCCTACCCTCTTTTTTATCACGTATAGCACGGTAAAAGGGTTTCAAGATGCTTCAATCTTTATCAGCAACAATATAATCAAAATCAATGGTCAGTATGGGGAAGAATTCCCAATTCATGATGTAAAGCATATCCGGATCGTGAAGAGTATACCTGAAATCAGATTAAGAACCCATGGACTCGCATCCGGCTACCTTAAAAAGGGGAATTTTAATACCAAAAATGGAGAAAAAATTAAACTATTCATTACAACTAAACAGCCGTCATCTTATTTGGAAATCGCTAAAATAGACGGACAAAGGATATTTATAGCAACAAAAGGAACCGCTGTGGAAGAAATGTACAGACAACTTAAAGAAGCCCTCCCGAAATAATGTTGCACTGGCATGAATTTTATCGATTTTGCTTTAATCTGTTGATTTTGTAACTTTCTGTAAACAACTAATACTGAGTGGTGCATCAGCAATATAATAAGTATTACTCCCATTCATTAGGGCGCGACATCGAAATGCTTACATACGGGCATTGGGGATATCCCATTTTGCTATTCCCCACCTCTTCAGGAAATTATCAGCAAGCCAAAGAAATGAGGCTCTTACATGCCATTGCACCATTGGTAGATGCAGGGAAATACAAAATCTATTGTGTAGACACCAATGATGCTGACTCCTGGTATTGCTCCGACATCTCACCAGCTGAAAAGGTGATCAACCATATAAAATTTGACCAGTTCCTTTCCTCTGAACTTATACCCTATATTCAAAATGAATGCAACGTAGAGAAAATCGGGGTGGCAGGTTGCAGTTTCGGAGGTTATCATGCAGCGAATTTTGCATTTAAGCACCCTTATTTTGTTGCCTATCTGATTAGTTTGAGCGGCATTTTCGATCTGACAAGTTTCATGAATGGGTATTATGATGATAATTATTATTTCAACAATCCTGCCGATTTCATGAAGAATGAACAGGGTTGGAGGTATAATCATATGAATATTATTTTGGGAACCTCGGAACTGGATATTTGCCTGGATCAAAATATTGAAATGTCTTCCACGTTGAACAGACTTGGAATTGAACACTGGCTGGATATTAGAGGGCATGAAAAGCATGACTGGCCTCTTTGGCAAAGTATGTTGCATTATTACCTTTCAAGAATTCTATAAATCTCAGGTCCTTTGCATATTTTTATTACATTGATTAATTACCACATCCATAATCTGATTTATGAAGAAAATAGGCATTCTTTTTGGGATGGAAAACACATTTCCTCATGCATTTGTAGAACGCGTAAACAGTAAGAATATTAATGGAATAACAGCAGAGTTTGTAGTAATAGACAAAGTCGTACAAGCTGCACCTACGGAGTATGCGGTGATTATTGATCGTATTTCTCAGGATGTACCGTTTTACCGTTCTTATTTAAAAAACGCAGCACTTTGCGGGACAGTTGTAATCAATAATCCATTTTGGTGGAGTGCTGATGAAAAATTCTTCAATAACTGCCTGGCAGAAAAAATTGGTGTTCCGGTCCCTAAAACAGTGTTACTACCTTCCAAGGAACGTCCAGACGATACGACTGAAACCTCATTTCGCAACCTGAAATTCCCTATGGCATGGGAAGAAATGTTCTCCTACATTGGTTTTCCTGCTTATATGAAGCCACATGATGGCGGCGGATGGAAAAGTGTATACAGGGTGGAAAGTCCCTCGGATCTGTGGCAAAAACATCAGGAAACAGGTCAACTTGTTATGATGTTACAGGAGGAAATCATTTTTGAAGATTATTTCCGCTGTTATTGCTTAGGACAAAAATATGTTAAAATCATGCCTTATGAACCCCGCAATCCCCAACACTTGCGTTATGCATGTGAAATGAAAACTACCGGAGCGGCTGGAGAAAAACTGTTAAAGACTATTGAGGATTATACTTTAAGATTGAACAAAGCGCTGGGGTATGATTTTAATACAGTCGAATTTGCAGTTCGTGACGGAATCCCCTATGCGATTGATTTTTGCAATCCGGCACCGGATGCAGATCTCTATTCTGTAGGTCACGACAATTTTGAATGGATCGTGGAAACCTCTGCCCGGCTAGCAATTGAGTATGCCCAAAGTCATACAACCGGGAAAGACAACCTTTCCTGGGGAACCTTTATTAAAGATGCTGTTATACAAACAGGTCCTGAAAACGAGGTAAAAATACAGAGCAAAAGAAAGGCAACTGCAAATACAAAATCCACTCCTGAAAAAAAGAGTGAAAAGAAAGACTGAATCAGACACCGGATTTGAATATGCGTCAATTTACACTCGGAATTGAAGAGGAATTTCAGACGATTGATCCCATTACCCGTAATCTCCGCTCCCATATGTCAAAAATTGTGGAAGGCGGAAAAATTACGTTAAAGGAACGGGTAAAAGCTGAAATGCATCAGGCTGTGGTGGAAGTAGGTACAAATATCTGCCATGACATCCATGAAGCCAGAGAGGAAGTTACCTATTTGAGAAAAATGGTTCTGGATTTGGCCAAGGACCAAAACCTGCAGGTAGCCGCAGCAGGCACACACCCTTTTGCCGACTGGGTAGATCAGCTGATAACGGATGATCCGCGATATGACGAAATCATTGATGAAATGCGCGATGTTGCCCGCGGCAATCTGATATTTGGGTTACATGTTCACGTAGGCATCAAAAATCGGAATGAAGGTATTCAGATTATGAATGCAGTGCGGTATTTCTTACCACATATCTATGCACTATCCACCAATTCACCATTCTGGTGCGGAAGGAATACAGGCTTTAAGTCCTACAGGTCAAAAGTTTTTGATAAGTTTCCCAGAACCGGAATTCCAGACTTTTTTTCAAGTATTGCCGAATATGATGAGTATATTGGTTTACTTATCAAGACAAAATGTATTGATAACGGTAAAAAAATATGGTGGGATATCCGAATCCACCCTTTCTTCAATACGATTGAGTTCCGCATTTGTGATGTGCCTATGCGGCTGGATGAGACGATTTGTTTGGCAGCCATTATGCAGGCATTGGTAGCTAAAATCACTAAATTGCATGCACAGAATCTTAATTTCAGGCCGTACCGCCGCGTATTGATTAATGAGAACAAATGGCGCGCCGCACGATATGGTATCCATAGTAAGTTGATTGATTTCGGAAAACAGGAAGAAATTGAGTACAAGATATTAGCATTTGAATTGCTGGATTTTATTGATGATGTAGTGGACGATCTGGGTAGCAGGAGAGAAGTGGAATACCTTCAAAAAATCCTTGAGATGGGGACAGGCGCTGATCGGCAGTTAGCGATTTTTGAAAAAACCAATGATTTAAAATCCGTAGTTGACTATATTGTAGAGGAAACAAGAATCGGAATTTATTAACCAATTAACACAAAATACAATGTTTAAAATTGCAATCCTGGACATGAACAATGGAGTTCAGAACGAGGGAATGAGGTGTATCAGGAAGATCATTGATAATTTTAGTCGTTCTTCAACAACCCCTGTAGACTATCAAATTTTTGATGTCAGACAAAATAATGAAATTCCTGACCTGGGCTTTGATGCCTATATATCAACAGGTGGGCCTGGCATCCCCTTTCCAGAGGGCAAACCATGGGAAAAGGGATTTTATAATTTCATAGACTCAATTCATGATTACAATCTGGACCGTCGCAACAAACACAAGAAACACTTGTTTCTGATCTGTCATTCCTATCAAATGGCATGTTATCACTGGCAGCTGGCATTGGTAAGCAAGCGTCGCTCCTCCGCATTTGGTGTTTTCCCGGCACACAAAACACATTATGCGCTCAATGAACCAGTCTTTGAAGGATTGCATGACCCATTCTGGGTTATAGACGCACGCGACTATCAGGTTACACAGCCAAGCTTATTGGCTATGGAAATGATGGGTGCAAAAATATTATGTTTTGAAAAAATAAGACCACTGGTCAACCTGGAAAGAGCAGTAATGGCAATCAGGTTTTCTCCTTATATTATTGGTACCCAGTTTCATCCTGAAGCTGATGCAGAGGGTATGCTAAGGCATTTTTCAGATCAGGGAAAACAAGATCTGGTCGTTAAAACACATGGAGAAAGCAAATATTATGAAATGCTGAGGCATATGAACCACCCGGACAAAATTGCACTTACCGAATCTGTCATTTTACCGAATTTCCTTAAAATGGCTGCCTATTATAAAGAACATGGAAAATTACCAAGAAATAAAGTAGTACAAAGCTGATTCCCAACGATGCATAAACAGGCAAGAGCGCTCTACAATGCCTCATTTTCGGAGGAGCGTTTTCAGAAAATGTTGCATTCAATAGATGCCGAATTTCCTGGGAAACTGGATTTCCGGATAGCTGAAACACCTGTTTTCCTGTCCGGAGATCTGTACAAGGAGCTTGTTAAGGCAAGTGAGTCAATTATTGACGTTATCAGAAAAGATGATTTTCAATTCAGAACGGAAAGAGCTCTGCCACCACAACTCCATACACCCAACGAAAATGCCCACAGCTCGTTTCTGGCAATTGATTTCGCTATTTGTAAGGATCAGCACGGGAATCTAACCCCGCAGTTAATTGAACTCCAGGGTTTTCCCTCCTTATTCGGCTACCAGGGTTATTTGGGGGATCAGTATCGCACGCATTTTAACATTCCCCCCTCCTTTTCACCTTTTCCACATCATGATACAATAAACGATTACAATCAGAATTTGAAGGAAATCCTCCTTGAGGATAATGCACCTGAAGAAGTAATTCTCCTTGAAATTTACCCTGATCAACAAAAAACACGCATTGATTTTGCTATTACAGAACAGCTGACCGGAATAAAAACGGTTTGCATTACCCAAATAATCAAAAGAGGAACCAGGCTTTATTATTCGAATAACGGTAAAGAAATACGCATCAAAAGGATTTATAACCGGCTAATTAATGATGAATTACAACAGTATCCAGGATTAAAGACGCAATTCAGCTTTACTGATGATGTGGAAGTAACCTGGGTAGGTCATCCCAACTGGTTTTTCAGGATAAGCAAATACATCATGCCTTTCTTAAACAACCCTTACGTACCTCCAACGTCATTTGTCAGTGATTACAACGGTATTTTTCCTGATGATCTCCATAATTATGTATTAAAGCCGCTTTTCTCCTTTGCCGGAACCGGAGTTGAATTACATGTTACACCCAATAAGCTGCGCAGTTTAATTGATCCTGAAAATTATATTCTTCAGCGCAAGGTGTCTTATGAACCGGTTATTCAATCGCCTGACGGTGGTGTAAAAGCTGAAATAAGAATGTTATACGTTTGGGCTGACCATGCAGCTTCCCCTGTATTATTTAATGCGCTGAGTCGCTTAAGTCGCGGAGAAATGATAGGCGTACGGTATAACAAAGATTTTAAATGGGTAGGTAGCAGTGCCTGCTTTTTCGAAAAATAAAGCCCCGCAGATAAGACCTGCGAGGCTAAATATATTAATTCAGATTCCGGATTATTAAATAAAACCTTCTCTTTTCATCGCTTCTTCAAGACGTTGTCCCAGATTATCGGATGCTTTGACCAAAGGCAAACGGACTTCTGCACTACAAATGCCCTTTATCTCAAGACACTTTTTAATTCCCACCGGATTAGACTCCTCATACAGTAAAGTATCAAAATCTAAAAATGAAAATTGGGTAGCAGCAGCAGCAGCAAAATCACCGTTTAAGGCGTCATGGGTCATTTTGGTAAATTCTTTTGGAAATGCATTTCCAATGACTGAAATTACTCCGTGCCAACCCACACTTATCATGGGGGTTACAAGATTATCGTCACCTGAGAGCAACACAAAATCCTTCGGTGCTTTCCATGCAATTAACATGGCCTGTTCTATAGATGTAGACGCGTCTTTTATGCCAATGATATTACGATGCTCTGCCAGTTCAAGTATGGTTTCAGGTTTCATATTGATCACGGTCCGACCGGGCACGTTATACAAGATGACCGGCACAGGACTAAGATTTGCGATAGCTCTGAAATGTGCTTTAATACCCTCCTGAGAAGGCTTATTGTAATAAGGACAAACAGACAGAATAGCGTCAATTCCTGTAAAATCAGTGGTTCTGATTGTTTCCAACACAGCTGCGGTATCATTTCCTCCTATTCCAAACACGATGGGAAGATTCCTGACATTATGCTTCAGGGTGAATGCAAGGATATCCTTTTTCTCCTGCAATGATGTAGCAGGTGTTTCGCCGGTGGTTCCTTGTACAACCAGATAATCAACACCTTCTTCTGATACAAAATCAATGAGTTTGGCTAATCCGGTATAATCTATGTTTTTTTGCTCATCGAATGGTGTTACCAAAGCAACTCCCACACCTTTGAAACGTGTATCTAACGCCATTTTAATGAATATAAGTCTTCTTTTTTGATTCTTCCCACAAAGTTAATTGTACAGTTGAAATAATAGGGCTGTTTTCCTACTTTTATTAACTATCCTATTTAATCTTTACCCAAGGCATTTTTTCTTTCATAAATGTGAATACCTCCACGGGTATATCCGTACACAAATAATCACAGCCAAGATAAACACCAAGCAAGAAATCCTTCACTGTATGGCCGGGCCAGCAACTTACTAACAATCCTGCGGCCTGAGCAGCCTGAACATCTTTACGACTGGTACCTCCCAAATTACATCCTACTCTATTAATACCCAGATCAAGCGTTTCCTGAATCACCTCTTTGGTAAGCGGTGAAGATGTGATAAAAAGCATATCAACATCAGTATATTTCGATTTGAGGTATTGCAATGGACGTTTATCAAATGAAGTAAACAGGTAGGTTGAACCGGCTGGCTTACCTGCCATTACCTTCTTGTAAAGCAAATCACAGTATTTCTCCAGCTTCTCCTGAGGATAGGCCTTTGGATTTGTTTTCATCTCAAACTCAATATATAAGCCGGGACGTTTATTTAAGAAAACAAGTAATTCATCCAGAAATAAAATGTCATTTCCTTTTTTGGTTTTAAACTTTCTGATTTCATCCGCATTCATTTCTTCAACCACCCCTTTCCCGTTTGTGGTTCTTTCCAGGGTAGCATCATGCATAACCACCAACTCGCCGTCTTTGGTAATCCTGATATCAGTTTCAAAACCTCTTAATCCCTTGTCATAACTTTCCTGAAAAGATTTCAGTACATTCTCATCCCGCTCATGGGCACCTGCGCGATGAGCAAATAATTGAACAGCTTTTTCTTGTGCCATCAGTGAAAACGCACCAGATAAGGACAATACGAACAACAAAAAAACTGACGCAACTGCATTCTTACCAAATTTTCGAAATCTCATAATTAATGATTTAGGTATAATGAAAGGTAATTATTATTCAGATGTATCCAAAAGGAAGAAATGCATGAAATATCATCTTTTCCACCGAAGTTTCATAGTTATTCGTGAAGCATGGTTATAAATTCTGTTTCTGAAATAATAGTAACACCCAGCTTTCTGGCTTTTTCCAGTTTAGCGGGTCCCATATTTTCCCCTGCAAGTAAAAAATTGAGCTTTCCGGACACCCCGCTTAATACTCTTCCGCCGTTGGCTTCAATTTTACTTTTGAGATCCTCCCTGCTGAACGTTTCAAATACACCGGAAACCACAAATGTTTTACCGGCGAGTACATTGCTTTCTATAACCACAGGTGCCTCATCAGATTCTAGCTTAAGCCCAGCTTGTCTCAACCGTTGAATCTCTGTACGATGATGCGGATCGTTGAAATAATCTACCAAAGAGCGCGCAATCCGGTCACCAATTTCTGGTGTAGCAATCAGCTCTTCATAAGTTGCATTCATCAGATGATCCATTGATTTGTAATAGGATGCCAGTTTTTCTGCAATCGTGTTTCCAACAAACCTGATTCCTAATGCAAACAACAAATTTCTGAAGGGAGCCTGTTTAGATTGTTCAATTCCTGTCAGAATATTTTCCACTGTTTTTTCACGAAAACTAATCTTTTTGGTCTTGCCTGTTTCTTCGTTCGTAATACTTTTCTCAAGCCCGATCAGATTTTCATATGTAAGGTCATACAAATCTGCTGGTGATTTTACAAGGTCTTTGTCAAATAGTAATTCTATTTTACCTTCTCCCAAACTGTCAATATTCATCGCTTTACGGTGAATAAAATGCTCAATTTTACCTCTCAGCTGAGGACCACAATCTTTATCATTAGGACAGAAATAGATAGCTTCCCCCTCTCTTCTGATTAATTCCGTACTGCATTCGGGACAATAAATGGGAAATTCTACCGGCTCAGTCAAATGAAAATCACGTTGCGTAAAATCCACTCCAGTTATTTTTGGAATAATTTCACCGCTTTTTTCGACAAATACAACATCACCAACCCGCAAATTGAGCCTTTCCACCTCATTGGCATTATGCAAAGTAGCACGCTTGACCTGTGTTCCAGACAAATGCACACCTTTGACCTTCTGATAAGGAAGATTGCGCTCCGAAACATCACTCAGGTTGGCTACCGGCGTAACTGCGCCCGTACGCCCAACCTGAAAAACTACTGATCGCAGGACAGCAGGTTTATTTTCCGCTTTGTACTTAAATGAAATGGCCCATCTGGGACTTTTGGCAGTATAACCCAACTCTTGTTGTTGCGCAAGAGAGTTGATTTTAATTACTATTCCATCCGTCGCCAAAGGCAGTTCAAACCGCTTTTCTTCCCAGTCATGAATAAACTGAATCGCTTCTTCTATATTATTACATTTTCTCCAGCCAGGAGAAACCTGAAAACCCATATTCTTTAATGCAGTCAGACTTTCTTCATGCGAATTAAATTCTGAGCCTTCACTGATTACATTATATAAATAGCAATCCAGATTCCGCCGTGCTGACTCCGCGGAATCCTGTAATTTAAATGAGCCTGAAGCAGCATTACGTGGATTGGCATAAGGAGGGAAACCCAATTCTTCCATATCGGAATTGAGCTTTTTAAATGAACTAAAAGGCATGAACCCTTCCCCCCTGACTTCGAATAAAGCCGGATAATTATTTCCCTTAAGTCTTAGCGGCAGACTTTTGATCGTTTTTATATTATCCGTGATATCATCCCCTTTCACTCCGTCTCCCCGTGTCACTCCCCTGGTAAGGACACCATTTTCATAGGTAAAACTGAGTGAAATACCGTCGAATTTCAATTCACAGATATATTCATACGCTTCACCCGCTAAAGCTTTTTTGACCCTTTGATCAAAATCCCGGAGTTCCCCTTCATTATAAGTATTGTCCAGAGATAACATCGGAAACCGATGAAAAACATTATTAAAATTTTTATTAATCGTCCCACCCACACGCTGAGTAGGAGAATCCGGAAGCCGAAACTCTGGATGCGCTTTTTCAAGTGCATTCAGCTCATGCATCATCAGATCAAACTGCTCATCTGAAATCTCTGAAATACTTTCCTGATAATACAAATGATTATAATGATTCAGCTGCTCGGTTAATTCGTTTATCCTGTGCTCCGGCGACATAGTTCTGAACGGTGTTTGTCAAAAATTTCTTTAAATTCGCTGTAAAAATACACTTTCATTTGCCATTTTCAATCCCTGATAAAATTATGCGTTGTATTGCTCCTTCTGTCCTGTCAGCAGACTTTGCCAATCTTCAAAGAGATACCGAAATGCTCAACCGGAGTGAAGCCGGTCTTATTCATGTTGATATTATGGACGGTGTCTTTGTTCCAAACATATCATTTGGTTTGCCAGTTTGTGCTGCCATTCATCAGCATGCTACCAAACCGCTTGATGTGCACCTGATGATCGTAAATCCCGATCAATATATAGAAGGATTCAGAAAGGCTGGCGCCCATATCATTACAGTGCATTATGAGGCCTGCACCCATTTAAACAGGACAATACAACATATTAAAGAAGTGGGTGCCCTGGCAGGTGTTGCCATTAATCCACATACCCCTGTCAGTATATTATCTGAAATCATACATGACGTTTCACTGATACTGATTATGTCAGTGAACCCGGGTTTTGGTGGACAAAAGTTTATCGAAAACACCTATAGTAAAATTGAACAGTTGGCGCATATGCGGCAAGTAGCCGGTGCTGATTTTATGATAGAAGTAGATGGAGGGGTTAACAACCAAAATGCTGCCCGTCTTTTCAAGTCCGGAGCAGACGTGTTGGTGGCAGGAAGTTTTGTATTTTCAGACCCTCAACCTGAAAATGCCATTAAGTCTTTATTGGAGAATGCATGAATTTAAAAGCAACATTTACCCCGAGATACCGATCTCCGGCCATTTTCAGATCTTTCCGCGAATTACTTACAGCAGAAAGCACACGGCATGGAGGCGTTAGTTTACCACCTTTTCATACCTTGAATTTAGGTCGCTCTACCCGGGACAACCCTGATCATGTGGCTGTGAACAGAAGATTATTCTGGGATGCACTCCAAATAAATTCAGATAAGGTAGCCTCTTCCCATCAGGTACACGGAGATAAGGTATTGGTTACTGACTCACCCGGTGATTTTGAAGGATATGATGCACTTGTAACCAACACGCCTCATGTATATCTGGCGGTAACAATTGCGGATTGTACGCCTGTACTAATATTCGATCCCGTTCAAAAGGTCATTGCTGCGGCGCATGCCGGCTGGCGCGGAACTGTAAGCCGAATTGCCGCAAAAACAGTAGCGCAAATGACATTTTCTTTCGGATCAAAACCTGCTGACTGTCATGCCTATGTGGGCACTTGTATTGACGCTACATCATTTGAAGTGGGAAATGAGGTAGCTGCCGAATTTGACAGTACATTTAAAACTTTCAATAAGGAGAAAAATAAATATTATGTAGATCTGAAACGGGCAAATAAAATGCAGCTTGTTGAAAGCGGAATTCCTGATGGTCAGATACAGGTTTCTGCCTATTCAACAGTGTTGGATAACCAGGATTATTTCTCCTATCGTCATGAAAACGGACAAACCGGCAGGATGCTTGCGGTGATAGGAATGAAAGCAGATGACAAATAAAGCATAAAATAAAATCCCGCCCTACATCACTGTAAAGCGGGATTTTTAAAAAAATATAATAGGTTTATGCGCCAGGAGTAATTCTCAGCACTTGTCCTGATTCAATGACCACGTAAATATCGCCGTTCTCAGCTTCACGCACATCTCTTACCCTACCTATTCCTTCAAACAGTTTCTCACGTTTTTCAACTTGCGTACCATTAAGAACCACACGTTCTATATAGGTAAATTTCATTGAACCTACTAACAAATCGCCTTTCCAGTCCTTAAACTTTTTACCGGTAATATAGGCCATACCACAGGGAGCTATTGAGGGCTTCCAGTAAGTAGCGGGTTGCTCCATTCCTGCTTTTGCTGTATCTTCAGAAATAATGCTGTTATCATAATCAATACCAAAGGTAATTTCAGGCCAGCCGTAATTCTTACTTCTTTCCACAAAATTCAACTCATCTCCTCCTTGTGGACCGTGCTCATGTTCCCAGATAGTTCCGGTTTCAGGATCAATTATCATTCCTTGAGGATTGCGGTGACCATATGAATAAATTTCAGGCAGTACGTCCTTCATACCCACAAATGGATTATCATTAGGCACACTACCGTCGTCGTTCAAACGTACAATTTTACCCTGATGACTACCCAGATCCTGCGACTTCGGTTTTTCACCTCTTTCACCTAATGACAAAAACAGTTTTCCATCTTTATCAAAGGCTATTCTGCCACCATAATGCACCTTTGCATCGACATTCGGTGAAGCTTTAAATATAACTTTTTGGTCAACCAGGGCATTATTTTCAAGTTTAGCTCTTAATAATGCTGTATTCGCCCCTTTGCCTTTTTCACCTGCAGCAGCTTTTGCAGAATAGGTTAGGTAAATGATGTTATTATTGGCAAAATCAGGGTGAGGAACCACGTCAAGCAGCCCTCCTTGTCCTTCGTAAAATATTTCAGGGAGACCTTGAACCGGAGCCTCTTCCAATTGACCATTGCTATTGATAACCCTTAACTGACCACTGCGTTCTGTAACCAGCATTCTGCCGTCAGATAGAAAATTCATTGCCCATGGCCTGTCCAGACCGTCAGCTACAGTATCAATTTTAAAAGTAGTAATAGGTGCTTCATCCGATACCGAACCTTCAGCTTCTTTACCGGTTCCGGTACTGGTACATCCCACTGACATTGTTGCCAGCATCACAAAAGAGCCCATTATCAGCCCTGTTTGTTTTTTGCTCAATTTTATCATAATTATTGGTCAGAATATATATTAATTCAGTATAATACCCAGGTATCCTTTCCGCCACCTCCTTGGGAAGAATTCACCACCAAAGAACCTTTTCTAAGCGCTACTCTTGTCAAACCTCCCGGAATTACATTGATTTCCTTTCCGTAAAGTATGTAGGGCCTCAAATCGATATGTCTTCCTTCGGGTTTCCCGTCGATCATACAGGGTACACGAGACAATGAGATGGTTGGCTGCGCAATATAGTTTCTTGGGTTACTCAAAATTCTCCGGCTAAAATCAGCGTGTTCCTCCTCAGTAGCTTTCGGACCAATCATCATACCGTAACCCCCTGCTTCATTGGCTTCCTTCACCACCAGTTCACTGATATTTTCCAAAACATAGGCTTGGTCAGCTTCTTCCCTGCAAATATAAGTAGGCACATTGGGAATAATGGGTTCTTCCTGTAAATAATATTTTATTATTCTGGGTACATAAGCATAAATTACCTTATCATCTGCTACACCTGTTCCGGGGGCATTGGCCAATGCTACCTTTCCTTTTTTATAAACCTCAAAAAGTCCGCGAATACCCAGCATTGAATCAGGATTAAAAATGGCAGGGTCTATAAAGGTGTCATCAAGCCGCCTGTATATTACATCCACAATTTCAAAACCTTTTGTGGTACGCATTTTTACATATCCGTCCATGACCACCAGATCCCGGGCATCCACCAGTTCTACCCCCATTTGCTGGGCGAGATAGGAATGTTCAAAATAGGCAGAATTATAGATTCCGGGTGTGAGTACCACCACTTTGGGAGAAGAACGGTCAGACAAATACTGCAACTGTTCGAGCAATCTTGCCGGATAGTCAGAAACAGGCCGGACTCCTGTCCGGGAAAGTATATCTGGAAAACTTTGTTTCGATAGCTCTCGGTTTTCCAGCATATATGATACCCCAGAAGGACACCGAAGATTATCTTCCAGCACCATCATTTGGCCGTCCTTATCGCGAATCAGGTCAGTACCAGTTATATGACACCAGATTCCTCTTGAAGGTGTCAGCCCCTTGCATGGTGGAAGGAAACATTTACTGGACAGGAGTAGGTCACGGGGAACTACGCCATCATTCAGGATATGTTGTTCATTATAAACATCATGCACAAACATATTGAGTGCCTTGATTCTCTGTTTCAATCCACTTTCCAGATATTGCCATTCTACAGCCTCAATAATTCTAGGAATGATATCAAGTGGCATAATACGCTCAGAACCAAGCCCCTCAGAGTATACATTAAAAGTGATTCCCATGGCAAGCAATGCTTTTTCCGCAGCAAGCTGTCTTGTAACCAGATCCTGCGTGTCCAAAGACTCGAATTTTTTCTTCAGGTATTGATAACCATCATTTACCTCCCCGGATGTTCTGAACATCTCATCAAAAAAATCGTCTGTATTGTAGCCCTGAAATGAAAAGTTTGCCATGATTTCAATATTATACTTATATCTGCTTTTATAGTATTTTAATAATTACCTATCTACAGCAATTACAATATTCAAAATATTTTTCCGTATTTTACAATACAAACAGAATAATAATTAATCATATAACACTTACACAGTATCATATTGAACAAAACCAATAATGTAGCAACATATTATATGTATAACATCAAATATGGTATTTTGTATTTAATTACTTTTTGCAGGAAAAATGACTTTCCTTTGCAACTCCACTAAAATTCATTACTCGCAAAATGACCCTGAGGCGTTTCAAGGAAATCTGGACACACCGCTACCATAAAATCATACATATTGTGCAGGCACATATCAGTGCCAGGCAGTCACATCGGTATCTGAACAAAATAAAACAAGGGCTTCAACCCGGTCAACGGCTGATAGGAATAATCCGCACAGAACATTTTGGAGATATCGTCGCAACTGAGCCTATTTCAAGGCAGATCAGAGCCCTGCATCCTAACGACCATTTGGTTTGGTTTGTCAAACCTTCATTTGCTGAACTGATTTCGACCAATCCGAATATCAACACAGTTCACCGCGAATTTTGTGTGACAGAAAGAGAGATACTACTAAAAGACAATCTTTTTGATCATATTTATGAACTGCAATTCAGAAATAACAGCCATTGCAAAATGTGTAACAAGTTTCTGGATAATCATATTGCCCTATCTAAAGGAATTGACTCACTGAACTATTTTAATTTTGGAAATTTAATTGAAGTATTTACCAACGTAGCCAATCTTCCTTTACCCCCAGACCAGCAACCGCAACTGTATTTACAAGCTACACACAAGCAAAAGGTTGATTCACTCCACCTTCCTGCTCACTGCATTGTATTCCATGGCAAGTCTAATTATTACGAAAAAGACTGGCCAGCCCAAAACTGGCAAAAACTGGTTACCTGGCTGGTTGATACCCTGGGTTATCCCGTTGTCGAAATCGGACTTGAGAGTGTGCTTGACGGGTTCAGGTCTGAGCATTATTATAACCTGTGCGGACAACTCTCCATACTGGAAACTGCGGAAGTAATTAAAAGAGGCAAATATTTTATTGGGCTTGACAGTGGTCCTTCACACCTTGCCAATGCGACAGGCACCTTTGGCTTCGTATTGATGGGCAATCTGGTCGCTTTCAAAAATTACAATCCATTTTCAGGATCATATGGTAATGAAACCAACTGTCTAATTATCCGTGAAGAAGGTAAAACATGTTCAGAAATGTCATACGACCATGTTTTTCAAACTATAACAGAGCAATTGTCTATGCAAGGCACAGGAGAAAGATAGGGATCTATCTTTCTCCAAATAACAAACTTCCCACTCTCACCAAAGTACTCCCCTCTTCTATGGCAAGGGCATAATCGCCACTCATACCCATAGAAAGCTCCTCAATGGATAATAGTGGGTGAGAAATGTTTTTTAGTATTTCAAAAAATGATTTCAGTCCAGCAAATTCATTCCGGATAATGTCCGTGTCCTCTGTATTACTGGCCATACCCATCAAACCTTTGATTCGAATATTGCGTAACGCATTAAAGTCAGCAGAGTTAATTATTTCTAAAGCTTCATCTTCCGACAATCCGAATTTCGTTTCTTCGTCTGCAATATAAATCTGCAGGAGACATTCTATAATCCGGCTATTTTTTTCGGCCTGTTTATTTATTTCTTTCAATAGTTTAAAACTATCCACAGAGTGAATCAATGAGACAAACGGTGCAATATATTTAACCTTGTTGGTCTGCAAATGGCCAATCTGGTGCCAGCGTATATCCTGGGGCATCTGCTCATATTTGCCAAGCATTTCCTGCACCTTATTTTCACCAAAATCCTTTATACCCGCATTATATGCCTCCATTATTACCTCTACAGGTTTTGTTTTCGTGACCGCGATCAATCTTGCCTGTTTTCCAAGACTATCTACTACGGCCTTTATATTCTCTTCAATTTTCATTAATCTTAACTATCATTTTTGTATTCTATCAGTCCGATAGGGAATAATTATTTGCGCTTCAAACAAGCAAAGATATAATTAAAAAAAATAGCGTTAAATTTGCAGGAGAATATACGGATCTATCCATTACTTAATTTTTGAACATTCGGAAAGTGATAGAATTATGAATTATTCCTAAATGATTCATTGTTTTAATAAATATTGACCAAATTATTAACTAATATCCAATTTAATCAGATTCAATAAAATCCTCAATATGGAATTTAAGAAGGAACAAAAGAAAGACAGAAAAACGCTATTATGGGTTGCATTAGCTGTTCTGGCGGCACTAAATCTGATACAATTGTATTTTGTCTTACAGGAAAAAAAAGAAAGCGACAATAAAGATATAATTATTGCTACCAAGACGGAAGAAGTGCTGGCGGCCCGCATGAAACTTGATTCGATTTCCACCCAGCTTGATCTGAAAATAGCAGAAATACAGCACCTGGGAGGTAGTGTTGATTCACTTATTGTAATTAAGACGCAGCTTGAAAAAGATAAAAATGCAATAGCCAGATCAAACTCTCTGGCGGTAAATGACTTTAACAAAAAAGTAAAGTCATATGAAACTGTATTGAATCAAAAAGACCAGGAAATCCAGCGGCTGCGGGAAGAATTAGGTATTGTAATCGCACAAAAAGATGAACTGGCTGAACAGGTACAAGGGCTTTCTTCTGAAAACATATCCCTTACCGATTCAGTACTAACCGTTAAGCAGAAAGCCATAGAACTGGAAGGCAAAGTAAATATTGCTTCTGCGTTACGGGCTGAAGAAATTAGTGTCAATGCAATAACAAGCAAAGGTAAAGAGCAGGATGGCGGCAAATACAGAGCTAAAAAAGTGGATAAGCTCAAGATTTCATTCCGCATACAGGAAAACAGCATAGCAGAAAAAGAGGCGAAACAGGTTTATCTGCGTATCCTCGATCCGGATGGCGCGGTACTTTCTGATATGGCCACAGGATCGGGTTCTTTCCTGAATAATGGAAGAGAGATGATCTATAGTTCAAAGGAGGCTATCCAGTTTACCAATACCAACCAGGAAGTAAATATACTTTATGGCAGAGGCGGAATTCCATTGAAAAAGGGTACTTATGCTATTGAATTATATGGAGAAGGGTATAAAATGGGCGCAGCTGAGTTTACTGTCAAATAAAAAGCAGCTTTAAATGAGGGTAAGTTTTGGATTTTAATACCAAAACTTCTAATTTTGCACCTTTCTTTTCGAAGAAAATTAAATAATTATTTTAAAATCAATTCATTGACTTATGTCCAAGCAGTATGAAACGGTGTTCATTTTGACTCCCATCCTATCTGAGGCCCAGGTAGGGGACGCCGTTGAAAAATTCCGTGAAATTCTCACCAAAAATGGTGCGGCAATTATACACGAGGAAAATTGGGGATTGCGCAAGCTGGCCTACCCTATTCAGAAGAAAAATTCTGGCTTCTATCACTTACTTGAATACACTTCTACCGAAGGCAACGTAATTGACGTGTTAGAAACTGAATTCCGTCGTGATGAGCGTGTAATGCGTTTCCTTACAGTTAGTCTTGACAAACATGCTGTTGCGTATAATGAGAAAAAGCGCAAAGGACTTGTTGGAAAGAAAAAAGAAACAGAATCAACCACCGAAAAAGAAGCATAAGACATGACACTTGTAAACGAACCGGTTGAAAAAAACGCCAATCGCAAAAAATATTGCCGATTCAAAAAATCCGGCATTAAATATATCGATTATAAAGATCCTAACTTCCTTTTGAAGTTGGTCAACGAACAAGGTAGAATATTACCACGCCGCCTGACCGGCACAAGCTTGAAATATCAGCGTAAAGTTTCACAGGCTATCAAACGTTCCCGTCACCTGGCTCTAATGCCGTTTGTGGCTGATCAATTAAAATAAAAAGGAGGCATTAATTTATTATGGAAATCATATTATTAACTGATATTGCCGGAATAGGTTATAAGAATGACGTTGTAACAGTGAAAGCTGGTTACGGACGTAACTATCTTATTCCTCAGGGATATGCGGTTCTGGCAAACAAAACCAACCGCAAGATTGTAGAAGAAAATACTCGTCAGGCAGCTCACAAAGCTGAAAAACTGAAGAAAGATGCTGAAGAAATCGCAGCTGCAATTGGTGATAACGTATTGAATATCCCTGCAGTGGTTGGTGAAAGCGGCCGTATTTTCGGTCGTGTTACCAGCATTCAGATTGCTGACGCTCTGAAAGCAAAAGGTATCGATGTTGATCGTAAGCGTATCACTATTGATGAAGTAAAAACTATCGGTGTTTATACTGCCGTTGTAGATCTTCATAAAGAAGTGAAGCACAATGTTACTATCAATGTTGTAGCAGCTGAAGAATAGTCTTTTCAGCAACAGAAAATTTAAAAAACAGCAATCCTATGAAGGGTTGCTGTTTTTGTTTCATTCATGCATCTTTACTTACATATTCCATTTTGCCGCCAGGCATGCCATTACTGTGATTTCCATTTCAGTACAAGTCTTGCTGCGTTTCAGCAAATGACTGATGCCATTAAAACTGAACTTGTATTACAGAAAAATTACCTTACTCCTGCTCCTCTTCAAACAATCTATTTCGGAGGAGGCACCCCTTCCCTGCTTTCTGAAACCCAGCTGAATGACATTCTGCATACTATTTACACCCATTATCAGGTAGCTGAAAACGTTGAAATCACGTTGGAAGGTAATCCCGACGACTTGACAGATCATTATATTTCCATGCTCAAAAACTCGGGGATTAACAGGTTAAGTATCGGAATCCAAACTTTTGATCCTGAAATGCTTACCTACCTTAATCGTGCTCATAATGCCCAACAGGCTGAGCGTTGTGTAAAGTTTTCTCAAGACTCAGGCATCACGGACATCTCGGTTGATTTGATTTATGCCTTACCTGCTGATGACCATCACAGACTGGTGAATGATCTGACCAAACTTACGGATTTGCAAACACCTCACCTCTCGGCCTATTGCCTGACTATCGAACCAAAAACCGTTTTTGGGAAATGGTTAAAGCAAAAAAAAATGAACCCGATAGAGGACAGCTTTGCTGCACAGCAGTATGAGTTAACCGTAGAAACCCTGGAATTAAATGGTTTTGAACAATATGAAATTTCAAATTTCGCCCGGGATTCCCGATACAGCCGACACAATACTGCCTATTGGCAACAAAAATCATACTTAGGTATAGGACCAGGCGCTCATTCTTTCCAAACGCATACGCGACAATCGAACGTTTCCAATAATGCCATTTATATTAAAGAACTCAAAAATCAACGTTTGCCGGCAACTATTGAACACCTCTCGCCAACAGATCACTACAATGAGTATATACTAACAGGCTTGCGAACCAAATGGGGTTGCCAGCTTGATAAATTACAAGAGTATACCAATCAACGTTTTCATGAAATACAAAGCACCAATCTGGCTTTATTCACTGAAAACAACTGGATTGTGCTCAATAACAATACTCTCCAACTAACCAATAAGGGCAAACTCTTTGCCGACTATATCTCCAGCGAATTGTTCATAATAGAATAATTTACAATTAATATGTGACTTAGTTGTAATATTCATGTCAAATGAATATTACTATAATAAACCAATGCCCATTTATGGCAATTTATAATTAATGTACTACATTAATTATTTCACTATTTTATTATATTGTCACAATAAACTCACAATTAAATAATACACCTCTATGAAAAAACTATTAGCAGAATTTATCGGCACCTTCTGGCTCGTATTGGGCGGTTGTGGAAGTGCAGTGCTCGCAGCAGCTTTTCCTGAAGTCGGAATAGGATTGGCAGGAGTTTCACTGGCTTTTGGTCTTACAGTCTTGACGATTGCCTATTCACTAGGGCATATTTCTGGTGCTCATCTTAATCCTGCAGTTTCCGTAGGTTTATGGATGGGCGGAAGGTTTAATTCAAAAGACCTCCTTCCCTATATTGTGGCCCAGGTGCTGGGTGGTATTACTGCAGCAGGCGTACTATACCTGATTGCAACTGGTAACGGCAGTGAAATTGGAGGATTTGCCGCTAATGGTTACGGAGAACTTTCCCCTGGTGGATACAACCTTACCTCTGCATTCGTTACAGAAGTTGTTATGACATTTATGTTTTTGATTATTATATTAGGAGCTACAGACGCCAGGGCTCCCAAAGGCTTTGCAGGAATTGCCATAGGTCTTGCCTTAACGCTGATTCACCTGATTAGTATCCCAGTAACAAACACCTCGGTGAACCCCGCGCGGAGTACCAGTCAGGCACTATTTGCAGGAGGAGAGTACACAGGTCAATTATGGTTATTCTGGGTAGCACCGATTATTGGGGCCGCACTTGCCGGAATCGTCTATAAAATATTTGAAAAAGAAGACTAGGCTACTACTGCCGGAATTGTTTAGTGTTAAGAAGGTAATTCGCTCGAATTACCTTCTTGTATTTCAAACCACTAATTCATGAAATAGTTGATCTAAGGTTACTTCTGGATGAACACATAAACCGGGATGAACCTTGGAAGCTTGCAAAATAGTACTTCGAGTAGCTGTTAACCACCTGAACCTCGACACCTGAGGCAATGTAGCAATAACCCCTCCTTGCCGGCTTCCATTACATATCTTTTCAAAGGCGTTCAGGTATTTGTTTATTTCCTGACAATCTATCCCTTTCCTGAAAAAACCGTTGGCCCTCTCCACGTTCAGGCTGATGCGGCATTCAAGGAATTTACGGGATGGGCAATAAAGAATCACTCCGACGTTCATAAATTCCTCGCGCTCAACAAGAGGCACTATACGTATAATGGCATATTCAAATAAGAGATTCTCTTGCATGGCTGGCTGCTCTGACAAATATTTCTGAATTTTTAACACGATTGACCAGGAATTGGAAATATGCCTGGCGATGCGCATCGTCTGACGTAAAAGGAGCATTATTGTCTAACCAAACATCAGGAATCAGCTGAACTATTTTGAAAAGTAATTCCTCTGTAAGGATCAATTTGAATCGGCTATTGATACTTTCCAGTTCACTTGCCCACGGCAATAAAACATGGTCCTTGATCTGAATGAAAGGTTTTAATGATTGCTCTTCCCATTGATTCCAACTATGATGGAAATAAAGCGAAGCTCCGTGATCAATCAACCATAACTCTTTGTGCCACATCAGCAGATTGGTATTCCTTACTGTGCGGTCTACATTCATCAGTAAAGCGTCCAGCCATACAATTGCTGAGGCTAACTCTGGCTCAATGGCGTATACTACAGGATCGAAAGTCATGGACCCTGATAAATAATGTAGACCTAAATTGAGTCCTGTACTTGCTTTCAATAAATCCTGAATTTCCTCATCACCTTCTGATCTGCCAAAGGCCTCGTTGACCATGGCAAATACTATTTCAGGAACTCTCAATCCAAGGGCACGTGCAATTTCCCCCCCTAAGATCTCGGATATCAAGGCTTTGCTTCCCTGTCCAGCACCTTTAAATTTTAAGACATAAAGAAACCCGTCATCAGCTTCTGCCAGAGCAGGTAATGATCCGCCTTCCCGCAATGGAATACTGTAGCGGATCATATTCACGGTTCGCAAATCCAGGTTACTTCCGGTCATTACAAAATGTTTAAAAAGTATGTAAAAAGTAAATCTATACCGGGTATAAAAAGAAATTTCCAATCATATTGTTTCCATTCCGGCTTCCTTCTTCGTTATTTGTACAGAATACAATGCCACAAAGTTAATATTTTATAACTCAAATCATGATTCGGGCCATTTCATCAGCACTTGCGTTTTTTATTTTAGTCATGTTTTTCTCTGCGGGTCACCGCGCGGTGGCACAGACTGTAAAACAGGTACCGCAGTTAGAAAAGCAGATGATTAACCAAGGATTAGTGAACATTCAGAAGATCGATCCCAGCATTCATGTCGAACTCAAATATTCTACTACCGATAACTTTATCAAAAAAGACGTTTATGGGGATCTGGAAAATGCCTATTTGCAGCCAGACGTTGCCAGGAAGCTTGCGAAAGCGCATGAACACCTTAAATCTTCCCACCCGGAATATCGTTTTCTTATTTATGATGCCGCTCGCCCTAATTCAGTTCAATACCTTTTATGGGATGCCCTGGATGATTTGAAGATTCCTGCAAAATCCAAATCGCAATATGTCGCCAATCCGCAGATTGGTTCAATCCATAATTTTGGATGTGCGGTGGACCTTACTGTCGTCAATGAGAAAGGGATTCCGCTGGATATGGGAACCCCTTATGATTTCTTTGGCCCTTTGGCTTATCCCCGCAAGGAACAGGAATTGCTTCACAGCGGTAAATTAACCAAACAACAGGTGGCAAATCGCGAAATACTTAGATCTGCAATGAAAAAGGCAGGTTTCTTTGTGAATACCACTGAATGGTGGCACTTCGACGCTATGTCGCGAGCCCAGGCAAAAGCCAGGTATGGCATCATTAAATAATCACCTATTTTTTCAAAAGGGCCCCTTCCATTTTCTCTGCAAGGAATGTATTTCCTTTTGCATTTAAGTGGACTCGATCGGTTGTTAAAATTCCTTTTTCAACATTTTCTGGATTATTTTTTTCCAAATGCGTCTGAAAATCCTTTCTGAGATCTAATAGTTCAAGCTGATTTTGGGAAGCCAGATCACGAATTAAACTTGCATAATAATTCAGATCTCCGTCTTGTGGATTAGAATAGTCCATGCGCTCACCAATAACAGAAGGTGTACATAAGACAATACGGATATTTTGCTCCTTCAGTTTTTTAATAATCGCTTCGTAAAACTTCACATATTTTGCGGGATCAGTTCCAGTGCCATGAGAAGTCTTGTGCCAAACGTCATTGATACCCACATAAATAAAAACAACATCAGGCTGTTTGGACAATACATCATCTTCCAGACGAAGATATAAATCATACACCTTGTTCCCCCCGATTCCGGCACCAATCAATTCATATTGTCCTGATTGTCCATTTTTCTCTAATGATTCTTTTAACAAACTGATGTATCCACCGGGTTGATTGCCCTGTTGAGTAATGGAATCACCAAAAAATATCACACGTACAGGTTTACTGGAAGTCATGGCCAGCATGGGAAGCATTATGATAGCTATTTTGAATAAAAAGGATAGTTTTTTCACTTTACTTGATTTATATGGAATAATAAAAAGCACAATTTTAAAACATTACCAATTATTTACAATCAAAAATTTCTTTAAATATCATGTAAACTTTCCTTTTTTTAACCCAACAAATACGATAATTCTCTTTTTGTCCTATATTGCGAAATATAATTATACTAATCCTTAACTTTACCAATTTTACTCCTTCCCCATGAATGAACAAAACAGTGCCGCCCTTAAAAAAGTATTAAAACCTATTCATCTTTGGGCCATCGCAGTAGGCCTTGTAATTTCAGGAGAATATTTCGGCTGGAACTACGGCTGGGATGTCGCCGGAACTATCGGCTTTCTGATTGCTACCCTGATCATTACGCTGATGTATATCACGTTTATTTTCAGTTTTACAGAACTGACTACTTCTATTCCGCAGGCAGGCGGGCCTTTTGCCTACGCACACCGTGCATACGGCTGGCTTGGAGGAATAATAGCCGGCTATGCCACCTTAATTGAATTTCTTATAGCCCCCCCGGCTATAGCGTTTGCTTTAGGCAGCTATGCTCACTTCCTTGATCCATCCATCAGTGTAGTCCCAGTGGCGTTGGGGTGTTATATCATCTTTACTCTGATTAACTTATTAGGTATTAAAGAATCAGCCACTTTCTCTTTGGTAGTAACCATTCTTGCCGTGGGAGAATTATTAATTTATCTGGGAATTATTGCGCCTTCATTTTCGATGCAAAACTACCTCACAGACCCGATGCCATTCGGCTGGGAAGGGGTATTTGAAGCATTACCTTTTGCAATTTGGTTCTATCTGGCCATAGAAGGAGTGGCAATGGTAGCGGAAGAAGTAGAAGACCCGAAGAGAATGATTAAAAGAGGATACAGCTACGGGATCTTAACACTGGTATTTTTGGCACTGGGTGTAATGATTCTGACCGGTGGAGTTGGAGATTGGCGTGAATTGAGCACCATTGATTATCCCTTGCCGGCTGCGTTGGGAATTGTACTTGGAAGAGATAATCCGCTCACCCAAATATTTGCAAGTCTAGGCCTTTTCGGACTAATTGCCTCATTCCATGGCATTATTATTGGCTATTCAAGACAGATATATGCACTCGCCCGCGTAAACTATTTACCATCATTTCTTTCCAAAGTAAATAACCGCTTTCAGACACCTCACTGGGCACTGATTGTAGGTGCGGCCATAGGAATGGCTGCCGTTGTTTTCGGTAATACATCGCAGGTAATTATACTTTCTGCATTAGGGGCTGTCGTGATGTATATTATCAGCATGGCCTCATTATTTGCACTAAGAAAAAAAGAACCCTTACTGGAAAGACCTTTCAAAACACCTTTTTATCCTGTTTTCCCAATCATTGCACTGGTCATTTCTATTATCTGCCTGATTGCCATTATATGGTATAATTTTATTCTTAGCTTGTGGTTTTTTGGAGGTTTGCTACTAGTCATTGGTATTTTTGTCAGCACCGGGAAACATAAGCTTCCGCTCCCTTCTACACAAGCAGAGGAAAAGGAGTATATTTGAGCATGATTCCCAGAAACCGTTAATTCTTATTATTATCGTTAACCTGATGATTAAAATTACAACTAATTCCATATTTCATTTAACCTTTACCTGCGTTCTGATTGTGATAGGTCACCTGGCGGTATCACCTGTTCATGCGCAATCAAAAAACCCATTAGTCAATGGTTCTGTAATTGAAGAAAATTCTGAAAAACCACTGGGTTTTGCTACCATTAGATTTTTTAAGCAGTCTGACAGCACATTTGTTTCAGGCGCCTTAACCACTGAGGATGGCAAATATGAATTGGAATTAGCCAGTGATGTATATTATGGCATTTTTGAGTTTATTGGTTATAGTCCTCTCACCAGATCAAACATCAGGATCACAGATAATAGTAACCAGACTCTGCCTTTGGTGCGGCTGAAACCATCTGCCCAACTACTTGAGGAAGTAGTGGTTCAGGGGGAGAAAAGCACGATGGAACTGACACTTGATAAAAAAATATTCAATGTAGGGAAAGATCTGGCAAATGCGGGGGGAACAGCCACAGATATTTTAAGTAATGTACCGTCTGTTGCCGTTGATTCTGAAGGCAATATAAGCCTCCGCGGTAGTGGAAATGTGCGGATTTTAATTGACGGAAAACCTTCCGGATTGGTAAGTTTTAAAGGTGGAAGCGGCTTGCAACAGTTGCAGGGCAATATGATTGAAAGAGTCGAAATAATTACGAATCCATCAGCAAGATATGAAGCCGAGGGTATGAGTGGAATTATTAATATTGTACTCAAAAAAGAAAGAAGAGAAGGCATTAACGGGTCATTTGATATCATTACAGGAATGCCTGAAAACTTCGGAGTAGCGGCCAACGTCAACTATCGCAGGAAAAACCTTAATTTTTTCGTCAACTATAGCACCTCTTACAGAATTGTCAAAGGTGCTCACTCGCAGTATCAGGAACTGTATCGAAATGACTCCACTTTTTACAACCGGATGACCATGGACCATCGCCTGAAGGGTATGTACAATAACGCTCGGGCAGGATTAGATTATTTTTTTAATGATTATAATTCACTGACAGCGGCCTACACCTGGCGAATCAGTAAGGGAAAACGCTTTTCAGATATTCGCTATCGCGATTATTCCAACAATCCCGAAAACCTGAAAACCATTACCTACAGAACTCAGGATGAAGATGAAACAGAACCCAATGCTGAATATGCACTGACTTATAAAAAAACGTTCAAAAAAGAAGGGCAGGAGCTTGTGGCTGATTTCAGATATCTGGACAATTGGGAAAAATCAGATCAGTACTTCGGTGAGAAGGCATTTTTAGCGGATGGAACAAGTGCTGGAATCCCTGACATTTTGCAACATTCTTTGAACGACGAAACTGAAAAACAATACCTTTTTCAGGTAGATTACGTTCATCCTTATTCGAAAAAAGGCAAACTGGAAACCGGACTTCGCAGCAACTTCAGGGATATGGTCAATGACTTTACCGTAACACAACAAAACGAATCAGGAGGATGGGATCAATTGCCCGGCCTGACCAATTACTTCGTTTATACTGAGCAAATTCACGGCGGATATGGAATTGTGGGTAATAAAGTGAACAAATTCTCCTATCAGGCGGGAGTGCGGGCAGAGTATACAAATGTCAATACAACATTGCGAAATACCAATCAGGTCAACAAAAGAGATTATTTCAATTTTTTCCCTTCTGTGCACCTTACTTATGATTTGCCCAACCAGCATGCCCTGCAAGTAAGCTACAGCCGTAGAGTCGTACGTCCCAATTATAATGACCTGAGCCCATTTATGACTTACAGCGACAGCCGTAACTACTGGAGCGGCAATCCAGACCTGAACCCCGAGTACACCGATTCCTATGAAGCCGGTCATATCAAGTATTTTGATAAAGGCTCCTTTACTTCATCTTTGTACTATCGCTATACAACGGGAAAAATTCAGAATATCCGCTCAGTTGATGATAATGGGATTGCTTTTAACAGGCCCGAAAATCTGGGAACCGGCAATTCTTATGGAGCAGAGTTTACAGGAGGTTATACCCCATTCCACTGGTGGAAACTTGATGGAAGCATGAATTTCTTCAGAGCTAAAATTGATGGCAGTTCATTTGATCAACAATTACAGAGCGATACCTATAGTTGGTTTGCCAGGGTTTTATCAAGATTTACCGTCCTGAATAAAACCGATATACAGGTAAGAGGAAATTATGAAGCACCCGAGCAAACACCACAAGGACGAAGAAAGGCACTTGCAGCCCTGGATCTGGCCATTAGCAAGGATATCCTCAAAGGCAATGGTACACTTACCTTGAATGTATTGGATGTTTTCAATTCCAGGAAATACAGAAACATTACTGAAGGGTATAATTTCTACACAGACCGCACATCCCAAAGAAGAATACGCCAAATCAACCTGACATTAAATTACAGATTGCATCAGGCCAAAAAGAAGGCAAAAGACATTAGCGAAAGTGATTATTAATTCTCTTACTTCTTTGTTTGAATGAATCGAAGTGTTACGGCTCACTCTTATGCGCCTTTGTATAGTTTGCCGGTTATTGTAGCTGCCCTTGGATATTTTGTTGATGTTTACGACTTGTTGCTATTCAACATCGTCAGAGTCCCCAGCCTGACAGACCTTGGATTAAATGAGGAACAAGTTTCCATCATTGGAGCCCGTGTTTATAACTGGCAGCAGGCAGGCTTGCTTATTGGTGGATTTTTCTGGGGAATACTTGGTGATAAGCTAGGACGTCGATCTGTGCTGTTTGGTTCAATTATTACCTACTCCATTGCAAATCTACTGTGTGGCTTTACTTATAGCATTGAATTTTATATAGTGCTACGGTTTCTAGCCGGACTTGGCCTGGCAGGCGAACTGGGAGCGGGCATCACGCTGATTGCTGAAATTCTGCCAAAAGAATTGCGAGGTTATGGCGCAGCTGTAGTCGCAGGAGTCGGATTGGCGGGGGCCATTGCTGCATTCTTTACAGTTTCTTTATTTGACTGGCGCAATGCCTATTTTATTGGAGGGGGCATGGGGCTGGCCCTGCTATTTATGCGCTTTAATGTCCTTGAATCTTATTTGTTTACGCAAAATGCACAACTGTCTGCTAAACGAGGCAGTTTGTGGATCCTGTTCTCAGACAAATCGAGAGTGTTACGTTATTTGAGATGTATGGGAATTGCCTTTCCCACCTACCTGATTATCGGTATCTATGCGACATTCGGAAATGAAATTGCAGCAGCGCTGGGCATCCATGGTGTTACAGCGGGTGATTGTATTCTGTTTACCTATCTAGGCATTGTAACAGGAGATCTGTTAAGTGGAGTGATCAGTCAACTCCTTAAATCCAGACGAAAAGCGATCGCAATCATGATCGGAATGACAGCCCTTGGCACAGCAGCCTTATTATCAGGTATAATCAAAACACCGGAGGCTTTGTATGCGAGCTACACCTGGCTGGGTTTCTCCATCGGATATATTGCTATGTTTCTGACCACGACAGCAGAGCAATTCGGGACCAATCTGAGGGCAACGGTAACCACTTCCATTGCCAATAACGTGAGAGCGACGACATTGATAACACTTCCTGTGTTCCAACTACTGAAACCTAACCTGGGAACGCTTAACTCAGCCCTGATTGTGGGAATAGTCTGTTTTTTAGTGGCGTTGATCTCCCTCTGGAATATGGAAGAAACCTTCAATAAGGATCTTGATTTTCTGGAAGAATAACGGAAAATCAAGATCACAATTCATTTATTTACAATAATTTAGTTTCAACAACAAGCCGGAACACAAAGGTCATCAAATATAAAAATTCATGGAAACCAATCAGGAACCACGATCTGTTCAATTTTCTCAGACCACCCTCACTGAATTAATGATTCCCTCCTATTCAAACTTTGGAGGTAAGATACATGGGGGAATTTTATTGTCTTTAATTGACAAGGTAGCATATGCTTGTGCATCAAGACATGCAGGAAATTACTGCGTGACAGTATCAGTTGACAATGTAAACTTTCTCGAACCGGTAGAAGTAGGCGATTTGGTGTCTCTACATGCTTCAGTCAATTATGTCGGAAAAACATCATTGATTATTGGTATAAAAGTAACGGCGGAAAATGTCAGAAATGGAATAAAAAGGCATACGAATACATCCTATGTTACGATGGTAGCCAAAGATGACAATAATAAACCTACCCCAGTTCCACCACTCATTCTGGAAACCCAGGAGGAAGGAAGAAGATTTGTGGAAGCCATAAAACGGAAAGAATTAAAGGAAAAATTTCGTATTGAGTTTGACGACGAAAAATGTCAGATTGAATTGGCCAATCACCTGAACGAGCTGGAGAACCAAAGGTGTATAATTGGCTGGAAGAATTAATTAATATTCACTATCCTACTTTTTTATTACCTGACAATCTGCTACCATCGTCAGGTCGTAATTGCGCAAAGACCAATGAGGATAACACTGTGATCATTCCTAGTACCAAAAAAGTCCCTTTGAACGGAAAAACAGGACCTTGTTGTTGTAAAAAGGACCAGTTACTCATCAGGAGTAAAACAAATGATCCGACTGAAATACCGAAACTGATTGAAAGTTGCTGAGTAACAGCAATCAAACTATTGCCTTCACTTGAAGTTTCATTTTCCAGATCAGCGATCGATATCGTATTCATTGCTGTAAACTGAATCGAACTGATAGTGCCAAATACTGCCAGGAGCAACATAATAAAACCTGGGGATGTATTTGTCGAAATTAACGATAAAATACTGATCATGAACCCCAAAGCAATTGTATTGGTAATTAAAATGGTCTTGTACCCGAAACGTTTAACTATCCGTACTATAAATGGTTTGGTTGCTACATTCGCTATTGCCATGGGCATCAGCATTGCTCCTGCAATAGAAGCAGGATAACCCAATCCTACCTGAAGCATCAGAGGAAGAAAAAGAGGAATACCTCCAATGCCCAGTCTGGTAACCAGATTCCCGATCAATCCGATCTTTAATGTTCTGATTTTAATCAGTGACAAATTGATCAAAGGTTTTTCATATCGTTTCGCATGCCCTACATACATCACGATCAGTGTTAGCGTAATAATTAAAAGCAACGCCATCACTGAGTAACGGACTGTACGATCTATTCCCAATTCTAGCACCAATGTTCCTAGTGTAATAGCAGATCCAAAAAGGATAAATCCTTTGAAATCAAATTTTCCGACATTACCCTTGTGGTCTGGAATTGCGAAAGTTGCCATCCATACCGCAACACAACCAATGGGGATATTGATCAGAAAAATCCAGTGCCAGGATGCAAATTCAACGAGCCACCCACCAAGGCTTGGCCCCACTATAGGTCCAACCATTCCAGGGACTGTCGCAAAATTGATGACTTTCAGCAAGAGTCTTTTTGGGTAAGTGTACAACAAGGCCAGGCGCGCAACGGGCACCATCATTGAACCACCCACTGCCTGTAATACCCGCGACAGAACCAATTCCAGCAGGGTACTGGAAATAGCGCAGCAAAATGAACCCAAAGTAAAAATAATGACAGCGGTACAGAATACATTCCTTGTCCCGAACTTATCGGCTAGCCAGCCACTGACGGGAATCAGCAAAACCAATGTGAGTAGATAAGAAACAATCACTGGCTGCATCGCAATCGGAGACCGGTTCAGATCAGCGGCAATTGCAGGCAAAGCAGTATTGAGAATGGTACCATCAAGCGATTGCATAAAAATCGCCATGGCTGTGAGGGAAGGAAGGTACTTTTTTACAGCTGGTGATATGGCCCTTGTTTCTTGCATTATCGTTTTCTTCATGGATAAGTAACGTTGCCTATCCCCGAAAGTTTTCTCCGCTATTCAACGAAAGCCGGGATTATTTTTTATCAGGCATTTTATGGATCATCTTAGTCAAGCCCTCAAAAAGGTATTCAAGACCATTCATTTTAATTTCATAGACAGTTTGCAACAGCATGCCTAATTTTCCCTTTGGAAACCCCTCTCTGGCAAACCATTCCAGATAGGAAACCGGGAGTTGATGTATGGGTGTATCCTTATATTTCCCGAATGGCATTTTATAACGCATCATTTCCAGCAATAGCTCAGGCTGAAAACCCATTTGATGATCTGCTCCCATTTTTTAGTTTTTACGTGTGGCTTGTACCGCTAATGTAGTCGTGATGGCATGACTTTCAATAACATCCAATTCAAAAACCGGGGCATTATCTTCCGGTTGTTCTTTCCGATTTAACTTATTGCTGCCCTCCGATAATATATATTGCAGTTTTCCTTCCTCCCAAACTGGATTCATACCCTGATTCAGGTACTCGTAAAACAAATAACTGACCAGTTTCGTCTTATTCCAAAGTTGCTGCTTCTCAGCCAGCACATATAATCGCTCCACAGGTCGGGTAAAAGCTACATATAACAAATTTAGATTTTCAACCAGGGTTCGTTCCTGTTCCTGTCGGATCACTTCTCCTAAATCCGTTTCTGACATTTCTTTTTTAAGGTTAATCTTCCCAACCTGCATGGATATTTTATCCACTTCATTTTCTTCCACCACAAGTTCAGGGTAATCGAGTTGGGTAAGATCAGCCCAAATGGAGGAGCCTGGTTTAACATCAAAACTCCATTGGCAATAGGGAAGAATTACGACAGGATATTCCAGACCTTTGGATTTATGAATTGTGGTAAAACGGACGGCATCAGACCCCTCAGGCAATGCAATCGATACTTTTCCTCGCAACTCTTCCCAACGAAGAAGGAAATCTGACGGACTGGTATTTTTTTTAGTGGTAAATTCCAGTACAACATCCATAAAACGCAACAGATATTCACGCTCACCTCCTTGCTGATACAGATCAAAAACACCGCATATCTGCTCACACAATTCGTAGATTCCGGGCTGCTTTTCATACATCGGGCGAATCGGATATCCCATATTATCAAAATAAGAAAGGAAATAATCGTTAGCTGTTTTCTGACTTATTTCCCGAATCATCTGGTCGTCTTGTGTAGACGGTGGCCGGTGGTATTTCAGTTGATAAAACCACCAGATAGCCCCATATCTTGACGCACTGTTGTCTTGTACACTCAGCACCTTTATCATGGCGATCATGAATTTTACAGATACGGCATAGCTGACCAATAATGAATCTTCTGAAATCAACGGAATCCCTGATTCTTTGAATGCCACCGCCAAAGTAGCCGCTTCTTTTCTTCCCCTGCAAAGAATAGCAAAGTCCCGCCAATGATACCCTTGTTCTTTTAATTCGGTTACCAGACCTAATGTTCGTTCAATCATTGGATCCTTCTGAGAACCTGGATCATCCTTGCTTTTTTCCAGAAATGCGATTTCCACGTGCCCGCCTACAGGGGCCTGAGGAGCGATTTCCTGTTTAAAGTTTTCATCAAATACCAGATTAAGCGTTGGATTTTCAGCTGCGAGTAATCTTGTGGTGAAATCAAAAAAATCATTGTTAAAGGTGGTAACCTCCTTGTAGCTCCTGCGGTTTACACGCAACATCGATTTTTGTATGGATTGAAATACGGTGTAAAGGCGCTCATCCAAAAACGGTTTTGCCCCTAATAGCATATACAGTTCTTTCAATTGCTCATTTCCCAGATGCACTATCAGGTCCATGTCACCTCCGCGAAAGCGATAGATAGCCTGCTTGGCATCGCCCACTACCAAATTAAAATAGCCGTATGCAAGTGAATTTTCAATAAGGGGTAGCAGGTTCAAAAACTGAAGTTTTGAAGTATCCTGAAACTCATCAATGAGAATATGATGATATTTCTCACCTAATCTTTCAAAAATCAGTGGAACAGGCTGTGCCATTACTATTTCGGAGATCCTTTGATTGAATTCGGATATATGAACCATATTTTCTTCCCGAAGCAAATTCCTGAATTCTTTCCTTATTTCTTCCAGCAAGGATGTGTTATACAAATGAGGCAACAATGCCTGGTAAGTCAGGTATCGGTTTTTATTGGTACACCTTATATTTTCAATTTCGGTAAAAATATCTGTCAATGCTGATTCGACAGAAGCAAGTTGAGTCAGAACTGTTGCAGAAGCCTTAGATCCCCCCCATTTCCCTTCTTCAATCGTCTTTACCACATATGAATTAGGTGTCTTAAGCCACAGGTTTTCTCCTTTACTCTTATCTTGAAAATATCCGTAAATCCCTTTTGATCCGTAAAAAAAGTCTTTTTCTCCTAAGCCGCTTTTTTCAATTATTTCTACTGCATTTTGTCCATATGCGACTAGTTCCTTTTCAATTTTCCAGATGAACTCTGACATTTTTTTTCTGAGCAAAAGCCAATCCCGGACGTTTAAAGGTTCCAACCGGCCCAATGCCTCGTTCGTAGATTCGTTCAGAAGATCTCTTGCGGCATTTTGCAGACTGAATGATAGTGCGTTCCAGCCTTTCCCATCCATGGCATTTTCCATAAAATAACCTTCCAGAACCACTGTCAAGGCTTCTTCCCCTTCCTTGCCCACACGAGCCAGCAAGCGGTTTACAGCCTCTTCCAGCAACTGGGCGTCCACTTCGGTTTCAAAATTATATGGAAGTCCCAGTTCATCCGTAAAACTACTGACAAGACGCTTGGTAAACTTATCAATCGTCAGTACGGCAAAGTCTGAATAACTATGTAGAATCTTTGTAAAAATTCGATTGGAATCGGTGATTAGTTTATTTTCTCGGTCATTTCTTAATAATGCATCGTCAACAGTTTCAGGAAACAGTTCATTGATAATATCCTGAAACATAGGATGCTCCTTTGCATTCCCACCAGCAAACAGCTGAAGTATGCCTAGTATGCGCTCTTTCATCTCTGTAGCTGCTGCATTCGTAAATGTTACTGCGAGTACATGCCTGAAATAGGTATCAGAACCACCATTTAGAATAAGTTTTAAATATTCTTTAGTTAGTGTATAGGTTTTTCCTGATCCGGCAGAAGAGCTGTATAATCTAAACATATGGGTACAAAGGATGGGAGACAGTTTTATAAAACAACTCCCTGGACTTGTCTGCTCACAAAGTGTAACAGCAAACCCAGGGAGAACCTGAATAATATTTTTATTGCTTTTGTTACAGATTCAAGCGAATACCGAGCGAAATGTTAGGACTTAAAAACAATGGTCTTGGTATTACTTCAACATAAGTCCCTCCTTCAAGAAATGCTGAATAGCGCCCGTCGGGCAGGAAATATTCAAAACCTGCTAATAAGGAACCACCCAGAGAAATCTGCTTTTCACGATCACCCGGAGGGGGCAGGTTTTTTCGGCTGTCGGCATAGTAATTCCGGCTATTTACCTGGCCACCCAGTCCATAATAAACATGCACAGCATCTGAACCAAAAAAAGGCACGTGCCATAAATAATGTCCTTGCACTGACAAACCCACATTTTGATATTCGCCCTGCCGGTAGTCACGGTTGTTTCCTATAATACCTCCAAAAGTGCCTACTGTAATATCAATCGCATTGATGTTGTTAAAATATTTACGGATATTCAGACCGGTCGGCTCTCCCAGTTTAAAGCCCACTGCCCAGTTGTCATATTGCGCCTGAGCCATTTGGAAGGATAAAAGGCCGAAAATTAATAACAGTATTCTTTTCATATGGATGCGGTTATTTCTGTTCTTTATTGAATGGATGTATTTAATACAGGTGCTTCAAATATATTACTTTCCTTTCAGATTTTTTTTAAAGATGTGATCACAAGATCATTTTCAGCGGGAGTTCCTACTGTAATCCTGAGACAATTATCGGTAAGAATAACCCGTGACCTGTCCCTGACGATCACCTTGTCATTCAGAAGATGCTGCATCACTGCTGGACCATTATCGAATTTAACCAGCAGGAAGTTAGCATCTGAAGGATATATTTTTTTAACTAACGACAAATCCGCCAACATGTTTTGCAAACGCTCTCTTTCCTTGAGGATATCTGCAACCATTGTTTCTTTCAACTTCACTTGATCCAGCGCATTGTTAAGGTACTGCTGCGCCGGGGTACTCATATTATAAGGAGGTTTTATTTTGTTCAGCAACTTAATTAATTCAGGTGAAGCGTAACATACGCCCGCCCTAAGTCCAGCCAGTCCCCACGCTTTTGAGAATGTCTGTAACACTACCAGATTGGGATAGTTAGCCAGTTCATTAATCCAAGACGCTTCAGATGAGAAATCAATATACGCCTCATCAACTACTACCAACCCGCTAAAGGCATTCAATAACTGTTCAATATCTGATTTAGCAATCAGATTGCCGGTAGGATTGTTTGGTGAACATACCCAGATTATACGGGTTTCCGGTGTAACAGCTTCCAACATGGCGTCAGCACGCAATTGAAAATCTTCAGCTAGCGGCACTTTGATAATATCCACTTCATTGATATTAGCGCTTACCTCATACATTCCATAGGTAGGCACATGAATCATGATGGCGTGTTTACCAGGAGTACAGGTTAATCTGATCAGCAAGTCAATTGGTTCATCGCTACCGTTTCCAAGGAAAATGCGGTCCGCACTAACATTTTTAATTTTTCCCAGTTTCTGTTTTATATCATGCTGATAGGGATCGGGATAACGGTTATGATCCATTCCATCCGCAGCCCCAATAGCATTTTCATTGGCATCCAGAAAAACTCCCTCTTTGCCTGTATATTCATCACGAGCAGAAGAATAAGGCACCAGATTTAGTAAATGAGGACGAATCAAAGTCGTCAAATCAAATTGTTTACTCATAAAAATGTCATCAAACGATTCTAATTATTTATCCTTCAGACTCTCCAGACGAATACTCACCGCGTTTTTATGTGCCATCAATGACTCTGCTTCGGCCATCTTCTCCACTATGGGGCCTAGCCCCACTAAACCCTCTGGCGAGATTTGCTGCATCGTAATCTTTTTGACAAAGCTATCAAGTGACACCCCGCTATAGGCTCTGGCAAAGCCGTTGGTTGGCAAGGTATGATTGGTTCCTGAAGCGTAGTCGCCACACGACTCAGGCGTATAGTTTCCTATAAAAACAGACCCGGCATTCACGACCTTTTCTGCCACTTCGTTTGCATTGGCAACACTCAATATCAGGTGTTCGGCAGCATAGGTGTTCAATAACGCCAATCCTTCCTGTTCATCCTTGACTATGATAGCGCGACTGTTTTCCAGGGCTTGGGAAGCTATTTCTTTTCTCGGAAGTAACTCCAGTTGAATAGCAATTTCTGCATTGACAGCATCTACAATGGCTGATTCTGTAGCCACAAGCAGCACCTGACTATCAGCACCATGTTCTGCTTGAGACAGTAAATCAGCGGCAACAAAAGCAGGGTTTGCGGACTGATCAGCGAATACCGCCACTTCGGAAGGTCCGGCAGGCATGTCGATAGCCACTCCTTCTTTGGTAACAAGCATTTTGGCCGCCGTAACGTATTGATTTCCCGGCCCAAATATCTTGTCTACTTTAGGAACTGTCTCAGTACCATAAGCCATTGCGGCAATCGCCTGGGCGCCACCAATCCGGTATGCCTTGGTCACACCCACCAGCTGTGCTGCAAATAATATGGCAGGATGTAAACCAGGAGTACAAAGGATTATTTCCCGGCAACCTGCAATCTGGGCAGGCACACCCAACATCAGTACAGTACTGAAAAGTGGCGCTGTACCTCCCGGAATATATATTCCCACCTTTTCAATTGCGACCGATTTTCTCCAGCAAACCACACCCGGCATCGTTTCGATTTTCTGCACCGGTTGTTTTTGAGACTCATGAAATATCTTAATATTTTCATAAGCTTGCCGGATGGCTGCCTGAAGTTCAGGAGCCAGCTCAGATTTGGCCCTTTCAAATTCTGAAGCAGGTATCTCCAGGTTTTCAATCGTCACTTTATCAAACTTCAAAGCAAAGTTTCTGATCGCTGAATCGCCTTCCTCTTTCACACGCTGAAGAACAGGTGCTACTATGCGTTCGGTTTCAAGTGCCGACTGAACAGGACGTGCTAACAATTGATCCCATTCCTTACGTTCAGGGTATTGAAATACCTTCATCTTACACAATCATTTTTTCAATTGGAACGACCAGAATTCCTTCAGCACCCAATTCACGCAATTTTTCAATATTGACCCAGAAGTCATTTTCATTAATAACCGAATGTAGTGAACACCAACCTTCAGTAGCCAGCGGAATAATAGTTGGGGCTTTCATTCCAGGGATATATTTCATGATATCATTGACCGCGTCCTTGGGGCAATTCAATAAAATATACTTATTATTTTTTGCGGCTTGAACAGCATTAATCCGGAATAATAATTTTGACAGGAGATCCTGTAAGGGGTCTGACAAGTTTTTATTAGCCACCAGAATCGCTTCAGAACGGTAGATTACTTCCACTTCCTTCAGACCATTGCTTAATAAGGTACTGCCGGAGCTCACTATATCACAGACTGCATCGGCCAAACCAATACTGGGAGCAATTTCTACTGAACCACTTATTTCGTGGATATGCGCTTCCACATTATTCTCAGCGAGAAATTTTCCTAGCAACCTGGGGTAAGAAGTAGCGATGCTTTTTCCAGCCAGATCCTGTACTTCGTTATAGTCTACTTCCCTCAATGTTCCGATTGACAAACGGCATTTTGAAAATCCAAGTTTATGCACAAGTTCTACATCTCTTCCACTTTCATCGGCCACATTCTGCCCTATTATACCCAAATGCGCCACTCCGTCTTCTACATATCCCGGAATATCATCATCTCTTAGAAAGAGGATTTCAGCAGGAAAATTAGTGGCTGTGGTTTTTAACTTTCCGGCACCGTTATCAAAGCGGATTCCACATTCTTTAATCAGGCGAAGAGAATCCTCACTGAGTCTGCCAGATTTCTGGATTGCAATACGTATTGTTTCAGACATTTTCAAGTAGCCTGTTTAGAGAGGCCGTTTATTATTTTTTCAAGAATTTATTTTTATTATTCCTAAAGGCTCAGATCCTTTTGAACTATTATCGGAATTTCGTTTAAAGTTACTGATAACTGTTCTCCCGATCTCATATTTTTTAAAGTAAGTTTTCCTGTAGACATTTCATCCGATCCGATGATGACCACAAATGGGACTTTTTTTCTATCAGCATAATCCAATTGTTTTTTAAGTTTAAGAGGCTCCGGATAGATTTCGGCATTGAGTCCTGCGCGTCTTAATTCTGCCACCGCCTTTAATCCGTATCTGAATGTTTCCGGATCAAAACTTGTGACCAGAATGTGCGTTGACAACATTTGATTATCCGGGAATAAATTCAGTTCTTCCATTACATCATAGATTCGGTCAACCCCCAGGGAAATTCCCACACCGGATAATCCCGGAACGCCAAATGTACCAGTAAGATTATCGTATCTTCCTCCACCGCTTATACTACCGATTTGCACGCCATTCGCCTTTACTTCGAATATGGTTCCTGTATAATATGACAATCCCCTTGCCAGCGTCACATCGAGTTGCACAGAAGGTGATTCAAGCCCGAGATCCTTCACCATTCCCAATACTTCTTCCAGTTCGTCAATACCTTTTAAAGCAGTTTCGGACGTTCCTAACCAGGATCTCAACTCCTCAATCCCTGCATTTTTACCAGCTAGCGCAAATAAAGGATCAAGTGCAACGACAGCATTTTCTGAGAAACCCCGCTCCAAAAGTTCAGTCTGAACTTTCTCTTTTCCAATTTTATCCAGTTTGTCTATAGCCACACAAAGTGGCCCTTCTTGTCCGGGCGCACCGATTACCTCCGCAATGCCGGTAAGTATTTTCCGGTTATTCACTTTAACAGTAAAATCAGGGATGGCCAGTTCACGCAACACGGAATGCAGCATTAAAACAATTTCTGCCTCACAAATCAGGGAGTTGGTTCCGACAACATCAGCATCACACTGATAAAACTCTCTGTATCGACCTCTTTGCGGACGGTCAGCTCGCCATACCGGCTGAATCTGATAGCGCTTAAAAGGAAAAGACAGGGTCCCGCGGTTCATGACCACATACCTGGCAAACGGAACGGTCAGGTCGTAACGTAGGCCCTTTTCCGAAATTTTCGTTGTAAGGGTTTTATAATCCTGCTGCCAATCTTCCTGTCCCAGTTTATCAGCGAAATTACCTGAATTTAATATTTTGAACAGCAACTGGTCTCCTTCATCACCGTATTTGCCCATCAATACCGAAAGATTTTCAATCGACGGAGTTTCCAAAGGCTGAAAACCATATTGCTTGAATGTTTTTCTGATGGTGTCAAATATATAGGTTCTTTTAACCATTTGTTCAGGACCAAAATCCCGCGTACCTCTTGCCAATGTCGGTTTACTCATAATTAAACAGGTCTGTGATGCCAATCAATATAGCGGCTAAATCAATAATGTGACAAAATTAGGGAGTCTCTTCAATTTTTTTACCCAATACTTTACTTATTTTCCAAATAGAAATTGTACTTTTGCGCCTCATTCTCGTGCGAACAGCTGAGAATAACTTTGAAAACATTGTTTAAAAGAAGTTGCTTGCGCATCAATTTGGTAATTGCAGCTGCTTTTTCATCATTTAATAAATCAAAAAGAACATGGCAGTAACGGAACTTAAACGCAAAGGCCGCAGAAACAAATCTACAGCGAAAAACAGAGTAATACGTATCAAGCAATTACTTGTAAAGCCTGAAATCAAAAATGTAGATATTGAGGCAATCAAAGCTGAATTTGAAGCGAAAAAGAAATAACATACGTTTTTAGGACGTAACCGTATGAAGGTACTGATGATTCAATCATCAGTACCTTTTTGTTTTTTAGCCGTTTTCTGTTTGAATTCTTTAATTGCCTTGATTTCTTTGGCAGTTTCTTTTACTTTGTCCTGCATTTTCTTTTCAACCCCTCTGATGTTTCTCCTTGCTTCACGCCGTACATCGATCAGAATCCTGAAACGGAAAGCTTGTCCAAGTATCAACACACCACTGCTTAACAATGCCATACCATACAACCCAAGAATCAGCAATTGGGATGACGAATGGGCATGATATTTATAAACGGCAGCCGATGCCAATATTACAACTCCTGATCCGGAGCATAGTAATCCGGCAATTGTCAGCAGAATCCATTTTGTACGGGCAGGCATCCGTCTTATTATTTTCCTGCCAGGTGGTTTTCCATGCGATTTAGGCAATTCCATAACAGATTTTAAAGTTTATTAGTTGGGTAATACAACCCAAATTTAGGAACAATTACCCGATTTGCCTATCTGTCCTATTTCCCCTTTAAAAATCTTATGCCTAAAAATAGTAAATTGCAGCCCCGTTTTACCATATACCGGATGCCAGTCATCCTGACAAATACATGAAATCAATCATCAGCCTTGTTCTGAGATACATACCTCGCCCCTATCTGCAACTGGTTGGGCATTGGGCAGCTCGCTTTCTGTCTTTATTCTATTTGGGTAATAAAGTGGAATGTACAGTTTGCGGAAAGCATTATGAAAAATTCCTTCCGTACGGTCGCGGACAATCTGCCCGGGAGAATGCACTTTGTCCCGGATGCCTTTCACTCGAACGTCATCGGTTAATGGCTCTCTACATGCGCAGAAAAACAAATTTCTACTCAGGCCAACCCCTTAGGATATTGCATGTAGCACCAGAATATTGTTTCATCGACAGGTTCGAAAAAATGAAAAACCTCGATTATATAACTGCTGATATTGAGTCCCCTCTAGCGAAAGTAAAAATGGATGTACATGCGATTCCTTTTGAAGAAAACTCCTTTGATGTGGCGATCTGTAATCATGTGATGGAACATGTTGAAGACTACATACTGGCCATGAGCGAACTTTTCAGGGTATTGAAGCCAGGTGGATGGGCCATGATCCAATCACCTCAGAATATGAACTTTGAAACAACCTATGAAGACCCAACCATTACGGATCCCAAAGAAAGAGAGAAGCATTTTTTGCAAAATGACCATTTGCGACTTTTTGGTAAAAACTATGGTGATGAGTTACGCAAAGCAGGATTTACAGTCACGGAAGACACATTTGTTCAAACCGTACTGACTCCGCAGGAAGTAAAAAGATATGCACTACCTTCAGAGGAGGTTATTTATTTCTGCCAAAAAATCTGATTCTCCATGTCTAACCGTCCTTGTTGGTATTTATTTTTTTTACTGACTGTTACTTTTCAGGCAAACGCACAAACAATCACATTGAGTTGGGTTCCGGAACTTTCTTTCACTGACCTCAATGAATATTATCCTCTCGATAAGCATCCGAATTTCGGTGGGTTTTCGGGGATGGAGTATGATGCTGTCAATGGAAAATGGTATATAATTTCTGATGGTCGCCCGCCGTTGCGTACATCCTATACTTATCAGTTTAGCAGTACTACTTCTGGCTTTCCTCTCTGGACCCAACCTGACACTGTTTTTTCTTTCGGAGATCTCGAAGGTGCTGAAAGTATGAGAATGAGTGCTGATAGAAAAAAGTGGATTATTGCGTCAGAAGGGGACGATGATGATAAACTGGCTAACGGCGATATTCATGTCGCTGAGTTTTCGGGGAACAAGATCTTGTCGAGCCACTCAATAATTACACGATATCCACCCAACCGTGGATTAGAATCAATTGCCTCAGACAGCAAAAACAGAGTCTGGACAATGTCTGAATGGCCTTCTAATGAAGATAATGATTTTATCCGGATACGGGGCTTTAAACTGGGAGAAGATTCCCTGATAGCGCAGTTTTCTTACCCGATTGATATTGCATCATGTTTGAACGCAGAACAAAAGCCAGGAGTAAGCTTAGGAAATGGTGCAAGTGAAATGGTGATGGAAAATGATAGTATTTTCTGGGTAGTTGAAAGATGCTTTGATGGAAGAAGTACGCAAATACAACTGAACAGAATGCAGTTTCCCGTAAATAATCTACATGATATTCACAATCAGCCAGTAAAAGCAGAATTATTGGGTTCCTACAATATTAATTCATTGACTGAAATCGCACCAGACAATATAGAAGGAGCAGTTTTTGGCCCCCTCCTGCCCGACGGCAACAGAAGTCTCTGCCTGATAGCAGATGACAATTTCAGCAGGTCCAGGAACGGGAAACAAAAAACTGTATTTATTGTTCTGAGAATAGCGGTAAACAATTAGAAAGGAAATTTTAATTTCGTATATATTTACAAGATCCGTAGCAGCAACGCTATGTTGAATAAAATTAAAAATTATGAATATTGAATTAATAAGAGTGGACGATGCTTTTCATTTTGAGGCGGGTGGCTCATCAGATAAAACAGTACATATTGACGCTGCTGAGGCTGTTGGTGGAAAAAACAACGGTGTCAGACCAATGGAGTTATTGCTGATGGGAGTGGCAGGTTGTTCCGCAATAGATGTAATTTCAATCCTGAAAAAACAAAAACAGGATATTACAGATTTCAGAATTTCGGTATCAGGAGAAAGAATAAAAGAAGATAATACCGAGCGCAAACCTTTCAGTTCGATAGAATTACATTTTAAACTAACTGGACGTAACCTGGATGCACAAAAAGCTGAAAAGGCAATTATTCTTTCTATGGAAAAATACTGCTCGGCTACCGCGCAGTTTGAGAGTTCAGCAAAAATATCTTATCAGTTAACCATTAAGGAAGCCTGATCATGAAACAATACCACGACTTACTGCATCATATTCTGGAGAATGGAAGCCGCAAAACTGATCGTACCGGTACCGGAACGATCAGTGTATTCGGTTATCAGATGCGATTTAATCTGAAAGAAGGATTTCCCCTGCTTACCACAAAAAAAGTACATACCCGTTCCATTATCCATGAACTGCTTTGGTTTTTAAAAGGAGACACTAATATTCAGTACCTCAAAGAAAATGGCGTGTCAATCTGGGACGAATGGGCTGATGCCGACGGAAATCTTGGACCAGTCTATGGAAAGCAATGGAGAAGCTGGGAAGCGCCGAATGGAAAAGCCATTGATCAATTGTCTGAAGTGCTTTCGATATTGAAAAAAAGTCCTGATTCCAGAAGAATGCTCATATCAGCCTGGAATCCTGCCGATTTATCTGACATGGCACTACAACCTTGCCATGCGCTATTTCAGTTTTATGTAGCAGATAATAAACTTTCTTGTCAGCTTTATCAGCGAAGCGCTGATGTTTTTCTTGGTGTACCATTCAACATTGCCAGTTACGCACTGCTGACCTGTATGGTCGCTCAGGAATGCGGCTTTGAGCCCGGGGATTTTATCTGGACCGGAGGAGACACACACCTGTATGTCAATCATCTGGAACAGGTGGATCTTCAACTTTCGCGCGATTTCAGACCACTGCCACAACTTAAGCTGAACCCTGATATAAAATCGGTACTGGACTTTAAGTTTGAGGATATATCCATAGAAAATTATAATCCCTGGCCGGCAATCAAAGCACCGGTTGCTGTATAGGAAAATCAGGGATGGTGGCAAAACCTCCATCCCTGATTTTGTTTATAAATTTTTGGCCTTCAATTCTTTTACAGCAAAATCGGCCGCCCGGGCAGACAGAGCCATATAAGTCAACGACGGATTTTGTGTAGAAGTAGAGGTCATACAAGCTCCATCTGTTACAAAGACATTTTTACAATGGTGTAACTGATTCCATTCATTCAATAATGAAGTCTTTGGATCATTACCCATTCTAACACCACCCATTTCATGAATATCTAATCCCGGTGCCCGGTGGTCGTCACGTACCCTCAGGTTTGTGAAACCTGCGTTGGTAAACATTTCCATCATCTGCTCCTGATAGTCCTTTACCATTTTGTCATCGTTATCGTCATAATCCACTGAAATTCTGAGTTGCGGTATACCCCATTGATCAACTTTTGATTCATCAAGTGCCACATAATTAGACTCTTTTGGGATTGTTTCGCCCATCATGTGTGAACCTACATTCCAAATACTCATCTTTCTGTTGTGGAGACTTTCAACCAGATCAGACCCATTATCACTACTATCGAAATAACTTCCTCGCGAAGCGGAAAAACCAGCTGCATACCCTCTTAAAAAATCTGTTTCCTGCTTGTAAACATTACGAAAGCGAGGGATATAGCAACCATTAGGTCGTTTGCCTTCTGCAACACTATCAAGATTTCCTTCATAATTCCCTGAAATTCCGGCACGGTAATTATGAAATGCTACGTATTTCCCTAATAATCCGCTATCATTCCCCAGACCATTACTAAATCTGGATGATTTGGAATTTAGTAATATCAAACTGGTGTTTATTGCGGCAGCGTTGACGAAAATAATCCGTGCATAAAAATTCATGGATTCTTTCGTGTTAGCATCAATCACCCGAACCCCTGTGGCTTTACCTTTTTTATCATCATAAATAACAGAGTGTACCACTGAGTCGGGACGAAGCGTCATATTACCCGTTTTCATGGCCCAGGGAATTGTTGAAGCATTGCTGCTAAAATATCCCCCATACGGGCATCCTCTTTCACAAATAACACGATGCTGGCACTTGGCCCTGCCCTGTTGCGTATGAATGGGCTGAGGATCGGTGATATGTGCGCAACGACCAATTATTACATGCCTGTCTTTATATTGGGAAGCTACTTTTTCTTTAAAGTATTTCTCCACACAAGTCATTTCATGAGGGGGTAAAAATGCGCCGTCGGGTAAAATATCCAAGCCATCTGCATTCCCTGAAATACCTGAAAATTTCTCCACATGTGTATACCAGGGCGCAAGATCATCGTATGAAATAGGCCACTCCACAGCAAAACCATCCCGACCAGGACCTTCAAAGTCGTACTTACTCCAACGCTGGGTTTGTCTGGCCCAAAGTAATGATTTACCTCCAACCTGATAACCTCTGATCCAGTCGAATGGCTTCTCCTGTACGTAAGGGTGCTCTGTATCTTTGACGAAAAAATGTGATGCTGATTCTTTAAAATTATAACAACGGCTAACAATCGGATTAGCTTCTGTTATTTCCCGTGGCATTTTTTCCCTGTGTTCAAATTCCCAGGGCATCATATTGGTGGTGGGATAATCTTTGATATGCTGTACATCCCTTCCTCTTTCCAGAACCAGTACTTTTAATCCTTTTTCGGCCAACTCTTTCGCTGACCAACCGCCGCTGATGCCTGATCCAATGACAATTGCATCATAAGTCCGCGATTTTTTACTATCTATATTAAAATATGACATACACTTCAGATATTTTGGAATTTACGAGTAAGAATCAATCTGCGGGATTATATGGTTTACATCCGATAAACCTTCCCGGAACCAGTTCGTAACCCATCACATGGGTCATATAATACTCTGAACTTGTATAACCCTGAACAGTAAGTCCTTTAATCAATTGGAATAAATCTACAAACTCTTTTTTGTTACTTACTTGCATACTTTCCAGCAGATTGAGCCTCTGTTTTCCACTAGTATCAACAAATTTTTTGTCAAAAAGACTATCCGATTGCTTGTTAAGCCAGGCTAACCCAGCTTTAACACGATCCCCCGTCTTTTTATCGTAGCAATCTGCAATCATTTTCTCCACGAAAAGATGTACATGGAGATCTTTTGAACCAGGATAGCTATCTGTTTTGGGCAACAAAGCATCACAAACCGCTTCCAGACCTGACAACTCTCCTGTTGACAGAAGCTGAGGTCTATCCAGTTCATTTTTACTCCAGCCATTTGCCCAGGCAGGCAGTGCTAATAAAGCGCCCAGTCCTCCGGCCATGCTTTTAAGAGCATGTCTTCTTTCCATATCCAATAGTTAACAATAATAAAACGCACGCATCAATATTTGACACCATTTAACCTTCAAATAAAACAAAAAAACACTCCATAATGAAATGAAGTGTCAGAGTATCTGGAATTAAATCTGGCTTTGTTAGTTATACACTTCGCCTTTGGCAGCCATTAATGTATTTGTGAGCAAACCACAAATGGTCATTAAACCCACTCCGCCCGGCACTGGGGTAATATAACTTGATTTCGGAGCCACTTCATCAAATTTCACATCCCCTTTCAATGCAAATCCACTTTTCTTGGTTGCATCCACAACTCTTGTGATTCCCACATCGATTACCACAGCCCCCTCTTTGACATATTCAGCTGTTACAAATTCTGCTTTTCCCAAAGCAGCAATCAGAATATCCGCACTTTGGCAAACTTCCTTGAGATTCTTCGTTTTACTATGACAGATGGTTACAGTAGAATTGCCCGGATAGGTGTTTCTCTGCATTAATATACTCATAGGCAAACCCACAATCTGACTCCGGCCTACTACCACGCAATGTTTACCGGCCGTTTCAACCTCAGCCCTTTTGAGCATTTCAAGAATACCAAAGGGGGTAGCTGAAATGTAGGATGGCAGACCTTTACACATACGCCCCACATTGACAGGGTGAAAACCGTCCACGTCTTTCTTTGGGTCAATTGTTTCCATGACAGCATTCTCAGAAATATGCTTAGGTAAGGGCAACTGAACAATAAACCCGTCAACTTCCGGATCATTGTTAAGCTTACTGACTGCCTTAAGTAACTCTTCTTCGGTGATGCTGGCATCAAAACGAACCAGGCTGGAATCAAAACCGACTTCCTGGCAACTTTTGATTTTGGAAGCTACGTAAGTTTCACTAGCCCCGTCGTGACCTACAAGTATGGCGGCCAGATGTGGTTTTTTCCCACCGGTAGCCACCCAATTTTTTACGTCTTCGGCTATTTCTTTTTTGATTTGTGCTGATAACGCTTTACCGTCCAGTAACTGCATAATTTATTTCTTAAATATAGGTTGATCTGTTTACTTGGAGGAACCTCCCTGACTATATTGTTCTATTAACTCTTGTTTTAAACGAGTCAATCCAACGGTTGCTTTTTCTTCAATAAAATGGAAATTACGCTTAGGCGCAATCTCTGGTCTGACGGGATCTACGATATAAACCGGAATGGTATTGGAAACATAGTGAATAAGGCCTGCAGCCGGATAAACGATTAGTGAAGTACCTACCACAACTAAAATATCTGCTTTCTGGGCAATATCTATGGCCAGATCGAGCATAGGAACCGACTCTCCGAACCACACGATATGAGGTCTTAGCTGACTTCCGTCTTCTGCCAAATCGCCTAATTTCAACTCAGTACCCTCGATGGGATAGATAAGATCAGGATTTTTAGTACTGCGGGCTTTAAACAGCTCACCATGCAGATGCACGACGTTTGACGATCCGGCTTCCTCATGTAAATTATCTACATTTTGAGTAACAATAGTCACATCGAAATAAGCTTCCAGCTCCGCCAGTATTTTATGAGCATTATTGGGTTGAACAGTGGCTGCCTGTCTCCGTCGCTGATTATAGAAATCAAGTACAAGTTCGGGATTGCGGTGCCATGCTTCCGGAGTTGCCACATCTTCTACTTTATGATCTTCCCATAGCCCGTTGCTGTCCCTGAAAGTTTTGATACCGCTTTCAGCACTCACTCCGGCTCCAGATAGAACTACTATTTTTTTCATGTTCATAAAAAGTTGTACTCCATGAGTCAGTAAATACTTGACCTGTCGTCATTGGCAAAGGTAATAATTCAACTGTAATTATCTCAGGCGATTTAACGGGTATTTAATTCCTTTTTTGGCTGTGTTGCCGGCTTACGATATTTTTGAAATGGTATTTGAAGCAAATTTTTTACTTTTGAATGCTCTTCCGGATAGATGTGGGTATCCACGCCATAGCATAGTTCCTCCTGTTTTACAGCAACATAAGTACCAAAAATCCTGTCCCATAAGGAAAATATATTGCCATAGTTCATATCAGTCAACGGCTGCTGATAATGGTGATGCACATGATGCATTCCCGGAGTGACGATAATTCTATTGAGAATGGTTTCAATCCATGCAGGAAGCCTGATATTGGCATGGTTAAACTGGGCCATCACTACCGAAATCGACTGGTAGAGAAATACCAGCCACAGGGGACTACCCGAGACAATTACGGCAATAACCGTAAAAAGAAAACGAAATACACTTTCGCCTGGATGGTGCCTGTTGGCCGTGGTGGTGTCAACGAAAGTATCGGTATGGTGAATCAGGTGGAACTTCCAAAGCCATTTTATTTTATGTTCAAGCCAATGGATCAACCATGCACCGATGAAGTCCAGTAATAACAACCCAATTAATATTTGAACTGCTAACGGCAAAAACGGCAGCCATTGAATAACACCGAATTTATTATCAACAACCCAGTCACTGGTTAGCAATAAGAAAAAGGCCAAGCTAAAATTCACAAGGATGGTTGTAATCGTGAAAAACACATTGACTCCTGCATGTTGCCATTTTGGGTATTTGAATTTGAAAAGAGGATTGGCGCTTTCCCATATCCAGAAAAAGGCAATGCCACCCACCAGAATCAGACTTCTATGAAATGAAGAAATTCCTTCAAAATAATGTACGATACCTTCCATATATCTTTAAGAATTACCAGACCCATCAAGTGATTCATTCCGAACGACCTGATGAAAATCCTTTTTTCAGTATTTAATTTAATTATTTTACTACCGACATCAATATCTTTCCTGAAATATTTATTTCCCCTTGCACTTCCCTCATCCACCAGAAGGATAAAGGTTTAAAGATCAACACCAGATTTTTGCAATGGAATGAGTAACTTTGCCAAAAATGAATATTCTGTAAATGATTAATAAACAAGTACGCATCGATGCGTTGGTGCAACTCGGCCAGTTCTTAACAAGTGAATCTTCTCATGCTACCCTGGAAGACTGGGCATTCAGGGCACATTTAAAAAACAACTGGTTTACGCCAGATAATGTACGCCAGTCATTAAAGGCAATAGGAGAGAAGTTTCTTCAGCCCGAACCATTAGAGAGAATAAGCAACGACATACAGGAAAATACAACTCCAAAAAAAATAGGAGTAGTTATGGCAGGAAATATCCCAGCCGTTGGTTTTCACGATGCCTTATGTGTCTTATTGTCGGGCCATATTTTAATGGCAAAAGCGAGTAGTGATGATGCTGTGTTAATCCGCCTGTTACTTGATCAACTGATAGAGATCCGCCCTGAATTTGCAGAATATATACAATTTGCGGAACGTTTAAATGATGCAGATGCCTATATCGCTACCGGGAGTGATAACACTGCCCGATATTTTGAATACTACTTTTCCAGGAAGCCCAATATAATTCGAAAAAACAGAGTTTCTGTCGCAGTTTTGAGTGGAGAAGAAACTACAGAACAACTTCATGCATTAGGAAGTGATATACTTCAATTTTATGGACTTGGTTGTAGAAATGTCTCGAAAATGTATGTTCCGGAAGATTATAATTTTATTAAGTTTTACGAATCCATTGAGTCTTTTAGTGGCTATTGCAAAATTCATCATAAGTATTTCAACAATTACGAATACAATAAATCAATATTGCTGGTAAATCGGGATGAGCACTTGGATAATGGCTTTTTAATGGTAAGGAAGTCCGAGAACCTGGTTTCTCCTCTTAGTATGGTATATTTTGAAACTTATGCCCACGAAAACCAATTAAAGGAAAAACTGACCAGCCTGGAAGATAAAATCCAATGTGTAGTGGGCGATCCAGCTAAACATCCATGGATTTCTGTACCCTTTGGGAAGGCGCAGGCTCCCGAGATTGATGATTACCCAGATAGGGTAAATACGATGAGTTTCTTGTCTACACTCTGAACTGTTATAACCACTCGCCGAATTGTGTTATAATAAGGAATGTGACGTATTAATCTGCCTTGGCAAATATTTAATTAAGCATGAGGAAATTACAAATCCTGGAAATGGACCGTCTGACGGTTGATGAATTTAAGCGTAAAAAAAAAATACCTATAGAAATTGTACTGGATAATATCCGTAGCTTCAACAATGTCGGATCTTTTTTCCGTACAGCAGATGCCTTAGGAATCGGCAAGATTTACCTGTGCGGAATTACTCCTTGCCCGCCCCACCGTGAAATCACAAAGAGCGCTCTGGGAGCTGAACTGTCTGTGGACTGGGAGCAACATCCTGATTCAACCGTACTGGTGAACGATCTAAAGGCTCAGGGATATCAGATTTTGAGTATTGAACAGGCAGAGGGCAGCACCCATTTGCAGGAATTCATACCGGATCCTGATAAAAAATACGCGCTGGTTTTTGGAAATGAAGTGGAAGGTGTCATGGATGAAATAATCGCTGTCTCAGATTATTGTATTGAAATACCGCAATTTGGCACCAAACACTCATTCAATGTTTCAGTTTCAGGGGGGATTGTGATGTGGGAACTCGTAAAACACTATTTTTAGTGAATAAATGCAGCCCTGATTTTAAGTTTTCGCTCAGAAGCTTTAACTTCGCCCTAATCTAAAATTCCAATTTTTATAATCAGCAGTATGTCTACGTCATCCAACAATAATGTATCTATTCCTTCATGGGTCAATGTTGTTATCTATTTACTGCTATTACTCATATTGGTAGTATTTGGTGATACACTGATTGCTATCGTAGGATTCATCGGAGTAACAGCACTTTTTGTAGGTCACTTCAACCGTTTTGGGGATAAGAGTGAAGACTCACATCATCATTAAGAACAAGTCTGCTCCAAAGAGAATCTGAGGAGCAGACTTATTCATTATTAAACTCCTTTATTTTCAGGCTTCGCTGTTTTCTTGTGGTGTAACTTCCGTATTACCAGTTGCAGGCGTTTCACGCTTGATTCTTGGTGTGCGCGGCTTCCTGGGGGCTTTAGCTATTGGAGAAGCTTTGGGTGCTGTGCCGGTTTTGGGTGTACGTGCAACCCGTGGAGACCGCGGTTTAGCAGCTACAGGAGCTGGACTTTCAAGTGTTACTTCAACAACCTGTTTTTTCTCTTCAGTCTTCTTTGAAGACTTTTTCTTGTTGTTTTTATTTTTTTCTTTTTTGTTTTTTTTCTTGGAATCGTTTTTGACAGCCTTTGCGATTTTATTGGCTAGCTTTTCAGAAGTTTTTTTTATTGATTTTGCGATTTTTTTAGCACCAATCCCTAGTTTTTCAACCTTCTCTTCCAAAAGCGCAGCAATCTCCTTTGCTATTTCCTTTTTTTTCGATTTCATAAAAATTAAGTCGGTTTTATTAAAGAACAAAAATGTTATTGCCTTTATTTAATTCGAACCAAGTTAATTATTTGACAAGATTATTTCCAATAATTCTACAGAAATTTAATATGTCAGCATAGAAAAGATTTTTTACCGGTGTCAGGCCCAATTTTTAATCTTTTTTCTGCCCCTGATCACACACTTAAAATTTAATGATGCGAAAACATATCTGTGATTTCCTCAACAAAAAAAAATCCAAAATCCAGAATAAACTTTTTTTCATTCTTTTCTACCTTCTAACCTATTGACTCTAAAATCAATGCAGGCCTACAAAAAATATTTATATTGTGGATTATGAAAACTTTCCATTAAAACTGCTAATTTTGTATCCCGTAATCATAAAAAAAGGCAACGTCTAATGGCTTCTGATAAGCAAAAGACCGCTAAGTACATTTTTGTTACGGGCGGCGTTACATCTTCATTAGGGAAAGGCATCATTGCCTCCTCACTCGCAAAACTTTTACAATCAAGAGGATTCAGGGTAACTATTCAAAAATTTGATCCATATATCAATGTGGATCCTGGCACACTTAACCCCTATGAACATGGTGAGTGTTATGTGACCGACGACGGGGCCGAAACAGACCTTGATCTGGGCCACTATGAACGATTCCTGAATATCCCGACTTCCCAGGCCAACAATATTACTACCGGTAGAATTTATTATAATGTTATAATGAAGGAACGTCGGGGTGATTTCCTTGGGAAAACGGTTCAGGTTGTACCTCACATTACTGATGAAATCAAGCAAAATATGTTATTGCTGGGTAATTCAGGAAATTATGACATCGTCATTACTGAAATCGGTGGGTGTGTTGGTGATATCGAATCCCTTCCGTTTCTGGAAGCAGTGCGTCAGATCAAATTCGATTTACCCTCCAACGACACTTTGATCATCCACCTGACACTTATTCCGTATCTGACTGCAGCAGGAGAATTGAAAACCAAACCTACACAGCATTCAGTCAGAATGTTGCAGGAATATGGAATTCAGCCTGATATCCTGGTTTGTCGTACGGAGCATCCTCTTCCGGATGAAATCAGGAAAAAAATCGCCCGTTTCTGTAATGTGCAGGAAAATTCTGTGATTGAATCAATGGATGCAGAAACGATCTATGATGTACCGCTCATGATGCTTAAGGAGCGTCTTGATCAGCGTGTACTTTATATGATGGATATCTACAATGATAAAGACCCAAATCTTGATTCATGGAAGTCGTTTTTATCACGTTTAAAAAACCCTACTGCCGAGGTAAATATTGGTTTGGTTGGAAAGTACGTAGAACTTCATGATGCCTACAAATCCATCGCAGAATCATTTATCCATGCCGGTTCTGTTAATGAATGTAAGGTACATATTCATTGGATACATTCAGAACAGATTAATAAGGACAATGTAACTGAAAAACTGGGTAAGCTGGATGGTATTCTGGTAGCACCCGGATTTGGGGAAAGAGGAATCGACGGGAAAATTGAGGCAATTCGTTATGCCCGCGAAAGCAAGGTTCCTTTCTTCGGAATTTGTCTTGGAATGCAAATGGCCGTAATCGAGTATGCCCGTAATGTTATGGGGATTGAAGATGCCCATTCCATAGAAATGAATGAAGCGCAGGAAAATGCAGTCATTTCGCTCATGGAAGACCAGAAAGGTTTAACAAATAAGGGGGGAACGATGCGGGTAGGCTCATACCCATGCAAATTAAAGAAAGACAGTCTGGCCTATTCTATTTACGGCAAAGTAAATATTCAGGAAAGACATCGTCACCGGTATGAGTTCAACAATCAATTCATCAAGAAATTTGAGAGTGCAGGGATGGTCGCAACAGGAATCAACCCTCAGAACGATCTGGTAGAGATTGTAGAGGTTCCTTCACACCCTCATTATATCGGTGTTCAGTTCCATCCTGAACTTAAAAGTACAGTTATGAATCCGCATCCGTTGTTTGTACGGTTTGTTAAAGCTGCTATCGAATATTCCAATCAAAAATAGCGGGTATTGCATTGATTTGGACATCAGTTAAAAAACATACAAAAAATCTTCATTACCTTTGCAAACCATTCAAAGCACATCAACCTATTTGATACCTGATTTTGAATGGTTTGCGGTAATTTGAAGCCGAATTTTTAAGCAATATAAAGTGCGTCAGCACCAGAATTACGAATGGAAAGACAATCAATAATTGGACTAGTACTCATTTTTTTAATTTTAATTGGTTATCAATTATTAGTACCCACCCCGGAAACTACTCCCCTGGTAGACGCTCCGCAAACTACTACAGCCAGCATTGATACAACCAACAGTGCCAATGCCTCAATACAGGCTGACAGCCTCACCAATGAAGTACCGAAGACAGGTCTGGCAGCAGCAGCGGCTATAGAGGAGAAAGATATAACTATTGAAACCAGTACACTCAAACTGACATTTTCAACCAAAGGCGGACTGATTAAAGAGGCAATGCTAAAAGGTTATAAAACCTTTGATCAGAAGCCTTTATACCTGATCACTCCAGACAACAACAGGTTGAATCTATTGATGCCTACACACAGTGGGGAAGTCAATCTTTCAGTATTGAATTTCACTACTCAGGATTCAAGCCAGGTACTGGGTGAAAATGATTCTACGACTATTACTTTCCGTCTGGCTGTTTCTCGTGATCAATTTTTTGAACAGGTATATACAGTTTATGGCAGTGGTTACCTGGTTGATTACGGAATCAGGTCTGACAATATAGGCATCAGCAACCAATCTCTTATCCTGGACTGGTCTAATGACCTGCACCAGTTGGAAAACGATATGGCTGAAAATAGAAAATCAGCCGGTATCGACTACTACACTGATGAGCTGGATGAAATCGGTAAAAACTCAACTTCTGGTACAGACGAAACCAAAGTTTCAGCACCGGTTAACTGGTTTTCTTTCAAGCATAAATATTTCCTGTTAGGTTTGATTGCCAAAGATACGCCTTTCAAGGACCTTGATTTGCAGTCTACTGCTAATCCTAATGACCCGATAATAGCAAAAACTTTAAGTGCAAAAACAGCGATTCCAGTGCCTGCACTGAATCAGGGAAAAGGTAATTTCCAATTTTATCTGGGCCCTAATGATTACCAATTGCTGAAAAAGCTCAACATTGAAGGATTTGAAGAAAACGTATATTTGGGCTATGCCTTTTTGAAGCCGATCAATAAGTTTATTCTGGTACCTCTGTTCAATGTGCTGGAAAGTGTTACCAGTAACTACGGTATTCTGATTATCCTGTTAGTACTGATTGTTAAACTCGCGCTGACTCCCCTTACCTATAAGTCATATATGAGTATGGCTAAAATGAAGGTACTGGCACCCGAACTGGAGGAGATCAGGAAGAGCAACCCTGATGATATGGGAAAACAACAACAGGAGCAAATGAAGCTATATCAGCAGGTGGGTGTCAATCCCCTCAGCGGATGTATTCCTGTTTTGGCTACGATGCCGATTCTCTTCTCTTTATTTTTCCTGTTCCCCAATCTGATAGAACTCCGTCAGCAACCTTTTCTATGGTCAAGTGACTTGTCGACCTATGACTCTATCATAAAACTACCAATCCATATTCCATTTATTGGTAGCCATATCAGTTTATTTACTGTTTTGATGACCGTTTCAAGTATTGGTTATGCCTATTATAATAACCAGATTACACCTACCCAGCAAAACAGTCCGATCAACATGAAATTCCTGAGCTATGTCATGCCAGTTATGTTCATGTTTGTATTAAATTCATTCCCTGCAGGTCTTACATTCTACTATTTTGTATCCAACGTCGTTACTATAGCACAACAACTTACAATACGTAAATTTGTAGATGAAGATAAGATCCGGGAAATTCTTAATGAAAACAGGAAAAAAAATATAGAAAAACCCACGAAAGGGTCAAAATTCCAACAATACCTGGAGAAATCACTACAGGCTGCTGAGGAAGCAAAAAAGAAACAAGCAGAAAAGAAGAATAAAAAGCGTTCTAATTAAAAAATTCAGTACATAATGAGATTGTTCATCTTACTTTTTTCTTGTATTTCCATAATCAATTTGAGTTCGGCTCACGTACAAGCTCAAACCGCTGAAAAAAAATACAAAGAAGCTGTAGGATATTATAAAAGCCGCAATTATACCAAGGCAATGCTGCATCTGGCTCCTCTGACCCAGGTGCAGCATCAGTCTTCCCTCAGTCCTTACGCCCACTATTACTATTCTCTGGCTGCGTTGGAGGAAAAGAAAACCCAGGATGCCTACCTGATGTCAAGGCAATTAATCGAAAGATTCCCTTCCTGGGAAAAAATAGATGAAGCATATTACGTGCATGGTATTTCTCAATTTGAAAAGAGATCTTATGCCGATGCTTTGAAAACATTGAGCCGGATAAGAAATACCCATATCATCAGAAATGCACAGGCACTCAAGCAAAGATATTTAAAAGAAATTACGGATATCAAACTGCTAAAAAACCTTCAGAAGCAGTTTCCCGAAGACCGTGAATTAGCACATGCCACGATTTCATTAATCAGAGAAAAATACCCTACCAAAGAGAATATAGCACTTTCAAACCAGCTTATCACCAAATTTGCTGGGTCTAAAACAGCTAATTCACCCTCTGTGAAAACAGAGAAAGAGCCTAAAGTATCCAGCAAGAGCAGATTTGATAAAGATTATCTCAATGTTTCAGTAATATTGCCTTTCCGTCTTGACCAGGCCGGTAGTAGCAATCACCTGCGATCCTCCCAATATATAATTGATTATTATCAGGGCTTACAGCTGGCACAAAAACAATTGGCTGCGGAAGGCATAAAAATTAATTTGTTTTCTTACGACGTAAGTAATGATAATGCCAAGTTACAGAGCTTCTACAATACAGATAAAAACACACTTTCTGATTTATTGATAGGACCACTTTATCCGAAAACCTATGAAGAAATAGTGGATTATAGCCGGAAGGTCAAAACTTATGTAGTCAATCCTTTTGCGACTGATGGATCACTCATTGAAAAGAATGGCAATGTATTTTTGGCGCACCCGTCCATGCACTTGCAAGCCACTGAAATGGCTGATTTTACGCGAAAATTAGGCTCAGATCTTCATGTGGCAGTCTACTACGGAACTTCTGTAAAAGATTCGATAATGGCAGTTCAATATGTTAATGATATCAAATCAAAAAACGGAAGAATTCTTGAATTGAAGCGTATCGGACAGACGGCAGAAGAAATTAACCAGGCGATAACAATTGATGAAAATACACAGCCTACACAGGTAATTCTCTTTTCGTCTTCTTCCGGAACAGGACATGCCTTAATGAATATATTATCAGGAAGGAAACTCAGCGATGTGAAAGTAATATCCGTTGCCAGTGCCTTCAATTTTCAAAATAATATGGCCGCTTATGGGCACCGTCTTTATGTCGCGGATGCTGATTATGCAGATCTTAACCAGTCGGTCATCAGGCAATTTCAAAAAAAATACTTTGATGCGACTAACACCTTGCCTTCCGTTTTCTCCTATCAGGGTTATGACCAGCTGCTTTTCTTCGGACGTATGATCCATCGTCATAAGGGTAATCTCGCTGAAGGATTAGGAAAGAAGTCTGGTGAAAACGATTATCTTCTTTCTGGATTTGATTATTCGGGCAACTCTCGTGAAAATAAAAAGTTCCCGATCCTAGAAAACCGCGATGGTCAATGGGCACAGGTAAATTAATATAACTATGAAATTTTCAACAAGTCAAAGCCTTTTCGAGAAGGCTCAAAATTATATACCTGGTGGTGTAAATTCACCAGTAAGAGCATTTAGAGCAGTAGGCGGTACGCCTATCTTTATTAAATCGGCGAAAGGTGCGCTGGTAACAGATGAAGATGACAATTCTTACATTGAACTGATCAATTCCTGGGGCCCAATGGTTTTAGGCCATGCTAATGAACTCATTGAAAAAGCCGTTTCAGATGCCATTCAACATTCATTTTCTTTTGGCGCCCCCACCCGAAAAGAAGTAGAAATTGCGGAATTGATAACCACAATGGTTCCTTCTATTGAGAAGGTAAGAATGGTTAATTCCGGAACCGAAGCCACCATGTCAGCTATTCGTCTGGCACGCGGATTTACAGGCAGGGATAAAATATTAAAGTTTGAGGGTTGTTACCATGGCCATGGAGACAGTTTCCTGATTGCAGCAGGAAGTGGTGCAATCACTTTTGGAACACCTGACAGTCCTGGAGTAACGAAAGGTGTAGCGCAGGATACGCTAACTGCGCCCTACAATAATCTGCCTGCTGTAAAAGAAATTTTTGATAATAATAAAGGCCAGATTGCCGCGCTTATTCTTGAGCCTGTAGCTGGCAATATGGGATGTGTGCTTCCGGCGGAAGGATTCCTGGAAGGACTTAGAGAATTATGTACTCAGGAAGGCACATTATTGATATTTGACGAAGTGATGACCGGTTTCCGATTATCGGACGGCGGCGCTCAAAAAAGATTTGGTATTACACCGGATCTGACAACACTGGGTAAAATAATCGGAGGTGGCATGCCTGTGGGTGCCTATGGTGGCCGTGCGGAGATTATGAATTATGTTTCTCCCGCAGGACCCGTTTATCAGGCGGGTACGCTGGCGGGGAACCCCATTGCCATGGCTGCAGGTCATGCGATGTTAACCTATCTCCATTCCCATCCTGAAGTCTATTCAACGCTAGACACAATAGGCGATAAATTGGTGGGCGGAATTAAAAACTCAATAAAAAAGCTAGGCTATAATCTCACGATCAATCACCTGGGGTCTATGTATACCCTGTTTTTTACGGATCAGCCAGTTACTGATTTTGAAAGCGCGAAAAGGACTGACCTGGCATTATTTGGCAAATATTTCCATGCGATGCTGAACAGAGGGGTGTATATGGCACCATCTCAATTTGAAAGTCTATTTCTTTCTACTGCACTCAGTGATGAATACATCGAAAAAATCATACAGGCAAATGAAGAATCGCTTCAGGAGATTTTAGGTTGATATTTATAAAATCCCAGAAAAGGGAGTGTCGGCAGTACTCCCTTTTTTGCAATACTCAAGAGCCATTCAATTTATAATCATTTACTGAATAAGTCACGAGGTAAATTTCTTTCCAGCTCTTCTCTGCTATTGATCTGCAATCTTTTATAGATCTTCTTGATATGATACTTGATGGTATCTACACTGATACACATTATATCTGCAATCACCCTATTGTTATGTCCTTCAAGGATTAAGAGAACAATCTGTTTCTCCTGATCGGTGAGTGATTCCACCCCGGAGGCTGACATAGAAGCTTTCGGTTTGAAAAAATCCATCACTCTTCTGGCAATGGCCGGACTCATGGCAGACCCTCCTGCTTTGACATCCAGTAATGCTTTTCTTAATTCGATCAAAGAGGAACGTTTCAACAAATAACCATCGGCACCTGAGCGAATAGCATCAAATATTTTATCATCCTCCTCGTAAACAGTAAACATAACTATTTGCAGATCAGGGTATTTATTTTTCAATATCCAGGTCAATTCAATACCAGATTTTCCAGGAAGGCTAATATCACACAAAAGCTGATCGAGCAAATGAACTTCCTCATATTCTAAAAGTTCTTCGGCATTACAGGCTAGTGTACTTACCTCAAATTTCGTATCATTTTCAAAAAAATCACTGAGTGTAGTTCGTACAACATTTACATCTTCCAGTATACCCAGCTTTATTTTATCGGTCATCTTAAGTGTATTTAGGGCGAAATTCTAAAGTTAAAATTGTACCACCGGATGAAGAATTGATAGTAAAATATCCACCGATGGAGTGAGCTCTGATTTTCATATTATTAATTCCATTGCCATGAAATTTTCCTGTTGTAAGAAAACCATTCCCATCGTCCTTAATAAGGATTTTTACGACGGCGCCAAATGAAATTTCTAATTGTACCGTCTGCGCTTGAGCATGCTTACAGGCGTTGTTAAGTGCTTCTTTAATAAAAAAATATACAGCCTGTCGTTCTTCCTGTGATATTTTTTCCGGAATAGCTCCTACTATCTTCATTGAGAAATGGGCAGCAGAAGCTTCAAATAAGGTATGGCCGAAATCTGTTAGTTTATCCAACAGGTTTTTCCACCCATCGTTTCTGGAGTTAAGCGACCACACCACGTCATTCATGGAATGATGTACTTCTTTGCACAAAATGGAAAGACGGCTTAAATTTTTGTTATTCACCGGATAATTACCCGCCATTTGGAGGAGCTCTACCTGCATTGAAATGCCTGTTAACAGCCCACCCACTTCATCATGCAAATCAGCCGCTATCCGATTCCTTATATCTTGTTCACGCTTAATTTTTTGAAATTTATTACCGTACCACCATGTAACCATTGCGATAATCAGAAGCAGTATGAAAGTAATAAACCACCAGGTTTCATAAAATGCAGGTAATTTTCGGATAAAAATAGCATTATGACCCACATTTACTCCTGCACTGATTGTTTTAATCATGAGCGGGTATGTTCCCGCAGAAGGTTCTAATAAGGAAATAAATTGTCCTGGAGGCAATTCCTGTATTGCACCCTGTTTAATTGTATAGTTGATGATAATGTCAGAACGATAGTTTCCAGGCGAACCAAGGTATAGCCCTGATATACTCTCTCCAGGACGAAGTTCTATGCTGTTCTTATTGGCGTATGGCCAGGTAAAATCCTTCTTTATCAATGAAGATTGAGAGGAAGCTATATGTAATTCTGAAACATAACTGGGCTCAATCAATGAACTCATTTGAAGCATTTCAGTTTCCAGGATTGAGTAACCTTGAAGCCCACCCATATACAGACGTCCTCGTTGTGCATCCCAAAATGTAGCCCCCGAATTAAACTCCGGGTGTTTCAGGCCATCTTTTTCTTTCATATGCCACATTTTGCCTTTCTGGAATAAATTCAGACCATCTGCAGTGCCAATCGCTTTCAAGTCATTCACCATTTCCATGCTGAATACTGTATTATCACTTAATCCTTCTGACTTAGTCCAGCTGTTCAGCAGTTCCCCTCTTTCGTTAATTGCCACAAGTCCCCTACCTTGCGTAGCTAACCAAAGCGTATCATTTGATAAAATTGTTTTATAAATTAAAGTGCTTCCTTCCTGAGGATAGATCATCTCTCCTTTCCCTTCCTTGCTAACTTTGACAAGCCCGAGTTGTGTACTTAATAGCCAACCCTCGGCCGACTGATCTGGAAGTATATGTCTTATTTCAAGATTAGAAATAATTTTATCTTTAATGCGGATATCAATCGGTTGTAAAACCCCATTGGACTTATTGAGGTGCCATAGGCCCTTGGGGCTGCCAATATAATAGGCATCGCCTTGTTGCACCATCGATAATACAACTGATGGCAAATTATAACTGAATCTTTTTTTTGCCTCCTCTGATAGCGTGTATTGATATTCACGAACTGATAGGTTTTGCCGATTGAAAATTTTTAGAAAGCCTCCCTCAGTACCCACGAGTAATTCCTGCTCATTCAGAGGAAGCACACAATAGGCAGATTTCAAATTTTCCAGAGAATGACATTGACCGTAAACATCTACATAACCCGCACCTCCATAACTCCCCCAGAAAACCCCACCATCTTTAAATACAAACATCCCCCTTACGCTATTGCTCCTATTTTCATTACAGGGCAGCAAATGACTCAAGCCTTGTGTTTTTTTGAATAAGGTGAAAATCCCTTCGTCTGTACCAATAATGATTTCCCTGTTTTTTATAAGTACATGCTGAGAACGTATAGCCGCTTCGATGGTTTGTTGAGCCTTCAATTTTTTATCTAAAACTGTGATACTCTTTCTATTTGCATATACATGAAAATCGCTTCCCTCCTGAAACACACGTTCTTCATCAGGATTATACTTTAAATCAGAAATTGTAACCGGCGATAATTCCAAACTTTCATTGATGCTAAAAAGCCCTTGTTTAAACACATCGATAATCAACTGCTCACCATCGCCAAACATATTGTAAATAAGCTGATCGATACCAGGAAAATGTAAATAACCGGTCTTATTATTTTGATTTGGCTCGATTGTGAAGAGCGTTCCCGCGGAGGTACCGATATAATATTTTCCTTTCCAGTAAGTACAGGATTGAGGTTGAATGGAATTGTTATGATTTAAGCTTTTATTATAAAGTGTTGAAACCGGAGTAGCCTGTCCATTTTGAAATAATACCAGCCAGCCATTCTGGTAGGCGACGATAATTGTCTCATCCTGCATTTGCTTGATCCATAACACCTTGCGATCAGCATGATCAGGTAGAATATCCGGATCAATATGATGTATTTTCCATGTTTTTAGGTCCAGGTAACTCAGCCGTTCCATGCCGGCAATCCAAAGCCGGTTATTTTGATCGGCTAATATTTTTTGAGGGGTGTCATTATAGTCAAATTCATTTATAGTAGGTAAAATATTTAATGACCTGTAACCATCGTAGCGATAAACCTCCGAATTATGAAGAAACCAGATAAATCCAAGACTATCAGCTGTAACATCTTTTATGATAATTTCATTTCGGTCAGGAAATAAGGGGATTTTCTTAAAAACGTAATTTTGACTAACTGAAGCGTATGGAAATAACAAATAAACCAATAGTATTAAAAATGCCTTAATTCTTAATAAAAGAAGAATATTACACAATGGGAAGACCAGGGATGAGTAATAAATAAAAAGGTCTCTTTTGGGTGTCATATCTAATTTAAAACAGAACTCTATGGTATTTCAATGACCAGGATTCATTCATGACCCGATTGTATAAACAAGCGTCCCAATACAAATTTTTACTCCTACTTACCCGAGCACTTTTCTCTTCAACTTTTGAAAATATTTTAATTAATTCAGCAGATATTCAAAAAACTACCCGTTCGGGTAGTTTTTATTTCAATAGATGGGTAAAAATTAGGGTATTACAATTTACAAAAACAAAATTTAAGTAGGTAGTACAAAGTCAAACTAAATTCATGTTTCGAATTATTAGAACAGGGTTTAGTTACCTATCGGGGGCGAACTCCCCCGATAGGTTCCTCTATTAATAAGAAAAAGGTTTACAATTAATTGGAAAGTTATTCATAATCAGAATGGGTCATTTTATAGAGCAATGTTTATTTTTTAAAGATTCTACGTACAATAGAAACGCCGTTTTTGTCTTTCAGTGTAACAAAATAGACCCCTGCAGAAAGTGGCTTTAAGTCGATACTTCTTTCCTCTACGTCTTCAGATTCAAGTATTACTTTTCCATCCTGGGTGGCCACGCTGTATTTTTCTATATGAGAGATATCTGTTCCTCTGATATAAACCATATCCGAAACAGGATTAGGAAATAGAAAAAGGGGTGACTCCTTGTTTTGAATACTCCGAATAGGTGAATAATCATAACTACTATCTTTGTCTACCATTTTTAAACGGAAGTAAACATCTGCAAAAGGCGGCCTGGCTAGCTGGAAAAGATATCTGTTGGTCTCATAGGTAGTTCCCTGCCCTGAAATTTTCCCAATCGGGTTCCAGTTTTTCCCATCACTACTCATTTCTACTTCAAAATAGTCCGTGTTAATTTCTTCGGAGGTAGTCCAAGAAAGCAAGATTTCCATTTCTTCTGCAGTTACCATGAAATCTACTAATGTCACAGGTAAAGCTTCACAGGCTTCACTTATCTCCTGCACACTATTACACCCTTCTGCATTATTTGAAAATAATATCATTGCATCTGGTTCAATCACTCCGTTTAACAGACTACATACAGCGGCATTAGCGCAAATAGAAAGCTGCTCATTCTCTACCAAAACTAAATTTTTTAAATTGGTAACATTTCCAATACCATTGAGTGAAGTCAGGGATGAAGAGGACCCAATCATAATCATTTGGGTTTCTGTCAGGTTTTCCAGACCAACAAGATTCTGAATCGTGGTATTACGCTCCAAAACAAGTATATGAACCCTCTTTAAGTTATTCAGTCCTTGAAGATTAACCAAATCAAAATTGTGACGGATATCAAGTACTCCAGCAGCATCAACTGACCCTGTGCCCAATACTTCTTCTAAATTTGACAATGCTTCTAAAGTCTGTAGATTCCCATTACTAAAAATATCAAATTTGTTATGTATGGTAGTTAAATTATTAAGTCCATCAAGATTCAGGAGATATGTATTAACGATTGATATTGTGTTTGCACCACTAATTCCTTCAAGACCTAATAATGTCTCTAAATACAAATTACCTTCAATTGATAATGTGAACTGAGTCTCGTCTATAGGGCTTACATTGGAAAGGGCTGATAAGGAGATGAGTGATGAATTATCAAGGATAATCAGCGAGCCTACCGACGTAAGATTATTTAATCCTGTAAAGTTTTCAATTTTTGAATCATCTGCAATTAATTGACCTGTGATAGTGGTAAGATTGCTTAATCCGCTTAAGTCTGTAACATTTCTGCTTAGGCTGAGGTCGCCATTGATCGTCGTACAATTGGGGTATAAAAGCAAAAATTGATTTATATCATCCTGACTTTCAAAGTCTACATCTCCTGTTGGACATTGGGCCAAAAGATCTGTAGTTATCAATAGCAGAGATAGCGCAGATAATAACAGATGTTTTATCATGATTCAAAAGGTTCGAATGGGTCAAATGATTTAAATTCAATCAGAGGAGGGATCCAGGGCAGAAATTAAATTTCTACTGACAAATGTAGTGTAGTATTTTTTTTAATGGAACTACCCACCTGGGTAGTTTTTACATATTTTTTATTACAAATAAATGACTTAACCGCCTAGGAGAACCATGAGCCGAGGTAAAAATGACCGTTCTAAAAGACCTTAAATAACAGAAATTATTATATAAGTGCAGTATATTTCATTCGTCGAGTGATGGCAATAAATAATAGACCTCTATCGAATTAAATCAATAGAGGTCTATTATCAGAATCTTATGAAAACGCCGGTTACCTAATGGCTAAACAAAGAGGTTGGATTTAAATAGCTTGATAGCTATCGCAAGTAGAATGATCCCAAATACTTTCCTCAATACATCAGTACCTGCGGTTCCAAGCACCTTTTCAATTTTTGCAGATGATTTCAGCACAGCAAAAACAAGCAACAGATTGATCAGAATACCTACCAGAATATTGGAAATTTCATAGGCTGAGCGGAGCGAAATTAAGGTAGTCAGCGTACCAGCTCCAGCAATCAATGGAAATGCAATGGGCACTATAGAAGCCGATCCATTTTGAATTTCACCATGTCGAAAAATATTCCGGCCAAGAATCATTTCCATCCCCAAAAGAAACAGTATGATAGCCCCTGCCACCGCAAATGATGCTACATCTACTCCGAACAGGCTTAGAATTCTTTCCCCCAGGAATAAAAAACTGATCATTAATATTCCGGCTACAATGGTGGCTTTTCCTGATTGAATATGACCAGTCTTTTTGCGCAGATCAACAATTAAAGGAACTGAACCAATTATATCTATCACCGAGAATAAAATCAGTGTTACTGAGATGACCTCTTTAAAATTGAACATACTAGTTTCGTTATGGCTTTCATGCTTTACTACCCCAATAGTATTTATCGAGTTGTCCTTTGAGTTTCATTCTTTCAATATCAGCAATTGCCGGAAAATTAGCAATTCTAAGCGTATTATCTTTCCATTTTCCATAACCACTCCCAATCACAATATTATTTTGTAATAAATACTGCTTTAACTCGTAAGTCTGTTCAGCGGTTCGGGTAATAAAAGGGATGACCGTACTGGAACGTACCTCCGGATTACTAACCAGCAGATCTATGTTTCTGTTTTGCAAAAACTCAAACCATTCTTCAGCAGTTTGATGGGTCACCTGATCTATGAACTGAATAGGCTGTACATCTTCAAACAGACGGTGAAGCAGGTAAATACCTAAAATATTAGGCGTATATGGAGTCTGAAACTTCCTGAAATTTTCTGCAATAAATAACAGGCTATTATAGAATGTTTGATCATTAATCTCCGCTGCTTTAATCATCGCATTGGGCGAGACAACCATGATGGCCAAGCCCGGAGGCATGCCAAAGCATTTCTGCACCGAAGCAAACCAGACATCTGCCACACTCCAATCCATTGTTACCCCACCCATTGAAGAAGTCGCATCTACAGTGATGATTCCAGAAAACTGATTTCTGACTTCCTTCAGCACATGTTCAGGGATGGACGTACCATTGGAGGTTTCATTATGGGTGAGACATAGCACCTCATATTCATCATGATTATCAGGAAGGCAAAGTAAATCCTCTGTCCCGAAGCAATGACCTCTGGCATCTGGTTTGATCTTTTGCGTGTATTCCCACCATTTCTTGCCAAATGCTCCATTATACATATGCAGACTTTTCTTACCCACTAATGATTGAGCAATAATTTCCCAGCATTCTGTGGATGAGGAAACCAGAAAAATTTCATAGGATTCCGGAATGAGCAGCTTATTTTTCATACGGGCAATGGCACCTGCCAGCATCTGCATAAAATCATCTGACCTGTGATTCATCGCCAGAATACCCGAATCCATCGCATCAAGCATCCAGTTTTTTACCTGCGGATAAATTTTTGAAGGACCCGGATAAAAATTAATCATATTCATTGTATTAATCCATCAGGTAACGCACTGCCAATTCGTATCCTTTTAACCCCAATCCGCAGATCATCCCTTTGCAACGACTAGTCAGATAACTATGGTGACGAAAACTTTCACGTGCATGTATATTGGAAATATGTACCTCTACTGCCGGCACCGGAACTGCCGATAAAGCATCTGCCAGCGCTATTGAGGTATGTGTTAATCCACCTGCATTCAGGATGACGCCATCAAATTCAAACCCAATTTCATGTATTTTGTCAATAATAAACCCTTCATGATTGGATTGAAAATAATGCAACTCAACCTCTGTGAACTTGCGCTTTAAATCTTCAAAATATTGTTCAAAAGATTGGCTTCCATAAATTCCAGGTTCTCTTTTTCCCAACAGATTCAGGTTAGGACCGTTAATGATGATAATTTTTTTCATCCCTTATTAATTTAAGCAATTGATGGTGAAAGGCTTGATCGTAAACATATTTGATGGTTTATATCCATTCTGCATTTGTTTACTGCTAAGTACGTAAATTGCAGTATTCTATTCAATTTTTCAACCAATCCAACTTTAAAAATACCAGTTGCAGTATAATTATGTGGGAATCTTATGCTCGTCATTTCAAAAATTATCTGAGACTTGAAAAGTCATTATCAGAGAACACGGTCATCGCCTATTTACAGGATATAGATAAGCTGGCCATGTATTGCAAAATGCAGCCTGAGCCTATCTCCCCCACTTCCCTGACTGCTGACAACATCCAGCAATTTCTCAAATACCTGAATGATCTTGGCCTCGCACCGCATTCCCAGGCACGACTAATATCGGGAATCAAAGCATTTTACAAATATTTGTTGATGGAAAATCTGCTACAGGAAGATCCGTCTGAAATGATAAGTGCACCAAAACTACCCAGAAAACTGCCTGAAGTATTAAGTTTTCAAGAAATTGAGCAAATGCTCGGCAGTATTGATCATTCTTCCCCTGAAGGGATGCGTAACCGGGCCATAATTGAGGTACTTTATAGTTGCGGTCTGCGTGTTTCTGAATTGGTTAACCTCCAGATCAGTCAGTGCTTTTTTGATATCGGATTTGTAAGGGTCATCGGGAAAGGAAATAAAATGAGACTCGTACCCATTGGTCGCGATGCCATAAAATTCACCCGGATGTACATAGAAGAAGTTCGCACGCACATTGCCGTCGACTCAGGAAGTGAGGACATAGTCTTTCTGAACCATCGTGGTAAGGGATTGTCCCGCGTAGCGATTTTTACTTTTATAAAGGATATTGGAGAAAAAGCCGGAATTCAGAAAAATATTAGTCCACATACCTTCAGACATTCATTTGCGACCCATTTGATAGAAGGTGGGGCAGACCTGAGGGCGGTGCAGGATATGCTGGGACATGAGTCCATCACAACTACAGAGATTTACACCCACCTGGACCGTGAATATCTCAAACAGATCATTACCGAATTTCATCCCCGATCCTAACGATCATCGTCTTTTTGGCGTCCATGCCCACAGGGCCTCGATCAATATAGGTTCTTTGTTTTCAGCATCGGTCACTGCCACCTTTACCCAGGTCTCACCCTTTTCTGTGGTTCTGATCAGTTGTATCTGATCTTCAGTCAACTCTGCCACAGCTTTCATCTCACCTTGCGAGCGTTTCACAAAATCGGCCTTCAGGGTTTTGATCACCGGCACTGAATCTTCACCTACATTCATCCCCACTACAAGGCCCGTAGCTGTTTCGGCCAATAAAATCATGGCTGCGGCATGAATTTGCCCGATATGATTGCGAATTTTCTTCTTATTGTCTAACCGGACGATCACCTGTCTTTCGGTCAGTGCCTCAAAGCGTACCCCTGAAGTACCGACATACTTAATCAGATTACCAATTGCATAGGAAAGCATGGACATGCGTATAGGTCTGGGCAATTCCATAAATCGCGCCACTGTCCGTTGTAATGAATTAGTAAAAGGTTGGTTAACTGTCATAAAAAGCTGAATCTTCATTCCTGACTCAAACTTACATAAAATTATTTAATACAAGTCCTACCCTTCACAGTTGTTGCGTACCTTTGCAGAATGAAATTACAAAACGACTTATTGCTCAGAGCCGCCAATGCGGAGAATGTAGAGCGTACTCCTGTATGGATGATGAGACAAGCCGGCAGGATCCTATCGGAATACCGCGCAGTCCGTGAACAAGCCGGTAGTTTTATTAAACTGGCTACCACACCCGAACTTGCAGCTGAAGTAACGATTCAACCTGTAGATTTGCTGGGAGTGGATGCAGCCATCATTTTCTCAGATATTCTGGTGATCCCCGAGGCCATGGGGTTGCCCTATGAAATGATTGAAAAAAAAGGTCCGATTTTTCCTCAAACTGTCAGAACGATCAAAGACCTGGATAATATAAAAGTAGCAGATCCGGAAGAAAGCCTTCGATACGTTACCGATGCAATTCGTATAGTAAAAAATGAATTGAATGGTCGGGTTCCATTGATAGGATTCGCTGGTGCACCGTTTACAATATTTTGCTATATGACGGAAGGTCACGGGTCTAAAACCTTTTCAATCGCTAAAAAACTATTGTATTCTGATCCTGTATTTTCTCATGCCTTGCTTCAGAAAATAACGGATAGTACCATTGCCTATCTTAAAGCTCAGATCACAGCAGGAGCAGACCTGGTTCAATTATTTGATTCATGGGCAGGCATACTTTCGCCAGAGCAATACCGCGTTTTTTCGCTTCCTTATCTGAAACAGATTTGTGACGCGATCAATGAAGTACCTGTGACGGTATTTGCCAAAGGAGCCTATTTCGCCCGTAAAGAGATTGGAGAGCTCAATTGCTCGGTGGTAGGATTGGACTGGAATATGTCACCGGCAGAATCACGTGCCCTTATCCCGAATAAAACATTGCAGGGGAATCTTGACCCATGCGTATTATATGCTTCTTATGATGAAATAAAAAAAGAAGTAAAGAAAATGATAGAGGCTTTCGGCACACAACGATATATTGCAAATCTTGGGCATGGGGTATATCCGGACATGCAGCCAGACAAGGTTAGATGCTTTATTGATAGCGTTAAAGAGTATTCTGCAATTTCGGTTTCATAAGAATGGTGCATATCCCCCAACAACGTTGTATATTTTTAGATAGAGATGGGGTGCTTAACAATGATTTAGGCACCTATCTTTATCGTCCGGAGGACCTGGTTATTCCGGAAGGTGTGGCCGAAGCGCTGAACTTATTGAAAGAAGCAGGATTCTTATTGATTGTCATTACCAATCAGGCAGGCATTGCGAAAGGCATGTATACCAGAGATGCGGTATTTGAAATCCACCGCCTGATTCAAAAGCAGACAGGTGTTCAGTTGGATGATCTCTATTTCTCACCCTATCATCAGGACTTTACACAGTCTCTAAGCCGAAAACCAGGCACCTTAATGCTTGAAAAAGCGATTGCCAAATACAATATCCAAACAAACGGCTCCTGGATGATTGGAGATCAGTTAAGAGATATGAAGGCAGGAAAGGGTGCGGGATTGAAAACTGTTTATTTAAATAAGGTACAAACAGCTATAGAAGCAGACTTCACAACCTCTGATTTGTTAGAAGCTGCACAGCATATTTTAAAAACAGAAAACTACGAAAATCAAGCTTTCTGAAGCTGTGTAACCGGAGCTTTTTGTGTTGAAGAATAAGCAGGACAATTCTTACGCGCACAAGAAACCGTAGTCAGTAGACCGGCCAGAACAAAAAGGGTGAATATTTTTTTCATAGTTATAAAATTAATTACTGCCGGCCGACCATATGGTTAACCGGCAGTAAACTTATAAAATTCTATCCTTTATTAATAACGGAATCTTCAAAAATTTCATCCGGAACTGATTGAGATTCATTTTCATTCTCCTCATTTTCAGACGGCTGAACATATGATTCATCTCTAAAACCCAGGATTCTGAGCATTGACTCACTATCCTGTTCACGGGCAAAAACCTTGGTTGTCAGTTTACCATCCTTATCTCTGTCTACCAGCACATGTTTTGGTGCCGGAATCAGGCAATGCTGAATACCCCCATAACCACCCAGCGACTCCTGGTAGGCTCCTGTATGGAAAAACCCGACATACTGGGTTTCATCTTCCAGGTATACAGGAAGATATAAATCGGAACTATGCATTTCTGTATTATAGAAATCCTGGGAATCACAGGTTAAACCACCCAGATTCACCTTTTGATATGGATTGTCCCAATTATTCACCGGAAGCAGAATATATTTCTGATTCATACCCCACGAATCCGGCAAATGAGTAATAAACGATCCGTCAATCATATACCAAAGCTCCTTATCATTCTGAAGCTTTTTGTCAATAATCTTATATATCACCGCCCCACTTTCTCCTACAGTATAACTACCGAATTCAGTAAAAATATGAGGTACAGCCACATTGTTCTTATTACAGATCCATTGAATATTCTCAACGATCTCATCAATCATCTGCTGGTAATCAAAGCTGGAATATAATGAAGTCTGAATAGGCAACCCACCCCCTATATCAATAGAGTCCAGTTCGGGGCATATTTTTTTCATTTCACAATACTTAAACATGAAGCGCGTAAGTTCACTCCAGTAATAAGCACTGTCTTTCATTCCTGTATTGATAAAGAAATGCAGCATTTTGAGCTGAAATTTCGGATTCGGCTCTATTTTTTCCTTATAAAGTTGCTGTACATCATTATAACGAATACCGAGGCGGGACGTATAGAAAGCAAAATTGGGCTCTTCGTCTGTCGCAATCCTGATACCTACTTTAATGGTTTCGGCAGTACAGTTTTCGTATGCTTCAATTTCTTTCAGGTTATCCAGAATAGGCACACAATTAAACCCTTCATTAATTATTTCGCTCAGGTATTGGGTATAAAGTGGCCGCTTGAAACCATTTGCAAGAATATAAGTAGACTTGTCTATTTTTCCTCTCCGGTACAATTCTCTGATGATAGGGATATCGAAAGAAGACGAGGTTTCCAAATGAACGCCTTGCTTCAATGCCTCCTCTAATACAAAACTGAAATGCGAAGACTTCGTACAATAACAATATGTATATTTCCCATTATAATTATACCGCTTAAAAGCGTTTCTGAAAAACATCCTTGAATTCTCAATATGTTCTCCAATTTTAGGTAAATACGTAATTTTCAGCGGTGTTCCGTGCTCTTTGATGATGTCCATAAGAGGCACATTGTTGAACAACAACTCATTGTTGTCAACGTTGAATTCCATTGTTGGGAATTCGAACGTCTGCTGAATCAGGTCAATGTATGATTTCATTCTTCAGTTTGAGACATAAAGTGGCTTATAAAACCAGTATATACTAATTTGTAAAAAGATGCGAATGTAGGATAAAAATACCTTCTAATGCAAACATTAATTTTCGAAGAATCATTCAATGATATCAAAAGTATTAATCCAGCAACGCCGAAACAGCATCATCCCCTTTCAGATAATTTTGGGGATGGGGATGATTGGCATCAAAAACGGAAAGTTGTACTGGGCTGAGAATAGTAATTCCCGACTCCATAAACTGCCCTTTTTTATCTTTAATTTTCTTGATATCGAGGTCTAAATGCTTCGCCATGAACGGATAAAGTGCCGCTCTCTTGGAAGGACCATAGTCATGACCTTCCTCCGGCAGATGGGTATGCTCTACCAGGCTTTCTTTTCCATATAATCCATAAATTTTTTGCAGATAAGGAAACTCTACCTCTGGATTATTTTTTGTCCAGTCATTCCCGTTAGAAATCAACAACATGGGTTTAGGAGCAGTAACGGCAGTAATTTCCACATTGTTTGTGGCATAATTACCTTGTTTATGTACTGGCATACCACTTTCGCATGCACACCCTCCAAAAAAATGTGCAGACACCATCACACAGGGCGCAGCAACCGTAATTCTTGGATCCATCGCCATCAGCATGAAAGTCTGGGTTCCACCTCCGGATTCCCCGGTCATCCCAATCCTCTTGGGATCTACCTCTGGGATCGAAAGCAGAAAATCGAGCGTTCTCAGGTTATTGAGTGTTTGAAGTTTTAATGCTTTGGGTATTTTATGATTGCATTGCTGCGAATCTCCATGACCGATCATATCCCAGGCAAACACTACAGCACCCATCTTTGCCAGCATCGCACTCCGTACCTGTGTCTGTTCCATAAATCTGCCATCTGGATTATTCCCATGCCCATGTGAGCATAAAATTCCAGCATAGGAGCGAAGTTTCTGGGTGGGCCGATACAGGTTGCCTGTCACATAAATTCCCGGCAAAGTCTCAAAGTAGACATTTTCTATCGTGTACCCATCCATGGTCCATTTTCTATAAATGACCGATTTCAAAGGCACGAATTCAGGCATCTGCTCTAGTTCCATGCCTTTGCGTAGATTTGCCTTTACTAATTCGCGTCGTTGTTCCCACTCAGCAAGATTGACAGGGATATTTTTTTCCAGTTCTACCTTCCCTTGTTCCTCTGTAAAAAAAGCGCCCCGACGTAACTCAACCTGGCCGAAGGCAGTTTGATAGAGACTGCCAAAGATAAGAGCAGCAATCATTAAAATTCTGTTATAAAAAATCATTTGTTTAAAGATTTAGGCTAATTGAAAATGTATGTAAAATAAACAAAGTACTTAAAGGGGGACATTTAATCATAGGATCACTCGTCCTGAACAAATCTACTATCTAAAATCTGGATTCTCAAAGTATTTGGGGCAGTGCCCAAACCATTTACTGGTAAGTAAGATGACGATTCGAATTTTTGTTTTGATAATTATAATTGCTAATCCTCTGTAATCTATTATCCACACTGATTTACCTGTGACTTCTCCGTTTAATTTCGTTTTTTTGTTTAAATATTTGATTCTATCCAAACTTTTATGACGAACAGCGATATTGTAGAAATACTTGAAACAACTTCCAAACTGCTGGAATTACATGGAGCTGATAGTTTCAAAATCAGATCTTATGGTTCGGCTGTATACAATCTTGATAAATACAATGAAAGGCCCCTTCGGGAAATGTCAGTTACTGAATTGACGGCTTTACCAGGTGTTGGAAAAGGAATAGCTGCCAAAATAATTGAAATATCACATAAAGGCACAACTGCTGAATTGGATCAACTTCTCGAACAAACCCCAACAGGATTGCGGGAAATGTTCAAGATCAATGGAATAGGTCCAAAAAAAATAGGAGTAATCTGGAGAGAAACTGGTATTGATACAGTATATGATCTGGAAATAGCTTGTCAGAATGGCGTTATTGCACAACTGAAAGGATTTGGAGCCAATACGCAAAGTAAAATCCTGGAATCAATCCAGTTTATGAAATCGCATGCTGGAATGCTGCGTATCGATCAGGCTCTTACCCTGGCAGAGCAACTTCTTAAAGAACTGCAAGGAAGATTCGAAAAGGTGGAAATTACGGGAGAAGTCCGAAGAAATATGGAAGTTGTCAATACCTTATCTTTTTTAGTGGGTACAGCTGACATCCCCTCCATGAATGATACCTTAAATACAATTCAATTACTGGAACAGCGCAAAGCTGATTCCTCTCCTTTTATCTGGCGCGGCAAAATCCCAGGATTTGAAATCCATGTTGAAATTTTCGGTGTAGCGCCCGAGCGATATGAAAATGAATTGTTCCTGGCAAGTACGGATGAAAACCATTGGGTATTCACCGGCACAAGTGGAGAATCGCTCTATAAAGCCGCCAAAGGCAGTCCTGTGGTATCAGAATCCGCCATTTATGAAAAAATAGGTTTACCTTTTGTAGTGCCTGAAATGCGAGAGGGGTTGTCTGAGTTGGATTGGGCACAGCAATACCGTCCCGACGACCTGATCACCTGGAATAAACTAAGAGGAATACTTCACAACCACAGTACCTGGTCCGACGGGAAGAATTCAATTAAGGAAATGGCCGAGTTCTGCCGCTCCCTTGGTTTTGACTATCTCGGAATGGCCGACCACTCACAAACTGCCGTATATGCAAACGGATTGAATATTGACCGGGTCATGGCACAGTTGCAAGAGATTGATGCGCTAAACAAGGATTATCAGAATCAGGGAATCGACTTCAGAATATTCAAAGGCATTGAATCAGACATTCTTGGGGACGGGTCACTGGATTATCCTGTAGAAATACTGGCAAAATTTGATTATATCGTGGCATCGGTCCACGCCAATCTGAATATGACTGAAGAAAAAGCCACAGAAAGATTGCTCAATGCTATTGCCAACCCATATACCACAATTCTGGGCCACCCGACCGGACGATTATTACTTTCAAGAAAAGGCTACCCACTGGATCATGCAGCGGTAATTGATGCTTGTGCCAAGCACAACGTAGTGATCGAAATCAATGCAAATCCGTGGCGCCTGGATCTGGACTGGCGCTGGATTTCATATGCCATGGAGAAAGGCGTTCTGTTAAGTATTAACCCAGATGCCCATGAACTGAATGGGTATTATGATATGAAATACGGCACTTTGGTAGCAAGAAAAGGTGGATTAACACATCAAATGACACTGAATGCCAAGTCTTTACATGAAATAACAGCGTATTTTGCTTCACGAAACCCGGGTATAATTTAATATGGCCCCTACCCATTTGGTAAACAAAAAAAGGATGCATTCAGCATCCTTTTTTTGTTTATCATCAACTTAGGCTTTCTTTTTCCTTGCCGTTGTTTTCTTTGCTTTAGGTTTTTCTTCCCCACCTTCTGCCAACTTCATTATTTCGTCATAGGTCAGATCAGCAGGTTCTATTTCTTTTGGTATTTTAATATTCCTTTTTCCAAAAGCAATATATGGCCCATAACGACCATTTAACACTTTCACCTTATCATTCTCTTCGAATTCTTTGATAACCTTATTGGCTTCCGCCTCTTCCTTTTGTTTGATCACTCCTATAGCCTCTTCCAGGGTGATTGTGGCAAGGTCGATGCCCCTACCCAAGGAATAATATTTTCCGTTATGCTTTACAAAGGGTCCGAATCTTCCTTTTCCTTTGGTGATCAATTCACCATTCAACTCACCCAGCGCGTCGGAAGTTTCCGCTTTTCTTTTGTCTTCAATAATTTCAATGGCGCGTGCTTCATCAATTGTATAGGGGTCATCTGTTGGAAGCAAATTGAAAAACTTCTCATCAAATCGAACATAGGGCCCATACTTTCCTACACTAACCACCATGGGTTTATCTTCATAAAAACCCACTTCTCTCGGCAACTTAAAAAGCTCAAGTGCATCTTCAAGTGTCACGGTTTCCATCAGCTGCCCTTTCATTAATTTGGCATACCGGGGTTTTTCTTCGTCCTCAGCCTCTCCTATTTGTACATATGGTCCGTATTTCCCTATTCTTACAGACACTTTTTTACCGGTGGACGGATCATCGCCCAGATCTCTCGTGGTCAGGCTTCTGTCAATTTTTTCTTCCTCCACCTCAACTACTTTGGAATGGAAATTCTTATAGAAATTTCCGATCATATCCTGCCAGGCAATTTTACCCTCAGCTATATTATCAAAACCTTTTTCCACATTGGCGGTAAAGGAATAATTGATGATATCCTCGAAGTAATTAACCAGAAAATCATTGACAATGATGCCGGCATTGGTAGGGAAAAGCTTAGATTTTTCAGTACCGTATACTTCTGATTTAACTTTCTCGGAGATTTTCCCCGTTTTAAGCGTGAACTCTTTATAGCTCCTCTCCTGGCCCGGTCTGTCCTCCTTCACCACATATTCTCTCTTTATAATAGTGGAGATGGTAGGCGCATAAGTAGACGGCCGCCCAATGCCCATTTCTTCCAGTTTCTTGACCAGACTGGCTTCAGTATAACGTGCAGCATGGCGAGTAAAACGCTCTGATGCCCTCATCACCGCCAGATCCAATTTCTGACCGATTGTCAAAGGTGGCAGCATTCCTTTTTGTTCATCATCCTGATCATCATCATCCGATGACTCAAGATAAACTTTAAGGAATCCTTCAAATTTAATAACCTCACCTTGCGCAACCAGTTCTTCACTAGTGGTTGATATGTTTATCGTTGCTGTAGTACGCTCCAGCGCAGCATCAGCCATCTGGGAGGCAATGGCTCTTTTCCAGATCAGCTCATATAACCGCTGTTCATTCCTGTCCTTACTACCTGCCAGCACTGAAAACTCGGTAGGTCTGATCGCTTCGTGCGCTTCCTGTGCCGAATCTGATTTAGTTTTGAATACCCTTACATGATGGAATTCCTTTCCATACTCACTCACAATCTGATTCTCAGCCTTGGATAAAGCTTCCTGAGATAAGTTCGTCGAATCCGTTCTCATGTAGGAAATTTTCCCTGCTTCATATAACCGTTGCGCAACTGTCATTGTCTGAGCCACCGAAAATCCCAGCTTTCTTGACGCTTCCTGCTGAAGGGTGGAAGTTGTAAAAGGCGGTGCCGGAGATTTTTTGGCAGGCTTGGTTTCCAGATTTTTAATTGTAAACTCAGCGGTTTTACATTTAGCGAGAAATTCAGCAGCTTCCGAATCTGTATTGAAATTTTTAGGCAGTTCTGCACTGAGTATTTTTCCATTACCCAGATCAAATTCCGCCACAACTCTATAACTACTTTTGCTCTGAAAACTATCTACTTCTCTTTCACGCTCCACGATCAGACGGACGGCTACAGATTGCACACGTCCTGCAGAAAGTGAAGATTTCCCGATTCTGATTTTTTTCCAGAGTATAGGAGAAAGTTCATAACCGACCAGTCGGTCCAGAATCCTGCGTGCCTGTTGTGCATTCACAAGGTCCAGATCTATCTGGCGTGGTTTACTGATTGCATTCTGCAACGCAGTTTTAGTAATCTCTCTGAACACAATACGCTTGGTGGTATCCGGCAAACCCAGTGCTTCTTTCAAATGCCATGAAATAGCCTCTCCTTCACGGTCATCATCCGTTGCGAGCCACACCTCTTCAGAAGACTTAGCCAGAGATCTTAACTCACTCACTACCTTTACCTTGTCATCGGATATTTCATAGAATGGGTTAAACCCATTCTCGACATCCACCCCCATATCATGGGCAGGGAGGTCACGAACGTGTCCAAAACTCGATTTGACAGTAAAATTGCTACCGAGATAACTTTCAATAGTTTTGGCCTTAGCCGGTGACTCTACTATCACCAGGTTCTTTGACATATATCTTTGGAGTTTAAGTCCTGAATTCAATGCTTTCCGGGGTCAAATATAGGGCACAAAGTTTCAAATACGTTCACCATCGTGCTATTTCAACCACTAAACTATATATGATGCCGCCAACAACACCATTATAGTTATATATTTTACTACAAAAGTCAAATATGAAAAATTTCGCTAAAGTAAAAAAAAATGAACGGTAATAAATACATGGGGAGCAACTTAATTATATTGAATCTAAACTACCTCAAATACAGACTTAACTTATACAAATTAGGTGTTAAAGCCCCGTAACATATAGTGAAATTTGTTAATTTTGCATCATTAACAAATAACGTACTAAAAATTACGTATTCACAAATATATTATGGCATTTGACTTTGAAATGATTAAGGGCGTTTATGCCCGGCTCGGAGAAAGAGTGGAAGCAGCCCGCAAAATAGTGGGTCGTCCTCTTACACTGTCTGAGAAAATTCTGTATGCTCACCTTTCAGAAGGCACAGCAACTCAAGCCTATGGAAGAGGAAAAGCTTATGTGGATTTTGCTCCCGACCGCGTAGCCATGCAGGATGCAACAGCTCAAATGGCACTGTTACAATTTATGCAGGCCGGGCGTCCGCAAGTAGCAGTTCCTTCAACTGTTCACTGTGACCACCTTATTCAGGCTGAAGTTGGTGCAGTTCAGGATCTTGAAAATGCAAAAAATAAAAACAAAGAAGTTTATGACTTCCTTGCTTCTGTTTCTAACAAATATGGAATTGGTTTCTGGAAACCAGGCGCCGGTATTATACACCAGGTAGTGCTTGAAAATTATGCTTTCCCCGGAGGTATGATGATCGGAACAGATTCACATACGCCCAATGCCGGTGGTTTGGGAATGATCGCAATTGGGGTTGGTGGTGCCGATGCCAGTGATGTGATGTCTGGACTTGCCTGGGAACTTAAGATGCCTAAATTAATCGGTGTTAAACTGACCGGTAAATTAAACGGCTGGGCTGCGGCCAAAGATGTAATCCTTTGGGTTGCGGGTCAATTGACTGTAAAAGGTGGTACAGGTTTTGTTGTAGAATATTTCGGTGAAGGTGCTGAAAGTCTTTCAGGAACGGGAAAAGGTACCATCTGTAATATGGGTGCTGAGATCGGAGCGACTACTTCTATCTTCGCTTATGACGAGAAAATGGCTGCGTATCTGCGTTCTACAGATCGTTCTGATATCGCTGACGCTGCTGATCAGGTAAGACACAATCTTCGTTCTGATGATGAAGTGTACGCCGATCCTGCTGCTTATTATGATCAGTTGATTGAACTTGACCTTTCTACCCTGGAGCCCCATGTAAATGGTCCGTTTACGCCTGATTTGGCTTGGCCATTATCCAAATTCGCTACTGCAGTGAAAGAAAACGGTTGGCCGGAAGAATTATCAGTAGGTCTGATCGGTTCTTGTACCAACTCATCTTACGAGGATATCAGCCGTGCAGCCTCTCTGGCTAAACAGGCTGTTGATAAAAAACTGAAGGTTACTTCTGAATATACAATTACGCCAGGTTCTGAGCAGGTTCGCTTTACTGTAGAACGTGATGGTTTCCTTGATACTTTTTCAAAAATAGGTGGTGTGGTTTTAGCCAATGCCTGTGGTCCTTGTATCGGGCAGTGGGCCCGTCATGGTGCTGAAAAAGGAGAGAAAAACTCCATCATCACTTCTTTTAACCGGAACTTCTCGAAGCGTGCGGATGGTAACCCAAACACCCACTCTTTCGTGGCTTCTCCTGAAATCGTTACAGCGCTTGCCATTGCTGGTCGCTTAACATTCAACCCACTTACAGATAAACTAATCAACGTAGATGGTGAAGAAGTAACGCTAGACGAACCAACAGGTTCAGAACTTCCTCCAAGAGGTTTTGATGTGGAAGATGCTGGCTACCAGGCTCCCGCAGAGGACGGGTCAAAAGTTGAAGTAATTGTTAGCCCCACTTCAGACCGTCTTCAGCTTTTAGAGCCTTTCAAAGAATGGGAAGGTACTGACCTGAAAGGTTTAAAATTACTGATTAAAGCAAAAGGCAAGTGTACGACCGACCATATTTCTATGGCTGGTCCGTGGTTGAAATACCGTGGTCACCTGGATAATATTTCCAATAATATGCTTATCGGTGCTGTTAACTACTATAACGAGAAAACAAACACGGTTAAGAATCATATTTCAGGAGAATATGGTGAAGTTCCTGCCACGCAACGTGCATACAAGGCTGCAAATGTTGGCTCTATCGTTGTAGGGGATGAAAACTACGGAGAAGGTTCTTCAAGAGAACACGCGGCTATGGAGCCTCGTTTCTTGGGAGTTCGCGCCATTCTGGTGAAATCTTTTGCCCGTATTCATGAAACCAACCTGAAAAAACAAGGTATGCTGGCGCTTACTTTTGCAGATGCAGCAGATTATGATAAAATTAAGGAAGATGATGTAATCGATATCGTAGGCCTGACGGATTTTGCTCCGGATGGACAATTGACTATCGTTCTTAATCATACCGACGGCACAGCTGAGCAGTTCCAGGTTAATCATACCTATAACCAGCAGCAAATCGAGTGGTTCAAGGCAGGTTCGGCTCTGAATATCATTCGCAGGTCTGTTGCCAATGCATAAAATTACCAGGTCTTTATTACCTGCTCATTGTTAATGATGAAGAGAGTGCTCCCGGGCACTCTCTTTTGTTTTATAAGAGAATTGCAATTTAGTTCCGCTGGCATGAATAATTAATTGTACTTTAGTATAGTATATATTTTCTAGACAACAGTAGAGATAGAAAATACCATGTTATTGCTTATTAAAAAATGAAAGTGTTGTTAGTAGAAGATGAAGAAAATGTTGCTTCATTTATAAAGAAAGGATTAAGAAACGAAGGTTTTGATATTGATATTGCTTATGATGGAATGATGGGATGGAGATTATATGATAATAACCAATATGATATAGTTATTCTGGATATAAACCTTCCCAAAATCAACGGTTTTGATCTCTGCCGGGAAATTAAAAATATGGAAAAATCCCAGCCCATATTACTGCTCACTGCATTAGACAGCATTACTGATAAGGAAAGTGGTTTTGAGGCAGGGGCGGACGACTACCTTGTTAAACCATTTGAATTCCGCGAGCTGGTACTACGGATCAGGGCGCTGATCCGAAGAGGTAAGTCATTTGAAAATACCGGCAAAACTATCCAGATTGATGACCTTGTATTAAACACAGCTGCGCGTATTGTGACAAGAGGAGGCAACCGAATTAACCTGACTGCCAGAGAATATACCCTACTCGAGTACCTGATGCTAAACACCGGTAAGGTGGTAAGTCGGGTTGATATTTCAGAAAAAGTCTGGGACATCAGGTTCGATACCAATACCAATGTAATTGATGTGTATATTAACTACCTGCGAAAGAAAATTGATTCAGGCTATTCCCGTAAACTCCTCCATACCGTAATTGGTATGGGATATATGATAAAAGAATAAACTTATGCTTATCAGGCACCGGCTAATATTATGGTTTATATTTTTTGTAACCCTGGTTCTGTTATCATTCTCATTCTACATTTATTTAAATTATGCAGCTGACAGGGCCTATGCATTTCATCAACGCCTGGACCGCCGGGTAATCGGTACGCAGCAGTTATTTGACCCCAATGGCAATTTAAAAGGAAGTATCAATAATATTCTCTACGAACAGGTAGATATGGTATTCTCAGGAAATGACAGCCTATATTATTCCAATGCCGATTCCTTTGACTACTTCCCTTCCCCCGCATTTCTGGATAGTGTCAGAAAATCAGGAAAAGTATTTTTCACTTATAAATCCCGACTTCATCCGAAGGAAAAAGCAGGTGTAGCTATGTCATATCCAGTCTCTTTTGAATCTCCTGCTTCAAAGCATTACGTTGCCATTGTTACTGCCTACGATACAGAAGGATACAGCAGGCAGGAATCCCTCCGGGATCTGTTTATCCTAACCAATCTTTTTTGTATTATTCTGGTTGGTATTTTTGCCTATTTCTTTTCAATACGCGCGCTATACCCACTTAATGCACTGATTAAGCAGATCAGGCTCAGGTACAATAATACATTGTCGTTCAGATTAAAGGATTTTAATCCAAGGGATGAAGTGGGTTCACTTGCTGTTTCCTTTAATGAACTACTTGACCAGTATGAGCGACTCATCGCCAATCAACGGGCATTTATTTCCCAGGCATCTCACGAACTAAGAACCCCTATGGCTACCTTGAAGGGTCTGTTAGAAACTGCCTTGTATTATGAAAATGATGAAGAGAGTTTGAAAAACAGTCAGCAACAAGCCATTTATGAGCTCGACAGACTGATTAGTTTGTCCAATGGTTTGTTGTTACTTGCCCGGGTGGAAAATGAAGAGGATTACATCAATACGCACAAGTTGAACTTGATGGATCTGCTGATGGATTGCGTGGACAGCGCACAGAAAAAATGGCCGGATACACCACTGCTTCTAACCATTAGTGACGGGGTTACGTTTCAAACACGCCCTTTAGAAATATACGGCGAAAACACACTGCTTTTTGCAGCAATTACCAATCTTATTGATAATGCCTGCAAGTATTCAAATCAAAAGGAAGTACATATTTCGCTGGATATGTACACGAGCCAGAAATTGCAATTAAAAATTATAGATCAGGGAATAGGTATTCCAGAAGAAGAGATAAGCCAAATTTTCCAGCCTTTGTATCGAGCGAGTAATGTTGGAAATAAACAGGGTTTCGGCATTGGACTTACGTTAGCTCAAAACGTTATCAGATTACATAAAGGAGAATTTTTTATTAAATCTGCACTTGATAAAGGCACAGAGATTACCATTAACTTCAGCTTTCCTTCCAGCGATAATTAACTCATATACAATACATTATATATTTTAAAATCAAAATGCCGCACTATATCCTAACCGGGGTTTAATACAGATTAAAATTTTCTAATCTATATTAAATTAAATCTAATCAAAAGTTAATTCCTTCTTAAGGATCACGCTCTACTTTGCAGTTCATTCTATTAAAGGCATTAACTATATCTATGTTTAAATCACCCCAATTACTGATTTATCTTCTGGCTGTTGCTGCTTTTCTCCACCCTTCGACTTCTAGTGCTCAGGAGGAACAGGAAGTCATTGAACTCAACCTTCATGATGCGCTGGAGTTAGCCAGAACAAATTACCCAGGGATTAAAAAACGATTGGCCGAAAAATCTCTGGCCGAGAGTCAGACTAAAACTGCACAATCCCTATACTTGCCAGATGTGGGAGTGCTCGGTCAGGCTATACTCGGAACCTCCAATCAGATTCACGGTATGTTCCAGAACTATGATGGTCTATTGACAGGACTTACCGGTGCGACCAGACAATATTCTTTTGACGCCAAGCCAACATGGTCGAGTGCTTTATCCATGGTTGTAGACTGGCAGGCATTTACGTTTGGCAGGAAAAATGCTGACCTGGAAATAGGAAACAGCCAGATTGATTTGGGTAACCAGTTGTACGAACAGGAACTTTTTGAGCACCAGATTAAGGTGGCTGACACTTATCTGCTTGCCTTGAACGCAAACAAATATGCTCAGCTACAAGAACGAAATGTAAGAAGGACAGAAAATATTGTATCTGTTACCCGTGCCAATGCTTCATCAGGTTTGAAAGCAGGTATCGACAGCTCAATAGCTGTCGCTGAAGCTACCCGTGCACTATTGCTATGGATGAACAGCCAGGTTGAAGCGGAAAAACAAATGGTCATGCTTTCTGAATTGATCGGACAAGCTGGCGCTGACATTAAACTGGATACCATGCAGTTTTTTTTCAAAATTCCTGAAACCTACAGATTTGAAGTAACTGACCCCCAATTGCATCCAAGACTTGTTTCGATGCAGTTCAGAAAAAAGGTTCTTGAGCAACAAGTAGGAAGAATCAAGCTAAACAACAAGCCGGAGTTTCATTTGATGGGTACATTGTGGGGACGGGGATCAGGTATTTCGCAACAACTGAATGCAAGTAATCAGAATGATATTACCGCTTCACTTTCTGGTCTTAAACTACGTGCTTACAATTATGGATTGGGAGCAACCTTGATCTGGCATCCGTCACGTCTTTTTATAACCCGCAATCAGGTAACAGAACAAAATAGAAAGATTGACATATTGGAACAGGAGTATCAACAAACGCTACAAAAAACAAAAGCATCCCTGAAAAATGCGGATATCCAGTTTAATCTGGCGTTTCAGTCAGTGAAGCAGACGCCAATTCAACTCCATGCAGCGCGTCAGGCATACCGGCAATCCCGCTCCAGGTATGAAAACGGATTGGAGAATATCATGCTTCTTACGCAGGTTGTGGATCTTTATAACCGCGCTGAAACTGAATATATTCTTTCGGTAAGTAACCTTTGGCGAACACTCCTGATCAAAGCTGCTTCGAAGGGTGATTTCTCTGTTTTTATGGATCAAATACCAGAATAAAATGTTAAAAACTGCTTTAAATAAACCAATTGCCATTATCGTGGGCTTATGCGCGGTTGGTATTTTTGCAATACTGGCTCTGTTAAGAATACCCGTTGATATATTTCCCAATCTGAACCTGCCAACCATTTACATTTCCCAACCTTATGGTGGAATGTCAGCGGCACAGATGGAAGGTTTTGTCGCTACCCGTTATCAGAACCAGATGCTGTATGTATCGGGTATCAAGGATGTAGACGTAAAAAATATTCAGGGAACCTGTCTGGTTAAACTTACATTTTATGAAAATGTAAATATGGCCCAGGTTGCCGGAGAAGTAGCTACACAGGTTAACCGTGTAATGAATTACCTACCTCCCGGAACGGTACCTCCTACTGTAGTACGTTTTGATGCATCCTCATTACCAATCGGCCAGCTTGTATTCAGTAGTAAATCAGCGCCACTTTCCGAAATGCAAGATGTCGCTTCCTCCCGTATTCGTCCATTATTCTCCCAAATTCCGGGTGGGGTTGCCACTTCCCCTTTTGGATCCAATGAGAGAACTGTTGTGATCCGTGTCAATCCCGACAAAATGCGGAGTTATGAACTGACCCCGGATGAAGTGGTTGGAGCTGTTGTGGCCAATAACAAAATATCGCCTGCTGGTAATGTCAGAATCGGAGATTTTATGGTCATGACTCCCAGCAATACTGTCATTGATAACGTCGACGATTTTTTTAATATTCCTTTACGCCAGGGAGCAGGTCCGATGATTTTCATGCGTGACATCGCCACTGTTGAAGATGCCACAGACGTACCAGTGGGTTATGCTTTGGTTAACGGAAAAAGATCGGTTTATATCCCCGTTTCCAAGTCGGGTGATGCCTCTACCATGGAAGTTGTCAATGCGCTTAAGTCAAAACTTCCCGAAATGAGAAGCTTATTACCAGACTATATTGACTTGTCTTACGAATTTGATCAGTCTGTCTATGTAATGCAAGCCGTCCATGCACTGGCAGTAGAAGGTGGATTGGGTGCCATTCTTACCGGGCTCATGGTCTTCTTATTTTTAAGAGATTTGCGGAGTTCGCTAATAGTGATCATTACCATACCTGCCTCTTTGCTTTCTTCTATTCTGTTGTTACAGCTCACCGGGCAAACAATAAATATCATGACGCTGTCAGGTTTGGCACTTGCCATTGGAATTCTGGTGGATCAGTCGACGGTAGTAATTGAAAATATACATCAGCACCTGGAGATGGGTAAGCCCAAAGCAAGGGCTATAAGTGATGCATCTGTGGAGATGAGTTTCCCTTTATTACTGATTACGATTGCGATTCTCGCTGTTTTTGCTCCAGCCTTTCTGATGAACGGGATTCCTCGTGGTATGTTTCTTCCGCTTTCTTTATCGGTAGGATTTTCTATCATTGTTTCCTATCTCCTGTCCCAAACGCTCGTACCCATCCTGGCTAACTGGTGGTTGAAAGATCATCAGGCAGAAAATCATTCCAATGAAAATGTGAAAAAGAAAGAAGGATTGATGGATAAGGTTATTGGTAAGTATTCGTCAATTCTGGAAATTTTTATGGGGCGAAGGAAACTGGTAATAGGTGTATATCTGGTTGCAACTTTTTCATTGGTAGCTATACTGTTCACAATGATTGGCCAGGATCTGATGCCCAAGCAAAATCGCACCAAACAGTTTCAGGTCAGGATCAGCGGACCTGAAGGCTTGAGGCTGGAACGAATGGAAGAACGTGTGAAAGAAGTAATTGACCTTATCGGTGAAATAGTAGGTGAAGATAATGTGGCTATTTCATCTGCCTACGTTGGGATGACGCCATCCAGTTACGGTACCAGCGCATTGTACGTTTTCAATGCCGGTCCTCATGAAGCTATCCTGCAAATGAGCCTTATTCCGGAATATAACATGGAATCGATTGACCATCTGAAAGATCAGATCAGACAGAAAATCAGAAAGGAAGTGCCGGATGTCAAGCTGACATTTGAACCCATCGAGCTGACAGAAAAAATCATGAGCCAGGGTGCTGCCACTCCTATAGAGATTAACATCGGAGGTAAGGATCTCTTTGAGAACAAAGAGTATGCAGATAAAATAATAAAAGAATTAAATAAGGTAGACTTTCTACGGGATGTGAGGATTGTACAGCCGCTTAAATACCCAAGCGTACAGATTATCCTTGATCGTGAAAGAGCAGCCCAGCTTGGACTGTCAGTAGATGTAATTTCCAAATCACTTGTAGCAGCAACCTCATCCAGTCGCTTTACTGCAAAAAACCTCTGGTTGGACCAATCAAAAGGCTATGCTTACCAAGTACAGGTCGAGATGTCGCCAGAACATATGCAGACAGTTTCGGATATCGAAAACATTCCTCTCGTCAAAGGTCAGTTGCGACCTACGCTGGGTGATGTGGCCACGATTGTACCTTCGAGTGCCCCTGCCCAATATGACCGTAAGGGTCCCCGGCGGATATTAACGGTTTCGGCCAATATTCACCAGGTAGATTTAGGAACTGCCACCGCAAAAGTCCATGGTATCATTGAAAGTGTCGGCCAACCTCCACGGGGAAGTACAGTGGCTGTAGAAGGAATATCCAAACTGTTAACTGAAACGTTGGATAGTCTTCAATTTGGTTTGTTACTCGCCATTGTGGTAATATTCCTGTTACTGGCTGCCACCTATCAGTCGTTTACACTCGCCACAATTATCATGGTCACGATACCATCGGTATTAACCGGGGCACTTCTCATGCTAATTACCACAGGACAAACACTGAATCTTCAATCATACATGGGAATTATCATGTCGGTAGGAGTATCAGTAGCCAATGCCCTGCTCCTGGTGACGAATGCTGAAACACTACGGCATAAATACCGCGATGCCAGCATTGCAGGTAAAGTCGCAGGAACACTCAGAATCCGGCCTATCCTGATGACTACCTTCGCTATGGCATTCGGGATGATCCCAATGGCAAGCGGTATGGGTGACACCGGTGAGCAAACCGCTCCCTTAGGTCGTGCAGTAATTGGCGGACTTCTGGCCTCCACTTTCACAACTTTATTAATCATACCGGTTGTATTTTCATACCTGCTTCGCAATACAACCTTCTCATCTGTATCTCTTGATCCGGATAACCCTGAAAGTAAGGCATTTGACAAACAGCCTGAAAAAGAAAATATTCTGATTTAAATTATTTGTATAATACTCATATGAAACAAATCATCATCTTGTTTTTAGCTGGCTTTATCATTGCTTCCTGCGGGGGCAATAATTCTGATAGCCACTCAGATCCCGGTAAAATAACCCAAGAGGACGAATTTCGTTATACCGCTATTCAGGTAAAAGAAGCACCTCCTTTACGTGAAATCAACCTTCCCGGAGAAATAGAAAGTTTTTACGAAACTGACCTGTATCCTCGCGTGAGTAGTTATATTAATAAAATCCACGTCGATATTGGCGATCGGGTGGAAAAAGGTCAGCTCCTGGCTGAACTGGATGCTCCCGAACTTAAAGCAAACCTGACTGCGGCTTTTTCCAAAATAAAATCCGCGGAAGCCGTTTTTCACGCTAGTAAGGCACATTACAACCGAGCCTTAAAAACCCAGAAAACACCGGGTGCCATCTCTGAATTGGAAGTTGAGGCTGCATTAACCAAGCTGATCTCGGATTCGCTAATGGTAGTGGCGGAACAATCGCATTTTGAGTCAGTAAAACAACTGGTCGACTATCTGAGAATCACAGCTCCTTTTGCAGGTGTGGTAACCGACCGTCGTCTAGCGCCAGGAGCTTTCGTAGGGCCTGGTGGACAAAACTCTGTTCCCTTGCTCAAAATCAAGCAACTCGACAGATTAAGACTACGTCTGGCAGTACCTGAGGCATACATAAGTGATATCAGGATTGGCGCAAAAGTAAACTTTTCTGTCAGAACCTTTCAGGGCGAAGTTTTCAGTGGCAATATTTCCAGATTATCCAACAGCGTCAGGCCTGACACCCGGTCCGAGATGATCGAAGTAGATATATCCAATTCTTCCAGAAAATTAAAGCCAGGTATGTTTGTATCGGCCAAACTTCCCGTGTCTGCTAACGAAGGCAGTATATTCATTCCGAAATCGGCAGTGTTGAGTAATATGGAAAGAACATTCGTTATCAAAGTGGAAGATGGTACTGCTAAATGGGTGAATGTTCAGAGAGGTGATATCACTAGTAATAATGTGCAAATATTCGGAGATATAAAAGTGGGAGATATTTTGTTAAAGGTTGCCAGTGACGAAATACCCAATAACAGCCCTATTAAGATAGAACCAGTAATATAGCTGTACGAAAGCTATTTTTCTCTGTAACGCAAAAACCGGTGCTAACATACACCGGTTTTTTTGTTGCTTTCAGCCTTGAATAATGTCAAAAAGTGATGATTTTCTGATAATCTAATTACCTTATTTAAATGAAGGAATGAAGCAAAAACAATAGGATCATCTTAGTACCTGACAATATTAACTTTTAAATCCACGTTTAGTTACCTTGTCCAATCATGCGGATAATCGATTAATAAAATCAATCTGGTTAATTTAAAAACCAACAGGATCAGCGTTTCGCCGAAATAGATCTCAATACCAAAATAACATGAAGAATGAAAAAGGGCGGTGCATTTATGTTTGCACCGCCCTTTTCAGCATTAATCCAATACCTATTTCTCCATAGGATATTCTTTCAATAATACATCCGGAGAATAAAAATCAACCTTGCTGGCTGTGGCAGCACGGATTTTTTTCACCTGCTCGGCTGAGATGGGTGACGCCTCGTTTCCAAATGAGTTTCTTACATAAGTCAACACTGCCGCCATTTCTTCATCATTCAAAAGGCCGGCAAAGGGAGTCATGGGCACCTGTCCCGGATAGTCTTTTCCATTGACTGTAATGGGACCCAGAAGTCCTTTTAGCGTCAGCTTAATTAACCTTTCTTCGTTGCCTGTCACCCATTTTGTGCCACTGATTGGCGGAAACCCAGAGGCTGTCAGACCCCGGCCGTCAGGCTGATGGCAAGTGCTGCAATAACCCTCTTTGGCATAGATTTCTTTACCCTTGATATATAGTTCCTTGTCTTTACCTTTTAGCCTGGTAATGACATCTTCTTGTTTCTTTGCTTTGACGGATTTTCCTTGCACATGTGCAAATGATGTTTCAAAGGCGTGTATCATCCAGTCGTCCAATGGCTTTTTCTCTGCCACTTTCAACACTGCCAATCCTTTTTCCTGTGGTAACCAGGACGCCGCGACAATGGCCTCAAGACGCACTCTGCCATGTTCGTCATTGGCAGCTTTCAATAACAGATCCTGTTGATCTTTCAATTGATGGCCATTATGATGCACGGCTCTCACCGCAGCTGCTCTGATGTGATAATCTTTAGAATACAGTAATTGTACTAATAGCTTACGGTCAATTTTATTGAGTCCCCAAGACACCCACAAAGCCTCCAATACGTGATGTTCGTAGCGCGGATCAGCCTTGTCAAGTGTTGCCACCCACCTGTTTATTTCCGTCAACACTTCATTTGCATTACGACCTCTCAATTCACGTCTGGTCCGGTATCGGGTGCGGTATTCAGGCAATTTCAGATTGTCCAATAGCTGGTTTATAGAAGCGCCGTCAATCTTTGCAGGTGTTACCAAAGGACGTGACGGATAAGTAATACGATAAATACGCCCATGTTCATGATCGCGTAGCGGGTCGCGGGCATTGTGCTGCATATGACCGATCAGGACATTGTGCCAGTCGATCAGGTATAATGAACCATCCGGGGCAAATTCCATATCTACAGGACGGAAATTACGATCCGAACTCACTAACAGATCCTGACGATGGCGGCTTTTGTAACCAGTTCCATCATCTTCCACTACGTGTTGTTTCATTCCCAGAAAACCAATTGTATTGTTAATTAACAGGTCGCCCTGTACATCCTCCGGAAAATGTCTGCTTGAAACAAATTCCAGTCCTGAGGTAGGGCGTACACGGTGTGCTTCCTCTATGAGGTTAAAAGACTTATGGGTTGCTTCTCCATACAACGACTTTACTCCTCCGGGCATCATCCACCGTACATCAGGCCCTGAAGTCTCACAGAAAAAATTCTGTCCAAAATCATCAAATGCGATACCCCAAGGATTCGGAATAGAAAGCTGAGCAGTTCTTTCCAACATTTTTCGAGCCGGATTATAGCGATAAAAACCGCCATTGGTAGCTCTGACGGGACCATAAGAAGTCTCCACATTAGTATGAAGGAAAACGCCCTCTCCCATATAAATAGCACCCGACGGATCCGCAGTGAATGCATGGGCATTATGGTGGGTATCATGATCATCAAAGCCACTTAACAGAATCTCTACCTTATCTGCTTTATCATCACCGTCTGTATCGACAAATAATTTAAGGTTAGTCCCTTGTGACACGTAAACACCCTCCGGAGCGATTTCAAATCCCACCGGCAGGTGGAGTCCGCCAGCAAATACAGTTTGCTTATCTGCTTTTCCGTCCCCGTCGGTATCCTCAAATATCAGTATTTTATCATCTGGTTTGGCATCTCCTGCTCTGTAATGAGGATAAGATGGCATCGTGGCTACCCAAAGCCTTCCTTTATTGTCAAAGGACATCTGCATAGGATTCGCCAAATCCGGAAAAGTCTCTTCTGAAGCAAAAAGTTCTATTTTATATCCTTCCGGAAGTGTAAAGGACTGAAGAGCCTCTTCACCATATAAATATTTCAGACTACCGTTTGATTTGGGGTTATAGTTGGTCTTAACTTCCGGTAATGTACGGGTATTTTTATCTGCTGCCACCAAATCCATTTTTTCGCCCTTGGATGCGGCCAACCATATTGCCTGGTCACGAATATCGGTCATCTGACGGATTTTTTCTATTTCAGCCGGATAGTTCTCCGGGCCAAATGGGTTATACCGACGACCATGCGTATGTACACCATTGGGTATCTTAATATCCTGATGCCACACCCAGTTTTTTTCCAAAACAGCAGCTTTTACAATTTCTCTCCTGTTTTCATTTTTCACAGGGGCTTTCCCAAAAACTCTATCCACTAACTCTTTGGAAAATTTGGCATATCCTTCATCTGATAACTGAGAGCCATCAATCGTTAACGGGTTTTTGGCGTCAGAAAACCACTTTTTTGTTGTCGTAAATACATCAACAAACAACACATTGTTCTTTTCAGCAACCTCTTTCATTGCTTTGGTATAGATAGCCAGATGCTCATTTTCGGTTTTCCCATCAGGCAAATCATATTTTGCAGACAGGTTTTCAAATGCGATAGGAGAAACAATAGCTAATTGAGGGGCAGATTTACCATTATAAATCTGTGCTTTGGTATGTTTAATAAAGGCATCCAGCTCGGCTTTGTAATTGTCCAATCCGGCACCCCCATCAAAAGATTCGTTAAATCCAAAAAATGCCAGGACAATATCCACTTGCAGGCGGGTCATCCACTCGTCAGGATATTCCTGATGACCCTCACTTCCGGTGGGTGTGGCCAGCTGAGTCTGGAATTTTTCCGCTCCGGGAAACGCCCAGGGAGTATTGCGGCTGGGGTGCGGTCTGAAACCTGGTGTATCTCCGCCATCACCCATATTACGGATTACCAGGTTGTGGTCAGGATAACGCAAATAAAGCTCTGTTTCAAAATGACCGTAATTCATCATCCTTGAAGCAAGGTTATTCCCGATCAAGCCGATTCGGGCGCCATTTTGCAAAATGAGGTGATTGCTATGCGTATATTGAAATGCGCAAAACCCCGCAATCAGTAATATCACTACTGCAAAGCCGGGAAACAAAAACTTGACGGGAGATTTCTGATTTGTCATTCCTTGAATTTAAGGTAATTAAAATAGTAAAATATAAAAGAGGTTAAATAAAGGACAATGTTAATCTGCAATTGTAATCAGAAAAATTATCATTTTGATTAGCACATATCCTGCAAAAATTAAATATTATTTTTGAATATCAATATTTATATCAAACAAAGAAAACACTTTCTCCTGATTGAACTTTCCTGAACCGTCCTGCCCTGAACTACATTTTTTCAAGAAAAATATACCCTAAAGTATTATCTGTATTTTAGAGAATCCTCTATCACATTACATATCAATATAATACTGACTGTGCCGGAGATTTTCTTCAGTAGCTTCAGACAAACGACCTGATTTTTTCAACAATTCAGCACGTTTTTTATGGCACAGCCCAGCTACAAAAGAATCAGGGAAGTACCGTGCAGATTGCGTAAAAAGATCATAGGCAAGTGAGAGAGAATCTGTATTTTCATATTTCAACAACTCTTCTCCTTTTTCGAAATATTCCCTCCACAGCCTGGCTTCCGGGCGCATACGCTCTGATTCCTGAAAAACCTTAAAGGGAGTAATGATCGGAACCATCGAGTTTTTTGGAGAAATAGCCTTGTGCTTAGTAGTAAAAAAACGTTCAATACCAGTCAGATAAGCTTCCGCCTCCCTTTTATTATATGCCACCGATTTCAGGCGTTGTTCCTCGGTAGGATTCGTAAAAAAGGAGGCCTCTACCAAAACGGCTGGAATTCCATAAGTATTTCTCAACACTGAAGCGCCCACTCCGGCAAATACTGTATGATCAGAAACCAGACTGACGGGTGTTTCTGCTGTAAATAAAGCTTCTCGCAGCGCCATACCCACCTGTTTTCCCAATGCTACACTGGATATATTTTCTGAAGAATTCCCATGAAAATAGATGATAGGAAAGTTTACAGATGTATCAGCTGTGGCATTATGATGAATTGAAACAAATATATCTGCCTTATTGGCTAAGGCTACTTCTGAACGCTGCGTCAAAGGTATGAATGAATCGTCGGTTCGTGTCATAATCACCTGAGCACCTCTGCTTTCCAGTAATTTTTGTAATAACAAAGCGACTCTCAGATTAACCCACTCTTCTCTTTCTCCGGTTGGCCCTACCCTATAGCTGTCTGTTTGCTGTGTTCCTCCATGACCGGCATCCAGACAAATTACTTTCCCGGTGAGTGAAACCGACTGACTACATACCAATATCGGCATCAAAGCAATTAAAAAAAACAAAGTTAGACGCATACAATAGACAGGGTTTGTTTGACCAGGATTACAGTAAAAGATTTCTAATTTATAAACGCAAAGAAATTAAATGATTACAACCGATTGCGGCAACGTTCTCGGAACTTTTTATGGAGTAAAAATGCCAAAGACTGCAAATAAGTGGTAACTAGTGTAAATATAGGATAAGGTCCGCTTCAAAGTATGACAGAGGTATCTGATTCCCGGTTACGTTAAGCTTTTGATATCAAAATTCCTGATTCTGACTACTGAATCAGGAATTTTGCCTATTCCACGCCTTCAGCAATCCCATACTGCTAAAGTATCTGATGCAATCTCAGGTATTGCAGTAACATGATTGTCTTGGCATCTGCTATTTCTCCTGAAGATATCATGCCCAAAGCCTGATCATAATCTATTTCCAGCACTTCTATATTTTCCTCTTCGACCGCCAGACCACCTCCCTCGCTAACTTTCATATCACTTGTGTATTCGCCAATAAAAAAATACAGTATTTCAGTCACTGCCCCGGGGGACATAAAAGCCTTGAAAATATTTTTTACATTATTGATCTTATAACCGGTTTCCTCTTCAGTTTCCCTGCGTATACATTCTTCCGGGCTATCATCATCGAGTAAACCCGCGCAGGCTTCAATCATCATCCCGGAATCATTTCCGTTTAAATAGGCAGGAAGCCTGAATTGCCTTATAAGTATGACCGTATGAAGACTGGCATTATATAATAAAATCACAGCACCATTTCCCCGATCATAGGCTTCCCGCTCCTGTGTTACTTTGCTGCCATCATCTTTGACAAGATCAAACGTCACCTTTTTAAGTACATACCAGTTGTCTGACAATATCTCTGTCCTGACAATTTTCACATCTTTAATCATACTTATTTGTGTTAGGTTAACCCGTTTAATTGACTTTTCTTTTTCAAGAACCTAATTACCTACGAAGAAAATAAAAAATTAAGGAATCAGAGCACCTAAGGTATACAGAAAAGCATCAATCATTTGCAGATTAAAAAAAGAGAACAATCTGTCGAAAATGTAATTCGACAGATCGTCCCATAACAAATTTCACCAAACATGTATTATAGTAATTCTTCAGAAATCTCACTTAGATACTGTTTGTCAGACAAGCCGCAGCCAATGCCAAAGCCCAAACGCAGAAATTAATTATCCAAAAATATTTCATGGCTAATAATGCAGTTAATACCTGACAAAATTGGATAGACTCTCCCTCTAACTCAATCATTTTCCGATGAATCGACATATTTTGAGGATGAGTTTCAGAATGCAAGAGATAAAAGAATCATTTCTCCCACTATATTTAGCCCCTAATTAAGCAACCTGTTCTATTTCAATTATTAACATGTATAAAATTTCATTCATCATTTCAACGGTATTGCTACTGATCGTATGGTCCAATCCACTATTTATCAATTTAAATAATAACTACCGGGCTGCACCTTATGTGGCTTCGGATTCTTTACCCAATGCTCACAAATGGCCAGCAGGTATTTCAGTCAATCACTTTGCCGGATCTGATTTAACCCCAAGCCCAGCTTGCCTGGCTGTGGCACCTTCCGGGGAAGTGTATGTAGGGATTGATATGATAGGGTCTTTAGGTAAAGACAGCGGAAAGGGCCGGATAGTCCGGTTAAAAGATACTAACCAAGATGGCAAGGCTGATGCACACACAATATTTGCTGAAGTGAATAACCCGCGGGGCATTCTTGTTAACGGAGACAAGGTATTTGTGTTACATACTACCTTTAACAATGAAACCGGAAAAGCAAATAATATGGATCTGGTGGTTTTTGAAGACTTAAACCAGGACGGGATTGCCGATGGACCGTCACGTCCGATTATTACAAATATTAGTAATTCAGAGTTTCTCCAGAAGCGAGGCACCGACCACGCTACCAATGGAATTCAAATGGGAATTGATGGCTGGATTTACATTGCCGTAGGGGATTTTGGTTTTCACAATGCCATGGACCGACAAGGAACGGAACTTACTATGCTGGGGGGTGGGATTGTAAGGGTCAGACCGGATGGCACCGAAATGGAAGTATACACGCATGGATTAAGAAACATTTATGACGTGGCTATTGACCCTTATATGAATATATTCACTCGCGGCAATACCAATGACGGTGGTGGTTGGAACATTCGCTTCAGTCATCAGATTCAATCCGGCGAATATGGTTATCCGGTATTGTTTAAAAATTACACAGACGAAATTATTCCTGCACTCGCTGATCTGGGTGGTGGCTCAGGTACCGGCGCTCTTTTCATGGATGACGACAGGTGGCCGGCCCGATATAATCAGGTGCCCATGATGGCTGACTGGGGCCGGAATCTACTATATATTCACCGCGTAACACCTGACGGACCCAGCTACACTCAGCAGGAAGAGGAGTTTATACAACTATCACAAATTACCGATCTGGAAGTTGACGGTTCCGGAATTATGTATTTATCAGCATGGGATGGTGCGGGATATTCAGGAAGTACTGATAAAGGTTTTGTTGTCAGAGCCGTGCCTGAAGGATGGAAACATACTGTATTCCCTAACTTAAAAAAGGAGTCAGTAAAAAATCTGGCTTTATTACTGAATGCGGGTAATGCTGTCACAAGATTGGCAGTACAACAAGAATTATTGACACGACCCACAAAAGAATCTGCTTCAGAAGTGTGGAAAATTGCATCCGATAAAAACAGAAAACTCTATGCAAGAGTGGCAGCCATGTATACCTATGCGCAAATTACAGAGGCTTCGGGCATTTCAAATCTGACAAAATTAACTGCCGACAATCACATGCGTGAATATGCAATTCGTGCATTGACCGACAGGAAATCCATCGCCAGGAAAGTACCTTTGGAAACACTGTTACCCTCCTTAAATGATCCGTCCGATCGGGTAAAAACTGCAGCCATTATAGCACTCGGACGAACGGGTAATCCAAACGTCGCTGAGGCTTTATTAAAAATAAAAGCACCTGCAAATCTTGCTCCACCTGCCAAGGGTACAGAAGGCCTGCATGCCAACCCACACGCCCAGATAATCCCAGCTCACGTGGCGGTTCAGGCGCTTGTTCATTTAAAAGCAACTGATGCCTGTGTAAAAGCCCTCGGTGGAGAAAACACAACCCTGGCACTCTGGGCACTACGTCATATGCATAATGAAAAGGCTATTCAGGGCCTTATTTCAGCTTATCGGGGAAGTAATGACAAAGCTTTTCAAAAAGAGATTATTACCACACTTTCCCGTCTTTATAAAAAAGAAGCAGCCTATGATGCATCATGGTGGTGGGGTACGCGGCCCGACACCCACGGTCCTTACTACAAGGGTATTACTTGGGATTTATCGCCAGCCATCAGAAATTTCTTACTGGAAGTGGCTGAGAAATCAGGTAATGAGGCAGATTTTTTCGCCTACCTGAACACCCGCCATCGTATGGAAATCGAAGAACTTGGGGGAGATGAAGAATTATTAGCCAATGAAGAAGTCAATGTCGATCTGGAAAAAATTAAAAACATACAGGGACAGGTCGGTGAGTCATCTATTGAAGATGTAATGCTGGCAATTCAAACACTGAAAGGAAACAGTGAGACCGGCAAAAAGCTGTTTGTCACCCAGGGGTGCGTCGCTTGCCATAGCATTAGCAAAGGCGAAATAATGAAAGGCCCCTTCATGGGCCAGATCGGGTCGATCATGACCAGAGAGCAAATTACCGAGTCTATCCTCAAACCGGATGCATCTATTTCACAGGGTTTCTCATCAGTATTGATTTCCGCTAAAAAAGACAAAACCTATATGGGTTTCATCACTGAGGAAACTGCCAGCAGAGTAATTCTGAGGGACATCGCCGGTCAAGTGTATAACATCCGTACAAGCGACATTATCAAACGTGAAGAACTTGCACATTCCATGATGCCAGCAGGATTAACCAATGCCCTATCCTATGAAGAACTTGCATCGCTGGTTGCCTATTTATCTGAACAGAAGAAATAACAGCATCTAGCCGTGACTTAAAAACATACCTGAGCAAGCCTGCAATGACGATTGTCTGGCAAGCTTGCTCAGGTATCTAGAAATTATGATTTGATCCTCCAGGCACAAGAAACGATTCTCCAGACATTTTCTGGGCACTAAAAACACCCTTCAAAGCAACACTTTAGAATCGGTCAGCCATATGTTTTCGAACCGAAAACTGCATTTTGGTATTCCTAAATTCAATAATTTAATTAAAAAAACGAAGTAGGAAATATAGGAGGCAGCACTTTCTAATTGACACTTTGACCTAACATGAATTGGAATCCAAATTACCATACAATACAGACCCTGATATTCCCTTTGTAATAATTAATAAGAAGGAATTTGAGGAGATTTACAGATTTTACTGGCAACCACTATATGACTTTGCGCTTATAAAAACACGTGACAAAGATAGTGCAGAGGAAATCCTGCAAGATTTATTCGTAACGCTTTGGGAAAAAAGAAAAGAACTCCGGATAATAAATCTGCGAAGCTATCTGTTCACTTCTGTACGAAACAGAATCATCACTTATTATAATCAAACGCAGTTTGCTGGCCTGGATTATGCTGTGGACCAGGAAGCGCCCGATTACCCACTGTTTTTAGAGGAGCTTGAAGCCAGCCTTCAATATGCACTCGATCAGCTACCTCCTAAAACGCATGAGATATTTCTATTAAACCGGTTCGACGGCAAGTCTGCAACAGAAATAGCGCGACAATTACATATCCCTCAACGAACAGTTGAATATCATATCACCCAGGCATTACGCCAGTTGAAATCATTGTTAAAAAACAGTTTTACTGCCATTACTGCATTTCTTTTTAGTATAGTATTTTAAAGAAAAATCGCCATATAATTACCAGTATATATAATTATTATAAGATTATTTTATCCTACTTGCGGTGAGCATCCCTTTTTTTGTCTTCTAATAAAAGGGCCTCAACTCAATGATGAATAAGAAGCATTTTCATACTTTAATAGATCGCTACCTCAAAGGGGAGTGTTCGGAGCAGGAAAAAAAGCTGGTAGAACAGTGGTTTTCCATGCAGGGTGAAGAGATTCCTAAGCGCAGTGCAAGAGAAAATGAAAAAATAAAGGAACGAGTCTGGATTGCAGTGCAAGACAAAACAGTGTCAGAAAAACCAGCCGTTTATTTATGGCCTAAAATTGCTGTTGCAGCTGCTGCAATTGTGATGATGCTTTGGGGTGGATTTACCTATTTTTCTTCTAAATCCACAATTCAGCCTGCACTCACCCTGGGCATGCAGCCTGCCAATATGATCACGATACACAACACTACTGACAGTTCGAACAACTTCCGGCTGGCTGATGGTTCTCAAGTTTACCTATCATCTGAAAGCAGTCTATCCTATCCCAATCAATTTGAAACGGGAAAAAGGGAAGTATATCTGAAGGGAAGCGCTTTCTTCAAAGTAGTGCGCGATACGGAAAGGCCATTTTATGTGCATAGCGGTGAGGTAACCACCAAAGTACTGGGAACCAGTTTCTGGGTAACCGGTAATAACCGGAATGAAGAAATTGAAGTGGCTGTGGTCTCAGGAAAGGTATCAGTGGCACAAATGGACAAAACTCCTGCAGATAAAAAATCAAACGTCAAGGGTGGTGTGATATTAACCGCTAACCAACGCGTAAAATATACAACTGTTAACAATGCTTTTGAGACAGGACTTGTTGACAATCCTGCTCCTTTAAAAGACAAACAACCTGCAACAGATGATGATGTATTTATCTTTAATGACGTTCCAGTCACTGCTGTAATTGAAAGGCTTGCGAAAACCTATGGGATAGAAATCATCCTGGAAAATGAAATGTTATCTCATTGCTTGTTTCAGGGGAACATATCCAACCAGTCGCTATATATGCAGCTGGATCTGCTTTGTTCTTCTATCAATGCCACCTATGAGATTCGTGGAACACGCATATTAATTAGTGGTAAAGGCTGTTCAACTCTTAATTCTGACACATATGAAGTAACCTGATTTTAAAGAGAGCCGAATTTGTTACCAGCAGCATCGGCTCTACAATTTCCCTCATTTTGCGACAAACAAATTTTCATTAGAAATAATGAATCCAGAGGGAGTTTTGCCCAATTTTTCTAGCATTAAACAAAACATTCAAAAGTAATGAAAAAACGACTATATTTTCATCCTCTCATCCTGCGAATAATGAGAATTACAGTTCTGCAATCATTTTTAATCTGGATAGCAATTTCCCTAGGTTATGCCAACAATGGCCTGACACAGGATTTACTGGATCGATCAGTAACGATTAAAGCAAACAACACCGAAATCCGGCAAATTCTGAACCAGATAGAACAACAGGCAAAAGTTCAGTTTATTTATAGTTCCAATACCATTGGAGCCCACCGCAGGATCAATGTAACTGCCAATAATCAGAAGCTTGCTGACTTACTCGAAATAATTCTCAAACCCCATAGTATCTCTTACAGAATTGTGGGCGGACAAATTATGCTTCAGCGACTACCACAGGAAGCTGTACAGGCTTCACCGGAAAGGGAAGAATCCAATAGCTTTGACAAACAGATAACCGGGAAAATTACAGACTCTAATAATCATGGTCTGCCAGGGGTGACGGTTGTTTTGAAAGGATCACAGTCGGGTACTATCACCGATGCTGACGGTGCGTTTTCAATCACTATTCCTGACCAGAATGCAGTATTGGTATTTTCTTTCGTGGGTTATTTAAGTAAAGAGGTGATGGTAGGGAACCAGACTACGCTCAATGTAGTGCTGGAGGAAGATGAAAAATCTTTGGACGAACTGATCGTTGTAGGGTATGGAAAACAGTCGACCCGTCAGATTTCAAGTTCTGTGGCTACGGTCAATGGAAAGGATTTTGCAGATCTGCCGGTATCGCAGTTCACACAGAAATTGCAAGGTAAACTGGCCGGCGTACAAATCTCCCAGGCAACCGGAACACCCGGGGCAGGCATGACTGTAAGAGTGAGAGGAGCAGCCTCTATGAATGCGGGTGCTGATCCACTCTACGTCATTGATGGCAATCCAATCGTAGGTGGTATCAGCAATATCAATCCCAATGAAATTGAAAGTATCAGCGTTCTGAAGGACGCATCGGCTACAGCACTATATGGCTCCAGGGCCGCAAATGGAGTTGTTCTGATCGAAACAAAAAAAGCTGCACCCGGCACCACAAGAATTGACTATAGCAGCTTTGTTGGCATGCAGAAGGTACCACAGCGCGGCCGCCCAAACATGATGACTGGCAGAGAATTTGCCACCTGGAGAAAAGAACTGGCTGAAGAAAGAGGTTTGGAGGTGGATCCGGTGTTCCAAAACCCTGAGCAATACGGCAATGGCACCAATTGGTTTGATGCCATTACCAGAGTGGCGCCTATGACAGACCACAGTCTATCTTTAGGCACTGGCACGGACAAATTCAGTACGAATGTTACTGCTGGCTTTTTAACGCAGGATGGTGTAGTGCTGGGCTCGGGATATAAACGCTATTCGTTGCGTGCCAATACCCAGTTCCGCCCCAATGAAAAGGTAACGATTGGATTGAACCTTGCTCCTACCTATGCTACCAACTCAAACACGGGAGTAGATAATGTTGGAGGAATTTTTAACGAGGCACTTCAGACATCGCCATTGGCCCCTTTGAAAAATCCAGATGGCTCACTAACACTGACCGCCTTTTCTCCCGGTATGTTTCCTACCCCCAATTATGCCAGAACCCTGACTGACAGAGTAGCCGACAACAAAACCACACGTATTTTATCTAATCTTTTTGCTGAGTACCAGTTTCTTCCGGGTTTGTTCCTGAAAACATCGGGGAACATAGATATGGGCAATTCCAGTAACTTTAATTTTAACGGTACTACCACCGGTACACGTGGTGTAGGTTTGTATCAGACACCCTTCTCTTCTTTAGGAGAAAGCAGATATATGTCGTGGGTAAATGAGAATACCCTCAACTATCAGAAAGATATAGGTAACCATAGTTTTGATGGTTTGATTGGTGTTACTGCACAACGTTTCAGAGAAGATGCCAGCAATATCAATGGAAGCAATTACCCGGATGACAAAGTACAGACCATCAGTGCAGCCGGAACAATTACTGCTTCAAGTGGTATTCAGGAATGGAGCCTGCTTTCATACCTGGCTCGTCTCAATTATAACTATAAAGGCAAATATCTGGTTTCTGCTTCTGTTCGCCGCGATGGTTCCTCCCGTTTCGGAGCTAATAACCGTTGGGGAAACTTCCCCTCTGTGTCATTAGGGTGGATTTTGTCAGAGGAAGGTTTCATGGCTGATATCAACGCTGTATCATTCCTTAAACTCAGAGCCAGTTACGGCGTGACCGGAAACTTCAACATTGGAAACTACACGCATATACCTACCATTTCAGCAGCCAATTATGCATTTGGAGGTAGTATAGCAGGTGGACGAAGAGTCGATAATCTGGCAGATCAGTCTATCGGATGGGAATCAAATGAGCAATTCAATATTGGTCTGGATTTAAATATGTTTAATGACAGAGTCAATTTTACTTATAATTTCTACCGTAAAAACACCAGCGATCTGTTGTTCCGTGTAGGTGTGCCCCGCGCGTCCGGTTTTCCGGATATTCAAACCAACATTGGCGGACTCAAATTCTGGGGGCATGAACTTTCAGTAAGCACTTCCAATATCAGAAAATCAGATTTGAGGTGGAATACAGATTTCAATATCTCCTTCGATCGTAACGAAGTGGTTTCCCTGGGCAACAAAACTTCACGTTTGATCAGTGGTCCGGGAAGCGGGGTAATCGGCGGCTCCAATATCACGGTGGTAGGCCAACCGATAGGAATGCTTTATGGCATGCATCACCTGGGTGTGTATGTTAATCAGGCTGATTTCGACAATTCTCCAAAACATACCACCTCACAGGTAGGGACAGCGAAATTCAGAGATGTAAACAACGACGGAATCATTACGGTGGATGATGCCACCATCATCGGCAATCCGCATCCGAAGTTCATTTTCGGTATGACCAACACAGTTCAATACAAAGGGTTTGATTTTTCAGCAACCTTATCCGGCACATTTGGTAACGATATTCTTCGTGGTTCGGAACAGACACTGACCAACCTGGATGGGGTGTTTAATGTGTTGGCAGATGTAAAAGATCGCTGGAGATCTCCTGAAAATCCAGGCAAAGGCAGGTACGGTAGTCTGGCTGCGGGCACCACCGGCCTGGAACGCGACTGGTGGGGAAGTCAGATGTTGTATAAAGCAAGTCATCTGTCAGTAAATAACGTAACGCTCGGGTATGGATTCCCCCTCAACAACACGAGTGGGTTGAAGAGACTACGTGTATATGCCAGCATTCAACAACTGCATATTTTCACCAAATATCCAGGCGCCAATCCGCAGGTATCTGTAAGTACCTCTTCTACAGGACTGGGTATCGACGCGGGCTCCTACCCTATACCAAGGACTTATTCTCTAGGTGTTAATGTCGGATTTTAAAAGTTCCTAAAATATTAAAAATAGAAGGTAATGAAATTTAAAACCATCATATTATTAACCGTATCCGCTGCGCTGGGATCATGCAGTAACTTTCTGGATATTTCGCCAAAAAATGCGGTAGTTCCATCCAACTTTTTTCAAACTGAAGCTGATTTTACACAGGCGGTCAATGGTGCCTATGCACCCCTTCAAAGTTTGTATAATAACGAGGCCAGTTGGGTCATGGGAGAAATGCGTTCTGATAACTCCCATTTCTTTTACAATAATGACTTCCGTTCTCCGATGCCTGAGGAAATAGACCTGTTTGTCAATGGTTCAGAAAATACAGTGAGTGCTGACCGATATTATATTAATTATGACATCATCGCACGAGCCAACAAAATCATTTCTGTTATTGATGAGGCCAATCTGGAAAAAACCAAAAGTGACAATCTCAAAGGGCAGGCGTTATTCCTGCGGGCACTAGCCTATTTTGATCTGGTTCGCTACTATGGTGATGTACCTCTACCATTGATCCCTGCTTCGGACATGCCTTCCGCTACGCTCCCTAGAACCCCAAAAGAGGTGGTCTTTCTGCAAATCATTACCGATGCGACTGCGGCAGCAGACTTATTGCCAGGTAAAGCTGCCCAAGAAGCAGGCAGAGCTACTTCCGGGGCCGCATGGATGCTTCTGGGAGATGTAAATGTCCATTTGAAAAACTGGGATGCAGCTGAGTCAGCCCTGGCAAAAATTACAGGGTATACGCTTATGGGTGATTATGCGGCTGTTTTTAGTCCATCAAATAAAAACAATGCTGAATCAGTTTTTGAAGTACAATACCTGCAAGGAACCTCATTGGGACTGGCCAGTTCATTTCCCTACGCGTTTATCCCGTTAACCCCTGATTATGCCCGTTATAGCCAGGGCCCTATCGGTTCACAGTCGGCTTCAGGCTCCGGCTGGAACACGCCAACAGAGGATCTGCTTTCGGCCTATGAAGACCGGGCAAAAGACACGCGGTTTGCCGCGTCAATTGGCTTTATCAGTGGCCCATCCGGGGTATCGGATACCAGTTATGTCAATCTGCCTTATGTAAAGAAATATCAATATCCACATACCGTATTTAACCAGACCAATGTCAATTTTCCAATTTACCGCTATGCAGAAACACTCCTGATGCGTGCTGAAGTGGCCAATGAAAAAGGCAATTTGTCAGATGCACAGAACCTGCTTAATCAGGTCCGGAATCGGGCGGGATTGGGAAATACCGATGCCCAAGATCAAACCACGCTGCGAGCCGCCATTCTGAATGAACGCCGTGTGGAACTTGCCTTTGAGAACAAGCGCTGGCTTGACCTGGTAAGAACCGGTAATGCAATCAGTGTTATGAATGCCTTAGGAGCAAAGATGAAAGCCGACCCTGCCTATTTTTATATCACGCCGGCCTCTTATTCACTGACCGAGAAACATCTGCTTTTCCCTATTCCTTTCCAGGAAATACAGGTAAATCCGGACTTAAAACAAAATGATGGCTATTAATCAGTACTTTCCGGATAACCTTTAAATTTGCATTCATCAGACCAGATCCCTGGCTCAGTTTACCGGCCAGGGATTCTTTTATTAATGACTGAAATTTAATTCATGGAAAAACCTACAATCCAAACCTATATGAAAAATCCCAATTTGATTACGCTTACTTTATCTGGAATGTTAGCAGCCTGTTGCGTGGTTCAGGCGCAGGATAAAGATAAAATCCCGGTTTCCATCCGTTTTGAAAAAAAGATGATTGCATCTGAAAGTTTCGAAACCGTCTCTGTATTTGACGTAGATAATGATGGCGTTGAGGATATTGTGTCAGGGGAATTCTGGTACAAAGGGCCTGAATATGTAGACCGGTTTTATATCGGTCCTGTGAAGCGCCATGAGCAGTACACGGATGATTTTGCCAATATTCCGATGGATGTCAACGGGGACGGAAACATGGATTACATTACCGGAGGCTGGTTTAATAAAAGCCTGATCTGGCGTGAAAACCCGGGTAATAAAGGCCCTTGGAAGGATCATGTAATTGATGTCACGGGTAATGTAGAGGCTGCGGGCGCCTGGGATGTGGATAATGATGGCTATCTGGATATTGTACCCAATAACCCAAACGACTCTCTAAGGTTTTATAAACTGGAACGCGACAAGGATGGTAAAGGCACCGGTAAATTCACGAAAGTAATGGTGGCGGCAAAACAAGGACACGGACTCGGTTTTGGTGATGTAAACGGCGATGGAAGAGGTGACTTCATAGTGAGTGGCGGCTGGATTGAAGCTCCGAAGAATGTCATGAAAGACCGGTGGATCATGCATAATGATTTCAACTTTAAAGATGCCAGTGTACCGATGATTGTCACCGACGTAAACGGAGACGGGAAAAATGATATTATTATAGGCCAGGCACATAGCTACGGGCTCGACTGGTACGAACAAACGGAGAAATCAGGAAAGATTGCCTGGAAAAAACATCCGATAGATCCTTTCAACGCACAGTTTCATAGTATGGAATGGGTAGATCTGGATGGAGATGGAATCAAGGAACTCGTGACCGGAAAACGCTACCGGGCACATAATGGGAGCGACCCGGGTGGGAAAGACCTTCTGGGTCTTTATTATTTCCGCTGGAATGGTGAGTCATTTACCAAACAGGTGATTTCATATGGTCCATTTGGTGTAGGAAAAGGTATTGGTGTGCAGTTTGCAGTAGCTGATCTCCGAGGAAATGGCAGGAAAGATATAATTGTAGCGGGGAAAGACGGATTGTGCATCTTCTTTAACGAAGGAAAATAGTCAGGTATTACCTGTAAAAACGAAATCCCGGATTGCTTACAGCTTCCGGGATTTCGTTTTTACAAATGTCTTCAATTGTCTGGCCTGCTTTTGTGCTGTTTTGGCATACATTTCCCGCCCTTGCTTCAAAAGCATTACTTTACTGTTCTTCAATCCACTCCAGCAGTTGTGTGTCTCCTACCTTTTGAACTATTTGTAACTGATCATTTGCCTTTGACAATTGATACCCCTTTTTTATGAGAGCAATTGTCTGGTCCTCCTGACTGTTGACTGATTTACCGTTTGCGTTTACTCTACCTGCTACCAGCAACTTTCGGGGAGCCAGCGAAGCCGCCAAATCCTGCAAATCATAAGACTGAAGTGCACCCGCAACCATACTGAAAACATAGGCAGGTTTATAATAAGCATTGCTGACAATCTCTGCATAAGAGGAATAGGAATCTAATAATGCCACACGGCTTATTTTTTTATAAAAACTGGCTGCATGCAGAACGGAAGCGTGCATTTCTCCCTTGGCAATCACACTGATCTCCGCGCCCGGAAATTGCTTTTCTGCTGTCTTACTCAACCTGATGATATCCGCAGCCTGTATTCCCACAATACTTCTTCCGATCAGAACCGACGTGAACCAGACATTATAGGAAATTCCTTCAATTTGTGCATCACCAAACACCGAATCAGTCTTTAATTCGCCTGTTCCTATCAGGTCAGGGGCCAATACAGCATATCCTTTCCTGACCAGCATTTCCATGGCACCGGCTGCCTCTGCGGCTTTTCCGTCCGGATGAATATATAATATCACCTTTGAGATTTTATTTTCTGGTAACAGCAATAAGTAAGGCACGGGGTAATTGCCTTCGCCCTTGATAAAATATTTTTCCAATACATAGCCGTCTTTTATTGTGCGTCCAGTAAAAACCGCTGATTCAACTGCAACCGGTTCGCGGAAACCTGAAAGCTCTTTGGCTTTTATTACAGCTTTTTCTAAATGCCCTTTCAGATTTTCTCTTGATTTTTCCAGTTGAGTGAGGCGGCTTTTTGCTTCCTTTTCATTCAGTGAAAACATGGTCTCCATTGCTTTTTCAGAGATTACCAGCTGACCTGTCTCCGTTTTTTGTAGTTCCGCTTCCGTAAGTAGCACTACCTCCTCTTCGGCGGATGAACCAGGCAAACTGAGGTGTTTTTGGAAAAACGCATACATACCTTCCCTGATATTTTGGGTGTACCCATGCTCATAATCTCCTTCGACCATTTGCAGATTTTGGGGTTTCCCCATGAATTTATAGGTTTTTTTAACCCGATCAAATACCTCACGTGTACCAGTAATATTAAAAAAGTCACGCGTAGTGGCCATCACCAGCGTTGGTTTTGGCGCACGGATTTCAAGAAAATCGGCGTGGTCAATACCTCTGGCTATGCCGTGGTAAAAGTTCTGTTCGCCATCTTGTACACCTACCGATTCCATTAACCGCTTATATCCGGTGATGTAGCCTGATGGTGCCGCTGCCGCCACCCTGTCATCGAGCGCGGCTATATAGGCTGTCTGGGTACCTCCACCCGATAGTCCGTGCACGCCAATACGTGCGGCATCAACTTCCGGTCTGCTTACCAGGTAATCTATTCCCCGGATACCATCCCACACAAAATATCGCGCGACTGACTGACCGATCAAAAAAGACTGGGGTGCAGGATAGGAATGTTCTTTTGTGGAACCACCGATGAGCGATTTATTCTCCTCTTTATCAAAATACTGTAGTCTTTCACCCTGGCTGACCGGATCAAATGCTAGCACAATAAATCCTTTTTTCACCAGGTTTTGTAACGGAATCTGGTACACATCCCGTCGGTAAGCCAGTGCACTGTGTCCACTACAAAACAAGATCGCAGGAGCCGGTTGCTGTATTTTATCCGGAATAAAAAGGGAAGCAGTAACGTAATAACCAGGCAATGATTCATATATCAGATTTTCAATTCTGAAACCTTCTTTCTGCACCACACTGGTAATGCGTGCATTCAGTGGAGTCTTTTCAGGAAATCGGCCAATCGCATCCCAGATAGCTTCTTTTTGTTGTTTCTGACGCAGCTGCCATTGCGCAGGTGTGGTTAGTTTTTCAACTTTGATTTCTTCTTTTTTTAACAATTGAAATGCTTCGCCAGTCAGGTGATGGTACAAAAGATTGGAAGGATCACTGTATTGAATCCATTTCTTCTGGATAACATTGTATTCTGATTGTGCTTTTACAATATGACTCTCAGTAAAAATAAGTCCTATTCCGGCCAGTATGCACTGGGTTAACCGATTGATTTGCATATATCACTATTTTATTAATTCTGAAACTGTGACAGTATTCCTGGAACGCTGAATTCCGTAAAGAATGATTTTACCTTTTTGTGTCCGGTCAATAGCGATGCCCTGCCCTTCTATTCCAGCAACCGGAATAGTACGAATATATTCGAGGAAATATCCCGACTTGGGTATCCGTAATTCATACACTTCTGCATTATCATGACCCGTACAATAGATAGTGCCTTCTTCACTCCAATTACCACCTGAATTGCTGTAATTGCTAAAAGCTTTGGATAGATGGTCGGGAAAAACCCACGCGCCCAGTTGAAGCCATTGGTCATCCATTTTGACCAGTGTGGTCCATCGGTTGTCTTTTCCCTCACTTGCATTTTTTCCGGAATATTGCGCAAATACTGCCCACCAGAAACCATCTTTTCGATCGATCCATGTCAAAGATCCTCGCTGATCAATCCCAAAACTATGATTTCCGATATGCGACATGGTTTTGGTATCAAAAATCTCGACCGAACTGAGCATCGGCATGTTGGGGAAATTTGAATTAGCACAGTACAGTTTTCCATCCAGCACTACTCCACTATTCAGGTGTGTAAAACCCAGTGGTTTGCCATCCATCGTAGCCAATACGCTACCATCTTTTTTATTATGTTTGGTAATTTCACTATTATTAATGGCATAAAAATGGTCTGCATCTACCGCTACGGCTTGCTTTGCAGCGGGTACCTGAAATGTTTTCAATAAGAAAAACTCCTGCGCCCATACCTGCTGATACGCACCGGAAAACATCCCTATTAACAGCCATCCTATCCAAAATTCTTTTCTTTTCATGTTTTACGCACTATATTTCCATCCAGCTAAATATTTCTTTTAGTCCTGCCCAAGGCACTTTTTGACTCGCTCTCTATAAAATGAGTTTTCTGGGTGATTCTACCTGATAGTTGATTGGAATAAAAAAAATAGCCCGTTAATCATTGTACGGGCTATTCTAATTAATCTAACTTTCCACTAATTATTGCTTGATAATATGTACATTTTCCAGCTGAATATCATCCAATGCAGAACCACCAGATTTGAGAAAGCTGATATCAAATGATGATTTATTCAAAGCATCGGTATCGAGGGCTTCATCACTGATTTCGAAAACGAATGTCTTCTTTTTCCTTGTTTGATGATGTGCATGACCCGCATGCGCACCATGTGTATGATTAGCACCAAAGAATGTCATAAAACCAGCAAAATGATCACTTTCCGGATTAGCAGCTATGTTTCCTGGCAGGTTCAGATAAACTTCATAATCACCTTTGGGTGCTTTTTCGAAAGAAACTGTAATGGTCAGTAACAGAACATGACCCTTTGGGTTTTCCGCAGAGAATAACTGTAAATTTTCTTTATTGGTATTGGGCAGCGACAGTCGGGTTCGAGCATTTTTGAGCGAAACAGCTTTTAAATGTTTCGCAATGGTATCACCCAAAGAAATGTCTTTAAGACTGAAAAGTTTCACATCCTGTTTGGGTGAGATTTTTGGCAATACCGGCGTGTCATCAAAGTCATAATCCATGTCATACACCTGACCAAAGACTTCATCGATGGAATACTGAACCTTATTGCCGTTTTCGTCAAAGAACACATAGTCCCATGGAACCGATTTTAATTCATCCAGCAATACCTGTTGTCCGTTTGGCGAATTGGTCCATTGCTGCCAGATTCTGTCGATATTGCTATGGTGCGTCCAGAAAATGGGGTCAAAGGCGGCCGTAGCCACTTCTGCCATCATGCCATACGTATTTTGCTGCCAAACCTGATTATGCCTGAATTTGCCCGTGGTATCGTTACCAAAACCAATGTAATTATGCATGGCGCCATGAGGTGCCACATCAATATTTTTATTGAACAGACTGTAGTGGTGATATTCGTTTAATTTGGTCAGACTGAGTTTACGCGTCGCACGTCCGCTGATGGGAATACCCTGATTGAGGCTATCAAGCCGTGCAGGTTCAAACAATGCCGATGCATTGTTTCTGAAAAATGCAGGCATGGTTCTGCTTGCTAATGTATCTGCGGTATCTGTATACCCCCAATAAGGGAGTGCGAATTCATCATAGCCGGATAGTTTTCTGACTATTTTTTCGAAATGATAAATGTAAAACCGGTGCCAAACCAGAAAATGAATTTCTTCCTCACCGCTATCCGAATGGGTACAATTATCCCAGGCGGTTTTCAAATCAGCCATCGTCTGGTAGGATTCACACAAGCTATTGGGGCCTGTAATCGTATCCGGAACCCAATGCATGGCACCCTGATAATACCAGCTGGCAGGATCTGAACAATCCATCGTGCGCATAATTGCCAGTGCTTTATCGAGTGCTTCCAGGTCTTTGGCAGCGGCTTCAGAAGAAGCATTTTTTCTTACATATCTGATTTCCTTACGCGAATCAGCGGTAGTTTCACCGCCGGAACCGCACCGGATGGTCATAAAACTGACGAAAAGAATCAATACAGAAAAGAGTACCTTTTTCATGATGTTTATTCATTAAAGTTGAGTAAAAACTGTTGATTTCAATTCAAAAACTACCCTTTTACCCACCTTAAAACACCAGAAAGACTCTACCGGGATATCCACATATTCCTCGCTGCACGGCTGACAAATTTTGATAATGATTCCTCTGCATAACAGCTTGTCAGCCTGTACCGAACCTCAGAAAGAAAGGGTTTATATAATTTGTAATATTAATTATTACTACAAATAAAAACAAACTAATATTGGATTTTTTGTAGCATATATTTGCTTATTCAAAAAAATGCAGCCCGGCAATTAAGACAGGCTGCACGTATCGCTATTCCCTACTCAGTGATCCCCGCTTCGGCCAAAACCAGCAGCAAGGCATTCTGTATGGCCAGATATCCTTTATCATCCAGCCACCATTCATCTAGGGCATGGGCGTTTCCACCCTGTCCTCCTCCACCAATTGTTACTGAAGGTATACCCAGAGACAACGGAGTATTGGAATTAGTCGAACTCATGCCCAGCATCGGCACTGCACCAAGATGCGCAGCTATGGCCGCAGAACGCTGAACTATCGGTGCTGTTTCAGGGATACTTCCGGTAGGCCGGTCGCCCACTTTCAGCATGTCCACTGTCAACTCTTCGCCCATTCTTTTCATTTTGTTTTCCTCCTCCAATGCTTTCTGTACTGCTGCATGGAGCAAATCGTTCAGGCCTTTAAGTTTGTCGGGATTTTCAGATCGCATGTCAATTTCCATCCACGACTCAAATGGTATAGAATTGACAGAAGTTCCACCCCCTATCACACCTACATTATATGTTGTTTTGGGTCCGGATTTTGTAAACTTGTCTGCTTCCACCGCAAAATAATGAATTGCGCTGCCCAGCGCGTTGTGCGGATTGGCTAATCCGAATGCGCCAAATGAATGACCACCCGGGCCCTTGAAAGTGACACGATACCGCAATGATCCCACGCCGCCATTCACTATTCGCCCGACCCCGCCACCGTCTACAGCAATATGCGAATCTATCTTCACTCCTTTTTCACCAAAAAGGTATTTAACTCCTCTCAGATCACCTAAACCTTCCTCGCCTACGGTAGCGATGAAAAGTACATCGTCCTGGGTTTTGATATTTGCCTGATTCATAGATTTTAAAACCGCCAGTATCACTGCCAGTCCACGGGTGTCATCGCCGATTCCGGGCGCTTTTAAAGTATCACCGGCATAACGCACAGTCACATCCGTACCTTCCGGAAACACAGTATCCAGGTGCGCATCAAGGGCTACGGTCCTCTTTCGGTCGACTCCCTTCCTTAATGCGATAACATTCCCGATTTCATCAGTCCATACCGAATCAACACCGATTTCCTTGATCATTTTGGCAAATTGCCTCCCTCTGGCATCTTCTTTAAAAGGTGGTGCGGGAATCTCTGTCAGGAGAATATGCTCTTTCCGCGTTTCCGGTTCCAGATCCATAATAATCTGAAATGCATTTCTTACAGGCTTTTTGCTGGCCAGTTTTTCTATTTCCTCCACAAACTTTTTTTGCATGCCTACTCTTTCTGACCGGGCATTTTGGGCTTGCAGACTACCACTTCCCAACAATAAGATCAGGGATACACAGCTGACAACTCGTTTCATCATTCCTAACGGGTATTATTTATTATTTAAGGTAAGTTATATTTCCGGTCATTAATCATCAGTCCGATAATTCTTCAAAAACTCCCGAACGGCATAGGGGTCACCCCACGAATTAATTTCCTGATGGAGATTCTTGGCATCGGTTTTCAGGTTTTTTACTTGCTTATTGAATTGAAACAGCACTTTCTCTAAAGAATCACAGGTATCCGGGGACAAATGGACCATGCTTGCCAGATCTTGTAATACTTCCATTTTCTGTTTTTCCAATTCAGTCACCTGCTGTTTTAACACCCTATTGTAATACAGCAATTGTTCGTCAGCCAGCAGGTCTAATTTTCCCTGATCTATATGATTATATTCCATTTGCAAGTTCAACAGCAATAATAGGTCATTTGAGCGATACGCTTCCGTAACACGACCCATTATTTCCGTTTTTCTATCTTTTTCCTGCTCATCCAACTCTCTGTCCGGGTGGAAAGCTTTTACCAGCTCCAGGTATACCGACCTTACTGATTTGGACTGTTTTTGTTCCTGCAATACCCTTCTTTCCGCATTACCAGCTTTCTTACCCGATTTCCCATTTTTATCTGCATGGACTTTATGACTATATCTTTCCCAATTTTCATCGGGCTCAGGCACTACCTGATGCTGATCGTTTTGGTTTTCCCAATCAACGCCCAGGAAATACGCATCAGGTTTCTCCATCATTTCTTCATAAGTCACTTCATTGTAGGTATTAAATATAGGAATTAGCTCAACAATCCCTTCCTGCCTGATCAGCTCAATACTCAAACTGCTCATCAGATGAGCCAGTTTTCTCCGATCGGCATTCCTGAATATATCATGATTATAAAGGTTATTAAGAAGTTTTACAATAGTAATCCTGTCCGCAACCATTCTTTGCTGTAGTGGATATGCTTCACTCAATATTCGTCTATGAATGGTATTATATCCTTCTTTCAGTGCTTTTAACTCCATGCTCAACGCCTCAATCTTAACCGTCAGGCGGTTAAATTCCGCCTGTTGTTTACTGATTTTGCGTGTAAGGCTGTTTATTTGAAGGATTAAATTATTTTCCATGCCTGATAATGATAATAATCGGTAAAACTAATACCTCATCATGAAGATTCACCTATCAGGCTCCTATTAACATTTATGGAGAATGCGTGAAACAGTTCTCACTCATCGCAAATGGATGAAGGAATAAACTTGGACTTTCCGTGTCCATCAAGACAGATTCAAGGATAGGTTTTAGAAGCTTTAGTATCGCCAATGGCGTGCAAAATGGTTCTTAATCCGTCAATTTCAGCCTGCAAGCCCACTGCAGCATCCTCGTCCATATCATGGTTGATGATACCCACCGGGCCCTTGTAAGGACTTTGCGCGACGGTACGAATCATTTCAAGTTCAACATCACCTTCGCCGGTGCGGTAAAATTTTTGCGTATCCCCTGATTTTAAGCCTGCTATATTCAGGCTGAGAAGATACGGCATGATTTTTGGGTAAAATTCACCAAAGCGCTGATGATGCTCCCGGGCATGATGAAAATTATAGACGATTCCTATATTATTCAGGTTTAAATAGCCAATGATCTCCAGTTGATTTTCAGGTTCTCCAAACCAGCCACCATGATTATATAAACCCACTTTACAGCCCAATTGACTGGCTCTTTCCGCAATATACCTGATGGGCTCTGCCACTTTTCTCACTTTTTCAGATTGACCAAGCGCCTGAAATTCGTCCCCGCCTGTCCCCATCAACAACCAAATTTCTGTCTTTACCTTATTGCGTTCTAAAAAATCAAAAACAGCTTTTATATGCGCATTTTCCTGTGGTTTAAAATCGGAAGACATCCAGAAAGCCTGCAATTTTATTTTGTTTTTTTTCAATGCTTTAAGTTCATCATCAAATGTAGGAATGTGTTCCTCCCGCCAGTCATATGCCAACTGCTTTATCCCCATCTCACGAAGCATTTTGGCACGTTCTTCCGGCCCTCTCTGTTCAGCGTCAAAAGGCACAATACACCAGGCAGTCAGATTGGATTTTCGAAATACAGACTGCCCCTGCGCAGGGAACCACTGCACTATACTAACAGTCAAAATCAACAAAATAGTGGAGATGTAGTTCACGACGGGATTTTTACTTAAGTAAGTTAGCTGGCGAAAGTATTTACTTGTTTCACCTAACTTTTATCTATGGATTATTAGATTCAATGACCGCAAGAGAACACACTCTTCCTCTAAAATTAGGCTACTACAAAATAAATCCAAACACATAAAGTATAAAACCGGTAATACAAGTTAATGCCACATTCCGATAATTCCCCAAAATTTATGGCGCTTGCTAAAACGATTGGGTGTTGGATTTTTGTCAAACTTTATCAAAGAAAAAATTGATTAACTGAAACCAAATAAGTGATGTTGTAATAGAAAGGAAAGTATGAAAGTAAATCATAAAATTCAGAAAAAATGTACCTTCATAGGCTGAACCTTGACCATTTCGAAAATCCCTTCATTTTGCTTCATATCATATTCAAACAGCAGCAAACATGCTCAGTTGGATTCATATATGTGTACCATATGCACGATCTTCTCTGACCTTGTGAAATGAATACCAAAGTAACGGTAGAATAATAACCATGTAGACCGCAACGATATCCATCAAAACATCACTTCTTGCACCAAAAATGCTGGGAGGTAAATTGAGAGTCATAATAAAGGTTTAAATCAAATAAACAATAATTTTAGAATCCAGCAAAATTAAGGACTCCTTCCTCTAATCTATACAAACACCATTAAAATGCCCAAACTGCTGTGCTTCAATTTTACAGTTTGGGCAATAAATTTGAAGGAAATACTAAATTTCAGTCGTCCATTCTATTCCGCTGATATCGATCAATTTCAAGGAATAATTTTCTTTTATTCTGACATCTCCCACATTAATCATTATATCTGCTTTGGCGCCCAACGGTAAAATCAGACTGTGTTTTCCTGGTTTTATTTTTGCCACATAATGGTTTTGGATATTTTGAACAGGGAAAGCCGATAACTCTTGCTGACTTAAAGCGCTAATCACTTTGCCATTTTCATCCAATATTTGAATTCCAATCAGAAACGAACCATAAACATCTGCACCTTCAACCCGGAATAGCTGAAAAGAAAGTTGTGAGCCATTTTGTTTAATTGAAGAAATCTCTACTTTGGGCCTTACTGATTTATTATGCAGCGGTCCGAATACCCCACCATGAAAAAATTGATTGGTAAACAAAGTGAGCCCAAAAATCAAAACTGACATCAACAGTACTTTAGGCCGGATATGATGAATGGGTAACGCTCCTGAACCCAGAAAGCAAAACCATTTTTTTCGGGAAAATGCAAAATGATTTTCCCAAAAAAAATGATCCAGTGAATAAGGTCCACTTCCTGTAAAGAATAAAACGCACCCACCTGAAACTCCCAATACACCTATTTGCCATTCGTCGAGACAGGTTGTTCCCAACCAACCGGAACCTAACAAGATTCCCATTGCCAGAAAAAACACGCCTATACTCATCAGTCTTGTCAATAAACCCAGCATTAAGAGTAACCCTACAATTGCCTCAATAATGGTAAATACTGCCATTGATATTTGGAGAGCATCAGGATTAGATACCAGGTATTCAATAATGGGTTTAATTCCCAGGGCATTGGGGAGAAAATGATTGAACTTTTCGCCTATATACCCCGCTTCCTCAGGAATCAGCTTATTATCTAAAATTAAACGTCGCCAAAAAGCGGAGAAGTAGGTCCAGCCAATCACCCAACGCAAAGGCAAAGTGAATAATCCGGCTGTAGAATGAGCCGATGTGTCAATAATATATTTCATGGATTGGTATTCTTATTTTAACGTGAAAAAATGATGCTTGCCGTTGTTAAAATACAGGCAGTATCTAATTTCAAGCGTTTAAATAAAATATACATAGGGGGACTGCTACCGGAGAAGCTTTTTGCATATTGACCAACTACATTTGCAGGCCTGCGTGTATAACCCGTTGAATTGGAAAAAGGAGGAATTTCGGACAGCCCTTTGTTCTGTGATTGGATTTCTTTAGATGCTTGCCGTCCTTCTTGAGAGATATATTGACATGCATTTATTGGAATCGTAGACCTTGTTTTGTTGAGTGGCTGCGAATATTCAAAATCCATTAATTCCAACATGGCACCTTTCACCACGCAAGGGGTGAACGCAAACAGCAAAAAACACCAAGTGAACAGGTGTTTTAGTTTACCAATATGTCGTGCTGATCCTGGCATAACACCCAATGTACGAAAATATTTTTGCTCAGGCATGAAACAAGTAATGGTTAACAGAGATATTTCTACCTCAACCGTTTTTTAAACTGTATTTTCATGTTGTCATTGAGTAGACCACCCAACAGCACCCATGCGGCCAGAACTAACTATTGGAATTTTTATCTGGCAGAAAATTAAAAACTGCCACAAAACGATCCCAAAAAGAAAAAATAAAATGTGGGAAATGCGAATTTTACAACTTCTGCAACAAAAGATAATAAAGAGGCGATACGACGATTAGGTGCCCAAGTTTTTGTTTTGCCCTTTCTTATAATCCAGAAACTCTGATTGAATTTGAAAACAGTGATATTGTTAATACTATTTCTAAGGCATTTTTTGCGCATCATTTTTGTATTCTAAACCATTTGTCTGTTTTAGATACTCCTTACTGATAGCGAGCAAAATCAGTACCTTAAAATCTTCTCCATTTTCCTTCCTTTCGCCAGTTCATCAACCAGCTTGTCGAGATACCGCGCTTTTCTGGTCAGAGGATTGTCTATTTCTTCTATTCTGTATCCGCAAATGACGCCTTTGATCTGACTGGCTTTGGGATTTAATTCAGCGCTAGCGAAGAATGTTTCAAACGTCACTTTTTCGTCAATGAGTGCCTGTAATTTTAGTACGTCAAAACCTGTTAACCACTCAATTACTTCATGCAACTCATCTACGGTTCGGCCTTTTCGTTCCACTTTGGTGACATAATGCGGATAAACCAAAGCAAAAGTCATTTTGGCAATCCGCTCGTTGTGTTTCTCAGTTATTTCCATTTTTTATTGCATGAATTAATAGTGACCATTCCATTTGGAGGGACAGGTGAACGCCCGCCTGATTACCCATTAAATTTAAAAAAAACCAGAGCAGGAGCAAAGGACGGCCTTGTAATACCTCAATAACAAAACGATACAACCTCCGGCCTTAACAGGAATATCTGGTCAAGCTGATGTAGCCTATTCTTATGGATCACGATATCCAGCTGCAGGGTCACATCACTTTTGGTAAACCGGGATTGTTTGAGTTTTACACTGTAACACAAGTCCGTGAGTTCCTCGATGATCGTTCCCCTAATCTGTCCATCCGTATTATTCAAATGTACTTCCAAAGTTTTAGCCAAATTTTTCACCCAGTATCTATTCAATATCGGGCCGGAAACAATTATAAAGAAACAGGCAGCCAGAAAAACTGTCGCAGTGATATACTGACCAAAACCAATGGACATGCCAATTGCTGCCGATATCCAGATGATACTTGCCGTAGTGAGACCGTTGACATTTACTCCATCCTTAAAAATAACTCCAGCTCCTAAAAAGCCTATTCCCGACACTACATAGGAAGCAATTCGGGTTGCATCTTCTGAGTCGCCTGCCCCCATTTTATAGGATAACAACGTAAAAAGAGTGCTGCCCAGGCAAATGATCGCAATGGTTTTAAAACCAGCCGACTTGTCTTTCCATTCCCTTTCCAATCCCAGAATTACACCCGCCAAAAGTGAGCAACCCACTTTAATAAGATCTTCCCAGTGCCACGACAAGTCTGTCATATCCATAAACTGATGCTGTTAATTAAACGATACTTAGAAAACCCTGAATTGGAACAGATTGTTGCAGAAAAACAATGATGACCGAAGCCCGCAATCTCAGATTTTACTATTGAAAACAATTTTTTATCGTCAGAACTGATCGGGTTTTGTTCTTTTTCCGGCGCATCCGGCTATTTCATCAATGCGTTTTTGCCGGGTTTCGGACCGTTTGGCACTGATGATCCAATACAGCATCATTTTCTTGACCGACTTGCTTAAACCCAGAAAATAGTCTTTGGCTCCATCGTATCTCTGAAATGCCGCTTCCAGATCATCCGGGACCGTCAGTTCTTCTACAGAATCCAATATACTCCACGATCCGTTTTGTGTGGCAGTTTCGATGGATTGGAAACCCGCTGTTGTCATCAACCCGTTTTCAATGAGTTTTTGTACCTTTCCCTTGTTAATTTTTGACCAGGTGCTTTTGGGTTTTCTTTTGCTAAAAAACTGATGGCTTTTTTCTTCATCAATTCTGATCTTTTTGCTGTCAATCCATCCAAAACACAGTGCTACATCTACTGCTTCACTCCAGCTGAGGGATGCTTTTCCCGAAGATTTGGTATAAAAAACCACCCAGACAGACTGCTCCGACAGATGATTTATTTCTAACCACTGCCTCCATTCTATTGGGTTTTCGGGGTAAATTGTTTGCAAGGGTATTATACAATTTTCTCTAAGTAATTGAACGTATTTTATGGTGAACTAGATATAAAAATACACAAAATGAAAACTCATGCAACAAGGAAGACATTTTGTGTATTTTCTTAAGCTATTAGTAACTATAAAAGAGAACTCATCCTGACTTATTAGATTTTCTAAATTTATTAATTCCAATAAGGTAGAAAGCGAGGTAATTAAATCCCATCCAGCTAGTTAGAGTAGTATCAAATTGATATTCTTTAGCTGCGGACGGAGCGTCATCTTTGTAGAAAAAATTGTCGCGTCGGTTTGTTCAACTTATAAGTAGCATGCAAGTAATATAATACTGCCGGCATCTTGTACATCAGAATCATGAGTTTCGCCCCTTATTTTTATACCATATAATTCTAATTTAGAGCTATCCAGCAAATGGATGCATCTATAATAACTGGTTTTCGGGAGTTAATTTATTTTACTGATAAATTTTCCGGGACTTTAAAACGCATATAATACAAGATGCGTATCAGTTTTTCAACATTTTAACGATCTGCATACTTCCGTCCTTCCGGTAGATTCGCAAGGAATATAGTCCCGGCTGCAGGTTTTTCAGGGACAGTCCTTCGTCTGTAAGAACTGATGAAACCATGACAATCCGGCCATTTCTGTCGATCAGATCTGTACGTTGGATATTCTCGAGATTTTCACCGTCAAGAAATACCACATCCGCTACGGGATTCGGATAAATGATGAGATCAGCGCCCCTCAGTACCAGGCTTCGGATGGGTGAATAGGTATAGGAGCCATCAAGATCTACCATGCGTAAACGGTAAAAACTTGTTCCTGTAGCCGGACTGGCATCTGTAAATGTATATTCCTGTTTTTGAATACTTTCACCTTTCGTACTGATTTTCGCCAGACTATGCCAATATTCAAGATCAGAACTGGCTTGAACTTCAATATAATCACTATTGACTTCTTCTGTTGTTGACCAGGAAAGCTGTACTGTCCTTCCTTCAGGTTTCGCTGCAAACTCAATTAGCGAGACTGGCAAAGCCAAACATGCCTCTCCTACTTCTTCCACATTATTACAACCCGTACTGTTAAGTTCAATCTGCGCTATTCCCTCACCTGCTACAAAATCACAGACAGGCTTGACAGCACACATACTCAACAGGGGATTTTCACGAAGCAACAGAAAACCACTGATTGTCAGCGTACCGGACAAACCACTCAGTGAGGATAAAGCATCATTTCCTCCGACCATAAAATTTGAAACTGAGACCAGGCTACCTAATCCCACCATATTTTCAAGGGCTTCATTATTCTGTACTACGAACAAGCCGCCAACCGTAGTGATGTTATCAAGCCCAGTGAAATTGACCAGTGAACTATTATCCCCAATGGAAAACCCATCAGGAAACATCGTAATGCCTTCCAGGCCTTGAAAACTGGTCATAGCCAGATTGCCATAGGCATTCAATCCTCGGGCAGCAGTCAGACCAGACAACCCTTCCAGATTGATGATCAAGGGATTATAACTTATTGATAATACCCCCACTGAGGTAATACCTTCAAGACCCGCGAGGCTTGAAAGGGTTTCATTATTATTGATATTCAATAAGAATTCGCTTTCAACCGGAACCATATTGGAAAGTCCATCCAGAGAAACAAGTGATGGATTCTCGGAGATTGTCAATCCGGTCCCAATGGATGTCAGATTTTCAAGATCATCCAGATTCGTCAACACATTATTATAGCTGATTGATAATCCACCCGTCACTTCGCTGATGCCAGCCAAAGGACTGAGGTCTGAAATGTTACTTCCTAACGAAAAATCATCCCCAATTAGCAAGTTTCCGGTAATGGTGGCACAATCCGGATAATTGGTACCGAACGCATTCACCTCTGCCTGTGATCTTAATATCACATTCCCAACCGGACATTGGGCCTGTGAAGCAGCCGTAACTAATAAAAATAAAGTGAGTAGAAAAAACCTTTTCATAACATAAACAATTTTTAGGAATAACGAAATTCATTTTATCAAGCTAACCTCCACATCATCAATACTTAGATGTTTGGTTTTCAAGACAATACAAAAAAAAACCAACAACCTAAACTTTCGGTTGTTATCTATTTTTAGCAGATTAAAATCACAGAATTACTAAAGAGGCTCGTTGATATTTCCGACTGACCGTAACCTTTACTCGTCCTGAATTCCTGATAAATTCAAGACCAGTAAATCTTATACTTTTTGTTATCGGGCAAATATTATCAGGCCAGCGATTTGTAATGAAAGCACCTGAAAAAAGGATTTCACACAAAATATCGACTAAAATTGACACTGTCCTGACATAAGTTGGATCTGCATACTACAGACCGCGAAACACTAATTTACGGCTAAATACTGATTATCAATATTTTATTTCAAATTAATTCCACAAAACTTAAATATTACACAAGAACTTCTGTCGTCTTTATTTGACTAAAGAAAATGAACAAGGAGTGAATAGAATTTTGTCGGCATAACAGACAATCCCCTCTGGGGCCTTCCAGAGAAAAGGCTGTTAAAGAATGTAATTGTAGACTCCGGAACTGCAGATGCCTAAATTGGGAAGAAAAACAAATTTTATGAATCGCTCAAAAAACAGATTCTATTCTACAAAAATTTTCAAACTTTCAGCAACCCGCGGAAACCTCTAGCTCCATAGTAAGATTCTGCGCCATTATGATAAACAAAAACGGTATTGTAGCGTCGATCGCAAAAAAGAGCACCACCTAATTTCCTGATGTCTGGCGGGGTAATAATCCAGCTGGAAGTTTTAGTATCAAAATTACCCAGTTGCTGCAGCGCCCTGTATTGTTCCTCATCGAGTATCTCGACGCCCATTTCTTCGGCCATATTCATTGCACTATCTCCCGGCTTATGCTCTTTTCTGGCTTCCAGCGCTTGATGGTCGTAGCAAATACTTCTTCGTCCTTTAGGACTTTCAGGAGAGCAGTCACAAAAAATATATTCCCCCGTATTACTTTCCAGACCAATTACATCCGGTTCCCCTCCGGTATCCTCCATTTGGGAAAGTGACCATAATTTATGTTCGTTTTGTTCCAGCTTTTCTTGCACATGTTCCCAATTAATCCCCTCATGCCTATTTTGATTTTTAAAAAATCTGTTTTTCAGAATTTCCAGTAATTGTGTCTTTTCTACTGAAGTTAATGAGCTCATAATCTTTAATTATTAACAGGTAAGTGTTTATATTTTAATCAATTGATACAGCATCGGGGAATTATAAAAGGTTAATTTTTTAAAAGGCTACTAAGTAATAATTGATTAATTGCAATTATTTTAAATAGATAGTCACTACAATTAGGATAGCAATTCTTTGACTACATTTCCATGTACATCCGTAAGCCGGAATCGCCTTCCCTGAAATTTGTATACGAGTTTTTCATGATCAACTCCCATGAGATGCATCAGTGTGGCATGAAAGTCATGGACATGTACCGGATCTTTCACGATGTTATAGGAGAAATCATCTGTTTCTCCATGACTATATCCTGCCTTTACCCCCGCCCCGGCCATCCACATAGTGAAGCATCGCGGATGGTGATCACGACCGTAGTTATCAGCCGTTAGTTTTCCTTGAGAGTAAACCGTCCGACCAAATTCACCACCCCAGATAACCAGCGTATCATCCAGCATTCCTCTTCTTTTCAAATCGAGAATTAAAGCCGCCGTCGCCTGATCTGTATCCTTGCACTGTTTTGCAATATTTTTGGGAAGTCCGTCATGCGAATCCCATCCCTGATGATAAAGTTGTACAAACCTGACATCTTTTTCCAGCAACTTTCTAGCCATCAGACAATTGGCTGCATAAGTACCCGGGTCACGACTGTCTTCACCGTATAATTCAAATACTTCATCAGGCTCATTTTCAAGGCTTAAAACATCCGGAACGGACGTTTGCATCCGATAGGCCATTTCATATTGAGCAATCCTGTTTTCAACCTCAGGATCCAGATAGGGTTCATTCTGAAGCCGATTTAGCCTGGACAAATAATCAAGCATCTGGGCGCGATCTGTATGATCATAACCTTCCGGATTATTCAGAAATAAAACCGGATCTGGTCCTGCACGGAATTGTACACCCTGATGCTTTGAGGGTAAAAAACCATTGCCCCAAAGCCGTGCATACAGTGGTTGATCTTTGGGAGCGTTTTTAGAAACAAGTACGATGAAAGATGGCAGGTTATTATTTTCTGATCCCAACCCATAACTCACCCATGAACCGATGGATGGCCTGCCCGGCAGCTGATTTCCGGTTTGCAGAAAAGTAATGGCGGGATCGTGGTTGATGGCTTCTGAATATAGGGATTTGACGACACAAAGGTCATCTACCACCTTCGCTGTAAATGGTAATAATTCACTTACCCAGGTTTCGGACCTGCCGTGTTTTTCAAATTTAAAATACGAGGGTACCATGGGCAATGAACTCTGATTGGCGCTCATCCCAGTCAGCCGTTGTCCTTGTCGCACTGAATCAGGTAATTGCTGGCCTGCCAATTCGACTAATTTGGGTTTATAGTCAAATGTTTCAAATTGCGAGGGACCGCCACTCATAAACAGGTACACAACCCTTTTGGCTTTAGGAGCAATATGAGGCAACGATTTTAAAATCTCCGATTCAAAATCAGCAGATGCATCGTTGATTATACCACTGGTCGGCTTACCACTCTTGCCACAACTCAAAAGAGAACCTAATGCTGCTGCACCCAACCCTAATGAAGTTTTGACCAGGAAATTTCGACGGTCAATATTCTTGTGAAGTTCCTGAAAATCCGGAGAATGAAGCCTGAACTCTTCCTCGTGATGTGACATAGTTACCTGAGCGTTAAAGTGGCATCTGAGTTTATAATTGTACTGGTGACCACTGCATAGGCAGCTGCCATCAAGGGATCCACTGACGGACTGATCCTGAACTGACCATCTGTCAGCCAACCCTTAGCTTTGGATGGTGATGCTTTTATTTTTCGATATTCAAGATCATATAAATCCTTTAGCAATGCCACTTCAGTGGTTGTAGGTTGGCGGCCAGTCAGCTTCAGATATGTAGCTGAAATAGCCTCCGCGGGTTGCCCGATTATTGCCATTTCTTCACCCAACTTTCTGGCACATTCATTAAAAGTAGGATCATTCAGCGTTACAAGTGCCTGTAATGGAGTATTGGTTTCTTGTCTGCGTACGACGCAATAACTTCGGGATACAGCGTCGAAGGTCGCTAAAGTAGGATTCGGCACGGCTCTTTTGGTTACTATATATAAACTTCTTCTATAGATAGCATCCCCTGAATCAGCCTGGTACCGGGCACTGTTAATTTCCCATAAACCTGCCGGCTGATAGGGTTTTATACTTTTCCCGCCAATTTTCTTGTTGATCAGCCCACTGGCCACTAATACATTGTCTCTGATCATTTCGGCCGTTAACCGCCTGGCAGGACCGCGGGCCAGCATCCGGTTTTCCGGATCTTTATCCCTTAGCTCAGGGCTCCCTTTTGAATCTTGTCTGAAAGTTGCAGACATGACCATGTTTTTGTGCATTTTTTTCACATCCCAATCAGACTCCATAAAACTGACAGCCAACCAATCCAGTAATTCCGGGTGACTGGGCATTTCTCCCTGATTTCCAAAATCCTCGGTAGTCTTCACCAACCCTGTTCCAAAAATATTTTGCCAGAACCGATTCACGGCCACCCGGGCAGTCAGTGGATTTTTCCGGTCGGTAAGCCATAATGCTAAACCATACCTGTTTTTGGGCAGATGGGCAGGAAAGTCAAGAATCGATTCAGGCGTTGCCGGGAAAACTTCCTCTCCTTTATTGTCATATTCTCCACGCAATAATATGTGGGCCTTTTTCCGGACTGGCATTTCACGCATCACCATTAATTCCTGAATGGGTTGTAAAGAATCTGCCAGCATCGTTCTCCATCGGGTTAAATCTGCGAAAACACGCTTGTTCTCTGCGGAGATGTTTTTTTGATAGTATTTATGCAGAAGAAGCTTATTTTCAGGGGTGAGAGATTCCGGTTTTCTTCCTTGGAGCAATGCCAGCCATGTCGTATTTCCGGCAAGCATATCTACTTCAAATGGCAACAATTCTCTCGTATATACTGCAATATCATCTACTTTCCCTCCCTTCAACCCCAATCCTCTCCACCATCCCCCTATTTGTAAACCAGGCTGATGCGTTCCATTAAACAGAATATCCTTGCTTAGGTCATCGGCTGTAATTCCGGATGCCATCTCCTTTCCATCAAGAAAAATCTTTAATCCCTTAGCTTTTGAAGAGCCATCATAGGTTACAGTCAAATGAAGCCATTTATTTTTAGGCAACTCCTTTTCTGTTAGTATGGTAATCGCATTGCCAGGAGCTGCATAGGCCAGATTAGCCTCTAACCGTGAATCTTTTAAATACAAATGATAACCTCTGAAATTGAAAAGTCTTTCTGCATTGCTTTTATGAAAAATCACACCTTCAGAGAGCGATTCAGGAACAAACAGCCTGATGCCTATCGTAAACGGCTCCGATCTTCTGAAAATACCTGTTTCTTTCAAATCCAGATAAACATCTCCATCCAGGGCTAACGCCTGTCCATTTTCTCTGCCTACAAAAACAGGTTGGTCTCCTGTGGCTCCTGCATCCCGCTTCATTATCCCTTCCGAGCGAATATTTCCCCTGTTTTTCAGCGACCCGTGTTCAAAATCGTACCACGCTTGCAGACCATATTCCGGCATCGTTTCCTTCATCAATTTCTGGTAGTAACCCTGGGTTACCCACTGGTCAAAACCTGCGTCCTGCCCGCTATTTCGTCTGGAATATTCTTCTTCAAGGGTATTGATTTTCGCCTTGATCTCTGACAGAGTCGCCTCTTGTTGGGAGGTGGGCAATAACAAGGTAGGCGCAGGCATGGCATCGTCCCAGGAAATCTGACCAGCCTCCTGTACATTATTAAAGAAGCTATATAGTTCAAAATAGTTTTTTTGCGATATCGGATCATATTTGTGGTCGTGACATTTGGCACAACTGAGTGAAATGCCCAACATGGCATCACCAAAAGTATTGGTTCTGTCTACCACATATTCAGTCTGAAACTCCTCTTCAATAATCCCACCTTCGGCATTCTGCTGATGATTTCTGTTAAAAGCGGTAGCAATAAGCATTTCCTTATCGGGATTGGGCATCAGGTCACCTGCCAGCTGCTGATGCAGAAATCGGTCATAAGGCATGTTTTTATTAAATGCATTTATTACCCAATCCCGATAAGGTGTCATATCCCTCAATCTATCAACCGTATAACCATGAGAATCAGCAAAGCGAGCAAGATCCATCCATTCAACCGCCAGTTTTTCACCAAAATGGGGTGATGCCAGCAAGTGGTCTACCACATTTTCATAAGCATCAGGAGATGCATCCGATAAAAAATTTTCTGTATCTGATGGAGAAGGTGGCAAACCCGTCAACGTTAAAAAAAGTCTTCTCAGCAGGATACTTTTATCTGCATTATCTGATGGTTTGAGCTGGTCTTTCTCCAATTTGGAAAGTATAAACCTGTCAATTTCATTGATTGGCCAATCGGACTTCTTTACTTTTGGTATAGTTACTTTTTCAGGATTAATAAAGGCCCAATGTGGTTTGTACTCAGCTCCATCCTCTATCCATTTGATTAATACGGCTTTTTCAGAAGCAGAAAGTGAAAGATGGGAATCCGGAGTAGGCATGACATAATCCGGGTCAGATGACAATATTCTGTGAAAAAATTCACTTTTGACCAACTTCCCGGGTCTGATCGCATATTTACCAGGAGATTCCGGAAGTTCACCAAAAGCTGCGTCTGCCCTATCGAGTCTTAATCCCGCCTTTTGTTTTGCCTCATCCGGCCCATGACACGCAAAGCATTTATCTGATAAAATTGGCTTGACATGAATATTATAATCGAGTTTGGCAGGAAGAAGGCTGTAAGCTGCGTCAACATCCTCTGGCAAGTCGGGCCCACAGGATGAAAAACCTAACACAATCATTATCAATATATATACTGCATTTTTTGACATAATTCTGAAACGATGCTTATTACCTGTTAAATATAAGTAATTTGATAAAGAATTATACTTTACAACTCAGTCATACCTTAATTCGTGCCAGGTTTTTACCAAAGAAGACGATGCACTATATTACGACAACGCCCTTTCAAAGAGACAATTGACGTCCGCCAAATACTTCAATCAATACCGAGCTACATAACCTTTTGCTACTGTTAATGGCTATGGTGTTCATGGCTAGCGGTACCTTGATGTACGGGATCATTTGAAGACAAACTTTTTCCAGATCGTTTTGAAAAATCCAGTAAAGCCTTTTTGGATTCGTTCGTTTCAATCGCTGCGATTCTTTTCATCATATATTCGAGATGAATGGATACAGATGATTTCTCCACCAGCTGCAAAGCTCTTTTGGGGTCAAGATCTGCCAGCGGTTCTGCCGCATACCATAAAAGCAAAGGTAAATTATGATCAGAGCTTTCTATTTTTCTGGCCATCAGCGCGGCAAGCACACCCCATCGCTGTTCAGGACGAAGTCGGGTCATGGCAGAAGTCAGATATAACTGAACCAAAGGAGAAGAATCGTGCTGGGCCAGATTTTCGAATTGTGTTAAGACAGCTGCTGAAACAGATTTGTTTTCTGTCAATAACTGGATGGTCCAACTTCGAATATACTCCCCTTTGTCCTGTAATAACGCCAGTAACTCCGCTTGACTCAAACTATTGGTCACATGCAGTGTCCATAAGGCACGCAATCTTTTTGTTTCCTCCGGATGCGTATTAAGAATGGTCATCAGATCTTTACGGGCTTTTTTATTAATGCCTCGCTCCTGCAGGAGGGTGCGTGCATGACGAACATACCATTCGTTTTCGTGTAAATGGTAGTTGACCAACGCACTGTTTTTTTCTTTGGAAAGATCAACCTTCTTCCACTGATCCTGTTGGTAGGTTATTTTGAATATCCGCCCAAGCGTTTTATCATGTACATCCGGATTTTTACTGTGGCATTGGTTCTTATCATACCAGTCAATACTATAAACCGAGCCATTTTGGTCATAACGCATGTTCAGCCATTGAGACCATGAATCATTCATCACCATAAAATCCTCTTCATGTGAAGCTACATACCCTGATCCTTTTCGGGAAAGCTTATCAATGTTGAGGCGTGCTCCGTTAATATTATTCATAAATATCTTATTCCTGAAATGCTCAGGCCAGGTATTTCCTCCCTGATAAATCATCGCCCCCGAATGGGCATGCCCGCCTCCTTGAGCTGCCGAACGGAAATTACCGGCATGCGGACCACGATCTCCCACCCAGTGCACATGGTCGCCGATGGTTTTGATGTCATCATACGTATACGGATTGAAATGCTTACCGGCCTGACGCTGGTATCTTGCTCCCTGAATGACATGATACATATGAGGAATGACGCACACGGTTATAAACGGGTGCCCGTACTGGTTAAAATCGATACCCCATGGATTACTTGAACCTTCTGCAAAAACTTCAAAAGTATGTCGTACAGGATGATACCTCCACACACCCGCATTGATCTTTGTTCTTTCAGAATCAGGCGCTCCAGGTTTACCTACATTGGAGTGGGTAAATATACCGTGGGTTCCGTAGAGCCAGCCGTCCGGTCCCCACCGCAAACTGTTCAATACTTCATGCGTATCCTGTACACCCCATCCGTCCAGTAGCTTCTGAGCAGGCCCTGCCGGTTTGTCATTTTTAGCATCAAGTGGTATAAACAGCAAATACGGGGCTGCTCCCAACCACACGCCACCCATCCCCACTTCAATCCCGCTGACCAGGTTCAGATTTTCTGCAAATACCTTGCGACTATCCAGGATGCCGTCACCATCAGTATCCTCAAAGATCAGAATACGGTCTTTCCCCTCACCTTCAGCTGCCGGAACAGGGTAAGTATGGCCTTCCACCACCCACAATCGTCCTTTATTATCAATAGTAAAACAGATGGGTCTCACTATGGCCGGTTCGGCTGCGGCCAGCGTCACCTTAAATCCTTCCGGAACTGTCATGGCTGCTGCTGCTTCCTGACCAGAAAGTCCGGCATGTAAAACGGCATCCAGGGGAGGTAATACAATGATATCTTCCTTTTTCAGTTCATTAGGAAAATCAGGGCGGCTGTCATAAAATCTAAAATCATCAAAGTTAATATGCGCCCATTTATCGTGTGGTACGTACGGTATGGTTGAAAGGCCGGTTTCGTGATCAATGATTCTGATAAAAATATCTTTATTGAGATAAGGCTGCAGATCCACCACCACGGGTTGTAAAGTGGCCCGTCCCTGGCCAGTAATCTGGAAGAAAACCCGGTTGTTGAGCGCATCAACCAATTCTACGCGTGTGTCTGCCAATGCGCCGCCCGATATCCGGAAAGCAGCAAAAGGATGCGTGACTTTGAAAGGAACCGATGTTAAAGTACCTGTCAACTTTGCTTCTTTGATCCCCCCACTAGACAGGAAATAGGTTCCTTCATGGATCATATGCATATCTTTTTCATGCAGAGGGGAAGGATCCTCACTAATTAAACCCTTGGAAAATGCATCCCCTTCTGCTTTCCAGTCTGTCAAATCACCTGTTTCGAAATTAAGGTTCAATGATTTCCCGTTTTGCGTGGGCAGGTAACCGGCTATAACCTGGACGGCTATGTCTCCTTCCACCACTTCAAATTTACCGACCATACCGGCCATTTTATGTCCTGGTATGGAACAGTAATAGGTATCATCATATTCAGCAACGAATGTAATACTGGTACTGCTGCCCTTTTCGATAATTGCCTCACTCTTAACCGCCATTTTTTCTAGCGCAATATCATGGGTCATTAATTCGGCATTGATGATTTTTATCCGAACCCGATCCCCTTTGTTTGCCTTCAGCGTAGGATTTCTGGAACCATCCGCAGCGAAGTACCCCAACATTGACGACTCCAGTATATACTCACGGTCGACTTGAGTAGAATCATTGACCATACCACTCCTGACGGCGAAGCATTTTGCAAGTGGTAAAGAAATGATCAAAAGGAAAATTAAAAACAGGCGCATTTAATTACAAATTTGATATGAGTATAGGAATAAATATTATCAGCTTTCAAGCTTCAGATCAAAGATAATTGTTGCATTACAAATACACACTTAACTATCTAATTATTAAGTTTTTGATTTGCAATTGTTTTGTCCAAAATACCGGTTCATTTATTCTTCTAACATACCGGTTAGGGTATCAACTAATAAAGTGGAGAATGCGGTATCATTAATATGCAAGTCTTGCTTTAAGATTGCTAATTCATTCCCAGCCTCCTGTATGATGGTATTAAACAATGTACTATTAGATGAAGCATCGTAAAAAGCCGAACCCTCCTTATCAATCTGGGACAAACCTTTTTCCGGAATCACTATTATAGCAGGTCCTACTGAGGCTTTCACCTTATTGACCAGACTTTTTCCCAAAATTCGATTTTCTTCCTGATTAGTGCGCATCAGCGTTACGTCGGGGGACCAATGGTAGAACTTTCTGTTATGAAAATGCTTTGGCACTGTACCTGTCTGCCCAAAATTGACCATGTCAAGACAGCCGGGCACTACCACTTGTGGTACTCCCGCTGCCGACGCAGCAGTTACCCTTTCCGGACCGGCGCTGCAAATGCCTCCACAAAGATCATCGGCAAGTTCTGTGGTAGTAACATCCAAAACTCCGTCAAAATACCCCCCTCGAATCAATTCTTCCATTGTCTTGCCTCCGCTCCCGTTGGCATGAAAAGCATATACCTCATATCCTTTTTCCTTAAGTAGGGCTGTACAATTATCCACGCACACGGTTGTATTACCAAACATACTGATTGCAATCCTTTTTTTATTATTTTCCTGATTGACCTGCACCTTGGACATGGCACCCATGGCCACTGCTGCCTGTTCTATCAATACGGATATAATACTGTTGAGACCAGAAACATCAACGATTGACGGAATCAATATAATATCCTTAATCCCCACCAGATGTGTTACGTCTTTTGTAGCCAATGTAGAAATACAAATTTTGGGAATCCCGAAAGCCACCTGCTGCATGGCATGGAGAACGATATAGGTTCCCCCACCTCCACCCATTCCTATTACTCCGCTGACCTGACCGCTTGAAGAAAGATTACCGATTAACCGGCACGCTGCAGCTGACATCAGCGCTACCGCCTGATTGCGGTCACCTTTGGTTACCACTTCTTCCAGTGAACTTCCCACCGACTCCAGCAACCATTTATTTTCATAGCTCACCGGAAACAGATCTGTGGTTCCAAAAATGCCGGTATTCACACTCACCACCTGGCATCCTTGTTGTAGCAAATGTTGGTATAAATAATGAAAAACTTCTGCTTTGGTATCAAAACAGCCTACCATAACGACCTTCCCAGCCGACTTCCTTTTGTTCATTGTACTTTTATAAAATTATACTGCTATATCAAAAACAATTACGCGCTTTAACCGAGGAACAACTACCGATTTCGCATGTTCATGTACAGGATGAGGCAGGTATTTGTCTCTGGATTCTTCGCTGTCAAAGTTCATCAAAAAACCATGAGTAAAAGTATCATTAAGACCTTCATTCCCATTATAAGGCCCATGTTCCATACTGATCAGACCCGGTATCTGACCAACCATCTCCTGCATTACTGCAAAACATTCCTTAATTTCTTCCTCGGTAACTTCCTTATGAAATTCGAATACACCAAAATGTCTTACCATACCTATTAAAAAAGAATAATTCAGAAAACTACTTGATTGATTTCATATAGGTTACAATGTCGGAAATATCTTTTTCAGAATAATTATCCAGCAGACCCGTTGGCATAAATGATTTACCTGTCACTGAATGCTGACTTTTAATATCTGATACAGGCACGTAGGTCTTTCCACCACCCATGGCGGCTAATGTAGAGCCACTATTGTCTCTTTTAACCAGAAATCCCTCTAAAATACTATTGTCTTTTTTAATGATTCTGTACACCGAATATCCTGATTCAATAGCCGCGTCCGGATCAAGAATGGCTGTCAACAGCCCTTCCGTATCTCTGAAACCTAAACCATCTAATGGCGGCGCAATAGTCTGTCCTTTTCCCCTTGTCTGGTGACATTGCAGACAGGTTTGAAATAGTATTTCCCCTTTTTTTAACTCCCCGTTATTTCTCTCAGCTATAGTTTTCAATTTTGATACCCGCTCTCCCACTTTTTTCTTTCGTACTTCTTCAGCCTTTCTGACATCTGCGATCAGTCTTTCACTTTGTTTTTTCTGTTTAGCTACTGATCCAATCCTTTCAGCAGTCAATATTTCAAATGATGTATGCTGAATTTTATTATTAAAATATAAATCAAATAATAAGTCTGTGCCCGATTCATATCTGGACAACACATTCGTCAAGGTTTTTTTTTCGACTTCATCCATATTTTCCACCCAGCCCTCTACTATTTTTTTTGCATGAAGAAAGTCTGTCCTGGCAATTCCTTGCAATGCTTGGAGCCTGGTATTCAATGTATAGGATTCATTGTCCCAAACAGTCATATAATAATCAGGTTTTTTACACGCAATTACATCCAGTGCACTGATCATAAGATTGGCATCTGTTTCATTAGACGCAGCAGAAATAAATTTCCCGACAAGATCCTCTGGTATAATGAGGTTGTATTTCACCACAGTACGCAAAGCTTTCGTTTGGGTAGAATGGTTTGAAGATTCCAGTATCTTGATAATGGGATTATTGAGCAATTGTTGAAATGCTGGGTAATTAAGTGTTTCCGAATGCTTCAAAGTATAATCAATGTATTTCTCCTTTTCTGCATCTTTAATAAATGCAGTTTCAAGAATTTTACTGACCGCGGGTTCTGATGCCATGGCAGCTATCTGTAGAAAAGTTGTTTCATCCCATTGCTGATCTGCCAGACCAGGTACCAGCCTGAAATAATTTTTAGCTCTTTCATGGACTGGCAGCACCTGAATTGCCCAGATCAGGTTTTCAGCTGGAATGGTATTGGGTGTCAGATTATTAAGGTAATCACTCAATTGCGGGGCAAATTTTTCGAGGGTTTTTCTTGCCAGATACCGTTCGAACTGACTTTCATAAGCGCCACCCAATGATTCACCTTCCTGCGGCACATGGCAGGAATTTAATAAGATAGAAATAAACGAATCAGTTATAGAATCAGCGGCTTCGATCGTATGAATCACCTGAACGCGCACAACCGGATTACCGTCTTTGATTAACTTTTGAAAAGCAGGTAAAAATGGTTCCAGGGTGTTTGAAAATGAAGTCAGATAGCGTAAGGCTTCACGCCTGATTTCATCGTTTTTGTCTGACAACAGGCTATGGACCATTTCAATATCATAATATCCCAAATCTTCCATCGCCCAGAGTGCGTGAATTCTGGCAACCGCATCATGTTTATCGTTTAAACTCAGTACACGCAATGCAGGAATCAATGTACGGGTTTCCTGCTGATCCCGCTCGGAAATCTGGTTCCATGCGGCTCGCTTTTCCCATAAATAATCTGAATGAAGGTATTGAGGCAGATCAATTGTTTTGATTTTATAGAAATCGGTAATTTTTCTGGACTTCTGACTCACATGCCGGATTCGCCAGATACGTCCGCTTTTTTTATCTCTGTCAGGATGCGTCGTGGGAACCTCATTGTGAGAAACGATTTTATTATACCAATCAGCAATATAAAGGCATCCATCAGGTCCAAATGTGATATTGACGGGCCTGAACCAGTCATCTTCTGAAGTCAATAAATCAGGTAAATGTTCAGAAATCACACGACCATCAGGCTGCCTGATCATTCGAACTGCATTAATGGAATTGGTGATAGGATTGGCCAGAAAGCCCACATCTTTCCATTCATCAGGAAATCCACCGATTTTATCTTCTGAAAAAGCCAACCCCGACAACCCTGTCCCTCCCACCCTAAAAGTATGGATAGGAGGAAAAAAAGGCTGGTAAGATCTGAATTTTTCATTTCCTATTCCACTGAATGCTACACCCTGTTCCAGTGGCACAATTGAATATCCAAGATCATTGGCTTCCGACCCATACCATTGTCCGTTGGCTTTCAGTGTAAAGCCCCAGATATTATTTAAGCCGGCCGTAATGACCTCAATCTTTTTTCCATCAAGAGAAAACCTGCCAATCTTGCTATAATCAAATGGTACACTTACTGACGGATTGATATAGGAGTTTACAACTCCCTTGTTAAGCGCGCCGTGACTAAAGTGGATCCATTTACCAGGCCCCTTGATGAGTAAATGAGACATAGTATGGGTATCTGTAAAGCCAAATCCCGTAAAAAGTGGTGTTCTAAAATCGGCTTTGCCGTCGCTATTCATATCATCCAAAAAGAAAATTTCAGAACCCTGTGCAATATACGCTCCGGTTTTGTACGGCAAGACGCTCATAGGAATCGTCAGATTATCAGCCCAGACATCTACTTTGAGGTTTCCATCATAAATTCCGGAAAGTTTAAGTACCTGATCCTCCCCTTTTGCAATGCCCCGATATAAATTTTTTGTGTGTTTGAACGCCGGATGATTATTTTGTTTGTCCTGATCGTTCATTAATTCCAGGAGATCATTCCACTGTATGTCAGAAAAGGGATCCAATGGATACATTTTCGCCGTTTGAGTCCATAAATTACCCGCATCATCAAATGATAAATCAATAGGTTTGACAAGTCCGTCCACTTCACTGGCTACCAGTTCAATGACAAACCCAGGAGCTAATTTAAAATGAGATAACTGCTCTTCGGGCGTTAATGCTATTACCCTGTTGGACAACTGTTTATCATTTCTGTTCTGACCTGTTACCAGATGGGTCGCTAATAATATTAACCCAAGCAAGAATAAAATACTTTTAGCATTCATATTATCGGGTTTAGCTGTTACACTTGTCAGGCAATGGGTTGCAATTTACCAAAATTCTTCAAAACTGATAATTCAAACACTTATTTGTGCAATTTTCACCGAAAATACAATGAAAAACGGCACCGGAGAAATCCGGTACCGTTTCGTAACTGATACAAAAAAACAGAAACCTTTAGTTGACTTTTACTTTCCCTATTTCATGTATTTTCTGCTGAAAGTTATCGTTGTTATAGCCATGATTTGTCACTACTACCACCAGATCAAACTGACCCGCTTTCGGGTAAGTGTAGGCGCAATACCACCCGTCACCTGATAATGTAGTTTTAATTCCTCTGGCACCCACAAGTCCATAGTCGGAATACATATCACTGTTGACCAGCACCGGATTACTAAACATATCGAGTGAATCGGCGAATGTAACACCATCAGCGCTGGTTTTCTTCTTCATTATATTGCGAATGCCGCCAGGCCAGACAGAGCACATATCGGCATCAGTTTCGATTACAAACTTTACAGCTTTACCTGCTACCAGCTCCGTTACCAGAGAATCTCCACCACTTTGATCTGCCATATACATTTTAACACCTGCCATTTCCGGGTAAGGCATTACATCTTCTTTCAGGCAAGAGGATACTGAAAACATTACTGCCAAACTACAAATCAGTCTTATACCTAAATATTTCATTTTACGTCAAATTAATTTTTAATAACCTGGATTTTGCTGCAATGTCTGATCTTTTTCAATTTCCCCAACCGGGATAGGAAGTATCAGTTGATTCTCTGCAATAGGCTCTGAAATAGCGATAAAGTCATCGTAATCTACTTTTGTCATCAGTGCTTTAGTCAGTACCTCCACTGCTTTGCCGGTCCGGACGAGGTCGAAGAATCGATGCCCTTCAAAGGTTAGCTCCAAACGACGTTCGAGTAATATTCTGTCCAGATCCAGGTCTGCCGCAGTAATTGCAGGCAAATTCACACGTGTCCTTACCTGGTTGACATATTTCACAGCTTCTTCCTTATTACCAGTATTCATCAGTGCCTCTGCATACATCAATAATGCATCAGCATACCGTGTAATAACATAGTTATTATCAGTCCCTGTATTATTGTATTGTCTCAACTGTGCAGGAGGTGGCGAATGTTTGATCACCCACGCTTGAATAGGTATTGTACTGGAAGCAATATAACCTGAATCGATAACTGTTTCATAGCGAAGAAAATCCTTTTCATTGACAAATGCACGCATGAGATTATGCTCAACGAGTAAGTTAGTACTGCCACCCACTCCCCAAATCAGTCCCACGTCATTATTAACCCACCTGAACCAATAACTTGGCTGACCGGCTACAACATTGAAATTTGCTTCAAAGATGGATTCTGCATGGAATTTATTATCAGAATCAAAAACTTTTGAATAATCTGGCAGAAGCGAGTATTGCCCTGCTGTTTTATCTACAATCAGTTTTTTAAGCGTTTCAGCAGCTTTATTCTGGTCATTTATTGTAAGATAAACCTTACCCAAAATTGTGAGGGCCGCTCCCTGAGTAGCCCTTGCTTCTTCGCCTTTGATTGCATTGTCATCCTTGATATAACAATTGGCTGCCGCAAACTCCAGATCTGGTATAATCTGACTTTGGTAAATGGTTTGCACGGGTGTGCGTCCGATACCAAATGCCGTGGACAGATCAGAAAACGGCGTTGAGACAAGAGGTACCGGGCCGTAGATCCGGACCAGGTTAAAGTAGGCCAATGCCCTCAAAAATGAAGCCTCTCCCTTGAATGCCCGCAGGGTCCTTTCCTCATCAGCATTTTTGGGCGTGTAATTATCTATAACTGCGATAATATTGTTGCAGTTAGAAATCATTTTATAGTTATTATTCCAGATATTTCCCTGGGAGTTGGCGTTGGTCTTTTTGAATGTCTGCCAAACATCAGTTCTGAAACGGTCCTTGCCGTCATCTGCCATTAATTCAACTATTAACGGTAGATCTGTTTGATTATAAATACTCTGAAGCACTTTATAACAACCCACTAGCCCTGCTTTCACTTCGGCAGGGTTGCGGTAAAAGTTACCTGGGGCAAGTGTGTCTTCAGGTTGCCTGTCGAGGAAATCCTCCGAGCAGGAAACCATAAAAAATGAGATAGCTAATACAAAAAATATTTTCTTCATCTTGGCTCCGTAGTTTAGAAAGTTAAGTTAACACCGAAAGAGATTGACCTGGACATAGGGTAAGAATCCCGGTTGATCCCTTGTGAAAGCGCCGAATCTCCCTGGAAGTTAGCTTCTGGGTTGTAACCCGGAAACTTGGTGATATACAACGCGTTGATAATACTGGCGTAAACTCTTAGTCTGGAAAGCTTTACCTTTTCAAGAACGGATGATGGGAATGTATATCCCAACACTACATTCTGAATATTAACAAATGTTCCTTTGTACAGCAATGAACCGCTTGTATTGGTACCGTCATACGACTTTCTTGAAGGTGCAATGTACTTCGCGTCTGGACGATCAGGTGTCCAATAATTGTTATAATAATCTCTGGTGGTATTGGCATTACCCGCACCACGGCCGAATATCCCTTCCATCTGCCGCATTGACACATCACCGCCGTGGGTACCATTGACCTGTACAGACATATCAAAACCTTTGTACTCAAACGAATGGTTCATTCCCCAGATAAAATCAGGAATTGCTGATCCGATTACCGTGTTATCGCTGGCATCTATGATTCCATCTCCGTTGACATCGGCAAGTTTGGCAGTACCAGGGGCTGATCTGAATCTCCAGTTTGAATTATTGGCATTTACAATGGGTGAAGTCTTCACATCTTCCCAGTCGCGGTAGGGTCCAAGGAAGCTGCCTCCCCAAATACCTGCAATCGGCCTGTTTTCTGTGGTGTACCCATCATTACTAAGTATTGGGCGCTTGTCTTTTCCAATATCCAAAACCCTGTTTCTGTAATAGGATAAGGTAAAATTGGAGGTCCATTTAAAATCACCAACAAAGTTTCTGGTGGTTAAGGCATATTCAAAGCCCTTATTACGCATCGAACCCACATTGGACATATAAGAGCCGAATCCGGTTAACGAGGGAAGCGGCATATTAAAGAGCATGTCTTTTGTAACCCTGTAGAAATAATCAATACTTGCAGTGACTCTATTATTAAATATTTCGGCATCAACGCCTACGCCCCAGTCTGTCGTTGTTTCCCAGCCCAACGTGGAGTTGGCCACTTTGCCCTCCACATAAGAGGGGGAAATCGTTGAACCTGCACCCAGTACATAAGACGAAGACGTAAGTGTACTCAAAGCGAGATAGTTACTAATACCTGCGTTACCAATTACTCCCCATCCACCTCTGATTTTCAAATCACTGATGTATTTCTGCAACGGTTCAAAGAAGGTTTCATCTGAAATCCGCCAGGCCCCAGAGACAGAAGGGAATACCCCCCATTTGTTATCCTTTCCGAATTTCGAAGAACCGTCCCGGCGCACACTACCTGTCAGATAGTACTTTCCGGCATAATTATACATAACCCTACCAAAACTACCGATCATCGATTCACTTGATCGGTTAGTTCTTGCATCAGTAAGTGCATTCTGAATGGTAAGACCCTGATTAAGTGTGGGGAACAAGTCAGTAGGATAATCATACTTGTTCATATAGGTACTGCGGTAAGTTGTCTCTTCTACTGAATAACCTGCCACAGCACTGATTGCATGTTTGTTAAATTCAGCCTGATAGGTCAGGAAGTTTTGTGAATTCCAATAGAGCTGATTCGAAGTTTCATGAATTCCCTGCGATCTGGAGAAAGTCTGAGACGTAGTTGGTACTGAGCTGGGATTGAAGAACTGTCGCTCTCTTTGTCTGTATTCAGTGTGGAATTCAGACCTGAACTTCAGACCTTTTACAATATTAATTTCCGTAAATAATGTGGAGCGATTCTTAAAATTCCTTCTTTCGTCTGTCTTCATGAACAGATGCAGCGGATTTACATAAAATGCAAAATTCCAATCCCAGGGATCCAGCAGTGTATTGCCATAGAATACAGGATCACCAGTCTCATTGGTTGGATTCCAGATGGGTGGCATGGTGATGGCATTATAGAAGGGGTTAGAGGCGCTTCCTCCCTCGATATTGGGCAGCACATTCGAATTCTCAATAGTCGGTGCCAGTAACAAACCGGCTTTGATTCGCTCATTAAAACGCAGCTCGATATTAGACCTAAAAGAGAAGCGTTTGTAATCAGAGTTCATCACAATACCAGTCTGATCAAAATATCCTCCGGACACCATATAGCTTAGATTATCAGTACCACCTGACGCCGATAATTGCAAATCAGTGACTTTACCAGTTCTGGTGATTACATCCTGCCAATCTGTATTATAAGGCATTTTGTAAATTGTATCACTGACAGTAATCCAGCGGTAAAACAAGTTACCCGGTGCGGCCATTCCGGGGGCATTACTGGAATACTTCTTCCAGTTATCAATTCTTGTCTCAGGCGAATCAGTCCATTTCCATTGCGGGAGGTCTGAATTGTTGGTGCCGAAATTTGGATCCTCCACGATATAGGCATTCGCACGTGCATCGTCCATGTATTGAAGGAAGTCATCCCCCGATAGCACATCAACCTTATTAATCATTCGGTCCAGGCCTCTGCTAAAATTGATAGAAAGGTTTGGTTTACCTTTTCTCCCTTTTTTAGTAGTGATAAGGATAACCCCATTCGCTGCCTGTGTACCGTAAATGGCACTTGAAGAGGCATCTTTCAGTACCTCAATAGACTCGATATCAGCGGTATTAATACTGTTAAGCGGGTTTTCGTCCTTGCTGAATCCATCTTTTAATGGAAAACCATCGAGCACAATCAACGGGTTATTACTGGCATTAATAGAACTTACACCGCGGATCTTGATATTGGTACCTCCACCAGGTGCAGTATTGCTGTTAGAAATCTGTACCCCTGCCATTTTCCCTGCCATTGCGGTAGCAAAGTTGGCTACTGGTTTATCTTTTAATTCTTTACTTGAAACCGAGGAAATGGCCGTAGAAACGTCTCTTTTCTTTTGCGTACCATACCCTACAACTATAATTTCTTCTAGTGCTTTATTCTCGACAACCAGCGTGACATCCTGAACTGACTGATTGGATATGACGATTTCCTGATTTACATACCCAACAAATGAATAAACCAGATGCACATCACCATCTGGCACCGAGATAGAATACCCACCGTTGTGATCGCTGATGGTACCACGCTGCGTTCCTTTTACTATGATACTTACGCCTGGCAGAGACTCCCCTTTTTCATCCGTTATTACACCAGCCACAGTACGTTCGATACGGATATTGGCTGGGGAACTACTGAGTTTTTCGATCGACTTCTTCTTAAGAACAATGTGGTCGCCGGAAAGCTCATAACCGATCTGAAAAGGAGAAAGAAACCTATCCAGAACGTTAGATAGCGGCTCACCTGCCGATTTAATTGATACCTTTTCTTCTGTATCAATCACAGCAGACCGATAGGCAAACTTAACTTTTGCCTCTTTTTCAATTTGACTCAATGCCTGGTCAAAAGACTGATTAACTATATGGAGTTTAACCTGTCTTTTCAGCACATTTTGTGCTTCTGTAGGGTAAGCAAGGGAAACCCCGGTGCATATCACCATCAACGTGAGTTGTACAATTGACCTTTTCATAATCTGGTACAGAAAGGTGTAGTTTCGTAACTTTTTATTCATTAATTTGGATAGGTTTTGGTTTGGAAATAAGCAAAACAACGACGTGACCGATTGCCGTCGGTGACATCTGAACCGGTGATGTTGCCGCATTGCCGGTTTTTTTTTGAGGGGCGTTACCAATACATTTTTTTCATATTCTAATTGTATTAATGATTATATATTAAAACAGATTATCTGCAACCTTCACCAATTACAATCACCTGACCGTCAACTACATTATACCTCGCCTCTACTATTTTCCCGATCAGCTCCAGCTTTTCAAACAGTGTCTCTGTCGTAAGTGACATATTTACCCTACAGTCTTTAAATTTTTCTTCATCGTAAATCACCTGAATTCCATAAACTTCTTCCAGACCCTGAAAAATTTCGGAAAGCGGAGCATCCGTATACGAATAAGCCTTTAACGCCTCCTCGGAAATTACAACCCTTGGTTCTTCAACCAGTATACGAGTCAATGACAGATCTTCCTTTTTGAAAACTGCCTGTTGATTAGGCTTGAGGGTAAGTCTTGACTGTCCCGCATTTTCGGACTGTGCTGCCGGATATACTTCCACTCTTCCAGAATTAACCGAAACCTTCACTTCAGCTACATCACTGAATGCAGAGACAGTAAAGGTGGTCCCCAACACACGCGTCACTAATCCTCCGGAATAGACGAAGAAAGGCTTATCTGGATCAGGGGTCACACTGAAATAAGCTTCGCCATCTAATTTTACTTCCCGTTTATCGTTTTTTTGATAGGAATAATAAATTTTACTTCCTGGCGACAATGTTATTTTGCTGGTATCAGGTAATGTAACCATCATGGGTACATCACTGCTATTCGAGAAGTGTTGTTCCGGAAAAATTTCAGTTAAAGCTGATTGACCGGAATCGGTTTGGGTGGTTGGGGCCATCCGAAAAAACGACCAACCCAGTCCCAATGCCATCGCCACAAACGCAGCTACAGATAGGTACCTGGCTATTAATTTCAACTTTAAAGGCTTTTTCCGGTTCATGCCCCTGAGGATTTTTTCACGTACATGATCAACCTCTGCGTCGTTAACCTCCGGTGCCTCCCTGGCAAGCATTTTTACCAGAATTACTGCTTTATTAATATTTGAATTTTGCCTGGGATATTTTATTATGACTTGATTCCAAAAGCTGTCCTGATCCAAATCCGGATATTTTACCCATCTGATAAAATCATCATCTTGGACAAAATCCCGGACCTTATATGTTGCGTATTTATCCATTTCAAAGATTAATTTCTCTTTAACAGATACATTAATCATTAAAACGTACTCACACAATCTAACTTTTATTAAATTTTTACAGAGAAAATTTCATTTTTTATAAAAAATGACAAATAAAAATATTCGATTATTTACATAAATAATCAATATAAGAGATAATTACCGAAGATTAATCCAATAATGTCCTGCAAATATTAATTTAAGAAGCGTAACAGCAAAATAAGGAAGCTCTGTACGGAGTTGCTGTATGGCCCGGTTCTGAAGGTTGCGTACTGACTGGGGATTAATATCCATGATTTTGCCGATCTCCTCTGCCGAAAAGTCATGGTAATACCTGAGTTGAATTACTTCCTGCTGCCTGGCGGAAAGTTTCCCCAAAGCTTCCTTTAATTTCTTAGTCTGGATATATGAATCTTCTTCCAGAATCCAGTTTCTTTCCGCATGGGTATCATCGGCAAACAATTCATCATCAGAAAAGTCTTCCATATTGAATACCAGCCGCTCTGAATCAATAGCCCGAAGTAATTTATTTCTTAAACATTTGTACAGATAAAAACGGGGAGAAGTCACTTCAGACAATTCGGAGCGCTTATTCCATATTTTTAAGAATATATCCTGAATTCCATCCTGCACCATCTCATGATTTGCACATACGCGGTATCCATATCGGAACAAATCATGCGCAAGACAATTATAAAGCTTTCCAAAAGCTAGTTCATCATCGTTGCACATGCCATTCCAGTATGCTAATTCCGTTTGAAACATGGGTGTAAAATAGGAGATAATCAGTTATACATATTACAAATTAATAGATATTATTAGAATAAAGATTGATTTTATATAATTAAATAATAACATCACTATTCTATTATCGAAGACCGACAATCTTAAAAGACACGGAACTTAGTAATATAAAGGTAAGGCCAGATTTAATAATAAACCTGGCCTTACCTTTATATCCTATTAAACTACAAATTAAAATATCAGCCTTCACAAGATTTACATGTTACCAGACTCGTTACCAGCTCCTTGGAAACACTTTGACTTCGTTGATAATAGAGCGTTTTAATACCGGATTGCCAGGCTTCAATCAAGAGTTTATTTACTTCTTTGACCGGCAGATTAGAAGGTATATTCAGATTCAGGCTTTGCGATTGATCAATAAACTTCTGGCGGATTGACGCCTGCTGAATGATTTCGAGCTGACTTATTTCCTTGAAAGTTTTAAAAACGTCTTTCTCATATTGCGTAAGTTCTTCCATGTGCTGAACACTCCCATGATTGAGCATAATAGTGCGCCAGGTTTCCTCATTGTCAATCCCTTTGTCTACTAATAGCTGTTTGAGATATTTATTCTTACGCATGAAATTTCCTTTAGCCAATCCAGCTTTGTAATAGTTACTACTGAATGGCTCAATTCCAGGTGAAGTTTGTCCGAGGATAGCAGAGGAAGAAGTAGTCGGTGCAACGGCCAGCAGTGTCGAGTTTCTGCGGCCGTAACCTTTCAACAGTTCCGGTTCGCCATATATAAGTGCCAGTTCCTGCGTTGCTTTTTCAGCCTTGTCCTGAATGGCCTTAAAAATTCGGGAAGTGAGCAGTTTAGCTTCCAGTCCTTCGAAAGGCACCATGTTTTTCTGGAGATAAGAATGCCAACCCAGAACACCCAAACCCAAAGCGCGATGTCTTCTGGCAAATCGGTTAGCACTGGTCAGGAAGTAATTACCTTCAGTTTTCTCAATAAACTCCTGCAGGACGGCATCCAGAAAGAAGATTGCAAGTCTGACGGCATCAGTATCTTTCCACTCATCGTACAACTCCAGATTCATGGAGGATAGGCAGCAAATGAAAGACTCATCCTCTGCGGAAGGAAGCATGATTTCAGAACAAAGGTTGCTGGCATTTATTCTGAGATTCTTGTCTTTATAAACCTGCGGCTTGTTCAGATTCACATTATCTGAAAAGAAAATATAGGGTAGACCTTTCTGTTGACGACTTTGCAATACTTTTGCCCAGATTTCACGCTTGGCCATATCACCATCAATCATGTCCTGCATCCAGTAATCGGGCACACAAACCCCATAAAACAGGTTTTGAATGGGATGACCAATATCTTTTATCTGCAGGAATTCCTCAATATCGTCATGGTCGATATCCATATAAGCAGCAAATGCTCCTCTCCTGACTCCTCCTTGCGAAATAGTATCCATGGCGGTATCAAACAAGCGCATAAAACTTACCGCTCCACTACTCTTTCCATTGTCAGTCACTGCACTACCTCTGGAGCGTAAATCACCAAAATAAGCAGATGTTCCTCCACCTATCTTCGTTTGCATGATGACCTCCCCCAGCTTATGGGTAATTCCTTCTATATTATCCGGCACATGGACGTTAAAACACGAAATGGGCAATCCACGCTCCGTTCCCATATTTGCCCAGATAGGCGAACTTAAGCTCATCCAACCTCTTTCCACCATGTTTTGAAAGGCTTCTTTCAACTCAGGACGATATAATCTCTTTGCCGCAGCACTACAGATTCTATCAATTGCACCCTCTACGGTTTCGCCTTTCAGCAGGTAACCCCGATTTAAGACTTGCTCGCTCTCGGTATTTTTCCACCAGAGCTTCTCCATTTCATAGGTTTCAGCCGCCTCACTCAATAATGTTAATTCCGGACTTTTCATTAATACATACGTTAATTGATCAGAATTTATATTTTTCGGCAGTGATCAGAACAAGTCGATTGCCGAGATACTTTTATCATGTTTGGTATAGTCGACCGGTCGCCTTGCAAAAAAGTCATCCAGGCTATTTGCAAACACTTCTTCTTCAAACCACTGGAGTAAATGCAAGCCAGCTACCGGAATATTAAATTGTGCAGGCAACCCAATCCGCTGCAGACTGTCATCGGCCCGGTATTTCATAAACCTGATCAGGTCCTCCTTATTAATTATATCAATTTCACCGGCACTGAAAATCCAGTCGATGATTCGCGATTCCACCTCGATAGACTCATGGACCATCCTGGTAATTTCCTGCACGGTTTCCTGATCAAACATATCCGGAAACTCTTCGCGGATTTTATTTACAAGATAAATACCTGCGTTGGCGTGTATCTGTTCATCAATAGATGTCCATGCAATGATGTTACTGACATTTTTCATCAAACCTTTAAATCGGGCGAATGAAAGTACAATAGCAAACTGGCTGAACAAGCTGACATTTTCTATCAGTATTGAAAAAAGAATCAGTGAAGAGGCATATTCTTTTCTATCTGTAGATTTGGCACTGCTCAGCGCCTGAGAAAGATAATTGATCCGCTCCTTGATAACTGGTATTTCAATCAGGGTTTCAAACTGATTCGAATATCCAAGAACTTCCAGAAGTCGGGAATAAGCTTCTGAATGACGAAATTCACATTCTGCAAAAGTAGCGCCAAGACCATTAAATTCTGGCTTTGGAAGATGATTATACAGGTTGCCCCAGAATGATTTTACTGCTACTTCAATTTGTGCAATTGCCAGCAAACTATTTTTGATTGCACTTCTTTCTTCAACGCTCAGGTGAGAATGAAAATCCTGCATATCTGCCGTAAAATCCACTTCTGAATGTACCCAGAATGCCTTATTAATTGCTTCAGTAAATTGTAATATTTCAGGATACTCAAAAGGTTTATATTGTAAACGCTTATCAAATATACTCATGTTATGCTGTATTTTATAGGACTATTAAGTAATCTAACAATTATGCTTTTTCTAATATTTCTGATTAAAACTATTTCAGAGAAGATTTTTTTTTAAGCGGATAGAAGCAAAATGCACTTGGTGGACATATCGTATATATGATGACTTTCACTTGTTATTCAATGGAAGCATTCTGCATAGCAAACATACAAATATATTCATCATATTAATTTTTTTGGGAGACTTTTAATTTTTCAAAATAAGTTATATAATTAATTGTCAGATATTTATCGTAAAATATTTGTTAACTTTTTTTATTTTGTAAATAATTTTGTAAAATGAATTTTTATTGCAATAGTAGATTACTTCCACTTTATCAACTACCCATTCTAATGAACTTATTATTTTTTAACCCAACCACATTTTAAAATTCCGCATAGCATATTTACAAAAGTCTGTAGCATAACGAGTTTAGGGAATATGGAAAACATTATGGAAAGAGCATGATACCAACAAACTCAATACTTAATTTGCCCCCTGAATAAATTATTGTACTATTACACGTCATTTATTTTGTAATCCTACCGATTCAGAGAATAAAATATAACAAAGAATTCTTAATGAATATTTTATTATACATCCATTACTACAGTCAGGAAAGCATGGGTTGAAGGCTTGGCGTAAGATCAATTTTTACAAATTCTGTAGAACAGGGCAATAATAAAGGAAGAGTTGTTCTAAAAATGTCATAGATTCAAACACTTTTCTGAAAAACATAATAATTTTAGTTGGCCTGGCGCATGTCCTATCCCCAACAAAATAGAAATCAGTGATAACACAACTTATGAAAACAATTATCATTTTCGGTATTTTCATTCTGTCCGCTTTCCATCTTTATGCGCAAAGCCCAAAAGACCATCAGGAAATTCTATCCATATTGAACAGGCAGGAAAACGACTGGAATCGTGGAGATGTGGAGGCGTTTATGGTGGGCTACTGGCCATCGGACTCCCTGACATTTGTGGGATCAAAAGGCGTAACTTATGGATATAATCAAATTTATGAGAATTATCTGAAACGCTATCCAGATCGTGCATCTATGGGGAAACTAAAATTTACGATCAAGGAAGTGGTTTTTCCCGGAAAAGATGTAGCCTACGTAATAGGGAAATTCCACCTGACCCGACCGGTTAAAGGAGATGCTGAAGGACATTATACTATTTTATGGCGGAAAATAAATGGAAAATGGCTGATTGTAAGTGACCACTCCAGCTAGATCTTCCGCCACGAACGCATTTAATGTTTAATAACCTTGATTATTTTATTTTTGTTGATTTTCAACAAATACATACCTCCTGGTAGCTGTTGCATTGAAAGTTCGTTGATTGAGGAGTCAGACGAATAATTTTTGAGCAATACCCCGGAAGTACTGAAAACTTCAACCGTATTGATAGATTGAGCAGATTCCAATGTAAGTAAATTCTGTACAGGATTAGGAAAAAAACGAATTGAATTTTGGCCTTCCGGAATCAGACTGACCATTTTTGAGTAATGATGACTTCCGTCTAATTCTATCATTTTCAAACGGTAATACCGCGTTTCATTGAACGGGGATTTATCCAGAAAATCATACCTGGCTACAGATGACAAACCTCCTTTTCCCTCAATAGTCCCTATCCAGCGAAAATGCCTTCCGTCATTTCCTGCCTCGAGTTCAAAACGCGAAAAATCCGATTCGGATACTGTCACCCAGGATAACAAAGGCGCGCCTGCATCGTTGACAACAGCATCAAAACTTATCAGATCCACTGGTAGTGCACCTTCTCCGAAAATAGTCCATTTTGAAAAGGCAGGAATCCCTGATTTCTGAATATAATTCTGTAACGGATCATAAACAATGCCCTCTGATTCGTTCACCCAGGTAATATTATCCAAACTTCGTCCTAGCTCCGCCCCATCCTCGCTTACACCATTAAGTTCTGCTTCCAGATAATGGAACCTAAGCACTGCATCTAAATCTGTGTTGTTGGACGGAAGAATATCATAATACCTTTTTATACCCGTGAAAATACCCGATGTCTGGGCATTATGTCCTCTTCGAATAATGGTATTGCCCAAATTGGCCGTAGAAGTAATCATAGCTCCCAGGTTGCCAGGATTAACTCCTGAAGGTGAAACAAGATTTACTGTTGTCTGGATATACCCCCCGTTATCACCAGTGACATAACTGACTTCTGATTCGTTCTGAAGCGTGGCGCCGGCATTAAGTTCGAGAATATTTCCGTTGAGATTTAACATACCTGAAACAAGATTCACAGCAGAATTCACACTGATTCCACTGCCCATTACAACCTCGCTTCCTTCTGTTTTATCGATAGTCAATTTCTGGAGATCCAAATTCGCGGATGAAACAATCTCCTGATTTTGATTTCCACGGAAGGTTAATTCAGACAAGGCATTCCCTTGTTGTATTACCCCATCCACTTTCAGGTCGGCATTGGAGATTACCAGGTTAACATTTCCATTTTGCCTGAGCACGGTACCCGTGGCAATTTTGACAGCAGGTTGCGCATACAGAACGGGTACAGATATAATACACACCCATACTTTAAAATACAGTTTCCACATCATTTTCATGGTTTATCAGTTTCGCAAACGAGCTGTCGCACTTATTCTCACGATCGATACATCATTGCTCTGTGACACCACGTAGTGTAACTGGTCACCTACTGCCACAGTAACTGCGCTTGCCAAATTCGTATTGTTGCATGTTGCACTAGAAGAATTGCTGGCAAGGGTGCAGCTTAAACCGGTTGCGGAGTTATTCTTGTAAAGTGTAACAGTCATATTAGCAGAAGTAAAAGGAGGCGTACCCTCATATATTTGTCTGACATGCAAGTTGTCTATCACCCCAACTACTGGGGAAGTTATCATTATTTTACTCGTTGTATAGGCGTAGGGTTCCGTAATAGGCAAAGGTAAATTAGACATAATCAGCGGTATTGGAAATGTAGAACCTGTTCCATTGACTACCAGACCGGAGAATAATATAGAAGAAGCAGAAGGGATATTTGTCAATTGCGAGCCGTTGACGGCAGGCAACCTTCCTGAGCCATCCAATCGCACCAGATTATTGGCACCATTAAAAGTATTCCCTTGCGTGGTGGCATTGGCCGGAAGAGCGGTTAATTGCGAACCATTGACGGCGGGCAACCTTCCTGTGCCATCCAACTGCACCAGATTATTGGCACCATTGAAAGTATTGCCTTGCGTGGTGGCATTGGCCGGAAGAGCGGTTAATTGCGAACCATTAACGGCAGGCAACCTTCCTGAGCCATCCAACTGCACCAGATTATTGGCACCATTGAAAGTATTGCCTTGCGTGGTGGCATTGGCCGGAAGAGCGGTTAATTGCGAACCATTGACGGCAGGCAACCTTCCTGTGCCATCCAATTGCACCAGATTATTGGCACCATTGAAAGTATTCCCCTGCGTGGTAACATTTTCTGATGGTTGCAGAAATACCCATTCAGGTGTAACAGAAGTACCTTTATTATAATAAAAGCCACTTGGTGAATCCGTCTGATAAACGAGTAATCCATTTGCCGGAGCTACAATGGCGAGTCGGTCAGCAGCTGTCATTCTGGAAATTAAGACACCTTTTGCAGCACTTGAAATATCAAGAATAGCAGAGTTGTCGGCTTCATCCCCGGAACTGTTGACAGCAACAGACTGCGCAAAGGTGAAGGCAGAAACCATCATAGATCCTGCAAAAATCAAAAACGTAAACTTTTTCATACATGAGTAAATTTTTAACGTAAAACCAATAAAGTAAACTACAGATACTACACTTTTATAAGACCTGGCACTAACGTAAAGCAAGAAGAAAGTCAAGAAATGCTGATATAAATCGCAATAGAATGTACATATAAAAATCTTTACAATTAGATGTAAATAAAATTTCTACAATAATCTGCTGTTAATAAAATACGATGCTCGGTATAGTCGATATCTGGGTTTGGAACGAGGGTACGGCAATAACGATAACAATATCATATTATACTTATACATAGCCAATTATGACTACTACAAATAAAAACAATTAGAAATAAATTCTGCTAGACAAATTAAATAAATTTCGAATTATTTTTACAAATCAAATTATCATTTTAGTGTTACCCCGAATGGTAGTGGAAGCAAATTTTATTCAGAAGAGCAATAGATTATAATAGATGCCAGATTACATCATTATAATCTATTGGAATACAAAAACAAATATTGACTTAAAAGCTCCTTTGTTCAGCTATAAGAAGTAGATTATTCATAAAATCAGCCAGTAATCCACCTAAAATCAAATAAGGTGATACTGGCTGATTGTTTTTAATTTTTATACCATTTCCCAACCGGATCTGACAGGCTCACGAAGATACTGATCAGCCTCAGGCATACCAATAGCCTTCATATTTTTACTGTCCCAGTTTATTTTTTTACCCCCAAGGCGTAACGATACAACCCCCAAAAGTGTAATTTCTGTCAATCGAGCGCCATATTCAAAATTGGATCCAGGTGCAGGTCCTCCTTTGATTGCATCAACCCACTCCTGATAATGCCCGGTGGAGCGACGAATAGTCTCCTTCGGAGCCTTAAATTCAGACTTCCCATTATTGAAGTAAACTTTAGGTGAGGATCCACCAGATTGCGTAACCAGAATCCCCTTACTCCCTTTGAACATAGTACCTCTGGCTGGCAGCTTTTCCGTATCGGGTAATACCTCCGGACGCTGAGGCATAAGTCCACCCGAATACCAATATTGTTTTAATGCCTTCTGATTACCATCCTTTTCAAATTCATAATAACCTATTTCACCGTAGGGCGCAATATCTTTATCACTGTATCCGGCGGGATGCACTTCTATACTTTTCGGACTATGAAGATTAAAAGCCCAAACTGATGGATCAAGATCATGACAACCAAAGTCGCCCAGGGCACCACAACCCAGCGCCCAGAAATCCCGCCATGCTACCGGTGTATAATCTTCGTGATAAGCCATGAAAGATGTCGGTCCTAACCACATATCCCAGCCAATATTTTTGCCATCCGAATTACTACCAGTCGGCAAGCCTTTTAACCCCGGCAGCCAGCGGGTAGCAGGTACCCAGGTATGTGCTTCTTCCACCTTGCCCAACATACCCGATTGGATGATCTCGACCGTCTGACGAATCCCGTCACCACTGTGCAAAGCGTTACCCATTTGGTTGGATAGTCCGGAAGTGCGCGCAATCTCTGCTACCTTCCGGGCCTCCCAAACATTATGGGTGAGTGGTTTTTCGCAATAGACGTGCTTCCCTGCTTTCATAGCCTGAATGGATATATAAGCATGTGTATTGTCAGGAGTGGAACAAACAACGGCATCAATCCCCTTGTCTTTTTCCAGCATTTCCCGGAAATCAATATATTCAGTTACTTTATAATGATCGGTTGTAGCCTTATAATGTTCCTCAATCATTTGTTTAACCGGACCACGACCTGCTTTTGATTTGTAATAAAAATCTTTCAGGTCCCAATATTCCGCCGGATCAGCTATTGCGGTAATCTGCGCATTTTTAACATCAAAAAGGTTTGCAGCATTCTGCCGACCCTTTCCTCCAACGCCGATCATTCCAATGTTTACTTTGTCACTGGGAGCGATAAATCCTTTACCACCCAAGACATGGCGTGGAACAATAGTGATACCTGCCGCGGCCATAGCCAGGCCTCCAATAAACTTTCTACGCGATTCGTTTTGAATATCTTTCATTTAATATTGGTTAGTGCATTAGAAAAAATCAGATCAGTAATTTCGTCATCCAGGCAAATTAACAGAAAAAACAACAGATTTATTCTGTGTTGGTTTCTTTATCCCGCTTACTTCAACTTTATGGTTTGCCCGGTTGAGGCTGCTTGGCGGGCAGCATCCAGAATCTCTACTGCTATTATATTGACAGGTAATTCATATAATGCTACTGATTCTCCTGACAATTTCCCTTGTATCACCTGCGCAAACACAGCAAAAGGATCCTCAAAGGGTGCCGGTAACGGATCAAGCTGGAATACCTTTTCTGGTTCGTTTCTGTTCAGACGGGTTCTCACCTGGGTGCGGTCAACTGCTACAGCATACCCTTTGGTACCAAACACTTCCATGTCTTTTCTACTGAACGTCCAACTCCATGAAGCCTGAATGACACACTGCACACCGGGGTATTGTAGAATAATGGTGGCTTCATCATCCACGTGGGGATATAAATCCGGACGATTTTGGGCAGTTACAGCCGTTACAGATAAAGGACGCTGACCATCCATGAGCCAGGTCATCAGATTGGCACCATAACAACCAAAATCTGTAATGGCTCCTCCTCCGTTTTTTACAGGATCAGCCAGCCAGGAAATAAAATGTTTATCCATCTGAGAAGGGCCTCCGTGTCCGTCGTTTACCATTACTTTACGCAAGTCTCCCAATTCTCCCTTTTTGTATAAATTTCTGACATATTGATTACTGGCATACCAGGATGTTTCAAAGTTCGTCAGCACTTTAATCTGGTTATTTTTGGCAAGTTTCTCGATTTCAAATGCATCCTGATAGGTAGTAGCCAGGGGTTTTTCTACCATCACATGAATTTTCCTGGGTGCACTGGCACGAACCACATCGATATGCTCGTTAACAGGCCCGAAAGCCATGACCCCCTGCGGCTTGACCGTTTCCAGCATTTGCTCTAGATTGGTATAAAAAAGTGAAGATGGCAGGTTATACTGTTTTTTAAAAGATTCTACCAATTCTTTGTTTGTTTCGTATATACCTACAATTTCAATATCTCCTTTTACTTTACGATTATAGATCCACGAACTATGACCATGGCTGATTCCGGCTACCGCCAGCCTGACAGGTTGTTGTGCAGCCACCAGCTCTGGTATGCAAAGCATCATCAACAGAGCCATACTTATAGAAATAAAAAACTTGTTCATGAAATGGGTTTAGATTCAAAATTTAATAATTACTCTATTTTTTTAAATAAAAGTCAGTAAGTTACTGAAATTACTTTGATTTATTATTCCTTGGCTTTTTCTCAAAATTAATCTCTTCTTATAGTTAAGCCGGCAATTGATTTTTCAATAAAATACCCTAGCCTCAAAATAAAAAACGGGGTATCGTTTTAAATACCCCGGCGCAATTTATATTCATATCTGCACTAAAAGAATTATTTTCCGGGAACATCCCATATCGTAGCATCAATATAACGCTCTGGGCCTGTTTGGGTATCTGTAAAATAATACACAATCACTACTTTTCCATCCGGCCTCTGTACCATTTTCGGATATCCTACGTCCCTGGCCGAACCGTCATTTCTTAAAGTATAAGGATCACTCCAGGATTTACCATTGTCGGCGCTCAGCTTGGCAATTATTGCAGCATTTTTTCCGGAAGTGGCATCCGCGCGATAGGCATACACCATGCAAATACGGCCGTCGTGCAACCTGACCATGGCCGGTGGACTTCCACCCTTCCCTGTATCATCAGCAGCGTTGTCCAGTTGCTTCCAGGTTTTCCCGTTATTTTTAGAATAATAGGTACTGATATAATCCAATCCGTTTTCTCTATTTCGGATCGTGGTTAACAAATGATTTTTAGAAATTCTTACCGCAGTAGGCATGATTGCAAATCCGGCAGGTTCTTCTCCTATAGGTGAAACCATTGACCAGGTAATTCCGCCATCTGTGGTTTTAACACAAATTACTTTACCTTCCTTTCCGTCAGATTTAGAGGCCGTCAGAAACAACATACACTCCTTTTCAGAGTTGATGATATAATCGGTGCGCGCTTCCAGACCAGTCATCCCAAAATCAGGAAGCTGATAAGGTCCTTTCCATTTTTTCCCTTTGTCATTGGACTGCCAGAAGTAAGATTTTTTGTCTTTGGTAAACCTTACTATTATAGCCAGATTTGGATCTTTAAAATTGATGGGTTCGGTTAAAACCTTTGCAGGTGGAATGGGAAAGTCGGGACGCTGCGTACCAAACTCCGCTTCAAATACTAATACACCCTCTTTGGCCGGATCTTCAATCTCCCATGATTCACCCCCATCTTTACTTCTTGCCAGCACATGAATCTCCGTCTTTTCTCTATCAATAAAGTGGATACTTTTTTCGGATGGTTTATGATAACCGATCGAGAATCCAGTCAGAATTTCATTCCCCCATTGCCATATACCTGTATTGGCGGGCCAGGCTGCGTAACGACCCGGTTCATGATAAATTTTGATATGCTTAACTTCCCCGGTTTGCCCATAGGTAGAAAGAGCTGAGAGGATTATCATTAAAAAAGCAGCTATTCTTGTCAAAAAGAACATAACAATCAGACTATTTAAAATTGAAAGGTTAGGATGCCCTATTCCAAATATCAGATTTCTAAAATGATTACTACTGGATATAAAATTGGAATAAAGCTCCCGAAGTTACACAAAAAAGACCGCTGAGTGTTTAATAAAATGCATTTCAGACCATAAAAAAGTGCCAATTCTAAGTCTCTGACCATTATTATCATGTTTTTTAGCAATTCTTAGCATTCGGATTGAATTGCTAAAAAATGAGGAATTCTAAAAAGACTACTCCAGAACTGTGCATAAAAAAGGTGGCTGTATTCATGAAGAAAACAGCCACCTTCTGATTTATTATTTAACAAACTACTCGATTACTCGAATGGTATGACTTCCACGCTCCACGCTGATTCTACCGGCTTGTTTGCTAAGCGCAGGGGAACCTCCCTTTGTTACACTCCAAAACTCAACTCCACCTTTACGGTCGCCATATTCCAGATACTCAAAAATCGAGACTGCCAGGTTTGAACCATCTTTATCGAATGCAATACTGTTAGCATAGATACCATCTATCGGATAGTCTGCCACCTTGGTTGCTATGCCATCGGCACCTACATTAAGTAAAGTAATATTGCTTTTTGCTTCACCACTTGTAAAGGCATCGATACTTTTGGCTGCTCCTACTACGGCAACCAGACCGTCGGGGCTGATGGCAAAAGCTGATGCGTTCTCTCCTACCGGAGTTTGCCCCAACAGTTTATGCTCTCCGCCTGTCTGAGAAAATTCAATAGCGAGAAGTTCTGATTCAGCCGTAGCATTTCCAGGAGTACCTTTGCTGTCCAGGACGAAATAAAACTTACCATCTTTGGAGAATTTCCCAAATGTAGGCTCATCACCCACTTTTACAGGCTCCCCTACTTGCTCAATATTTTTCAGCTTTCCGCCTTCACGAAGAATTTTATACAAAACCAACGATTTGGACTTCCCAAGCGTAACAGCTGCAAAATCACCTGATGGGTGGAAAGATACATTGGTAACTACTTCTGTACTGTCTAAACCCGAGGGAAGCTGTACCATACGGGTAGGCTTTCCATCCTGATCGACCTCCAGAAACACCATTTCTTTTCCTGCTTCCTGTGTGGTTACCAATAATTCATTTTTATTGACATCCACAGAAGTAGGATTTTTACCTACATTGAAACCAAATTTAACCTTTGGATTACTCAGGTTAACAATATCAATTACAAACAGTTTTTGTCCATCCGGGAACTCAGCCTTAACGTCTTTATATTCCTTTACATCATCTTCAGGTCTCAGACGACTTTCGAGTACGAAGGCAAGTCCGCCAGTAGCAGGAACTGCCATGCTGTTTGAGTGAGTAAGCACAGAATTGGATACCAGAACAGAGCCAGAAGAGGCACCTCTTTCAAGAGGAAATTTCACTGATGTTAGCTTGTCTTTGGCAGTATTATCACGGAGAAGTTTCCCGTCATTAAATGCTGAAGCTGCCATATCTGCATCTGAAATCACCACGAGGCCCCGCGCATTAAAAACTACAGGTGCTGTTTGAGCATAGGCTGCAAATGCACTAAACCCCAACAATCCTGCGAACAAAACAACTTTTCTCATACATTAATAGTTATTAAGGTTAATTGAAGACAAGTAATAAACCAGACCATGGTTTTAAAAAAACCTTGTGAATTATCAGGTCACAAGGTTCTTTACTCAAACGCAATATATAGGATTTTATTAAAACCCTCAATAAAAAAAGGTATAAAAACAAATAACCCCGCTTTGGGCGGGGTTATCAATGCTTTGAAAATATCCTGATTAAGCAGCCAATGAATTGACATACTTAGCTAGTTTGGATTTCTGGTTGGCAGCTTTATTCTTGTGAATAACGTTTTTCTTTGCCAAACGATCCAACATAGAAGAAACAGTCTTCAATACCGGCAAAGCCTCTTCTTTGTTCGTGATTGCACGCAGTTTACGTACGTAGGTACGAGTAGTTTTGTGCTGGTAACGATTACGAAGACGTTTTGTTTCGTTAGCTCTGATTCTCTTAATCGCAGACTTATGATTTGCCATATCTGATCTTTATATTACTATTCTTTCTTATATACTATTTGCTTGCCTTTTCCTAAAAGGTCTGCAAACTTACAAAATGATAATTATAAAACAAAAAATGAAGTAAACTTTAAATAATATTCCACCCTGTTTTTCTGTGTATCTGCTCTAAAGGTACTATTTTTTGTATGCAAATGATTTTTTGAGCTGTATCAACCTGGCAGTGACACAGCTAAAGGGTGTTGTCAAGTACTCAAATTGCGAGATATCCTCTCAATCTTTTATCTATTTCTTCAATATGCATGTTCTGTAGCAACTCTCCTTCAAGTGCAAGCGAAATTTTCCCGGTCTGACCAGATACTACAAGTACAGCTGCATCTGTAGATTCACTCATTTCAATGGCCGCTCTATGCCGAAATCCGGTTTCAATCGGAACGTTCTCTTCAACCTCAGATACCGGAAGAACACATTTTGCTGCCACTACCCGATCGTTTTCAATAATGACGGCGCCTTCACTCAGCAGGCTATACTGATTAAATATAGAAATTAGCAAAGGTTGGGAAATGACGGCATCCAACTTCACCCCACTCTCTACAAAACGACTGAGGTCCTGATTTTTACGCAATACAATAAGTGCCCCGTTGAATTCTGAAGCTATGGCTTTACATGATTGTAAAATGAGTTTTAATGAGGAATCAGCAGATTTTTTTGTTGTCTGACCAAAAAACCGAGCTATCAGGCGGTTATTGGACAAATCGGTAGATTTTCCGATCAATAAAAGAAAATGTCTTATTTCCTGCTGAAAAATAACGATCAGTGCAATAGCACCCACGCCCATAAAATACTCCAGGATACTGGTCAAAAGCTCCAGTCCCATTCCTTTGACGATCAGGTAGAATACATATACGAACAGATACCCGACAAATACCCGGCTGGCCAACCCACCCTTGACGAGCTGATAAAACTGGTATAACAATACCGATACCAACAGCACATCCAGAGCATCTGTCCATTCAATATTCAAAAATCCAATTCTCATGCCAAACAAACCTGATTTAGTAATCCTTTTTACTCAACGTAGCAAATATGAAACAATTTTCAAATTTTGTAACATTCATAAAATATTTTTAATCTACAGAAAGCTGCTGTACCAGTTTTACAGCCTCCACTGCCTCCTTCACATCGTGCACCCGCAAAATAGATGCACCTTTCATTAACGACACTGTATTAAGCACGGTGGTACCATTCAAAGCATGCTCTGGCTGAATCTCCAATGTTTTCCAGATCATCCCTTTTCTGCTGATTCCTGACAGAAGCGGGCACCCTAGTGTTGTGAATTCCTCCAGATAATTCATCAGTTTAAAATTTTGCTCTCTGGTTTTTGCAAATCCAAACCCTGGATCCACTATAATATCAGCCAGCCCCATCGTTCTGAGCTGCCTGATTTTTTCTGATAAATCCCTGATAATATCCGTTAGCAGATCATCGTATTGTGTCAATTGCTGCATATTTTGTGGATTCCCCCGCATATGCATCAGAATATAAGGAACTTTCAACCTGGCAACGGTGTCAAACATAGCAGCATCCAATGTACCACCTCCCACATCATTAATGATATCAGCACCAGCCCCAACGGTTTCCTCCACTACCCTGGCACGATAAGTGTCTACAGAAACAATCGATTCAGGGATTTGCTTTTTTAAAACTTCTACTACAGGCATCAATCTCTCAATCTCTTCTTCTTCACTTACTTCGGAAGCACCAGGCCGTGTGGAATAGCCTCCAATGTCAATAATTTTAGCGCCATCACGTAGCATTTGACCTGCAATATCCACCACTTGTCCGGCAGTAAATCTGCTTTTATTATAAAAAGAGTCCGGTGTAATATTGAGAATACCCATAACTACCGGAATGTCAAAATGCAAAAGGCGCCCCCTCACATTGATTGATTTTTTACTATCTTGCACGTGAATAAATTTTTGATTATCCGCCGGACTTCCGGCATTGAACATCCATTACTGATTGTGAAACCAACAGCCACAGAATATTCAGAAATAATCTCCTATTGTAAAGATCTTTTCGCAAAGAAAAACAAAGATTATGGTACTTCATGGAGAATTTTACGCCTTCCTTCGCTGACTGACCAAATTTACATTAAAGCACAAAGAATACGTACAATTCAGGAAAAAGGTACACAAAAAATCGGAGATGATATAGAATCTGAATTTGTGGGCATTATCAACTACTGTCTTATGGCTCTTATACGGATTGCTCATCCGGACGATCAGATGGAACTAAGTATTGATGACCTGACAAAGCTTTATTCTCAAGAGAGCGATGATGTGATGGAATTGCTTTTCAACAAAAATCATGATTATGGAGAAGCATGGCGTCAAATGAGGGTAAGCTCGATGACAGACATTATTTTGATGAAACTTTTAAGAATAAAACAAATAGAGGATAATCAAGGAATGACGATAGTATCAGAAGGAGTAAAGGCAGGCTATCAGGATATTATCAATTACTCTGTCTTTTGTCTGATTTTGTCGAACGGATTGAATACGAATCAGTAAGAACCAAATCCTTTTTAAATCCTACTCAAAATATTAGTGTTTATGAGAGCAGTAGCCAGTATTTCACGATATATCGTGGGCATCTTATTTATTTTTTCAGGCCTGATTAAACTGAATGATCCTGTCGGGACGCAGATAAAACTGGAAGAATACTTTGAAGTATTTGCACAGGATATGCCGGCAATGCATGATTTTTTCATCGGGCTGATCCCTTTTGCGCTTTATCTGTCGGTTTTTTTATGCACTCTTGAAGTGGTATTGGGGGTGGCTCTATTGGTAAAATATAAACCAAGAGTCACGGCTTTGCTATTATTAGTCACGATTCTGTTTTTTACATTTTTGACTTTCTATTCGGCTTGGTTTAATAAAGTAACTGATTGTGGCTGTTTTGGAGATGCAATTAAACTAACTCCCTGGACTTCGTTTGGAAAGGATATTTTCCTTTTGATTCTGATTATCCTGATTCTTCTGGGAATTAAATTCATCAAACCAGCTAAAACGGGTCTGGTGGTTATTATATCTACTGTCATATCGCTTGGTATTTCATTTTACGCAATCAGGCATCTCCCAGTGCTCGATCTGTTACCGTATAAGATTGGCAATAGCATACCTGCCCAGATGCAACCCTCTGAGCCACTCAGGTATCAATATATATTCGATAAAGCAGGCAAAACTGTTAAATTTGAACAATACCCGTCTGACACTACCCTGGAATTCAAAGAGATGCAGATTATCAATAAAGATGCATTACCCAAAATTACCGATTACAGAATTTGGAATGAGGAAGGAGACTTTACCGATTCAACTTTTATCGGTAGTAAGCTGATATTAATTATCAAAAACCTGAAAGATATTAATGCCGCTGCATTCCCTGAAATTCGGACGCTATTAGAACAACTGGACGGCATCGATGTGACCCCCATCATAGTTACCTCAGCCAGTAGTAAGGATATAGAACAATTGCTTGCCCAACAACAAATAGGCCTGCCCTATTATTTTGCAGATGCTACTGTATTGAAAACCATAGTACGTTCTAATCCGGGTCTGATCCTTTTAAATGATGGTGTAGTAAAAGGCAAATGGCATTATAATGATACACCACTGGCTGGAGAATTAAAGAACAAATTGCAGCGTAATAACTGATGAAGAATATATTTCTGATAGGCATGCCTTCTTCAGGCAAATCTACTGTTGGCAAGGTACTTGCCAAATTATTGCATTACGACTATATCGACCTTGATTTCAAAATAGAGGAAAACCAGGGAAAGTCCATTCCTGAGATATTTACCAAAAACGGTGAAGATCACTTTAGAGAAATTGAAAGCCGGTTATTAAAATCCATTGCTCCTGAAAGCGGCGTGGTAGTAGCCACTGGCGGTGGCGCTCCCTGTTTCTTTGACAATATGGAATTCATCAAAAAGAATGGCATTTCTATATTTCTTGATCTTTCTACAGAGGAGCTTGTATCCCGTATACAATCTCATGGTGTACAGGATCGCCCGTTAATTGCTAAAATGGAGCAGTTGGAAACTGAGTTAAGAAACAAGCTAGAATGTCGGCGGTCCTATTACGCTCAGGCCGATGTTACTGTTATGGGTACGACCGACGCTGAAACAGTGTATGCAAAAATAAAGTCAATTTTAAATTGATCTCATTCGGTCATTTCAAAAACTTTGCGAATATTTAAACTAATAAGTCCCGGATGAGCGATCCGGGACTTATTAGTTTAAATTGGAACTAGAAGATATCAGAAATAGGTACCTAAAGAAAGAACTACATTTACACGCTTATTCTGGATATTGGCATCATAAAACGCATATTGATCAAGCATGTACGGAGTAAAAGTACTTTTATACCCTGTGTAACTTCCGGAAATATCCATATAAAACCGTTCTGTTCTAAAACCGGCACCAAGAGATGGAATAATTCTCTGCCGCCTTATATTGTCGGGCTGGGACTTATATGGATCAGACATATAAGCCAATCCGGCTCTTAAACTCGTGACTCCCAGACGATATTCTCCGCCTATTCTGGCATTTACTGCATTTTTGAAAGTATTGGATATTTCAGTACGATTATTTCTTTTAAAATCGGCATTCTGATCCGATGATAATTGGGTGGTGGATAATCCCATTCCCTGATACCCTACAAATTCCAATGTTCCGGTGATAAATCCATTAGCACCTGCAAAGTAGGTTCCCCCCACAGAACCACGGAAAGGACTGGTCAATCTGTAATCGAAATCATTAGGCGCCATTTCTATAAAATCATTATCTGCGCTGATCAATTCAGAAAAGGTTTCACTGATCCAAGTATAGGTTGGCGTAGTAAGATTAACCCCTACCTGAAATATCCTGTTAGGTTTGTATATCATACCCAGCGAGGCATTCACACCTGACCCGTTTACACGAAGCTGTTCATCATAAACAGAGGTCCGGATTGCACTATTGTTACTGGTAAAATCATCTCTCAGCGTATGCGTGTAATCATAACGGATTTTGCTTAACCCTACAGATCCCCCTATATATAATTTGTCGTCATAATTTCCGCCATAAGCCAAAGTCCATTGGGTATGCGCTCCCTTGGAATCAAAAGAACCTGTTTGTCGCGAAGGAGAAATCGGATTATTATTTATGTCATCAAACCGAAGATATGGAGGCCCGCTTTCTGTTGTCGGATCAAGCATGTAAAGCTGATAGTAAGCTGCTGGTAAAGAATAAGCATAGTTATTATCAAAATCATTCTCCAGATCTCCTACAGTATAACCAAAATAATTTGCATCATCAATAGCTTTGTCAACCATTGCACTTTCTGTATTCAATCCACTATACATAAAAGAGTTTTGAAAACTTTGTTGCCTGGAATAGGATATTCCCCACGCAGACCTCCTCCATTTTCTTCTTGGAGAATTTTCAGTGCCTGCAAATACGAATGAAAACTGCGTCAGGTTAGGATTCAGTTTGGAGTCATTTGCTGGCTGTCCAATATAATTTGAATTGGTATTGATCGAGGTCAGCCCGCCTGAAATATTCATTTCGGACCGGGTATAAAAACCAAGTCCGGCAGGATTGCTTACTAAAGAACTTACATCTCCGCCTAATGAAGCGTGACCACCCCCAATGCCTTGAAACCTGGCACTACCAGTTTGATGTATTTCTGAAAACCTAAAGGCGTCGCTTGCATATTGCGCATAAGAAGGGAAAACGAAACCTGTTAAAAGAATCACTATACCCCAATTATTCCATTTTTTCATGTGCTTATGTTTATTATTTCATTCTACAACGAACGGCTCTGTAAAATTAACATTTTACAGAGCCGTAATGTTTGTTTCTTGCTAAATCAATACGCAAATATTTATCAGCGTGGACCTCTTGAACGCGAAGCACCTCCTGAAGAAGGAGCTGACGCAGGGGCACTACTCCGTGAAGGCGCACTGTAAGACGGTGTACTTGATCGGGGAGCACTGTAAGTATTATTACTCCTTGGCTGACTATATGAATTATTAGTACTGCGCTGTGCAGGAGAGTTGTAGCTTCCCGGATTGCTATATGACCGAGCCGGTGCATTATATCCTGAACTTGAACGTGGCGCAGAATAGGTAGAACCACTTGTACGTCCACTGGTCGAATAACCGCTTCCTGAACGTGGTGCAGCATAATAATAATTACCGCTACTGGCAGATCTAGCCGAATTCCCTACATTCCCCCGGTTGGTACTGGAAGACCTCGCACCTGCATTAAATGCATCACCTGTTGACCGAGGACGAGCATAATAGTTATCCCCTGTAGTCCTGGATGACTGTCTGCTATTGCTTAAGTTAGTATTGGCACTTGATCTACGCGCTGTTCCTGAATTTACTCCCGCACGATTGCTATTGGCAAATGAATCATTGACTGCTGATCTGGATGTTCTGGCCACACCTCTTGGACCATAAGTCCTGCTGCCAGCCAGACTACCGTCTCCAATAATTATAGGTCTGTTATAGTACCATGGATTGTAGTAGTTTCCATACATACCACCCATTCCATACATACCATACATACCACCCATTCCGTACATTCCACCCATTCCGTACATCATCGAGGACATATAGAAAGGATTTCCGAAACCATACCCCATTCCACCATACATACCACTCATCCAGGGATCATATCCCCAACTGTTGTACATAAATGGAGAATTCCAGGCGTTGAAACGGTTATAACCGAATCCCATCATAGGACCTCCCATAAAATAGGCATTCCGCATTCCGTGATTGAATCCCATATTATAATTCATCATGGAGGCATTGGGCCAATAGGAGCCGTAGTTCATATTATTTCTTCCGGCAAAATATCCATCCTGGAAACCAGAGTTATAACCGGCTTTATCAGAAATATTACGATTTACGTCCCTTGAAGACAAATAACTCTCATCATAGTAGCTATCTATACTTTCTTCACCAACGTAGTCGCTATATTCTTCCTGATAATCATAAAGTTCTGAGGATTTACCCTGCTGTTTACCACTCACTATACGACGTTCTTCAGAACCACCTCCGTACAGGTCATCATAAATCACCTTGGACCCGGAAGCCATCTGGTTTGAGGAGGAGCACCCCCACAAGCCTAGCATCGGTATTAGGGCAAGGAATCCTATGGTTTTGAGTTTGATCATGGCTGTCATGTGTTATTAAGTATAAATACAACCGAAAATACATACAAAATGTTCCAAAAATCACAATACTTATATTGAAAAAACAAAATGTAAATGTTGAGATATCAGTCAGGTATGTGTTACAAATATAATGTAAAAAACTATCTTTGCAAGAAAGATAAATCATTAATTCAATCAGCCTCAAGGGGGAAACCTCTTTAAATTTCAATTACTATTACTTATGGCCAAAGGTTTGCCTACTCGAAGCGAAAATTATTCTGAATGGTATAATGAATTGGTAAAAACAGCCGGTCTAGCAGAAAACTCTGTAGTACGGGGATGTATGGTTATTAAGCCATACGGTTTTTCTATATGGGAGAAAATGCAGAGAGCATTGGATGATATGTTTAAGGAAACCGGTCATACAAATGCCTACTTCCCGTTATTTATTCCAAAATCATATCTAAGTAAAGAGGCCAATCATGTGGATGGCTTCGCAAAAGAATGTGCGGTGGTTACTCACTATCGTCTGAAGAACTCAGAAGACGGCAAAGGTGTTATCGTGGATCCGGAAGCTAAACTTGAAGAGGAGCTGATCGTTCGCCCCACCTCAGAAACCGTAATCTGGAGCTCATATAAAAACTGGATTCAGTCTTACAGAGATCTTCCTATTCTCCTCAACCAATGGGCGAATGTGGTGCGTTGGGAAATGAGGACCAGGTTATTTCTCAGAACCACCGAATTCCTTTGGCAGGAGGGCCATACCGCTCACAGCACTGCCGGTGAAGCAATTGCGGAAACCAAACAAATGCTTGAAGTCTATGCCACCTTCGCAGAAGAGTGGCTGGCACTACCGGTAATCAAAGGTGTAAAATCAGCAAATGAACGTTTTGCGGGCGCCGTGGACACTTATTGCATTGAAGCATTGATGCAGGATGGAAAGGCTTTACAAGCAGGAACCTCCCATTTTCTGGGTCAAAATTTTGCCAAAGCTTTTGATGTTAAATTTCAAAGCAAAGAGGGACAACTGGAATATGTTTGGGGTACTTCATGGGGCGTAAGCACACGTTTGATGGGTGCGCTTATTATGGCACATTCTGATGACAGCGGTCTGGTACTACCTCCCAAGTTGGCACCAATTCAGGTCGTTTTTGTTCCAATTTTCAGGAACGAAGAACAACTGGACGCTATCCGCGAAAAAGCTAAACAGATCGAAGCTGCACTTAAGAAAAGAGGAATACGGTTCAAGCTGGATGACAACGATGCAAACAAACCTGGATGGAAATTTGCAGAATATGAATTAAAAGGAATTCCGGTAAGGTTGGCCATGGGAATGCGCGATCTTGAAAACGGCACTATTGAAGTGGCGAGGAGAGATACCAAAACCAAAGAAACTATTTCCGTAGAAAATATTGAATCAGTAATAGATGATTTATTAGTTGAAATTCAACAGAATATTTTCAATAAGGCCTTACAGTTCAGAGAAGAAAACACTACTTCTGTAGAGACCTACCAGGAATTCAAGGAAGTACTGGATAACAAAGGTGGATTTATTCTTGCGCATTGGGACGGCACTTCAGAAACTGAGGAAAAAATTAAAGAAGAAACAAAAGCTACTATTCGCTGTATTCCATTGGATGCTCCGGAAGAAGAAGGAGTCTGCATCTATTCAGGTCAGCCTTCCTCTAAACGTGTCGTTTTTGCCAGGGCTTATTAGAACAAATTAGCCTCGTTTTATGTTTACAATTTTCAACTATATAAATTAACTAATGTCACAAGCACAAAAAGGAAATACTGTTCAGGTTCATTATGCTGGTCGCTTGACTGATGGAACACAATTTGATTCATCAGAAGGTCGTGATCCACTTTCATTTACATTGGGTAGCGGTCAGGTAATCCCAGGGTTCGATGAGGGTGTAACAGGTATGGCAATTGGCGATAAAAAGACAATTACTATTCCATTTATGGATGCATATGGCCCGTCGCACGAAGAAAACATTATCAAATTTGACCGTAAAAACATTCCTTCGGATATGCCTCTAGAAATTGGCATGACACTGAATATGCACCAGGATGGTGGCGGCCAGGTAATCGAAGTGGCTGTTAGAGAAATTGAGGAGGAATTTGTAATTCTTGACGCTAATCACCCTTTAGCAGGACAGGATCTTATTTTTGATCTGGAGCTAGTCGCGATAGGCTAATATAATTATTAAAGAACCAGGAAGCATGTTTTTCATTCTTCCTGGTTTTCCAGCAAATCAGGCCTTTTCTTCATCGTAATGTCAACTGCCTGTTGATGTCTCCATTCATTAATTTTGGCCTCATGCCCTGAAAGCAATATTTCGGGTACTTTGTGACCTTCAAATTCCGATGGTCTGGAGTAAACCGGTGGTGCCAATAAATTATCCTGAAATGAATCACTCAGGGCCGATGTTTCATCGTTGAGTACGCCTGGTATCACCCTGATTATCGCATCTGATACTACTGCAGCTGCCAATTCACCTCCTGAAAGCACATAATCACCAATACTGATTTCACGTGTTATGAACAGGTCTCTTACACGTTGATCGACACCCTTATAATGTCCACACAACATCATCAGATTTTTAGCACCGGATAGCTCATTTGCCATGGATTGTTCCAGGCGTTCACCGTCGGGGGCCATGTATATAATTTCATCATAAGCTCTCTCTGATTGTAATGCTCTTATACAACGAGCAATCGGTTCAATTTGTAAAACCATTCCCGATCCACCCCCAAAAGCATAATCATCCACGGAACGGCGCTTTGTATCCGTGGAATAATCTCTTAAATCATGTAAGTGGACTTCCACTAATCCTTTGTCCTGTGCCCTTTTTAATATAGAATGCGAAAAAAAGCTATCCAATAACCGCGGAAGCACTGTGATGATATCAATCCTCATCGCCATCCTTTTCTTCCGGTTTTGACTCTTCCAGATATACCTTCAACAGACCTTCCGGTAAATCGACTTCAATCTGCTTTTTTTCATGATCCGCACGGATTACTATGTCATCTACCACTGGTATGAGTACCTCTACACCTTGGTATGCCATCGCAATCAGATCCTGTGCACCCGGCGTGTAAACTGTTATTACCTCCCCTAATTCTCCCAAAGTTTTGTCTACAACGACATATCCCGGGATATCGTGATAATAAAATTGGCCTTCCTCTAGCTCTTCCAATTCTTCTTCCGGCAGATACAGTGCGCTGCCCACCAGTGCTTGAGCCTTTTCTATCGTATCTACACCTTCTAAAGCCACAATGGCTTTATCTGTTTTATGCAGGTTAAAATCTTCTATAAAATAAGGGACAAGGTTCCCTTTATTTTCTATGAAAACAGACTGAAGTTCTTCATAATCTTCTGGATAATCTACGTCCAGATGAAAAACAAGATTACCTGAAACTGCGTGAGTACGGACGATATATCCTACCAGGTAATGATTTTCGTGCGCCATATTAAAATTTTTTGCTCCTATAGCAAAATGAGTCTGACCGATCATCGGTAGACTCATTCTGCTACGGAATAATTGAATTTTCCGTTAACAATTGTTTATCTCCAGTCAGAATAATGATGACCAAAGAAATTTTTATGCTTTATCTTCAGTACCTTCAGCAGCTGGAGCTTCAGTAGCAGGAGCCTCAGCAACAACTTCTTCAGCAGGAGCCTCAGCTACAGCTTCTTCAGCAGGTACTTCAGCTACAACTTCTTCAGCAGGAGCCTCAGCTACAGCTTCTTCAGCAGGTACTTCAGCTACAACTTCTTCAGCAGGTGCTTCAGCAGCAACTTCTTCAGCAGCAACATTTTCCACAGCTACCTCTTCAGCAACAGCGTTTAATGCACCTTTCTTAAGGTTAATTGCATCCTGACGAGTTTGATTAACTTTACGCTCAGCATCAAGCTTCAATTCTCTTTCGGAGTTCTTCTTCTGTGAAAGGCTATCCGCAGCAGCAGCTTTTCTATCCTCTTTCGATTGTTTCCATTCCTCGAAGCGAGCATCAGCCACTTCCTGAGTAATAGCTCCCTTAAGTACACCTACCTGAAGGTGCTTACGGATCAATACCCCTTCGTGGTGTAAAATTGCACGGGTAGTATCTGTAGGTTGCGCACCTTTCAAAAGCCAGTCTACGGCTTTGTCATTTGCCAATACTACAGTAAAAGGATTTGTATTAGGATTGTAAGTACCTAATTTTTCAATAAAGCGTCCATCACGTGGTGCTCTGGCATCAGCGACAACAATATCGTACATCGCTCTTTTTTTGCGTCCCCGACGCGCTAGTCTGATTTTAACAGCCATTTGAAATTTTTAAATTATTATGGGATCACGTCCCGATTTAAGAGGGGCAAATTTAGTTGAAATTTGTTTGAAAAACAAACGGGGGAAGATGAATTTCACCTTCCCCCGTTCAATATAATTTAGTATTACCTACTCCCTGCTTATGGTCTGAAACCTGCAGGATAGTTAGAGCGCAAATCGCTAGGAGGTAAAATTTTGATTTCAACACGACGGTTTGACTGTAAACCTTCTACTGATTCATTATCAGCGATAGGTCTAAGCTCACCAAAATACTCAATTGTAATACGGCTCACGTCATTCAAACCTGCACGCACCAGGTAACGTTTTGCTGCATCAACACGACGACGAGACAAGGCTGCATTATAAGCATCAGAAGCTCTTGCATCTGTATGACCTACCAATACGATACGGCAGTTGGTACGTACATTCAACAATTGAATTACCTTATCCAAAGTTTCTTTAGAGGCAGGACGGATAATTGATTTGTCCGTATCAAATTCGATATTACTGAACAGTGCCTCACACTCATCTTTAGGTAGGTTATTCTTAATGGCGTCACGAATAATTCTATCAATATCCATGGCTACACCACCTCCAGAAACTATACTTCCCGCTGGTGTGTTAGGCTCTTTGTCGAACAAATCAGCTACACCATCACCATCTGAGTCTGTATATAAGCGAGGATCCACAGGAGCAGGCATATTTGCTTTTGCAATCGAATCTGCATCGTTCAATGTAGGGTTATACACTTTTGGGATCAGATTTTTAGGATCTGTCCAGCGCAGGTGATAACGGCCCGCAGACGCATCATACTCTCCTTTTTTAGATCTGACAGCACTTTTCCCAAGTTTATAGGTTAAAGCAACCATGGCTGTACCCCACTTATCCTGCTTGGAATCACCTTTGTGGAATAACCACAGGTGTGACTGCTGTGCGTAATCTGTACGATCACCTACTGTAAGGTCTATTTTTTCACTATTCATATGGTTGAAAACAAAATCAACACCGATATCAATTCGTGGTGAAACTTCGTAATGAACCGCTAAACCGATAGGTACTACCCATTCACGGGTGTAGTGACTTCCCTGAGACTCCCATTTACCACCAGTTGTTGAACTTGCTTCAGTATTAGAAAACAACTGAGTTCTCTCACCAGTAACAGTATTTACGGCATTTAATTCAGTGTTGAAATAAATCGCACCAAACCCTGCATGGGCATCAATTTTCCAGTGGCGCATTTTGTTAGGCCCGAAAACCAAACGGCTCAGATTAACTGTACCGTCTAATGATGCCTGAATAAATGCTTTACTGGAAAAACTAGCATTATAAGTGTTTACAGTCTGACCTCCCCATTCAAAACCCTGCACTCCATTTTTAGAACCATTCAGCCAGCCATTGTAACCAGTCAACTGAACTCCGAATAGAGGAGTTAGTTGTTTGTTGATAGACAAACCATAGACGCCTGTCAAATCCTGATTATCATTCAAATCCCCAAAAAAGCGTGTGATTCCACCATAGCCGGTAATTGACCAGGTATTCATTTTGTTCGTCCCTTCATAAGAACGCTTTTGTGCTAACGCGTCTGTCGACGAGAGAGATAAGAGTGATAATAATGCAATGTAAAGTTTCTTTTTGTTCATGGGGAAACACCAGTTTTTTGATTCAAATACACATTTGATCACTTAAATCAAATGCACAAAGTACAAAGTTAAAAAAGTCAATCAGTTTTCAAAGCTAATTAATCAGTTCAAAATTCAATTTAAATAATAAAACCGAAATCAGGAACAGCTATAAGCCGGATTCTGTCCCTGGATTGCTCCAGGCTTCTATCATTTATCTCGATTCCCGGTCACCCGGAAACTCTAACGACCTACCCGTACTGAATGCATATTGCTATGCGCGGAGCGGGCAGCCCCTTTCAGTACCTATTTGGTCTTTCAGCCCGTAAGGTTTACCCTGCCCCGTCTGTCACCAGCCGGGCGGTGGTCTCTTACACCTCCTTTTCACCCTTACTCAGGCCGATGTAAAAACATCATGCCAAGCGGTTTGTTTTCTGTGGCACTTGCTATCAGATTTTTCAACCTGTCTTCCCGTTAGGAAGTACGGTGCCCTGCGCTGTCCGGACTTTCCTCACCGGCATAAAACCGGCGCGATAGATCACCTCCCAATTTCGGTATGCTACAAAACTAAGAAATACTTTTTATGACAGTATATAGTTTTACAAAATAAATCACAAATTCACTATTCTGTAGTGGATACTATACATCGCGTCAAACACTTAGCGTTTCCTGAAAGGAAAAATTACAGTAATTCACGAATATTGAGTTTAATTCTTCCTTTGGCAAACACTACAGCACAAATATGCTCTGGCGTCAGATATACTTTATCTGGTTTAATAATATTCAATTCTCCATTTAGTATTATTCCTTTGGCAAGTTCGTTATTAATTAATGAAGCACTCAATGTTTTATATGCTTCTCCAATCTGATCACCAATCTGAAATACCATTTGTTTTTCTATCATATTAGCAAACTTCCCTTTTAACAACCAAGCTGCCGAATTATATATAAAATTCTTTGAATCCAAATCGAAATCCAGGTTTTTCATACTGATCTCCTGCTTTTCAGGATCATAATACGGAGTGCCTGTCAGATAAATAAAGCCATTTAAGCTTCCTTTAAGTCCTGCTTTGATCACCAACTTCTCGTTCTGCCCATATAGTTCAATGTCAACAATTTCAACACGATACCTATCACCTGAAAACTTAAACTCTTTGCCTTTAAAATTTTGCTTGGCCAGAACAGCTGCTTCATTATAAGATATCTGGCTTGTTAAGCCTATCTGAAATCCTTCCGGTATCCTCCCTGTGATTTCCAGATTGGGTAACTGATAATTTAATGTCGGGTTGGGAGGCGTTGATGACGTAATAGTTTGTGTATATCCTTCAATACCTATTTTAGCATGAAGAATCCCCTTTTCAACTTTAAGCGGGCTCATCATGACTTTCTTAGGTAAGGCCAGCAACCATGTATTATACTCTTCGGAAATTAAAAAAGGTTGATTAGCCATGCCCCATGCCTGCTGAACATATGACTTAATTTCGATTGCATCCGGAACCTTATCGTCTATCGATTTTGTAATATCATCCTGATTACTGTTCAACAACCTGCTTACCATCATCTTAACAGGAATGTTAATTCCTTTCACATTAATAACAGGCTCGGTAATCCAGTCATAACTATCAATGCGCGTCGCGCTTCGCAATTTCCAGTCAGGAGAAAACGAAAGAGAAGAGACTAATTTAAGGCGCATCCCGAACCGGGTGCTTTTCTTTCCCTGAATCCGGAAACCCAATGGGCTGACATTATATGCTACCTCTGCCCAGATATCAAGCGGTATATCGAAAAGAAATACTGAGTCGATTGCCTGTACCTGAATAGCCCCTGCTTTTCTGATTATTATTTTAAGATCTTCGGAGGTAGCGTCTTCATATATAATTCCTTTCAACTGTTCATTTATCTGTTGCTGCAATAGTGCCACAGGTATTTGGAAAGGAATGTTCAGGGTAGATAGATATTTTTCATTTTCAAGTTCCATGCGGGTATATTTATATGCTTCCTCAGGTTTCCGCGGACTACTTTCCTGTTTCTTTGTGCAGCCAGACCAAAGTAAACACAGGAGAGAAATTAAAAATATATTTTGTATACAACTGTATGACAGTCTATTATTTAAATACAACCAACGTGGCCCCATAACCAAACTTATCCTTTTGGGCATCTTTAAAATAACTGACATTTTTATTTACTCCCAATGCTTTATGAATGGCATTTTTAAGAGTCCCACTTCCTAATCCATGAATAAACGTTATACTATTCCTTCCTGATGCTATACCCTTTTCAAGGGAATTTTCGAATACTGCCAATTGCATATCCAGGATTTCCTTTCCACTCATTGCCTCATAACTATCCGTCAGTTTTTCAATATGCAGATCTACTTCCTCTCCTACAGTTCCTGCACCAGAGCCAACCGATTGTTTAGCATTCCCTTCATACATCACTTCTTTAAGTGCACCTGCATTTAAACCCGACTCTGCATCAATCTGATACAGGTAAACATCTTTATTAATGATTGGCGCCTTAGCTTTCTTATTAAAGAAAGTATTGGCACGGCAACGGAGTTTATAGTGAAAAGGCTCTTTCCCATTTCCGGCACCTTGCCTGAAAAATAATAACTGAACCCCCAGCACGGGCCATTTTTCAAAATCCTTAATTAACAACTCTGTCAATTTAGCAGATGTCCTTGCTTCCAGAATACCACATCCCAACCCCAAAGTACTGCCGTCCTGATGGGCCGTGGCGGTATAAGGCAACAACCAGTCTGTATTATTGATAAGTTGCACTGATAATTCCCTGTCGTTAACAGGGTCAAATGCCAGAAATATACCTTTGTCGGCAAATACACCAGTAATTCTGGATATGGGAATATTTGCTGAAGAAGTTACAGCGGGCGGCTGCTTTACCATACGTTGCGCTTCCACTGGCGATACCAATACTACTTCCCTTAACAGTACAGGAATTCTAAACCCGTCTTCTATTTCTACTTCCACCTCTCCACCAGACATCAACCTGCGGATGATCCCCTCTTCTTTACCATGGATGAGCCTTACCTTGTCGCCAATATTCATTATTCTGAAGTTTACTACCTGATGATAACAGTGTCACCGGTAATTTGGTTTGTTGTTATTAAAAATAAAATGGTTGAAATCTTACCCCATTTTTACTGAGTTCCAGCGCTGGAAAGGGAACTTTAATGTTATTAAGTAAAAACCCCATCGTTTTCAAAAACTTGCTTCTGGTTTTAATCTGGGTAAAATCAATATCCAACGAAAGATAATATTGGCGGTAAGGGTTAAACCCCATCTCTCTGCTTTTCTCAGGCTCACCAGCTACCATATCGTGTATGCCGTATCCAATGGAAAAACATAACCATTTCGGCCAAGATCCATTCGTAAAACTTCCCGGACTTCCAGAAAACCAATAGGTTTGCCCATTGTAATCCTTTAACCACCTTTCAGACCAGCTACTACCCAGCAATTCAGGTCTGACACTGGCAAGACCAGTACGGTGAAAGGAGAATTTGGGTAGAATTCTGGTTTCGTCCCATAGCAAATGCTGACCTGCAAACAATGCAGGCCCTAAAATATTTGCTGCCATATCTCCCATTGAAAAGCCATAATCAGGAGAAAACCCATCCAGAATTTCTATGGGAGTCTGAAACATAACACCTGCAATAGCCCCGTATATTATCGCCTGCTTTTCAGAAATACCTGTCTGACGGTAAAGTACGGCATTATGGCGGGCTATCTGATAGGATGTGTAAGCATGCCCTATTTTGTCTATCTGATTCCACTCATAGGAATCATCTTTGAAACTGAAATTATCTAGTGAATTTTTGTACCAGGCTTTATTAAGTCCAACAAGGGTTCCTCCATATAAAACAGTCTGAGCGGCGAAAATCCGATGGAGTTTTTTATAATCCGGGCTATCTGTCAACAGAGAATCATGACCCGAATCTACCTGTTGTCCTTTCCCTACCACTGAAACTATAAGCAGAATATATAATAATCTCATTCAATACTGTCCATTGTACTTTCTGATTCCCCATTCACTCGCTATCAGCAAGAGTAAAGCAAAAAACAGCCATTTAAATTCGATAAGTTCCAGCATATCATCACTACTTTTTAACTTATCCGGTGGACGATTTACCGCCAAATCACTTACCAGACGCTCCTGATCATCCAAAGTTCCGAATGTACCATTGGTTTTCAATGCTAATTCACGCAGCATTCCATAATCGGCAGTGGTAGTCGCCATTTCTATATCTGATTCCTTTATGATGAATTGACCACTCACTTCTTCAATCTGATTGTTTAATAATGCAGAGGCAGTATAGCGATATAATCCCTGGCCTACATTACTGATTTCAAAAAACGGCTTCTCGGCTGTATGTATATAGGTATAAACTGATTGTTCCTCCTCTTCAGATTGTATTTCCAAAGTAATTTCCTGTCCATACACCTGCTCATATATATCATTATAAATTTCGGTTTGAAACACAGCTTTTTCACCCAATTCAAACGCTGGAATTTGCGGAAATACCCTGAATTTTCGCTTATCCTCTTTCACTGACAAAAACTGTACAATTTTCTGTATTAATTCATCTACTATTCCCTGCTTGCCTGTCAGGGCATATTCTTCCAGTCGCCATCTCCACAAACCCTCCCCTGCCAGAACACCCGTTTTACGGTCGGCACCCTTACTGATGGTAAGAAGCGGCTTTTGTGTTTTTAAATTGCCAATTTTCTGAAACAGCACCACTTCAGTGTCTCCAGAAAGGTTATAATCACCAAATGGCACCAGTAGCGGGGGTAAACGATCTAAAAGTTTTAAAGCATCTTCGTTGAGGTTGACCAGATTAAAGGAATTGTTAAATACGCCGGTCACCCGGTCGGTCTGTCCCTGCGTATTGGGAAACTGCACCGATTTAGAGATGTCTGTCAATCCACTATAAAATGATTGTCCTCCGGCAATTAAAAACAACGGAACAGACGACGATGCTATTTTTGTGACGTACTCAGAGGCTATACCATGTATATCAGGCAGTTGATGTAAAATAACAAGGTCGTATGGAATATTTAATAATTGACTGTAATTCACCACCGAAGAGGCTATCTGCACATCCACTTCAAGATTATGATTTTTATCCAGAATGGCTTTGAGCGCTTTGACATCAGGATGTGGCGCGAGCGCCAGTATCAGTATTTTCTCCCGACCATCAATTACATCAACGAAAATCTCTTTTTTATTATTACGGAGCGAATGCTCTCCTTCAATGGGAGAAATTTCCACTGTATAATGCTGCACTCCTTTTTTTTCGGCAGTGTGCGTAAAGGTATAGTTATGAAAAAATCGGTTTTGGTTAACGTCAATTTTTTGTGTGGCAATTATTTTTGGGCCTTGCTTTAGTACAAGACTTGTATTTTTTCCAGACATACCATTGGCCGCAATATCCACCGATATGGGGAAGTTGTTCCCCAGGTATGCTACCTGATTAACAGTGACATTTTTAATTTGCACATCAATGTAGGGAATTGTATCCCCAACTGCTATGGAATGTATCTTAAAAGGATAAAATCCATAAACGGGGGAGATACCTTTATTGACAATGCCATCTGAAAAAAGAAATACATCTGACAAGTGTAATCCTTCAAAATCTGAACGGATTGCATCCAGTTGGGCAGAAATATCCGTGGTTTTCCCACGAAAAGAAACAGAATCGTGAGGAATACCTGATCCATCCCCTTCAAATACCCGATAATCAACTGCATAACCGGATTCAGATAGTTGGGTACCATAAGATAAGGCAGATCCAACAACAGCCTTACTGAAAGGAGCCATGGAAGACGAATTGTCGACCAATATAACAGCCCTGGCTTTTTCCTGTACTGTACGAACACTCCTGACGAGCGGTCCCAGTATCAAAAAACAAACCAGAGCTACGCTGAAGCCTCTTAGAATTGCCAGTAATGCACGAAGCCTTTGATTGAATGCTTTACTTCTGAAATACAAAATAGCTGCAAAAAGCACCCCGATGGCTACAGCAAGCAAAACCAGTAAAGGTGATTCAGAAAAAAAGAGTTCAGTCCGCATTAAGGAATCCCAATTACTTCAAATGTAAAAATCAGTTTAACTACAGATAGTAACGATAAAATCCGTAATCTGTTACTAGGTCAACATTCCTCCGTCAACCTGGATTACCTGTCCTGTGACATATCTGGATAAATCAGAGGCAAGGAATATACAGGCATCTGCCACTTCCTCAGGAGTACCTCCTCTTTTCATCGGGATGGACTGCTTCCATTCTTCAGTTGCTTTTGAATCAATTGCATCGGTCATTTCGGTTTCAATAAACCCAGGGGCAATCACGTTGGAGCGTATATTTCTTGATCCCAGTTCGATCGCTACGGATTTTGTAAATCCGATAATTCCGGCCTTAGAAGCCGCATAATTCGCCTGTCCTGCATTACCACTAATGCCCACAACCGAGGCCATGTTGATAATAGAGCCGCTTTTAGCCCGAATCATGAATTTAGTTGCTGATTTCGTAACATTAAATACCGATTTCAGGTTAACGCTGATCACTGTATCCCATTGCTCTTCACTCATTCTCATGAGCAGGCCGTCACGGGTAATACCCGCATTATTCACTACTACGTCCAGTTTCCCAAAGTCATTCACCACATCATTCACCAATTGTTCTGCGGCAGCATATTCAGCAGCATCCGAGCGGTAGCCTTTTGCCCTGATACCATATTTTTCCAGTTCCGCCACTAAAGCTTCCCCTTTTTCTACACTTGATAAATAGGTAAATGCCACATCCGCTCCTTCTTCAGCAAAACGTAATGCTACCGCACGACCAATACCCCGGGACGCACCGGTAATCAAGGCCACCTTGTTTTTTAACAATGTCATAAGTAAATTAAATTTGTTATTGGAGTAAGTAGAATGCCTTTATTACTCACGTTTCTTGCTATTCTCCCGCAAAGTTAATCTATATGCGCTGAATGGAAAGTGATCTTGAAAAAGAAATCAAGAATAAGAAAATAGTACTCTTCAGTAAAAAATGTATAATATATAAATAACGCACCAAAAAATTGGCTTATTTTTGCCTATTAAATAATTTCAATCTTAATCCAATAAACCATTTCAAATGATATCTGGTCCTGGCTCTAAATTACCCAAAGCACTCCTATTTCTCTTTCTTTTATTTGCAGGGTTGTCAGCTGAATCCCAAACATTTAAACCAGAAAAAAAAATACTGGTCTTCTCTAAAACCGATGGGTTTAGACATAGTTCAATTCCTGCCGGTCAAAAGCGCCTGCGTGCCATCGGCCAGCAATTGGAAATACAAGTCGACACCACTGAAAATGCTACCTTATTTACGGAAGAAAATCTTCGTAATTACCAGGGAATTGTATTTCTCAATACCACAGGGAACATTCTGAATGAACAACAACAGGAAGCTTTCGAACGGTATATTCAAGCAGGAGGAGGTTTTGCAGGAATTCATGCAGCTACTGATACCGAATACGAATGGCCATGGTATACTCGTTTGGTTGGGGCACAGTTCGACGGGCATCCTTCCAATCCTAATGTACAGGAAGGGGAAGCCATCGCAGTCAACCATAACCACCCGTCCATGGAGGGTTTCCCTCAGAAATGGAAAGTCAAGGATGAATTCTATGACTTTAAAAATGTTTATAAAAATCTCAATGTACTAGTTCAAATTGATGAAAAAACCTATAAGGAAGGCAAAATGGGTGATAACCACCCTATGTCATGGTTTCATGAATACGATGGAGGAAAGGCATTTTATACCAATTTCGGACACACAGATGAAACCTATGAAGACGAAGTTTTTATTAAACACGTAACAGGTGGAATAAAGTATATCCTTGCGCAGCAACTGGATTATTCAAAAGCGCGCCCGGAAGAAAATCGCTTCACACGGGAAATATTGACTCAGGGTCTGAATGAGCCCACAGAATTGGTTGTACTCGACGACCATCGTGTGATTTTCACCGAGCGGACAGGAAAAGTAAAACTATATAACCCTACTACTAAAAGTTTGAAAGTCGTAGGAGATATACCTGTTTATACCAAGGAAGAGTACGGTTTGATGGGAATCAATATTGATCCAAAATTCAAGGAAAACAAATGGATGTACCTGTTTTATTCTCCACCGTCCACAGCTGGCGATACGGCCCAACATCTCTCCCGATTTAAATATGATGATGTAAAAGACACACTTTTACTCAGTACCGAACAAGTGATTCTTACGGTACCGGTCAAGCGAACCAGCTGCTGTCATACAGGTGGTTCCATCGAATGGGACAACGATGGTCTTTTATATCTTTCTACTGGCGATGATACCAACCCGTTCAGTTCTGACGGTTTTAGTCCTTCTGACAGCCGTCCTGGCAGAGAAGGATGGAACGCAATGGCTACTTCTTCCAATACCAATGATCTTCGCGGTAAAATATTGAGAATTAAAGTCCGTGAAGATGGAGGATATGACATTCCGGAGGGAAATCTTTTCCCAGGCCCTTATGATGGAAAAGCGAGGCCCGAAATTTATGTGATGGGTAACCGCAACCCTTACAGAATATCAGTTGATAAGCATACGGGATATTTATATTGGGGCGAAGTAGGTCCTGATGCAGGAGAAGACAAACCAGACCGCGGCCCACGAGGGTATGATGAAGTAAATCAGGCCAGGAAGGCTGGTTATTACGGATGGCCATTATTTGTGGGTGCTAATTTTGCCTATAACAAATATGATTTTGAAACAAATGTTTCCGGGCCGAAATTTGATCCATTGAAGCCGATCAATGATTCTCCGCATAATACCGGTCGGAGAGAATTACCTCCGGCACAGCCTGCATTCATATATTATCCCTATGCCGACTCCCCTGAATTTGGACCTGTAATAGGGAAAGGGAGCCGAAACGCCATGGCTGGGCCCATTTTTTATTCTCAGGACTACGATAATAGCGCCGTGAAGTTTCCTGCCTATTACCATGGCAAATTTTTCGCTTACGACTGGGTAAGGGATATTATTAATATTGTTACCATGAATCCTAAGGGCGATTTTGTCAGCATGGAAAGGTTTATGCCGAATGCACGTTTCGATCACCCGATTGACATGCAGTTCGCCAAAGACGGCTCCTTATATGTACTGGAATATGGCAAAAACTGGTTTTCATTTAATGATGATGCAAAACTTACTAAAATAACCTATACAGCAGGAAACAGAAGACCTTTAGCGATTGCCTCAGGGACCAATACCACAGGCGCTGTTCCCCTGCAAGTCAAGTTTTCATCCGCCGGATCGATAGACTATGATGGTGATACAATTGCTTTTGAATGGAATTTCGGTGATGGATCTCCTGCCAGCAAATCAGCCAATCCTGTGTATGTTTACAAAAAAGCAGGTGAATTTACAGCTACATTAAAAGTAACAGATAGTGAAGGCAACACCAATACCCATAACGTGTTGGTTAAAGCTGGCAATGATATCCCAAAAGTAAACATAGCTGTGAAAGGCAATCAGTCATTTTATTGGAATGACCAGCCTGTTGCATATGCGGTTTCGGTTACGGATAAAGAGGATGGCAGCCTGGTAAACAAAAAAATTTCACCTACGGATGTGAATATCAATATAGGATACCAGGAAGGCAAAGATCAACAATCACTAGCGCTGGGGCATCAGGCCAATACCGGATTCTCAACAGGAAAAAGGCTGATAGAACTTAGTGACTGCCAGGCTTGCCACTCAATTGACAAAAAATCAATTGGTCCTAATTACAAGGAAATTGCCAAAAAATATGAGAAGGAACGAAATGCAGTAAAAAATTTAGCAGAAAAAATTATCAAAGGTGGTGGTGGTGTTTGGGGTGAACAAGCCATGAGCGCCCACCCGCAGCATAGTCAGGACGAGGCAGAGAATATGGTAAAATATATCCTATCCCTCAGCAAAGAAGCAAAACCTTCTACCTTCCCACTTGCTGGTAATTATACAACTGCTGCGAAAGAAAAGCCCGGATATTATGTATTATCAGCAAGTTATACCGACAAAGGTGGTAATATTATAGGCCCGTTAACCGGCGGACATTCTGTAGTGTTAAGACCAGCTGTAATGAAAGCAAGTGCTATGGATGACAGCAAAGACGCCATCAAGCATAAGTTGCCGGATACGGAAATGGAAGTGGTGGCCGGAACTGCCGATGGTGGTTACATTCTGTTCAAGAACCTGGACCTTACCGGCATTGGCCAGATTAAAGTGAGTACTTTTAGTAAAGCGGGTATGACCGTAGGTGGCAAACTCCAGGTCCGCCTGGGCTCTCCTACTGGTATTATTGCAGGGGAAGCAGTAGTTTCTCAGGACATGTCTGGTAAACTAGATATTCCTTTAAAAACTACCCATGCCAAAGGTCGCAAGGACTTGTATTTGGTATTTGTCAATCCAAATGCCCAGGGAAAGCCCCTTTTTGCAGTGGACACCCTGGAATTTATCAAGTCGGGTAAATAACTCCCTGATTACAGGAGATCTGGCTGGTTACTTCGAACCAAATGCCAGATCTCCTGCATCACCCAGGCCGGGAACTATATAGTAATGCTCATCCAGTTCTTTGTCAATTGCACCTATATACAATTTACATTCCGACATCCTTTCGTTTACATGCCTAACCCCAGCTTCACTCCCAATTACTGATGCAAGGATGGTTTGACGTGGAATACCGAATCGAAGCAGGCCATGATATGCTTTCTCCATGGAGCGTCCGGTCGCCAGCATCGGATCAATAATAATAAGCACTTTGTCGCGCAGGTCCGGACATGAAATATAATCCATTTCAACTTCGAATTCATTATCATTTTGATAGTTACCTCTATACGCACCGATAAATGCATTCTCAGCTTTATCAAACACATTCAAAAATCCCTGGTGAAATGGCAGGCCGGCACGAAGAATAGTTGCCAGTACAATTTCAGATTTAAGTGTTTGCACACTGGAGATGCCTAGTGGCGTCTGAATTTTCTTTGCTGAGTAGCTTAAATTGCGGGAAATCTCATAAGCTAAAATCGCTCCTACCCGCTCCAGATTAGTTCGGAAACGCAGCCTATCTGTCTGAATGGCAATATCCCGCATCTCTGCAATATAATCAGAGGCTATCGAATTAATTTCGTTTAGTACAAACATTTATTAAGGGTTTTCACAATAAGAATGCGATAATACAAATTACATTACTTAATATTGCTACCAATATCCATATTATCCGGCCATTTCTGTGGGAACACTCTGAAAATGACTAAAAATTTATGAAATTAAGAAGCTTCAAGCTAACTTTCATCTTATTAATATCCACCTCTTTATTTAGTCTAAAGGCTCAAAGTACTTTTATTCCTTTAAATGACGACTATTATCATTTAATTGATCGACTTGAAATTAAACGTGGTAAATTAACCGAAGGATTTCAATTTAGCAACCGCCCTTTTGAACGGAAAGCAGTAATTGAACTGACTGACAGTCTGCTGAACTCCCCGCTGGTCAGGCTAAATTCTACAGATCGAAGTATTATACGTTATCTCCGGACAGATAGTAATGAGTGGGCTAATGATCTGACAATTCCGGAGGATTCAACCGGACATTCAGCTACCCGTCTGGGTGCGTCACTCCCAGAAGCTGATAGCAAAAGAAATAAAATGTGGAAACATCCTGCCGACTTATACAGTGTTCGGAATGAAGATGTCGATATCCATGTCAATTTTGTAACGGACAATTTTGTAGGGAAGGAAACCCATACCGAGTCCGCATTATGGTATACTGGTCGTGGCGTGGAAATCAGAGGAATGATTAACCAGAAACTTGGATTTTATACATTTGTTGCTGATAATCAGGGCACCTTCCCCAAATATGTCAGGGATTATTCCCAGCAGTATAATTTTCCTGGTGAAGGGATGACAAAAATTTTGCGTACTACAGGTGTAGACTTCATGTCGGCGAGGGGTTATATTACTTTTCGGCCACTGAAAAGCATCAATGTACAGTTTGGTCATGATCGTAATTTTATAGGAAGCGGATACAGATCGTTGCTTTTTTCTGATAATGGGGTTCCGAACCTATTCGTAAAAATTAATACACAGATTGGCCGGTTTCAATATACCAACACCTGGCATAGTATGATCAATGCCCAGTCACCCGCCTTTCAGAATGGATTACGTCATAAAAAATTCGCAGTTACGCATCGACTGGGTGTAAATGTTACGGACAATCTGAATATCGGGTTATTTGAAGCTGAGGTATTTAACAGAGACAGCACCAACGGAGGTTTTGATCTCGATTACCTGAATCCGATTATTTTTTACCGTTTTGTTGAGTCCTACCTGGGAAGTTCAGACAATGCGGTGCTTGGATTTGATTTCAGGTGGTTGGTTGCAGGGAAAGTTTCTCTTTATGGACAGTTCGTCCTGGATGAATTCTTAAGTAAATATATTTTCAACTCTTCTAAATCCTGGACCAACAAATGGGGTATTCAGGGCGGAGCCAAATACATTGATGCATTTGGTGTACCCGGGCTTGACCTTCAGTATGAACGGAACGTAGTAAGACCTTACGTATATTCCCATAAAGATGGTGGACAAAATTATGTAGCATTTAATCAGCCTATTGCCCATCCGTTAGGCTCCAATTTTATTGAGAACTTAGGAATAATTCGTTATCGCTTTTCGCCAAAGTTATCGTTCTATGGCACTGCCATGTTTGCTAAAAAAGGAGTTGATCTGGATGTACGGAACTGGGGTGGAAATATCCTCCAGAACTATGATGGCAGAGTGGATGATTTTGGCATAGACCTGCTACAAGGTTTTAAAGAAAAAACTAATTATTTTGATTTACGCGTTTCCTATATGTTGTTTCACAATCTTTTCCTTGAAGGTCGTTTTCTTAACAGAAAACAATCTATTGAGTCAATTCACAGGGAACAGAAAACTACAATGACAACACTGGGATTGCGTTTTAATATGCCACACCGCCAACAGGTTTTTTAATATCAACCGGTGAAAATCATGAACTATCAACAAACAATCCGGGAGGAACTTTCCGAGGCCGCACATGTACTCGATAACTTTCTGAATAATCCCGAAAATCTTGAAAAAATAGAATCAGCCGCCAGATTGATGGCTGATGCCATTACGAGCAACCATAAAATACTCTCCTGTGGAAACGGTGGTTCGCATTGCGACGCCATGCATTTTGCAGAGGAACTCACTGGTCGCTATCGCGACAATCGGAAAGCACTCCCTGCTATTGCCATCTCTGATGTCAGTCATATCAGCTGTGTAAGTAATGATTTTGGCTACAATTATGTATTCTCCCGTTTTATAGAAGGAGTGGGACAACCTGGGGATGTTCTGGTGGGCATCAGTACAAGTGGCAATTCAGCCAATATTATCGAAGCGGTAAGAAGTGCCCGGGAAAAAGGCATGAAAGTAATCCTTCTAACAGGAAAGGATGGTGGCAAGCTGGCAGGTACTGCCGATGTAGAAATCAGAGTACCACATTTCGGATATGCAGACCGAATCCAGGAGGTACATATTAAGGTAATTCATTTGTTTATTTTATTGATTGAAAAAATTGTTTGCTAGCCTATGAAAGTACGTCCAGCTGCTTTGATTATTCAAAACAAAAGTCTGCTTGCCCTCAGGTATAATTATAACGGGAAAGATGTGTATATGATACCGGGAGGCAATGTGGACCCGGGAGAAACATTACCTCAAACCCTTGAACGTGAACTTTGGGAAGAACTGGGAATTGAAATTGAAGTGCAATACTTCAGAGGGATGGGTGAAATTATTAACTGGTTTAATAAAGAAGACGTTTTGCATTGTGTCTTTTCAGCCAGGATTACCCAAGGAACGCCAGCCATCAACCCTACCCACTGTTCAGCCCGGGAAATCTGCTGGATTCCCCAGGAAAATATAACTTCTAAAATATTTTATCCCAACATCCCCGATTACCTTTCGGAAATACTGAAATCAAACGATGATTTCGGATATATAGGGTCAATCAGTCAACCTGAAATACGTTGATATTATCCTTCTGACTGTTTACCTTGGTGAAGGTTTGCACGACTAATAGTCACAACGTTAAAACTAATGACTATGCAAACTCTTAGACTACCCATCGGAAAACATCGTATGAGAATTTCTACAAGCCAGATTGTGCGACTGGAAGGCTCCTGCAACTATACTGTTATATTTTTGAATAATGGAAAAAATGTAATGGTTGCCTCTACCCTTTTGAATTATGAGCATATGCTCGAATTTCCCTTTGTAAGAATTCATAAATCAAATATTATAAACCTGGACTATGCAGCCATGAATAAAGATGCTTCCAGTTTTATTCTTAATGACGGCACGGAAATACCAGTAGCCAGACGGAGGCGAAGACAGGTTTTAGACATCCTGAAAGATAAATTTTAACAAAAAAAAACGGCTGAATATATTTCCTTAAAGTTATATCAGCCGTTTTTTTATTTTACTCAAAAGCTTAGTCAGGATGATTTCCAGAGCAATGATGAATCGCCATAGCTTAAAAAACGATATTCATGATCCAGTGCTTCCTTATATATTTTTCGCCAATCATTTCCTGTAAAAGCTGCAATCAGAAGAATCAATGTGGAACCAGGCTGATGATAATTAGTAACCAAACCATCAACTAGTCTGAATTTATAACCCGGATAAATAAAAATACCGGTCTCTCCCCAAAGTTCTGTCAGAAAATTTGTATCCATATACTCCAATACCGCCTGGAGGGCAGCCTCGGCTGAAGGATTATTTGTTGCCTGATAAGGTGTATTTTTCTCAATATAAAAACGTACGTTATTGCCGTGCGTAATTAATTCGGCTCCGAACCAGTATAAACTTTCGAGTGAACGTAGCGAGGTAGTGCCAACTGCCACGATATGGCCCAAATTTAGCAGTAGCTGAGTAAGAAGCTCGCGGGAATAAACTACCTGCTCCTTGTGCATAATATGCTCATTCACAGAAGTTGCCTTGATTGGCTGAAACGTACCTGCACCCACGTGTAATGTCAGGAAAGAATGTTTCACACCCCTGGCATTAAGTTTTTCAAACACTGTGGGAGTAAAATGTAAACCTGCCGTTGGCGCAGCTACCGCACCTTTGTGTGCTGCATAGATAGTCTGATAGGAAGTGGTGTCGCTTTCTTCTGCGTCTCTGTTTAAATAAGGAGGCAAAGGAATCGTACCCAAGGCACTGATTATATCCAGAAATGTGCATTCTTCATCTGACCATTCCAGCTGGACCTGGTTCTTTTCATAGTCTGCATAGGTCGCAATCAGCGTTACCTCACTATTATTAATAGCCAACATCGTACGAAGGATTTCTTCCGGTTTCCATCGTTTTTTATTACCGATCATACAGCCCCAAACACAGGATTTCCTGATAAGCATGGCTTCCTGGATGTTACGCGACGGAAGTTCAGGTTGTAGAAACAGAATTTCTATAGTGGCTCCGGTGGACTTTTGAAAATGGGCTCTTGCAGGAATGACCCGGGTATCATTAAAAACCAGAAAAGCATTTGCCGGCAGCTCCTCAGGCAGATCAGAAAATTGTCTGTGAGCGATTTCGCCGTTTCTGTAAATGAGTAGTTTAGACTGATCACGTTGCTCAAGCGGATACCGGGCGATTTTTTCCTCAGGAAGATCGAAAAGGTAATCCTTTAATAACAGACTATCCTGAATAATTTCTGAATTTGTATTCATTTTATGTTACCAGTCTGAATTCAAAGGCTTTCAGCATTTACTGGCGGCCGGGACAACCGGACTGGAAGTGCCACTACAATAATGATTAACATAGCGATGCCCAGATAAGCTATCCATGAAAAGGAGAATACATCCCAGTTAAAAACCTTGCTATTAACGGTGGCAAGAGCGAACAATGATAATCCAAGTATAGTGTTCACGGTGCCCACGAGCGCCCCAACCCAATTTCCCAGTATTTCACGTACTTCCTCCTGCGCATTGATCCATCCCGAACGATTAGGAACAGGGAGGGAACTCACTGGTACTTTATTCAGGTATTTTGCCAATGACATTAAGATGATGTTATTGATGATAAAAATACCTGTAATCAAATAAAAAACAGTGTCTTTACTGACCGAAAAAGCAGACTCTCCATTTTCGTCAAAACCAACGGCCACCACAGCATCCATTACCGAGTAGGTCCAGATTAATGCCCCTAATAACAGTAATATGGAACTCCAACGCCATATCTTTATTGCAAATGTTGAAATACTCATTAAGAACTAACTAATGTTAATAATAAATTTTGGGTGCAAAATTAGGTTGCGAAATACCCAAAACCTAATGATTGGTTAGTTATCAGATAATATTAAACAGGTGTGGGTCTTAACCCTGTTTAATTCAGAGTTAAAACAGGGATATAGAAGGAAAATACAATATCTGAATTTAGATCAGACTTGTACCGAAGGACTAAAAAAACGATTGGGCGCTTGAGTTTTATTTTTTCAAGCTATGCAGATAGCGAATCGTTTCAGGCACCTGCTGGATAAATACCGGGCTTTCATCTTCAATAAAGTAATGTTTAATTCCCGCTTTTTCTGCGGCTATCAAAATCGCAGGAATGTCCGCCTGACCAGTTCCGAGTGCAACATCGTTCAGCGTCGAAGTGCCCCCTGTGAAATCTCCCTTAACACCCTTCTTTAAATCTTTCAGGTGCATCAGCTTGAATCTGCTGCCATATTTATTCAATAGTTGAACTGGATCTGCACCTGGGAAAATTGTCCATAGAATATCCATTTCAAATGACACATAGTCAGGATCTGTATGCTCAGCTATATAATCAAACAATGTGCCACTACCATAAGGGATGAACTCATATCCATGATTATGGTAGCAGAACGTAATCCCGTTTTCTTTCAGAACCTTCCCTACGCTGTTAAAATCCTTGACTGCCTTTTTTGCATCTTCCAGCTTAAACGGTGGCTGATGGGGTATCCAGGCTACCATTACATATTTCGCTCCGAGTATTTTGGCTTTTCGGACTACCTCCATGGGGTCTTTTACAATCTCTTCATACCCTGCTCCCGTTGCCGGAATTGTCATTCCTCTTTCATCTGCCAGTTTCCTGAAATCCTCGACAGACATACCATTGGGAGCGTTCCCTTCCAGTTCCTTCACGCCTAAAGCCTGGATGGTATCCATCGTGGCTTCTATTCCATGAGGAAAACTGTTTCTGAACGTATAAGTCTGTAATCCAATAGGTGCAGTAAATAGCTTATCAGACTGACAATCTGCAGATAATGCAGTGAGAAGCAAGAATAGAGATAATATAGAATTTTTCATAAAATACATATTAATTCAACCTTCATAAATACACATTAAATATAAATTTCCGAAAATAAATTGAAATATTTTTGCGATATTCTTTATACTTGATGATTGTTGTGAACCAGCATGACCGGACTGAGGAGAATGACAATACTTTTTACATTACTATTTTCCTTTTAAACTTATATTTAGAGCATTATCGCTTAAAAATACAAGCGGAAATATTTTTACTATTCCTGAAATTCTATTTTAAAAAATCTGCGTTTTTCTATGGACCTTTTCAATATCAACAGAAGGCGATTTCTTCAAACAGCTACTGCCGGAATGGCCTTGTCCACTTTGGGTGCTTATGGTTTAGATTTGATTCATCCGGCAAAACCTTACCGAGTCGGATTAATTGGTGCGGGGTGGTATGGCAAAAGTGATTTATTTCGCCTGATTCAGGTAGCACCTGTGGATGTCATTGCATTGGCTGACCCGGATAAGAATATGTTGAAAGCAGCAGGCGACCTTGTAAGCCAACGCCAAAATTCACATAAAGTTCCGAAACTTTATAATGACTACAGGCAGATGCTGAAAGAAAATCAGCTCGATATTGTCCTGATTGGCAGTCCGGATCACTGGCATGCACTACAGGCCATTGATTCGGTGAAAGCAGGTGCCCACGTCTATGTACAGAAGCCTATCAGTGTAGATGTTATGGAAGGCGAAGCTATGGTTGCCGCTGCTCGTAAATATAATAAGGTAGTGCAGGTAGGAACACAGCGAAAAAGCACGCCTCACCTCATTGATGCAAGAAAAAATATTGTTGATGCGGGTTTGTTAGGGAAAATTTCCCACGTAGAAATGTGCTGCTATTATCATATGCGTGCCAATGGCAATCCTCCACTGGAAGCAGTTCCTGATTTTCTGGACTACGACCTATGGACGGGACCTGCACCGCTCCGCCCTTATGATGGCATTCCTCATACACGCTGGTGGAGGACTTTCATGGAATACGGCAACGGAATAATCGGGGATATGTGCATTCATATGTTCGATACGGTAAGATGGATGCTGGATCTGGGCTGGCCTGAAAAAATTACCTCAGCTGGTGGTATTTATGTTCAAAAGGAAGGAAAATCCAATATTTACGATACACAAACCGCCATTTTTGAATATAAAGACATTAACTGCATCTGGCAGCATCGTACATGGGGAACGCCCGCTAATCCTGACTATCCCTGGTCATTTACCATATATGGAGAAAAAGGAACCTTGTGGGGAAGTACCATGGCATATGATTTCATACCGCATGGAAAAGGGGAGAAAATCCACAAAGATGTCGTGTTTGAGAAAGAAAAATACCCTGAGGACCTGAAGGAAGAGCGCATAGAACTCAACGCAGCTCCCGCCACGCGTCTTCATATGCTCGATTTTATTCAGGCTATTGAATCAAAAACAAAGCCGGTAGCCGACATTCTGGAAGGGCATATATCTACGGCTTCCTGTATTTTGGCGAATATTTCTGTCGAAACAGGTCGGAAAATTATTTATGACCCAACCAATCGCATCATTACCAATGATCCTGAAGCTACGAAATTACTCCAACGCCCTTATAGGTCAGGGTGGCAACATCCGGATCCGGTCAAGGTGTGATATTTATCTGTTATGTATTTCAGCCTTTCTGGCAAAAGGCTGAAATACTTCTATTTAACAATTACCAGTAAACAATTTCATGAAAAGAAGGAATTTTTTAAAACTTAGTAGCGGCACTATTACACTATTACCTTTCACCAGTTCTGCACTATCCAGCTCCTGGTTTCCCTCTTCTGATACAATGCCCGACTGGCTTATTCAAATGATTAAGGGGAATGACTCAACTATCGAAAGATTGTTAGGTCTGCAAATAAAAGATACTTCCAATCCTTTTTTCGGGGGATTACCTGATGCACAGGAGATTATAAACCCTCACAGTACTTGCGGAATGATCCTGTGGGGAACTGTAGGCTTTACCTCCCATCATTCAAAATATCATCAGTCTTCAGCCGTTCTGGAAAGCATGAAGCAGGCAGCAGTTTGCCTGAACAAATTACAGCATGAAGATGGCACAATTGACCTCTTATCTACCAATTTCCATTCAACACCAGATACTGGATTTTTAGTCAAAAGACTGGTCTTTACATACCAATCACTTCAACAATCAAAAATTGAAGGCATTTCGGATTTGTTGGAGCAACTAAAATTATTCTTGTTAAAAGCGGGCAAAGCATTTACTGTAGGAGGTATTCATACCCCCAATCACCGTTGGGTAGTAAGCGCAGCATTGGCTCAGCTTTATCAGCTATGGCCCGACCCTGCTTATCTGAAAAGAATCAACCAATGGTTATTTGAAAAAATGGACATGGATGAGGATGGACAATATAATGAAAAAAGTACTTACATCTATTCTTCGCTGACTAACCGATTACTGATCCTGATTGCAAAAGGAGTAAATAAACCGGAACTGCTTCAATATGTCCGTCGGAATTTGGATATGACGGCCTACTATGTTCATCCAAACGGGGAGGTTGTTACCGATGCCTCCGGCCGGCAGGATAAAGCGATAATAGGAACAATGGAGAATTACTATTATGCCTACCGACTTCTTGCAATTAAAGAAAAAAACCTTCAGTATGCTGCCATGTGCAGGTTAATAGAAAAAACTGCCGGAGATAAAATCAAGAATCAGCTCGATTATTACCTCAACGACCCGGAAGTGTGGAAACCATTGCCAACCGTAGGTGAACTACCTGTTCGATATGTCAAGACTTTTCCTTATTCTGGGCTGGTCCGCATAAGAAACAATAACTGGGATTCTTCCATCATTAAAGACAATCCCACCTGGATGACATTTATGAAGAATGAGGCAGTTTTACAAGGTATCCGATTAGCTTCCTCGTTTTTTGGGAAGGGACAATTCAGATCTAACCAGATTGAACAAATGGGTCCAGATGAATGGAAACTTACCCAAACGCTGAAAGGTCCTTATTACCAGCCATTACCCCCCGAGCTATTGCCCGATGATGGTGATTGGGATAAAATGCCAAGAAACAAACGTCCACAAACCGAAATCCAAACGCTGACTACTACAGTATTGATCAGGAAGCAGGAGAATGGAATGCAGGTTGAAGTTCAAACAGAAGGAACTGAAAGAGTACCTATAGCACTGGAGTTGATTTTTAGATCAGGAGGTATAATTTCAGGAGCAGAGGAAGTTGCTGGCATTAAAGACACCTGGGTATTGAGGAGCGGAACTGGAAAATACGTGTTCAAAGATACAACCATCAGTTTTGGACCAGGCATTGGTAAACATATAAACACCGCCTTAAGAGGCGCTTTACCACATACAGGTTCTCCATCGGTATTTCTAACTGGATTTACACCCTTTAATCATACCATCACAATAGCATAAAAAAAACTGCCGTACAGTTGATTATCTCTGTACGGCAGTTTTATCAATTAATGCGGTAACTATTTAAGGTAAATTTCCGGATTAGGGACATAGGCCCTGATCATTTCAAGTCTGGCATCCACCTCGCTTTTAACTAAGGCATAATCCCCCGGATTGACTACGTTAACTTTCCTGTACAATTTGAATAGCTCTCCTCTTTGTTCTTCAAGAATGGCAATTTCTTTCTTGGCAAGTTTCCTTTTTCTTCTCTTTCCATCAGTTTCAATTACTCTGAATCTGCTTATTCTATCATCCAGATTGTCCAGCTCATGTCCCACGATGGCTTCAAGTCGAATGGCATCTTTGTCGAATGAGGAATCCCGGTAGTCAGCCCTGGGCATATTCCAGCTACTGCGTCTGTCAGGTCCATCATCCCTTCTGCTATACTCATTTGAATAATCCCGGTTACTTCTCCGATCAGAATTTCTAAATGACTCTTCTCTATCCCTCTGATCTGCGAATCCTCTTCCCCTTGAATTTTCGTTGCGGTCATAACGATCATCTCTTTCCTCATATCTGTTTCCTCTGGAATTATCATTGCGTGAATCATCATAGCGGGAATCATAGTCGCGGGAATCGGAATTACGTGAGTTACCAAAGCGGGAATCTCCATATCGCTGATCATCATAACGATCATACCGATCGGAGTTCCTGTCTCTTCTGTCGTCTCTGTCGTCGTAATTTCGATCTGACCTACGATCATCAGGACTCAATGGATAATAACGATCGTTGCGTGAATACCTTTCACTCTCATTGCTCCTCCGGTCGCGATAGCTTTCAGAATTTCGATCTTCATTCCTGTACCGGCTGGAATTATCCCTGTCAAATCTTGAATCATCAAAATCATTATAAGCAGACCTATCCCTGGAGGAGTCTCTCTCATCCCAATTCCTATTGTCAGATCCACCTACTGATGAGCTATCATAATTATCTGTATTCTTCTTAAGCGTAGCACATGATGACATAAAAGTCGCAACAGAAAGCCATGCACCAATAATTATTACTTTTTTCATTTGTCCAAAATTTTGTGTGATTCTTAGAAATTATGTCTTACACCCACATTAAATTGTGGGCTTGTATACCCAATTCCGGGCAAAAGTTCCATATAGAACCCAGTTTCCACAAATACCGATAAGGGCTTATCAGGCAGGAAATACTCTAGCCCGGCACTAGCGGATGGACCCAGGCTGATTGGGCTGGAATATTCTTTTGTATCCTTATTTCCATAATACCGCCTCTTGTTAATTTGCCCTCCAACACCTGCATACCCGACCATGGTGTCATTAAAAAATGAGCCGTACCATAGATATGTGGCATTTAAGGAAACACCCAAACCCCTGTAGTCACCTTTACGATAATCAGCATTTGATTTGAGGATTCCACCATAGGTTCCTAAAGTAATATCCAATGCATTACGGTCACCATATTTTCTGATGTTCAGTCCGATTGGTTCTCCCACCTTAAGGCCCACCGCCCAATTTTCCGTTTGAGCAAAGCCTCCACCTACAGTCGACAAAAACAGTAGAATAATCAGATAGCCTTTGAAGTGTGTTTTCATAATTTTCAGGTTGATTAGCAGTATTGAGACCTACTAAAATCGGGCCCGTCACAGTTTTTTTGATTATTTCAGGAGAAATAATCAAAAAATAATATCATAAAATCTGAAAATTAAGGTGTTAGATTTTCATAAAAATCACCTGATCACCATTGCCTGATCTGGGTTAATTCGTGGCTAATAGTTTTAACTTATCTATAGGAATTGGATAAAGATTCATTTATTTATAATATTGCCCCAATTTCACACCAACACCAATTAATCCACATTATTGTGCCATCTGAAAAATCCGCAAAAGTATTCAATCAAAAAGACCTGATCGCTTATTTCCTTGTAGCTGGTACAGGGGCAGCAATTCAGCTATTTTCAAGCAGTTACCTTCAGGGACAATTTGGAATTTCGTATAACGATTCTATCATCTATTCCTATATTATCGGATTTGTAGTAGGTTTCACGCTTACCAAACTGTTTGCATTTGATGCCAGGAAAACAAGTAAGACAAGGCGAGAGATGGTAAAATTTCTGATTGTAGCTGTCATATCGCTGGGAATAACCTATTATTTCTCCACTGGGTCACTTTATGTAGCAACCGAAATTCTTCACATACCCATTCACGAATGGCGGATACCATTCACGCTAAAAACAGTAAACATAAACCAGATGTTCTGCTATGGTATAGGTATGGGATTTAGCTTTATCAGCAATTACATTCTGCATAAAACATTTACATTCAAAAGCACCGGATTTTATGACCGGCTCAAGGTTCTGATTCGATAATCACACTCCCATTATGCCCTGAGCTTCTTGAAAAAACAATAATTTGATTTTATATTTGTAAAGAGGGCTGTTGCAAAAGAAGGCTATGAAATGCTAAATTACTCGCTAGAAGTCTACTAAAACAGTATACTTTATAGGATTTTGCATTTTTTGAAGTCAGGCTGACTGAAGGTATAACCCACAATTACCACATAGTTAAAGTAGCTATTGATACTATAACTATGGCTACTATTGTTTTTAGAAAATTATATGAAAAGACAAACCAGAATTATCCGTACTCAAACAGAAAAATCCCAGCACAGAGAACATTCTACCCCATTGTTCCTGACCAGCAGCTTTACATTTGAGAGTGCGGAACAGGGAAAAGCGATTTTTGACGAAACCGAAGCAGGAAACCTTTACAGCCGTTTTTCCAATCCTTCTGTTCAGGAATTTGTAGACAGAGTTTGTATTCTGGAAGGTGCAGAAGACGGGATTGCAACCGGCACCGGGATGGCAGCAGTATTTGCCAGCATGGCAGCTGTCCTTCAAAGTGGTGACCATGTCGTTTCATCTAAAGCATTGTTTGGCTCGTCTCTTCAGATCCTTTCAAAAATTTTACCAAAATGGGGCATTACCTGTACTTATATTGATGCTACTGCGCCGGAAAGCGATTGGGAAAATGCAATTCAATCCAACACGAAAATGATTTATCTGGAAACACCATCAAATCCGGGCCTTGAATTGGTAGACCTGGAAATGATTGGTCGTTTATCAAAAAAACACAATTTGATATTCAATGTTGATAATTGCTTTGCTACGCCAGCCCTGCAGACACCTATTGACTTTGGTGCTGATTTGATAGTGCATTCAGCTACTAAATTTATGGATGGTCAGGGACGGGTTCTGGGTGGAATTGTTGTCGGTCGTAAAGATTTGATAAAAGACGTTCGTTTTTTCTGCCGTCAGACAGGTCCATCTCTTTCTCCATTTAATGCCTGGGTACTTTCTAAGAGTCTGGAAACACTTGATCTGAGAATGGAGCGTCACTCATCCAATGCTTTTAAACTTGCCCAAACACTGGAAGCAAGTGAATATATCAAAAAAGTGAACTATCCTTTTCTTCCCTCTCACAAACAGTATGAACTCGCTGCCAGACAGATGAAGTCAGGAGGTGCCATTGTTACCATTGAACTTGATGGTGGATTTGAAAGGGTGAGTGCATTTATGAAGCATATCAAAATAGCATCGCTTTCATCCAACCTGGGCGACTCCAGAACTATTATTACAAATCCTGCCACCACCACGCATAATAAACTCAGTTCAGAGGACAGATCAAGCCTTGGCATTACAGATGGGCTGATCAGGGTATCTGTGGGACTGGAAGACGTGAATGATTTAATTGAGGATTTTTTAAATGCAGCCAAAGCTTCATTCGAAGAAACAAAAGGATAAATTAGAATGAAAGAGCAATTTGAAATAATAAAACAACAGATAGAAGGAAGATCAGAAGTTGAATCGCTACAAATTCTAGCCAGGCTTTTTCCTGGTCAGATTGTATTTTCTTCCAGTTTGGGGTATGAAGATCAGGTAATCACTGACCTTATATTTGCTAACGCAATAGAAGTTGAAGTTTTTACACTTGACACAGGTCGCCTGTTTGAGGAAACCTATAAAACTCTGCAGCGGACAAATCATCGTTACGATACCCATATCAAAACATATTTTCCCTCAACTGAGGCTGTGGAAGAACTTGTCAGTAACAAAGGCCCTTACAGTTTCTATGAGTCAGTAGAAAACAGGAAAGAATGTTGTTTCATCAGGAAGGTAGTTCCTTTGAACCGTGCGCTTAAAAACGCTAAAATATGGGTCACTGGTATTAGATCACAGCAATCAGGAAATCGTCAGGCTATGGACAGACTGGAATGGGATGAAGCCCACCAGCTTTTTAAGTTCCATCCGCTGCTTGACTGGACTTTTGATGAAGTTCAGGCTTACGTAAAGCAAAACAATATACCGTTTAATCCACTCCATAATAAAGGATTCGTCAGCATAGGGTGTGCACCTTGTACGCGTGCCATTGCTGAAGGAGAAGATTTCCGTGCCGGAAGATGGTGGTGGGAGGATGAGTCTAAAAAAGAGTGCGGTTTACACGCGAGATAAATTATTTATGGATCGGGAGATTTTCTCCAGCTATTTAAAAACAAACAAAATGAATCAAGAAGCGCTCCAAGCACAATATCAATGGAATGCATTAGATGACCTCGAAGCAGAAGCTATCTATATCATGAGGGAGGTTGCAGGCCAGTTTGAACGCCCTGCCCTACTGTTTTCAGGAGGCAAAGACTCCATTACGTTAGTACATCTGGCGAAAAAAGCATTTGCTCCGGGAAAAATCCCTTTCCCTTTAGTCCATGTTGATACCGGCCACAATTTCCCTGAAGCTATTCAATACCGTGATGACCTCGCTGCTGCTTTAGGAGCGAAACTGACTGTTCGGTATGTAGAAGATACAATCAAAGCGAAAGGCCTGAAAGAACAGACCGGTAAAAATGCCAGTAGAAACTGGTTACAGACTTATACTTTATTGGATACCATAGAAGAGTTTGAGTTTGACGCTTGTATTGGTGGGGCGCGCCGTGATGAAGAAAAAGCGAGAGCCAAAGAAAGAATCTTTTCATTCCGTGACGAATTTGGTCAGTGGGATCCGAAGCGTCAGCGTCCTGAGCTCTGGAACCTGTTCAACGGCAAAATTCATAAAGGTGAAAATGTAAGGGTATTCCCTATTTCCAACTGGACGGAACTTGATGTGTGGGCCTATATTCAGAGAGAAAAAATACAGCTTCCCAGCATTTATTTTTCGCATCAAAGAGAATGTATTCTCCGGGATGGTCATTTGCTGGCCAATGCCGAATTTATTCAGAAAGACGAAAAAGACGAGATTGTTAACCGTACAGTCCGCTTCCGTACTGTTGGCGATATGACTTGCACTGCCGCTGTTGAATCGCATGCTTCTACGCTGGAAGATGTAATTCAGGAGATCAAAGTTTCAAGAATTAGCGAAAGAGGCGAAACCAGGATTGATGATCAGCAAACAGAAGCAGCCATGGAAGACCGTAAAAAAGGAGGTTATTTCTGAAGTTATCACAGATAGCAAGATCATTATTCAAAAAAACGACAGTATTAAAAATGGATATATTAAGATTTATTACAGCGGGTTCAGTTGACGATGGTAAAAGTACCCTGATAGGGCGCTTACTTTTTGATACAAAAAATATTCTGGCTGACCAGATGCAGGCAATTGAAAAAGCAAGCAAAGTACGCAATGATGGTGAAATAGATTTGGCTCTGCTTACTGATGGCTTACGTTCTGAAAGGGAACAAGGTATTACTATTGATGTAGCTTATAAGTATTTCCAAACTAAAAAGCGGAAATTCATTAGTATCGATGCGCCAGGCCACATTCAATATACCCGTAACATGGTCACAGGTGCTTCCAATGCTGACCTTGCCATTATTCTGATTGATGCAAGAGATGGGGTAATGGAACAGACCCGTCGTCATTCTTTGATCGCTTCACTATTGGGAATTCCACATGTTGTAGTCGCTATTAATAAGATGGATTTAGTGAATAATTCAGAAGACACCTTTTTATCCATTGCAAGAAACTACCAGGAATTAGCGTCAAAACTGAACATCAAACACCTGCACATAGTACCTGTCAGTGCGCTTAACGGAGACAATGTTGTAGATAGATCTGCAAACATGCCCTGGTACACAGGACAGACCATGCTGGAAATTTTAGAAACTGTTGATGTTAGAAAAGATATCAACATGGATGACCCAAGGATGATAGTGCAGTACGTAATTCGTCCGCAAACTGAAGAGCTCCATGATTACAGAGGTTATGCCGGACGCATACAAAGTGGATCATTTAAAAAAGGAGATAAAATCACGGTATTGCCCTCAGGACTAACGTCAGTAATAGACAAAATTGAACTGTTTGGTGAAGAGGTGGGAGAAGCGTTTGCACCACAGTCTGTCACACTATTACTCACCTCAGATATAGACCTTAGCCGTGGGGATTCTATCGTAGCGGCTAATAATCAGTCATCTGTTTCCCAGGATATTGAAACGGTACTTTGTTGGATGGATGACAAAAAAGAGCTGAAACCGGGTAATAAATATACTTTACAGCATGGAACAACCCGAGTTCGCTGTTCTGTAAAAGCGATTGAATACGGCATTGATATTAACACCTACGAGGAAAAAGATGACGTTACATCGCTTAAATTGAACGATATGGCCAAAATTTTGTTAAGAACAGCACAGCCCATCGCTTATGACCCATACGAAATTAACCGATCAAACGGGGCAGCTATTCTGATTGACGAAACTTCCAATGTCACCGTTGGGGCCTGTTTATTAGCCTGATTTTCAGTTTTCTGAAACCAACTGCTTAATAGAAATACTCAATTTTAACCTATTTTACCCATAGGAAACATGAAAGAAATCGTTTTAACCGATCATATCAGTCCCAAAGCAAAACGTGATATTCTGGAACTCAAAAACAGGATAACTCATTTTACTTCAGGAGGTGAGCCAGAAGAAGCCTTCAGAAGATTCAGACTAACTCGTGGTGTATATGGGCAAAGACAACCTGGTGTACAGATGGTCCGTATTAAACTTCCTCATGGTAGAATTACCACTGACCAGCTGATACGGATTGCGCATTGCTCTGATAAATATGCGACGGGGAATCTGCATGCTACCACCCGTCAGGACATTCAACTTCACTTTGTGAAGCTGGTGGATACCCCTGCATTGTGGGCCGAGTTGGAAGATGCCAATATTACCATCAAAGAAGCTTGTGGTAATACTGTGCGCAATGTAACTGCTTCATCAAAAGCAGGTATAGATCCGGATGAGCCTTTTGATGTAACCGCTTATGGTCAGGCTATATTTGAATATTTCCTCCGTAATCCGATTTGTCAGGATATGGGAAGAAAGTTCAAAATTGCTGTATCGTCTTCTGAGAAGGATGATGCCTATGCTTACATACATGACGTAGGCTTAATTCCTCGGATTCAAAAGGATGAAAACGGAACAGAGGTGAAGGGATTCAAAGTTGTATTGGGCGGCGGTCTTGGTGCCCAGCCTTTCCCTGCGCAGCTTGCTTATGAATTCATTGAGGAACAATACGCTATTCCATTAATTGAGGCGGTTATTCGCGTTTTTGATCGTTACGGAGAAAGATCCAAGCGTCATAAAGCCAGAATGAAATATCTCGTCAATGACATTGGTCTTGATGGTTTGCTTGAAAAAGTAAAGGAAGAATGGCCCTCACTTAAGAATAAAGAGTATTGGGTACAACCTATCCCACTAAATATCCCTGAAGGAGAAGGTGCTCAGGCAATAGAATTACCAGAGAATAAAGCATATACCGCCTGGCTGAAAACGAATGTGTTCGAACAAAAGCAAAAGGGATGGTACTCTGTTCAGGTAAGAGTACTACTGGGTGATATGTCTTCAGACACAGCGAGGAGTTTTGCGAGTATTGTAAAGCAATATGCTGCTGACGACATCCGTGTAGCTATTAACCAAGGATACCGATTACGGTATGTTAAGGGAAATGACCTGCCTGCCCTATACGAAGCATTAAATGGATTAGGCCTCGCCAATCCGGGTTTTGACAGCACAGCAGACATTACTACCTGCCCGGGTACTGATACTTGTAACCTTGCAATTTCAAGCAGTTATGGTATCACTCGTGAGCTTGAAAAAATGATGCATGAGAAATTCCCTGATCTGATTTATAATAATGATATTAAAATCAAAATCAGTGGATGTATGAATGCGTGTGGACAACATACTGCCGCTAATATTGGCTTCCACGGAAGCTCGATTAAAAATGGCAAACTGGTCTTGCCTGCACTACAGGTTTTGCTAGGTGGAGGTTATGCGGGAAATGGCGATGGTCTGATTGCGGACAAGGTAATCAAAATACCTACTAAACGTGGACCATTTGCACTTGAAGTGTTATTAAATGATTATGAGGAGAACGGGTTGGAGGGAGAGTATTACAACGATTATTACAATCGCCAGACCAAGAACTATTTTTATCAATTGCTGAAGCCAATCGCTGATCTGTCCACAGTAGACGACAATGAATACCGCGACTGGGATCATGATGAACTGTTCAAAACAGAAATTGGTGTGGGAGAATGTGCCAGTGTTGTGCTTGACCTGGTGGCAACAACGCTGATTGAAGCGGAGGAAAAAGCTTCGCTTGCAAAAGAAAACTTTGAGAGCGGCAACTGGGCAGATGCTATTTATCATACTTATAATACCTTTATAACAAGCGCCAAAGGCATGCTTTTGAGCCAGGGTATTAATGTAAATACGCAACACGCTCTGGCGAAAGACTTTGACCTGAATTTTGGCAAAGAGTTTTATCCGGTAGAAGGTGAAGAACAAAATGGCTTCCGCACTTTACTCTTCAGTATCAATAAAAACGAACCTTCGGAAGAGTTCGCAACCAGGTATTTGGCTGAGGCAATCAGTTTCTTGGAAAAGACTAAAGAACATCGCCGTAAACAACTGGAAGAAAACGGAGAACCGCTTCTTCAGGAACTGGTATTCGGTCAGGATAGCTAAATATTATCAATCCCCGGAAATTTGATTTCCGGGGATTGTACAAGTCACAAGCAATAGATGAAACTTACACTAGTCGGTGCCGGCCCCGGTGATCCGGAACTTATTACCTTAAAGGGTTTGAATGCGTTAAAAAATGCGAAAGTGGTTTTGTTTGACGCACTCATCCATCCAGATTTATTACTTCATTGCCCCGATGATTGTGTTAAAATACATGTGGGTAAAAGATTTGGCAAACATTCCAGTGCCCAGGAACTGATTAATGAAATGATCGTGGAATATGCCAATCGTTACGGAGAGGTTGTCAGACTAAAAGGAGGTGATTCATTTGTATTTGGGAGAGGTTATGAAGAAATGGAATATGCAGCTCAGCACGGCATTACAACTGACATAATCCCCGGAATTTCAAGTAGTTATGCAGTTCCAGCATTAAACGGCATTCCACTAACGAGTCGCGGGATCAGTGAAAGTTTTTGGGTGGTGACCGGAACCACCAAAAGCCACGCTTTATCCAAAGATGTTCATTTGGCCGCCCGTTCTTCCGCCACAGTAGTGATTCTGATGGGAATGCATAAACTTGGTGAAATAGTTGAAATTTACCAACAAATCGGAAAAGCAGATATGCCCATTGCTATTATTCAAAATGGTTCATTACCAGAACAAAAAATGGTGTTGGGTAAAATCAGCAATATTCTTCCCCTTGTGCAGATTGAAGAATTGAGTTCGCCTGCTATTATTGTGATAGGTAAAGCTGCGGTTCTGAGCGAAACGCTCGAACATATCGCTTCCAATTGTGATATGCACTAAGCAATACATTTAAAACCAGGAAGTTAGTTGCAATACATGCAACCAATCCATTTTAAAACCTTTATCCCTGAATAGGAAAAAATATAAAATGGAAAACAATATAAGATAACTAATCACTAGCCATTTCTTTTTCTGCTCATATTCCCTGCGGTGATGAAAAAAATCATACACCATCGACATTGAAAACCCTACCACTATTAGTACAACCGAAAGTATACCGGCATCACTACGATAATGAGCATAAGGATGTAAAGCAGGGGAACCCAGAACCAGATAGATAAGCCAGAAGGCAAAGCCTGAGCGGTAAAGGTAAGCACTCAACCTTCTGTCGTTCTTTATATTAAATAACCTTTCGAACATATCCAAGGTATGATTTGAAGGTATGAAGGTAGACGGTAAAGGGTAAAAATCCAAACCTTACTACATATTTAACCTGTAGATTACTGTCTGACTGTCGCAGAATTAAAGTATTTTTGCATCATTAATCTGACCGGCATGAATATATTTTTTTCTAATCTATTGATCGTATTTCTTGATTTACTAGCCAGGCTTCCCTGGAAAGTATTATATAAAATTTCTGATATACTTGCCTATGTTCTATTCAATGTGGTAAAGTATCGTAACAACGTCATCTGGTCTAACCTCAAAAATAGTTTTCCTGAAAAATCCGACGCAGAGCTATCAGACATTAGAAAAAAGTTCTACCAGCACTTTTCAGATATAATTGTCGAAACTATCAAATTAAGGGTGGTTGACCCGCAAGAGATAAAAGTACGATTGACTGGGAATTATGAAGTACTGACAAATCTGTTCGAACAAAAAAAGAATGTAGGGTTGATACTTGGCCACCGTGGTAACTGGGAAATGGCCAACAGTTATTTTTCCTCGTTTCTGCCCCATGATGTACTCGTTGTTTACAAGCCTCTGCACAACAAAGCGATGGATCAATGGTTTTTTGATATGAGATCCCGGTTTAAAAGCCAGTTGATTCCTATGAAAATGATTTACGCAGAACTCAAAAAAGATCATCCTATTCCTTATATTGTGGCGCTCGCCAATGACCAGGCACCAAATCCCCAAACCGGTTACTGGACAACGTTTTTAAACCAGGATACCGGCGTATTCAGAGGCGCCGAAATCATTTCAAAGTTGTATGACCTGACGGTGGTCTATCTGGATATTAAAAAACATGAAACGCTGAGAGGTCATTATGTTTGTCATTTTAACATCATTACAGACAACGTTCAAACATTTCCTCAAAACGCCATTCTGCAAAAACAAATTGAGTTGCTTGAGAAAGACATCCGGCATCAGCCTCACAACTGGTTATGGAGCCACCGCAGATGGAAACACGGGCGTCCGGAAGTATTAAAACCAGAACAAATCCTCCATACAGCCAATGATGAAAAAATCGCGGACTAAATTTCTGATTATACGTTTTTCCAGTATAGGTGACATTGTATTAACAACGCCTGTAGTTCGCTGTCTGAAACAACAGTTTGAAGGTGCGGAAATTCACTACGTAGTGAAGAAAAAATTCGCCTCGGTGCTGGAACACAATCCGTATATCGACCGCTTGCATCTATTGGATAACAACCTGGATGAACTGGTAGATTTATTCAAAGCAGAACATTTTGACTATGTTATCGACCTTCATAAAACCATTCGCTCCTATTTACTGAGGATAAAGCTGCGCAGACCGGTTCTTACATTTCAAAAGCTGTCGGTTGAGAAGTTCCTGATGAATAAATTAAGGATAAATTTGTTGCCCAAAAATGTACATATAGTAGAACGGAATCTGGAATCTGTCCGGCCATTAGGTGTTAAGAATGACAATCGGCCTGTAGACTATTTTATCAGTCCGCAAGATATGATCCCAGTTAATACGCTTCCTCTTGCCTTCCAAAATGGTTATATTGCATTTGTGATTGGCGGACAGCATTTCACTAAGCGAATGCCAGTTGATAAAATAATTTCAATATGCAAAGGCCTGAATACGCCGGTAATATTACTGGGCGGTCCGGAAGATGCACAGACTGGCAATCAGATCCAGACAGCAGTTCCTGACAAAGTACTTAATACTTGTGGTACACTACATTTAAACCAGTCAGTTTCATTATTAATGCAGGCATCCACAGTTATTGCACATGACACCGGATTGATGCATATTTCAGGAGCATTTAATAAACCAATCGTATCTGTCTGGGGGGGAACTTCTTCTGAGCATTTTGGTGTTTGGCCTTATTTGAATGACAAACAAAATGAAGCGGTAGTGAATGGACTTTCCTGTAGACCATGTTCTAATTTCGGATTGTCTAAATGTCCCAAAGGCCACTTCAAATGTATGGTAGAACAGGATGAAGCATTTATCATCAATGAAACTGAAAAATTTTTGAGTAATCAGTAAATACAGAATTATGAAAAACGTAAATATAGGAATCGTACAAACCACCTGTTCTGATAATTTGGCAGACAATATGGACAAAGCCATCAGTGGTATTCGCGAGGCAGCCAGTAAGGGTGCTCAGATAGTTTGTCTGCAGGAATTATTTACCTCATTGTATTTCTGCGATGTTGAAAGTCATGCCAATTTTGACCTGGCCGAATCCATACCCGGTCCATCAACCTATACCTTTAGTAAAATTGCAGCCGAACTGGGTGTGGTGATCATCGCTTCCTTGTTTGAGAAAAGAGCAGAAGGCCTGTATCATAATACCACCGCAGTCCTCGATGCGGACGGCACCTACCTTGGGAAATACCGCAAAATGCATATTCCGGACGATCCGGGATATTACGAGAAATTCTATTTCACTCCGGGTGACCTGGGCTATAAAGTTTTCGAAACAAAGTTTGCTAAAATAGGGGTGCTTATCTGCTGGGATCAATGGTATCCGGAAGCGGCCCGCATTACCAGCCTGATGGGTGCTGAAATTCTGTTTTATCCTACCGCTATTGGCTGGGATATGGAAGAGACAGACTCTGTTATTAATGAAGAACAATATGGTGCCTGGCAAACGATTCAACGGAGTCACTCAGTGGCAAATGGTGTCTATGTGGTATCAGTTAACAGAACAGGGATAGAAAATGGCCAACAATTTTGGGGCGGCTCCTTTATTTCCAATCCGCACGGAAGAGTGATATACCAGGCTCCTCATTTGGAAGAAACCATCCATGTGGAATCGCTTGATCTGGAAAAAATCAAATATTACCGCACTACCTGGCCTTATCTTCGCGACAGAAGAATAGACACATATCAGCCTATCACCAAACGATATATTGACAACGATTAAACAATTTTTGTTTTAAGTAGTTAGTCAGTCAGTAATTCATTTTCAGCATTCGGGTCAAATGGATATTGTGACCCGTATGCTGACTGTATAAATACAAATATTATGTGGATCGAAAATGTTAATAAACTGACCCGGACTTTCCAGTTCTCCGACTTCAGGGCTGCATTTGTTTTCATGGAACAAGTGGCCGAGATTGCCGAGGCACTTGACCACCATCCCTGGTGGTCAAACTCCTATAATATTGTCGAATTCAAATTGTCTACGCATGCTGCGGGTGACGTGATTACAGACAAAGACCATCAGTTAGCTTCTGAGATCGATCGTGTCTATAACCAACTTTCCAGTAGCGCTGAATAGTTTTCCAGAAATTCTTCATAGGCATCTTTCAGAGTCGGCAATGCGTCAGACAGTGTACTTGTGTCGTTCACTTTAAGACGCCCTTCCGCTTCTTTGGCGATCTCGGCCACCCGGGTAACGCCTACGGTTCCTGCACTTCCTTTCAGCGTATGAAGATGACTTTTTACAATGGCAATATCTCCCTGGCTCCAGGCCTCAATCGCTTCCTGCACTAGTACCGTCGACTCTTCAACAAAGTCGTCATATACTGATCTTACCAGGTCTGCACCACCAATCTCATTCAGTTGCAGAACGATTTCCTTATCGAGTACAGGCTCCCCTACCTGACTCACTGCTTCAGGCTGTAGATTAATTACATTCTCCGATTGATTCGGATTAGCATCAACAATTTCATGCACTTTTGAAATTAGTTCATTGGCTCTGATAGGCTTGGCGAGGTAATCATCCATACCATTATTGAGGAATTTTTCACGGTCTTCCTTCATCGAATAAGCTGTCATAGCTATAACTGTCGGCAACCACTTTCCAAACTCTTCTTTTAGTTTCTGTGTGGTTTCTACACCATCCATATCAGGCATCTGAATATCCATAAAAATGGCATCATACCGGCGGCTCCCGGCAGATTCCCTCACCTTATCTATCGCCTTGAAACCACTGTCGACTGTATCGACAATACATCCTGATTTTTTAAGTATTTCACTTGCCACTTTGCGATTGACAGCATTATCATCGACAAGCAAAAGATATGGATGGTATCCAATAAACTGATTAGCAACAAGCTTTTCCTCGTCATTCTTTTCTATTACATATGGAGAGATCGTCGTTTCTTTTGTTTGAAAAGTAAACCAGAACATACTTCCTTTTCCTTCAATAGAATTGACTCCTATATCGCCCTTCATCATTTTAGTCAGTTGCTTGGAAATAGAAAGTCCTAGTCCGGTGCCCCCAAAGGATTTTCGACTTGAATTATCAACTTGCGTGAAAGAGGTAAACAGCATTTTCTGATTTTCTTCAGAAATACCAATTCCCGAGTCATATACCTCCACCTTAATTGTGTGGAATTTTCCTTTGTTTTCCAAACTGTATACCTTGATCAGCACCTCACCGCTTTCAGTAAATTTGAGTGCATTGGAAGTAAGGTTGGAGAGAATCTGCAGGAGCCGGGTCTGATCACCAATAATATACGGCGGAACATTATTATTGATATCGTAAACCAGGGTATTGCCTTTATTTCTGGCAGTCTGGGAGAATAAAGCAACCAATTTTTCAAGCAAATCACTGATAGACAATGGCGCATCATGTAAGGCCATCTTACCTGCTTCAATTTTTGACAGGTCAAGGATATCATTTAAGATGTTAAGTAGTGTTTCGGAAGAACGCTTGATGGTTCTGACATAATCGCGTTGCTCATCATTCAACAAGGTACTGGATAACAGATCAATCATTCCTATCACCCCATTCATCGGAGTACGAATTTCATGACTCATGTTGGCAAGGAATCCCTCTTTGACCTTCAATGAGTATTCTGCCTGCTCTTTCGCTTTTCTTAGTTCCAGCTCATTTTTTTTCAGCTCTGTGATATCACGAGCCAGAATTGCCACATCTGCCGTCCTGCCTTTGTCATCAGTAAACAAAAGCATATTAAACATAAATTGTCGCTCGGTCCCATCCTTAATTTTAAGAGCAGCTTCCATATTTCGGAGGCTTTTTTCTCTTCTAAGAATTATTAACGCTTTTTGCATCAGTGTTTTATCCGAGAAAAAATCAGTTATTGGTCTTCCCAATACTTCCTCCGGCATATACCCGGTGCGCTTAAAAACCGAGGGACTGATCATGGTGATTCTTCCATTTCTATCCATGCGGCAATAGATATCCTGAAGGTTAACAAAAATCCCTCTAAATACCTCCTCACTTTTGCGAAGGTCAAGCTCTGCCTGTTTTCTCCTGGTAATATCTCTGCCCAGTCCTGAAACCTCATCTATAACTCCCCCTGAAAGTAAAATCGGACTTAAATAGAATTCAAGCCACATTTCGCCTCCCTCTTTGGTCTGGATATTCATCTCAAAATACTGAGGCTCGCCTTTAAATGCCAGACGATAGTGTTGTTCCAGAATTTTCCTCTTCTTCATTCCCAGAACTCTTCCACCCAAGTTTTCAGTGTTGAAATGCAAGGCAGGTCGGCTTGATATTTGTGAGAAAATAAAATCTGAATAATTCAGGTTGAAAGAAGTAAGTTGCAAGCTTCTGTTTACTGACCACATTAAATGCGTGCTACTGTCAAAAATTGCTTTTAACCGGGCAGCGTATTTATTTAGTTCTTCCTCATTTTGTTTTCGGGCAATAGCTAACGCAATCTGCCCTGAGATAAACTCTAGCAATTCCAGGTCACGAGTATCAAAAGCATTCTTATCATCATATGATTTCACACCGATAATGCCCGTTACCCTATCACCAATACGTAAGGGAACACAAAGCATCACTTTAGGTACTACACCATAGATATAAATACTGCTGGACTTAGCCAGCGCGTTGATATCTGTTTCATATAGAAATAAGGGCTTATTTGAGGCAATTGCATATTCTGTGAGCCCATTTCCAAGTTTTCTGCGTGTAAATTTCAGATTCTTCTGAAAATACTGATCTACATAATACGGGAAATATATATAACTTTTAGTCTGGTCATAGAGGGCAATGAAAAAGTTTTCGGCATCGATAATTTTTCCTAACTCCTTATGGATATTGAGGAAAAGATTATCAAGGTTGGGCATGCTGATTGTCCAGTTTGCGATACTGTAATACAGATTTTGCGCCTTTTCAGCTCTGGCTTTTGCAGTAAAATCGTGCAGGATACAACGAAAAGCAGTGGGTTTCCCATTATCAAAGCGACAATTGACGCTTCCAGATAAATAAATCTGTTTTCCTTCCTTACTCAAAAATACGGTTTCGAAATCAGGCGCGGGAATGCCCGACTTTACCTTTTCAAGTTGCTGAAATGTTGCTTCCTTTACGGGAGGGTAAAGAATATCCGAAATATTTTTAGAGGCTATTTCTTCCAGTTCGTATCCCAGAATTTCGCACCAGGCACGATTCACAAATATGAACTTACCATCGAGGGAAATCAATTGAATTACATCACTGGTATTATCAACCAGGTCTTGCAGTTGCGCACTCGATTTGGACAGCGCTACTTCCATGCGACGGCGCCTGGTAATATCTTCCCCTATTAATGTAAACAATTTACTACCGTCAGCCTCCTCATAAACAATGGTCGTATTGATCACCATCGTTCTTAACGCCACATCTTTGGCCTGAAAAATAATTTCCTGCCGGTCTATATTTTTTTCGTGAATAAAACCCCGGTCTAAAATTCCGCGCACATTTTCCTGCTCAGAGGCGGGTACAAAGTCCTGAATAAAATCTTTCTCGACTACTTCCTCTTTCGACCAGTGTGCCTTGTACATGGCATACTGACTGAACCACTTAATTTTATAGTCCTCAGTCAGTGTAATCCCAATCAGCTTAAGCTGATCCAGGGTGTTTATATCCTTTTCCCACTGCTCAGCAGTATTTACAACGTCCATTCTTTAAAGCAATAATAGATTTCACACCTATATTACAATTCTTTGTCTGATTAATCTACAAATTATCCCGTAAATTTGGGGCTTTTATGAACCAACACGGGCATCAATTTGAAAGTCAGAGCAAAAAAACATTTAGGGCAACATTTTCTTAACGATCTGCATATTGCCAAAAAGATTACAGAAGGCCTGACAGGCCACGGGGGTTACACCCAAGTCTTGGAGATCGGGCCTGGAATGGGGGTACTCACCCAGTATTTATTAAAGGATGAACGATTCACTACATCCGTGATCGAACTGGATACTGAGTCAGTAGCTTACCTGAAAATTCATTACCCCGAACTGATAGATAGGATTTACTCCGAGGATTTTCTTAAATGGGAATTCAACAATCTAACGCAGGACCCGTTTGCCATTATAGGTAATTTCCCATATAATATTTCCTCCCAGATTTTCTTTAGAGTACTGGAAGATTATAACCGGGTTAGTGAGGTGGTATGTATGCTACAAAAGGAGGTGGCTCAACGTATTGCATCCCCCCCGGGCAATAAGGACTATGGCATTCTGAGCGTATTATTACAGGCTTTTTATGATATTGACTACCTTGTTTCAGTTCCTCCAGGTGCTTTCACTCCGCCTCCGAAGGTGCAATCGGGCGTAATTCGCCTGAAAAGGAATAATGTAGCCAAGCTGGATTGTGATGAAAAATTCTTTTTCAGGGTCGTCAAAACGGCATTTAATCAGAGACGTAAAACATTAAGAAACGCGCTTAAGCCACTTGGTGATGTTAAAAACCCCGAAGGTGTAAACAGTCCGCTATTTGATAAAAGGGCTGAACAGTTAAGTGTAAATGAATTTGTTTATCTTACGAAAATCTTTTCAGAAGAATAAAAACGCCCTCTTTCCGACAGAATAAGTTATTTTTACAGTATTGCAGGTAAATTACAAAGAGGTATGAATTTTGAGTTAACGCTAGAGTACATTGATCGCATCAGGTCAATGATAGATGAACAAGATACTGCGGCAATCAGGAATGAAATGGAACTCCTGTTTGCAGCTGATATAGCTAGCATTCTCGATGAACTTGATACTGAACATGCCTTATCGCTTTTCCATCTGATAGAAACGGAACCTGGCGCTGAAATTCTTTCAATGATCGAAAATGATCAGCTTAAAGAGTTTCTTAAGCATTTCAGCTCCGAAGAGATCGCACGTTATGTGGATCATCTTGATTCGGATGATGCGGTGGATTTACTAAACGAACAGCCCATACGTGTCAGAGAAGAGGTGATTGCCCTGCTCAACGACAGAGAACAAGCCCGTTTTATTCTTGACCTGCTGCATTATGACAAAGATGTAGCCGGTGGACTGATGCAGAAAGAATTGGTGAAGGCCTACTCTCACTGGACTGTCAATGAATGTATTGAAGAATTACGCAAACAGGCAGAAGATGTAGAAAGGGTGTATGCCGTATACGTTGTCGATGAAAACAATATTCTCAAAGGTCTGTTATCGCTGAAAAGAATTGTACTTGCTAACAAACTGGCCAAGATAGAAAGTCTGTATGACCAGGATATTATTTTCGTAGAAACTTACCGTCCTGCTGAAGAAGTTGCTGATTTAATGCAACGCTATGACCTGGATGCACTACCTGTTGTGAATGTGCAGGGAAGACTGTTAGGACGAATCACGATTGATGATATCGTAGACGTGATTACCGAACAAGCCAGTTCTGATACGTTAGCAATGGCAGGTCTTACCGGTGAAGTTGAAGAAGACGATACTGTATTCAAGCAGATTAAAGCCCGTTTGCCCTGGCTTTTGGTTGGGATGTTGGGAGGTATTCTGGCTGCAAAATTTATTGGCTTTTTCGAAAATGATTTAAAAATCATACCTGCAATGGCTGCCTTCATTCCGATTATTGGTTCAACCGGCGGGAATGTAGGTATTCAAACTTCCTCTATCATACTACAAAGTCTGGCAGACAAATCCGGATTGGATGCGAATGTCTGGACACGTTTGATTAAGATGGTAGGCGTTGCATTTATAAACGGACTTATCATCAGCGCCATCGTTTTGGGATTCAATCTACTTATAGGCAATGATTTACGCCTTGCAATGGTTGTCTCCTCTGCACTGATGTCCGTGGTTTTTGTGGCTTCTGTCATGGGAACCATAACCCCTCTCCTGCTGGACAAATTAGGTATAAATCCTGCGGTGGCATCAGGCCCGTTTATTACGACTGCCAACGATTTACTAGGCTATGCAATTTATTTTGGAATGGCCCATTTATTTTTGGACTTATAGCTTATTTCGGATCGTTCCCCCGATTTTGGCGTAAACGTTGCAGTAACATTTCGTTAAAATTAGCTTCTGCTTTATAAAGCTCGGCTATTTGGGAGGCTGAAATAACCTTCAGAAATTTTTCCTGGTATTCCTTCTCCAGATCAAGTTGCTTTTGTTTAATATCCTGTATTTCAGAAAGATTGTTCAGAACAGCTTCATCTGTAGTACCGGCTTCTCTTTTTTCATGGATGATTTTCCTCTGTTGACGGTTCAAAACACGCTTCTTTTCTGAAAACTCATTATAAACCGGCCAGAAGTTAGCACTCTCCTCAGGTGTTAAGTCAAGCCTATTAGTGATCATCGCTACTTTTGCGCTCTGGATCTGCTTGATTTCTTCCTCAGAGCGTTTTTGTGCGAACACTTCCGATTGAATGAAGAACAGCCCAGCAAATAATGCCAGTGAAAGTTGAATAAGACGTTTATTTCTAATAAACATGGTTACAAATTTTTATAATATCCTGTCAAATATTAATGTCGAGTGAGCTGTTATTAAGCAGTTCTTCTCTGATAGCTTCTTCATCAAAATCACTGAAATAATCTGAAGGAATTTCAGATTCAGAGACAAATAAACTCTGAACCATTTTATTATCACTCAGACTTTCAAAGTTTAAGCCTTCTACATTCAGATAATCAATGATTGCGTCATCACTTACCATAGCCAACGGTTCTGTACCCAGGTTACCCTGGTAACGCTCCGGTAAAGTAACCCATACCAGTGCCAGCACAATACTCATCATACTTCCTGCTATCACCAACCTCCGTCGCCAGTCCATATTTAAAAGGGACTTTTTGGCCGGACGAGCAGGTAAACGATCCTGAATCCTGTACGAGAGATTTTCGAAATATTCTTCAGGAACAGTAAAGGGATGATTATTCTTGTCTGTATCTTCCAGATGAAAAGGTTTTTTGCTCATTTCTTATCACTTTTGATCCTTTTTATTCTTTGACCTTAATTAATTAAAAAAGTTTAAAATCCAGTAGATAAAAAGTCTTCAATTTTTTTAACCGCCCAATGATAGGATGCTTTCAGAGCCCCTACAGAGGTACCGGTCACCTCTGAAATATCATCGTATGACATTTCCTCAAAGTATTTCATATTAAAAACAAGTCGTTGTTTTTCCGGAAGCTTCAATATTGCTTTTTGCAATTTTAATTGAATTTCATCGCCACTTACCAGAGGATCAGACTCTAATTTTTCTGATAATTCGTTTTCAACATCGTAGATAGGAATAAAGAATCTTTTCCTTTTCTTACTCAAAAAATTTAGCGCTTCATTGGTGGCAATACGATACAGCCAGGTATAGAGTTTAGAATCACCTCGAAAATTACCTAAATTAGTCCATGCTTTAATAAATACTTCCTGAGTAAGATCATCAGAGTCGTCATGATCAATTACCATTTTACGGATAAGCCAATATACTTTCTGCTGATATTTTTTCACCAGCAGATTAAACGCATTTCTTTGCGTATCCGGGTTCTTGAACAACTCTAATAATTCCTCGTCAGTCATGCAGTAAAACAGACAATTTGCACTTTTGTTTTCAGGTATAGCCGGTTTTGAAGTCGTGCACTCCAAAACCGGCAGAAATCAATTTGGATCATTTAATCTTCCACATGGCCGGAAAACCTCCATAATGAATAACAATAACGCTCCAGAACAGCTCCATATTTAATAGATAGGTAGGCATTTAGCCATTCTTTCTTGCGATTGCCTTTTTTGCTGCTATTACAATATCATTGGCAGTCAAGCCGTATTTCTCCATCAGTTGTGCCGGCGTTCCACTTTCTCCGAAACTATCATCCACAGCTACATATTCCTGCGGCGCCAGGAGATTTTTGATCAAAACCTGGGCCACGCTATCACCTAGTCCACCCAAACGATTGTGTTCTTCAGCGGTTACCGCACAACCAGTCTTTGATACAGATTTCAGAATAGCTTCTTCATCCAAAGGTTTGATGGTATGAATATTGATAATTTCCGCATCAATTCCTTCTGCTGCCAGTTGCTCACCTGCCTGAATTGCCTCCCACACCAAGTGACCGGTAGCAAATATGCTTACATCTGCACCTTCATTTACCACCCATGCTTTCCCGATTTCAAACTGCTGGTCAGCAGGTGTAAAAACAGGTACAACCGGACGGCCAAAACGCAGGTATACTGGCCCCTCGTGGTCTGCAATGGCAATGGTAGCAGCTTTGGTCTGATTATAGTCACAAGGGTTAATTACTGTCATTCCGGGTAGCATCTTCATCATACCCAGATCCTCCAGAATTTGGTGCGTAGCGCCATCTTCCCCTAACGTAAGGCCTGCATGTGAAGCACATATCTTTACATTTTTACCTGAATAGGCAACGCTTTGACGGATTTGGTCATATACACGACCCGTAGCAAAATTGGCAAATGTTGTAGCAAATGGTATTTTTCCTCCTATGGTCAATCCAGCCGCAACACCAATCATATTGGCTTCAGAAATACCCGTCTGAATAAAGCGGTCAGGATTTTCTTTAATGAAGGCATCTAACTTGAGTGAACCGACCAGGTCTGCACATAAAGCAACTACTTCCGGATTCTGCTGGCCTAATACCTGCATGCCGGCACCGAAACCGGAACGTGTATCTTTTTTTTCGGTGAAAGTATATTTTTTCATTTCAGTATAATCTTTTTTAGCAATGATTGATCAACAGGCAATACGGGTTACTATTAATAATCACCCAAAGTTTCCGGAAGCTGAGCGAGTGAAGCAGCCAGCTGCTCATCATTTGGAGCCACCCCATGCCACTTATGACTGCCCATCATAAAGTCTACACCGGCGCCCATTTCGGTACGTAGTAAAACCATCACTGGTTTTCCTTTGCCGGCCTTGGTTTTTGCCTCATCAATCCCTTTGGATACGGCAGCAATATTATTTCCTTCGGCAATTTCCATCACTTCCCATCCAAAAGCCTCATATTTTGCTCCCAGATCACGGTTATCCATTACCTTTTGGGTAGGTCCGTCAATCTGTTGACCGTTCAAGTCAATAAACGCAATTACTTTATCAAGGTTACGGTTTGGTCCAAACATGGCAGCCTCCCATATTTGTCCTTCCTGCTGCTCTCCATCACCCATCAAAACATACACATAGCTATCATCGTTGTTCAGTTGTTTTGCTTTCGCCGCGCCAAGTGCAACCGAAAGTCCCTGACCAAGTGATCCTGACGCTACACGGATACCCTCAAGATGTTCATGGGTAGTGGGGTGGCCTTGCAAACGAGAATCCAGTTTACGGAAAGAGGCAAGCTCAGGCACAGGAAAATAACCTCTGCGGGCCAATACACTATAAAAAACCGGGGAGATGTGTCCGTTGGAAAGGAAGAAAAGATCCTCTCCTTTTCCGTCCATATTAAATACTACATTACCATCTTTTTCAGCCAGCTTCATTTTGTCGAAATACAAAGTCACCAGCAGATCAGTGCAACCCAGCGACCCGCCCGGGTGACCTGATTGGCAACCATGTACCATGCGGACAATATCACGTCTTACTTGTGATGCAACTTCTTCTAATTGCTTAATTTCCATTTGTTTATATAATAAATTCCGATAAATACACTATATCAGGGTTAGTCCTGTTTTAAAATCTGGGCAGTGTGACCTGCTGTATCTACTTTTCCTATTACTTCCTCTATTTTTCCTTGCGCATCTATTATAAATGTAGTCCTAACCACACCCATATATTTCTTTCCAAACATGCTTTTCTCAGCCCAAACACCATAGGCTTCGGCAATTTTATTATCACTATCAGCTATCAGCGGAAAAGGCAATCCAAATTTACTGATAAATTTCTGATGGGATTTCTCACTGTCAGGGCTTACACCAATCACCACATAATCTGCCAATAACAATTCTTCATAATTGTCTCTCAGGTTACATGCCTGTGCTGTACAACCTGGGGTATTGTCTTTCGGATAGAAATACAGGACTACTTTCTTTCCTTTAAAATCCGATAAGCTGATTTCTCCCCCGGCCTGGTCCTTTCCAGTGAACTGAGGCGCTCTGTCTCCGGCTTTAAGTGACATATGGTTTATTTTTTTGGTTTTCTTATTTCAGTTTGCAAGATAGTACTATTTCCAGCCTTATCCGTGACTTCCAATAGAAGTTCGCCCTCAAAAGGCCTGTTTTTATCCAGTTTGTCACTCCAAATCAGCCGTGTTTTGTAGTCATACTGCATAAGAATCCATTCCTTATTCACTTGTAGCCTGTACGTATCAATACCTGACAGTTCATCATGAATCCGTGCTTTGATCTGCGACGGGGAATTGACTAGAAGTTTAACTACAGGACCTGTAGAATCTGCTGTTGCAACAAACTTACCCAATTGTCGGGTTTTAAAAGCAAGAGAATCCCCAATCCAATTTCCTCCGATGAAAGAATAGCTGTTACCTTCATAAAGATAAGCGTGCCAGTATTTTTTATCCTGGGGAACATTTTCAGGTAAAAAACTGATTTCTATTGGCTCTCTCAATGCGACATCAGGCGCACCAACCGTCAAAACGTTGAATTCTTTTTTAAGTGATAAAGGAAAAGCATTGAACAAACTCGACGGACCAAATTTGATAGCAGCTACTTCATCCTGATAGGTAACCTGCTTGCCGGCAGGTATTAAATCTTTATAATGAAGCGAAACAATTCGGTCTGCAATCTGAACGGAATCCGGAGAAAAATGCCCCAGGTCAAGCAAATAAACAGACGCATTACTTTGATAATAGACAGGCTCCAGGATGATTTCCTTTTCTTTTCCATAAAACACTGCACTCAAATCCTCTCCCTCCATCGTGGAAGTTACCTTCAGAATATTGCCGGACTGGGCTGTCCATATTTCCTCCGCACGTTTATCAGACGTTTTAGTTTTAATATTTTCCATTCCCTCTTTCTCTCCTTCCATTTTTAACTTCAGAAGTGAAGAATTGTTGAATGAATCATAAATACGTATCTGAATATCTTTTGTTTCTCCAGCTGCAATATGAATAAGTCCATTGAAGGGATCGGTTCGGAAAATTTTGAAATCGTTCCCTTCCGGATCATAACATTTCAGGAACCTTCCCTCACCGTTGCGGTGTGCAGCGTAATCAATCAGGTTATTATAATACCGGGAAGGGCGATTGGGAATTGAATCCAGTTTGAATACAAAAACCTCTTCTCCATCCACCGTTACCTCAATGCAATATAAGCCATGTTTGAAGCCCGTACCCGGCATCAGATCATGTGCTTGCAATTCTATACCGATCGTACCTTTGGCCATTACGGGTACCCCCAGCTTGTAAGTTCCATCAGGAAGTTTAACCGGTTTGAAGGTTTTCCGGTCAATCTGACCATTCAACCTTGATTCTATATTCATCGGACGTAATGCAAGATTGACAAACACTGGTGGAGTTTTATCAGGGATTTCCCGGAATCCAAATGCCAGCGGGTTGACATAATTGTTAAACCGGTCGCGAATTTCAAAATGCAGGTGGGGTCCACCCGAACCTCCCGTATTACCAGACAATGCAATGGTTTCGCCCTTTTTAACCGGAAATTGCGTTGAATCAGGAAATAGTTCTATCTCAAAAGTCTGGGCTTTATACTGTTCATCACGCACAAAATCTCCCAAGGCGCCACTGAAAGATTGCAGATGACCATAAACAGTCGAATAACCGTTCGGGTGTTTGAGGAAAATCACATTGCCATATCCCGACCGCTGCACGCCTAATTTATATACATATCCATCGGCCGACGCGCTGACGGGTAACCCTTCTCTTTGTTGGGTGCGGATATCAATTCCTGCATGAAAGTGGGTAGACCGTAAATCTCCCAACACTCCGGATAAGGAATTTGCATTACCTGGATAAATCGGGAATGCAAAATATCCCCTGGGTATCTCCTGTCCGCTTGCTCGTGTCGCTCCAAATACCACCTGGAAGGCGATACTCATGCAAATTATTACTCTTTTCAATATCATTATATGATCCGGCCGCCTACCTGATATTTAATTTAAGCAAGGTTTCCCCCTCCAATGTACCTTCTAAAACATCCCCTTTATTCACTGCTCCTACTCCTTGTGGTGTTCCGGTAAAAATCAAATCACCTGTTTTCAAAGTAAAATATTGTGATACAAATGAAATCAGGTAATCAATTTTATAGAGCATCATAGATGTATTGCCTGACTGACGCACTTCCCCATTGACAGATAGACCAAAATTAATATTTCCAATATCAGCAAAACTGCTTTTGGACACAAAAGAAGAAACAGGAGCAGAATCGTTAAATCCCTTGGCCAGTTCCCAGGGAAGTCCTTTTGATTTTAATTTCGATTGGACATCGCGCGCTGTAAAATCAATACCAAGACCAATTTCGTCATAATATTTATGCGCAAACTTTTCCTCAATGTACTTTCCCATCTTATTAATTTTCACCACTACTTCTATCTCATGATGCAAATCAGTAGTAAATCCAGGATAGTAAAAATCCTCACCTGGCCTTAATAAGGCAGTTTCCGGTTTTAAAAAAATAACCGGGTTTTCAGGCTTCTCATTATTCAATTCTGCTATATGTTCCGCATAATTGCGGCCTACACAAATAATTTTCATTAATTTCTTATAAATTTTCTGTCAAGAACTAGCTTTCCATGCATCCTCCAATGGCAAATCTGGCAACAATTTGGTTTTTGCTTAACTGACAAAACTAACCAACCTTGCCTATATGGCACAATATTTTTTGTCTTTTCTTCTGATTAACCTGATCTAACCAATTATTAACATAAACGTACACTGGTATCTGATTATGAAAAAAATTATCGCACTGGCATTTGTAGCTGTTTCAGTTGTTATGGCGTGTCAGAAAGTACCGTTAACAGGACGAAACCAGTTGATGCTAGTCAGCAGCAAAGAATTATTGCCTATGAGTTTTCAGAGTTATCAGGAATTCCTGGATACTAATAAAGTAGTCAAAAGTGGTGCTTCTGTAAACTCAGTTAAGACGGTAGGAATCCGTATTCAAAAGGCAGTGGAAGAGTATTTAAGGGAAACCAATAATTCAGCCCTGATCGACGGCTTTAAATGGGAATTTAATGTGGTGGACAACAGCGCTGTTAATGCGTTTTGTATGCCAGGAGGAAAAGTAGTGTTTTATACCGGAATTTTACCTATCTGTCAGAACGATGACGGTATAGCGGTTGTCATGGGTCATGAAATTGCCCATGCTGTGGCCAGTCATGGAGCGGAACGAATGAGTCAGCAGCTACTTTCTAACGGCGTTCTGACTGCCGGACAGGTAGGGCTTGGGGTGGCTATGTCCAATAAACCTTCACAAACACAACAGATCTACAACACCATTTTTGGCCTTGCGGCACCCGCAGCGGCACAAATCGGGTACCTGTTGCCCAATAGCCGCAATCAAGAGTCTGAATCTGATCATTTGGGCATGATATTTATGGCCAAGGCAGGTTATAATCCACAAGAAGCCGTAGCGTTTTGGACCCGTATGTCCAAAGCCTCCGGAGGAGGAGGAGGAACACCGCAATTACTTTCTACTCACCCCTCTGATGGAAGCCGTATAAATAACCTGAAGAAATTTCTTCCTGAAGCGATGAAGATTTATAATGAACGGAAGTAATCGATTAAAAAAGACTGAGTAACCTAGTCGGATCGTAATTGGTCCGGCTATATTTTAATAATAGCGACCCATCAATTTATTTTCAATAATCAGTTTTCTCATCTTAGCAGAGTCTATTATTCCCTGCTGTGCATACACAATATTGCCACCTGGCTCTATTAGTAATGTATAGGGCAAGGCCCCCTGCCATTTTGGGTCTACAGCCTCAATAAGTTTGTATTTATCTTCACCGGCAAACAAGAAATTCTTAGTGGATGCACTTCGCTCTTTCAGAAATTTCAGTACTTTATCTTCTGCCTCCGGATTATCTGCACTTATTGTGACCAACTCAAAATCCCTGCCCCTGTACATTCGCTGCATGGTGAGCAGATCCGGAAATTCTGTAACACACGGCCCACACCAGGTTGCCCAAACGTTGATAAGGCGCAATTTGCCTGAATCATTCTTTAACAAATCTCTGACTCCCTGTTCATCCAGTTTATGCAACGACACCTCTTCTTTGGTCCAGTTTTCTTTCTCGGCCACAGCAGTATGACGTTTATCAGAAAATTTCATGGAGCAGCCAAACGTTTTTGTTTGGGTAACCGCTGGTTTTTGACCATTCAATATTGCCTTGATTGCATTAATAGCATCCGGATTTTTTGGCAATACTCCTGGTTTTTCAGTATCGTCGATTCTTCCCTGGTACTGTAACCGCTGATGGATATCAAATATAAATATATGCGGAGTGGCCTGTGCTCCGAAATCTTTTGCCATTTGCTGGGTTGCACCATCATATAAATAAGGAAAATTAAAATGTTGCTCCGCTGCTCTGATTTTCATTTCATCATAGGTATCACCTAAATCTGAATAACCCAGTTCGTCAAGCCTGATGGCTTCCGGGTCGTTAGAAGATACCGCAACGACCGATACGTTTTCCATTTGGGCAATTTCCATGATTTTGCCCTCATAGGCTTGGGCTGTCGGACAATGATTACACGTAAAAACAATAGCGAGTACTGGCGCCCCGGAAAAATTATCCAATCTGTAGGTTTTGCCATCAGTCCCTTGTAGTTCAAAATCCGGCACCTTGCTACCGATTGCCAAGGGAGATTGAGCCGATAATTTTGTTGCTAAAAAGAAGAGCGAAAGGAAAATGAATGAACAACTGATTCTCATAACGTATACCTGTTTAATATTCACAAAACGTTTGATGATAACCCTACTGGTTAACAAGTTACGAATAATAACGTATTTAACAGGAACAGATCGCTATTAAGTTGATTACACTTAATAGCGACGAAAACTTCAAATGAGGATATATTACCTTCGAGATAGATTCAGGAGGTGTATGCATTTTTTAATCCACTTCATCCTCGTCGGGAATATGCGGTGCTTTGTACAGCTCATACAATAACCATAGGCCACCTATAACATAGGTGCTAATAATCCAATGGTCTAAAAAGAAGTCCATTATTTTTTTCAAGGGTCTCACAGATATTGGTACAATATTACAAAATATTATCTAAATAATAATAACAAATAAAACTTAGAATATTTGTGTAAAACATCTTTTCGAAGTTGTATTTATTCGATACGTTTTTAGAGTATTTGAATTATATTTCCTTCTGTTAAAAATATAATTGCACATCCAATTCATCCGGGAACTAAATTCAATTTAGTTATGCTTATAAATTGGATTAAAAAGTGCTAAACAAGCCAGGATTAATCAATTCATTGAACTTATCATATTTATTTCATAATTTATTATGCTTAATAAAAAACTCCTGGCACTTGCCTTAGGCGGTTTTTCTATAGGAATGACAGAATTTGTCATGATGGGTCTTTTACCTGATGTAGCAAGGGATCTGGCAGTGGACATTCCTACTGCAGGACATCTTATAGCCATATACGCTTTGGGGGTAGTCGTTGGTGCACCCTTATTAGTGATGTTTACCGGAAAGCAATCACCAAAAAAAGTGCTCATCATGATGATGTTGCTTTTCGCTGTTTTCCATCTCCTGTTTATTATATCTCCATCTTATCCTGTGCTGCTCTTCACAAGGTTTTTATCCGGTCTTCCGCATGGAGCATTCTTTGGGGTTGGGTCTGTCGTGGCAAGTCGGATTGCACCTAAAGGCAAGGAAGCACAGGCGATAGCCATGATGTTTACAGGATTGACCATCGCCAATCTGGTGGGGGTTCCTTTGGGTACTTACCTGGGTCAGCAGTTCGACTGGCGCCTGACCTATGCATTTATTAGTGCTTCAGGACTATTAACTATGGTGGCACTTAACAAGTGGTTACCCGTAATTCCTGTCATGGATACAGGGGCACCTGTACTGGAACAATTGTCCTTTTTCAAGCGCTGGCAGGGAATTCTACTAACATTGATGATTTCTATTGGTACAGGCGGGCTGTTTGCCTGGATCAGCTACATTGCACCATTAATGACAGAAGTAGCCGGTCTTTCGCCTGAATACATTTCATTCGTCATGATTCTGGTGGGGTCCGGTATGTTTTTTGGAAACCTTATCGGAGGCAAAATTGCTGATTCTGTCACACCCACAAAAGCGGCTATCACATCATTTTTACTGATGGCTCTTGTATTAATGCTTGTTTATAATTTCTCCTACAACACTACCACGGCCCTTATTCTATCATTCATTACAGGTATGATTGCCTTTACCGTGGGCTCGCCCATTCAGCTGATGCTTATTCATTCAGCCAGAGAATCTGAAAAAATGATCGCTGCAGCATCAGGACAAGCCAGTTTTAATGTAGGCAACGCATTGGGCGCTTTTCTGGGAGGCATTCCCATATCATTTGGCTGGGGGTACAACTCCCCGATCCTGGTGGGTATAGCAATGGCATTAACAGGCGCTTTCCTGGCGACATTATTTTTGATCAAGTCCAGAAATGAATCTTTCAGAAGCGTGTCTGAGCAACAAACCTCACAAAAAATGAACTCCTTTGATGTATCAGCCCAAACAGAATGAATACGAGTCGATTTCGGCCAATACTGACTTTATTTGAAAATTATACCAAAGAAAGCCCTCCATCCATCAATAAAGTACTTCCGGTCATGTGACAGTTTCGCGGATCACATAGATGTACAATCTGGTCGGCGACTTCCTCTGCCATGATAACCTGCTGTGTTGGCACTTTTGCTCTGGATTTTTCCATGAGTGCCGGATTATCATTCCAAATTTTGCCGGTTAGTCCTGCAGATACGTACCCAGGTGCAATTTCATTTACCAATATGTTTCGGGGAGCCAGTTCCAGGGCCATACATTTGCAGAGCATGTTCAATCCGGCTTTCGCAACCGAATAGGCGGGCATATGTTGGTGCACACGTTGGGCTGCCCAACTCCCCACCATTACCACCCTTCCCGGCAATGCTGCTTCGCACAATACACCGGTTGTATACTGTGCCATAAAAAAGGCCCCGTTCAAATTAATATTCAGTTCATTTATCCATTCTTCAGGTGAAATTTCATGCAATCCTTTTAAATTAACAATCGCTGCATTTACAATAATTAGTTGGGGAATACCCAGGCTTGCAACAACTTCATCAATCCATTTTTTTACCGCTGTGTGCTGGCCTGCATCAACCCGGTGATATACGCACTGTACACCAAAACTTTCAATTTCCTGAATATAAGGAGTGGCTTCTGATGGATCTTTTATATCACCTAATCCGATGGCAGCACCGTTTCTGGCCAAAGCAACTGCTGTTTTAAACCCTATATCGCCAAGCCCCCCACTGATCACGGCAGTCTGGCCATCAAATAATCTAGCATTCATTTTTATTAAATTTATCAATCAACTTTGAAATATCTACTTCAAATAAAGGACTGACTGTGGATTGATATACTGATTGTATCCTGTACAATCCCTACTGCAATCCGAGCGTGAGAATTACCTCCAGGTTAGCTTGCAGGGCTACCCAGCGCAGAATCCTGGTAATTAATCAACCTGTTTCCTACAATAAAGTAAATCGCATTCGTTAATTTTGAAACAGAGTAGCCATTTTGTACGAGTCTATGCATAAATTTAAAATATCCAGATTCACTTCTTTTTGCCTGATTTTACTTGTTTGCGCATCGTGTGATACCCTTCTGAAAACACCATCAAAAGGGAAAGGTAACAATTCTAGAACTACCACCGTACGACAAAGAACAACTCCTAACCATTCTGCGAGAAATCAAAGAAATACTAATCTTAACCGGAGTCGCACCAGTACGAACACACGTACTAATCCTGCTGTAACGCGTAATCCCTCAACAAGACCGGCATCAACAAACAGTACTGCCTCTGTCCCCCAAGTTGTACAGATAGCCAGAACGTATTTTGGCACTCCATACCGGTTGGGCGGAAATGATAAGGCAGGAATTGATTGTTCGGGATTAATATGCTCGGTTTACTCTGAAGCGGGATTAAAGGTACCTAGAATATCCTGGCAGCAATCAGAGTTTGGCAGAGAAATAGAAACCACCCAAGAGTTAAAACCTGGTGACTGGGTATTTTTTGTGCCAGAAGCAGGCAAAGAAGGGTATGTTTCTCACTCTGGAATTGTAACAGAAATTCGAGGCAGCAATGAAATTATTTTTATACATGCCTCTACATCGAAAGGGGTACGTGAAGATAATTTGTATTCTAATTACTTTAAAAATAGATTTGTAAAAGCCATGAGACCATTCTAATGAAATAATATTTTGGTTTATAAATGATGAAGTATCTATATTTGAAGCAATAAAATAAAATCCAAACATGCAAAACAGAAGTTTGCCGTCTCTTAAGAATAAGTCGGAAAAGTCATTCCATCTCATTCAATTATTACTAGTATCACTATCAGTTTTCTTATTTTCATGTGCAGATGAGACTACATTAAAACCGAAAACGGCAACTGACCTTATCATTGAGGATAGTAATTTTTCTACTTTTTATGCTGCCATCAAACATGCAGAAATGGTGGATGCACTCAAATCTGGAAATTTTACGGTATTTGCACCGAACAATGAAGCATTTGAGAATTCAGGGTATCCTGGAGTGGCCGGGATAACCAGCCTTTCCAAAGACAGCGTTCGTAATATTATAGCTTATCATATTATTCCTGGCAAGATTCTGAAATCGGATGCGATTGTGCAACAGGAAAACTCGCAATATATGACACAGGCCGTAGATGATATTTATGTGAGCCGGTATGATTCTATATTATATGTTAACGGGGCCAAGATTATCAGAAGTGATGTTAATATAGATAACGGCGTATTGCATGTCATTGATCATGTTCTTTCTCCTCCCCGTAAAAATATTTTTCAGGAATTATTTTCATCACCGCGTTTTAGCTTTCTAACGGCTGCCATCGTCAGAGCGTCCTCGCCCGTTATGAATTTACTAAACTCACCAACTGGTGTATATACCTTGTTTGCGGCAGACAACGAAGCTTTTGCAAGATCTGGATATGCCACAGTGGAAAGTATTGAAGCAGAAAATCCTGAAAAACTTGCGAATTTACTCCAGTATAATATCGTGGTAGGACGATTATTTACCGGGAGCATACTTGGGGATAAAATCACGCCAGTGAAAGGCACAAATATCCTTGTTACCACCAATAATGGCATTAAACTGACCGGAAGTGGAAATAGCGGACAGCCTTCACTCATCATAGAACCCAATCAGACAGCAAAAAATGGAGTAATCCATGTTGTCGATCGACTGTTACTCCCGTAGTTCAGCGGTAATTATATCATAAAAGCTCCATTTCTACCTTTTCCGGGTGGAAATGGAGCTTTTAACTTTTATTAATTTTGCACACATACTTAGGTTAGCAGAAAGCAACCTTCAATTTAAAGCTTTTTTAGAGTAAATTTGCCAGATGAATTTTAAGAACCAGTTAGAAGAATACCCCATATTTAAAATAATAGCGGAGACAGCCCGTCAACCGTCGCTGGAGACTTATGTAATCGGAGGATTTGTCAGAGACCTGATTCTCAATCGTCCTTCTAAAGATATTGATATCGTTTGTATCGGAAGTGGTATAGAACTTGCCGAGCGGATTGCTGAGAAACTGGGCCCGGAAACACACGTAGCTGTTTACAGAAATTTCGGAACAGCTCAGATCCGTTATGAAGATCTTGACATTGAATTAGTGGGTGCCCGTAAAGAATCCTATCGTTCAGAATCACGCAAACCTATCGTTGAAGATGGCTCTTTGCAGGATGATCAGAATAGGCGGGATTTCACGATTAATGCGATGGGTATTAGTCTGAATGAGACTAATTATGGTGAACTAATTGACCCGTTTGACGGACAGCGTGATTTAAAAAGAAAAATCATCCGTACACCACTCGAACCAGGCATTACATTTTCAGATGACCCTCTGAGAATGATGCGCGCAGTCCGTTTTGCCTCTCAGCTTAATTTTGATATTGATTCTGAAACCTTTGAAGCGCTTATTTCCATGAAAGACAGAATCAGTATTGTCTCGCAGGAAAGGATTTCAGATGAGTTGAACAAAATAATACTTTCACCCAAACCATCTTACGGATTCAAGCTTCTTTATCAGGCTGGCTTGCTCAAGATCATTTTTCCGGAAATGATAGAGCTGATTGGCGTGGAGCACATTGAAGGCAAAGGTCATAAGGACAATTTTTACCATACGCTTGAGGTACTCGACAATGTAGCCAAGTTCTCAGATGATTTGTGGCTCAGATGGGCAGCTATATTGCATGATATTGCTAAACCCGCTACTAAGAAATTTGATAAAAAAGTAGGTTGGACGTTCCATAATCATGAGGAAGTAGGAGCCAGAATGGTCGCGGGAATTTTCAGGAGAATGAAGCTTCCATTAAATGAAAAAATGCGGTTTGTAAAAAAGCTTGTCAGACTCCACTTAAGGCCCATCGTTCTGAGTAAAAGTGACATAACCGATTCTGCCATGCGACGCCTGCTGGTAGAAGCCTCGGAAGACCTGGAAAGTCTGATGATCCTGTGCCGTGCAGATATTACTTCAAAGAATCCGGAAAAAGTAAAAAAGTACCTCAGGAATTTTGACATTGTTGAGGAGAAATTAGCAGAACTGGAAGAAAGGGATAAGCTTCGCAATTTCCAGCCTGTGATCAGTGGCGAATTAATCATGTCCGCCTTTGGTATCAAGCCTTCCAAAGAGGTGGGTGTCATCAAAGAAGTAATCAGGGAAGCTATTCTGGAAGGAAATATTCCCAACGAGCTGGGGCCGGCCATAGAACTGATGATCCGGGAGGGGGAAAAATTAGGCTTAAAAACTGTTGTTAACCCGGCAGATCTGAATATTCAATGATAATTTATTTCTTTGTATCCTCTAATTACTAAAAATTATTTCATGGAAAGTTCGCGACTTAAACGCATTTTTGGATCTACATTAACGGCCCTTGGCATCATCATGATCCTGTTTACATGTGTTTTATTCCTTTCAGACAATCCTGTCCTCGGCTTTACTGTTACCAAGTGGGAAACGTTGGTTCCTTTTACTGTAGGCCTGGTATTTCTGATTTCGGGCATTAATCTGATCAGCAGTTCCTGATACTTAGTTAATTCCTTAAAATATAACTACCTACACCGCAATCCAGACACTTTTTCTTCTCACAATAGCGCGTGTACCATTCAAGCAAAGCCTGGCTGTCGGCTGCATTGTTTACATGCTCACCCAGGCTCTGCCACATTCGGAGAATCTTGTTTTTTTCATCAGGTAACTTACCTAGCCACGCCCACACTTTGTCAGGAATTATTTCCCCTCTGTCTAAATATTTATTATAAGCTACAAGCAAAGGAAGCACCACATTTATAACCAGGGAATCTGCTGTATGACTGCCCATAGCGGGAATAGGCGACTTGCTCTTTTCTCCTGTAATAAAATGATGCTTCCAGTATTCGGACTGTTCTGTTCGCAATTGTGCTATTAAGACTTCCAGGTCATTTGACGTATTAAAGAAAGAAAACAGGTTGGATTGCTGGCACAAAAAAGCAGCCAGCTGAGCCAATCTTATTGTTGGGAACCCGGCAGGTCGTATCCTTAAAAATTTCCATTCGTGGTATCCCATCTGAAAATCTGCCAAACTATACTTCTGGCTCAAAAAATGATACTCACGCTTCAGACTCAATATATAGTCCTCTTTGGACTCTTCAGGCAACAGTCCGGCACAGCCGAATAGCAGTGCTTCCACCTGCAATAGATTTCTATGATGTTTACGGAGTATTTTCCAAGGAAGCACCTGGGCTAAACGTGTGAATGGTTCCGCATTTACAGTACCACCATAATAACGTAAAAGGAACTGATAGGTCGTCTCTTCCCAATCATTCTGATTGGTAGAAAGCAAAAGGAGAATTTCATCCGATTTTCTGTTCAACCTTTCTAACAACAAACGCTCACTCATGTTAATTTTATAAATCTCCGGAGCAGTATTAAAATACCTCCCACAAGGAATCGGATCTGTTTTTTGCAGCAGCAATTCATATCGGTCCCTGATGGTTTCATTTATTTTATCTTTCAGAATCAGCGTTGGAACTGCTGTACCATTCGGGTGGCAGACCGGTTGGTCGTCTTCCCAGACAACATGCAGAATTACACTTTCATAAACGGGATCATACTGATGCTGATGTTGCATCCATTCAGAGGATCGGAAATGCACTTCTATACAACCCACCCATTCTAATCTGCCCAACAGCAAACGACTGCCTGTAAAGTCGGGACCCGCATTTGTATTTCTGAAACCGGTATTAATTACTTTTATTTCTTCTCCTGTGGAAGTAAATAACTGCGAAGGGTGCAAATACTGGTATTGCCAGACAAATGCCAGAAAATCTTCATTCATAATAATAGTCATGTGTGTGTATAAAAAAACCGGCAGACTGCATTCAGCAATATACTTATCTGGTTATAATCAATACGGCATGATGTTACGTCAGGTAACATCATGCCGATGAATATATTAATAAATATACAAACTAAAAGCTGTCTGCCGGTCTGGTTTCCGGTATTTACCGGAATTCAATTAATGTTTGAAATGCCGAACGCCAGTGGTAACCATGGCAATTCCATTTGCATTACAATATTCAATCGACTCTTTATCACGGATTGATCCACCTGGTTGTACCACTGCGGTTATTCCTGCCTTATCGGCTATCTCTACACAGTCAGGGAACGGGAAGAATGCATCAGAAGCCATTACAGCACCTTTCAGGTCAAATCCAAATGAATTGGCCTTTTCAATTGCCTGACGAAGTGCATCAACACGTGAAGTCTGACCAGTTCCACTCGCCAATAACTGATTCTCATTGGCAAATACAATGGTATTGGATTTGGTATGCTTACAAACCTTCAGAGCAAACTCAAGTGCCGAAAACTCTGCCTCTGTCGGAGACTTTTCGGTTACAGTTGTCATTTGCGCGGCAGTTTCAGTGGCATTGTCCTTATCTTGCACCAAAACACCATTCAATATCGTTTTGAACATTTCCTGTGGCAATTCAATATTTTTTCTTACCAGCAGAATTCTGTTTTTCTTGGATTTCAGAAGCTCTACAGCTGCATCATCAAATGAAGGTGCAATCAGAATTTCCATGAACAGCTTATTCAATTCCTCCGCTGTGGCCAGATCTACATTAGCGTTGGTAATTACTACCCCACCAAAAGCAGACACCGGATCACAGGATAATGCGTTAAGATACGCATCTTTGGCAGTAGACGCAGTTGCTACTCCACAGGCATTTGTATGTTTGATGATGGCAAATGTAGGCTGTGCACCAGTAAATTCATCTATTAATGCTACACAGGCATCAATATCTACGATATTGTTATAAGAAAGCTCTTTGCCACTTAATTTATCGAACATCTGTTCAAGCTCACCATAAAAAGTAGCTTTCTGATGAGGATTTTCTCCATAGCGAAGTGTCTGAGATGGTAATTGCTCGAAATTTCTGACAGAGTCAGTGTTTCCTTCTGTCAAAAACCACTGCGCGATGGCTGTATCATAGTGAGATGTTACACCGAATGCTTTAGCAGCGAATGCGCGTCTGTCCTCAATATCCGTCGCTGCATTCTTTTGCGCCAGGATTTCAAGTACCTCCGCATATTGGTTACGGCTTGAAACGATCAATGTATCATTGAAGTTTTTAGCACCTGCGCGAATCAATGAAATACCACCTATGTCAATTTTTTCAATAATATCCTCTGCTGATGCACCGGAAGCGACCGTTTCTTCAAATGGATAAAGATCAACTATAACCAGATCAAGGGCAGGAATATTAAATTCTGTTGCCTGTGCAACATCCCCTTCGTGGTCACGACGGTAAAGGATACCACCGAAAACAGCGGGATGTAAAGTTTTTACTCTGCCACCAAAAATAGAGGGATATCCTGTTAATGACTCGACTGCAGTAACCGGAATTCCCAGATCCTCAATAAATGTTTGGGTTCCTCCGGTTGAATAAAGCTTCACGCCATTCTCATGCAAAAGACGCACTATTGGTTCCAGACCGTCTTTGTAATATACAGAGACCAGGGCAGATTGGATTTTTTTTGACATTGGTTGTTTATATACAAGAATTATAACCTGATTTTCAAAATAAGGTGCAAAGATAACTGTTTCCGTTGTGATTACGAATTCATTATGTCTTCAATCTCTTCAGCTTCCAACGGGATTTGACCCATCAGGTCAAAATTCCCATCTGCTGTTATCAGAAAATTATTTTCCAGTCTGATGCCCAGACCTTCCTCCCTGATATATATACCCGGCTCTATGGTAAAAACCATCCCAGGCTCAAATCGACTGTATTTATTCCCAACATCATGCACATCCAGGCCCAGGAAATGGGAGGTTCCATGGGGGAAATATTTTTTATAGGCCGGCCAATCCGGATTTTGATTCGCAATATCATCGTTGGTTAAAAGGCCAAGCCCTTTCAGTTCGCTCTCCATAATCTTCCCTATTTCGGCATGATACTCATCCCAAAGATTCCCCGTTACGAGCAATTTCTCTGCTTCTCTGAAAACCCGCAGCACGGCATCATACACTTGCCGTTGTCGGGGAGTAAACCTGCCGCTAACAGGTATAGAACGAGTCATATCTGCATTGTAGTTGGCATATTCGGCAGCAACATCCAGTAATAGTATGTCACCTTCCTTGCATGGCTGATCGTTCTGAATGTAATGCAACACACAGGCATTCTTTCCTGAAGCAATAATGGGCTGATAGGCAAACCCTCTTGACCGATTGCGGATAAATTCATGCAAAAACTCAGCTTCCACTTCAAATTCCATCACACCGGGCCTAACAAATCTGAGTACTCGTTCAAAACCCGACTTGGTGATGTCACATGCTCGCTGCATCAGGTCTATTTCCTGGGTTTGTTTAATCGCTCTCAGGGAATGCATTAACGGAGCCATTCGCTCATATTTGTGCAGCGGGTACTTTTCCTTGAATTGTTGAATAGACCGGGCATCACGGGTTTGAACCACCGAATCATTGCGGGTGTGCTCATTTGTATTGAGGTAAATATATTCGGCTTCGAAAACAATTTGTCTGAACATGGTATCAAAATCACTTGTCCAATAGACCGACTGTATTCCTGATACCAGGCGGGCCTGCTCCTTTGTGAGCTTTTCACCTTCCCAAACAGCTATGTGCTCGTTGGTTTCCCTCACAAACAATACTTCATGAAAACGTGCATCAGGATGAGTAGGACAAATCAGCAGAATAGTTTCCTCCTGATCAATTCCTGACAAATAAAACAAATCGGTATTTTGCCTGAAACCCATTGTTCCATCTGCATTGGATGGCATAATATCATTAGCATTAAGAACAGCCAAAGACCCTGGTTTTAAGACAGATGCAAATCGTCTTCTATTTTCTTTGAATAATGTATTGGCAATTGGTGAGTATCGCATATCAGTTTTTCGCTTTGTTAATAAAAATGTAAAAAACTTTGTAATATTATTTTATCACAAATTTACGTTAATCTTGCAGATTCATTTTCTCTGAAAGCCATAATGATTTCAGTATTGTTCAAATAATCCTTGCACCCTTGTCAGGAATTTTAAATTACCTTTCCATGAAAGCTATATTCTGTGGAATATTTCTCTTAATATTCTCCGTATCCACATCAATCGCACAATCCAAATACTGGATTTATTTTAAAGACAAAAATGCATCAGAAAGTCCTGCCGTCTCGCAAAAAACACTGCAAAACCGTGCAATAAAAGGTTTGCCACAATTCGATGAAAGTGACTTGCCCGTCAACCAGAAATATAATGAAAGACTCCGGCAATTAAACATCTCACCGGATAAAAACTCAAGATGGCTCAATGCGGTTTCAGCCACTTTGACTCCTCAGCAAATAACATTGGTAAACCAACAGGACTATGTGAAGGAAGTCAGCCCCATTCAACCCGGTTTTTATATCGCACAAAGCAGCCGTGCCTCTATGGCTATGATGGCCCCGGTCATGGAACAGGTACAGTCTGATATATTTAAAAAAGCCGGCTATACAGGGAAAGGTATCACGATCGGCGTCATTGACGCTGGCTTTTTTGGTGCCGATTCTTCCGATGCCCTGCGTCATATTTTTGATAACCAACGCGTACAGGGCATCCGGGATTTTGTAAAGCCGGATCAACCAGGCGAAATGCTCTATAGCGTGGCAGAGTCGTTTTCTGACATTCATGGTACAGAAGTGATGTCTGCTATTTCAGGTATTGATGACGAGGAAAATGTTCAATATGGTTTGGCATTAAACTCAAAATTCTATCTGGCACGTACCGATTATTCACTGCGTGAATGGCGTGGAGAAGAAGACAACTGGATTGCCGCTTTGGAATGGATGGATAGCCTGGGCGTAAGGGTTGTGAACACTTCTCTGGGTTATGCCAAAGGCTTTACCAACCCGGAAGAAAATTACACACCTGCTCAGATGGATGGAAAAACCAGTGCCATTAGCAAAGCAGCGCAAATCGCAGCAGACAAAAAGGGAATTTTGCTGATCGTGTCAGCAGGTAATGAAGGCGACGATAAATCATGGAAGATTGTTTCCACTCCTGCCGACGCAGAGGGAGTACTTTCTGTAGGCGCTACCAATCAGCGACTCTGGACCAGAATCGGGTATAGCAGTATAGGACCGGAATTCCTGCCCTATCTGAAACCCAATGTTTCCTGCTTTTCTCTGTATGGCACTTCACTTTCAGCACCTGTCATTACAGGCTTTGCAGCATGCCTGATGCAAGCCCAGCCTGACCTGACAAACAAGGAACTGATTTCAATCATTGAACGCTCTGCCCATTTATATCCTTATGGCAATAATTTCGTAGGCTATGGCGTACCCCGGGCGGCACGGGCGTTGGAATTGCTCAAAGACCGCAACCTGGCAAACCCCAATTACACCGTTAAAGTAAAAGGGAGAAATGCAGAGATACCTGTGAACACAAATGAAAATATGATTGCGCTCTATCGTAAGAAAAATGAAAGAGATGTGATTTCCCAACAAACTGCCAACGTAACAAACGGAAAAATTACTCTACGCCGACAGTCAGGTGAACGCCAGACCACCATTGATATGAAAGATAGCGTGATCGAGGTCCTTTGGGAATAAAATAAAGTTTCAAAGATCGCCTGTCTGTCAGGACAAGCGATCTTTGAAACTTTCATAACCAAATGATTTTATCAGCTGAAATCTACCGTCAGGCTTCATGATGCCAATGGAAGGCAGATTGACTCCATTAAAAGTGGTGGTCTTCACCATGGTATAATGAATCATATCCTCAAAAATCAGCTTGTCACCCGGCTTGAGTGGCTCATCAAATGAGTAATCTCCCATAAAATCACCGGCCAGACACGTCATTCCTCCTAAACGGTAGGTTGGTTTACCGGCTACAGGCTCATGATAACTGTTGCTGATATAGGGTTTATAAGGCATTTCAAGCGTATCGGGCATGTGAGCGGCAAAAGAAGTATCTAATATGGCTACGTCAATTCCCTGGCTATCCAACACATCCAAAACAGTTGAAACCAGAATACCCGTACGCCAGGCAATGGCCGAACCCGGTTCCAGTATCACCTCGATATTGTATTTTTCTCTAATCCCTTGCACCAACTGAATCAGCAGTTCTATATCGTAACCTTCACGCGTCATTAGGTGTCCTCCCCCCATGTTGAGCCATTTCACCTGATGCAACAAATCTCCGAATCTTTCCTCCAGTGCAACCAAGGTTCTCTCCAGTGTATGGGAGTCGTTTTCGCATAACGTATGAAAATGAATCCCCTCTATTCCTTCAGGTAAAGTATCGCCCAGTTTATCACGCGTAATGCCCAAACGGGACCCGGGAACACACGGATTGTACATGTCCGTTTCCACTTCAGAATATTGCGGATTTACCCTGATTCCACAAGATATCTTCTGGTCGGGATACATTTCATTATAGGCATTGACTTGGGGCTTAAAACGCTCCCACTGCGACAAAGAATTGAATGTGATGTGTGAGCTGCGCTGAAGTACTTCATCAAATTCATTTTCCAAGTAAGCAGGTATATAGGTATGAGCCTTGTATCCTAGAAAGTCATTAATCAGACGAATCTCATTCAATGAGCTGGCCGTGGCCCCGTGTAGGTATTCCTTTACAATAGGGAAAGCACTATACATTGAAAACCCTTTCAAAGCCAGAATAATCTTACAACCAGCCTGTTGCTGCACATGATTGATCAGCTCCAAATTGTTACGAAGTAATGATTCTTCCAGAACAAAACAAGGTGAAGGCACTGCCGAAATATCCATATAAAAAATTTAGAGTATTATTTATTGCGTCGCATTCAGTAAACCGCTGAGACGTAGTATGTATGCAAAGTTATACCAGACCTACTCAATTTGCCAAATTATAGGCTTGATTACACGGCCAAAGAATACATTACTTCTATCTAATCTTTTAATATAGAAGAATGCATCTGAAAAATCATAATTCGTATTTCATGGGTATTCCCGCGTAATCGCCTTTCATCATATACAAATGTAGTGCCATGCAAATAATGGATCCTCTGATTATAATTTATTACCTTTAAACCCATGTATCCCAATTCGTTGGATAGCGAATTATAAATACGTATAAGGGATTTATTCGCTAAGGCAGGCATATAAAAATTGGTTTTCATTGTAATTTAAGGGCCTAATTTATGAAAGACCATCCTCACTTAAATAGATTCATTGTAGCGCAGGAAACTGAATACGAAAAGGCTTTATTTCAAATAAAGCAAGGAAAGAAAACTGGTCATTGGATGTGGTACATTTTTCCACAAATCAGTGGTTTAGGACTAAGTGAGACATCGGTATACTTTGCCATAAAAGATATGGCAGAAGTGAATAAATATTTATCGCATCCTTTGTTAGGACCTCGATTAGTTGAAATAAGTTATGAATTATTAAAACTAAAAACTAATGATGCTGAGCTGGTTTTTGGAAAAATTGACAGTTTGAAACTACAATCATCCATGACATTATTTTCTATGGCAGAAAAACCATCGCCGGTTTTTCAACTTGTTTTAGATAAATTTTTTGATGGAAAAAAAGACTTGAATACCATTCGAATAGCCAACAAATAACAATGAGAGAAATTTTTGCATGCATATTAAAGTAATTGGGCTACTTCTGAGTATGAGAAATTAATACGATTATAGTGTGATAGTAGACTCAATAAGGCCTTGGTTCACAAAATCTCCCAAAAATGAATAATACCCAAGATGTTTTAGCGTACCTGAATAGCCTCAATTCCAAAGACAAGGAAATTTTAATGGAATTAAGAAAACAAATTTTTAAACTTATGCCTGATTCAGAAGAGCGTTTAAGTCGTGGTGTTCCCTTTTTTTATTATCAAAACAAGAGAGCAGTGGGATTTAGGTCATCAAAGAATCATTTATCGTTCTTTATCATGGAAGGTAATGTAATGAACGAATTACGCAAAGATATGTCCGCGTTTGAAAGTTCATCCACGGTCATCAGGTTTACAGCTGAAAAACCTATTCCTGACTGGTTATTAGAAAAACTAGTATTGGCCCGAATGGCAGAAATTGAACGGAAATTATCATAAAATAGATAATTCTCAAGAACCATAAATTTGTACTGTACAGATCATAGTGGGAATGCTGTAATGAAGTATTATTTCCATATCGGCCTTAGATACCGATATGGAAATATCCCCTTTCAGAGAGCAGTGTATAAAAATCTTTAGATTTAAGATTTCAACAATCTCAATGATGTTATTCTTATTGCCCTCCCAGAAACTGCCTGACATAATTCCGGCTGGTAAGAATTGCCAGTTTAATATCTTCTTCTGACGACTCATAGGCTTTGTCCTCCACTTCAATAACCACCGGCCCCCGATAACGGACATCCGTCAGGGCTGCAAAGAATTGTCCCCAGCGTACATCGCCTAATCCAGGCAACTTGGGTGAGTGATATTCGGCCGGATTGGCCATGGTACCTACCCTGTCGAGTTTGTCGCGGTACACTTTTACATCCTTAAGGTGAATATGATGCAAGCGGTCTTTGTATTGATAGATGGGTTTGATTTCATCCATCATTTGCCAGATCATATGGGAAGGGTCATAATTTAAACCCAGCAACGGACTTGGGATTATTTCAAACATGCGATCCCAAACGGCGGGACTGATGGCCAGATTTTTACCACCGGGCCATTCGTCATTGGTGTAGAACATCGGACAGTTTTCTATACCGATTTTAATATTATATTCTTCAGCAACCTTGATCACAGAGGGCCACACGCGTGCAAACTCTTTGAGGTTGTCCTGAATATTTTTTGCAGGATCTCGCCCGATAAAGGTATTCACCACCGGAATATCAAGTTTGGCTGCCGCTTTAATGAGCTTTTTGATATGCTCCAGGTAAAACTCAGACTTTACCGGATCCGGATCCAGCGGATTGGGGTAATATCCTAAAGCAGAAATACTGATTCCTGCCACCTGAAGCTTGAAGTTAATGTCAGCAACTCTCTGATCGGTCAGGGTATCCACATCGATATGACTAACACCCGCATACCTGCGCTGATCGTCATTTCCAGCAGGCCAGCACATCATTTCAACACACGCAAATCCATTTTCGCCCGCGAAATCGACTACATATTCAAAATCAAAATCTGCAAGAATCGCACTTGCAAAACCTAAATTCAGCATCTTAATTGGATATTTAAAATAGTTTTTTCAAAACCTGAAACTAAAACTTTTTTACCTTAAATGGTAATCACACTTCGTAGTAATACCCTATGATGGTGATAACACACATGTTAACCAGCAAACTAACGATTCTTTTTATTTTCTTCCACCAAACGTTCATGGGTAATTGCCAGATAGGCATCAAACGAATGATGGGTCATAAACTTTTCACTTGTCTGCGGATACCTGTGATAGTAGCTTTCCGAGCCCTTAAATAAGATCGTCCGCCCTGTCCGCACATAGAAATTGCTGTTGTAATATTCTGGCGCATTGAAATCGTGCAGGTGTTTTTTAACAGATTTAGAAATCATCTTTCCTAAATACTTCTGGTAATTTTGCTGAGCAGTAATAGCAGGCTTGGTCATTTTTTTATATAATTTTTTAAAAACCATCCGTTTGACCAAAGGCTGTTTCTTAATGGTCTGGTCAGCCAGTGAAAAAGGATTGGTCGGACTCATATCATTAACCGTTTGAATAGAAAACGGAACTTCGGGTACCCAATCGTCTACATTTATTACATTAAACGCCCATCCATCATTCATTGTCAACTCATATTCATCTGCAAAAAACCGATTTCCGGGTTTTGGACCGGCACTACAGTAGGTTTTAAATCGGATATCACCCGGCAGCTTACCTTGTTGCTGTAGCTTGTTCAGATAAGCGGTCAATAAAAAACTGATCCCCCCACCCTGGCTGTGGCCTACAATTACAAAGTCTTTTGTACCACTGTTATAGGAAGAATCCAGTTTCTGAACCACGTCATCGGCCATAGATGCCATGGCCACCAACCAGCCAACATGCACTGCTGCGAGCGGATTTTCCGCTAGTTCATAGGTAAAAATCCGGTCTTTTTGCAACTGAATAGAACCTTTTGCGGGAACCATAGCCGCATAAAAGTTGGCAATCCAACTCTCGGCTGCTGCAGTAGAACCCCTTACACTGATTACTGCCGTATTCTCCTCCCCTTTCCAAAGCTCCCATGCATTGTCCAGGCCTACGACGGCTGACCTGTAATGGAGCTGATGATATTCTGGATGGGGCATGTCAGCACCAAAAACCAGATCTGAATTTTTGGATGTAAGTTTTAAAAGCTCAGCATACTCGCTGATATCAAAACCAGCTTTGAGCTTTTGAGCCTCAGCACTCATTGGAACGAAAAGAACTATGACTACTAAAAGTGCTGACAAATAACATTTTAATTTCATCCGGAATAACTATTTGAAGTCAGATTGGTATTTCTCCCCGAAAATACCAAATAATAATTTCGTATATGCTCTAAGAGTTTATAAAAACTTTGAGAAACTGCATTCTTTAAAATATTAGGCTTTACTTCGGAACCTGTAATGGCAGTTACAGTGTTAAAAATTACATGATTACATTTTTCTTTTAATCTATATTACCGGTAATAAATTAAATGGCTACTTTACTAGATCTGATCGGGAACACTCCCCTTATTGAATTACAACAGCTCAATCCAAATCCAAAAGTTCAGCTACTTGTTAAGCTGGAAGGAGATAATCCTGGCGGAAGTGTAAAGGATCGTGCAGCCTACAATATGATCAAGTGTGCAAAAGAAAGAGGAGAACTTACCCCCGGAATGAAGCTGGTAGAAGCTACCAGTGGAAATACGGGAATTGCTCTGGCCATGATCGCCCGTATATTTGATATAGAGATGGAGCTGATCATGCCTGTATCCTCTACCCGCGAAAGAGTGCTAACCATGGAAGCTTACGGTGCTAAAGTTATTTTGTCTGACAACATGGAAGTAGCGCGTGATATGGCAGAAGAAAAAGTGGCTGCCGGAGGGTACCTAATGCTTAACCAATTTGCCAATCCTGACAACTGGGGCGGCCATTATAAAACAACCGGGCCAGAAATATGGCGTGATACAGAGGGAAAAATAACCCATTTTGTATCATCAATGGGAACGACCGGTACCATTATGGGGGTCTCCAGATATTTGAAAGAAAAAAATTCTAATATACAAATCGTGGGCTGTCAACCTGACGATACCTCTAATATTCCGGGTATCAGAAAATGGCCTGAGGCATATTTGCCAAAAATATTTGATCCGGCCAGGGTGGACAGAGTTATAGAGGTAACTGCGGATCAGGCTAAAAACATGACACGCCGACTGGCTAAGGAAGAAGGAGTATTTGCAGGTATGAGCAGTGGTGGCGCGGGCCACGCGGCCATTCAGCTAGCTTCAGAAATTGAATCAGGCGTGATTGTATTTATCGCCTGTGACCGTGGCGACCGGTATTTATCAAGTGATCTTTTCGGATGATTACAGGCATACTTGAATAGTAGCGGTAATGAAATGGTGGAGAAAACTATTCACCATTTCATTATCCAGCATGCATTAGTCTTTCGGCGACTGAAGAATTTCAACCGAGTTTACGTAGTAATTTATATCCACCTGTATATCCGCTTTATCCAGCGCAATTGATTGCCATTGGGTAAAGGGTTTGATTCGCAGGTTATTTTCACCGACCTGGATGTCAATTGGCATATCGAACCCATCAATCACGTTTTTCCAGCGAAAGAAAAGATTTGTATCCTTCCAATAATACTCCAATAATGGAATTTGAATTTCTTCGAGGTATTGAATAAAAACCTTGCTAAAGTCAATTTCTGAATGCTCACTTATATATTGACGAATCTGACTTCCGTCAACGGTCTGATGATAAAAATCTTTATTCAACCCACGTAGTATCTGTCGCCATTTTTCATCATCGTCAATTACCTTCCGGATGGTATGCAGCATATTGCCACCTTTAGAATACATATCCCCAGACCCACGGCTATTTATTCCAAACCTACCCATAATTCGGGCCTGATTCTGAATTCCTTTGCGTAAACCGGCAATATATTCAGTGGCTGCCTGCTTACCGTAATAATATTCTACAAATAATGCTTCCGAATAATTGGTAAAACTTTCATGAACCCACATATCAGCAATATCGCGGTAAGTAATATTATTCGCAAACCACTCGTGGCCACTTTCATGAATAATTATAAAGTCCCACTTTAACCCCCATCCTGTACCCGAAAGATCCCTTCCTAAGTACCCATTTTCAAACTTATTGCCATAGGTTACTGAACTCTGGTGTTCCATTCCCAGGTAAGGCACCTGAACCAACTTATAACCATCTTCATAAAACGGATATGGACCAAACCAATATTCAAATGCCTTTAACATCATGGGCACCTGGCGAAACTGTTTTTTTGCCTTCTCCAGATCATGCGGAAGTGCATAATAACTCACATCGAGCGGACCTTTTTCCCCGGCGTATTGCTCATGCCAGTAACTGTAATTCCCTATATTCAGATTGACACCATAATTATTAATAGGGTTTCTGACTACCCAGGTAAATGTTCGGGTCAGATCGGTGTTTTCTTTCACTGATTCCAGCCTTCCATTCGAAACATCCATTAAAGGTACAGGTACTGTCGCGCTGATACGCATACTGTCCGGCTCATCATACATATGGTCTTTACATGGCCACCAGATACTGGCGCCTACACCCTGACAGGAGGTGGCTATCAACCAGTGTCCATCTGCATCTTTTTCCCATTGAATACCACCGTCCCAGGGCGGACGAATTGCTATTTTGGGTTGACCTTCATAAAACACCTGTATCCTGTCGGTTTTTCCTTTGGTTTGTTTTGTAGCAAGTGTAATATACCAGACATCTCCTACATTACTGAATTTCAGTTTTCTCCCATTTTGCAACACCTTCGTAATTTTCAAGGGTGCCTGGAGGTCAATCTGCATGATTTGATGCGGTTTCAGTACGGTATACTGAATTGTATTACTCCCTTTCAGAAATTTCTCTTCCGGAAAAACCTGTACATCCAGATGATAATAGGTAAGATCCCACCAGGCTCTTTCCGTTGTAACAGAACCCATCAGCGTATCCTGACGGGTTACCGTTACATTGTTCTGAGCCCATGATGAGTTATATTGTAACAAAAGCAGCAAAGGCAAAAAAAATAGCTGGCACTGCCTCTTACTGAAAAGCATCATGATGAAACCCAATTATTGAAGTTTTTTGTATTTGATACGAGTCGGTGTAGCTTCACTACCCAAGCGCTTTTTCCGGTTTTCTTCGTAATCAGAGAAGTTGCCTTCAAACCAATATACCTGTGAATCCCCCTCAAATGCCAGAATATGCGTTGCAACACGGTCCAGGAACCAACGGTCGTGGGAGATGATCACAGCACAACCTGCGAAGTTTTCCAAGCCCTCTTCCAGCGCACGCAGCGTATTCACATCCAGGTCGTTGGTAGGCTCATCCAGCAGGAGAAGGTTACCCCCTTCTTTCAAGGTCAGTGCCATATGCACCCGGTTTCTTTCCCCACCTGACAAGTTTTTAATTTTCTTTTCCTGATCAGAGCCGGTAAAGTTAAACCTGCTTACATAGGCACGGGCATTCACTTGTTTTCCTCCTAGCAACACCCACTCATTGCCTTCCGAAATGGTTTCATACACTGATTTGTCAGGATTAAGACCATCATGCTCTTGATCAACATACGCCCACTGTACAGTTTCCCCCACTTCAAAGCTTCCTTCAAGAGGCTGAATTTTATCGGTAATCAGCTTAAACAGCGTAGTTTTACCAGCGCCATTCGGGCCAATAATTCCGACAATCCCTGCTGGTGGCAAAGCAAAAGACAGGTCCTCAAACAGCAGTTTATCGCCAAAAGCCATTTTAATATTATTGGCTTCTATCACTTTATTTCCGAGGCGTGGACCCGCTGGAATAAAAATCTCCAGTTTGTCTTCTTTTTCGCGTGCTTCTTCACCCAACAGTTTTTCATAAGCACCTAGCCTTGCTTTGGACTTGGCCTGACGTGCCTTAGGCGACATCTTCACCCACTCAAGTTCACGTTGCAGTGTTTTCTGGCGTTTAGACTCCTGCTTTTCTTCCTTCTGCAAACGATCCTGCTTCTGCTCCAGCCACGATGAATAGTTTCCTTTCCATGGTATACCTTCTCCACGATCCAGTTCCAGGATCCATCCTGCCACATTATCAAGGAAATACCTGTCGTGGGTAACAGCAATTACAGTTCCTTTATATTGTCTTAAATGCTCTTCCAGCCACAACACTGATTCGGCATCGAGGTGGTTGGTTGGTTCATCCAGTAAAAGAACATCCGGCTGCCTGAGCAATAGTCTGCAAAGTGCTACTCTCCGTTTTTCACCTCCGGACAAAGTACCGATCAGGGAGTCAGACGGGGGACAACGCAGGGCATCCATAGCAATTTCAAGCCGGTTGTCCAGATTCCAGGCATCAGTAGCGTCCAATTTTTCCTGTACAGTGCCTTGTCTTTCCAGAAGTTTATCAAAATCAGCATCCGGATCCCCGAAAGCTTCATTAATTTCATCAAACTCTTTTAATAAATCTACAATTTCTTGTACACCCTCTTCTACAACTTCCTTGACAGTTTTAGTAGCATCCAGTTTTGGTTCCTGTTCGAGCATGCCTACCGTATACCCAGAAGAAAAAACTACATCGCCCTGAATATCTTTATCAATACCAGCGATAACCCTCAACAAAGTGGACTTTCCAGAGCCATTTAGCCCTAATACACCTATTTTGGCACCGTAGAAGAAAGACAGATAAATGTTCTTAAGAATGAATTTGTTAGGGGGGATAATCTTATTTACCCCTGCCATTGAGAAAATTATAGTTTCGTTACTCATTTTTTAGTTTATTTGTAGTTGGCAAATATCGTTAATTTAACCCAACAGCAAGGAAGCCAAAGATTAAAAAAAATGGAAAACGCCACATTAATGGAAGAATACGGATACGTCAAAGACGACAAAGTATTTTTAAGAGGGTATTTAGAGTACCCAGATCGTCAAATTGGGGAAGTCAAAAGAACAGAGCAGGAGGCCATTGATTATTTCAAAAACCGCTTTACTATCGCTCTAAACAAAGTCTCGCAACTTGAACAGGAGATTCAGGAAGCCCAAAATAAGGGTTCCTATTTAACCAAACTGGTGCAGCTTCGTAAAAAACTTATTGGCTTCGATGCAATCGGGAATTTCATTCCTCTTCTTGAAAGATTGGACACTACTGAAAGTGAATTAAACGTATTGATTCATTCCAATCAAGAGAAGAACCTGGAGATCAAAAGGGCGTTAATTGAAGATGCAAAATCGGCAGCTGCCATTCCAGACTGGAATGAAGCGACAGATGCAATCCAGGAAATCAAATCCAAATGGATCAGGACAGGCCCCGTCGACCGGATTTATCAGGAGGAGATTGATTCCACGTTCCAGGAAATTCTGGACAACTATTTTCAGCGCAGACGCGATTTCTTCGCTGAACAGAACCGCATTATTGAAGAACGTATCAATGAATGCGAGCGTATTATCAAAATGACCAAGCAGCTCTCATGGAGTGATGATCTGGATGGTTCCTATGTAAAAGCTCGTGAGATACGGAATCTTTGGAACAACGTTGGAGAAATTCCCGCCAAGAAATTCTTCAAACTCACAAAATCTTACAAACACTTTCTCAAGTTATTTTACGACAAGTATAATAATGCCAAGGGGATTCAGCCAAAAGTCAGAGTTGACCCTAGAATTGTAGAACAGCAGAAATTACTGGCCAAAGCCGAAGAATTGCTGAAAGAAAAAGATGTACTGGCAGCCGCTGATCAAACCAAAGCTTTGTTAAGTCAATGGAGAGAAATTAAAATTCCTTTCAAACTTGCTGACAAAGAATTGTCTGAAAGATTCAGAACCGTTTGTGACCGTATTTTTGAGCTTAGCTACCTGTACAGAGTGATCAACCGGAAATATCCGGCTTTTGATATGAAGAGCAGGGATGAACAATTGCTCACGCTGATCCGCGAAATGGAATGGCTTGTCAAAAGAGAACGTAGTGACCTTGAGTTTGCAGTTGAACAAATGGACTCCCAGGCAGTCACCATGACCCCGGAAGAGCTGAAAGCAATCCAAGGGCGTGTTAATATTCAGAAGAGAAAAGTTAATATGAAAGATATTATCCTACGGGATTTCAGAAGGCAACTTGAAAATCTCAGTTGATTTTTTTGAAGAGTTTCTCACGATAAGATCCGAAGTAAGTACCCTGGTTTCGAAAGAAGCCGGGGTATTTGTTTTTGTTTCGATAAGTGAAAATAATAATTCCGCGGCCTGATGTCCCATTTCAAAAGACGGTTGCCTTACCGTGCTTAACGCTGGTTCAATAAGGGCAGAAATAGATAAATCAGAAAATCCAATCAGTGCAACATCCTCCGGAATCTGATACCCCAGTTGCCTTAACGCAACATGAACACCCAGGCCAATCCGATCGCTGGCAGCAAAAATACCATCCGGCCGGTTCCGGAGTGCCATCAGTTGATATCCTCTTTCAGTTCCCTCTTCCAAACTAAACTCACAGGAAACCACCCACTCATCAGGATCAGGCAAATTATGCGCCTTCAGTGCATCTTTGTATCCACTCAAACGGTTTCTGCAAATGGCCAGGTTAAGCGGGCCTGAGACATGGGCAATCTTACGGCAGCCCTGATGGATTAAATGTTCCGTGGCTTCAAATGAGCTTTTATAATCATCCACTATTACTTTGTGTGTATTCACTTCAGCAGGTACCCTGTCAAAGAACACCACCGGAATACCTTGAGACTGCAATTCAAGAAAGTGATCATAACGTGCGGTCTGACTTGATACCGACACCAGGAGCCCGTCCGCTCTTCGGGTAGCCAGGTGTCTGACGTTGAGCACTTCTCTTTCAAAAGACTCATGGCTCTGATAGATCATGACATGGTACCCCCGATTATAAGCATACTCCTCAGCCCCGGCAATGGCAGTAGAAAAAAAGGGGTTATCAATTTTAGGGACTAAGATACCAATCGTTTTAGTCTTATTACTTAACAGACTGATTGCAATTGGGTTAGGAGAATAGTTGAGTTTTAAAGCCAACTCCAACACCTTCGCTTTGGTCACATCACTAATTTCTGAACTGTCACGCAATGCTCTTGAAACGGTGGATTTGGAGACCCCCAGCAAGCGTGCAATTTCTTTAATTGTTATAGATGAATTACCCATTTAATTTGCCCTGTTCAATCAAAAAAATACAACATCCAACTAACCTGACAACGACCAGGTTTTGAAGATTAATGTAAACATACCCACAAAATATAAATTTTCACTGTCAATGAACCCATTTTCGGGAACGGTTCCGGGAACGGTTGCGGAAAAATATTGTGGTATTTCAAGATATTTTTTTTCATATCACCGAAACTATTCGTAACCTCATTTCCTGATAACAATTGAGAAAACTATCCTTTAACAGATAATTCTTGATATAATTCTATTTCTGTATTCTAAATTTTTATGGAAAATCCGACTTACACCAATCGTAAAATTCAAAGAAAAAGGGACAGCACTATTGAACCTTTGTTCAAAAAGGTAGTTGAGGAAGGTGATTATCTGGCTTTCCGCGAACTTTTCACGAATCATTACGCATCATTATGTACCTACGCCATGCGTGTGGTCTCATTATATGAAATTGCAGAAGAAGTGGTATCGGATGTTTTTGTAAAACTCTGGAAAAACAGAAATCAGATAGAGGTACATACTTCTTTTGAGGCCTATATGTACCGTGCAGTCCGAAATCAGGCGCTTGACTATCTGAAGTTAAAATCTTATAGAAACCGCGAGAAGGACTCGCTGGATACCCTTCAATGGAGTTTGGCGTATCCTGACCAGTATTCTCCGCTTGAAGAGATTGTATTTGATGAATTTTATTCAGAGGTTGAAAGCTGTATCAGCAAGTTACCTCGCCAATGCCAGATCATCTTTCGGCTCAGCCGTGAAGAAGGTTTGCGCTATCGGGAAATCGCCGACCGCTTGAATATATCTGTAAAAACGGTAGAAACACAAATGGGACGTGCTTTAAAAGTATTGAGGGAACAACTCCCAGCCGCACGCTTGCTTGTTGCCTAATTTAATTAAATCGTAAAGCTTCAAAATAATTATGTCACTAGAACAAACATGGCGTTGGTATGGACCGAATGACCCTGTGTCCTTAAGCGATGTCCGACAAGCCGGAGCCACCGGTATAGTGAGTGCTCTTCACCACCTGCCCAATGGGGTCGTCTGGTCAAAAGAGGAAATACTTAAGCGAAAAAACCTGATCGAAGAGGCTGGTCTTACCTGGTCAGTAGTGGAAAGTATACCGGTTCATGAGGGAATTAAAACCCAAACCGGTAATTACAAACAGTATATCGCCAATTATATTGAGTCCATTCATAATCTGGGAAGCTGTGGAATTGATACCGTTTGCTATAATTTCATGCCTGTGCTTGATTGGACCAGAACAGACCTGGATGCCCCGATGCCCGATGGTTCTACAGCCCTACGTTTTGATGCAACCCAGTTTGCGGCATTTGACCTTTATCTTCTAAAAAGAGAGGCCGCTGAAGTGGAATATTCGGAAGAACAGAAAACTACTGCCAAAGCATGGCTTGATAAGGCAGATGAAGCAGCCATCAATAAACTGATAAGAAATATAATTGCAGGGCTACCCGGGTCTGAAGAAAGCTTTACCATCGAAGAGTTTCGAAATGTACTGGGCACCTATAAGCACGTAGACGATGCTGTACTTCGGGGCCACCTGTATCAGTTTATTGCGGAAATTGCGCCTGAAGCTGAAAGCGCAGGTGTGAGACTCAGTATCCATCCCGATGATCCACCCTACCCCATTCTTGGTTTGCCACGGGTCGTCAGTACAGAGTTTGATGCCCAGGGTTTACTCAATGCAAGCAGCAGTAAGGCAAATGGTCTTTGTTTCTGTACAGGCTCTTATGGCGTAAGAGCAGACAACGATCTGCCAGGTATGATTGAACGCCTGGGTGACCGCATTCACTTTATTCACCTCAGAGCGACTAAGAGTGAGCCTGATGGCAGCTTTTACGAGGCGGATCATCTTACGGGCGATGTAGATATGTATGGAGTAATGAAAGCACTGGTCACAGAACAGCGGCGCAGAATGGATGAAGGTCGCACCGATCTACGCATGCCATTCCGGCCTGACCATGGTCACAGAATGCTGGATGACCTGCTACCAAATAAAAAAACCAATCCGGGCTATACTGCCATCGGACGGTTGAGAGGTTTGGCCGAACTCAGAGGACTCGAATTAGGAATCAGAAAATCATTATCTCTGTAACATTAGTATTACTCAATACCGACATTTTTACCTATGGCAGCTGTACAAAAAACTTTTATAACTGACAATTTCATTCTAAAATCTGAAGCGGCAAAACAACTTTATCATGATTTTGCCCGGGATATGCCCATCATAGATTACCATTGCCATCTGCCACCTGATCAGATTGCAGAAGACCGTCAGTTTGAAAATATCACCCAGGCATGGTTATACGGAGATCATTATAAATGGCGCGCCATGCGCACAAATGGTGTTTCAGAGGTTTATTGTACTGGTGATGCGGATGACTATGAAAAATTCGAAAAATGGGCCGAAACTGTCCCTTATACCATGCGCAATCCTTTGTACCACTGGACACATTTGGAATTGTTGCGGTATTTTGACATTGACATTCTATTGAATAAACATACTGCAAGAGAGATTTTCGACGAGTGTTCGGCTAAACTGAAAAGACCGGAGTATAGTGTACGAAATTTGCTTCGCAAAATGAATGTTAAGGTTGTCTGTACGACAGATGATCCACTAGACTCGTTGGAATACCACCAGCAGATAAAAGACAGTGGTTTTGAAATAAAAGTGTTACCAACATTCCGTCCTGATAAAGCCATGTTACTGATCGACGATGCACAGGCCTATCAGGAATATGTGCAGCGATTATGTACAGTAGCAGGAGTAAATTATACAGGCAATTATAATGACTTGTTCCAGGCATTACAGAGTCGTCATGATTATTTTGCGTCAATGGGCGGAAAACTTTCTGATCATGGACTGGAACATATTTATGCCACTTCTTTTGATAATGCCACTACGGCAGAAGTCGCAAACCAGGTATTAAAAGGACAACCCATTAACCAGCAAGGAAGAGACACTTACCTCTCTACCTTACTTTATGAACTTGCCTTACTGGATCATTCCAAAGGATGGACTCAGCAGTTTCATATTGGGGCATTAAGAAATAACAACAAAAGGCTGCTAAGTCAGCTGGGTCCTGACACAGGTTGGGATTCGATCGGCGACTTTAGTCAGGCCCAGGCATTATCCACTTTTCTTAATAAACTGGATTCTACCAATCAGCTTTCTAAAACAATTCTTTATAATCTCAATCCTGCCGATAATGAAATGATTGCTACAATGGTGGGCAATTATAACGACGGCACTATCCCGGGCAAGGTTCAGTTTGGGTCAGGATGGTGGTTCCTCGATCAAAAAGACGGGATGGAAAAACAAATGAATACGTTATCGAATATGGGACTATTGAGCAGATTCGTAGGTATGCTTACTGACTCGAGAAGTTTTCTTTCTTACCCACGTCATGAATATTTCCGTCGGATTCTGTGCAATCTGATTGGGGAAGACATTACCAATGGCGAACTTCCCAATGATATCCCATGGCTTGGGCAGATGGTACAGGATATCAGCTACAATAACGCAAAGTCTTATTTTGAATTTTGATTACATATAAAAATAAACCGGACTATTCTGGTCCGGTTTATTTTCCTTTAGTTACTTATTAAAATCACTCCAGATCACCGGTTTTTGTTTGTATGGTCCTTCATTAAAGATGGCTTTGCCGTGATGGCGTTGAAATAATAATGTCAACCATTCACCCTGTTCTTTACCCGCATAACCCACACTTACCAATACGCCATAACCTTTCAGGTATTTTTTATAGAACTTTGATTTTTGCCTCGGATATCTTGACCCAATGATAGCCCCAATAATAGCACCCATTATCCCTCCGGTAATAGCACCACTGACTGCACCCACCACAGGACCGGAGAATATTGACGATAATTCAGGGTAAATCAGGTTGGTTGTAAGCGAAGCAACAATTCCCAGAATAGCCCCTAAACCCGCACCAAAAATAGCACCATCACGACTATCGGCACGTGACCTGGAGCGAAGATTACCGATCTCCTGTATATCCTTAAAATGCTTTTTCACACCTTCTTCACTGTATACTACAGAAATGTCTTTACTCTGAAATCCATTTTCCAGCAATTCACCGTAAATCATATCCACGTCACTTTTATCTGTAAAAACGCTTGTGATAGTTCCATAAATCTTTTCTGGATTTTCCATGATGCATCAGTTTATAATTTCATTTAATGGGCTTAAATATGGCAGGCACTTTCAAATCCTTGAATCCCGCTTAAATGAATAATGTTAAAAATTCCATACCAACTAGTATTTTAACACTATACGGCGTGATAGCGTGCAAATATCTCCACACTATATTTCTGATTATTGAAGAGAAGACTACTGAAAAGTGGCAGAGGTAACCCTACCCAATCAATGAAAATAAATAGTTAACTGCAGAGAAAGTTATTTCTACCACTTCACTATGAAGGAAAGCTTATACAAGGTGACAAACCAAAAACGGATGTTAATCATTCTCTGCTTCGACATTCGAAAGTTTCAGGAAATTAATAAGACCCGAAGCAAGTTCCTGTATATTTTCTATGTGATCATCGTACTGATCATCTACTTTTAAAGAATTTCCCAAAACTGCCATTTCATGGATATATTTTCTGATTTCTGAGATTTCATCCGTCAGTTCTTCCTCTTCATCCACTTCAACTTTATAAGCTTCTTCCAAAACTGTCAAAATATAGGAAGAAGAAGTAACAGTAAGATTGATGAGCTTTCTTTTGTTCAAATCCTTCAGGAAGTACTCCGCTGTTTCTGGAGTATAATCACCAAAAAAGCTTTTGTAGTTAGATTTATCAATTTTGATAAATCTTGTATTATTAATTTGTGTGTATTTAATCATTAATTGTAGAATAGACTTCATCGAATGGGTATCTGAAATTTTGGCAAGGGTCTTCATTTTCAAGTAAATGGGTAGGGTAAAGTAAAGTACAGCTTTTTACTGTAGAAAGAGTTTTCGATGTAAATTTAATCGACAAAACCGAATATTTATAATAGAATTCAGATACTTTATTCTGTAGAATTTTATTTACACATCTTATTGATAATAGCAATTAAAGACAAAGCCCTATCATTTTCCCTTGGTTAATTAATCCAGGAGCTTAGCAAATGCTGCTATACTCAAAAAACAATCAACCCAAACAATTGGTTATCAGCCATATAAAGCATTGAACTTTATGCAATTAACAAGAACATCCCTTTCGGTAAATCTTCATTCAAACTCCTTAATAGCACGATGTAACTAACTGGTTTCCTTCAGTCCACTTGCATTTGGATTGTCAATTTTTATCCCCTATTTACCACCTGTCACATCGATGAAAGCACCGGTAGAATAGGATGATTTTTCGGATGCCAGCCAGAGGATAGCTTCAGCTACTTCCTCTGCAAGCCCCCCTCGTTTCAAAGGAATACTATCTTTAAGACGTGAAATTCTGGTTGGCTCGCCTCCATCTTTATGGATGTCAGTATGAATGAATGCGGGACGTACAGCATTAACCCGAATGCCTTCTTCTGCAACCTCTTTGGACAGGCCAATCGTCAGTGAGTCCAGCGCCCCTTTTGTCGCTGCATAATCAATATATTCAAATGGTGATCCTGTTCTTGAAGCGATGGATGAAACATTGACGATGGTCCCTCCTTCCCCTCCTGATTTTATAGACATATACTTGATGGCCTCTTTGCAGCATAAAATTGGACCTATTGCATTGGCTTTAAACATTCGGAGTAATCTGCCAGAATCAAGATTGATCAATTTACCTTGCGGTTCCAGAATCCCGGCATTGTTTACCAGACAATGCAGAGGTCCCAATTGCCTGTCAACAGCTGCAAACATTCGAACAATTTCATCTTCCTGCGAAACATCTGCCTGAATAGCAACTGCTATTCCCCCATCAGCCAGAATCTTCCTGACCACCTGGTCTGCGGCAGTTTTGTTATTCAGATAATTGACTGCTACTGCATAGCCATGTTGTGCTGCAAGGAGTGCGGTTGCCGCTCCAATACCACGACTTGCACCAGTGATCAGCATAGTTTTCATAGAAGTAGTATTATTAAGCTTTTATGGTTGTTATCCCGAATTGAAAATACTGAAATATGACTTGCACATAAATCCGCAGAAAATTTTATTGATTTCTGGTAAGTGTAGCGTTTCTTCCCTGGCAAACAAACAAGCAACCAACACAAAGACCGTCCTTATCCAGATATTGTTTAGTTCTTCCCGGTTATCTTCGCAGTGAATCTGCTACAAATATTTTTAGCTAATTTAATTTATTCTTCTAAAATTCTATACAATTTACTATACACAATATACTAACTTTCAGCCAGTTTTGACAATATTTCTATTTATCCTGGTATGGTTTGACTGCGTGAGGGTGCTTCGTCCGCCTGGCACCATAATGGAAATTTCATTATCCAATGAAAGTCCTAATCTCACTGGAGTTTCTGTTTATGATTGTTTCAAACAATAAGCTGACTGCAACAGTTACAGTGGCAATTGTAGGCTTACTACACATCCCTGTGGGTCTACACCCACCGTACAATCAATCATAATAAAGTAAACTGTACCATGAAGGTTGCCATTTTATCATCGATTGCCTGGCGAACTCCACCCCGCCGATACGGCCCTTGGGAACAGGTGTCTTCCTATCTGGCAGAAGGTCTTGTTAAGAAGGGACTCGATGTAACGCTCTTTGCTACGATGGATTCTATCACCTCTGCCCGATTGGAGGGAAATTGCCTTTCGCCGTATTCAGAAGATCGGAACATTGATCCCAAAGTAGCTGAATGTTTGCATATCAGTCATGTAATGGAAAATGCATCGCGGTTTGATCTGATCCACAATCATTTCGATTTCCTTCCTTTAACCTATTCAAATCTCATTCATACACCAATCCTGACAACAATACATGGTTTTTCATCCCCAAAAATCCTGGATGTGTACCGAAAATATAATGCATCTTCATTTTATGCCTCGATCAGTAATGCCAACCGCAATACAGACCTTGATTACATTGCAACAGTTTACAATGGAATTGATGGCGAGGACTTTTCTTTTGAAGAAAATCCGGACAATTATCTGCTTTTTTTCGGGCGTATTCATCCCGACAAAGGCCCATTGGAGGCAATTCAGATTGCAACGAAATCAGGAAAGGTACTTTTAATGGCCGGACTAATTCAGGACGAGGACTATTTTGAACATTCGATAAAACCCCATATCGATGAAAAAGCTGTTTATTATCTCGGAAATGTTGGCCCTGAGGAGCGAAAAACATTGCTTAGCAAAGCACAGGCTCTACTTCATCCTATTCAATTTGATGAACCTTTCGGTCTGAGTGTAGCAGAGGCCATGTATTGTGGGACTCCGGTCATTGCCTATAATCGGGGCTCGATGCCAGAATTGATCATCGATAAAAAAACAGGCTTCCTGGTAAATAATATTCAAGAAGCAGTACAGGCCACAGGCAATTTATCAAGCATCAACAGACACGATTGCCATCAATGGGCAAAATCAATGTTTTCAAAAGAGAAAATGGTGGATAATTATCTGTCAGTTTATGAGCAAATACTGAATCCATGATGGCGAGCTGTTTTGACCCATCGCTCGCTGTGGGCAGATCTCAAATCTAATTTTCCGATGACCTAAACTATAGATTCATTGCTTAAATGTATCGATTAGAAATTCAGCATAAATTTACCCGGAAATGGGATATTGTTATCGCGGATGCTCCAAATAGCTATCCTGTGCAATAATTGAGGTATGCTGTGAATTGGGAAATAGGATTTAATAACCAAACCCTGCGAAAGGATGCAGGATCCAACGAATGGAGACAAAAAAAATCCTCCCAGTTTTGGGAGGATTTTTTTTGTCTTGATATGTATCTTGAATTAGATAATTGTTACATTAACTGCATTCAAGCCTTTTCTACCTTCTTCTACTTCGTAAGACACGCTATCATTTTCGCGGATGTCATCGTTAAGACCTGACGAGTGTACGAAAATGTCAGCTCCACCATTTTCTGGAGTAATGAATCCAAATCCTTTGGTGTCATTAAAAAATTTAACTGTTCCTTTGTTCATAATGTTATTTTAAATATTCCTCAAATGTAATATCAAATATTTTACTATAAAAATGTTTTGATAATTATTTTTATAATATTTTTCCTTATCTTGTAAAACTCGCTGTATTTCTATGACATTCCCCAGAAAATTCTCCTAACTGATTTGCTATAGGGAGCCTGTTTCTTAGACAGAAACAGCCAGTGTAACTCAAACCAATGGAATAAAAGTAAAAACAAAGAATTTTATATATCTATCCAAAGCTGTATTGGTTTTGTGATAGAACTCATCTTGACTTATTAGATTTTCTAAATTTATTAATTCAAATAACGGAAAAAGCGAGGTAATTAAATCCCGTCCAGCTGGTTAGAGTAGTGTCGAACCTGTTCAATACTGACCTGAAGCTGTCCAGCCATGCGTTGGTTCTTTCTATTGTATAGCGTTCTTTGTATAATTCTTCATCAAAATAATGGGTGTTGTATGCATCTGAATTTCTCTTGTTATCGGCTATATTGACAATGATATATATCCTTTAGCTCCGAATGGAGCATCACCTTTGTAGAAAAAAATGTTGGCATCGGTTTGTTCCGCTCCTCCAGAGCTACGGGCCGGACATGGGGTCGCAAATCTCTACCAAGGTTTCGTCCCTTTCGGGACTTTGGCAAGGTTGTGTTGAATTGTACTTTTTGATATCCTTTAGCTCCGGACTGAGCGTCACCTTAGTAGAAATTCGTACAAGGGTTCTGGTTATTTGTTCGCAACACAAATTTCAGAGTCCTTTGTTTATTCCCAGAAAGTCAAGATCATTTCATATATTAAAATGCTTGAAAGAAAATATAATCTAAAAAAAGAAGAGATTGGAGAAATGAAAATTGATTATTCATTGCGAAGTTCATTGTGAAAAGCAAAAAGCACTTAACCTTTTGCGTTAAGTGCTTGATTTTCAGGTGGGCCCAGCTGGAATCGAACCAGCCACCTACTGATTATGAGTCAGTTGCTTATATCCAAACATGTATCTATGTAAAAATATAACTTGGTGCTATTCAGAGATTTAAATATTTTTGCACAATTAATCTACCAACACATTACTACTATAAACGCTTTTGTAATACATTTATGTTTTGCATTTTGTTTTGCATAAACCTCTAATCATGAATCAAGCAACTGTTAACATCTATTTCGATAAAAGAGGAAATCCAATCGGAGTATACACAATAAAATGGGTAGTAACACAAAGCCGGACACCCCGCCTATTCTCAACCGGCCTCAAAATTTCCCAGGAATCCGTCAACTTTCTGAAAGAATACCGAAACGGCATATCATCCAAGTTCAAGGACCCGCATAAAATCCACCTGTGGAATATGATCTATGGTGACACCTACACCGACCCCGACACCGGCAAAGAGGAGGTTGGGTATCTTAAACGCGGTGAGATAGTCATCAAGCTGTTGGGTTTCGATTTTACATTCGACGCATTTAAGCAGCACATCAAAAACCCAAATCTACTTGTACAAAACGCCGTCCAAAAAAAGCACGACGCAAAAGCCAGCAACAGGGATGTACTTTCTCTGCTTCTCTCGAAAGAGAAACTCTTCCGGGAAAACGATCAGATAGGTCACGCCAATCTATTCCTTTCCACCGTATCATCCCTGAAGAGATGTACTGAATCCATCAACCACACCTCCACGCTCACACTCGACAAGGTAACAGTCGATTTTCTGAACAGATATGAGAACTGGATGCGCCTCCGCGGGAAGAAATCCCAAACTCCCAGCAAACCCGACAAACCGGCATCTTTCACCACAATAGGCATTTACCTCCGCAACCTCCGCTCTATTATGCTCGAAGCCCTGGAAAGCGGAACAATTTCAAAGGACCAATATCCATTCGGAAAAGGCAAATACAAAATCCCTACAGGCGAAGGGACCAACCGGTCCATCGAAAAAGAGGAGGTTGAAAAGATATTTGAAGTCGATCTTAATAAGTCCGACAAATACATCTACTACAAGCAACGCAGTATTGATTTTTGGCTGTTGTCTTATATGTGCAACGGGGCCAATATTACCGACCTCCTCACACTCAAGCGCGAAAACATCAGCAATGATACCCTTAAATTCGTCCGGCAGAAAACCGTTCGTACAACCAAAACCCAGCTCAAAGAGATTGTAGTCATCCAAAACGATTACATCCGGCAGATTATCGCCCGCTGGGCTGATAAGCAACATACCGAGCCACATGATTTCGTTTTCCCGTTCCTTACCCACGACATGACTGCCACCCGCAAAAAGGTTGTTATCAATCAGTTCAATAAAGTTATTAACGAAAACATGAACCGCCTAGCTAAAAGCATCGGCATACAAGGTAAGCTCAACACCTACGAAGCCCGCCACACCTTTGCGAACATCCTCCAGGAAAGCGGCGTACCCATCAACGCCATCAAAGAAATGTTCGGCCATACCAACATCCTTACCACCGAGCGATATTTCAGCAGGAGCAAACAAAACCTTCAAAAACAATATTCCAGCATCCTACTTCCAAAATCCATCACACCTCCACAGGCCCCGGCGGAGGATCAGGAGATTGGGTAAGAGAAATCACATAATCAACTCTTAATCCCTGGACACTTTCAGGTTTTCTTTTTGTTATTCCGGATGCCCGAATATCCGAGTACGAATCTGGCAAACGGGAGATTTCCATGCCAACCCTGCGAAAATGGGCCGGGGCTATTTTCGCAAATTCTCACTCCACGGCAAAATAGCTTCCCGAACATCTGTATCCAGTCGGCTGTTCATAATTCCGTCCAAAGCCCGGTAGGCTCTCAGGGTACTGTCGTCCGGGTGACTCTCCATCATATCAGCCATTTGCTTTTGTGTAATATCACCCAGGAGCCACCTGTCTCTAAGGTCATGGTCATCGAAAATCAGTGGCATACGCTTCCCGTCGTTATGTATTTTCTCCATCTTCGGGCTGGCTGAAGTTGTAATAATCGATACAGTTCCATTACAGTAAATTCCGGCCAGGGTGAGAAATGGCTGGGTTTCGTGGGATATATACCAACTTTCTGTTTGCTGCACTTCTGAAGCAGGTTCTGGCAGTCCTGCGAGTTTTCTGTCCCTAGGCTCAAAAAATCCGGAAGCGATTACAAGACACCTGTTTTTCCAGTACGATCGGTACGAAGGCTTATCAAACAGCTCATCATTTCGGGCATTTAGTGTATTGGCCCGCCAGGTCTTCACATCTTTCACCCAGTGTGGAATCAATCCCCACCGGTACATATCTATCAGCAGCCCCGCATTTTCATCAGGTCGTATGACGGGTATATAAGGCTTAGAAAACCCATTCAGGTGATACGATTTCCGGTAAATCTCATGTGAATAATCGGCGTTATATCCTGGAATATCGAAGTAATCGACAAAGTCGTCATATTCGTCAGCAAGCAGAGAGATATGGTAACACATATTGTAGAAACAGTTGATTATCTGCAAAATATATCAATTATTTCGTCAATTTTAGTAGTGTAACGCTTAGATAATTTCTCCTGTTTCATTTTCCAAGTTCTACCAAGGTCCTGTGCGGCCAGTTTCACCTTATCCGCTCCCAGCGATTTATTCAATTTGTCGACAACCGCAAGCAGCGCATTTTGTTTCGGGCTGCTGTTTTCGAAAAGCATCACCTGGCTGCAATCCTCCGGCGTGAGTTCCATTACCATCATTCCCGCACGCTTGTAAGCTATTCCAGGCTTATAGATTTTCTTCAGAGCATCCGTCGCAAAATGTGATAGCTCCATACTGCTATTTGTCGGGTAAGGAAGCTTTACATACAAACTCTTTGAATACTGCTGCTTATCTTTCCGGAAGAAATTAGACATAACAAAAACGCTTATCGCGCTGCACCGGCTCCCTTGCCTCCGCATTTTTGTAGCACATACATGCGCAAACGTCACCACTCGCTCTTTCAGATCATGGTATTCCACGTAATCCCGCTCAAAAGACCGTGTACAAGCAATGTTCTGTTTAATTTCCGGCTCTTCCAGCTCCAACGTCCTTATCCCGGCCAGGTCATTCTTCAGGCGAAGCCCAACGATACTCATGTTTTTCTTCACCCAACCGTCTGACATCTGCGTGAACTCCAGCGCACTCCGCACACCCATTGCATTCAACCGCGCTGCGTGCTGGCGCCCAATACCCCAAACATCCTCCACCTGTAGCCACTGAGTTGCACGGGTTATTTTCTCCGGTGAATCCATCACATACACCCCACCAGTCCTTTCAGGAAATTTCTTTGCAATCCGGTTTGCCACCTTCGCCAGCGCCTTGGTAGGTGCGAAACCCACACTGATCGGAATCCCCGTTCCCTGCGTGACCTTCCTCCGCATTTGCTCACCCAGCTCCTGCAGATCAAAATGTTTCTCAAATCCGTCAAAGCACAAGAAAGCTTCATCTATGCTGTACACTTCCATATCCGGCGTGAATTCGGACAGAATTGCCATCACCCGGGCACTCATATCACCGTACAGCGCATAGTTGGAAGAAAACACCCGCACGCCCTTCTGATCAAACAGCCGCTGATATTCAAACGCTGGTGCACCCATAGGTATGCTCAAAGCTTTGGCTTCGTTGGACCTGGCCACCACACAACCATCGTTATTACTCAGCACAACAATAGGAACATCGTTTAGTTGCGGTTGAAAAACCCGCTCACAACTCGCGTAGAAGTTATTGCAATCAACAAGCGCGAACATCACACACTCTTAATAATACTCGTCACAATCCCCCAGATCACAAATTCATTGTCCTTCGTCACGTGGATCGGCCTGAATTTCGGATTTTCCGGCACCAACCAGCACCCGTTCGGTTCAATCCGGATCCGCTTCACCGTAAATTCACCGTCCAGAAAACACACTGCAATTTTCCCATCTTTCACCGGCAAGCTTTTGTCAATTACGAGTATATCCCCGTCACTGATTCCAGCGTCAATCATACTGTTTCCCCGCACCCGGCCCAAAAACGTACTCGAAGGATTCTTCACCAGCTCACGGCTCAGGTCAATATCCACGTCGATGAAATCGGCCGCCGGAGAAGGAAACCCCGCTGAAATACCCGGAATCAGAGGGAGCACAAGCCCCTCCACGCCCTCAAAGGGCTGAATATCTGTAAGTAATATCAATTCTTGCATACACACCTTTTTCACCAAAGGTAAGCGGAGGCATGATCAAGGTCAAGTGAAATGACGTAAAATATATTTTAGTTGTATTATTTACAATACAAACATATTATGGTTACAAATAAAAAAAGCGGCAAGAAATTATTTTCGTACCGCTTTTTTAAAACAATAATTATTCCGTTTATGCTGTAGCAATCTTTGCGAGTCTATCGTTAATTGCGCTTTTGATAATCCCCTGAAATAAGGATCCGGTATTAATAAAAGATGTCTGTTTTCTGATGGATGCAAATTCACGGTCAATCAGAAGTTTGCCGAAGCATTCATCAGCAAATGAATTAGAAACAGTATTAATACCTGTAAGATCAAAAACTACATTTTCTCCACTGTTTAATGCTTTCTCGATTTCATTCCTTACTACACTACCCAGCCTTCGAGAGCCTAAAACAGACCCGAACTTGTTCATTTGTAGTATCATAGTCGTTTAGTTAGTGTTCTCTTTACTTGTATTTAACGGAAGCGTATCAAATCTATTATATTTTATTTTTCAATCCAAAATATTTTACAAAAACCAATCTTCATCTTTATTATCCATATGCAAATCATAAAAATCAGTGCTACCATCATTGATTTTAGTTATATCAACTGTCTTATTTGATTGAATCTCTAAAAACACACATGTTCCCGGCCATATACTTCCAGTAGTTGTATAGAGCTTATCCCTGGTGACTTGTAATTGCTGATTTCCCGAAAAAATAGCCAACTTCCCACCATTTTCTTTAATTAAATTATGAACAATATGTAGTCCTCTACCTCCTCCAGTTCCATTTGTAACACCTTTCTCAATACACATTCTGATTGATTGTTCTGGAGTTAATAATTTGTAATCTAAATTTTTAGGATTATCTGTCAAGCCTCTATGAATACCAATGCCTGTATCCGCAATCATAAGCCTGATCCTCTTGAAAGCTTTATAATATTGTGCTGTAATCCACCCATGGTCAACGAAAGAGTGTCTTATATTACAAATCAATTCAGAAATAACTAAATCAATTGACGCCAAAAGGCTATCATCAGTGATTTTTTGGCGAGTAAATATGTATTTAATTTTATCCACTAATGAAAGACTCTCACTATCATCATCTTCGAACCGAGTAATTTCTAAAAAATGTCCTTTTGATTCACGCCTTACAAAGTTTTCAGGAGCAAGTATTTTAAGATGTTCAAAAAAGTCCATTCTCGAAACATATCCCTCACAATTAGGACTTGCAACGAGCGACCCAACAATATTAACCCCTCTTTCAGATGCAGTTAAGATAATAGACGCAACCAATAATAATTGATCAGGATATACAATTCCACTGACCATTCCAATATAAATCTGTATATCTATTTTATCATAACTTGTAGCATTAATAATGGGCTGAATTTGAAGAATAAGTTCAGCATGTGTTGTCCTCTTATCTAAATCAATTCTTGTAAAATATTCCATTCAAATTTATTGATTGTCTACTTCATTTAATCCAACAATTCCAAATCAAACCCCCGCTTTTTCCTCCACTATTATCATTTTTGTCCAAATTCTCACAACGCAAACATCCTTCGTGCAGGTACTCCATTCGCTTCGCACCATTTTGCCTTGCGTTTTTTACCGTTGCTTCTCAGCCACTCCTCCGCGGCCATGGTATTAGCGCCGCCTCCACCATACGCACCGCTGTTAGTCTTACCTACAAAGTTTCGGCCCCGCACCACATACCCATCTTTATAGAACTCTATCGTAAACCCAAAATCATACGTCCAAGCAATCACAGCATCCAGCCCGCTAAACTGGCTAATCAATCCCTCCACCCGGCCTACAATCTTATTTTCTGGCTGAGCAGGCGAAAGCCTCACCCGTGAATCACTACCCAGTTGCGCTAGTAACTCGTCTTTTACCTCCACAAAATCATCAATCTCCATTTCATAGAACTGCTCCCACACCACATACCCATCATCATCATACCCAAATCCCTCCGTAAGCTCTTGAGCGGAAATCGACATAGCAGGTAATAAAAACATAAAAAGCAGCATTCTTTTCATAAAAAAAGGGGGGTTATACTATTTATCTTATTTCAATCTTCCTACTATCATCTTTTCAAAATTATGAAGAGAATAAGCTCTTAAATGAGTACGAATCGTTTTTGTCTCCTGTATCTCAGGACGGTTTACATTTATGTTGTATAAAAATACCGAAACCAACGTTTTATTCTCTTCCAGCGACCTCAATCTAACATTCCAACCTGATTCTATACGGTTGTATGCGATAACACTTCGCTTATCATCAAAATCAAGCTTTTCAGTAATAACAAGTGCATTAGGTTTTAATGGGGCTCCCTTCTTGTCTTCTATAGTTACATCCTCATCAGCAATACGGACCGATCGGATAGCCATGAATCCACTATTTTTATCCAGCAAATTTGGCTCATAACCATAATCCGCAATAATGTCAATCAGGTTATCCCATACTTGGTCAATCGGTTTATTGATTGTCTCTTTATACGCAGAGGTCGGATAACTCCCTTTTAGCGGAACTATTTGCCCGCAACTGGTCAAAAATAGAAGTATACAGATAGCATTAAACAGATTCTTCATAAAAAAGGGGGTTTATTTAGAATAATATAGACTTATTCTATTTTATTGTTCAGATAATGCAATAACTGGCAAATTTTGTAATTATGCAAATTGCGAAACTGTGCCCATCCAAAACGGAACGGACAAATGCTTTAACATTTCTTTTTTGGAACGCTCCTGATGCAGGTCCTGACGAAGTATCTTTACTTCCAGGTGCAGGTCGGTATTCAACATCATCGCGTTCATAAGGCGCGATCTGGTCTCTTCAAGCTGGGCACGCAGTCTCTCGTTTTCAGAAGGGAAATTCATTGCAATCGTCACAATAATAAGGGTTCATATCGCAATTTAAAATTTAAATCGTATTATTTCTACTATTCATTCTGTAAAATTCAACTACAATTTATGCGTATATTATAGATTAAATACCCTGATCTCTCCCCACACTCATCTTTTCCAACTTTGCTTTCAGTTCCCGCACTTCATTTTGCAAATCCTGATTCACCATAAAACAGTCATACAGCCGCTTTTCTATTTCCTTAGCCTTCAGATTATCCTTATACTCAACAGAATCTTCCTCCACCAATTTACTGGCAGACACTGCATAACCCTTTAACATTTCCCCCTTACCAGTCAGCAACCATTCAGGATGAATATCTTTGAAGTGTGAGATAATCTGCTCGCACTTGTCTGAACCTATAGAGCCTCTTTTATCAAGAAACCCGTTCGCAATACCCGTAATTTGATAAAATTTATATTTCGTAATACCCTTATAATCAAGGAATTGCAATATTCTTTCCTGAATAGTAGAATTTTCGCTCATATTTTATTTGCATAATAGCCAATTCGCTATTACATTTGTATACACAGTTCAAAGATAAGTATTCAAACAACCAGAATAAAGGAAAAACCCGCATTCTGATTTAACGGTAAAAAATTATGAGTACATCACCTTTAACCGAAAAAGCAAGGCTTTCTGTTTTTGCTGATACTACCGCAAGGCGGTTTCTTGAAAACTTCGAGTTTCCGCTATCCGGCACACCAACGCCCAAGCCTTTTTGGGAACTAAATGAACTACCCGAATACCCATGAAAACACCAGACGGCATCAAAATAGACACAGTCAAAAACCTACCCCTACGTCCGGTAGAAGGCTGTCAGGTCATCCACCAAAACCGCCTCAAAACCTACCGGCGTGGCGAGTGGATCACCGGCAACGAAATAGGTAAAGCCACCATCGAGCCGGTAGCCAAAGGAGTTATCTATTAAACAGTATATACACTACCGTTATGAAACAATTCCTTTTCAATTACCGCCTCGAGTTATTGCTCGGCCTCGTACTGATCGCCCTGATGGGCACACTCGCCATGGTGATTCAGAAGCAGGTGAAAGAAGAACAAATGGAGAAAGAACTCCGCAAGTTCCAGCAAAGCCCCGCTTATGAATCACCCCGTATATACACCAATATCAACGGGCAATGGACCCCCGTTGTCTTACCATACCAGCAACATGACCACGACAGTTGAAGAAATCAAAAGCACGTTTCAGATCGAGAAAGACATCAAAGACCTGAAAGTATTTTTCAGATTCGAAGAGCTGAAATCGCAACGAAACAGCATGACCATGAAGGTAATTGCCACCCTCCGTAAGGAGTTCGACATCCATTCCGACAAGACCATCTACAAGATCAGGTCACGGGTGGAGGCTAACCTCAGTCAGTTGCTCGCAGACTACCCCCAATTCAAAGGGGATTATCTGAAATGGAAAAACCGACAGACGCCATGACTTTCGAACAGACCCTCCGCCAGATCGTCCGGGAAGAAATTCAGGCAGCATTCGACGCCCGCAAAATCCCCGGTAAGCTCAGCCCGCAACTGTTGGCAGAGTCCGAAGGCTGGCTCGTTACCGAAGTGGCAGAGATTTACTCCGGCTACAAGCCTGAAACCCTCCGCCGACTGGCCCGATCCGGCAAAATACAAGCCGAAAAAGCCCCCGGCTCCAATATATGGAGGTTCAGGGCGTCAGACATCGACGATTACATCCGGCGCAACCGCCAGACCGACACCCCCCGGGAACTATTACCAGAAGTGCTTGAATTCAGACCACTCAAAAAAACCAAAACAATACTATGAAAACCATCGCATTTGACATCCTTATCGGCCTTACCTGCTTGCTGAGTATGGGTATATTGTCCGCAATAGACATGGTATTCGATTGGTTTTTCCTGACAAATTACGGTCTGATTACCCTGTTGGTTATAGTCCTGATCACCTTGTTATCCATGGTGTGGCGCAAATACAAAAGGCACCAGCAACGGGAAAACAAAACATACCCTGTCAATCGATTTCGCAAATGAGCAATATCAACACCATCACGCTTTCGGGCCGCGTAGGCAACGACCCCGAAATAAACATCCTGGAATCCGGCGTATCAAAAGCCAATTTCAGTCTGGCAACTTCCGAAAAATGGAAAACCAAAGACGGCCTCAAAAAAGAAGAAACCCAGTGGCACCGTATCGAGTGCTGGAAAGGACTGGCATCATTGGCCGAAGGGTGGATCAGAAAAGGAGCCTACCTTATCATCCAGGGTCAACTACGTTACAACTCCTTCACCAACAAAGAAGGGCAAAAAGTAACAATTGCATATATCAGGGCTGAAAAGATCGACATCGTATCCACACCACAAAAGAACGATCAGTCAGCCCCCGAATACCAGAAAGAGGAGGTTCCACCAGAGACCGTCACCGAAATGATCCCGAAAGACAACGATGACGATCTGCCTTTTTGAAGCAGGCATAAAGATTAGGATACAGGTTAAGGTTAAGGGTTTAGAAAACATGCAGCGGAGACATACTTCTCCGCACCCGCTAGGGTCCCAACACAGCATAATGACAATGAGTATACACATCGCAAATACTGTCCCGGTCACCTTGAGCCGGGCCAGTTTCCAAAACCAGACCAACCACCTGAATGAACTTATAGTGTGTGTACGATTTACGACATAGCCGGTTCTCTGAGCCGGCCAATGTTTGAAAACCAAAGCAATTTATCCATCTATTTTATTTATAAATCAACATGGCAACATATTATCAGGTAAACGTAAGGTTTCAAAAAGAAGACGAAACAGGTCGCCTCAAAACCCTCAATGAGGCATATCTGTTCGATGCGCTATCCTACACCGAAGCGGAGGCCAAAGGTTATGAAAACATCGTCACTGATGCGCAAGAGTTTTCTATAAACACCATCACCCGCATGAGGCTGGCAGATTTACTCCAATATCCATCCGGCGAATCGTGGTACAAAGCAAGATTGATTTTCTTCTCAGTCGATGACAAATCAGGCAAGGAAAAGAAAATCAGCAACTTGGTTTTGGTTAACGCAGACGACTTCAGTCAAGCGCTGGACCGTATCGTAGAATCACATAAAAATATGTTGGTTCCCTACGAAGTAACCACCCTGGCACTAACCCCAATTTTAGATTTTTACCCATATCAATCAACAGACGAAGACCAAGCCGGGGAATAACACCGGCATTTTAGCGGGATGGCGGAATGGTAGACGCTAAAGATTGTGATCAGGTCTGATGTTGCAGCGCAGTCCCTGGAGAGTAGAGGTAGCTATCGTGGCGTAAAACCTGCGAAAACAAACTGGCAGCCTATAAGCATTGCAGGTTCGATTCCTGCTCCCGCTACTAAGTTTTAACCCTGTTTTCTGTGGTAAGATACTGAGTAATGCATTGCTCAGTATTGATTCCCACCTCTGATAAACTTGGTGACAAGCCGGGAAAGACCGGCAAAACAGAGGTGCAAGATGGCCGGGACCATCATCCAACGGAGGAATATACACTAGCAGAATTGCATAGAAGGACACTCAAAAGGGATGCAGACAAGCAAAGACTTAGAAAGCCCTGCAATCAGGTTCGACTCCTGACACCTCCACACGAAATCCAACCTAAGAAAGTTGACTGCGAAGTCTGGGTCACTCTTTGAAACCTACAGGCAATGGTTGACAAGCCGGGAAAGACCGGCACTTTTTCACCTTAAAAATTCAAAACGATGGCAGAGTTATTACCGCATCAACAGCGAGTTGTTGAAGAAAAGAAAGAGCTGGATGGAAAGCTTGAGAAGTTAAAAGCATTTGTCAAAACTGAAATATTCGAAACCTTAGAGTTTGAGGACAAATCCCTGCTTAACTCACAAGTTTATCACATGTATTCTTATTCTGATATTCTTAAACACAGAATATTAAGATTTCAAACTAGAGATCAGGCGAAAAATTAAACGGGAGAATGACCTGGGTACCTCAGAGGCTAGAGGGTTTGGTTAAACACCAGAAAGACGGAGGTTCGAATCCTTTCCCAGGTCCAACATCAAGAGAGGTTAGTTCGACGATGATTATGCGCGCGCAATGCTGATCACGCATGTTTCCCGGAGCGGGCGTCCGGGATTTATGAAATCAAAAACATGGAGTATGAACACCAGCGAGTCCATTATTCAAATTGCCGCAAAACTTAGACATGAGCATATAACCTCTGCTAATTACACTCGAAAGAGAGCAGAAGAGGTGCTCATGAAGTGTGTTGGGTGGAATTTCATTCAATCAATTTTGAATGAATATGAGAATGAAATCATAGCCAAAATGGATGAGATTGTAATAAAAACTGATTATGAACCTGTAGCAACTTTTGGAGCCCAACTTAATATTTTCGATAATGATTAAACCCTTTCTATCCGGATACGCACAAGTTCTTTTGGTAGCAGGTAGCACCGTATTCCTGTCAGCCCGGTTTGCTCCGGGTGTGCTGGTCACCGGATTTTTGATCAGCCTGTTATGGACAATTAACGTCCGCAACGCCCTGGCCGGATGGCCCGCCCGACTTTCTTACTGCACAGGTGCGGCACTAGGAAGCCTCAGCGGTATGTATTTGAGCAATTACATTTTGAATTTTTAAAGCAATGAGCAAAGACGCATTTTATTTCATCCACGACAGCAATGCCCGAAATGATGAGGATATCCTCGCCATGAGGATGAGGCTCGGATGGGAAGGCTACGGATTGTTCTGGGCAATCATAGAAAAGTTGCGCGATGCATCTGATTATGAATTATCCACCGACTACAACCTCATAGCCTACGATTTGCGCACCGACGCAAAAACGATCAAAGGATTGGTAGAAGATTTTCCAATGTTCACCGTTTCTGACGACCGCAAATCATTCTTTTCTGATCGACTCAAGCGCGACATGCAGACCAAAGACGAAAAGTCACAAAAGGCCCGCGAAAGCATCAAAAAGCGTTGGAACAGACAGCCTCCGCAAAACGAAAGTAATGCGCCCGAATTACCAACGTATTACGAAACCGATACGAACGTATTACCAACGTATTACGATGGTAATACTAAAAGAAAAGAAGAGAAAAGAAAAGAAGAGAGTAAAGAAGAAATAAAGAAAATACCTACTAGCGTAGGTATAAAAGAAAGCGCCGCTGATAGCGGCTCCACAACCAAAGTGGATGAAGCTTTCTCTGATTCTTCCACTCAAAGCCAAAAGCCTCCGGCGGCTGTGCCTCCCCCCGGTTCCGCGGCTCCCCCCTCCACTGTCGTTCGCGATGCGGCAGGTATCGCCATCTGTCAAGAACTGAGAAGTCAGCTGATAGAGTTCCACAAATCGCACGCCGACCTATATCCGCCAGAAATGTACACCGCATTTCTCCGGTACTGGTCCGAACCCAACCTGAAGGGAACGCCAAGATGGATCACCGAAAAAACCACCAATAAAGGCCGGTTCGACATCCCCGGCAGATTAGCAACCTGGAATAAAAACGAACAAAATGGAAACAGTAGCAGATTACGTCAAACCCCAAGTTTTAACCGAGGAGCAAATCCGGGCCTCCGCCCTGCGAGCCTTGCCGAACCTAAGTACCAAGGAAAGGGAAATGTTCGAGAAATTGAGGATCTCTAAATCCCTCCCCCTCACCGAAGAGGAAACAAAAGAAGCGATCGAAAGGGCAATTCGGCAGGCTGAGTTCGAAAAAGCACAAGCAGAGTTCAACCGTATCTACGCAAAGATGATCCGCGAGGAAAAGAAATACCCGGTTTTTACACCAGCAGAGTTCTTTGCACTAATAGAACAGCTCGGCAAATCCCGCTCCATAGAACGCAACTGGGCAAGTGTTTTCACCATCGACGATGACAACCGCCCTATACTCAAGTCGCTTTCCCTCTATTTTACCAACGACGAGCGCTTTTGCGACGTTGGTGAAGGATTCAGTCTCGCAAAGGGTTTGCTCATCACAGGCGACGTCGGATGCGGCAAAACAGAGCTAATGTCACTTGCCCGACAAAACCCAAAGCTATGTTATTCCCAGCACGACTGTACCGACATCAGCCGGGAGTACCAGGAGAAGGGCCCGCAGGTTATTGATCGGTACGCCTACAACCCCGAGACCCGCGACCTCGACACCACCTTTAACCAGCAGTTTCTAGGCCGATTTTTTGACGATCTCGGTTCTGAGAACATTGCCCGCAATTTCGGCAATGAGCGCAACGTCATGGGCGACATCATCCAGCAGCGGTACAAGCTGCACCCGCGGCACATGACCCATTTCACCAGCAACCTCACACTCACCCAGCTGGGAGAAGTGTACGGGAGTCGGGTACTGGATCGCCTCCGCGAAATGTGCAACATCATCGAATTTCCGGCCACCGCATTATCCAGAAGAAAATGACCACCAAAACCACCAAAACACCCAACATCATCGGCAGCCAATGGCTGATGATCGGTATCGACCCCGACGTCGACAAATCAGGTGTGGCATTCTGGTTCCGGAAAGAACATAAACTCGACCTGGCCACCATGGCATTTTTTGAACTGTTCGAAAGCCTCAAAGCCACGCCCGACAAAGCCAACATTCTGGTATTTATCGAAGCTGGCTGGTTAAACAAAAAATCAAATTTCCGCAAAGGCTACGTCAAAGACGGACAGTTCGTGGAGCACTCAAAACGCATGGGCGAAAACATCGCAAACAAAGTAGGCCGCAACGCCGAAACCGGGCGCAAGATCGAGGAAATGTGTATACACCTGGGCATTCCCTACCAGCTTGTGAAGCCCCGAAAAGCCAAAGCATCACCCGAAATATTTCGAATTATTACTGGCCAGTCAGCCCGCAATCAGGAAGAAATAGACGCCGCCATGCTCGTGTATCAACGCTAATAACCCACCAATTATGAACTACATAGTCAACATTAAACATCTGTCACAAGACATCATCGAAAAAGCCGAAAAGCTTTCAAAAGCGCAGGGTATTTCAATCAGTCAGGTAAAAGTCAACAGCGGCATACCCCCGCAAACCATCAACTCGATACTGAAGCGAGAAAACGGCGCTAAAATCAGGATGGACGTATTTCTGATGCTCGTCACCTGGCTCAATGAAACCCCATCAAAATATTTCATAAAAGTAAAATAACCATAACCCCAAAAAAACAATCTGAAATCATGAAAGTAAAAATCAAAAGATTACACCCTATGGCAACGATTCCCAGCTATGCAAAAACAGGGGACGCAGGCCTGGATTTAACCGTCACTGAAGTGGAATCTCTCGGCTATCCTGAATACCGCTTCAAGTTTGGTGTTTCAGTAGAAATCCCGGCTGGCTATGTAGGTTTATTGTTCCCCAGGTCCAGCATTTACAAAACCGGTATGTCGTTCACGAATGCGGTCGGCGTGATAGATTCGGGTTACAGGGGTGAGATTATGGCCATCATGCGAGATCAGGGCGATTACCGTACAATTGGTTATCACGTAGGCCAGAAAGCAGCGCAGCTAATCATTATCCCTTACCCGCAGATTGAGTTCGAAGAAGTGGATCGACTATCTGAATCCGAACGTGGCGCAGGTGGTTATGGGAGTTCAGGAGAATAATCTTTACACATCTAATCAATTAAAACCATGGCAATCAAACCAATATTATTCAGCACCCCGATGGTTCAGGCGATCTTGGACGGGCGGAAAACGCAAACAAGAAGGATTATTGATGTAGACTCAAACTTCGAATATAGAGGTGTGATTATCGGCGATGGAAAACGAAACGGGAACCATTTATTTATAATAGGACCCAATAAGTGGACTGAAATAAAACCCAAATACCAACCCGGCGACATTCTCTGGGTTCGGGAGACGTGGCAACAAGAAGCTAGAGAATTTGAGAATGAAAACGGCAAAGGATGGGTCTTTACAGGTAAGTACATTTACAGAGCAGATGGCGCACAATTACCAATAGGAAGTGAAGCATTTGGGAAATGGAAACTCTCAATACACATGCCCAAAGAAGCCGCCCGAATCTTCCTGAAAGTAACTGATGTTCGGGTTGAGAAGTTGCAGGATATTTCGGCGAAAGATGCGATTGCGGAAGGTGTAGAATCCAGACTTCCAGATTGCGGAATAGCACAATCACAGTTTCAGGTATTATGGCAATCCATCCACGGATCTGACTCCTGGCATTCAAACCCCTACGTCTGGGTGTATAGTTTCGAGAAAGTTGATAGGCCGGTAAACTTTTTGACAGTATGAAACAAAAATTCAAAACCATTCTCAGCCAATTCCGTAATCCGGACGTGCAATTTGCTGTAGTCGATCTGTTTTGCGGTGGGGGCGGCACAGGCACCGGAATGGAATCATCCAGGCACGCACGGGTGATCTGGTGCGTGAACCACGACGAAAATGCAATACTTTCGCATTCCGCAAACTATCCGACTCCAATTCATTCTGTTGAGAAAATAGAAGAGTTGGAACTATCCGGACTGATCGAACTTGTCAGCCAGATCAGAGAGCAATTCCCGCACATCAAAATAATTCTCTGGGCTTCCCTTGAATGCACAAATTTTAGCAAAGCAAAAGGTGGCCAGCCCCGTGATGCGGATAGCCGAACACTGGCAGAACATCTTTACCGCTATGTAGAATCTGTTTCACCGGATTATATCCAGATTGAAAACGTTGTCGAATTCATGAGCTGGGGCCCGCTGGATGATAACGGTAAGCCTGTTTCAAGAAAGAACGGTAGCGAGTGGCTGAAATGGCGTGAGCATATTAACGAATACGGGTACAGGGATGAATGGCGTGAAATGAATTCAGCTAACTACGGAGCGTATACAAGTCGAAATAGACTGTTTGGGATATTCGCAAAAGACGGACTACCGATTGCATGGCCGGAACCTACGCATGCGAGATCTGCCAATAAGGATTCCATTTTCGGCAAAAATCTTAAAAAGTGGAAACCGGTGAAAGACTGTCTGGACTTCTCGGACGAAGGCATAAGTATTTTTGGCCGCAAAAAACCACTTGTAGAAGCGACGCTGAAACGGATTTATGCGGGGTTGGTGAAGTTTGTGGCTAATGGGGATGAATCGTTTCTGCAGAAAGCTTATTCAGGATCTGTAATGGATAAGGTTGTTTCCATGGATAACCCACATCCGACCATTACCACAATCCCACACGAATCAGTTGTATTTATAACGAAATACAACAGCACCCAGGCAAACGGGAAGGTTTCACCCGGTCACGGAATTAACGAACCATGTCCGACGATTACCGTTCAGCAAAGACTAGCCAAAACCGAGGTAATTATGATGAAATACCACGGGAATGGCGAAAATCTGGTAGATACAGAATCCGCATGCAGTACGCTTACAACAAAGGATCGGATAGGCGTTGTATTTCTGGATCAGCAGTATGGTAATTCTCTGCCAGCGAGTGTAGAAGAACCAGCAGCAACTTTGACTAACAATCCGAAGCTGGCGGCATGTTTCCTTATGTCTACCCAGTTCAGCAATGTTGGTAGTAGCCTAGACAAACCTTCACCGGTAATCACAGCTAACAGAAAACACCATTACCTGGTTAATCCCCAATACGCGAGTAAAGGAGGAAGTATTGAAAACCCAGCATTTACCCTTATCGCACGCATGGATAAAATGCCGCCATACATAGTATGTGCCGAGACAGGACAATCTGCAATCGTCATTTACGAAACCGATTCAGAAATCATGAAGAAAATCAAACTTTTCATGGCTCATTACGGGATTGTGGACATCAAAATGAGGATGCTGAAAATTCCGGAACTGCTGAAAATTCAGGGATTTCCACCGGGTTATAAGCTGATAGGCACCCAGACAGACCAAAAGAAATTCATTGGAAATTCTGTAGTACCCGCAGTAGTAACAGCATGGATTAATGCGCTTGCGATTAAGGTGATTAAACTTCAACAGGCGGCATGAAAACAGTCAACAGTCTTTCAGGCGGGATTTTACACGGATTAACAGAGAGGCATCAAAATCAAACAAGTGTAATTATGGACTTAGAAGGTAGAAAAAATAACACATACTGTTTATCAAATTCCAAATGAATTACGGAAGCATATCAAGTATTGCCGCTAACGGCTACGTGTAACCGTAGTTGCGGAATTGATTACAAAACTTAATAATATAAACGAAATGAAAGTAACACAGATTGAAAAATTAAACCAACTTATATCAAGAACAGATATGACTGGAAACCAAAAAGTAGAATGGCTTACAAACTTTATTGATGAACACGTAACCGAGCAATTTCGGTTACACGGTGTTGTAAAATCGTTAAAAGGCGTTGATAAAATACCATTAATAGAATGGAGAGAAAAAACATTTAGGGAAATTGGCGCAAATAGATTTGAGCTGCGAACAAATACGGCGCTTGTTTATGGTATGGATGAGATTAGTAAAATGTATGATAGCTTTTAATAGCCTTTTTATGTTTTACAACGTTTTGCGGCTTTGTGTCAGGCTGCGAAGCGTTGGCATTGAGATGTCGGGCAGCTTGCACAAAACCGCTGTTATCGGCTGCCCTCCTAACGGATTATTAATTTAAAAGCAAACATAAAATGAGCAAATACATAACAGATTTTCAGCAAACAGGCAATTCAACTATAAATGTTGATTTAGTTTGCAAAGATTGGAACGATAGATTTTCAATCTGTACTTGGATAAATGACAATGAAGAAAAATACACTTTCATTGTTAATGGAAAACGCAAAAATACAAGGCTTTGCAAAACGCAAATTTCAAAAGAACAAGCTTTTGCAGTTGCTGATAGACTTAAACTTATTCACGTAAAAGATACTACTTTTAGAAGTGCTGGGGCTTTTCATAGTGAAAGTTTTATCAAGTCAGAAGTAGAAAGAATTGCCAAAATAAAGCAAGATAAAGAAAATGAATTATCAATCTTTTCAAAGGTGCTGTATCAGTACGAGAGGTGTCTTTAGGGTTGCCGATAACAACAGAATTAGCGAAACACCTTATCTGGCAGGGTATGCCGGGGTTTATTAAATGCTTTTATTAGAATGTTTGTATCAAATATATGATAAAACAACAATGTCAAGTAATCCTTTTCATTATATTAGCAATTCACATAACCCTTTTTAAATATCATGATAATAGAACTAGAATTCATACATATCCAATCGGATAAACTAAAGGATAGTATTGAAAAAACACAACAGAAATTAGAAGGTATAGTAGACTCAAGATCGGGCCTTATATTAATGTCAGATTTTCTTAAGACTTTAACACTTAACCCCAAAAGTGCAGTTAACTTTTATCAAGGTGACGTTATTGATCCAAGATTATTTTCTGCTCCAAATTTTGAGGATCAAATAATTAAAATACTTGAGGATGATTATTGGTCTTTTTTGGTATGTGGTCGTATTATACAAAATGGCCGAATAACCTTGTATTTAGCTCCGGTTAACAACCCTGCAAATCATAATTTTTATAATTACTACCAATTATTTATTGGTAATAAATAAACAAATACGGGGGCAATCACCCCCTTTTTTGTATTCAATCAACTGCAACAATTATAATTTGCGCCAGGCTCCCTTTTCCCGTTTGTCGGGGTATTCCGGAAAACTTTCGTACATATACGCTTCCTTTTCAAATCTTATATTTCGGTAGGCATCCATCCAAGGATCCTCCGCACGCCTCCACAAAGCACTCGTCAGCAACCAGACCCATTCTCCCAAATAAATCAGCAAAAACACCACCAGCGACAGCTCCCTTTGCTGCTGCAGATGGATCCGCTCATGGGTCAATAACCTTTCATTAACTTTCACATCCGGACGAACGAAAATGTAAGGATACAAGGCCAGTGCAATGAAATTCCTCCACAAAATATATTTCACAAATTCCCTGCGTATAATCATAAACTTTTCTTGGTAATAACCAGTAAACGTCGTATTTTTATAGTTCTTAGAGGAGGGTATTCAAATAAGGGCTGGCCATTTGGCCGGCTTCTTTTTTTTTGTCAGTTCACAAAATCACGCTCCACCGTCACCCATACCTTTTCCCCACGTCCCAGGGCATCATTTATTACTTTGTACATCCTCTCAGTAGCAGAGGCACTGCTCAGGACAACATAGTCACCCGCATCTTTCGTATAGCTCAACCCAGGCAAAGGGCACCCGTCCGTATGTTCATGTCTATTACCGCTATGAATCCTGATCCCCGAATAACCCGGCACCTTCGTAATCAGCGGCATCAGCCGTTTGAATTTTGGCGAATAATTTACCACCACCTCATACCGCCCGGTAGGGATGGCCGTCCGGCCTTTTATTTTTATTTTCAGAATCTCATCCAGCGGCATATCACTGTGCAACCACCGGTCAATATCCTCCAGTATAAACCCATAAGGGGCCCCGTCAATCTTCACAACGCCTAGCGTTGTATTCTTCCCCTTCCAGCGACGTCTAATGATTATCTCCATCTTCTTTCCCTATCAGGTTATCAATTTGATCCACGGCACGACTATTCAAAAAATTAAACCCCGTCACTTTTAGGTTTCGGTGTATACTCCTTAGTTCAAAAAACATAAATCCCATCACGGCCATGTGATATATGATCTTCAGGAAATTCAGATTCAACCCGCCAAAAATCTCAATTTCTGACAAAGTCTCCTGGGCTGGTTTTCCTTCAATTTCAAAACGGGTAATGGCATTGAGCGAGACAAGGGCAATCACATACGAAATCAGCTTTGAGGCAAGTTTTTCACGCAATCGCTGGCCCGAAGGCTTTGTGTTCAAGACTGGATTCTCTTTGTGCATTCTACTTGCAGCTCGATACCCGGCAATGGTGTCCAGTAGAATAATAAGCCCCAACCAGGGCAACAATCCAACGTCACCGAAAATGTATTTTGTAAAGAAGGAATAAACTACTCCTCCAACAAAAGAGACGAAAAGCCATTGTTTCTCGCCAAAAAACTGAATAATCTCCCCGATATTCAATATTGCCCCTTCCAGAATGTTGATAAGTGTCTTAATCATCGTGTATAGTGTAAAAATTAAATTAATTCGAAAGGATAAATACTCCCAAGGCACCTGCAAAACATCCCCATCCAAAACCTTTTACCCAGCTCAAAAAACTTCCCTTTTGAGTACTTTTCGCAAGTCGGTCATTTTCAATTTGCATATATCTCAGCTGCAACTCCGTAGTACTAATCTGCTTAGTCAGGAGGCTGTTCCGTTCGGCCTGTAGGGTGGTAACGATCTGCAATTCCCGGTAAGCTGGTTTGATGTATTCGTACAGAATCGTACTGTCCTCTAAAGCTTTCACGTACTCTTTCAAGTATATCTCTTCGAACTGTTTCGATGATTGCACTGTCTGCGCTGTTACGTTGTTTGTTAAAGAGGCGATAATTAGCCAGAATACGATCTGTTTCATACTGTATATATTTTTGAGTTGCTGAGTCAAGTGAAAGCGAAATGCTGTCAGCCTTATGCTTATAGTAACGGGCTGAATCAACTGCGATCAGTACCGGGGATTTCTGCGGTTTGGGTTTGCGGAGGTTCTTAACAATGTAGAACAGTACTACGCCCACCAGTACGCTGCTGATGACCAGGGTTATAATAGATCGAATGTTCTTCATAGCGGTATGGTATGTATCTTGCTCCCTTGCAACTGTCCGATATTGTACGTTTTCCCTTTATGTTCAATCACGACATTATCCGAGTCTGTGGGTAATTTGTACGTGTTATAGTAGATCAGTACGGAGCCTGCGTCACCTTCGCCGACTATCGCAATAGGTAACCGGAATGCGGCAATATCAATGGCCGGGTGCTTGTCGGAGTAGTTTGGCTTTTCAAAATCCGACAACTCAAGCCCACGTGTTCCGGCTGCCGGCGTGTACCAGTTCTTACCGCCATCCTGCGAAAGTTTCACCCAGTACTTCGCTTTGTTCAGGCGGCTTTCAATCCGTGCATAATCTGCAGCACCTGCGTAGAAAGCATCTATTGCGGTGTAGGGCGATTTCGGAAAACCTTTGTCCGCATTGTAATGGTAGGCAGGCATCCCTTCCCCTCCTTTTCCATAATCAACCCATTCGCTCGAGCCCTCAGGCATCCACTTCCGCACTGCACCTACATCCGCCCAAACTCCTTTCCCTTCATAGTCACCCCCGAAAATGTTCTTATGGTTTCCTTCCAGCGGCACGTCCTTAAACGGCATACTACCCGACCAAACCACCAATCCTTCCATCAGTACGGGATTCAAAAATCCTAACCCGTAAGCTATGTAAGGGGGAATTTGCGTTCCGTTGTTATACCCGACATATAGTTTACCAGCGGGCTCCTTAAACACATATCGCCATCCGTCTGCAACGTCAAAAAAGCTGTTTGGGAGGCGTATAAGGTCCTGAATTCCTTCCCAGCTAAATCCAATCTGCTTCCGATCCGAAGCTGCCAGATACATTTTTTGGCTAGTAAAAACCAGATTGGGAAAGTACCCGCCATTCAAATCTGCCAGGCTGGAAAAGTATTGGCGAATGAGAACATTCTGAACAGCATGCCTGCCGAGTGAGAAGTAGGTCGATTGACCCGTTTCCGAAAACCGATTATAACTAGGTTCAAACAGCCTCCGAGCCTGTTCCTGGCTCGTCATTGTCTGTCGGTAGGCTTCAAGAGTAACGGGTTTTTGATAGGTACTTCCTACATCTCCTTGATTTCCTACACCTCCATATTCTCCATATATGCCGATGTCAGAAATCTTAACATTTTGGTCACGGTCCCTGAAAGCCTGTACGTACCCTTCGGCAAAGGCATTGGTTTTTGTATGTTTGTTTTTTACGCCTTTATTATCGAGTTCTTCCCCGATTTCGGAAGTGAGAACCAGCTTTTTGTTTACACCTGTGTTCAGCGCATAATTATAACCTTGTCGCCTAAACTCTTCTTCCGATGCGTTTGCATTACCACCAGCTGTTGCCAGTTTTGCGAGGGTAAATTTCTTGTCGGGGGCTATATCATTCCCGCCGCCTGTATCTTGTAAATGCGAAATATTAGAAGAAAGCAGAACCGCATCCGTAACACCATACTGATTTTTGAAACCTAATATTTTATGGCTGGATAATTTTTGCGGATGTTTATAAAATTGTGGAGGGAAAGTAGGCTGCAACCAGGGTTGGCTTGAACCCACGTCTGTACCATTTACAACCAGCAGTTCAGTATTGGCAACTTCCAATAATTTTTGATCTTCCGGAGAAAGTCCCCACCAGGCTTTATTGACGGACTCCCACGTCGGGAAATTAGAGGCCCTGACATACATTTTTTGCAGGTAATGCAAACCAGTAGGCAATTTCAACCCTTTCAGATCCGGTATTGGGTGCGAGTAAAGAAGGTAGTAGGCGTTATACCTACTACCATTCAAATCTGAATATCGTTGTCCGTTCTGATCGTATTTATCCGGGAAATGATCTGTAATTTTCCCCTCCGAATCAATCTTTATATCTTTTCTATGACCTGTTATAAACCGAGCTTCCCAATTGCCTGATTGGCTCCTTTCCACGCCTGATGGTAAAGGTGGCAAACTTCCGGTAGGTGCCGGATCAGGTATCGGAACAGGAACTATCCCACCACCTCCCGACTGTTCGGGCACGGTGAATGACTTAGTACTAACTCCCGAACAGCTTACACCTTGCAGTCTTAGTGTATAGGTTCCGGCTGGAAGATTGTACGATATACCGATTTGGTTTGATGTCGGTCGGATCGTTGCAGAAAACGAAGTCCCGACAATTTCCCATTTCAATTCCACCACCTGCACCCCGTGAAACTGAAAAACGGCTCCCGTGGGAGTAATAGCCGAAATCCGCACAATATCCGGGCCTTCTTTGCACTTCACTAGGTCGGGTTTCGGGTCTGGTATTGGCGTGGGAGTAATTGTGCTATCTTTAGATAGCCTGATCTGCTCCAAAACCCATTCTTTAGTAGGAATTGTTGCTGGGTCGGGAAAAGTGACTTGCGCACTCAACTGCACAGAGTACAGGAGTAGCAGGATAATGATTTTTGATAGTGTTTTCATTCGTGTATAGTGTTAATGATTACTTGTATTCTTCACCCATCTGCGCTACTAGCGTTTCGATGAAACCTTGTAGAAACGGGTATTTTGCAATCTCTTCCTGCACCTGTTCCGGGTTGTTCAGGTCGAGCGAAACACCGATACGGGTATGTCCGTATTCCTCCGGCATTTCCTTTTCACCGACTTTCAACTTCTTTTTGAAATTGATATGGCAGTCGAAACTAAGTGTATGCGCCTCCATGTCCATTTTGACATTTTTGGCACCACCAACAGCGATTGATTTTTTCAGATTCATTATTTCAAATGTTTAACTTTTGTTTTCTTTTCGGTTTCTTCTTTCAGGACTATGAATCCCTCGTATATGAGGTCCTGGTATGCAATTAACGGGTCAACCGCTGCGTTGAAGGACATGAATTTTACGTAAGACTTTTCAGGCAGATCAGCTACAAAATCCTCTGAAACTTCCAGAGTTACAGGCTTGATCTCTATTTCTTTTTTAACGTCCCACAGCTGATTTCTACGTTTCACAATCGCTTGCAGTTCCTCGTTTTTCGCAATCCTGAGCCCGTAAGCATCATCCTGCTTCGCTTCGTCTTTCACCTGCTCAAAAACCTCTTTTCTGATTGTTTCGGTGATCGCTTTTTCTGCTTCTTGCAAGTTTTCCAATTCGTCAGTAATAGTATCCAGCTCCTTGCGTACTATGTGCGAAATGGCGTATAAGGCAGTGATTGTAGCAGCCGGAACCTTGCGTGAATTTGCTACTGCAAGGGCTGATACAGCGATTGATTGTAGTTCGTGATGTTTGAATTGTTTTTTCATTGTATAGTTGATTGTTTTATTGTTATTCTAGTTTAGCTAATAACTCC